>Ga0196965_1000002_pt1 | contig 448150 bp, 372 predicted proteins | sample S1_20metaG_FD_148668 | JGI IMG/M metagenome (GOLD analysis project Ga0196965, IMG submission 148668) | Soil microbial communities from Anza Borrego desert, Southern California, United States - S1_20 | ecosystem: Environmental > Terrestrial > Soil > Desert | place: USA: California | collected...
TCCAATACCGCTTCAATCGGCGTTTCAATCTCAAAACCCTGCTTCAACGGCTGGCGCGCGCCGCGGCGTTCGCTAAGCCTCGACCCGAGTGGCAAATTCGCTTGGCTGAAGTTCATCGCTAATCAGGTCGCCTTTTTCGAAGGCCGCGGTTGCCACTTATTCGTCGACTCCAAAGCGACAGTCGAATCGCCGATAGCCGATCTGGTGCGCCATTACCCGATCCATTCGACCAACGTCATCGCCCATATTCGGAAGGCCACCAAAGGCCGAATTGCCCTTGAGAACAGCCATCCTTTCCGAAGAGAACTGTGGGGCCGTTACTGGATCTTCGCCCATAACGGCACCTTGGAACATTTCGATCCGCCGCGCCCCGATGACGTCTTTCAGCCGGTCGGCGATACCGACAGCGAAAGAGCCTTCTGCTATCTGTTGAATGCGTTGCGTCGGGCGTTCCCACATGGTTCCCCGAGCCGAGAACAGGTCTATGGCGTGGTCGAGCGTATCACTGCCGAGATCGCGGAACACGGCGATTTCAATTATCTTCTTTCCGACGGCGATTCCCTCTTCGCGCACTGTTCCACGAATCTGCACTTCATCACGCGCAAAGCGCCGTTCGGCTGCGCCCACCTGGTCGATCAGGACATCACGGTAGACTTCAGCGAACTCACGACACCGTACGACAAAGTGACTGTCATCGCCACTCTCCCGCTTACCGACAACGAAATCTGGACCAAACTGCGCCGCGGCCAGCTGGTTCTATTTCACGACGGGGAGCCGTTAAATGTCGCCTAAAGGCAAAACGATCACAAGAGCGCTTTAACGACCCGCGCCACACCGAATAACAAGGCCGAGGGCAGCCAAATCCAGCGCATCTCGCTTTTAAGCACAAGCCATCCCCGGGCCGAAAAGAAGGCGTAGATTCCTATGGGCGGCACGGCGAGCGGTCGCCAGGCGAAGAAGTAACGTTTGTTCGAGAACGGCGCGAAAAGCGCAACGCCCAGACCGCCGTCGGTGAGGGCGTCGATGACGGGATGGGATAAGCTCGAAAGAAACAGGAATACGAAAACCGGCCAAGATTTGTGTTCACCGGGCAGAACGGCCATCGATAACGCTCCGAGGCATAGTGCGAAGGAGATGGAGTGAGTCATGCCGCGGTGTCCCCACGGATCACCGTAGCGCACCCCGAACGCAAAACCGACTGCATCCAGATCCGGAATCATCGAGCAGGCGACACCCAATAGCACAACCTCAGGCGATAGAATGCCATCCGGAAAACAGGCGCTCAGCGCGATCGGAACCGCCGCGTGAGAGACGATGGTAGACATAGCCCGGCTCCGAAAACCAAAACCTCATCAATACGTCAATAAGACAGCTGAACCGCCGGACAGCGTTCCCGGCGGGATCATACTGAATTTCAAGTCAGGCGATTCGTGGTAGGCTTCGCTACAGGAGCATTCTTCGGAGAGCCTGGATGAAATGGATCGGCGCCGAACAAATAAACGACGGGCTCGATTATCCGTCTCTAGTGGCCTGGCTTGAAACGGCCCACAGCAGCGAGATCGATGCGATGGACGATCTGCTGCTGAGCCGATCGCATACGGACGGGCAAACGCAGCACTTTCTCGTACGGGCCGCCTGGCAAAGCAAACTCGGCGTCGGGGCGAAGCTGGTGACGGTCTTCCCGGACAATCAAACCCGTGGACTCCCCTCGGTACAGGGGTTTTACGTTCTGTTCGGCGCCGAGGACGGTCGACCCTTGGCGTGTCTCGACGGCACCGCTCTCACCTTGTGGAAAACGGCCGCCGATTCCGCACTGGGCGCGAAGCACCTGGCCCGTGAAGATGCCAAGAGGCTGCTCATGATCGGCGCCGGCGCCATGGCGCCTCATCTGATTCAAGCGCATCTGGCCGTCCGCCCGTCGATCGAGTCGGTATGGATCTGGAACCGCACGCCGCGCCGTGCAGTAAGATTAGCGGATTCCCTGGCTGGCCTACGGACTTCGATACACCCCACGACGGACCTGGAACAAGCGGTACGCGACGCCGATATCGTCTCCTGCGCGACCATGGCCACCGCTCCGCTCATCCGGGGCGAATGGCTCAAGCCCGGAACCCACCTGGACTTGGTCGGCGCGTTTACTCCGGATATGCGGGAGGCGGACGACACTGCCATCCGGCGAGCCAAGATATTCGTCGACTCCCGCGAGACCACTGTCGCCCATATCGGCGAACTCTGCATTCCTATCCGGAACGGCGTGATATCCGTGACGGACGTTTTGGCCGATCACTTCGAGCTATGCCGCGGCATCCATCCCGGCAGACGGTCTCCCGCCGACATCACCCTGTTCAAAAACGGCGGCGGCGGCCATCTGGATTTAATGACGGCGCGCTTCATCCTCGATCGCGCTGATCGCAAGAATCCCTGACACACTTGAGTCCTGCCTCCATCTTTAATGGAGAATCAGCAGCCTCGGTTGGAGGACAAGCACTATCCGGTTGCAAAACTTGATAGGCATCATCAAGCAGCACACCGTGATCCGGCCGTACCCGCAGTCGATATCCTGCACTTCCCGTCACTAAGAACTCTTCGAAGACGCTCGCTGCCCGTTCGCTAGGCCAGCCGGTCATACTCGTGCTCGATGCTTAGGAAGCCTCATGGGGCCTCGACGAAATCATACACGATGACCTTGTCCACCAAGGGTTTCATTCTTTCGTTGATCACCTTATCGTGGTCCGGATGTCGCGAATATTCATCGAGCGCCTGTGCATTCTCGAACGTGGCCACGATAGCCACATCGTACGAGCTGTCGACAACGTCCCGCTTGCCGGGCAGAGCGGCTCCCACGTGGTAGCTCGACACCATCGGCAGCTTCGAAAGCGATTTGGTCGCCTCGATGTACTGTTGGCGCGCCGCTGAACTCCCATGATCCTTGAGCCAAACGATCACAACGTGATGTATGCGTCCTGCGGTCGACGGCACGACCTCGGCCGAACCGGAGGCGGCAAATGTCAGAACACACACTAAGAGGGCGAAGACTGTCATTCGTTTCATGCGATTCCCTATCTTTTTCAATTGAGGTCGAGCAGGACCGGCTGCTCAATGCAGAGTCCTGCAGATTTGCACGGCAAGAGTATCAAGACCGATGTTCTGAAGGGCGTGTTGCCGAACATCGCAGCGATAGTAGCATGGTCCCTGATCGGCATCACGATCGCCACGGCGTCGATGATGAGCGCGGCACCCGTCGCCGCTGAGCCGGCCCGCACACAGGGCATCATCGAGGAATAAGGCCCGAGAGCGATGTTGAACATGCGTTTGCAAAGCATAAGACTGGCATTCAAGACCTTCCCCAAGCGCCGGACCTGGCGCGGATGCCTTGGGTTATTCGGCATTTACGCGCTGTGCGCTCTGCTGATCGGATGGGCGACGGGATTTTGTCGCCCGGAGTTGATGAAGGCATCCGCCTGGGTAATCGCCTCGACGCCCGTCGTTTTGCTCGTGACGCCGAGTCTTGTAGAGGAAGTCTTATATCGTGCCGTCTTACTGCCGCATCCGGTTGAAGCGGTTTCTCCGAGAACAAAACTCGTTTGGTCCTCGGTCAGTCTCGTTGCCTTTGTGGCCTCCCATCCCGTCAATGGTTTGTTGTCACGAAGAGCGGTGTTTCTCGACCCGGTTTTTTTGGTGCTGGCGACACTGCTCGGCATCGTATGCACCCTCACCTATTTGAAGTCGGGATCGATTTGGGTGCCGATACTGTTTCATTGGCTTACGGTAGTCGTGTGGATCATGTTTCTGGGCGGTTGGCAGAAGCTGATGATCCCGGGAGTTTGGGTGTAACGGAACCGTTATGGAACGCGTTCTGACCGATTTCAGATTCCCCGAATATTGCACGAGAACCGAGCGATGAAGCCACCGGCCATACAAAGGCCCAAGCGCGATTTCGGCGTCAATCGCCGGATATCGGAATCTCTCGATGGCCCGGATTGCCGCCTCGGGCCGAGGCCGCCGCGCGGGCGAGATAATCCTCCCACTTCCGCGCCGTCAACTGCTGAAACATCGGCACGACGGGGTTGAGCTCGATGGGCGGTGCATCCCAATGCTGCTCATAGCCCTGTTGCTCGGCTTCCAGGGCAATTCCGTCCTCCAGCAGTATGGGCTTGAACACCAGAGGTTTGGCGACGTTCAGCACCATCTGGGTCAGCCACTTCGGCGTTTTCACGGAAAGCAGCGGAATCTTGACGCTGTCGAAATAGAACAGGAAAAACACGCGGGTGGTCCGTTCGTCGATAGGCAGCAGGAACGACCAGTTCTTGATGCTGTCGCCGGTGTTAGTCCATTGGTAGGGATACTCGTAACACAGTTCGATGGAACGGGTGTTGACGCGGTTACGATCGACGAAAATTCCTGAAAACCGCCCAGCGGCCATGTGGGCGTCGTAGGTCAGGTAAACCCGGTCCTCGTCGGCTTCGTGATGGGTGAGCTTGGCGTCGACGAAGGGACGGTATTTCCGATGCAGGAACGCGTGGGCGAAGTCACAGATATTGTCGATCACCATGGAATGGTGGGTACGCCAGATGAAATCCACGGCAAAATTGGCCCATGGATGGTCTCCGGTAAGTTCTGGAATTTCGGGGATCTTTCGCTCTCCGGCCAGGGCCGGATCGCCCGGAAACAGCCAGATCAGGCCGTAGCGGACGCTTACCGGGTAGGTGCGCAACCGGTTTTTGATGAGCGGTCTGCCGAAGCTGTCATGGGAATAATCGATCAGCCAGCCGTCCCGGTTGAACGTCCAGCCGTGATAGGCGCAGCGCAGATGGCAGCGATCCACAACGCCGTGAGTGAGCTTGAGCTGGCGGTGCGGACAGCGGTTCTGCACGGCCGCGAGCCCGCCGTCCTTGCCGCGGAACAGGGCAATGGACCTCTTCCAGAACACGACTTCCTTCACCTCCCCTTTCTTGACCGCGCTGTCGTATTCCACCGCGTACCAGCGGTCCGGATCGAGGCCGGCGGCACGGGCCTTTTGCCGGGAGTTTTTGGCTTCCGCGAAATCAGGCGGCGATTGCCGGGATGTGTCTTGCGCATTCCTCATCGTCAGTACTCTCCATATGACCAAGGGTGGATAACGGGGACCAATAGCCGTTTCACTTAGGTGGGGTGATGACACCGCGGCGCACGAAATCCTCGTAGGCTTCCCGAATCGCTTCGGCCAGGCTGGTGGGCCGATAGCCCAATTCCTGTCCGGCCTTCTCGTGATCCGCCCGGCGCCGCATCGAGAGCAGGCGCACCGCGGCAGGCGTGAATCGCCGAGGCGAGTTGGGAAAGATCCGGAACCAGGTCTTGTCGGCCACTTCCGCCAGCGCGGCCATGACGGGTGCGGGCAAGCGCAGTCCAGGGGACGGTCGCCCGGTCACCTGCCCGTAGAGAGCCATCAGGTCGTCCACACTGGCGTAAGCGGTGCTGATGATGTACTTCTGCCCGGAACGGCCTTTCCGCATGGCGAGCACATGGCCCTCGGCGATATCGCGGGTGGAGACGAATTCGAAGCCGCCGGGGATATAGGCCTTGAGCCGGCCATGGGCGTAGTCGATGAGCACGCGTCCCATGCGCGACGGCTTGTAATCATGCGGACCGACGATGGCGCAGGAGGTGGCGACGACCACGCTGAGGCCGTCCGCGTGGGCACGCAAGGCCTCGTGCTCCGCCAGATGCTTGGTGAAACCGTAGGGCAGATGGCGATCGAAGGGATAGAACGGCATGCCTTCGTGGCTGGGGCGGTCCGGTTCGTACCCGGTGGCGCTGAGCGATCCGGAGACCACGACCTTGTCGACGCTGTGGCGGACGGCGGCTTGCAGAATGTGCCGCGTGCCCAGGACGTTGGTATCGAAGACTTCCCGCTTATGGGCACCATTCCCGGCTATGGTCGAGACCAGCGCCGCGCAGTGATAGACGCGGGAACAGCCGCGCACAGCCGCGTCGACCGCCTCGGAATCCCGCAAATCGCCATAGGCTCGGTCGACGTCGAGTCCCGCCAAAGCCCCGTTGTCGCGGCCCTGCCGAATCAGGACACGGACTTCGTCTCCGTCGGCCAGCAGGCGGCGTACGAGATTGGCGCCGAGATGGCCGGTCGCTCCGGTGACTAGCACTTTTCCCGAGTTCACGTTGGTTCCCTTCTCTGTGGTGTCGAGACCGGATGGTAACACGCTTCTATCCAAGGAAGCGTCTTGCATCTATACGGGGACATGGAGTTCCGATTTACCTCGGTCCGGAGTCCGTCGATGGCCCCCATAGCGGAAATTTGCTGATTTTGCCCTTCACGAAGTGGCTCGTCGGTTCCGTTACCGTAACCGGGGCGAGCGTCTCGTCCGCGATACGCCACGGACGGATATTTCAGGATTCGAAACACCCAAACCCGGAACGTCCCAGATTCAGGTGAACCCGTGCGACGGCAAGTTGTCGTTAGAAATTAGATCGGGTCGAAAATTCACCTCCGCTCAAGATGAGTAACCTCGGTTCTCAAAAGGAAAAATGACCAGCCTCCGTTCAGGAGAACGCCATGCGCCATAGATTTCCCCCCACCACGTTCGGTGTCGCCTTGTTTCTAACGTTATCTGCCTTTTCTCCCATTGGAGTCTCTGCACCCGACAAATCGAATCACGAGGTTTGGATGATCGACCAATCGGGTTTCCCGCCTAGCACCATTCCCGATGACGACATCGGCGGCAAGCTGTACATATTCGATGGCAGAAAGTTGTCCCGGAATGCGGCGTCCAAGGCAAAACCGGAGGTCTTCGAACTAGCGAAATTGGCACAGCGGCTGGACGACACGGCAACACCGCGTCGACCGCACTACATCACCTTCAATGCGTCCCACACGCATGCCATCATCTCGTTTGTGGCCACCGGACATGTCCTCATCATCGAGGCGGCAACACGAAAGCCGGTCTTCCTGGTCGATGTAGGCAAGCAAGCTCACGCAGCCGTCCCTTCGCCGGATGAGACCTATATTCTGGTCGCTAACCAGAACGGCAAACTCGTACAGAGAATCAACACCGATTACGCAGCCAACACCTTTACCCTCGACCATAGCGCCACTCTGAATCTTGCCGATGGGACGACGCCGAGCGGAGCCCTCAAACAGTTCGGCTCCGCCGATGAGGACGGTGTTCGGCCGGACAACGCCCCCATCCTGGCGCTGCCGGACTCCACCAGTAACTTGGCGTTTGTCACGCTTCGCGGCGGCGGTCTGTTTGTCATCGATCCGCGCGCCACGCCGATGGCTATCGCCGGTGAGTATACGACCTCGACCATCGAACCCGCCGGTCTCCTGGCGGCCCAGACGGGAAACAAGATGTACTTCAATTCGGGCGGCGGCGGTGGAGCCGAACTCGGGTTCCAATCCGTACTTTATGCTCTGCCGGTGAGCGCGTTCTCGCCTTCGCCAAATCCGTATCCGAAGCCAGACACCCCTGCGCCGACGGTGGTCTTCGATCACGGACAACAAGACGTGGATTCGCATGGGCTGCTTGCCACCCGGCAGGAACGTTACCTTTGGGTAGCCGACCGCGCCGCCAACAAGATCATCGTGGTCGATACCGAAACTGACGACGTAGTGAACGAGATAAAACTGGCTGGCGTCGTATCGCGGGACCCGGCACCGGACATTCTCGGAATATCGCCGAGCGGCGATCGGGTGTACGCGACGCTGCGCGGACCGTTCCCGCTCACCGGCAACAATCCGGAGCTCAATAACGCTCTGGGACAGACGCCCGGCATAGGGGTGATCGAGGTCAAACGAGGCGGCAAAAGCGGAATGCTGAAGCTAATCGCCCCCGTCTCGAACGTCGACGATACTGACGATGAGGAGCGCGCCGACCCGCACGGAATTGCCGTGCGGAGTCGCTGAGGACCGAATGCGTAGCGAGTACGCCGGCTGGACTAAAGCGTCACAAGAGCTCGGGGGGAACGCACCCGCCGGTCGATTCAGCACCGCACCAAAACCCCGTCGCGCCGCCGACAGCGGTCGGCTTATCGTAGGCTCGCGCACGGGCAGATAGAGCGCGTTGCGTTGTGATAACTGATTGCGTGGTCATTGCTGGCGCTCTCCCGAGGCTCTAGCGGACGGTAACTTCGGCGATCATCCCTGCCTGGTAGTGTCCCGGAACATGGCAGCCGATCTCGAATCGGCCGGGTCGATCGAACCGCCAAACCAACTCTTTCGTTTGGCCCGGCTCTACGGTCACGGAATTCGGGCTGTCATGGGGCGTGTCGGGAGCGGCATGCATCTCCCCGGCGTGCGATTCCTGCTCCGCAACCGTACCGATGGTTGCCTCGTGCGTCAGTCGGCCGATGTTATTAACGATCAGGCGCAATGTTTCTCCGCGATTTATCGTAAGCGACGAGGGATCGTATTTCATGCTGTCCAGGGTTTTGATTTCGATCGTGCGCGTGACTTCGTCGGGTTTGCCGGGTTGACCGGCGGCCGATTGTTCAGAACCGGAGTGCTCTTCCGGCAGATGTTGATCTTTCGATACCGGCGATTCGAGGTCCTGCGCCTGCACTACGAGGGCAGACATGACTAAAGTAGCAAGAATGGCGGCGCGGTAGATCGAACGTGACATCACGATATTCTCCTTATCGAAATTCGAAGACGTTTTGTGGCGTGCCCTCAAACTACGACATAGATCTTGAGTGGCGCAAAAAAGTCCGGAGACCGCTTCTATTTCTTATCGGTGCCGAGCTACTAGAGCATTTTCTGATTCGGTGTAAGGGAGCCCCATATGTAGGTCGGCAATCCTTTGCCGACGTACCGGCTCGGCAAAGGGCTTTGTCGGCAAGGGCAGCTCTGGCGCTCCCAGAGATGCCGTTTGCGATTGGGAAGGGATTGCCGACCTACGTTCTTCCCGCCCTACACGAATCCGTACACCGGGATGAAAAACGCTCTAATCCTCTCCGTATCTTCATTGCGCTTTCGCCGATTCCTGGAACCCCAGGCGCTCGCCAGGCTTGGCGACTTCATACCAGGCCACGACCCGCTCCGCGTCCGGATCGCCTTCCTCCGGAGCCCAAGCAGCGAAATCTTTGTCCTCGACGGGGCGGTAAGGGCCCGGTTTGACCTCGAACATGACCGTCTCGGGTGCCAGAACGACCACGGCATGCCAGGTGTACGGCGGAATTTCCACCGCCATATCGCCTCCCGCGGCGCTCAGGTCGATGCGCTCCAGGACGGTTCCTTTTTCGTCGAAGGTAATGATGGAAAATGCGCCGCGCACCGCCAGCATCAGTTCCCATCCGTCCGGGCGCGCGTGGCGGTGAGGGCGGACGTAGGTTCCGGGCTCCATGGCGTTGAACAGGCGCTGGATCGGGTCCTCCAGATCGCGGTGAATGTTCAGATTTTTCCGGAGCCTGGGAGAGGCTGCGGCCTCGCCCATCAGCCGGAGGAGCTGTTTGTCGCTAATCGTTTTCAAAACGTCCATGGTCGTCTCCTGATACGGCGTCGGCAAGCGCTTCGCGCAGCGGGTTATGGCCGGTTTGCCGGCTTTCGCGCGGCGCTTGTGCATCGCGAGTCTGAAATGGGTCTGCCGGTAATGATGAACGAAATCGCGCGGCCGGGTCTTGTCTGTAGAATTGCGCAAGGAGGTCGTAGATTTCCGGATATTCCATGCGCACCAAGTCTGGCGCTTCGAAAAAGTATTCGCTGAGCACCGCAAAAAATTCTCCGGGCGCCTCGGCCGCGTAAGGATCTATGGGAGTCTTCTCCTCCTGGTCCACGCGATCGTTGAAATCTTCGAACGCGGCCGTGAACGCGTCAGTCCAAACCCGCCGCGCCATCCCGCGATGCAAGTTCGGGAAACCGTCGGCTGCGCCATTGAGCATGTCCAGCTTATGAGCCATTTCGTGGATGACGACGTTATAGCCTTCGCAATGTCCGGAACCCTGCACGTCCGCCCACGACAATATGACCGGCCCGCGCTCCCAGGATTCACCGGTCAACACATCTTCCCATTCGTGCATGACGCCGATAGCGTCGAATTCCGAGCGAGGGCGTATGAATCCGCCGGGATAAACCACCACCGTACGCCATCCGTCGTAGCAGTCGAAGTCCAGATTGAGAATAGGGAGACAGGCCAGCGCGGCGATTCGGGTGCGCACCCGGTCGTCCAGAATCATCCCGCCCGCCGGTTCGAAAATCTTTTCGTGAACGAAAAGGGTGGACAGTTGACGCAGACGCTCCCGTTCTTCGTTATTCAAGAGATCGAAAATTCGAAGCCCCGCGAGCGACCAAAGCCAGGTCGATTCGGATATCAGCCCCCGCTGAAGCAACTTGCGGCGCCGCCGCCGGCGGAGTAGACGAAAGGGCGAGATCATGGCCGACCCAGGACAGCACTCGGACGGTCCGCGCTCATCGCGGCGCAGAGCATGGTTTCGGTCGTCCAGCACATGCTCCACGCCCCGCTGTGGTCCACGGCGATCCAACCGTATTCGCGCTTCCGCTCGACGGCTTCACGATAGGTCGCTTCCGAGGCTTGCACGATGTTGCGGCCGTCCCGAACACGCGTTTCGAGACGCACCGCAACGCCGTCATCGACGATTTGTTCTCCGATGCCGGTGCAACTGACGGCGGCGTAGCCGGAGGCATAATTGCCCGCCACCGTCGCCGAATCGGATATTCGTTCCGGAAAATTGAACCGGCCGCCGCCGGTGGACGTGGCGGCCGCCAGACGGCCCCGCTGGTCCAGGACCACCGCGCCCACCGTTCCGGCGCCGACCGAGGGCCCGGTCTGCCGCTCCAGATACTCCGCCCAGCGCCGCGCCCGCTCCGGGGGAACCGGGTTTTGCGGCGGCATGCCGAGTTCCCGGGCCAGAAGCTGGGCTCCCAAGGGACCGAGCACCGATTCCGCCCGGTTCTGGAGCGCCCGGGCAAGTTTGATGGGATGGACCAAGTGAGTCGCAAGCATGACGCCCGAGAATTTCAGGCGCTCGCCGTCCATCAGCGAGGCCGAGAGACGCGCAAGTCCGTCGCTTTGCAAGGCCGAGCCGTAGCCGGCGTTGAACAGAGCCGATTCCTCCAAGCGCTTGACGGTTTCCGTCACGGCATCGACGGCGGATTGGCCTCGGCAAATCTCGGCCCATGCCGACGCTGCCAAATCGCCGATAAAAGTCCAGCGTTTCTCGCTTAGTCGGGGATCCGATTCCGGGGAGCCGGCGCCGCCGTGGATCAGGAGAACCGGCGGGCGGGCAATCTCAGCAAAGCGTTTTTCCATGCGGCTTACTGCATATTGATGTTCGATTCGGCGCGATGACGTTTGTCGGTGTCATCCCGTGCAGGAATAACCCAGCGGGCAATTTGTCTAAGATGCGAACTTCGACATATCTTGTCAAAAAAGGGCTTTTCCGGTTCGCGGTCAAAGGATGGGGCAAGGCCGTTTCAACACGATAAAGATCGGCTTCGGGTTCTATGGAGACTCCCCTTCCCCAGATGTCCTGCTTACCGAAAACGACTTGCGTTTCATACATTCTGTGAGGAACCTCCTATGTACAACTATTTTGCCCTTTCTTTGGTCGCCCTGGTCGGCATCGTCGTGTTCGACGACGATCCGACCGGCGTCTCGCTACAGGAGTGGATACTCTACGCGGTGCTGCTCTATGCGGCGTTTTCGTTCTTTCGGCGCTATCTGGCGCAGATCCGGCAGCAGATTCGACGGGGCGGATAAGCGCTCTTGCCCATTTATGCGCCTCGGCCGCCAGGTGTACTCACGTAACATCCGGCGCGAACAACTCCAGGTTTTGCTGAATTCGATCATAGATCAGTCGCGAGCCGACGATTCGTGCGGCGGAATGCAGGTCGTGCCTACAGCTTTCGTTCGGCACGATAAGATGTTCGACAATATGTCCGCGCACCGTCAGGTAATCGGAAATCAGAGAGCGGTGGCAGCACGACGGATCTTTCTCGGCACACATGAACGCCGTCCGGCAGATTCGTGCCAGCCTTAGTATTTGTTCCACGGCTTCGCGGAAATCCGGCGTCTCCATATAGGCGGCATACGACCGGAATCCCGGATTCAAGACCCTGTGTTTTACATCGTCCGGTGTCGCCGATCGCCATCCGCCCAGATTGTCGCCTTCCCATTGATACTGAATGCCGGCCTGCGTTAAAGCCCGTTCCAGCGTAGGACGGTTGAATTGTCTAAAACGCGCGGAACCGGGCCTGCTGCGTACGTCGACCAGACACCCGATGCCATGCCTCTTGAGCATATCGATCAGTTCGTCAGAGCTTCTGTTGCTGTGGCCGATGGAATAGAGTTTCATGGCTTCACTTCCTTCTTGCTGATTGTTTTTTCCCATTTCCCGAACCGGCACACCCCGCCGGCAGTCCGCCGATGATTCGGGCGGACGTTCGAGTTCGTATGTAATGCACTTTTTGGACTCGAAAAACAATCAGAAGCATCCCGACATTCTGACCTATATCTCGAAATAAGCCGTTGCAGGCGGGCAATCCTTTGCCGACGAGACTTCGGCAGTTTCAGCCATAAGCAAGTTTCGGGCTTCTATAGTGTCTTCAAGTATTCGAGCACGGCCTTGCGTTCTTCCGGGCTCAAGCCGTCGCCGAAAACATGGCCGGCATTGGAGTGGCCGGGCAAGGTCGTATCGTAGATTTTTTTCCGTTCCCGCAGGTCGTCCGTACCGGCTTTCCCCTGCCCCAGCGCCGTGTAGCGCCAGCCCAGGCCGACCGGATCGTAATCGGCCGCGGACGACTCGTACGACCGCGTCCAATACTTCGGCCGTTTCGAACTGTCGAGCAAGGCTTCGATGGTCGGCACCGATCCGTTGTGGAGGTAAGGAGCGGTAATCCAGATTCCGTCCAAAGGCGGAGCGAAATAACCCGGCGCCGGGGCGGCGCGAGCCGTTTCGCCGTAATAGGAGCCGTTGAACCATGCGATGAACCGGTCCGATGCGCCGCCGACAGCGTGTTGCGCCAACACTGGATCGGTGCCGATTTCGTCGAGTCCCAGCACCAGATTGGGATAAATCGGCTGTTCGCCATAGGTACCGTGGCAGCCGGAGCATGTTCGCTCGAATACGGCGCGCCCCTGTTCGGCCAGCTTGCCGTCGAGACCGAAAGGCCACGGCGGCGGTTTGAGCGATGCAAAGTAAGCCAGAATATCCGGCGCGTAGGCATCGATATTTCGCACGGTATCGACGTCATCGGCGCAGAATATGGCGCCCACCATCATGGCCCGTGCGAGATCACCGCGGCCCTCGGCGTTGTAGAACAAGGCGTTCTTCTTTGCCATGCGCCACCAGGGCGGAATGCTGACCGGCGCGACCGATTTCGGCGGCGGCTCGATCAGCGGTTCCGGCGACCATGCCAGCGTTTTCGGATTCCGATGCGCGATCAGCGCGAACGTCATATTGATGGCCGGATTCGCGCCTATCGTGTCGGTGATCATGTAAGGGGCCATGGCACGAATTCGGTCCGCCCAGCGCCGCCATTCCGCCGCTTCGGCCTCGTCCTCCACGTATGCGCCGACGCCTTCTGCGGCAGCCGTACGGTCCTCGGTGAAATCGAGATTTTCGTTGCCTAGGCCGATGACCAGCTTTCCGGCGAAGAAACCGGCATGGCAGGACAGGCAATTGTTCACTACGAGCTCCACGCCCTTGGGTGTCGTGTAAGCCGTGAGGTTGTAAGGCAACTCGGCGTTTCGGCCGGGTCTCCCCAGAATAAGCGTCATGGGCTCGGGCGCCGAGGCCGTCTGTTTGTAGGCCGAATAAGGCATGCCGCAGGTGATGTACGGCGCGTTGAGCAATGCCTCGTAACCTTTGTTCGGATCGCCCGGACGCTGCTGTTCGGCAGGAACGGGTCCGGCGGGCGAATAGCTGACGGCGTTCGTCTGTTCCCTCGATTCGCAGGCCGCCAGCAAGAAAGCCGTAAAGACGATCGAAGCGACGGACGATGTTTTGGCATTCGGCATGTTCGACTCACAAGCTGGTTTTTTTAGCGGAAAAATCCTTTTTTTGGGAATCGAGCCGTCAATAGCCGGCCAATTCGACGAAACCCCGCCCTGAAAGCGCTTTACCGCGAGGCCCGGTTCCGGACACCGAGACCGCGCCGGACCAGGCGCGAACGGACCGGACGATTTCCTGATCTTCGACTAAGGGAGAAAGGCGCAGTTCGGCTTCGAGCTTCGGCAGCCTCACGATCCAGCCTACCGGATAAGGAACTCCCGAGGGATTAGACCAGTAAGTGGCGGGTTCGAGCCGAACGTCGTTTCCGGAAATCGGAACAGCGCGGCCATCGGATTCGATCAAGAGCCCGCTCGACACTGGCGGCGCGCTGCCGTCCTTGCGCCTCAGCTGGAAAAGCAGGAGCTCACGGCCATCGTCGAGCTGCAATTGATAGCGGTTCAGGACCAGTTGTCCGCCCGGCGGGGCTAGTTTTCCCCAACTGCGGCTGAGCCAGGCCTCGCCGGTTACCTTATGTCGATGCTCGCCCAACCGAACCGTTCCGGATATCGCCATACGGCTAAGCAAATATGCGCGAAGACGGCCTCCCGCAGCAGCCGGGAAGCTTTGCCCAGCCGGCACGACAGCGGGCTTTCGGGCCTCCAATCGGAGGTTGAGTTGCGTCCCGTCGGCGTCGGCCTGCAAGGCGAAGAACGTGGTTTCTCCCAGCGGCACCCTTAGCTTCCAGTCGTCCAGCCAGACCAGCCCGGAAACGGGATCATACCCGCTCATGCCCAGTGCCGCTCTTGCAAAACGCTCGGATGCCCGATAATGGCCATTGCTCGCATCGAGAAATGCAAACAGCCCCCGATACACGTCGCGGGTGGCCCAGGCCGATGGCCTTTCGGGCTGTTCCGGCTGAAGACCGAACCGCGTAAAGCTCAGTAGAAAGCCGTATCGGTGACCGTCCGGCGTGTTCATTTGGCCGGTGAATTCCCAGATTTCCATGGGGACGTCCGGATGAATCCCGTGATCGAACGGAAAAGATAAGGACCGGTCGGAACGGTCCTCCGGAAACCTGTCCGCAATTTTTCGCAGCGTTTTCGAGAAAGACGAAAAAGGCATCGCATCGCCGGACGAAACTCGCTCCGGGGGCTGCCGGAGTGTCGACGACGGTACGAGCGACAGCATGACTGCGAGCAGAACGGCGGCTATCCGCACGATAATATTGCCGCGGCCAGTTGCCATATCACTGTTTCCGGCTGCTCCAAACTGTCTAATGCCTAACAAAGATCGTGGTCAGCATGCAAATCAAGCTTTTCAACCCCATCAAGCAGGCGCGCCAAAAACTCGACTCTTTCCACCGGCTCCGCGGCTTGGCGGCTTTGGTGTCCGCCTGGATCAAAGCGCTAGTCGGAGCCGTTCGTAGCGAAGGCTTGGATTATCGCGCCACGAGTCTCGCCTACACCACGCTTTTGGCCATCGTGCCGGGTCTCGCCTTGTGCTTTTCGCTCCTGAAGGCTTTCGGCATCAACAATCAGCTCGAGCCGTTCTTGCTGCAAATGCTCGCTCCTTTGGGCGATAAGGCGGGCGATTTGACGAAAGCCATTCTCGGCTTCGTGACCAAGGTCAACGTGGGCGTGCTCGGCTTCGTCGGTTTGGCGGTGCTCATCTACACCATTATTTCGGTGCTGGAAAAAATAGAAGCCGCATTCAATCACATCTGGCGAGTCACACAGGCCCGCAGCTTCGCCCGCCGGGCCAGCGACTACCTCAGTGTGATTCTGCTCGGTCCGGTGCTGATTTTTTCGGCCATCGGTCTCACGGCCTCGATGCCCCATGCCAGCGCAGTCCGGCGACTGATCGCCCAAGAACCTTTCGGCACCCTGTTCTATCTGGGCGGCAAGCTCCTCCCTTATTTGATGATCATCGTGGCGTTTGCGTTCGTCTACATTTACATTCCGAACACGCGGGTACCTTGGCGGGCCGCGTTATTCGGCGGTACCGTGGGCGGCGTGGTATGGAAGCTGGCGGGCCTGCTGTTCGCCAAGTTCGTGGTCGGCTCGACCAGTTACCACGCCATTTATTCGAGCCTGGTCATCGTCATTTTGTTCATGATCTGGCTCGATCTCAGCTGGCTGATCCTCCTGCTGGGCGGGCAAGCCGCCTTCTATTTCCAGCATCCCCATTACGTGCTGGGAAAAAGCCGTTTCTTTCAGCTCAGCAACCGCTTGAAAGAGAGGGTCGGACTCGCCGTCATGTACTTGATCGGCGAGCGTTTCGTTCATGCGGATAAACCCAGGACCATCGACGAGTTGGCGGAGCGATTGTCACTGCCGTGGGAAACGGTAAAAGACAGCCTGGACATACTGCAAGCCGGCGGGTTGGTCGTGGAAGCGGGAAAAGGCGATGAAAGCTTCATTCCGGCCCGCGATATCGCCGGAATCACCGTCTGGGACATTCTGACGGCCATGCGCACGAAACGCGAGGATACCGCCCTTTCGTCCCATGCTGCTTTCACGTTGCCGGAACTCGCGAAAATCGCGGAGGATTTGGAAAATGCCTCGGCGACGACCGCTTCGGCCCGCCGTTCGCTGCGGGATCTCATCCTGGCTCAATCGCCGTCGACGCAGGGAGATTCAGAGCAGCTTCGTTCTTCGTGCTCTTAGCCATGCCGTGATGTCGAGAATTTTCTCGATTGACGTAACGCCCAGAGCGTCACGCCCTCCCGCACCGAATCGGCGCTCGGATAGCAGCGGACGGTCGTGACGCAAGGCATCACGGAGAGTAAAACGCGATAAATCCGTCACTGATCGGAACATCCGTGATTGCCCTCTGTCACAAGGCAGATACTGCCCATGAATCGTGCTCAGCGACGGCCAAGTCGCGGTACGGTTGGTAATCATCCTTCACGTAATGGAGTACGTCATGTGCCGTTTTCGCAACCCGCCTTTCATCATTTCCGCCTTAATCCTGTGGAGCGGCGCAGGCCTCGCTGCTCAGCCCGCCGATGCCGTGGCCACGATCACCGCCCACAATCAGGTGCGCTCCGCCGACGGGGTGCCGCCGCTCGTCTGGTCGGACGAGCTCGCCACCATCGCCACCGACTACGCCGCCACGCTGGAGCAGCAGGGCTGTCCGCGCGAACTGCCCCACAGCCCTGCCAGTGATCAGGGAGAACTGGGTGAAAACCTCTACTGGGCCGGCCCGGTGATGTGGTCCGATGGCCGCACCGAACCGCAGCAGCTTACCCCGGCTCAGGTTGTCAATTCGTGGGCAGCCGAAAAGGCCAATTACAACTACGAGACCAACAGCTGCGCCCCCGGCAGGATGTGCGGCCACTATACCCAGTTGGTGTGGGCCGCAACCACCGAAGTCGGCTGCGGCTATGCAGTCTGCACCAACAACGCCCAAGTGTGGGTCTGCAACTACCGCCCCGCCGGCAATGTTACCGGCCAGAGTCCTTACTGATCTCCCAGGCGCACACGCACCGCGCGATTGAACGTATTTCTCGCCTCCTACTTTGCGAAGGAGGCGAGACATGGTTGCGGCGTGCCGCCCGGATCGCCTGCGGTCCCACCCGCCACACTACATTGAGCCGTCGAGCGGCTCACCAAGGAGCCAGAGCATCTTCAGGATCGGTTTAGCGGTCCAGGGGATAGTAGGTCGGGAATCCTGTCCCAATCGCAAACGGACCTTTAGTCGGTCCCTTCCAATCGCAAACGGCCTGGCCAATCCGCCAAGTCGCGCTGTCGCTCGCATCACGATTTTTCCTGATGTCCTCCGAATTGCCAGCGCAAGGCGGACAGGAACTTGTCGGCAAACTCGCTGCGTCCGCGGGACGAGAACCGCTGAAACAGCGCGGCGCTCAACACGGGAGCGGGGACGCCTTCGTCGATGGCGGCGAACGCCGTCCACCGCCCCTCGCCGGAATCGGACACATGTCCCGAGAATCTCTCCAAATCCGGTGATTGCAGCAAGGCCGATGCCGCCAGATCGAGCATCCAGGACCGAACCACGCTGCCTCTCCGCCACAATTCGGCGATCTCGGGCAGATCGAAATCGAAACGGTAATACTCGGGATTGCGCAAGGGCGCGGTTTCGGCATCATGGGATTGGCGTTCGAAGCCGATTCCGGCGTTCTTCAGAATATTGAAGCCTTCGGCATAAGCGGCCATGAGACCGTATTCGATGCCGTTGTGAACCATTTTGACGAAGTGGCCGGCTCCATTGGGACCGCAATGCAGATACCCCTGCTCGGCGCTGGCCAACCCGGTGTTTTCGCGTTCCGGAATACGCGGGGCCGCATCCTGGGGCGGTGCCAAAGCCCGAAAAATCGGATGCAGTTTTCGAACGGGCTCCTCGTCGCCGCCGATCATCAGACAGTAACCCCGCTCCAGGCCCCATACGCCGCCGCTGACGCCAACATCGAGGTAATGGACGCCGCGCGGCTTCAAGCGTAGCGCTCTATTCATGCTGTCGCGATAGTGAGAATTGCCGCCGTCGACCAGGATGTCTCCGCTTTCGAGCAAGGGCGAAAGCTTGTCTATCAAATCGTCGACGAAGCCCGCCGGAATCATTAGCCAGACGACGCGCGGCTTGAGCAGTTTGTCCGCCAAATCCCGCAGGCTGTCGGCGGCTATGGCACCCTCCGAAGCCAACATCTCAACGGGTTTTCGCGAGTTGTCCCAAACCACGCAGGAATGATTGCCCCGCATCAGCCGGCGCACCATGTTGGCACCCATTCGCCCCAGACCGATCATACCGATTTGCATGGGCTGTCTCCTTTCCATTCGAGAGATATCGGTACGTATGCGCTACGAAATCTTCCTTGCGCGGAAGAACGAGCGCACGGTTCTCAATGCACGATCGCGTATCTCAATGTTGACAGTTCGGACACCAATAAGTTGAGCGCTGCCCTAGCCGCTGCGTTCGGATAAGCTCGCCGCATCGGCGGCATAGTTCGCCGGTCCGTCCGTAAATTTGCAGGGTTTGCTGGAAATACCCCGGACTTCCGGTTTCGTTGACGAAATCGCGTAGCGTGGTTCCGCCTTGTTCTATCGCTTCGGAAAGGACCTCCCGTATCGATACGACCAGTTTTTCGTAGCGAGGCAGAGCTATGCGGCCGGCCGGTCGGCGCGGATCGATGCCGGCCCGGAACAAGGCTTCGTTGGCGTAGATGTTGCCCACACCCACCACGATGCGGCTGTCCATGATGAAGGATTTGACGGACACGCTGCGGCCCCGGGCTTTTCCATGAAGATAGGGCGCATCGAAGTATTCACTTAAGGGTTCCGGCCCGAGTTCGGCCAGGAGGGGATGAGTCGAAGGATCGTCTTCCGTCCAGACGACGCAGCCGAAACGGCGCGGATCGTGGAAGCGGAGACAGGTTCCGTTGGCGAGGATGAAGTCGAGATGGTCGTGCTTTCTGGGCGGGCTGTCCGGGGCGAGGATGCGGAGGCTTCCGGACATGCCCAAATGAACGATCAGCGTTCCGCGGTTTGTGCCGATCAGGATGTATTTGCCTCGGCGCTCGACCGTCCGAATGGTCTGACAATCGAGCTTTTCCGGCAGATCCGGCGGAACCGGCCAGCGTAGCCGAGGCTGGCGAACGACTATCGCCTGAACGGTCTGCCCGGTTAGATGAGGCGAAATGCCGCGCCGCGTGGTTTCGACTTCCGGCAGTTCGGGCATGGCGGCGTTATCGGGCAGCGTCCGACAGCTTGAAGAAGCGTCAGTCCGCCGCCTCTTCCCCTTCTTCGCCCGGCTCTGCCGATTCTGCCGGTTCTTGCTGTTCTTCCGCGTCCGCTGGAGATTCTTCCTCGGTCTCCTCGTCTTCGGCTGGGGACAGTTTCGGCTCCTCGGGCTTGAGTTCCGGTTTTTGCAGGCTGAGCAGCTGTTTTGCGGCGTTTCCGGTCACTTCGTACTGAAGCCCCAGATCCGGTCGGACAAGAAGGAGATCCGGCTCCCGCTGCATGATGAAGAACTCGACCGGATTGCCCTCGGCCAGGGTAATTCGGATTACATCGCCTTGAGCGGGCTGTTCCACCCGCTTCACATCGATGGCTCTCGCCGTATTCCAGGCGTTGAGGAGATCCGAAATGCTTTGATTGGGTTCGGCCGACGGCTCCAGAATCCATTTGCCGTCCTGCCCCAAGGTAGCTTTCAAGCCCGGTATGAAAATCTCTTTGATTTTCGCGTCTTCGGGCAGGAGCTTCTTGTCCACGTAATCCGTAGCGGATGCGGTGAGGTGATGAAAGAAATCGTCGTTGACCAGGTGCAGGGTATCCCCGATTTGCACGTAACGCCGCATGTTGATGGGATCCGAGCCGCCGAACTTCATCGTGGTCGCATCCAGAATCAACGTGGCTTTCGGCTTGTCGAGCTCGAATTTGGGGAGGTCCTCGGCACTTACCGGGTACTGCGCTTCGCTGTTGGCCTCGGCGATGCCGATCAGCTGCCGGACGCGAATGTCGTTGGCCGGGGCATAAAACGGCTTGGTCAAGCGCCAGTGCCCGTTTTGCTTTTCGAAGGTGATGGCGTCCTTATTCTGCAAGGTGATGGCGGTAAGCGCATTTTCGTCGATAGCCGCGAGAGGCGTAGTCTCGGGCTTTTCCTTGCCGGGCTCGAAAAATGCAACGGCGGCAAGGACGGCTATGACGATCAATAGCGCTAGATTCAGGATCAGTCTCGATTTCATTAACGTCTCCGGCGTTTAAACCAAATGGCAGCTCCCGTGCCGATCAGCCCGGCGGGCAAGGCGATCAGGAAACCGATGGCGATCACGCCGGAAGCGACGGGCGACAGTTCCAGCTTCCGGTCCGGCGCCGTCTTGGCTGGAATATTGATCAAAGCCTCGTTTTGGCTCAGCCAATGAACGATGTTGAGGCCGAGATCCAGATTGCCGCCGTTGCCGAGAAAGGCATTCGACAGGAAGTCGCCGTCGCCGATCACGACGATTCGCTGTTCGGACGGCTTTTCACCAGCATCCTTGGCCGCCCCGGCTTCCGGTTGTCCGGCTTGTTCCGCCTTCGATCCTTCGTTCGGCTTAGCTTCAGACGGCTTTGCTTCGGACTTGCTTGCCGAAGCGGCCGGCTCCGTCTTATCCGTCGGTTTTATCTCGCGGGTCAAGGTGTAACCGATCTGGAGCGGGCCTTTGCGCTCGCCTTTGTCCGCGTCGAACTGGATTTTTCCTTCGATCGCTCCGGTCTCGGTCCAGGAGCGAGCCAGAGTGCTGAGCAGAGGTTCCCGCTGGAAATCTCCGTCTGCGCTTTTGTCCAGCGCCGCCGTGGCCGGGAATAGCGTCATCGTCTGAAAATTGAACGTGATCGGATGCGCCGGATATTCCGCGACAAGGGCGAAAGTGGGGTCGTCTATGCCGAAGAGCTGGGTGGATGCATCCACCACGGTTCCGGGCAGGAACTTGATTCCCAGCTGCTGGGCGAGCGGATCCAAACCATGCAGTTCGCCGGGGTCGGTCAGCCACAACAGATTTCCGCCGTTTTTCACATAGTTCTGGACCAGCGTAATTTCACCGGGAAGGAAGTTCGCTCGCGGCCCCGCCAGGACAAGCACGTTGGTGTTGTCCGGAATGTCGGGCGTCACCGCCAGATTCACCATCGACACCGTGATGCCTTTCCGCTCCAGTTCTTCGCCGAACTGGCCCAGATCATGGTTGGCCTGGCCTTGCGGCGACCGTTCCCCATGACCCTCGAGGAAGACCACGTGCCGTTCCTTGGCCACGGCCAAGCGCTGCAAGGCATTGGTCAAGGTGGCCTCTTCGGCGTTTTGAATTTTTTCGGTGCGGCCCTGGTAATCCACCATCATTTCGCCGTCCATGGTGATACCCAGTTCCCTGACTTTATCGGGCTGAGTATCCGGATTGACGAAATTCAGCGTCAGATCGTTCTTGTAACGGCTGTAGCGTCCGACCTGATCGCGAATCTGGTTTCGCAGCTGGGCGTTTTCCCGAGCGTACGCGGTAATCGTTACCGGTTCTTTCATCAGGTCCAAGACCTTGCGGCTGGCCTCGGAGAGAGTGTGGCGGCCGCCCGCGGTCCAGTCGAACTGGGCCGTGTAGCGCGTGCTCAGCCAGGCCACAAGGCCGACGACGGCCAGAAACAGCAAGGTGAAGAGAAGGTTTTGCAGGCGTAGTTCGAGGTGCGTCTTGCGGTTGATCTTCATTTTTGCAGGCGATCGTTATCCAGACGATGGACGCTCAGAACGAGAAACGTGAGCGTAAAGAGCAGGAAGTAAATCAGATCGGTCGTCGATACCAGACCTTTCAGCAAACTCTCGTAATGGCGCAGGATCGAGAGATATTCGAGCACGCCGCCCGCCGAGTTGCCGGTCCAGTCGATGATCCACAGCAGCAGCAATGCCCCGAACGTGCTGACGGCGGCGATGGTCGGCTGGCTGGCGAGCGCCGACATGTATAGCCCCACGGCGGCAAACCCGGCCAGCAGCAACACGAGGGCGATGATGCAGGCCGCCAGCTTGCCCATGTCCAGTCCGCCCCCGACCAGCAGCGACAGCGGCATCAGACCGATCATCGCGACCATGATGAGCAGGAAGGCGAACACGCCGAGATACTTCCCGAGAATGATCTCGGTCATCGACACCGGAGCGGTAAACAGAAGGCTCAGCGTGCGGTTGCGGCGCTCCTCGCTGATCAGCCGCATCGTCAGGAGCGGCGTCACCAATAGGAGAATGACGCCGGCATTGCCGAACAGCGGGACGGCGATCAGGTCGGTGACTCCGGGCGCATCCTCCATGCCGGCGATGCGGGCTTGCAGCATCACGTAGTAGTCGAGCTGCGCCAGAAACATGTAGCCCAGAATGATCTGGATCACGCCCAGGATCGACCAGGCCAAAGGCGAAAGAAACAGCGTGCGGAGCTCTCGCCCCGCGATGACTAAGGCCATCATGCGGCTTGCTCCTCCATAACGGGAGTGTGTTGGGTGATGTCTATGAAGATTTCTTCCATGCTGCGCCGTTCGGGGGTCAGTTCCAGCAGTCCCCAACCCAGCGATACCGCAGCTTCGGAGATCCGTTCGGCCGGGTTTTTGTCCTTGTCGTGAAAGATTCGATAGCGCCGCTCGCCGAGGTCGTCGATCTTTTGAACGCCGTCGATGGCATAAAGCTTCATGAGATCGGCCCCTAAACGGGTTTCCAGCACCACGCTGGACGCGCGCATCTGCTGTTCCAGGCCCTCGATGCTGTCGCTGAGCACCAGCTTGCCCTTGTGAATGATTTGCACGCGGGTGCAGGATTCCTGGACTTCGGGAAGGATGTGCGTCGAGAGAATAATCCCGTGCTGCTTGCCGAGCTCGCCGATCAGTTCGCGAATCTCCCGGATCTGGATCGGGTCCAGCCCCACGGTCGGCTCATCGAGAATGATGACCGACGGGGAATGGAGAATGGCTTGGGCGATACCGACCCGCTGCTGATAACCCTTCGACAGATTCCCGATCAATCGCTCGCCGACGTCAGTCAAGCCGCAGCGTTCTTTGGCGCTATCGACCGCTGTCGGGATTTTTTCCCGGGGAATCTGATGCAGTTTCCCGCAGTAGTCCAGGTATTCGTCCACCGTCAGCTCCCGATAAACCGGTGGTATTTCGGGCAAATAGCCCAGCTCCCGCTTGGCCTCCTTGGGATTGTCCAGTATGTCGATCCCGTTGATGAGGATCTGCCCGGAGGTAGGCGCGAGATTGCCGCAGATCATCTGCATGGTGGACGACTTGCCCGCCCCGTTGGGGCCGAGAAATCCCAGAATTTCGCCCTTTTCCAGGCTGAACGTAACGTTGTTGACGGCGCAGTGATCGCCGTAATAGCGATAAAGTTGTTCGACTTGAATGAGTTGAGTCATAGCGCGCGTAAGATACAAAAATTTTTCCGAAAGGCAAGATACGGGCCACTTGGGCACCAGGTGCCGCACGCCCGTAAAAAATAGCGGAACCCAATAACGGTACCACAGAGCAGTCCTCGCCGTCCTGATCGTGTTATTTGGAAGCGGCGAGTGCGCCGACTGGACTGAGTGTATCCAAAAGCAAGGCGAGCCTGTGCGCCATCGTTTCGGACGCAGCACGCAAGCCTATCGCAAATGCCGTTCAGGACGCTTGCGACCGCCCCTCTCGACCGCTTCGAGCCACTTATCCAGCAAATTCCGATGTTTTCCTCCAGCAAGCTTTTCCCGGACCTCTACACTCTTATGGAGCAACGAACTCCACAGCCTGACTTTTTGAACATTCGTCGGACAATTGATCATTGATGCAGCGGCGGAAAACCGAGCAAGTGAAGTCTATACGGCCTAAGGACAGTTCCGGCCGACGGGAAGCATCGCCGACCATCCGCGGTACCGGGGCCGCAACCAGCCGGGCGGCCGAGTCCTTTCTTCCCGATTTTTGCAGCCTCTCGACCGCCCTGATGCTAGTCGTTTCGGCCGAATTACTGGCTTTCGTTCTGACGCTCGCCGATTCGTCGTCCGATTACGGCTTCTGGTCCGACCTGGGGCTGCGCTCGCTATTCATCGTCTGGATCGCGCTGACCAGCGGAGTCGTCCTTTGCAGTATTCGCTCGCGGCTCGCCCGACTAGACGCCCTCTGGTGCGGAGTGGCGACCTTCTCCGTCATCCAGACCGCGACATTTCTGATTGCCTGGCTAGGCCATGACGGCCCGTTGAATCCGGGACATGCCATTTCCTTTGAAAACCTCGACGGTGTCTATTATTTGAAAATTCTCGGGGCCAGCAGTCTCATTACGGCGGCCTGGCTGCGCTACCTCTATATCCAATCGCGCTGGCGTCTGCAAATCCGGGCCGAAGGTGAAGCCCGGCTCGATGCACTACAGGCGCGGATGCGCCCCCACTTTCTGTTCAATAGTCTCAACACCATCGCCAGCCTCACTCGGAACGATCCGAAAATGGCGGAAGAACTTCTGCTGGATTTGGCCGAGTTGTTCCGCGCGGTACTCAAGAAAGAGACCAAATGGGTGGCGCTGAAAGACGAAGTGGGCCTGACTTGCCAATATCTCAACATCGAGCGGCAGCGTCTCGGCGAACGTCTGCGCATCGACTGGCGTCTGAAGGACGCTCCGGAGGACGCACTGATCCCTCCCCTGAGCATTCAGCCGCTGGTGGAAAATGCGATTTATCACGGCGTCGAGCCGTCTCAGAGTGGCGGCAAAGTGGAGATCGGCGGTCAACTCACGAAACGGCATCTCGTTCTGACGGTAAAAAACACTCTGCCGGAAGCGGATGCGCGCCGCTCGCGCCAAGGTGCAAGGATAGCTCTGGCCAATCTCCGCGCTCGTCTCGAAGCCTGTTTTCCGGGCGAGGCGCGTCTCCTCACCAGCGTGGTCGACAATTGCTACCAAGTTCGAATCGTCTTTCCTTATCTTCCGAAGAATCATGAAAATCCTGATCGCCGACGATGAGGCGCCGGCTCGAAGCCGTTTGCGGGATTTGCTCGGCGAGATCGACTCGTCATTGATCGTCGTCGGAGAAGCGGCCGACGGCGAACAGGCCTTGAGGCTCGCCGCTCAGATCCAGCCGGATGCGGTTCTGCTGGATATCCGAATGCCGTGGATCGACGGCATCGGAACCGCACGCGAACTCGCCCGATTGCCTCAGCCGCCGGCCGTGGTCTTTACGACGGCTTACGACGAACATGCATTGGAGGCATTCGAGGTCAGCGCGGTCGATTATCTCCTCAAGCCGGTGCGAAAGGACCGTCTGGCCGCCGCCTTGCGAAGGGCGGAACGATTTACCGAAACCGCGTGGAATAAACTCGAGACCGCCCTACCTGCCGGACAATCGACCCGTAGCCATTTATGCATCCACAGCCATGGCGACATACGATTGATTCCGGTCGACACGGTGCTTTATTTCCGCGCCGAGCAAAAATATACGACGGTGAGGACCCCCGACGGAGAAACCTTGATCGACGATTCGTTGAAGTCTTTGGAAGAAGAATTCGGAAAGAGCTTCATTCGGATTCACCGCAACGCCTTGGTGGCAATCGACCATATCGTCGCACTGGAAAAATCGTCCTCCGGCGGCACGGCGCTTCGTCTGCGCGGCATCCCCGAGACCTTGGAAATAAGCCGTCGACACCAGCCTTCCGTAAGAAGCCAGCTAAAACAACTCGCTACGATTGGTGAGGACGGCTGATTTGATACAATGGCTTAATTTACGCACGGTCGATACTGATGCCACAACGTATACGCATCGCCACCCGCAAAAGCGCCCTGGCCGTATGGCAGGCGGAACACGTCGCGGCGCGCCTGAGGGCCGCATGCCCCGATATCGAAGTCGAATTGGTGAAAATGGTCACGCGCGGCGACAAATTGCTCGACGCCCCGCTGGCCAAGGTGGGCGGCAAAGGTTTGTTCGTGAAGGAACTGGAGGAGGGGCTGCTGGCAGAAACGGCCGATCTGGCCGTCCACTCCATGAAAGACGTGCCGGCGGAACTGCCCGACGGCCTGCATCTCGCCGCCATTCTGCCGCGCGAGGATCCCCGCGACGCTTTTGTTTCCCTGCGTTACCCGTCCTTCGATGTGCTGCCTCCGCACGCGAAGATCGGTACCTCCAGCCTTCGCCGGCAATGCCAGATCAAGGTCCGTCTCCCCGAATGCGAAACGCTCAATCTTCGGGGCAATGTCGACACCCGCCTAAATAAGCTCGAGACCGAGCAGTACGACGCCATCATCCTTGCTGCAGCGGGATTGAAACGGCTCGGCCTGAGCCATCGGATTACGGAAATACTTTCGACTGAGACCAGCCTCCCCGCGGTCGGCCAAGGCGCCATCGGCATCGAATGCCGCCGGGATGACATTTGGCTGAACGAGTGTCTAAAAGCATTGCACCACGAGGAAACGGCTATCTGCGTCACGGCAGAGCGAGCGCTCAACGAGCGCCTGAACGGTGGCTGCCAGGTGCCCATTGCCGGATACGCGGAATTGTCCGGGGAACATCTGAGACTGCGTGGGCTGGTCGGCACGCCTGACGGAAGATCACTGATTCAAGGCGAAATCGAAGGTTCTTACGCCGATCCGCAGGACTTAGGGATAGCCTTGGCCGAAGATTTATTATCGCGCGGGGCCGATCGCATCCTGAACGCACTCTATGCCTGACATGGCAAGCTCGACGAATGCCCCTCTAGCCGGCATAGGCATATTGGTCACCCGACCGCGGGAACAAGCCGATGGCCTGTGCGCTCTAATTGAAGCCGCCGGCGGCCATGCAATGAGGCTGCCGTTGCTGGAAATCGTCGCTGTCGGCGATCCTACCGCAGCGGCGGAACTTTTATCGCGGCAAGACCGGTGGGATTGGTTGATATTCGCGAGCCCCAACGCCGTCCGCTTCACTCTGGCGATTCACGGCGGGTCGTTCAATCCGCCGCGGCCGGCGCGAATCGCGGCTATCGGCCAGACTACTGCGGAAGCGCTGACCAAGGCCGGAATTCGGGTAGACCTGATACCTAAACCGCAGTTTAATAGCGAGTCGCTCTTGGCGTCGCCGGAAATGACTGATGTATCCGGCAAATCGATATTGATCGTCCGGGGCGAAGGCGGACGGGAGCATCTTGCGCAAACACTCAGGGCTCGTGGTGCGGAAGTTGCTTACGCGGAAGTTTATCGCAGAATTCTTCCCGCGACGGATATCGGTTATTGGATTGACCTGAGGCGCCAAGGCGGTATCGACATTGTAACCATCACCAGCGGAGAGGCTTTGAATAATCTTACGCAGCTCTTGGGCGAGGCCATACACGAGTTCGCCGAGCATACCCCGCTCGTGGTGATCGGCTCGCGCGTCGAAAAACTGGCTCGCGATCAAGGCTGGCGTCATGTGATCAGTGCGGAGCCGGCCTGCGATCAAGCCATAGCGGAGACGATAATTCGTCATGTCGAAACGAAGAGAACCGCTCAAGACCGCCCGGCCAGCCGATAATCGGCCCGCTGATTTCGAGTCCTTTCTCCAATAAAAGCTATTAAGGTTCAATACTACGGGGATACAGCATTGGTTGACGTAAATAACGAATTGATGTCGGCCACCGGCCAGCCCGCCAATGGAGCGGAAACCGAGGCCGTAAAGACATCTGCCGCCCCCCCCAAGAAATCCCGCAGCTTCGCGTGGATCGGTTATCTCATCTTGCTCGGCATACTGGGTCTTACCGCCGGGGGCTGGTACTTTCTTCAAGAGCTACGCTCCAAGCAGGAAGGTCTGGGCGGCCAATTGACCAGCAAGGACCAGCAAATCATGGAGTTCACGCGGCAGTTGAGCGCGATGCAATCCGAGATGGCCACACTGCACTCCCAGCTCGCCACCCTTCAATCTCAGGTGACGACGGAGGATTCGAAATTCGAGCGGCTGATCGGCGATCAGTCCGCCCAGCTCAACGAGAGATTGAACCTGACGCGGAACGAACTGAATGAATCGGTTCAGCGCATCCAACGACAGCTCAACAAGACCCGTGGCGATTTGTTGGTAGCGGACGCCGAGTACCTTCTGAGCATCGCCAACCAAAAACTTCACCTGATCGGCGACGTGAAAGCCGTAATTGCTGCCATGGAGGCCGCGGACCAGCGCCTGCACGACAGCGGCGATCCGGCGGTGTTCAAAGTCCGGGAAGCGTTGGCCGAGGAAATCGAAACTCTCCGGCGGCTCAACGCTCCGGATATCGTAGGACTTTCCTCCAGACTGCTGGCTCTTGAAAGCAAGGCCAAGGATATTCCCCTGTTCTTACCCCATGCGGGCAAAGTCAGCGAACACGACGACACCCCCGAAACGGCCGAACCCGCCGCGGGGGCTGAAGGTGAAGGGCCGCTCGGTTCCGCGCTGGACAATATCAAGGACCTGGTAACGATACGCCGCACCGATCGGCCGGTAAATGCCGTTCTCCATCCGGAACAGGCGGAGGCGCTACGTCAAGTTCTGCTGCTCAAGCTGGAAACGGGCCGAGCGGCGCTCCTCCGAGGCGACGAAGAGATGTACAAAGCCAATCTGGCCTCCGCGCGCGAGTGGCTGAACGAGCACTTCGATCCCGACGCGAAAAAAACCCAGGAGGTCGCCGCGGAAATCAGCGCACTGGCGGACCAGCCGATTCGCATGCCATTCCCGGATATCAGCAAGTCGTTAACTCTCTTGCGGAACATCGAAAAGCTACGTCTGGAAGCCGAGCAGGCCGAGACGAAGGCCACTGGGGAAAGGCAATCCGGCGAGGCACAACCTGCGGGAGCACAGCCGTGAAAAAAGCCTTCATCTATGTGCTGATCGCCGTCTCGATCGCCGTCGGAGTGGGCTTTTTCGTTCACCGCCGATTGATCGCCGGCGACGCGGGCTATGTCATCATCGGCTACGATCGCTGGGTGCTGGAATCCTCGCTACTCGTGATCCTGGTCACTTTGATCGTCGCTTTCGTTCTGTTCTACTTTTTGGTCCGCGTCGTCTTGCAGGCGATGAGCATTCCCAAAGTCCTCAAAAAGCGCGGTGGCGAACTTCGTAACAAGCGTTCCCAGGAAGCCTTGATCACAGGGCTCATCGAAACGGCCGAGGGCAATTGGGAGAAGGCGGAGCGGAATCTGATCCGCCATGCCGCAGACAGCGGCGCGCCGCTCATCAACTATCTGACCGCCGCACGGGCCGCACATGCACGAGGCGCCGTCGAACAGCGGGACGAATATTTGAAGCTGGCCCGTGAAATCGCGCCCGAGTCGGAGCTAGCGGTCGGCCTGACCCGCGCGGAATTGCAGTTGTCCAACAAGCAATTCGAGGAAGCGTTGGAGTCTCTGACTCATCTGAACAAGATCGCCCCGAGCCACGCCGCTGTCTTGAGGCTGACTCACCAAGCCTATGCCCAAATGGAAGATTGGGAAAGTTTGCGCAGCCTGCTTCCCGCCTTGCACAAGAACAAGGTTTTGATGGAAGCGGAGGTCAAACTGCTCGAAACGGAAACCTACAGCGCTCTGATCAGACAAAAATCCGAATCTCGCGACGTTACCGCCTTGCGGGAGGTTTGGGCGACCGTTCCCGAGCACATTCGCGCATCCACGGGAATTCAGTCCCTCTATTTCGCCGCCATGATCGAAGCCGGTGCCGGCGAGGAAATCGAGGACGAGCTGCGCCGCGCTCTCGGCGATGAGTGGGACGAGACCCTTCTAGTTCTCTACGGTTGCATCCAGCTATCCGACCGGGAAAAGCAGCTCAAGCATGCGGAAACCTGGCTGGGACCGCATCCGAAAGATGCCGTTCTGTTCAGGGTACTGGGCAAACTCGCCATCCACTGCAAGCTTTGGAATAAGGCCAAAGACTACCTGGAAAAAAGCCTCAACGTGGAACCCAGCGTCGAAGCCTACCAGCTCTTGGGTGACGTGCTGCATCAGCAAAACGACTTCGCCGCCGCCTGCCATTACTATCGCAACGGATTGATGTTCGCTTCCAGCGAAGTGGTCGCTCAGATCGAGCAGAATCCGTCCGGGGAGGCTATGGAGCCGGTGGAGGAAGAGCTTGTTTCGAGCGCGGCTCAGTAAAAGAGATGTGTTTTGCGACCAACAGAGCAGCCATCCGGATTCCCTCCGTTGAGACACACGCATCTTGCTGCTTCGTAGAGTATACACAAGCGCGGCATGCTATTGTTCCGGCCGTTTAGTGGAATCCTGTTTTGTGCGGCTTTCCGTTTTCCAATGATGGCCGGTATAGGATGGGCTGGGCCTGCGAAGAACGATGCGTGTCCTGAGCCCTGTCGAAGCTGGTATAGGGCGGAATAGCGTACTCGCGTATTCCGCCGCATGGGGAGCCGTCCCATTCGGCGCATTACGCTAAAGCTAATGCGCCCTACACCAAGGTGCCCTAAGCGATCTGCAAGATGGGCGTAAGGAAGTGTACCCCATAGTCGGTACATCGAACTAGAATGTGCTCTACGATACGAATCGATATCTCTTGACCATCGCCTGCTCCCCCCGACATGGAAAACGTCATGAACGACATTCGAGTCGCGAATTGGTCCGAGCTGATGCGGGCTCTGTACGACATCCCGAAAAATGCTCTTCAACGTTATCGATCGGATCTCGTCTACCGAGGCTTGGCCGACGCCTCTTGGGGACTCGAAAACAGCCTGTTGCGGCTCGGGGGTGATTACATCAACGTCGAGAAGCCGATGTTGCGGGGCTTCCGGAAATATGCGGAGCCCGGATCCATACCGGCGGAAACGCTCTGGGTGCAGTTGGCCGTTGCTCAGCACTACGGCTTGCCGACCCGCCTTCTGGATTGGACCATTTCGCCTAAGGTCGCAGTGCATTTTGCCACGGCCGAGGAGCAATATTACGACCGGGATGCTGCGATCTGGTGCATCAATGTCGTCGAGGCCCGATCCCTGTTGCCGGAAAAGCTTCGCGAAGTGCTCAACCGCGAATCCGCATTTTTGTTCTCGGTCGAAATGCTGGAATTCATCCAGTCTCTAGACGAATTCGACCGCTTGGCCGAGAATGGCCGCTTCGTGCTGTTCTTCGAGCCGCCGTCGCTGGACGCCCGCATCGTCAACCAAGGCGCGATCATGTCGGCAATGCCCGGCGCAACCTTGGTCCTCAGCGAATTTCTTTTGAATCATCCAGCCCTTTATTACCGCATCATCATCCCGAAAGAAATTAAATGGGAAGTACGGGACAAACTCGATCAGGACAACGTCACCGAACGGATGCTCTTCCCCGGCCTCGACGGGTTGAGTCGATGGTTGAAACGCTATTACGGACCGGGTCCCTGCCGTACGCACTAAACGGACAGCCGGCTTAAGCATCGCGTTTACAGCCTTACATCAAGCCTTTAATCGCTGACGCCTTACTTGTTTTCACAATCCAGACCAACCGTGTCTCAGCCAGCAATTCTGTTCGATGGCGTCGGAAAAAAATTTCGCCGGTCACTGAAAGCCGATCTGCTCTATGGCTTCCAAGACGCATCCCGGAGCATGCTCCGCCTGAAACCGTTGGAGCGTTTGCGAAGCGAAGAGTTTTGGGCGTTACGCGATGTCTCCTTTGCCGGACGGGTCGGCGAATGCATCGGAATCATCGGCCCCAATGGAGCCGGAAAGAGCACGCTGCTGAAACTGGTGAATCGGGATTACCGGCCCGATCGAGGCCGCATAGCCATGCGCGGTAAGATCAAGTCCTTGATCCGCCTCGGCACGGGGCTTCAGCCCATGCTGACCGGCCGGGAAAACATTTATATCCAGTGTGCGCAACTGGGACTCGACAAACGGGAAACCGACGCCAAACTGGACGACATCGTAGCCTTTGCCGGACTGGAAAAGTCGATCGACGCGCCGGTCAAGCATTATTCCGACGGCATGTACGCACGACTCGAATTCTCGATCGCCACCTGCGTCCCGACCGATGTCCTGCTCGTCGATGAAGTCCTGGCCGTTGGCGACGTCGCCTTCCAGTTGCGTTGCCTGGAGCGGCTCAACAGCCTTAAACACAACGGGACGACGATTCTATTCGTATCCCACTCGGAAATGAATATTCGGCATGTGGCCGACCGCTGCCTGCTCCTCTTCGATGGCGAGGCGCTGGCGTTCGGGGAAACCGACCAGCTGTTTCTCAAGTATTACGAATCGATAGGCTATCTCAATCGGCAACTCAAGCCGTTGGAAAACGCTCCCGAGATGCCGGCGGATTTTACCGGAGCGGCTTCGATACGAACGTTAGCAGTCAAAGGACAGGAAAACACGGACAGCGTGAAGGTTTTCACCGGGCAATCCGTGGATTTTGAACTGAGCTATGCTGCCGCGGTACCGGTGGAATCCGCCGGCTTGGTGCTCCAATTTTGGACCCAGACCGGCATATTGCTCGCTTCCATCTATTCCGAAATGGAGGGCAACCGGGGTTCACTTAAACCGGCTGGCGGACAGTTACGGCTAACGTTGCCGTTCCTGTCGCTGACGCCCGGAATTTACCGCGTCGCGGGCGGCTTCGCCTCGGCCGGAGGCTGGCTCGGCTATTGCGGGAGTCTGCTGACGCTGACCGTCACCCAGAAAGACGAGCGAGCTTACGAAGGACTATTTGTGATGAATGCGACAGTCTCGGGTGCGGATGGGATGGGCTAGTACATTTTTCGCCGCAGCGGTGTGAATTGAAAACTCGGCGCGCCCTCAGAAGTCAGGCCAAAATAAGTCGTAGGTCGGCAATCCTGTGCCGACAAACCTGCTGTCGACCTGCGGCTTACATCCAAAATGCACACATAGCCCGCAACAAGGGATTGCCGACCTACCTCCGGTGCGGCCTCTCAGGCAGCGACCGCCAACTGATCGGGCAATTCGACTTCCATCGCGATGGGCAGGTGATCCGAGCAGGCAAAATTGATCACCTGGACATTCGTCACTTGAAGACTCGGCGTTACCAAAATGTGATCGAGCATTTTATGCGGGCGCCAGCTCGGAAATGTCTTCAACTCACACATCGGGTCGCAGAGCTCGGTTGCGGAAGTTAAAAGATTGAGCTCCGGCGAATTCGGCTCGCAGTTCAGGTCTCCCATCAAAACGACATACGACAGATCGCGGATCAATTCGCTGATAAACGCGATCTGCTTGAGCCGGGCACGCCTGCTCAACGCCAGATGCAGAATACACAGATATAACGCATCGTCGCCCACCGCCCCGAAGCGGGCCAGCAAGGCGCCCCGACCGGGCAGGCCAGGGAGCTTATAGTCATGAATGAAGTCGGGCTTGATGCGGCTCAACAGCCCATTGCTGTGCAGGGCCAGATTGCCGATGCGTCGGTTGACCTGGTTGTGCCAATAGGCAAAACCGGCGGTTTCCGCGAGATATTGGGTTTGAACGATGTGATGGCTGCGTGCGCCGCCGCCGTCGACTTCCTGAAGACCAACGATATCGAAAGGCTTGAGAAGATGAGCGATTCGAATCAGATTCGGAAGTCTCTTCTGAGAGGGCCAGATGTGCCGCCAGCTTCCGGTGATATAGTCCCTATAACTGGACGTTGTGATGCCCGTTTGAATATTGAAACTTGCGAATCTGACACGCCGCTTGTTAATCGGCGCGGTAGCCTCCAAAGAACTCGCAACAGCCCGAGATGTCATGACAGTACTAAGTGACACGATACCCCCAACCTGCTCGCCGGTAACCCCGGCTGCATAATGTTGATTCTTTCATGTAAACACAATTATTGGGCACCCTTTGCCCCACTGGATTCCTTTTCGATTAAATCGTTCATAATAGCGATCATCCGAGGAAACGATTTGGCCTGCTGAGGAGCGATTCGGTATTTCCCGTTGACAATGACGTTGGGCGTTCCCGTCACACCGTAGCGCGCCGCCATGGTTTCGGCCTGCCTCATCTTCGTATCCACGGCAAACGATTTATAGGCCTTGCGAAAATCGCCGTCGGCGACGCCATGGTCGGCGAAGAACTTGGCCAACTCCGTCTCGCTCTCCAGAGCTTGCTTCTTGTTTTGGATGGCGTCGTACAAATCGGCATGGACCTTATCGAGTACCCCGAGCGCTTCGGCCGTATAGTATGCCTTGGCGTGAGCCGCCCAGCGTGCATTGAAAACGGCAGGTTGTCGAATAAAAACCACGTTATCCGGCTTCTTCTTCAGCCAGGCATTTAAATCCGGTTCGAAGTGATAGCAGTGGGGGCAGCCATACCAGAAGAACTCCATGACCTCGACCTTGGAGGGATCGACAGCTGTTTGCGGCGGATTCACCAACTCGTAATCGACGCCTTGTTTGAACTCCTCCGCCTTAGCCGCTCCAAAAGCCGTAGCCGAAAACAACACCAAGCAAGCCAGCAAACTCAACGCCGATTTCATTAAACAAGCTCCGCTCTGAAATGATCCGAACCGCAAAAATGATCGAGAATCGAGCCGAACTTTCGCCCGGACTCGCCCAATGGTAGGGATTTTAAACCGAAAACCATAAAAAATGTGCCGACAATACCGAAAAATGAGCGATTTCGACTGGCGGATCTCATCGTAATCCCGACGTATAACTGGACACAGCGGTAATTTCTTCGTCGCTCAACTTAGCCGCGATCGCGCGCATGATAGAATTTGCATCGTTGGCTCGAGCACCTGCCTTGAAATCACTCAAAGTCTTTTCGAGATAAGCGGCGTACTGGGCGCGCAGAGCAGGAAATTTCGCGGACGGATTGCCGGCGCCGTCCGGGCCATGGCAACCGGCGCAAGCCGGAACGCCGGACGAGGCATTGCCGGTGCGGTAAATCGTCTCTCCTAGCGGATTAGGCGCCTCTGCCTTTTCCAGCGTGGTCTTTTGCTGGGCATAGTAAGCGCTGATGTCGTCTATATCCGCGTCGGACAGAGGCTCAGCCATCGCGGTCATGGTCGGATTGGCTCTTTTCTCGCTTTTGAATTCGTGCAACTGCTTCGCAAGATATGAAGCATGCTGACCGGCCAACTTGGGAAATATAGGCGCATTGCTGTTTCCGTCGTCACCATGGCAACCGGCACAGGGCTCCGATTTTTCCTTTCCTGCCGCCGCATTTCCTTGAGCATAAGCGAGGGAATGACCACTCAACAAAATGAAACAAACCCATAATGCACACTTCCCCATCATTGACTCCTCGCTCTGGCAAACCAAATAAAGTTCTCTCACGCCGACCTGCGGCTCGTTTTTTAGAGCGCCAATCAAATACAGGTAGACTACAAAAGTCAACAGCTTTCCCGATTCGATTCTCATGAAAACCGCTTATCAAAATACCCGGTACCTGACGAGTGCGCCGAGCGTAAAAAATGCGCCACCGGACGAAGGCTTCGAAATCGCCTTCGCGGGCCGCTCCAACGCCGGAAAATCGAGCGCGATCAATGTCATCACGCAGCAGAAATCGCTGGCGCGGGTCAGCAAAACGCCGGGGCGGACCCAGATGCTCAATTTTTTCCAAGTGGACGATCAGAGACGATTGGTCGATCTCCCCGGCTACGGCTATGCCCAGGTACCCGAGGCGATCCAGAAGAACTGGCGCCAGGCTCTGGAGTCTTATTTCAGCGAGCGCCGATCATTACGCGGGGTATTTCTGGTGATGGACATCCGCCATCCTCTGACGCCTTTCGATCACCGCATGATCGAGTGGTGCCATCACTGGAAGCTTCCGCTGCACATCGCCTTGACCAAGGCGGACAAACTCAGCCGGGGGGCTGCGCTCCAAACCTTGCGCAAGGTTGAAGCCGAATTGAACGCGCAAGAGGGATTAACGGTCAGCCTTCAGCTCTTTTCGGCACTCAAGCGGTTTGGATTGGAGGAAGCCTGGTCCGTGTTGGACCGCTGGCTGGAGATACCTCAATCGCAAGAGGCCAAAGCCCCATAAAAAGAAAAAGCTCCGAGGCAAATGGGGGGACATACCTCGGAGCGAAGTCCCGGCTTGGGGGGGGATGCCGGGCGAATGACACTACTCAAAGGGAGGAGATGAGTAGTTCGCGTCGTTCCTGACACTTAATCGTTGTGACCGCCCCTATGGATAAAAGTTCAACCGCTTTGTCATGAGCTCTCACTTTTCGGGAGACGATGCGCCTCGTTTCGGACGCTAAAAGGTCTGGCGAAGCAGCAGACGCAGTTCCTTCAAGCTGCGGGAATTCAGCACGTCACGGGACTCCAGCCAGCCGCGTCGGGCCTGTCCGACGGCGTAGCGCAGATTCCTGAAGTCCAGGGTGCTGTGCGCGTCGGAGTTGAGACTGATCAGCACACCCTCGTCCTTGGCTAATTTGCAATGAGTATCGGCAAGATCGAGGCGCTCCGGATTAGCGTTGAGCTCGAGAAAACACCTTCGCTCTCTGGCCTTGCGGATGATGCGAAGCATGTCGACATCATAGGGCTCTCGGCGACCGATCAATCGCCCGGAGGGATGCGCCAGAATGGTGAAATAGGGATGATCCATCGCGCGAAGAATCCGCTCGGTCTGTTTGTTCCGGGGCAGATCGAATCGGCTGTGTACCGCACCGACGACGATATCGAGCCGGCTGAGCACATCGTCCGGCAAATCCAGATCGCCATCCTCCAATATGTCTACTTCGATGCCCTTGAGGAGAACGATGCCGTCCAAGGTTTCGTTCAGCCGATCGACCTCGTCCATATGCTTGAGCAAGCGGATCGGATCCAGCCCATGGGCTACCGTCAGCCGGCGGGAATGCTCGGTGATGGCGAGATATTCCAGGCCATGGCTTCTCGCGGCTTCAGCCATCTCCGGGATAGTATTGTGACCGTCCGATGCTTTGGTATGAGCGTGAAGATCGCCCTTGAGATCGGACAGTTCAACCAGCTTCGGCAAACTACCCGCTCGGGCCGCTTCGATTTCGCCCCGATCTTCCCGCAATTCCGCCGGGATAAAGGGCAATCCCACAGCGGCAAAGACCGATTCTTCGGTATCGCCCGCAACCCGCTCGTCGCCTCGAAACACCCCGTATTCGTTGATTTTTAGGCCCCTCTCCTGCCCCAAATGCCGAATGGCGATGTTATGCGCTTTGCCGCCGGTGAAATAATGCAGAGCCGCGCCGTAGCTTTCCGCCGGAACCACTCTGAAATCCACTTGCAGTCCGCCGCGCAGCAACACACTGCCGCGCGTGGGACCTTGTGACAAAACCTCCGCAACGTCCTCGTACTCGACGAAACGCTGCATTACGGGGCTTCCCGATTCCGCCGCCGCCAAGATGTCGAGATCGCCCACCGTCTCCTTGGCACGGCGATAGCTGCCGGCAATCACAACCCGCTCGACGCCGGGAACCCCGTTCAAATAATCGAGCAAAGGCGCCGCGTATTGCTCGGCGGCGACGCGCGTGTAACGCCCGGCTCCGCCACCATGAGCCTCCAGCGCGTCGGCGATGTGCATCTCGGTTTTTTCACCAAAGCCGGGAAGTGCCTGTATTCGATGATCGCGTACCGCACGCCGAAGCTGAGCCAGAGTTTGAATACCGAGTTCGCGGTAGAGCGCTCTGACTCGCTTTGGACCCAATCCGGGGATTTTCAAAAGTTCCGCGATGGCCGGCGGCAGCCGTTTGTGAAGCTCGTCCAGCGTCTTGCAGTGGCCAGTGTCGACGATTTCTTTGATCTTGCCGGCCAAGTCGGCGCCGATGCCCGGCAATTCGGTCAGGTCCTCGCCCTTTTGCACCATCGCGCGAACGTCCTTGCCCAATTCCTGGAGTATGCGGGCCGCGTTGTGATAGGCGCGGACCCGAAACACGTTCGCACCGTCGATTTCCAGAAGATCGGCGATTTCCTCGAAGATCGCGGCAATGTCGGCGTTACGGATGGGCATAGCGGGTACTCACGGATTCGGAAAGACGCGCACCAAACCGGCGGTGGCCGAGGTCGATATCAATTCGACTTCGGCGATACCGAAACGCTCCACCACCCACGCATTGGTCGAAAGATGCCGGGTCATCGGATCGACCGAAAAAACGGACTCGCCGTCGGCCAGAGCGCAAGGCAACACCAATTGATCCGCCAGATGCTCGTCCACCGAGGCATTCGTATGATGGTGCTCCAACAGTTTTGCGCAGGCATCTTCGGCGACTTGCTCCGCCGGCTTCCCCCGCTCGCCCAAGGCGCTGAAACCGGCCAGAGAACGCTCGTAGCGCGCGACGAGGAAAATCCCCGCCCCCGGACAGGCCGCCTGAACGGAAACCGCGTCGATCTCGCAAGACATGTTTTTTCGTCGCAGTATGGTCTCTGCTCGGTCCGCCATGCGTTTGACCACGTGCTCGGGAAGATTGGCGGCAAGCGCCCGGCCGGAAATCTCCACGAGTTCGCCTCGATCCGGCACATTAAGAGAGTGCAGCCTCTTTCTCGTTCCTACTCCGGTTCCTCTCGTCTCCAGCAGCACTTCACCCTTTCCGACCGGGTACCAGCCGGATCGTTCCAGACTGAGTTCGGCGCGTACGCCCATGAGCTTCAAATAAGGGAGCCACACGTCATGAAGATAATCGAACGGCGGGCTCAGGGGCACGTGCGTTCCGCCCCGCAACTCGACCCGTGAGCCGCCTTCGGTCAACGCCAAAGGCAGCAGCACCGTTTGTAGTACCAGCGACACTGCTCCCGCGCTGCCGCCTTGCCTCGCTTTCGCGACATCGAAGAGATAGTCGCCGGCCTTTGGCTTTGTCCGCGGCGTGAACGTCAGAGTCCTGGAACCCAATTCGGTCCCGCTCAGCTCGGCATCGCAAAGCTTAGCCGCCGCAAACACCGCCGTCAGATGCTGGGCAGCCAATCCCGGCTTTTTCCGCCTCGCACGGATGTTTTCGATACGTACCGGACGGCCGGTAATGGTGGACAGGCAGAGCGTGGTCCTAAGAATTTGCCCGCCGCCTTCGCCGTAGGAACCGTCAATAACGATGCGATCCATGGTCTCAGTCATCTATTCCTCAAGAATTTTGATCAATAGAACGAGCGTTCATCATTGCAATGAAATACTCCTCGGTGGCTTAATTAAGATGCTAGGCAAGGCGCCGCATACTTCCCGAGACTGCCGAGCGAATGCTGCCCAGGATAGAAACCACCGGGGCGGTGGTGGTTTATTAATCAGGCCCGTAAATACCCTCCTGGTATTTCGGGCCGCCGCCCAGGCCGGTACACGCCCGGCCTGGGCTCACGCGGCTTGTCGCCGCGCCGGGGCATCCCTGCCCCGGATTAACCCGGCCTATGTTTATAGGCCGGGTTAATAAGTCTCTAGGAATGAGGGTCACCGACCGATTCGGCCCTCACCGGACAGAACCAAGGAGGATTTTCCCATGTCCACAAGAAACTTCGTTATTCCCTTCTTCGCCTGCTTGTTGATGAGCAGCCTGCCCTTCAACGCCTCCGCAGCAGCACCCAGCATGTGGTGGGATCACCTGGACGGAGGAACCATGAGTCAAGCCGATTGCGTCAACAAGGGCGAATCGATATTAAACGCCGAGAAAGCAGGCAGAATCAGCAAGGACGAGGACTCGGTCCGCTCATGGAGCGAACATATCACCGGAGTGGTTGAATGTTTGAAGACGGACGGCGGTTTGATGATCATGGTTTTGGTAGGCAGCGATAACACGGTTGCAGGCAATGCCCTGTTCAACGCGCTGAAAAACGGAATGAAGCGGTAATTTCACTTGCCGGCCTGCCCGACCGCCGGGCGGGCCGGCGGAAACACGGATACCATTCTTTTCGGCCATCGCGCCTGAAAAAAATGGTTCGCGAATACCCGTCGAGTTCAGTAGCGCTTCCTTGAAAACGGACTCGGCGAAGCAGTCTGTCGCCCAATTTTCGCGTTACTCCGACCGCCTGTATACTTACCTCGGCTTCCCCCGGAGAACGCGTCATGCCCGACCAACTAAAGCGCTTCTACGGCAGAATCGGACTGGTCCTGCTGTTCGTCGCCGTGCTGTCCGCCTTCTTCGCTCTCGGAGGAAATCAATGGTTTAGCCTCGAATTCATCAAGGAAAATCGTGATCGGCTCATAGAATTTACCGAGCGGCATTACCTACTCATGCTGCTCGCCTCGGCATCCCTCTACGTCGCTTCGACGGCATTCAGCATTCCGGGTGGAGCGATACTGTCGCTGACGATGGGTTTGCTGTTCGGACGTTGGCTGGGCACTTTGGTGACGGTGATCGCGTCGACCCTGGGCGCTTTGCTGGTGTTTTTGGCGGCACGCTTCGTTTTTGCCGACCTCGCCCGCGCCAAATTGTCGAAGTCTCCGATGGCTACGAAAATCGTGAAAGGATTCGAGGGCGACGCTTTCCGCTATTTGCTTTTCCTGAGACTGGTTCCGCTTTTTCCGTTCTGGCTGGTCAATCTGGCGCCGGCCGTAACCAACATTACTGCCCGCACCTATTTCCTCGCCACGCTGATCGGCGTCATTCCCGGCAGTTTCGTTTACGTCAACTTGGGACAGGCTTTGGGCGAAATCAGCGACATCAAAGATATCTGGTCGCCGGAAGTGATTCTCAGCTTTACGCTCCTCGGCCTCCTGATCGTGCTTCCCGCTCTATTACGAAAAAACCACACTGAACCCGAGTAAACGACGCGGCCGCAACGATACGGCAAACGTGGTTCCACCGTCTTGACAGGGTCGGGAACTCATCGCCTTCCCGCTCTCTCGAAGGAACGAGCCATTCAACAAGCGATCGGAAAAATCCATGAACCGCGCGATCACCCTCAATTTCCATTTTGCCGTCTGGTTGTCGATCCTGGGCGGTATCGCTGTCCTCGGCAATCTCAACCTCGTCATTCCGGAAGCGGAGGGATTCTACGGCCCTATGCGGAACAACCTATTCATCGTCGTCGGCTATCTATTGATCAGCCAGATAGTGCTGTGGTACTTCCGTTATCGCCGGGGGAGCCGCATCGAAGCGCTGCTCATGGGACTCATCTTTCTTCTGACCGCAGGCGGCGTCGAGCTGTACGCCATGCTCAACGACCTGCCCATCAGCCAGATTTTCGTCTTCGCCTTGGTTTACCTGGGCGCCTCGCACATCCTGTATTATTTCGGCGAGCACATGATGGCCGAACCGCGCACGGAACGTACTTCCGAACCGAAGCGGCGGGGCTCAGGGATCTAAAAAAACTAAGGCGCGGGAGCACTCATGAATTGGCTGCTCATATGCTCCTTGAGTTCCTGACCGTCCCGGTAAATGAACAGGGCTTTAAGTCCCTCCGTTTCGGCAATCCGGGCTCCCTCGATTTCACCCACGCATAACAGAGCCGTCGACCAGGCATCCGCCAAAGTCGGATCGTCATGCAGAACGGTGACGGACAGCAGATTGTGGGTCACGGGACGACCGGTCTTCGGATCGATGATATGGGAGTAAGCTTGCCCGCCCGACTCGAAAAAGTTTCGGTACGTACCGGACGTCATCACGGCCGCGCCGTTTTCCTGATGGATGTCCAGAATGCGCTGGACCTCCCGCACCAGCGGCGTGGGCTTTTCGATAGCCACCCGCCAAGCCGCCCCGTTGGCTTTGCGCCCCTTGACCTTCATCTCGCCGCCGATTTCCGCGAGATAATTGTGAATCCCCCGGCTTTCGAGCTGATCGGCCACGGCGGCCACGGTATAGCCCTGCGCGATGGACGACAAATCGATGGTGAGTTCGGGATCCGATTTGCGGATACGCCCGTTTTCCGCATCGATTTCCAATTTGCTCATGCCCACATGAGCCAAGGTCCGGTCGATTTCGCCCTGTTCCGGCACCCGGTTTTCGTGCTTGGAAAAACCCCACAGATCGAATAAGGGCTTTACCGTAAGATCGTAGCAGCCTGCCGAGCGCTGGTTGATCTCCTTCGCGATCGCCGCCAGCCGGATGATTTCCGGAGAGACCGAAATCCAGTCGGTCGTTTTCTGCTGGTTCACTCGGGAAATTTCCGAGTCCTCGCGCCAATTCGACAGTTTTTCGTCGACCAGCTTGAACACGGCTTCGACGTCGGTCTTGACCTGTTCCGGCGCCGCCTCGACCTTATCCATCACCATCTTGATGTGGTAGGTCGTACCCTGAATCGCCCCGGAAAGCTCGGTTTCGGCCGCTCGTTCGCAGCCGGTAAAGCTTAAGATGATCAGCAGACAAGAGATGTATCGAAACGTCATGAGAAAAAACCGAATGAAACGTGCGGCCGGTGCTATGGATGAAACGGCCACACCCAGGGAATGATACTCAGCGCCACGATCCCCATCAGAATGTTCAAAGGAACGCCGAAGCGAACGAAATCGCTGAAATGATAACCGCCGGGACCGTAAACCATTAAGTTGGTCTGATAGCCGATCGGGGTAGAAAAGCCCATGGACGCCGCGACCATTACGGCAACGATGAACGGCCAAAAACTGACATCCAGTTTGTCGGCAATGGCCAAAGCCAGGGGAAACATCAATACCGCTACCGAATTATTGCTGAGCAGTTCGGTCAGCACGACGGTCAAGAAATAAAACAGCACCAGCACCAAAAGCGGATTGTCTCCGGCGAGATTCAGAAAACCCTGCGCGATTCCCGATGCCGCACCGGATACCTCCAGGGCTTTGCCGAGACCGAACGAAGCCGCTATGGCAAGCAACACCTGACCGTCCAGGCTTTTCCTGGCGGTCGGCACGGAGCAGCACCCCGTCAGCAGCATGGCGGCCGCACCGAGCAGGGCCGCTTTCAGCATGCTCAACCATTCGAAAGAAGCGCTCAGCACCACGGCGGCCAAAATCAACCAGGCCATGCCTGCACGCTCGTGACGAACCGGCAAATACTCGGATACCTGACTTATCAGAAGAAAATCGTTGGAATTCCGATGCCGCTCCAGGAAAGGCGGGCGGACATCGAGCAACAGCGTGTCCGCCGGCTCCAAGCGAATTTCGCCGATTTTACCGGAGATACGCTGACCGTTGCGCGCCACGGCGATCACCGAGCCGCCGTAGACCATGCGGAAACGGCCTTCCTTGATGGTTTTGCCTACCAGCGCGCATTGCGGCGAAACGACTACCTCCACCAATACGCGCTCGCGGTGCTTTCTGTCCTCCAGGGTAAACGACTTATCGGCCGACGGGAGCAGACCCTTGATCCGCTGCAATTCCACCACCGAATCGCTCACGCCCGCGAAAACCAGTTGATCGCCGGGCTGGAGGCGCTCGTAAGGTCCGACCGCCGCCAACACTTCATCGCCACGTTCGATTTCGACCAGATAGAGCCCTTGTAAATGGCGAAGACCGGCCTCTTCGATGGTTTTACCCACCAAGGCTCCATTGTCCTCGACCGACATTTCGACCGTATATTCCTTGGGATTTTCGAACACGGCGCTGGCGGGTTTGCGCTCGGGCAACTGCTTGGGCGCCAACAACAAAATGTAGATCATCGTGAGAATCGAACACGGAATACCAACCCAGGCGATGTCGAACAATCCTAGCCCCGGCCTATTGCTGTGCAGTAGAAGCCCGTTGACGATCAGGTTGGTGCTGGTGCCGATCAAAGTGATCGTTCCGCCGACGACCGCCGCGTAACTCAGCGGAATCAGCAGTTTCGAAGGCGAAATTTGCAGGCGCTTGGCCCAGGTGAGAACGGCAGGCAGAAAAACAGCCACCAAGGGCGTATTGTTCATGAAGGCGCTAACCGACGTGACCGGCACGATCAGCCTCAGCAACGCCCCCCGCAGGGACTTCGGACGCCCGAGCACATGCTGGACCAGCATATCGACGCCACCGGTCTCCCGGATACCGGCCACCACCACGTACATCAGCGCGACGGTAATCATGCCTTCGTTGGAAAAACCGCTCAAGGCTTGATCCGGCGTCAGTACACCGGATACGAGTAGCATCACGACTCCGCCCAGCAGTATCAGCTCAGGCGCGGCGGACGTGAAAAGCATTAAGCTTAAGCACCCCAAAACCACGCCGACCGCGAGCCAAGCTTGTCCACCCATAACCGTTTTTTTGCCTCGGGAAAGATCGTTGCCGTTGAAAAACGGCCCATTTTAGACGGGATTCAAATTACAAAAAAGAATAGAAACACTTTTTTTTATAACAGATAATCAGGCATTCAAGCGTTCCTCGATCTTCTCTTTGAATTTGAGAAAGTGAACGGTTTGCAGCTCTTCCGGCGTATCCACGCCCAGAATGGAAAGCGGCAGGTCGATGTCGGTGATATAGATGGGATAGCGTTCCCCGCTCTGACGAAGCCGCATGATATGGGCCGCCGCCATGGAAAATACGTCCTGTCCCGCATCCATGGAAGAAAACTCCGAGTCGTTGCAGAAAATCGTGTAGGCCACGCGGCCAGGCGCGGTCTCTTGAGCGAATACTCGAATTTCCAGCATGCAACTGGCGGGGTTGGGTTGGAAACCGGCGGATTTCACGCTGTATCCGCCGGACGCCTGATGTTCCACCACGTAATATTCGATCCCGCCGGCGGCCAGTACATAGCGCTGCAAGATGTCGCCGAGAAACGAGGCATAAGGCCCCAGCAAGAGTTGGGGTCCGACCGCCTCGTGGCTACGGTAGAACAACGAACCACGCTCGTCCAGAATGTAAACCTTTACCTGCGAGGATTCCGGTTGGCAAAAGATTTGAATAACTCCCGGCCGATTATGGACGTATATCAAAGGCAAAGGGTCATTTTCGAGGGCGGCGCGGTCGAAAATGACCGGCGAAAACATAGATCGGGGAGCGGACAGCTCGCTATACAAGCGATCCACATCGGGTACGCCCCAAAAACGGACGCTCGTTCCCTGATTATCGAATAGGTAGAATTCCGAACCGCCCCGCAGGATATAGCGTAGCGATCGGTCCGGACTCGAAAACGCCGCCCTCAAATCCCGATAAAGCTCCCGAACTCTCAGGGCGATGGTTCGGGCCCGTCCGGCAACGAAACAGAAGCACTCGACGTGCGATTCATTGGAAAGCGATTCGTTGATGAGATCCGCCAGACAATCGAGGAATCCGACCAAACCTTGGTAACGCTTGATCAGGGTTTCCCGCCACGACGTCAAAATGACGGCATCGACTTGATGAATCAGGTTCGTCCGCTCGTAGCCATAACTCAGCGCATCATGACGATCGCTGGCCAGTCTGATTCCGTCGCGGCGCTCGGCATCGACGTCGATCCCCAGGTTGACGAACAACGCTGCGGCAATCACGCGCGGGGCTCGGCCGTAGTCGTCCAGATGTTCCGGCTCGCTCTGGTGCGACGCGAGAAAACGGTTCAACGCACGCAAATTGTTCTTGAGTTCCAAAAGCGTCAATGCGCTTTCGACGGTTTCCAGAAAGAGGTTGGCGCTCCGATCGTAAAGTCCGTTGAACGACAGCCAGGCCAAAAGCTCGACCAGGCTGCGCGCCTTTTTCAGATATGGCGCCTTGCCCGCATCCGCAGATGCCACCCGTCCGGAGTATAAGATCCATCCCATTTCGCCGTCCGCCAGGCGGACTTCGTGCATTGAGAAATCTTTAGGTTCGATGCAGTCGCCGCTATCGAGGCTCAGCCTTTCCACTTTACCGGGTTTAAGCTCCAAAGCGGCTGAAAGTCTGCGCCCCAAAAGCTTGATTTCCTCTCCGGCCGGACCTCCGATCTCGGAATGCTCCGCCGCGAACTGCCTCACGGTTCGATAACTCCGGGTCAATTCGTGGCCGATGACTTTTTGCTCCTGCAAAGCCTTGACCACGGTCCAGTGACGCCGCTCGTCCAGATCCCGGATGCGTTGACGCGGCCATCCCCAGGCGTGGACCATGGCGGTCAAAATCTCTTGCCGACGGCGTTTCTCCGCTTCCGTGCCCCCGCCAAACCTCACCAATTCGTTGAGCTTGAGATAAAAGCATTGCCGCGCCAACTCCAGCCGCTCGCGCTCCCCCCCCGCCAACAAATAACGCTCGACGTCCCGATACATGAGGATATATGAGTCGAGCTCGCGGTCATCCAGACTCCCCTCATACACCGCCGCCTTCAACCGGGCGCAGAGCCATCGGGTGTGGGGATACTGGCTGGCGTAACTCTCCATCAGAAATAGCTTGAGCAATGACTTGTGCGGTGCATCGATCGCCTTGTGCAAATGCCACAGCGTGCCGCCGAGAAATTCGTCGGGCGGGATATATTCAAGCCCTCCGAAATCGATGAAATCGTTTTCGTTGACGAAGCGTTTTTCTCTCAAGTGGTTCAGATATTCTCCGTACCGCGCCTCCTGGTCGGGCGGCACCAGCCACCAGGCGGTGGCGCGACCGGCCAGCCAGACGCTGGTGCGGTAGAACTCTTCGAGCAACAGATGATGCTGCACGCTGCCGCAGCTTTCGGAAGAAATCGGGGTGCCGATGCCGAGACGGAACCGTTCGCTATCGATGAAGAAGATATGGGCCTCCAATCCAAGGGATTGGGCCCATTTTTCCACGCCGGCCGCTTTGCGACGCAATTCGTCCAGTTGACTTTCGTCCAACGAGCGCGAATGACACAGCCAGATATCGAGGTCGCTTTTCCTGGAATAGGCAACACTGCTGACACTGCCCATCAGGTATATGCCATGGATCGGATATTCGGTCAGCGCGCGCCGCTTGTATTCGAAACTCTTGGTTAGCCGCCTGACGGCGAGCAGCGTCCGGCGGGCGGGAACATAGTCCTGGATGCCGGCCGGCGTCTCGGACGAGACGTAACCGGGCAGCATCGGGTGATTGCAGTGAAACAAGAGCGGCAACAAATCGAGAAAATCCCGCTGACGCGGCGTTTGATATTCCTGAATGCGCTGCAACTGAAGCCGATGCAGGTTTTGGAAGCGCCGAACGATGGCGGCCAAACTCTTCCGATCGATTTCCTCGCCGGGTCCGCCGAGCCTTATCGCTCGCAAAGTGGTCGCTGTCACGATAATTTCGGTCCGTATGGCTCGGAATGAAGACGCTGCATGAGTTTTCGCGCGTCGTCTCCTTTTTGCCAGGAGGCGACCGCGCAATCGATCCGCCACATTTCCGCGCCGGCCAAGGCCACGCGTTCTGCGCCGAACTTGGTGGCAAGCGCTTCCGCATCGGTGCGGACGGTTTCGGGAAGAATCAAAAGGAAAGCCGTCTCATCGAGGCGGCCGATTTGGTCGGCCCATCGCAGCTGCGCATTGAATTCCTGAGCGATTTCGCGCAGCGTGGTTTCCGGCAGCGATGCGCCACGGGGCGGCTGCAGGGTGACGCGAATCACCGACAAGGCATTGCCATAGCGCCGGCTGCGGCTCACGTGACCTTCCAAAGCCTGAAGAATCGCGTTCCGGTTCAGAAGCCCCGTTTCCGAGTCCTTGGTGTGCAGGGTGTTGACCAATTCTTGAAGACGGCCGCGAGCCGTTTCGATCCGCACGTTTTCGGTCACATCCTGGAAAAAATAAGCCTCGCTGCCGTCAGCGAGAGCGGCGCACTCGCGCTGCAGCCAAAACTGCTCGCCACTGCGCGTGACGCAAAGCCTATCGTCGCCAGCGAACAGAACGGCCAGCCCGATATCCTCCGCAGTCTTCGGGGCCCATCCGTCCAAATGATGCGCCAATTCGAACCACTGGGCCAAACGCTCGTTCACCCATAAAATTCGCCGATCCCGCATAATCGCAACGCCCATCGGCGCCCGATCCAGCGCCTCGACCAAGGCTGTCTGCATGGGGTTACTCACTAAATTCGATTGAACAGGTTTAATTTTAATCGGCCGCGAAAGTTCTGCCCGCCACACGACCCGAGTAACGGTCTATTAACCCGGCCTATAAATATAGGCCGGGTTAATCCGGGGCAGGGATGCCCCGGCGCGGCGACAAGCCGCGTGAGCCCAGGCCGGGCGTGTACCGGGCCTGGGCGGCGGCCCGAAATACCAGGAGGGTATTTACGGGCCTGATTAATAAAGAGCGATCGAAACGACAGATTACGGCGATGCTTCCGATCCGAGATCTACTCAACCGCATCCGCTGGGATGAAGACTTCGCGCGGGCCGAATTCGCTATCGGCTACTACGACCGCATCGAAAAGACGATTGTGGTGACACCGTTAAAACGGATCGACTTTCCTGGGGATCGCCCCGGCGTATTCGAACTCACCGATTCCGAAGGTGAAACGCACACTATTCCACTCCACCGCATTAAAGTGGTATATCGAAACGGAGAGCTTATCTGGCAACGTACGCACTAATTCAAAGGGGGCCGCATGTCCGCGAATATGTCTCGTTACGCAGAACTTATCGGACGAATTTTCATGTCCATCATCTTTCTGTTGTCGGGCTTCAACAAGATCGGCGGTTTTGCCGGAACCCAAACCTACATGGAATCGATGGGGGTACCGGGCATGCTGCTGCCGCTGGTTATCGCATTGGAAATCGGAGGCGCGATAGCCATCATGATCGGCTGGTACACGCGGTGGTTTGCCCTAGCCCTCGCCGGTTTCTCCATCGCGGCGGCCTTGCTCTTCCACCTTAATTTCGGCGACAAGGTGCAAACCATCATGTTCTTGAAGAACATAGCGATCGCCGGAGGCTTCATGGTCATTTTTGCCCATGGCCCCGGCGATCTGAGTTTGGACAAGCGACAGGGCCGGTATTAAGATTTGCCCGGTCCCATCTGATCAGTGCGTTTTGTGCAGAGAGCTCGGCGCGTTCAGATCGGCGTCGTCGTCGACACCGACGCCCAGCCGGTCTACCAATTCGCCGCCCAGCCATCCGGTGATCAAGACCAATGCGAAACCGGCAAACGACAGAACGAAGGCCCAAGCTCCGGGGAAATCGATATTCCGCCGGAGCCACCAACTGGCGATGAAAAGCAGCAGTACCACCACATTGCCGACACCGTGCATCAGTCCGATATACTTGGCGCGGGTATTAGGCGGTATGGCCAGCCAGTCGATCAAGCCGAACGGCGCAGCAATCAGCCCGCCTATGATTCCTGCCGCGATCATCCAGAAGGCGACCGTCACAAAACTCGGCGAACCCGTCATCAGATAAATGATGTCGAAGACAACACCTGTGGACAGCAACCCGAGCGGAAATACGATCAGTATCGGATGGGCCGGGTGGCCGAGAATCTTAGCTTTGCTTTGCATACTGCCTCCTTGGAACTGGAACACCAGTCGCACGATTTGATGAGTTGAAAAGTCACCGCGGCAATCGCAGCCGTATCGAAGGCGGCTTGCGATACGCCCAAGCGACCCCTCGATTCATGATTTCCCCCAAACGATCTCCATGCCTTCCCTGTTACCCAAAGCCGTCCGCAGCAGACCGATCAACGCTCTATCGAGTCCCTGTTCCTCCAAAAACTCCAGCTGGGCTCGATTGACGAAATAGTCCCTGTCGATCGAGCTTTCTTCCTCCAATACATCCATCAACTGTTGAAGCTGTTGGTCGCTGATTTCTCCGACGAACGCGCCGGTTTCCTTGTCGTGAAGCTTCACCATGGCTGTTTCTCCAACCGCTCGCTGAGCCATTTAGCCGGCTCCGGTCGGCTTACTACTGTTTTTGACCAGCAAGGAACTGCGCCGTTACCGCGACCACGCGCCTGCCCTGAAATTTTGCCGCGGCCATGGCCACATCGTCCGGCTTGAGCTGCCCGTTGTTGCTCGTGAACGATACACCGTAAGGATTCCCGGCTTGGAACTGTATGGGATCGATGTAGCCCGGCGCGACGATGATGGCGCCCCAGTGATAGAAGGTATTGTTGAGGGCGACGATCGTCGTTTCCTGCCCGCCGTGAGGCGTCGCGGTACTGGTAAACGAGGAGACGATCTTGTTCACCAATTGTCCTTGAGTCCACAAAGGTCCCGTCCTGTCGATGAACTGCTTGAGTTGAGCGGTAGGCAGTCCGTAGCGGGTCGGTGTCCCGAAAACAATGGCATCGGCCCACACCAGATCGTCCAGGCTCGCCTCCTCCACATCCCGAGCTTCCTGCCGGTGCTCGGCCCAAAGAGGGTTGGACGCAATGGCATCCTCGGGAGCGAGCTCCTGCACCCTCCTAAAACGCACTTCGGCGCCCGATTGCTCAGCCCCTTCCTCGATACCGCGCGCCAATCGGTAAGTGGTTCCGGTGGCGCTGTAGTAAATGACCGCGAGCTTGACAGCCATGTTTCCTCCTTGACTGTGGGGTATATCCCTTAGAAACGAGGCGGGCCGGAGAGTTTAAGGAACTTGTTTCAAAAAGGGTGAATAGGTCTAGCCACGAAACGCCCGCTCGAACTCCTCCCTGAGTTCGTACTCGCGGTCGTGGTAGATCGGCGAGAAATGGAACGGCACGGGAAACTTGACCCCGGCGCGCTGAGCCAGGCTGCCTGCTTGGCGGGCGGTCAGGTGGTATTTCTGCGCGGCGCGCTCGACGAGTTCTTCGCCGAAAACCGCTTCGATGAAGAACTGGTCGGCGCCCTTGGCCAGTTGAACGATGCGCTCGGCATTGGCGTCGTGATAGACGGCATCGGTCACGTAAGCAATTTTCTGTCCGGTCGAGATGTGGGCGATGGTTCCGGCCAGATAGTCCAGGCGGAACGTAATTTCGCCCCGTCCGCGCCGCCGGGCGGTGATCGGCGTATCGCCGGGCAATCCGTCGAGCACCGAGCGCTTGAAACTTTGAAGCCAGGGCCCTGGCTCGAGATCCAGATCGTCGAGGCGGTTCTTCCAGATATTGACGTGCAGCTTTTCCTGGAGCGCAAAAGCGAGACACGGGATCTTATGATCCAACAGGCCAAACCGGACGGTGTGGTTCTCCTCGTCGAGCAAAACGCCGTCCCTGATAGTCCATTCGTGCTCATTTTCGCGGCGAAATTCGGCCCGACAGCGGAAACGGGCGCTTCGCGCCTCGGTTTCGCTCAAGACCTCGGTCGCATCCAAGGTAAAATCGGTGTCGTAGTTTTCCACCAGATTCCAGGTATAACCCGCGAGCTTGGCTTCCACCTGGCCGAGAAAACCGGCCGGCCCGAACAACCGGATGCGGATTTCCCGCCCTAGGCACAGGCGCAGCAACCAATCGAAACCGAAGAAGTGATCCATGTGAGCATGGGAAACGAACACATCCCGAACCCTGAGGATTTTCCGCGTCGCCAGATTTCGCAAATCGCCCAGATCGAACAGCAGAGCACGCTTCTCGAACAGAAAATCGACATAAACCGCCGGATCGCCGAACACGTCGTTCACCAGCGCGGGATGAAACACCGGTTTCATGGAAGTCTCTCTGTTAAAGCTTTAAAGCCGGCTACGGTATGATGGGTTTGGGGCACGATATTAGACTCACCGGTTCGATCTTTCTCATCCATGTATCTCATCGAAAAAAGTTCGGAAGCCAGCTTCACCGTCAATCACTCGCGCTTCATCGGCTACGCCCTGCCTTGCACCGACGAGTCGCAGCTGCGGTCGCGGCTGTACGAAATCGCATCGGCTCATCCGACGGCGCACCATCTCGCCTTCGCCTATCGGATCAAGACCGAGAACGGCATCATCGCCCATTTCAACGACGCCGGAGAGCCGAGCGGAACGGCCGGAAAGCCGATACTCGCGCATATGTCCGGCTTCGATCTCGTCAATGCGCTGGTCGCGGTCGTTCGTTATTTCGGCGGCATCAAGCTGGGAGCCGGCGGGTTGGTCCGCGCCTATGGCGGCACGGCCAAACTTGCCCTGGAGAAAGCCTCCCTCGTGCCCTATGTTGAATATGCCGAACTCAAATTGAGGATCGATTATCCAAAACTTCAGCCGCTCGCTTATCATGTCGAGAAAGCCGGAGGAAAGATCGTCTCGCGCACATTCGGCGAAAAGATCGACGTGGTCGTGCATTTGCCGGCTTCCGAAGCGCCTGCCATTGATCGGCAGTTTAATGATTCGTAATTTTCAGTGAGACAACGGCATTGTCACCCGACGCTCTGCTCGACCTTTTGGATGCACCGGACACCGTCGTCGCCGTGGTGGGCGCGACGGACGACGAACGAAAATTCGGCCATGCCATCTATCGCGATCTGAAAGGCAAAGGATACAAAGTTTATGCGGTCAACCCGAATCGCGCGTCGGTGGATGGCGATCCCGCATATCCGGATCTTGCGCAACTTCCCGGCACACCGACCCTAGTCAATTTCGTCATACCGCCCGAGGCTACCTTGTCCGTCCTGAAGCAATGTCTCGATCTCGGTCTAAGGAACGTGTGGCTGCAACCCGGAGCGGAGAATGCCGAGGTCCTGAATTTCCTGGCCTCCAACGACTTCAGCTATCTGGCCAACACTTGCATCATGATCAAGAGCCACATCAAGCGTTAACGCCGGAAGGCTCTTACTTCATCTCGACGAGTTTTCCGGAGTTACAGGATTAGCCCACGGTTCTTAGTAAATTTCCCTAGAGACTGGGAAACTACCGTGTGTTAACAATGACTTTCCCGGTCGCGCCGGGAACATGGAACGAACTTTGGTGCAAAGGAGGCACGCCATGCGCTCGAAATTTCTAATCGGCTTACTTTTAGGCGCATTTATCTCATTGCTCGGTCTGAATCCGGCCCTTGCCGCGGATCGACCCATAGGGATCGCCGCTTACGTTAAGGCAGAATTCCAAAACGGCACCATGAAAGGCGATGTCATAGAGATCGTCAGAGAGGCGGCCGGACGGGAAGGGAACGATAACGGCCAGTCGGGCGCCGGCAAGCGCCGGAATAACGAAAAAGGAATGTCCGGCACGGGCAAACGCAAGAATGGCGAACGCGGCACGCCGGAATCGGGCCAACGCCGAGGCACCGAGAGCGGAACCTCTGAACCGAGCCAACGCAAAACTCCCCAACGTCCGACGCCGGGTTCCGAGGAACCGTCGATGCCCGAAGAAATGCCCGAACCCGAAACCGGGAGCGGCGATTTCGAGTAAGCGCATCAGCCCTTGATTCCTGCCGCATTCCTTTCTCGTCCGAGAAAAGCGGCAACCGAGGGCTCCCCAATGACCGTGGAGTATAGGTATGGCCTGTGCCACGCCCGCTGATACGGCGATTTAGCCGTCCGAACATTTTTCACGGAGGAAAAAGCAATGTATTCCAAAATTTTGCTTTGTCTGCTTGCCGGCATAACTACGCAAACACTGAGTCCGGCTGCGGCCGCAGAACGATCCGGAGACAGCGCCGCATATTATGCGCAGTCGCAAACCGAAACCGGCCAAAGCGGAACAGGCGTTCGCGGGACGACCGGCGAAAGTAGCGGAGGCGGTCAACCCTATCCCGGCGGTACCGGGATGACCGGAACCGAAGGAAAAGGCAAGGCCGAAACGGAGGGTATGGAAAGCCATGTCAAGGAAGCGATGAAGCACGCAAAAGCCGCTGCCGACAGCGGCAAGAAGGGCGATGCCGCAGGCGTAGGCAAACACGCCGAAGCCGCAAAACCCCATGTCGAGGCCGCCATGCAGCAAAATCCCAATGAGCATCTGACCGCTGCGATGAAAAGTCTGGACAGCGCGATTCAGCACAGCCAAATGGGCCACGCCGATATGGCAGGGCAGGCCGCTGAGGAAGCGGTTACCCATCTCAAACAGGCCAAAAAATAGTTTTCATGCTGTCGCGACAAAACGGCAGACCGGATGGCATTCCATTCGTGGCTGCCGTTTTTCGTATTAACGATGGACTTGAAATTGACGTCGTGATATTTGTAACCCGCCCCATATTGGGGCATTCAAGAAGAACAACCCTTTAACGGAGAAATGGTTATGCGTGGAAAAATCTTGTCCGGATTACTCGCCGGCCTGTTCACATTGTCGCTAGGTTTCACCGCCGTTGCCGCCGAAGATCACAAAGGGGAAGCGATGAAGCATGCCCAAGCCGCCGTCGATAGCGGCAAACAGGGCGATGCCAAAGGTGTGGCCGAGCACGCGGAAGCCGCGAAAACTCACGCCACGGCGGCGAATCAAGCAAACCCCAATCCACACTTGGATGCGGCAATCAAAAGCCTGGACGGCGCGATCGAACACGGCAAGATGGGGCATGCCGATATAGCCGGAAAAGCGGCCGAAGAAGCGATGACCCATCTCAATGCCGTAAAACAGTAACAGCCACGCTTTCGTACTTTAAAGGAGCGGCAGCTATTTTCACTGCCGCTCCTTTTTTGCCCGATTGCTCCCGCCAACAACGCGGATTTTCTTTGATGATTCGACCTCTGATTCCAAGGTCGCTTTCGATAAAAAATTGGTTTTTGTAGGTTATTCGGCGGGTTACGCGGAGCCTGTCCTGAGCTTGTCGAAGGGCCTGTCCCGAGCGGAGCCGAGGGGCTAACCCGCCACCGATGGGTTTCGCTTCGCTCTACCCATCCTACGATGAATGTTCACTTGAATGTCGAATGGAATAAGCTCGACGTCTATTCATTCAGGCCGCTCAAAACCTCGTCGGATGTCAGTCGCCATTGGTCGCACTAAACTAAATTGCGAGAGCTCGATCCAAGCAAGATAGAAGACTCCGAGGCGGACACCGAACGATTATGAGTATTAACATCTGCCGTCACGGAACTGTCGATTGCCTCTCGTTAGCGATATTGTGGGTATTTAATATCGAAAAATCCTTCTTAGGCTCAAGGGATTCCTGAACGCTTCATCGGATGTTCATCCCGAAAATAGAAACCGAACCCCTTGCTTATTTTCACCCTATTCGGCCCTGGAATGATGAAAGTTATCGATCCCGAAGATTTACGTTCTGGAGTCGCTGACTTAATCTAAGTCTCTTTAGACGGAAGGGGTGACTTTTCCGCGCTAGGAGTCTTATAACGGTTGACTAGCAAACAGAAGACCAGCAGTGCAAGACAATAAATTGACGACCAAATATACCCTGCGTGCTCGCATCAGAGAATTCAAGATTCCGCCCGTTCACGAAGGCTTGGTGTTGGGGCGCCGCGCTACCATAGGCTGCAAAGCCATCCGAAAATCCCTGGAGCTTTTAATGACTTATCCGTTCGCTCACCTCGAATTGGAGGACGAGGTCATCAGCGACATTCTGGTACGCGAAGCGGTTCTGCGGCGTGTCCCCAAGGAACAACTCATCGAATTCGTGCTCCAGCGAATCAAGCCCTTCATGGACGACACCGAAATTCTTCACCTCGATGTCGAAACGGAATTGCACCTAGAGGAAACGTTTTAGTGCAACCGACCATCCTGGACGCTTTGGCGGACGGGCTGATCAAAGTCACTGACGAAGAACGCCCCAGACTCGGCCCAACTTCCACGCCGGCCCTCTTCGCCGTCTTTTCCTCCGGAAACGACCGTTTTCTGGGCTTTGTAACCAGTGAAGAAATCGCCCAATCGCCTCACCGAATCTTTGCCGATCTACTCCCGAGAACGATACCGCCGGCCATCGGACGGGATACATCCATCGTCGCGGCGCTCGCTCTCATGGAACGGGAGAACCACTGGATCTTGCCGGTTACGGACGATAGCGGCGCCTTCGTCGGAGCGGTTACCCGTCCGCGTTTGCTCGAGTTGCTGCTCGATCACTATCAAAAGCTGTCGGCCGAACTCGAAGAGGAGCAGCGGCAGCTTCGCCTGTGGTCGACGCGGCTCGGCGAACTGAATCAGGCGTCCCGCACGCTGATGGCTTTGATGGCTCATGTCGAAGGAGAGGAAAACATGGCGCAAAGCGGCATCAACGTGCTGGCGACTCTGCTGCGCGCACGGTACGGCGCCGTCGGGATAATTGACGAAAACGGAAAGCTGGACGGCTTTTTCGTCACCGGCGTCAGCCAGGAACAGATCGAACGAATCGGCCGCTGGCCGGAAGGGAAAGGACTGCTCGGCGTAGTGGTTCAAACAAACCAGTCGTTGCGGCTCGACGACCTGACCCGTGATCCGCGATCGGCGGGATTTCCGCCCGGCCATCCGCCGATGAAGAGCCTTCTCGCGGTGCCGATCGCCGACGATGGCAAGGTGTACGGCCGCGTTTATCTCTGTGACAAACTCAACGGGGAGCCCTTTTCCGAGGAGGACGAGGTTTTGGCCACCACTTTCGCGCATAGCCTGGCACTCGCTCTGATCCAGTCGCGCGAGCAAACGCAAAGGCGTAAAGCCGAGCAGGAAACCCGGCGGTTGCTGAATGAAAACCGCCAGCTGACCCGAAAATTGCTCAAGGCCCAGGAAGAGGAGCGCAAGAGAGTAGCGCGCGAACTGCACGACGAGCTTGGGCAATATTTGACTGCCATGCAGGCGGACCTCGCGATGATGTCCTCGCTCAGCGAACGAAGCCACCCGGAGATCCATCACAGCGCTCAAACCGTCGAAGCCTTGCTGATCCGCTTTCATGACACCGTCCGCAGCCTGATCGAGAATCTGCGTCCGCCCTTGCTCGATCAACTGGGACTGGCCGAAGCCCTCGAAGAATTAGTCAACGAATACCGATCGCATTATCGCGACATCAGTTGGAAACTGACCATCATCGGCGATCTCGGCGTCCTGGATGAAACGCTTAAGATTACGGTGTATCGAATCGTCCAGGAGTGCATGAATAACATCGGCAGGCATGCCCGGGCGACGCAAGCCGAAGTCATGGTCTGCGAGAGTATCGCGTGCCAGGGAGAATCGTGTCAGCGGCATTTTGGACCTGTGCCCGGCGAGTCGGTTTCCGTCCGCCTGTTGATCAAGGACAATGGCGTCGGTTTATCGTCCCGGGAAACGAAGCGGGGACTGGGATTGATGGGCGTCCGCGAACGGGTCGAGGCGCTTGGAGGACTCTTCAGCCTGGAGAGCCAGAGCGGACAGGGAACCTGCGTAGCGATCGAAATTCCTAGCCAAGCCAGACCATGATCTCCGTACTGCTAGTCGACGATCATCCGGTAGTGCGCAGCGGCTACCGGCGCCTATTGGAGCAAGCGCCCGATATCACCGTCCTGGCCGAAGCGGCAGACGGGGAAGAGGCCTATCAGGCCTATCTGAAACACCAGCCGGACATCGTCGTCATGGACGTGGCCCTTCCCGGCATCAGCGGACTCGAAGCAGCCCGCAAGATTCTGAAACGCGATTCCCGGGCGCGAATTCTGATGTTTTCCGCTTATGAAAGCGAAGTGCTCATCGAGCGCGCGCGGGAAACCGGCGTCCGGGGGTATATCGGCAAGCGGAGCGCGGCCAAATTGATCGTGGAAGCGACACGGATCGTCTTCAGCGGCGACTTTTTCTTCGACAAACATCTGAAACGAGCCGCGTCGACTCAATCGCAAAAGCCCGTAGAGCTCTTGACGCCGCGCGAATTCGAGGTTTTCCGCCATCTGGCCCAGGGTCGTTCCGTGGCGGAAATCGCCGAGCTCTTGCACACCAGCCCCAAGACCATCAGCGTGCATCAAACGCATCTCATGCGAAAACTCCGGCTTGCGAATGTCGTGCAACTCACCCATCTAGCCTTGCGCCACGGACTGATTACCCTTTAAAAAATAAGAATTTTCTTACTGCAACCGGCTTAAAATCACTTGATCGATTCACCGATCAAGGGTTTCTTACCATTTTCCGGGCATTTCATGATGGAATTCCTGCTGAAAAAAAAGAACTTCGGTGTATGGCTGGAGTCCTCTTTGGATGGCATGGCGATTACGGACATCAAGGGAAAAATCCTTTTTTCCAATCCCGCGCTGGAGAAACTTTTCGGCTATGCCCGCGAAGAACTGGCGGAACTCACGGTCGAAGACCTCATGCCGGAACGGTTTCGCGGGCGGCATCGAGAAGAGCGTGCGGGTTACGCCGAACATCCCCGCTCCCGCCCCATGGGGGAAGGACTGGATCTTTTCGGCTTGCGCAAGGATGGAACCGAATTTCCAGCGGATATAAGCCTAATTCTCCTAGAGGCCGAGCAAGGTCGTTTCGTATTGGCTACGGTTCACGACATCAGTCGCCGCAAACTCGCCGAGAAAGCCTTGGCGAACCAGACGGTGCGGTTGCGCGCGATTCTCGAGACCGCCGTCGACGCCATCATCGTGATCGACGAGCGGGGGCTCATCGAGACCTTCAATCCCGCGGCCGAGCGCATGTTCGGGTACACCGAAGCGGAGGTAAAAGGTCAGAGCATTACTCTCCTGATGCCCTCCCCTTACCGCGACGAACACAACGCCTACATTGCCCGCTATCTCAGAACGGGGGAACGCCGGGTCATCGGCATCGGCCGCGAAGTCCTCGGGCTGCGTCGGGATGGATCCACTTTTCCCATCGAACTGACCGTCGCCGAAACCCCTCTGGGCAACCATCGCCTGTTCACCGGAATCATTCGCGATGTGACCGAACGCCGAAAAGCCCAGGAACAACAGGCTGCTCTCCTCGAACAGCTGACAGAAAAAAATGCGGAATTGGAGCGGTTCATTTACACCGCCTCGCACGATCTCAAGAGTCCCTTGATTACCATCCAGGGATTTTCAGGCATGTTGGAACAAAGCGCGACGCGGGGAGATTTCGAGCGTATGCGCGGAGACATCCGGCGGATCCGTGCGGCGGCGAGCCGAATGCAGACCTTGCTGGAAGATCTGCTGGAGCTGTCTCGCATCGGCCGCGTCGCGAATCCGCCCGAAAAGGTCTCGATGCGCGCTCTCGTCCATGAGGCGGTCGAGCTTGTCAGGGACCGGCTTTCCGGGCGTAAACTGCGGACCGAGATCAGCCGCGGTCTGCCCGACGCGGTCGGCGATCCGAAGCGGATCTTCGAGGTGTGGCTCAACCTGATCGAAAACGCCGTCAAATTCATGGGTGACCAGGATGAACCCTTGATCGAGATCGGCGCGGAAGCAAGAGAAGGAGAAATCGTCTATTTTGTACGTGACAACGGTATCGGAATCGAGCCAAGCTACCATACGAAGATCTTCGGCCTGTTCGAGCGGCTCGATCCCAATACGGAGGGTACCGGAATCGGACTGGCGATCGTCAAGCGAATCGTCGAGGTGCACGGCGGAAGTCTCTGGGTAGACTCGGAAGGTCAAGGGCTGGGTTGCACGTTTTATTTTTCCCTGAGGGATCCAGCATGAAGGGAGAAGTCCTGAATATCCTGTTGGTCGAAGACAATCCGGATCATGCCGAACTGGTCATCCGCTGTTTTCAGGAACACCGCGTGGCGAACCGGATCTATCATGTCAGCCAGGGCGCGGAAGCCTTGGATTATCTGCTGCGACAGGGCGCGTATGCCGATCCGCAAACCAGCCCGAGGCCGCACGTCGTCCTGCTAGACCTCAACCTTCCCCGCATCAATGGCATTGAAGTCCTGGGTAGAATCAGGGCATCGCCGTCCATTGCGAATCTGCCGGTCGTCATTCTCACCACCTCACGAGCCGAGCAAGACATCGCCAGAGCTTACGGCCAGCATGCCAACAGCTATCTCGTCAAGCCCGTCGATTTCGAGAATTTCACCCGGATGATGGAAGATCTGGGCTTTTATTGGCTGGCCTGGAATCACTACCCCTGGTCCGACCGAACTGTTCATGAAACCTGAGCCATCCGCAGCCGCGCCGATAGCCGACACCATCCTTCACATCCTTTTGGCCGAGGATGATACTAGCCACGCCGAGCTCATACAGAGAGCATTCGAGGCTCAAGGCGAACCCGTTCGTCTGACGGTGGTACGCCATCTCCGCGAGGCGCGGGAGGCGCTTGCCGTCGCCCTACCGGATCTCGTGATCACCGATTTGCGGCTGCCCGACGGGAAAGGTACGGAGCTTTTGCCGCAGGAAGGCTCGAATACGTCTTATCCGGTCATCGTTATGACCTGCTACGGGAACGAGGCGATCGCAGTCGAGGCGATGAAGGCCGGGGCTCTGGATTATCTCGTCAAGTCCGAGGCCACCCTGTCCGCCATGCCGCATATCGTCAAGTGCACCTTGAGCAAATGGCATGAGATTATCGAGCGGAAGCGGGCTCAGGAAGCATTGCGCCAAGCTTACGCCGAACTGGAAACGCGGGTGCAGGAGCGCACCTCCGAACTGGTGCAAGCCAATGAAACCTTAAGGCGGGAGATCGTCCAGCGCGCGCGGGTGGAGCGGGCGCTGCGCGAAAGCAAGCAGCGATTCCGCGCCCTAGCCGAGACAGTGCCGGATATCGTCTTCACGGTTTGTCCGGATGGGCGGGTCGACTACACCAACCCGCGCTTTCATGAATTCACCGGACAGCCGTGCGACTCAGAAAAGGGCTTCAGCTGGATGCGGGCTTTGCATCCCGAAGAAGTGGAACTGGTCAATGAACGCCGAAAGCATTGCCTCCAGACCGGCGAACCTTACGAGATGAAGCATCGGCTCCGCCATCGAGACGGCGAGTACCGGTGGGTGATGTGTCGCGCCCAACCGATCCGCGACGAGGCCGGCCACATCATCAAGTGGTTTGGCTCATGCTCGGATATCGACGATCTGATACAGGCCCAAACATCACTCCAAGAAGCCGACCACCGCAAGAACGAATTCTTGGCCATGCTGGCCCACGAACTGCGCAACCCCTTGGGCCCGATTCGAAATGCGGTGGAACTCCTGCGGCGGATCGGTCCGCAACATCCGCAACATCAATGGGCGGAGGATGTAATCGATCGGCAGACGGCCCATCTGGTCAGGTTGGTGGATGACCTTCTCGACGTTTCCCGCATCACGCGCGGCAAAGTGGAACTCAAAAAAGACACGATCGAGCTGAGCGATATCGTGGCCCGCGCCATCGAGGTCACGCGACCTCTCCTTGATGAACGGAAACACGCCTTCACCGTCACTCTCCCCTCCGCTCCCGTATACCTGGAGGGCGACAGCATCCGGCTGATCCAAGTCTTGGGCAATTTGCTGAACAATGCCGCCAAATACACGCCGAAAGGGGGCGCCCTCTGGCTCACCGCAAATCGGGACGGCTCCGACATCGAGCTTCGCGTGCGGGACACCGGTCTCGGCATACCGGCCGAGATACTGCCCCAGGTCTTCGATCTCTTCACCCAGGCCGAGCGCACGCTTGATCGATCCCAAGGCGGTCTCGGCATTGGTCTCACGATCGTCCGCCGCTTAGTGGAATTGCACGGAGGAACCGTGTGCGTCTCCAGTCCCGGTCCTGGCCAAGGCAGCGAATTTGTGGTCCGCTTGCCCGTGCTGCCGGAACTCTCACCTACCGACACGCTGCCCAAAAAGCCCATACGCTTGTAGGGACTCCCGCTTCCCGTATCCCTCTCTGGTCGGTGTCAGAGAGCCCGATAGGTAGGTCGGCAATCCCTTCCCAATCGCAAACGGTCGCTTTAGTCGCGACCCTTCCAATCGCGGCCTGCCCGTTTCAACAAGGTCCGAGCCGCGACCAAAAAGAAAACCGGCAGACGGCTCCGTCGAGCTCATCTGCCGGCTTCGGGAAAATCGCCGGGAGTCTTTAAAAAAGCTAAAGCATCCCGGCCGAAAGGCTAAAGTCGATTACACCGTATTACTGCTGCGCCGGCTGCTGTTGGTCGGAGCTGCTGTCGGACGGAGATGCGCCGGAACCGGAAGGCACATGCTCGCCATGCCCGCCGTGCCCACCACGGCTGACGCCGCCGCCGCTCTGGCCGGGACCCGCACCGCCGCCGCCCGCTGCCGCGCTCGCGCCTTGGCGCTGGCGCAAGCCGATCGCGCCGCCGGACGCCTTGGCGATGTTCGCTTCGGTCAAGCCGCCCAAGGTCATGGCCGAATCGACCACGATGGTGGTGACGTCGGTGATGTCCATACGGTCGGCTAGTGAACTGGTTACCACGGCCTTGACCGGACCGCGACCCGGCGCCGGATTGTTCGGAGTGGCGGTCAGCACGATGGGATACGCAGTGCCCGCGGGGACGGTAATCGAGTACTGGTTCGAGGTGCTCGTAACCTCCGTCGTCGTCACTAACTGACCGTTCTTGTCCCGCACTTCGATCTTGGCATCCGTAACGGGACCGTGTTGATCCTGAACGTTCCCGCTGATTTTCGCTTCCGACATGGCCGGCGCAGAAGAACTGCCGCCGGGACCGGCATCGCAGCCGGCCAATAGCCCAGCCACGGCGATAGAGAAGGCGCAAAAACCATTTCTCAGAACAGAAAAGCGAGTCTTATCGAATTGTTGATTGGTCATACTCTGTAAACCGACTGTTTAGTTGAGTGGGTTCTAACTGTCCGCGTATTGAAACATCGGCGTGATAGCGCGGGGTTTATAGCATATAAGTTCTTTTTCTGTACATATTTCGGCCGCTTGACGAAAATCCGCGAAATTGCCTACGGCGGCCAAGGCGTTTGCTGGATCGGTTCACCCCAAAAGGCGGCATGAAAATCCATCATCTCCAACCCGATCAGGCCTTGACAAGCCTTCATACTCAACCCGAAGGGCTAAGTGAAACCGAAGCGGCCCGCCGGCTCCGTGAATATGGTGCCAACCGGCTTACGGAGTTCGAGCGGGAATCCGTCGCACTACGCTTCGCCAGGCAGTTCACTCACTTTTTCGCCCTGCTCCTCTGGCTTGCCGCGGCATTGGCGTTTTTCGGGGATTGGAAAGCGCCGGGGGAAGGCATGGAAACTCTGGGTTTCGCCATTATCGGCGTGATCCTCGTCAACGGGCTGTTTTCGTTCTGGCAGGAATACCGGGCCGAAAGAGCCATCGCCGCGCTGCAAAAGCTCCTGCCGCTGCAAATCAAGGTGATGCGCGAAGGCAGCGTGCGCCTTGCGGATGCTTCGGACATCGTGCCGGGCGATGTGATCCTGCTGCAGGAAGGCGACAACGTACCCGCCGACTGCCGGGTTCTGGAGGCTTTTGCCCTGAGGGTGAACAACGCCACGGTAACCGGCGAAGCCTTACCCCAAGCCAGAGACGCGCAGCCCTCGGCGACGGACGAGCTCATTCACGCTCGCAATGTCCTGCTGGCGGGCACCGCCGTCGTCTCCGGCGAAGGCCGGGCGGTGGTCTTCCACACCGGCATGCACACCGAATTCGGCAAGATCGCCCACCTCACTCAAACGGCAGGCGAACCCGTTTCCCCTCTCCAAAACGAAATCCTCCGCCTGAGCCGGATCGTCGGCATGCTTGCCGTCTCATTGGGCATCGTCTTCTTTTTCATCGGGCGGGCGGCCGGCCTGTCGTTTTGGCAGGATTTCATCTTCGCCATCGGCATCATCGTCGCCAACGTACCGGAAGGCCTGCTGCCCACGGTTACCCTCTCCCTCGCCATGGCCACCCAGCGCATGGCCAAACGCAATGCCTTGGTACGCCACCTGCCATCGGTCGAAACATTGGGCTCGGCCACCGTCATCTGCACGGACAAGACCGGCACCCTGACGCAAAACCGCATGGCGGCGAGACAAATCTTCTTCGGCAATGAAGTCTGTCATCCGGAAGATATCGACGAACAACTCGCTGCAACCTACCCGAGACTTTGGGAGTGCGCGCGCAACTGCCAGAACCTCAAGGAAACGAGCCGCGACGGAAAGCGGGAGCTACTCGGCGATCCCATGGAGATCGCGCTGGTGCGGATGGCGGAACGGTTCCTGAACGATACCGCCGCCTATCCGAAAATCGACGAGATCCCTTTCGACACGGACCGGAAGCGCCTTTCGATTTTGAGCCGCACGCCGGAGGGGAACCGGCTGTACGCCAAAGGCGCCCTGGAAACCGTGCTGCCGCTGTGCTCCGACGTGCAGATCGGCGAAGAAATCGTGCCGCTGACCGAGGAAATGCGCCGCCGGTTTGTCTATGCCCAAGAAACGATGGCGGAACGCGGACTTCGCATCCTCGCCTTTGCCGATCGCGAAATCCCCGAGACATACGCGCGCGAGCGGCTGGAAGAGCGGCTGACACTGACCGGCCTGGTGGGACTGGAAGATCCGCCCCGCCCAGAAGTACCGTCCGCCATCGAAAAATGCCTTCAGGCAGGCATCAAGGTCATCATGGTCACCGGCGATCACCCTCACACCGCCAAGGCGATCGCCCGGGAAATCGGTCTGCTCCGCGGCAATCACCCCCACGTGATCACCGGCGACGAATTGCGGCGGCTCTCCAACACGCAGCTACAGCTCGCGCTCGACAAAGAAGAAGTCATCTTCGCCCGGCTCGGCGCCGACCAGAAGATGCGCATCGTCGACGCCCTGAAACGCAAACGGCACGTAGTGGCGGTGACCGGCGATGGAGTCAACGACGCCCCGGCGCTCAAGACCGCCGACATCGGCATCGCCATGGGCATTGCCGGAACCGACGTGGCCAAGGAATCCGCCGACATGATTCTCCTGGACGACAATTTCGCGAGCATCGTCAGCGCGATAGAGGAAGGGCGGGCGGTATTCGGCAATATCCGCAAGTTCATGTCCTACATACTCACGTCCAACATTCCCGAACTCGTGCCTTACCTCGCTTTCGCCCTGTTCAGCATTCCGCTGCCCCTGACCATCATCCAGATTCTGGCGGTCGACCTCGGCACCGATATGGTGCCGGCCCTGGGACTCGGAGCGGATCGCCCGGACCCCGTCTGCATGAAAAAGCCGCCCCGATCGGCCAGGGAAAAACTGCTCACCTGGCCGTTGCTCACGCGTGCCTACCTGTTCCTCGGAGTTCTCGAAGCCCTCGCCGCCATGGCGGCCTTTTTCTACGTGCTCCATGGAGCCGGCTGGCAGTACGGCCAAACCTTGGCCCGAGACAACCCGATTTATCTCCGAGCCACCACGGCCTGTCTGTCGGCCATCATCGTCATGCAGGTGATGAACGTCTTTCTGTGCAAACATCCGGACCGCCCCCTGTTCCGCTCTCCCCTTTTCAACAACCGATTAATCCTGGTCGGCATTCTGCTGGAAATCGCCTTGATCCTGTTCATCGATTACACGCCTTGGGGCAACAACATCTTCGGCACCGCGCCCATAGAGCTCGACGTCTGGCTGTTTACTCTGCCGTTTGCATTGGGAATGTTGTTGATGGAGGAAATGCGGAAGGGACTGGCGAGATTAATGGCGGCGCCCTAAACCGGTGGCAGAATCGTACACCGTTTCGAAAGCGCGCGGGTTAGGCATGGATCTTATTCCATTCGGCATTCGAGTGACCATTAATTGTAGGTGGGTTAGCGGAGCGTAACCCACCGATTCGAGGTCGCTCGGTGGGTTACGGCCTCGCGGCCTAACCCACCATCTACAAAATGAATGCCTTATTGAAAGCGATTTGGAATTAACCCACCAAACAGCCGCGGTCTCTGCGGCTCTGCGGAACGAAATGCCGATTGCCCGGTAAATCAGAAATTCTTTCGTTGCCGTGAAGCGGTTTTTGCTCTACTGACTCTTTCGGAGCGATAGATGAAACGCATGCCCATAATGAATGCGCCGAGAACGATCAACAGTACGGCAAACGGTATCGCCAAGGCGGTCTGACTCATGACCACGGCGGCCCCGATCAGAATCAGCACCAAAGGCTTCACTTCGTAAAACATCTTAACTCCTCGTCAACTCTTCTATGGCCGCACGGATCACGCGGGTTCGTTCGGCGCCTCGCGAGAAGTCCCGGTCGGCCGAAACTGGCCGACCGGGACCCACATGTAAACTGAGCCGTCGTTAAGAATAGCCGCAAGCCGATATTTTTATTGCCGCCTGCCCGATAACGAGTTCGTAAGATGCACTGAGTGCCCGAAACGCATTGATCGCGAACGATGCGGTTCGTCCCTCACCGCATCCTACCTTTTGGTATACCTGATAACGTCCACCCTACCTTTTTCTTCCCGTCAAAGACCCCAGCACGCCCCTAAGAAGCTGCCGGCCGAGTTCGCTGCCTATGCTTCGGGCGGCGCTTTTGGCGAAGGCCTCCATCGCGGTTTGCCGTTGTTTGCCCTTACCGCGCGACGGAGTGCCCAGAATGCTCCCGAGCGTATCGAAAATGCCTCCGGCTGCCGAACCGGAAGCAGGACGGCCGGCTTCTTCGGTCCTTTGCTGGAGATCCTCGGCGGCACGCGCTTTGAGCATTTCGTAGGCCGACTCCCGGTCCACGGCTTTTTCGTAATGGCCCGCGATGGGCGACTCGCCGATGAGTTGCTTTCGTTGAGCGGCATCGATGGGGCCGATCTTGCTTTGAGGCGGCAGGATGAAGGCCCGCTCGACGATATGCGGACGGCCTTTTTCGTCGAGTAATGAAACCAAGGCTTCGCCGACGCCCAACTCGGTAATGACGGTCTTCTCGTCCAGGTCCGGATTGTCGCGCATGGTTTCGGCCGCCGAACGAACCGCTTTCTGATCCCGCGGCGTAAAGGCCCGAAGCGCGTGCTGGATGCGATTGCCGAGCTGTCCCAAAACCTTGTCCGGAACGTCCAGAGGATTTTGCGTCACGAAATAAACGCCCACGCCCTTGGAGCGGATCAGGCGCACGACTTGCTCGATCTTGTCCAGCAAAATCTCCGGAGCGTCGTCGAATAGCAGATGCGCCTCGTCGAAGAAAAACACCAGCTTGGGTTTGTCGCGATCCCCCACTTCCGGCAGATGCTCGAACAGTTCGGACAACAGCCAGAGCAGAAAGGCTGCATAGACTTTCGGTGCCTGCATGAGCTTGTCGGCGGCCATGATATTGATTACGCCCTGCCCGTCCGGCGCGGTTTGCATCAGATCGTCGATGTTCAGGGAGGGCTCGCCGAACAGCCGGTCTCCGCCCTGGCTTTCCAAGGCCATCAAACCGCGCTGGATGGCGCCGATGCTGGCGGCGGAGATGTTGCCGTACGAGGTGGTGAATTGGCCCGCATTTTCGCCCACGAACTGAAGCATCGCGCGCAAGTCCTTCAGATCGAGCAGCAGCATTCCGCTGTCGTCCGCGATCTTGAAAACCAGGTGGAGCACGCCCTCCTGGGTTTCGTTCAGATTAAGCATGCGCGAGAGCAGCAAGGGCCCCATCTCGGAAATGGTCGCCCGCGCCGGATGGCCTTGTTCGCCGAAAACATCCCAAAAGGTCACCGGAAATCCGGCGAATTCATGGCCCTGGATGCCGAGCAACGATAGCCGCTCGGCCATCTTCGGGCTGGCCACGCCCGGCTGGCTCAAACCGGACAAATCGCCTTTGATGTCCGATAAAAACACCGGCACGCCGATGCGGCTGAAACGCTCCGCCAGAACTTGCAACGTAACGGTCTTGCCGGTGCCGGTCGCTCCGCTGATCAGGCCGTGGCGGTTGGCCATGGACGGCAGCAGTGAAAGCGAATCCCGGCCTTTGGCGATTAACAATGCGTCGGTCATGAGTGGTCTCCGGCAAATGAAGTGATCCGTTAATAGTAATCGGCAACTAGCCGGTTGACCGGAAAAAGTCCGTACCCGGCGCGGGACAATGCTGTTGAACTAAGCCGTCATACCGGCAGGGAGTGCCGGTATCCAGTCGACAAGGACGTTACTCCGCAAGTCGTCCCGAACGTCTGGGTTCCGGCATTCCCTGCCGGAACGACGAGCCTGAGCCTTAACTCAAAACAGTATCGGCCGGCGGGAGCGGCCGAGCAAACTCAACCATCAATAATGACCGGATGATTGGCGAGCTCGTCGCCGTGCAGATCCGGTCCCGCGAAGTGCTTTTCCAAATGAGAGCCCACGGCTTGAACCCCGGCCACGATACCCGCCTCGAAGTCGCCTTTCCGAAAAGCCGCTTCCATCTCATGGCAGATACGCTCCCAAGCTTCCGCTCCGACCAGCCGGTCGATACCGCGATCGGCGACGATCTCCACGTCCCTATCCGCGAGCAGCAGATAAATCAAAACGCCGTTGTTCCGTTCCGTATCCCAGATGCGGAGATCGGAAAACACTTCCAAGGCCCTTTCCCTCGGCGTCTCCCGCCGCAGCAATCTCCGCCAATCGAGCGAAATTTCCACGGCGACGCGGATTTCTCCGCCGTGCTTCGTCTCGCTTTCACGGATCTCCTCGGCGATGGCTTTAAGCGCGTGGCGCGGCAGGACCCGCCGAAGCCGCCAGGGTCCGTAACACAGATGCTTTAGGATACGACCGAAATGCTTGAACATCACCAGCGCCCCGAAGCTCCGCCGCCGCTGAAACCGCCGCCGCCCCCTCGGAAACCGCCACCTCCGGAGGAGCCGCCGAATCCACCGGGCCCGCCGTACCAGCCGCCCGGCCCTACCCGACCCATGCCTCCGAACACCGTCATGAACACGAAGAAGCCGACGAAAAGCGAAAACAGGATCGGCAGACCGAAAAAGGCGACCAGCAGTCCGGCGCCCGCGCCGGCAATGAGCCCGCCGAGAAAGGGGCCGAACAGAAACCGGAGTATCCGCCCACCGAAGATGCCGCCCAGAATCGAAAGCCCGAAAACGCCGCCCAGATCCTCATCCGGAACTCTTTCGCCATCGGCAGGCGCGGGCAGAGGCTCACCGCGAATCAGGGCGAAAAGACTGTCGATGCCTTCGGACAGGCCGCCGTGAAAATCGCCTTGTTTGAAAAACGGGATCATCACGTCTTCCACGATCCGGTTGGCGACGGCATCGGGGATCACGCCCTCGAGCCCGCGCCCCACTTCAATCCTAACGGTACGGTCCTGCTTGGCCAGGAGGATCAGGACGCCGTCGTCGATCCCCTTGCGGCCTAGCTTCCAGGCATCCGCCACCCGTATGGAATATTGCTCGATGGTCTCGGGCTCGGTGGTGGGCACCAGCAAGATCGCGATTTGGCTGCCCTTTTCAGCCTCGAAGGCCGCCAGCCGGCTTTCGAGTCCCGCCTTTTCGTCCGGCTTCAAGGTCCCGGTCAGATCGGTAACGCGCGCCTGTAGCGCCGGCACCGCAACCTCGGCCCTAGCCTCGGACCCGACAAACGCCAGAAGGACGGCAAGAATCCAAACCGGAAGCATGTTCGGCATCGATATCGACGTTCGCCTACCGGGCCGGAGCGGGGGCGGGGGCGGGGGCGGGGGCGGGGGCCGGGGCCGGCGTGCCGAAATCGACCGTGGGCGGCCGAGAGATTTCGCGTTCGTTTTCCACCGTGAAATTCGGCTTGACCTCCATGCCGAAAATCCGCGCGGTAATGTTGGTGGGGAAGGAGCGGACCGTGACGTTATAGTCCTGAACCGCCGCGATGTAGCGATTGCGCGCCACGGTGATGCGGTTCTCCGTACCTTCCAGCTGCGCCTGCAGATCGCGGAACAAACTGTCCGCCTTGAGCTGCGGATAGTTCTCCGCCACCGCCATCAATCGCGACAAGGCGCCGGACAATTCGCCCTGAGCCGCCTGGAACTGGGAGAAGGCCTGCGGATCGTTCAACAGTTCCGGCGTGGCCTGAACGGACCCGACCCTGGAACGCGCCTCGGTCACCTGGGTCAACACCTCCCTTTCGTGCCCTGCGTAACCCTTCACCACGTTGACCAAATTGGGCACCAGGTCCGCCCGGCGCTGATATTGGTTTACGACCTCCGACCAGCTCGCCTTGATCTGCTCGTCTTGCTGCTGCAGGGTGTTGTATCCGCATCCGCTCAGCAAGAGCACGTGTAATAAGACCAAGCCCGCGATCAATGTGCGCATGTTTTTCTCCCGAAAAGGCTGTCGGACGATGTCCGGAAAACGAATCCATAAAGTGTGCTACGTACAACAGGCATAAGACAATCTGTCAAAAGGCTTATTCGGAGTATCCCGTTCAGGAGTCCCGGCAACTCGTGTTTGTTCCGAAGTACGGATTCGTAGGGTGGGTTAGGCGCGCATCGCACCGAGTCCGCAAAGTTCCTTCGGTGTTTCCGCGCGCCGTAACCCACCAGGGGGGCGTGGACCACACCTTTTGGTGGGTTACGGCGCGCTCGCGGCACAGTGACTAATACCAAATCTGTCGCTATGCGCGCCTAACCCACCCTACGAAATCCGGTTTTCAGGACAAAACGAGGATCGCCGACGAAGCCCGCGCCCATTTGCGGTACCGGCGAGTGCTTTAGTATCCTACAAGGTTTAATTCGGCGACCGAAATCCCCGCGTATGGAAGACATTTACAAGCCGCAGACCATCGAACAAGAAGCCCAGGACGCCTGGGAAGCCCAGGGCGTTTTCCGCGCCGTCGAAGACCCGGCCAGGGAAAAGTATTACTGCCTGTCCATGTTCCCCTACCCCAGCGGGCGGCTGCACATGGGCCATGTCCGCAACTATACCATCGGCGACGTGATCGCCCGCTATCAGCGCATGCAGGGCAAGAACGTGCTTCAGCCGATGGGCTGGGACGCCTTCGGACTGCCGGCGGAAAACGCCGCGATGCAGAACAAGGTCGCTCCGGCGGCGTGGACTTACGCCAATGCCGATTACATGCGCAAGCAGCTCAAGTCGCTGGGGCTCGCCATCGACTGGAGCCGCGAGATCGCCACCTGCAAGCCCGATTATTATCGCTGGGAACAATGGCTGTTCACCAAGCTGTTCGAAAAAGGCCTGATCTACAAGAAGGTCGCCCCGGTGAACTGGGACCCCGTGGACCAGACCGTGCTGGCCAACGAACAAGTGATCGACGGCCGCGGCTGGCGGTCGGGCGCGCCGGTGGAAAAGCGCGACATCCCCATGTACTTCATGCGCATCACCGCCTACGCCGAGGAACTGCTCGCCGGGCTGGACCAGTTGCCGGGCTGGCCCGAACAGGTGAAGACCATGCAGCGCAACTGGATCGGCAAGAGCCACGGCTGCGAAGTGCATTTTCCCTACGAGGACGGCAGTGACGTCCTCAAGGTTTACACCACCCGCCCCGACACCCTGATGGGCGCGACTTATGTCGCCGTGGCGGCGGAACATCCGCTGGCCCTGGCAGCCGCGGAAGGCCATCCGGAATTGGAAGCCTTCATCGAGGAATGCAAACACGGCGGCACGGCGGAAGCCGAGCTCGCCACCATGGAAAAGAAAGGCATGGCGACCGGCCGCTTCGTCATTCATCCATTAACCGGCGAAAAACTGCCGGTATGGATCGCCAATTACGTATTATGGGGTTACGGCGAAGGCGCGGTGATGGCGGTGCCGGCTCACGACGAGCGGGATTTCGAGTTTGCGCATAAATATGGACTGCCGATCAAAACCGTCATCGCGTCCAAATCGGACGCTTATGAGACGGTCGATCCGGAGGGCGAGTGGATAGACGACTATGCCGAGTACGGCGTGTGCGTGAATTCGGGAAAATACGATGGCCTCGATTTCCAGCAAGCCTTCGACGCCATCGCCGCCGATCTCGAAGCCAAAGGCCTAGGCCAGAAGCGCACCCAGTTCCGCCTGCGCGACTGGGGCATCTCCCGCCAGCGTTACTGGGGCTGCCCGATTCCCGTCATTCATTGTCCGAACTGCGGCGACGTGCCGGTACCAGAAGATCAGCTCCCCGTGGTATTGCCGGAAGACGTCAAGATCGATGTGGGCTCTCCGCTCAAGAAAATGCCCGAGTGGTATCAAACAACCTGCCCGAAATGCGGAGGCCCGGCTGAGCGCGAGACGGATACCATGGACACCTTCGTCGAATCGTCCTGGTACTACGCCCGCTATGCCTGCCCGGACAGCCACGACGCCATGCTGGATCAACGCGCCAAATACTGGCTGCCGGTGGATCAGTACATCGGCGGCATCGAGCACGCCATCCTGCATCTTCTGTACGCGCGCTTCTTCCATAAGCTGATGCGCGACGTGGGCCTGGTGGACAGCGACGAACCCTTCACCAATCTGCTCACCCAGGGCATGGTGGTGGCGCCGACCTTCTACCGGGAGCAGGCCGACGGCAAGAAGCACTACTACAACCCGGCCGAAGTGGACGTGCAATTGGACGAGCGGGGAAGGCCGCTGGGCGCGAGCTTGAAGGCCGATGGACAGCCGGTCACGATCGGCGGCACCGAAAAAATGTCCAAGTCCAAGAACAATGGCGTCGATCCGCAAGCGCTGATCGATCGTTACGGCGCGGACACGGCGCGCTTGTTCATGATGTTCGCGTCCCCGCCCGAGCAGTCGCTGGAATGGTCGGACAGCGGCGTGGAAGGTGGATTTCGGTTCCTGAGGCGCCTCTGGAAACAGGTCGCCGTCCATGTCGACCAAGGCCCCGCCCCTAGGCTCGACAAGACGGCGCTCGACGAGGCGCAAAAGGCCATGCGGCGCCAGACGCACGAGACCCTTCGCAAGGTCAGCGACGATATCGGCCGGCGTTACACCTTCAACACGGCGATCGCCGCCAACATGGAACTGCTCAACGCCTTGGCGAAGTTCGACGATGCGAGCGATGAGGGACGCGCAGTGCGCCAGGAAACGCTGGAGCTCGTGGTGCTGATGCTGTCTCCCATCGTGCCCCATATTTGCCACCGCTTGTGGCACGAACTCGGACATCCCGAAACGGTCGCGACCATGGCATGGCCAAGAGTGGACGAATCGGCGCTGGTGCAAAACACCGTGGAGCTGGTGGTTCAGGTGAACGGCAAGCTGCGCGGCAAAATCACCGTGCCGGTGGATGCCGCCAACGACGCCGTCGAGGCCGCCGCGCTCGGCGATCCCAACGTGCAGCGCTTCGTCGAGGACAAACCGGTCAAAAAGGTTATCGTGGTTCCGCGCAAGCTGGTCAACATCGTGGTGTAGCCAATGACAAGACGGTCTCTCGCAAAAGCGGCGGTTTCGGCAATTTTCGCCCTATTGCTCTCGGCTTGCGGATTCCATCTCCGCGGCAGCTTGCCGGCCACGATGGTCGCTAAAACCTTCTACATCGACGGTTTGGGGCGCGGAGACCTGTTCGTTCAGGAGTTTTCGCAGATTTTGTCTTATTCCGGGGGCAACCTCGCGGCGGCTCCCAGCCAGGCCGGCGCGGTGATCCACATCGTCCAGGCGAGGCAGGACCGCCGCCCGATCGGTCTGAGCAAGCAAGGCCGAGCCAACCTGTTCGATTTGAGCTATCGGGTCGTCTACGAGGTGTCGACGCCACAGGGCGAGATACTGCTGCCGCGCCAGGAGCTCGAGCTGAAACGGGATTATTTCAACGATCAGACCTCCCCGCTCAGTCAAACCCAGGAGGAATACCAAATCCAGCAGGAGATGCAGCGCGAGGCCGCCCAACTCCTGTTTCGCCGCGTCGCTTACGCACTGAGCCGCCCGCCTGCGGACAAGTCGTGAAACTATCCGCCGAGCAGCTGGGAGAGCAACTGAAGAAGCGTCTGGCTCCGGTTTATTTCCTGAGCGGAGACGAGCCCCTGCAGCTTGCGGAAGCGGCCGACGCGATACGGCAGGCGGCGCGTGCCGCCGGGTACGGCAGCCGTGAATTGTTCTACGCCGATACCGGCTTCGACTGGGGCAGCTTGCAGGAGGCCGCCGATTCGTTTTCTCTCTTCGGCGAAAAGCGCATTTTGGACCTGCGCCTTCCCGCGAAGCCGGACAAAGCGGCGGCGGCAGCCCTGGCGCGTTATGCCGAGCGGCCCGCGGAAGACGCAGTCCTCATCGTCAGCAGCGCGAAAATCGGGGGCGCCGAACAAAAAAGCCGCTGGTACCAGGCCATCGACCGCATCGGCGTGGTGGTCCAGGTCTGGCCCCTGGAGGGCGAGCAATTGCTGCGCTGGCTCGACCGGCGCTTGAACGCGAAAGGTCTGTTGGCCGACCGCTCGGGCATCCGCATATTGGCCGCCCGCGTCGAAGGCAATTTGCTGGCGGCCGCCCAGGAAATCGAAAAATTGCACATCTTGTACGGCAAGGGCAAGATCGACGACGACCAGATCGTCAAGACCGTCGCCGACAGCGCCCGTTACGATGTTTTCGATCTGGCCGAAGAAGTCTTGCGCGGTCACACTCAGAAAGCCTACCGCGTACTCACGGGACTCAAGGCGGAAGGCGTGGCGCCTGCGGTCGCGCTATGGGCGCTCACCCGCGACGTTCGCCTGATCGGCAACATCATGGCTCTGGTCGCCCAAGGCACCTCGACCGAATCGGCATTGGCGAAATGCCAAGTGTGGGACAAACGAAAATCGACCGTGCTCCAGGCACTGCAGCGCCTGAACCGCGACAGCATTCACCGGACCCTCTTGCTCAGCGCCAAGGCTGACAGAGTGATCAAAGGCATGGAAACGGGCGACCCCTGGGAAGAACTGTTGTCCGTCTGCGTAAGCCTCACGGCACCTTCGGGAACACGCATTACGGCGAAGCCTCATTGACGTTTCATAGCTCACCGCTTTCGATTATTCACCTTTCCTTGAACGACCCATGTTAAACGACCTTCAAACTTATATGCTTAGGGTGGGCGAGCAGGCTCGCGAGGCCGCCCGCTCGATGAGCCGTGCGGAGACCGCCGCAAAGAACAGCGCTCTCCTGGCCATCGCCGACACCCTGCAAAGCAATGCCCAATTGCTGATGGCGGAGAATCACAAGGATCTCGAGGCCGGACGCCACAGAGGACTCGACGGCGCGATGCTCGACCGGCTGGACCTCACCGAAAAGCGCATAGACGCCATGGCTCAAGGTCTGCGCGAAGTGGCCGCGCTTTCCGATCCGGTGGGCGAAATCACCGGCCTCACCTATAGACCCTCCGGCATTCAGGTCGGCCGGATGCGGGTGCCTTTGGGCGTCATCGGGATCATCTACGAGTCCCGCCCCAACGTGACCGCGGACGCCGCGGCGCTTTGCCTCAAATCCGGCAACGCCTGCATCCTGCGGGGCGGGTCCGAAGCCATACATTCCAACAAGGCCATCGCCGACTGCATACGGGACGGTCTTGAGCAAGCGGGACTGCCCCGCGACGCCGTGCAACTGATCGAAACCACCGACCGGGCGGCGGTCGGCGAGCTGATCCGCATGGAACGCCACGTGGACGTGATCGTGCCGCGCGGCGGCAAGAGCCTCATCGAGCGCATCACGGAAGAATCCCGCATCCCGGTCATCAAACACCTGGACGGCATCTGCCACGTCTACATCGACGACCGCTGCGATTTCGACAAGGCCATCAAGATTGCTCTGAATGCCAAGACCCAGCGCTTCGGTGTCTGCAATGCGATGGAAACCTTGCTGATCGCTGCCCCGATTGCGCCCGTTCTCCTTCCGGACCTGGCGCACCTCTTTCGGGAAAAGGGCGTGGAGCTCCGCGGCTGCCCTAGAACCGTGCAAATCTTGCCGGACTGTACGCCGGCAACCGCGGAAGACTGGGACACCGAATATCTCGCGCCCATCCTGTCCATCCGCGTGGTCGAGGGCCTCGACGAGGCGCTGGATCATATCAATCGGCACGGATCGCAACACACGGACGCCATCGTGACCGAGGACTACACCCGCGCGCGCCGTTTTCTCCGGGAAGTGGATTCCAGCTCGGTAATGGTCAACGCCTCCACCCGGTTCGCCGACGGTTACGAATACGGCTTGGGCGCCGAAATCGGCATCAGCACCGACAAGCTGCACGCCCGCGGCCCGGTAGGACTGGAAGGATTGACCACCCAGAAATTCATCGTTCTGGGCGATGGGCATATCCGCGCCTGACTTGCAACACCTAGGGCGGATTAGTATCGTAGGTCGGCAATCCTTTGCCGACGAATATGTCGGGAAAGGGTTCCCGGCCTACTGCTACGGCCTCTCCCCCCAAGAGCGCTCATGATCGGCATATACGGCGGAACCTTCGATCCCATCCACTACGGCCACCTGCGGACGGCCCTGGAAGTCAAAGAAGCGGTCGAACTGGACGAGGTCCGCTTCGTCCCCTGCCGTTTGCCGCCCCACCGCGCTGCGCCGGAGGCCGAACCCGAGCATCGCCTTAAGATGCTGGAGCTGGCCCTGCACGACGCCGAGCCCGGCTTCCGTATCGATACACGGGAACTAGACCGGCCCGGGCCGTCCTACATGGTGGATACGCTTGCGTCCATTCGAGCGGAGATCGGCGCTCGGCCGTTGTGCCTGATCGTCGGGCTGGATGCCTTCCTCGGCTTTCCCCGCTGGCACCGCTGGCGGGAGCTGTTCGATCTCGCCCATATCGTCGTCATGCAACGGCCGGGCGCAGCGCCCGATTTTGCGGGCGATTTGGCATCGCGCATCGCAGAACGCCGTACCGAACAGCCAGGTGCCATGCGCCCTCAGCCGGCGGGAGCAATCCATTTCGTCGATGTCACCCAGCTCGATATTTCGGCGACCCGCATCCGGGAAGCCGTAAAAACCGGCAAGAGCGCCCGTTATTTGATTCCCGAGCCGGTCCGGCGATTCATCCAAAGCGAAGCACTTTACCGGTAGCCCAGAAACGGCAGTCCCGCGCGTCCGCAGGCGCGAGCAAGGATGATTTCAAGCATATCGAACGAAAGCGACCGCAGGTCCAATCCCTTTGCCGCGGTCGGCGTGTGGGTCTTGCGATGCGTTCCCGCATCGAGGCGAAGAGCGGAATGGGCCCGGCCCCGCGCTACTTTTGGCCGAATTCCTCCCGTACCCAAGATACACGCGGCGCTTATCGGCCGATGATGTTTGTTATGCGCGTAAAAGCACGCTGCGGCGCTTCTTGGCGGCCGTCACGCCGCTCAAACCGGCGAGTCCGGAAGCCAAGAGCCACACGGCCGCGGGCAAAGGCACCGGGGCCGGTTCGCCGCCGGACAGAACCGCGCCGATGGTCACGCGGATCGAGTTCAGATCGATCCAGGCCTCACCCTGACTGCCCACCGGAACGGCCCCCAGCATCGTCGTCAATAGGACGTCCAGTTCTTCGCTCCGGGCAATCGACTGCTCGAACAGCGTGGTCCAGCTGCCCGCCTTTTCGCCGCCGCTGCCGCCGAGGCGGAAGGATTTTTCACCCGAGTCGCGGAACAGCTCGTCGTTGGTAAAATCGTCGAGCCGGAGCCGACTGCTGGCCGAAACGCTGCTGTTCTTTCCGGCGAGTGCGTAGTCGCCGCCCTCCGCCAAGTGAAACTGATCGATCAGAAATCCGTCCTTGGCGATGACCTGAAATTCCATGGTTTCCCTTAGGCGCTGGGAAGCCGAGGCGGCAGAACGATCGGAAAAGGCGAAGCTCAGGGTATCGCCGTCGATGGACGGTGTCCCGAAGTAATCCAGGTCCTCGTCCGCAAACTGGAAATAAACCGATTGGCCTTCCAGCAGGGCGGCCTGCGCGGCAGCCCCGCTGAAAAAGAAAAGAATCCCTGTGATCACACCGATAAATGTCTTCATGAGCAATCCACTCCCTAATCAGTCGGTTAAAAAGGCGAATCAGACGGCTTGCCGAAGCAAGCCGCGGATTGTTACAAGCACGTTTCATTCCACATACCGGATCAGCCAGAAATCGCATGCGCAAACGGATTATGGCGCGCCTTTTGCGGGAAATGCCTGGACCATAGGGCAAATGCCTCACCTGTTCGGCGTATTGTCACAAGAATTTAACATTCGTCGACTAGGGTTAAATATTTTTCGAATAATGCCAAGAATGAACGCTTTCACCGTAGCCGTTTCGTCAGCGCTCTCGCTGCTGACTTTCGCCGGTTCGGCCGACGCCGCCCCAACCGTCAAATCGGTCGAATTCATCGGGATGCCTGCTCCCGTCACCGCCGACGAGAAAACGGACATTTACAGCAAAGCCCGGATGAAAGTGATTTACCGGAACGGCAAGAGCCGGACTTACGATCTGAGTTATCACGAACTGATGGGCACCGCCGATTCGATCGCCGGGCATACCGTGGGCGGCTTGTACGACTACCATGATCACCCGCTGGCCGACACCTACGGACAAATCGCCTCGGATTCGCCGGACGGCAACTCCCTGATGGCGATACCGGGCATGAAGGCCCAGGATCCTCTTCGAAACGAAGCCCTGGCCCTGGTCACCCAGTACGAATACAAGGAACTGCCGCCCGCCGGGCAATCGGGACGCTTTTGGAGCAAGCTGCCGGCGACCGCGAGCTTTGCCAAGCTCGATCAAAACAAATCCACCGGCGCCCTGACGGTTGCGGATTACCACAACATCAGCTTCGGCAGCGTGAACGGCCTTTGGATAGCCTGCGCCGCCTCGCTTTCGCCCTGGAACACGCATCTCGGCAGCGAAGAATACGAACCGGACGCCAAGGTTCGCGGCGGCGGCGCCAAGACCGAGGACAGCGACGACACCACAGACATCGACTCGTTCAGCCGGTATTACTTCGGCGATGCCGCACACGCCAATGCCTATCACTATGGTTTGGTGCCGGAGGTAAAGATCGACGCCAACGGAACCGCATCGGCCGTCAAGCACTACGTCCTGGGCCGGTTTTCGCGGGAATTGGCCGAAATAATGCCCGACCGGCGCACGGCTTACATGGGCGACGACGGCGTCAATACCGGGCTGTTCATGTTCATCGCCGACCACCCCGAGGATCTGTCGTCAGGCACGCTTTACGCCGCCAAATGGAAACAAACCACGGCGTCGAAAGGAGGAGCGGCGAAGCTGACCTGGATCAAGCTGGGCTCGGCCGCGGATGCCGAAATCAGGGCCCTGGTCGATAACGGCATCAAGTTCGCCGACATATTCGACGCCAGCAATACCGACCCCCATGAGCATGGCTACAAGAAAGTCACCACCTACACCGGCACCGAATGGCTGCGGCTCAAGCCCCATATGGAAAAAGCCGCGGCTTTTCTGGAAACCCGCCGTTACGCGGCCTATCTCGGAGCCACGACCGAATTCTCCAAAATGGAAGGCGTCGCCCACGATCCGAGCGGACGCAAGGCGTATGTCGCCATCTCGCGTATCGAAAAAGGCATGGCCGACGGCACCGGCGATATTCGCCTGCCTCAAAACGACGGCGGGGCGGTTTACGAGCTCAAGCTGACCGACGGCCATGAAGCCGGAATCGATAGCCGCTTCGTGGCGTCCGCCATGAGATCCGTACCGGAACTCCTGGGCGGGTGGCTGGGCAAGAATGACAACGGCGAAGACAGAAAGGATGCCGAAGGCAACCGCTGCGAGCAGGACAAGGTTTGCGGACCGGACAATCTCAAGTTTTCGCCCGCGAGCCGCACGCTTTTTATCGGCGAAGACACCAGCCGCCGCAACAATAACTACGTCTGGGCCTACAACGTAGATAATCGCCGCTTGACGCGCATCCTTTCCACGCCGATGGGCGCGGAAGCGGCCGGTTTACAGATCGTGGAAAATGCCCACGGCTTCTCCTACATCATGAGCAATTTCCAGCACGCCGGCGAGGAAGTGAATAAAAACTACATGGGGCACGACAAGGATCTCGTGATCGCGAAGCTGAACGAGAAGTGGCACGCCCTGCATCGCGCGGTGATCGGTTACATCGGCACTCGCAAAGGCGCATTGCCCGCGTTGAAATAAGAGACGCAATCGGAGCGTTTTTCCGGTCGGTGCGGCAGTGTGTCGGCAATCCTTTGCCGACACACTGGGTCGACGAGGGCTTTGTCGGCAAAGGATTGCCGACCCACGCATTTCCCAATCCGCACCGCTAAACCGCGGGGAAAAACTCTAGGGCGGGCGCTTACGAGCATCGGAGCCTCAAACAGCGGAAGTTCGATGACTTCGCTGACCGGGATCGGCTCCGGTCATGAACGATTCGCACCCTTTGATCCAGGTCTTTTCACGCAATCGCTCCAAACGGCTCACCAGTTCGTGAACCAGACACGGATACGGGTGAACGTAATGCCGGGGCACCAGCCAGGTTTCCGGGAGTTCGCGCTCCGCAAGCCGGAAAAATTCGTCGCAGAACGCCAAACTGGCATCGGTAAGCCCGGTGAAATCCAATTCGATCCTGCGTTGAGGACAGCGGCGCAGCGCCGCGATGATGCGTTCGGCCTGGTATTCGGTTTCCAGCGCCTTGGTAAGAGGCTCGGCGAACCGGACCAACGGAATCGATAGCGGAGCGAGGGGTATGGCGGTCATTTCGTTCCCGGATCAGCTGCTCTTGACGATCTTGAAGACGATCCGGCGCCCCATGGGCCGCCGCCTTCGCCGTGCGGCCAAGGGATGGTCGGCGTAGGGTTCGTGGTTTTCGAGACCGGCAAGATGGCATTCGCCGCCGTGGTCGCGATAGTCGTGGCGGAAATGGTCGAGGAATTCCATCACCGTATGGTCGATGAGGTAAGCGTCCGCCAGATCGAAGATCACTGTCTGACCGGCGGGCAATTCCGCCGCCACGCGCTTGAGCGCCAGAAAATTGGAAAATATCGCCGACCCGCCGATTCGGACGTGATAGGTGCCGGGCGATGTTTGCTTCAACGCATAATCGAGCCTGGCCAGGTGCTTGAGTTCCACGCCGCGAAAGATGTGGATCATCAGCTTGGCGGCAATGCCGATTGCAACCCCCACCAATAGATCGGTCGTCAGAATGCCCACAATCGTGACGCAGAAGAGCGCCAACTGTTCCTTGCCGATGTCCATGGTCTTGGCGAACTGGCGGGGCGAAGCCAGGCGAAAGCCGGTGTACACCAGAAGCGCCGCCAAAGACGCCAGCGGAATCTCATGGATGACATGGGGAAAAAACACCACGAAGAGGCCCAGCAGGAGGCCGTGAAAAAAGTTGGCCCAGCCGGTCTTCGCCCCGTTGTTGATATTCGCCGACGAACGGACGATCTCGGCGATCATCGGGAGCCCGCCGATCAGTCCGGATAGCAGGTTCCCCACGCCTACCGCGGTCAAATCCCGGTTCAGGTCCGAACGGCGCTTGTAAGGATCGAGCTTGTCAACGGCCGTGGCGCTCAGGAGCGATTCGAGGCTTCCGATCAGGCCGATCGACATCACGGCTCCCCAGAACTCGACCGTCGCGATCTTCGAAAAGTCCGGAAAGTAAAAGCTCGCCAGAACGTCTTCCGGAATCGAGACCAGGAACCTCGGCCCTATCGTGTACTCGTGGTGCGGCAGGAACAGGAAGACATGTTCGTGCTCCAGGTCGAAATACCGGCCCAGGGCCATGCCGACGACGATGACGATCAGGGGGGCCGGGATCATCCTGAGATACGGATTTCTGACCCACGACCAGATTATCAAAATAACCAGCCCCAGCAATCCGATCAGGGCGATTTCAGGGTTGGCGGCCATCACGCTGCGCGGAATCCCGGCGATCGCGGAGAGTATTTCGCCGTCTTCCGGTTTCACTCCGAGCATCACGTGGATTTGCTTGGCCATAATGATGATCCCGATGGCGGCCAGCATGCCGTGCACTACCGCGGCCGGGAAATAGGCGTTGAGCTTCCCGGCTTTCAAGAGGCCCATGAGAATTTGCAGAACGCTGGCCATCACAATGGCGGCGAGAGTGTAGCGGTAACCCGCCATGGCATCGCCTTGGCCCAAGGATTGGACCGCCGAGAGGATCACTACGATGAGTCCGGCGGCGGGACCGTTGACGGTGACGTGAGAGCCGTTGATCCTGGACACCACAACCCCGCCGATCACGGCACTGATGATCCCCGCCATGGGCGGAAATCCGGAGGCCATGGCGATGCCGAGGCACAGAGGCAAAGCGATGAGAAACACCAAAAAGCCGGATACGAGATCCGATCGCCAATGGTCTCTAAGCCCCGGCAGACCGGTTCGGGGCACCCGGCGCAAAGCTTGGATCGAAACCATAGTCGCACTCACAAAACTGCATTAACCGAGTCCGGTGAAGCGACTTCCATGCCAGATGCAGAAAAATTCTATCTTATTGATTTTTCATATAAATGACTTATTTGGCGAGGTATTTGAGTGTGGACTGGTTCAAGACCACCCGCTTAGGCGGTGTATTTGAACCGCATCCGGGTCACCGAATGAACTTCTCCCAGTCGTTCGGGGCGAGAGTTTTCATCATGCTTGTGCGGACACGGCAACGGGCGGGATGAAAACCATTCCGCCCGCCCTCTTTTGCACAGGGGAATCGAGAGGGATTCAAGACGCTTGCCGAAAGCCGGCACTACGTCGGCTCCCTCACCGTACAATCGAACTTAGAGTGCTCCGGCAAACCGGCCAGCAGAAACCGGAAACGGAACGAAAACCAGTCAAAAATGCGATGTCCTGTACCGGCACTGGGACGCGTTAGCCTCGTGCCGGTGCTGAAAGCCGATAGCCGGATCAGCTCGATTCTTTCAACCCGTACTTCCGGATGCGATAGCGCAGCGTTTCGCGGGTCGTGCCGAGGGCGCGGGCGGCGGCGGTGACGTTGCCGTCGTGGCGCTCCAGGGTGGTTCGGATGATGTAGCAATCCATATCGTCCAACGCCATGCTCCCGTCGAGCGGAATGAACAATCCGTCCGCGCTCGCGGCATCGATGCCCGGCATTCCTTTTTCGCCGTGCCGGCGCAGCTGCAACCATTCGACCGGCAACAGCGGCCCCTCGGCGAACAGCACGCAACGCTCGATGACGTTCCGCAATTCCCGTACATTGCCGGGCCAGTCGTGCGCCCGCAATTCCGCCCAGGCCGCTTCCGGAACCACCTTGACGTGCTTGCCGGCCTTGGCGTTGAACTCGGCCACGAAAAGCTCCACCAAATCTTCCAAGTCCTCCTTGATGTCCCTGAGGGGCGGCAGGGTGAGCTTGAACACGCTCAAGCGATGGTAAAGATCGCCGCGGAATTCGCCGCGCTTGACCATGTCCTCCAGATCCCTATGGCTTGCCGCGAGGATTTGCACATCGACCGAGATTTCCTTCTCCGAGCCCAGCCGGCGGATTTTCCGGTCCTCGATCGCCTTGAGGAGTTTGGACTGAAGATCCGGAGCCATCTCTCCAATCTCGTCGAGGAACAAGGTGCCGCCTTCGGCCTGTTCGATCAATCCCCGGTGCCGTGACAGGGCGCCCGTGAATGCGCCGGCCTCATGCCCGAACAGTTCGGATTCCAGGAGCTCGCGCGGCAGCGCCGCGCAATTGAGCTCGATCAACGGGTTTTCCGCCCGTTTCCCGCCATAATGCAGGATGCGGGCCGCGAGGCCCTTGCCGGTGCCGGTTTCGCCGCCGATGATCAAGGCGCTGAAAGGCACTTGGGTCAAGCGCGTCAACATCTCGCGCACCCGCTGCGCCGCTCGGCTCTTGCCGACATAGGCCTCCGGCGAATAACGGCGATAGCGCTGGCGGACTTGCTGAGCCAGGCGCTTTTGGGCTTGGGCGCTGCGGGCGGCGGCGGCGATCACCAAGTCGAGCCGCGACATCTCGCACGGTTTTTCGAGGAAGTCGTACGCACCCAGGCGCAAAGCCCGCACCGAATCCGGCACGCTCCCGTACCCGGTGAGCAGCAGCCATTCGGTATTGGCGATCTGCCCTTGAAGCGATTCCATGAAATCCAGAGCGTTGCCGTCCGGCAGATTCATGTCGGACAGGATCAAGATCGGCTCGAATCCCTGTTCCAGCAGCAACTCCTTCGCATCCTTGAGGTCTTTGGCCCATTCCACTTCCCAACCCGCCTTGCGATAGTGGCGCGTCAGTTCGGAACCGAACAAGGCCTCGTCTTCGATGATCAGCAAGGTATTCAGCACGGCAAACTCAGACCCATTGACAAGGAAGCGTTAAACTCACCCGAGCTCCACGGGGCTCGACATTCGAAATATCCAGCTGCCCGCCCAGATCGCGCGTGAACCGCTGAACCATGGCCAGCCCGAGGCCGGTACCGCCGGGCCGCCCGGTTGCGAAAGGACGAATGCCGGTTTGCAGGATCTCCTCGGGAAACCCAGGCCCATCGTCGGTCACCGTGAGGAGAACGTGGTCATCTCCTCGACAGGCACAAATTTCTATCGTTCCGTTTTGATCTCCGATAGCCTGCGCCGAGTTCAGAATCAGATTGAGCAAGGTCTGGCGCAGACGGCATCCCGGCAGCCGGCAGACCAAATCGTTCGATGCGCTCCAATCGAGCCTGATGTTGGGCTGGATCTGATAACGGGTCAGTGTCACCAATTCGCGGATCAACACGCCGACGTCGCATTCGGCAACGGGCGCCGGGGTATGTCGGCCATTATCGAGCAGTTCGTTGAGGAGCCGTCCCATCCGCTTCAGCTCGGCGATGATCAAATCGACCCTCTCCGCCTGTTCGGTATCGTCGATCTCGTTGCGGAGATTGACGCAGGTCATCTGGATGCCGGCGAGAGGGTTGCGCAATTCGTGGGCGATACCGGCCGCCAGCTCGCCGACCGCCGCCAATCGTTCGGTACGGGACAGACTGGCCTGTTGCTCCAGCAAGGCCCGCGTGGCCGCGCGCACCTCCGCTTCGAGGGATTCCGCGTGGTGGCGCTTGACTTCCTCCAGCTCGGCCAGACGCTTGACCATATCGTTATAGCTATTGAACACCGGCAGCAAGAGCGGGTCGATCCGCGCGGTTTCGATCGGCGTGAAATCTTCGTGGGCGAGGCGCAGCAGCAGTTCCTTGAGATTGTTCAGCGGCGCCAGGATTTGGCGGCGGAAGAACACTCCCCCGAACAGCAGAATGGCCGCCAGTACTCCGAATACCAGCGAGATTTCGGTACGGGTCGCCTGGCCGATCTCCTCCACCAATCTTTCCCGCTCCAGTGTCTCTTGGTCCAGCATGGCGCTGGTTATTTTGAGTGCGCGCAGCAAGAGCGCTTCCTGGCTCTCCGGAGGCAAGCGCTCCCGGCTGATTTCGACGATCAGTCTGCTGACTTCGGTCAGTTTGTTCGGCGTATCGGCCGCGACGTGATAATCATGCCGCGCCAGTTCCGCAAGCCGGGTGGAAAGCTCGGAAAGCTGTTGCGCATGCAAGCGGCGGTTTGACCCGGTCGTAAAGTACCCCGTCAGCGCGTCCTGCAACTTGAATGCGACCTCCTGAATATGATGGGCGTAGCCGACGTAGGCGCGCACGGTTTCAAACCGCTCCAGGTTGCGCCAAATCATGCCGCCGAGGAGGACGAGCACCAACAGCAAAAGGCCGAGCAGCGCCCAGCCCCTTACTTGGGCATAGCGATAGGAAAATGGTTTCACGGTCTGATTCTCAAAGGCGCGAAGATACCCATGCTCTGATTCTGTCCCCCGGCCCATGATTCGGCGGCAGCCGGTCGTTCAGGCTGCGTATTCTAGCCCAGAGAGCGAGGCTCGCTTCAAAAAGCGATCTGTCCGCCAACGGCATTCAAGTGTCGACGCGTCTGATAACGCAAGAGGACAAACAGAAAGCACATCGACAAGGAGTAGCCGTAAGCCGCGCCCACCGCGCCGAATCGCTCGGACAGATAAAAACCGAGCACCAGATTGATGACTACCGCATAACTGGTGGAAACGAATACGCTGCGGCTCTGCTTCATAAACTGTAGGTAATAGGGCGAATCCGAGAAAATGGCGTTGACCGAGGCACCCACCGCAAGCACGCACAGCGCTTCGTAGCCATGGCTGAAATTGGGGCCGAACCAGTCGAGAATGGTTTGTCCGAGCACCACGACGACGGTCAGAAAAGCGATCGCCAGCCCGCCCACCACCATTAGCCTGTGCCGCATCAAACGCCGCAAGGACAAGCCGTCCGCGCGCTCCATGAACATCGACGTCAGCGGCAGATAAAACCGGTTCGCCGTATTGGCCAGAAGCACGATGAAGGTGCCGGTCTGCGCGGCGACGGCATAGGTGCCCACGATCGCGTCGGACGGATAGAGCAGTTCCAAAACGATCACTCCCGATCCGGCCATCACGCTCAACATCCAACTGTTCAGCAACAGCGGCACCGCCCGCCGCACCCATTTGGCCCTCAAAAAGTCGGGCCGAGCCCGCCACGTATCTTCCGGCATCGTGAGCCGGGCCAACTGGTGTATCGCACTCAGGGTCCATAGCCAGGCCAAGCCATAACCGCAGGCGACGCCGACCGCCGTCATCGGCAAATCGAATAGAAAAATCAGGTAGACGAAAAAAAGAAAGCTGGTCGGCAAAAGCAAGCGGTAGATCATGACCGCCTCGATTTGCCTGCCGTTCGCCGTAACCACCTCGACCAGAAACAAGGCGGGGGCGATGGCGGGCAAGAACAGGACGAGAATGACCAGGGCGATGGGAGAATTCGCTCCCGAGGCGATGCCGAGCATCAACCCAATGAAGGCGAGGAGTAGGCTGAAAAGTACGATCGTACGCAGGGAGAAGGTCCAAAACCCCAAGCTGCGCGTCCAATCTCCTCTCTCCCGATAAACCGGAATGCAGCGCAATGCGTACTTGTCGAGTCCGAGCGTGGCCACGGTGGACAAAATGGTGATGGCGGACAGCGCTACGCTGAAATCGTCGAAATCCCGAACCGAAAGGTTGCGCGCCAGCGTGATATTGATCACGTAAAACAGCAGATAATTCACCAACGCAAGAACGCACAAGATCAGAGAGCCGGAATAATCAGCGCGCGATAAGGACTGAGTCAGCATGAATGCGAGTGTGGGTTATCGTGGAGTTCCGGCCAATCCGTTCGAGCCGATTTTGTTCTTGGTCATCGATGTGGATGTTTTGCTTGTTTTATGACCGACTGATGAAATTCGGCAATCGACTGCCCTAAAAGAGCCGCCTTGGCGCATGGTCTCCAGGTTTCTATTATGCCAGTATCGGCTCGATAATTATTCGACATTCGACAAAATCATCGGGGCCTTCCCAGGTTTTCCCTAAAAGAACTTTTTCAAACATTCGTCAAAATCGAATCGCGCCGTTTCGGCGCCGTCTAAGTCAGGAAGACGTGATGAAACGACGCCGACATCCCCGAAAAACGGAGCATGATCATGAAACAGACAGGAAAAGCCCTGGCGATTATCCTGGGCTTGTGCGTCTTGAATCCACTCCTTCCGGCGGAAGAAAAACCGGCTCGACCACAGGCGGGTTCGCCTGAAATCCAGGGAGGAGAACAACAGATAAAACGTCTGAAAGAGCGGCAAGAGTATCTATTGAAAATGCACGACCTGATGCACCAGATTCGAGATGCCAAGACTGACGAGGAGCGGGAGCGTCTCAAATTGGAGCACCTCAAACTCCTCCAGATTCGGACGTCCCCGCACGATCCGGATATGATGCAGGAACATATCCAAAAACTTATGGAACAAGGTACCGAGATGAAGGAGCGATCAAACAAATAATCAAAACCTCGCGGCCGATCTATTCGCCGGAAACGTTCGGCTCTTTGTTCCGTCTGCTTGCCTCATTTCCTCACATGCCTGCCTCGACTGCCGCCGCACAGCTTGGATTTTATTATTATCATTAGTTATAAGTTTTATATTTTTTATTCTTTTTCGTTTTAACCTTCGCTGTTAACATGCCTCCAACGACGATTCGGAAGCATGGCCTTGTCCCTCACAAAGCACACGGAATCAAGGCGCCCGAACGCGGAACCGTAGGATAAAGACTAAACAGGAAAATAGCCAAGGCTTGCGCTATGACGCTCAACAACCGTTTGCCTTATCAAGCTTCACAAACATCGCTGACAACCCAAAAGATCCTGGAAGCCTTGCAGGGGCTACGTTTTGGCTCGGTCGAGATCATCGTGCATGACGGACGCATCGTCCAGATCGAACGCAAGGAAAAGCTTCGCCTCAATCTCGCCTGTCCCGCCGCGTCCGCGGACTAAGACAGCGATCAGCAGTACACATTCTTTTTTCCATTATCGAAATCAGCCCACCGGTTCACCGGAGGTTCAACAAGAAAAATACGACTCGGCACGCTGACCGGATCACCGGAACTGCCTGAATGTGATAAGGGGTCACGATCATGCAAAACCGATGGTCTTTACTGTGGGCGGCGGGGGTGGGCAGCGCCTGGCTGGGGTTCGCACCCGAAGCTTCGGCCATTACTGCCGAACAGCGTTTCGAAAAGCTGGAACGCCACATCCTGGAACTCGAAAGACGACTCGAAGCCTCAGAGGCGGAAAACCAGAAGCTGCGTTCGAAGAAGCCCGCATCCACATCAACGGCATCCGAGCCGGACGTGAAAGCGCTCGATCAAAAGGTGAAAATTTTGGAACGCAAACTGGAAGTCGAACACGAGGTCACCGAAGCCAACGCCAAGAAAACGCCGCGGGTAGAAGCCGGTTCCGCCGGTTTCAGAATCACCTCGCCGGATGGGGACCACCAACTCAGGTTACGCGGCTACGTCCAGGCCGACGGCAATATCTTCATGGACGATTCCTCGGGCGATGCCATCGCGGACAAGTTCACCATCCGCCGAGCACGCTTGAACTTCGACGGCACCTTGTTCAAATACGCCGACTTCCGCATTGCGCCTGACTTCGGCGGAGGTCAATCCCGGCTCTTCGACGCCTACCTGGATCTCCATTACTTGCCTTTCGCCAGTCTCAACGTAGGCAAACAAAAAGCGCCGATCAGCTTGGAGCGTTTGCAGTCGGCCACCGCATTGACCTTCGCCGAACGCGCTTACCCCACGCAATTGGCACCGAACCGTGACGTCGGCGTTCTGCTGCACGGCGAATTCGCCAAACCCGGCTACACCACCCAGTATGGCGGTCCGCACAATTTCAACGACTTCATCACCTATCAGTTGGGCGTATTCAATGGCGCTCGCGACAATGGATTCATCGACACCGATTTGAATGACGATTTCGAGTTTCAAGGACGGGTGTTCGCCCATCCCTTCCAGCACAGCGGCATCGGACCTTTGGAAGGACTCGGTCTCGGCGTTGCCGGCAGTTGGGGACACCCGCGCAACGAAACAAGCATCCCCGGACTTACCAGCCCCGGACAGCAAAGAATCCTGAGGTATAGCGAAGCCAACAGCACGGCCACGGCCACCTCGGTAAACGGCTATCACTATCGGGTCTACCCGCAGCTGTACTGGTATTGGGGACCGTTCGGACTGCTCAGCGAATATGCCATCTCATCTCAGGAACTCCGCCGATCCACAATCACCGGCCCTACCATCAATGCGAAGACGAGGCAGGACAATACCGCTTGGCAGGTGGCGCTCTCCTATGTCCTGACCGGCGAGGACAGCAGCTTCAACGGCGTAAAGCCCCGCCATGCGTTTAATCCGTTCAACGGCCAATGGGGCGCGTGGCAAGTCGCGGGACGTTGGAGCGAGCTGGATGTTGATGACGATACCTTTCGCGATTTCGATCCGCGTGCGACCAGCACGCTCTTTTTCGCCAACCCGGCCCAATCCGTCAGCAAGGCGACCTCCTGGGCGCTGGGCTTGAACTGGTATTTGAACAATAACGTAAAAGTCATGGCCGATTACGAGCAGACCCATTTCGACGGCGGCGCAGCCGGCAACGGCGACCGGCCCACCGAAAAGATCTTTTTCACCCGATTCCAGTTCTCTTATTAAAAGGAGCCAGCCTCATGACACTCAAAAATTTAAGAAACACCTTGAACACCGCTCTGCTCGGCATAGCCTTGGCCGCTTCGTCCACCACCGAAGCCGCCGCCGTCAGCCTGCTTAATGTCTCCTACGACCCCACCCGTGAGTTTTACGAAGAATACAACGCGGCCTTCGCCAAGTACTGGCGCGAGAAGACCGGGGACACGGTTACCGTCAAACAATCCCACGGCGGCGGCGGCAAGCAGGCTCGCGCGGTAATCGACGGGCTGGACGCGGACGTGGTGACGCTGGCCCTGGCTTACGACGTCGACCAGTTGTATCAAAAAGCCAAGCTGATTCCGGAAAACTGGCAGTCGCGTCTGCCCAATAACAGCGCCCCCTATACCTCCACCATGGTGTTCCTGGTGCGCGAGGGAAATCCCAAGGGCATCAAGGACTGGGACGACCTCGCCAAGCCCGGCGTTTCGGTGGTCACGCCCAATCCGAAAACATCGGGCGGCGCCCGCTGGATCTATCTCGCCGCCTGGGGCTACGGACTGAAAAAGCACGGAAACGAGGCAGCCGCCAAGGACCTGGTGCAGAAGATCTACAAGAATGCGGCGGTATTGGACACGGGAGCGCGCGGCTCGACCGTTACGTTCGCCGAGCGGGAAATCGGCGACGTACTGGTCACCTGGGAAAACGAAGCCCATTTGATACTCAAGGAATACAGCCGATCCAGCAGCACGGAACACGGCAGACAGAAGTTCGAGATCGTCACGCCGTCCCTCAGCATTCTGGCCGAACCGCCGGTTACGGTGGTGGATAAGGTGGCCAAGCGCCACGGCACGGAAGAGCTCGCAACAGCCTATCTGGAATATCTCTACAGCAAGGAGGGCCAGGATCTCGCCGCAAAGCATTTCTATCGGCCCGGCGATCCGGAGATCCTGGCCAAATACGGCAATCAATTCAAAAAGATCGAACTGTTCAGGATCTCCGACGTTTTCGGCGACTGGAACAAAGCCCAAAAGACACATTTCTCGGACGGTGGCGTGTTCGATCAGATTTACGGCTCAGGACGCTAAGCGTTTTCCGGTTTGCCTGAGTAGGTCGGCAATCCCTTGCCGACAACAGCGTCGGGAAAGGATTCCAGACCTACTTGCCGACCGCGGGAGCCCTAAACCCGCTGGCAGACCGGGACCGTCTGCCGCCTCTGTGGTTACTTTATGCAAAGGAGCTTTCCCATGCCTCTGCGACAACTCGTGGAATATTTCAATCAGCGCTTCGCCGAAGAGCAAGGACTTAACAGTCCGCCGCTCCGGCTTAAAGGCACGCGGGTCGAAGGATATCTCGGGGATCTGCATGTCGGCAGTATTCTCCAGCCGGTGCGGCTTGCCGAATCGCCGTCGCTGGTAATCGGCCACGACGCATCCTCGTTCGTGCCGGACGAGACGAATGGTTCGAATCGGCCGCTTCACGGCCCGGCCGCGGATGAAGCTCTCAACATCGTGAACCTCGACCGTCTGACCCGCACGGTTCACATGCTCAACTACCTGCCGGTCGCCCACCAGGACGGACACCTGTTCCTGCACGTGCACCCGCGCCATGTCCTCGCCGTGAAACGGGACCATGGCGCTTATTTCGAAGAGATCATCCGACGCTGCGGCCTCTCGACCCGCCGCGTGGTCATCACGCTGCAAGTCAGCCCGATCTACGACCGCCATCTGATTCTGTTGCTCGAAAGGCTGAGAAACTACCGCGACCGCGGCTACTCGACCGCGATCAAATTCGACGACCGCGCAGGCGAAAGCTTCCTCGAACGGTATTGCATCGAATTCCTCTACCGCTTCACGCCAGATTTCGTGCGGTTCGACACCCGATTTTTCCCGAAATTGGCCCGCGATGCCGAGAATTACCGACGGCGCTCTTCCCTGCTGTCGGCTGTTCGCCGCCTTGATACGCAGTTATTGATCGAGGGCGTCAACAGCGAGGCCGATGCCGATGTGGCGAAGCTGCTACAGGCCGATTTGGTCAAAGGAAGCTACTACGAACGGAATGCCGTTCGGGGGGTGGAGCGGAGCCTCGCCGATTGCACGGAATAGCGTCGTGCTCTCGTTGCGGTGGACGGCGTCGGCCATATCCTGTTTCTCGATCGCCTCGTAATGATCGAATCGGATATCCATGAAATCGGTACGGATGCCTGCATAACCCTCGTTCAGAAGCGGAGCGACCGGGGAGCCCGTATCTTCGACCTCGAGCACCTTGGTCCAGTCGGCCCCGAGTAGAGGATCATTCAGATAAAGCGCAATGATGACATTGCCGGCAGCATTGTCCGATATAACCGTTCTCAAACCAATCCATTGGTTGGTAGGAATAAGATTGGGTTTAGAAACGCGGTCATATCCCCCCTGATAGATCCCTACGGTTTTCAGCGTATAGTATTTCCCGTTGAGCTTTTTCTTGATTACCGCATAACCATCGACACGTATTCCGGCGTAATACAGATTATCGCCGTTCTGATATCGATGAAAAAACAATACTCCATTGGATTCGTTCCGATTCGGACTACCCGACGCATTGATCCGCTCGATATTGAAATAGACTTGTTGAGTAAAATTCTTGAATTTCGATCGTGTGACTAGGCGGAATATATTTTGTGGCCGATACCCATCATCGGTATCGACCGGATTGGTCGTGGCATACAGCAACCGCCACTGATCATCGTCGGCAAGCTTTCCCTGCACGGTCATTCCTATTCCGCCTGACCGGTAGAAATAGGCCCCGGAGTTCAGCCACCAATCGTTGTCGTTACTGTCGCTCATGTCGGCCGTCTCATAAAGCACGACATCGCTATCGAATCCGTCCGAAAATCCCGAGGCCGAAGGTGCAGCAATCATCCCGACCGCGGCAACGAACATGGTTAAAGGTTTGAACAAGCTCACTGCGTCCATGTCTGATTGATCCTATTCCTAGTCAATTGTCCCTTGAAGCCGATAAAAATCCTTCAGATACAGCCCGTCGGAATGAGTGTCAAAACTCGATCAAGGCGCCGGCGATGGCAGCAAAGTTAGAATAGGTCGCAGCCTCGTACCTCGAAGCCGTTACATACAAACTAAAGTTGTCGGCCACGTTCCATTTGACACTGCCACCCGCACTCAGCTGAAAACTAAAATCGGTGCCGGCTTCTTTGCCAACACCCGGAGCCACGGTGACCTCTGCGGAGACGGCATCGCCGAGCCGGGTTCTTAAGCTGAAAGGCGCCATCAATCCGAAATAGTTGTCCGGTGTCCAGAACAAGTCGCTCATTTTACGCGTATCGTCGAAGGTGAACTGTGCGCCTATGCTAAAGTCCGGATCTTTCCAAAACCTGTTTTCGATAAGAACTTCAGTCCGGTTACGCTCGTTGTTATCGCTATAAGAGAAGAAATAATGGTTGGCCGCTAAGCTGAGCGTATCCAAGGCCCTGAGCTTGAACCCGCCTACGGCCCTGAAAAACGAGATATGATTGGCTATGGCGCCCGCCGTGTTGACATAGCTGTGATCGGCTCCGATCGAGAAATCGACGTTATCGCCTATGCCGGTATTGAAATGAATCGAGCCCAACGGGTAGGTCGGAGAGGAGTCTGGGGAACCGGCGGGAGACGATCGGCTCGAGAAACCGGCAGCCCCCGCCGAAAATGCGATCGCCGAACGCGGCCCCAGCTCGTTCAGCTCATACCGCAGTTTGCCCTCGAATTGGTGGCCTACCGCCTGAAAGTCCGTTTCCACCGGCGCTCCGCCCGTTCCTGACGGCCTCAAATCGACGGTCTGATCGAAATCGATGTATCTGTAATAGCCCCAGAAGGAAAGTCTGTCCGAAATACCGTAATTCACGGATGGCGCAATGCTGAAGTACGACCGATCCGAGTTGTCTTCAAAGTACAGTCCCTCGATTTGCATAATGGGTCTGAGACGGCGGTCTAGCTCGGCTAGCTCGTAGCGAATCACCGGGTCATTCGGACGAAGAACCGCCGCCTTCTCCAAACGCTCGCGAGCACCCGCATGATCTCCGCTCCACCGAAGCACTTTTCCCGTCCTGACGAGCAGTTCCGCATCGTCCATCGCCCCTTCCCGCCCTAACCGATCGAAGATCTCCATGGCTTGCGAATATCGGCCCGCACTGGCGTAAAGCAACGCCAACTCATTAGAGGTCGATGCGATAGGATCAATGGCCTTCAAGCGCGCAACAAGATCGTTTCCGGTGTACTCGCGCGGAACTTCAAACCGTGGGAGATAGAATCGAGGAGAATTCCTGGTCAGGAGATAGTCATTCTCCACGTGAAAGGCCATCCGAAAATATTTTTCCGGAAGCTGCCGGTTGAGATTGAAAGCGGCAAGCTCATTGGACAGCGATTTATGTCCTTGGTCGCTGTAGGGAAACGAAAAGGCGATAATCTTCGAACCCGGCACTTCCCGACTCAGAACATCCCGGCAGTCGCGATAATCCGCTTCGATCCGAGCGGCGTACTCCTCATAGGTTTCCAGTCGGCCCTCCCCGTCCAGCCACATTCGGTTGACCAGAAACCTTCCCAAATGGCCGTCCTTATCGACGGGCACATAGTGCTGTCCTTCGGTACTGTGACATTGCATATCCCAACGTCCCGTCGCAAAGTAGCGCCTGATTTCCGGCCAGGCGACGGTATAGGCGCCGCGGGTGGCAACATCCGCCACCGGCACGAACATCGTTGCCTTGAATCCGGTCTCCGCGAGAACCGGATCCGCATTCCGAAAACTGTCCGAGCGAGCATCATCGAAGGTGATGAGTATCGGTTTAGGGGGCAGATTCGCATCTTTTTTCTCGAGAAAATCGAGAAGCTGATCCATGGTGATGGATTGATAACCTTCTTTCTTGAGCGCGATCAGCTGGTCTCGGAATTGCCTCTGTGGCACCGTATCCTCTCGATTCGAGCCGGTGATACCGTGATAGAGAAGAACCGGAATGCTCGGCGATTCGGTGTTTTCATAAAGTGCGTTCAGCGCCTCCAATGCGCGGCCCTGTTCGCCGCTATAAAACGTCAACTTGGCCAGATTCTGCTGTAGCGTGACTTTGCCCGGATATAGAGGTTCCATCACTTCAAGCATATCGCGCGCGGCAGAAAAATCGCCCTGCCCCCAATACGCATTGACCAGCTGATGGAGCGTACGGCCAGAATTCGGATACTTCGCATGAAGCTGTTCGGCGAGCTCGACGGCCTCGGCGATCTGTCCCCGCAAACGTTTTGCCTCTATGAGCTCTATCGGCCCTCCGCTCTTGATCGGATCCAGTGCCACGGCATGCTCGAATTCCTGAAGCGCCACCGCGTAATGAATGGCAGAAGCCTCCTGCTTACCCTCTTTGTCGAGGCGCCCAGCCAGTTCAAGATGCAGATTTCCGAGCTGGATCAACCGGTCCGGAGATGGCGCGACGGCGGTCAGCCGCGTAAGCCAGCGAACGCCAGCCTCGGTGTCTCCGGAGTAGACGGCATCATCTGCAATCAGGCCTAAGGCATTTACATTGTCCGGTTCTTGCTCGAGGACCTGCTTGGCGAGCCGTACCGCGTCCTCATGACGCCCTGCCCAAACCAGAAGCCGAGCAAGCCTGATTGTCCATTTACTGTCTTCCGGATGCTTGGCAACGAGGAATCTCCACTCCGACTCCGCCCGCTCCCAATTACCGAGCGCGGTATAGTGCTCGGCGAGCCTCGCGCGGGCGACATCCTTCTCGGGATGGGTTGCCAAATAGCGTTTCAGGACTTCGACGGCTTCATCGTACCGATGCTCATTCCAATACGCGTGGGCAAGACTCAATGTCGCCAGATAATCGTCGGGCGAAGCCTGCAGACTCTGTTTCAGATAGGCAATCGACTCCTCATTTCTCCCGAGATCGGCCAATAGGGTGCCTAGGCGGCGCAAATGCTCGGGGGCGTGATCAAGTTCCACCAGCGATCGTAAAATGGCCTCCGCCTCCTTCCGATTTCCGGTAGAGGTCAAGTTCTCGACGAGAGCCAGTTTGGCTTCCACATTCTCGGGCGAGCGATCCAGGATGGACCTGATCTCTCGCTCGGCCGAAGCATAATCCTTCTGCGCCGAGAAAATCCTTGCTCTGCCGAGGTGCGCCGCTTCGTCCCCCGGTGCTTTTTGCACCACCTGCGCGTAATAATCGAGCGCCTGAGACAAAAGCTGGTCCTGCTCGCTAGCCCGGCCGAACGCCAAAAGAGTCGGTACGTCGCCCGGAAAATCCTTCAAAAGACCGCGCCAAATCTCATAGGCCCGCTGATGCTGTCCGAGCCGCCTAAGCTTTGAGCCCAACTGACGCCAACCCGCGACCAAATCATCGTCACGCTGAATCTGAAGACATTTTCTGTAATATTCGGCCGCTTCCTCATATCGGCCGAGCTCGGCCAGGGTGTGGCCAAGACGCCGCTGGTTTGCCGGCACCGGTTCCGCCTTTACCAAGGGTCTCAAGATCTCCTCGGCGTCTTTGTACCGCTGCTGGCCTATCAAGGCATCGGCAAGAAGCGAGCTCACTGCGGCATCCGCAGGAGCACGCTTCATCACGGCCCGAATCTCCCGCTCGGCAGGCTTATACGCTCGCTGGGCCAAAAAAATCCGCGCCCTTCCGAGATGAGCCTGTTCCTCTTCCGGATCGTTTTTCATTACCCGCGAATAATAATCAAGTGCCCGGTCCCAATGGCGATCCTGCTCAGAGGCCTTGCCCAGAGCCAACAGAATCGACACATCGTCGGGAAAGGCCGCGAAAAGATCCGTCCAGATTTTATAAGCACGCGTCTTCTCGCCCAGCGCCCAATAGCTCCAAGCGAGCCCCCGCCAAGCCGCCACCGAGCCTTTATCGATCGCGATCGCCCGCTCGTACTCGCGGCGAGCGTCTTCATACTTCTTCTCGGAATAGAACGCATCGGCATGGTTCAAAACCGTGTCGGCGGATTCGGAAGTCGACTCCTCTGCCGTGACTGCGGCCGCGAATACGAGGGCGATCAGGCTGAGCAATACACGTTCGAAGATGAGGCTTGCGGCCGACGGGCCGAAGAAATGACAGTTCCCTAACATCACACGCTGACTCTTCTTAGTTTGAATTCGTATCGAGCAACGGAGCCGGATTCACCGCGCGGATACAGCAAGCATCACACAGCGATGAAAAGCCAACGGCAATCCGGCCGTTGTCATTCGCTTGCGCATCCGCGACGGCTAGCCGCCGCGGATGCGCAAGCGCAGAGATGGACTTCACTGAATCCCGAGCGCTGAAGTCATACAAGATCGCCGGGGGGATCGTCGCCGGACGCTGGCAATCGATCCATGAGGCGCCGCCCGGCAAGAGTCCCCGGAAACCGGACGCGCAGCGGCAGGGGGCGTGCGCTGAGGCAGCACATTGCGTGCCCGCCCGGAGAATAAGAATGGTAATGATGAGACGCCGCGAGAGGCATCGCGGGCGAGGAGTATGGCGGCTGCGATAGGCGGCAGCCCCGCCAGCGGTAGATCGAGAATCGACAGTACTTTCCTTTTCCTCCTTGGCCTGCCTACTGCTCCAACCGAAGTCTTCCCCACAGTCATCGTCCTTAAGATCGACAAGCTTTTCATTATTTGACCTCCTCTTCTTGGATAGCCGACACCGCTACCCTCATCCACTCGTACCGACAGCCCGTGTCCAGCCGACTGCCTATCCGATTATAGCCATACTTTACCGCTGGCTGTCCAATACGATGAATCCGATGATTTGTTTCATCTGCTTGCCAAGATCTGTGCCATTGGAAATTTTCTGCGCCACGTTTCCCGTGGCTCCGACTGCCGTCACGGCACAGAAGCCACGGTATATTCATCTTCAGAGACTATGTTGCCCCCATCCTTCACCAGCACCAAGTCGTCGCGGCTGAGAGAGAATACGTCCTGCCCTATGTCGCCAACCATGGTGACGGCCAAGATCTTGCCCTTCGCCGCCATGCGCGCGTCGAGATTGGCGAGAAAGTCTTTCGATTGCCGATCCCCGGCGGTGGAGCGTTTCATTATGATGTTCAGGCCGTCGAATGCTGGGTCTGCCGCCCAATTCAATGCCTGCTCGGCCAGCGCGACGGTCTCGGATGACCGAATGTTGTCCTCAAGGATCAAGGCCGGCAAAAACTTGAGCCGATGATGGCGGGCGAAGATCTCCACGGCAAGGTCGCGATTCTCTACCTCTTTATGCGTGCCCCCGCTCGCCCAGGTGAAATACTTTGGGCTGAGCATGTAAAGATCATCGACTTCGCGGCGAAGCTTTGTCCAGGCGGCTGCCCCGGGTATCGCGGCCACGATCCCGTATTTTTGCGGCAACGGTTCTGCCTTTACCCAGTTCAGGCGCACGGATGCGCTGCCCGCGCCCGCCGGATCCTCATCGCTTTCGTTCCAGACCGCGAGCGTTAAGGGACCGTAATCGGATCCCGCAGGCATCTCGGCCGGCCGCTTTAACAGCGGACGTCCGTTTACCGATGCGACCACTCGGGAATCAACGACTCGCAACGCTAAGGTGATAGTCCCTGAAAGCACTTCCCGACTCGCGAGTTGATTGAAGCTACCGTCCTTATTGCGTGCCTGGAGCAGAGCCAGCCCCTCGGAAACGCCCAGCCGGACGAACGGCTCGCCTTGTCGTTGCCGCAAGGAAATCCAAAATTGACCTTGCGGTTGTCCCTCGAGTTGCACTTCCACGCCGGCATTTTGCCAATGCTCCGTGCCGCCGAGCATGACCAGCGCCCCCTGCTCTCCCTCCTTGCTGGCCACCCGAAGCGCGCCATCCTCGATGGCGATTTCGCCTCTGTCCACCACCCAGTCCGGGGCAGAACGAGCGGCTTGAAAGTGATCGATGAAAGGCTTCCGGCGCGGTGCATGGGCTTCGAGCCGAGCGAGCAGATCCGCTTCGCTCCACTCCTTCGACACCCGAATTCGTCTGAGACCGGACCAGGGGTCATCCCGGTAGTTGGCTCCCCAAAGACCGGTAACAAAACCCACGGAAAGAGACGCCGCTTTCAAGGTCTGGGGCCAGATGTCGGCTTCGCCGCCCTGATCCGCGTTCCAGGCACGCGAACAATCCGCGGCGATAATGGGCTGTCCGAGCCTCTGCTCCAGTACCTTGCGCTCTCGGGCGTATCTCTTCGCCAGAACTTCGGTCGATGTAAAGCCTCCAACACCGGAATCCTGACAGCCGGATACGCCCACTTCCCAGCGACCGCTCTTGACCAGCTGTTTGAGTCTGTGCCAAGAAACCATGTGGATATTGGCCTGATCCAGCAAGCTCGGATTGACGAATACGACTCCCGTCATGCCCACGGACGCGAACACCTCGTCCGCGGTCTCCAGGGTTTCCCTGTACGCTTCGTCGAATGTCAGCAGCAGAGGTTTTTCCGGCAGCGCAGCCTCGTCATCAAGCTGCCACCGGCGCACTTGTGCGAGCCGCACCGTGGAATAACCGGCCTTTTTCAAAGCTGTCATATCAGCCCGGAATGACTCCGTCGGAATCGCGGAGTCGCGCGAGGAGCTGATCTTGCCGAACACCAGCGCGACGAACGCTTCTCTCTCCTGTCCAGCCATAATCGGGGCCGGCGGGGGCGAGGACGACGCGCTAGACATGTATTCCACACCTTGCAGAATCGCTGTCACCGTGACGGCCAAGGCTATCCACCAAAACAGATTGCGCCAATGTCCGACCGGGTGCGCGCTGCTGGGAAACTCGCTTACGACAACTGTTTGCTTCGTGGCCATCACCGCGTCCCCCATCCGTTGTTTCGCTGAGTGGCAATCGCATACGGCATCTGCCAAACCAAGAAGATCATGTAATAAATCGTAAAATAAAGGCCATAAATCCAGTTTCTATCGGATTTCCAGAAAAGGTAATAAGCCGAAAACATAAGCCCTATCATTACCGTGCCGAGAAAGTACACCATCGGCGATATGAAATCGTTATTGGCGATCGGCAGCCATAGACACATACGAAGTATCAGGATGGGAGCCACTATCGGGAACAGCAATTGGGCATAAAAAGCGACGGCTGCAAGCGGAGGTTTTTTCCACATAAAAGTCGCGGCGATTAAACTTTCTCGGAACCACGACTTTTTCCAGCGCAGCTGCTGTTTGAGAAATTTCCGATGCTTTTCGGGGACGATAGTCGTAGCAATCGCTTCTCCCGAGTAAATCACGCGATATTTGCGCAGCAGCATATTGGTCAAGCTGCGGTCATCTCCGAAGGTAGCGCGAACGCCGAGAAAATGCTGGTTGAGCCAGCGATCGAGAACCTCCATCACACAACTACGGCGGTAAGCGGAGAAACAACCGGGACAGCAGGTAACGGCGCCGAATATACTCTCAGCGGCCTTGATAACTCGGAATGCCACATAGTAGCGTGCCTGTTGCATCCGGGTGAGGCCATTTTCTGCGACGTTTGCGACCTCGGTATGTCCGGCTACCGCGGCGACCGTGGGATCGGCAAAGCCCTGGACGATTTTTTTTATCCCATCTCGCCGGACAAAACTGTCCGAGTCCACATAAACCAGGATTTCCCCGCTCGATACGCGGGCTCCGGCCGCCATCGCCTCGCGTTTCCCTTTATTGCGATCGAAGGACACCAGCGTGAGTTGCGGCCAGCGTTCTTGAGCGCGACTGACTTCCCTCAATGTACCGTCGGTCGATCCATCGTCGACGACAATCACTTCGAAATTCTCGGGCGGATAATCGACGGAATAACAGCATTCGACAGTTCGGTAAATCGCTTCTTCTTCGTTGAAAGCGGTAATGATGATACTGACTGTAGGCGCTATACCGACATCCTTCGGCGGTTTATAAAAAACGGAAAGCACGAAGCGCGAAATAATAAATACTCCAACCGTAATCGAGTAGGCATTCACGAACGGCTGGTACCAGTAATAGGTAAAATTGCTCCAGCGTACCCCCAATACGACCGCCATGCATAACGCTATCAATGCTATTGCGATCAGACGAATGAATGTGCGGTTAAATCCCGTAGATTCAGGATTAGTCGGGTGCTGAATATTCTGGTCGGGCAAACTTTCTAAAGACAGGAAATATTCCGTTGTTGACATTCGTTTTCTCCTTAAAACAGCTATTGACCGGCAGCAATAGCGGAATGTCGAAAGCCTCGATGTGGTGGGCCGAGGCCGATCAAAACCCGATCGGGAAATCGAGACAGCTTTTCAATAAGCTTGATTGAAACCTGGCGACGCTCGCGCTATTGAGGACCACCAGACTAGCCCGCATTTCTCACACCCTTTCGTCGCGAGGGCGTCGAGACGCCGCTGTGGCGCGCCGCACGGACTGAGCGACGGCGAAGGCGTAGCTGACACTACGTCGAGCCAGCGAGAGGGGCGAGGCGGAGAAGCCCATCCTCCGGTGAAGGATGGGCCCGCTGAGCGGGCGGCCAAGGAAGGCTGCCCCGGACTTTGTGCGCAGCCGGATGGCGTAGCGCAAAGACGGCGTGTCACAGTAAGTGGAAGGGTCGCGACTAAAGCGACCGTTTGCGATTGGGCGGCGTCCGCAGTAGGAAGGGTCGCTTCGGCGCTCCCGATGCGACCGTTTGCGATTGGAAGGGGCCGACTAAAGGCCCGTTTGCGATTGGAAGGGGTGTGAGAAATGCGGGCTAGTACTTTTCCTGCAATCGTTTTCATACGACATCATCCTTATCCTTGTCGGTATGTAGGCGTGAAGACAGCAAATGCCGATTATTTCGCCCGGCCGCGTCCTTGAGATCCGCGAGTCTCGCTCGACGAATGCCCCTCGCCGGGACGCAATCCTAATAAAAGATGAACGGCCGGATTGCGCACAAAGCGCCTTTTCCAGACGCTGCCACAGTTCAGTCAATTTTTGTGCCAGACATTCATCTATTTGTTCTTCAATACACTTTCTAGGTAACACGGAAATTGGCGCCGTAAAGTCCCTGAAACATCCGGATCCTTCGATGTTTCGTAGAAACCTGATATGCAGTTAGCTTTGAAAGCTCAGCCTTGCCAAAAATCTGACCTGATCTTTCGTAAAAGTTTGATTTTTCTTAATTTCGTGATAGCAAATGCGCTACCGGCGACCGGCCCATGACTTGTAAAATTTTCTGACACCGGGGCGGCGGAACCCTTGCTTTTTTTTATGATGCTTTGAAGACTCAGATCAATGCGCAAGCGGTGGCTCTTCCACCGCCGGTTCGCCTGTCACGAGAACATGCCCATAGGATCGTGCCGGTGGTGGAAGCAAACCAAGCCCGGACGGATCTACCGTCGGCACGAGGACCAGGCACCTGTGCCTGCGGTGACGAATCGCTCTCACCCGCTCGGTAGCGTGTCCCACACAACCGGCGGGCGAGATCATCGCGCTGCCAAGAATCTCTCATACGACCCATGCGGCTGCGTTGAGCCAAAACTGCTTCCGAAATTTCTGCGGCAAGGTGACACTCCAATTGCCGTGCGATCAGATAGCCAAGCCAGGTCGATTTCATTGAGTGACCTTGGCCGGTTGTACCTGCCCAATAATGACTTCTGGTTATAAGAACAAGCATTTTTATTATTTTTGAGAATAACCGTGCGCTGTTATCGTACAAGCAAACAACCTCACACCTGATGGGAGCTCTCTTGGCGATGCTGAAAAAACATGGAGTATTGCCCGGTTTTTCGATAACCCTGGGATTCACGTTGACATACTTGAGTCTCATCGTGCTGGTGCCCCTCTCGGCAACGGTTCTGAAGAGCGCCACGCTGGGTTGGGACGGATTCTGGACAGTGATTACCGCCCCGCGGGTTTTGGCCTCTTACAAGCTGACTTTCGGGGCCGCGCTGGCCGGTGCCTGCATCAATGCCGTATTCGGGCTGCTGGTGGCCTGGGTTCTGGTCCGCTACGACTTCTTCGGCAAAAAGCTCGTGGACGCCTTCGTCGACTTGCCGTTTGCCTTGCCGACCGCCGTGGCCGGCATTGCGCTGGCAACCCTTTATTCGAGCAAGGGCTGGATCGGCCAGATCTTTACTCCCTTGGGGATCAAGATCGCGTACACGCCGCTGGGCGTGATTCTCGCATTGACCTTCATCGGCCTGCCCTTTGTCGTCCGCACGGTTCAGCCGATCCTGGAGGATTTCGAGACCGAGTTGGAGGAAGCCGCGGCCAGCCTCGGCGCCAACCGCTGGCAGACCTTTCAAAAGGTTATCCTGCCGACGCTGCTGCCGGCGCTCCTCACCGGATTTGCCCTGGCCTTCGCCCGCGCCGTCGGCGAGTACGGTTCGGTCATTTTCGTCGCCGGCAATATTCCTATGGTTTCGGAAATCACGCCGCTCCTCATCATCACCAAGCTGGAACAGTACGACTACGCCGGCGCCACGGCCTTGGCCGTGTCCATGCTGATCGTGTCGTTCGGCCTGCTGCTGGCCATCAACGGGCTCCAGCGCTGGAGCCAACTGCGCCGCGCTTAACATTTGCAAGGAATACCAAATGTCTTCGATTGCCCTCCCTTCATCGATCAGCCGAACCCGCACCGCCAGCCGTACGAATCGCGAGCCGGCGCTCGTCCGCTGGCTGCTGATCGCTTTGGCCCTGGCTTTTCTGTTCGGCTTTCTGTTTTTGCCGCTGACCGTCGTATTCACCCAAGCCCTCGGCAAAGGCTGGGCTGCGTATGGAGCCGCGCTGATCGAGCCCAATGCGCTTTCCGCCATGTGGCTAACGGTCTTGGCGGCGGCCATCGCCGTGCCGCTGAACCTGGTGTTCGGCATCGCTGCCGCCTGGGCTATCGCCAAATTCGAATTTCCGGGAAAAAGCCTGTTGATGACCCTGATCGACCTACCGTTCTCGGTATCGCCGGTGGTCTCGGGACTGATCTACGTGCTGCTGTTCGGACTCCAGGGCTGGCTCGGCCCGTGGCTGCAAGAGCACGACATCAAGCTGATCTTCGCCGTCCCCGGCATTGTCCTGGCCACGATTTTCGTCACCTTTCCGTTCGTAGCCCGCGAACTCGTTCCGCTCATGCAGGCGCAGGGCACCGAGGAAGAGGAAGCCGCGATCGTCTTGGGCGCCTCCGGCTGGCAGGCCTTCTGGCGCGTCACCCTGCCCAACGTCAAATGGGGCCTGCTCTACGGCGTGATTCTCTGCAACGCGCGCGCCATGGGCGAATTCGGCGCGGTATCGGTGGTGTCCGGCCATATCCGGGGAATGACCAACACCATCCCGCTGCACGTGGAGATTCTGTACAACGAATACAACAGCGCCGCGGCGTTCGCGGTGGCTTCCGTGCTGGCGCTGCTGGCTTTGGTGACGCTGGCGGCCAAGAGCATTCTCGAATGGCGCATCAAACAGCAGACCGTCGATCGATGGTAGGTCGTAGGGCGGGTTAGCGCAGCGTAACCCGCCGAATCAGAAGGTCCATCCCTGCTAAGCCGCTCTACAAAAATCCAGGAGCACTCCGATATGAGCATAGAAATCAACGACGTGGAAAAATCCTTCGGCCGATTCAAGGCTCTTAAGAACATTACCTTGAACATCGGCAGCGGCGAACTGGTGGCGCTCTTGGGGCCTTCCGGCTGCGGCAAGACGACCTTGCTGCGCATCATCGCGGGGCTGGAGGCACCCGATTCGGGCTCTATCCTGTTTTACGGCGAGGATGCGACCAACCGCCACGTACGGGAACGGCAAGTCGGATTCGTGTTTCAGCATTACGCCCTGTTCCGGCACATGACGGTATTCGAGAACATCGCCTTCGGTCTTCGGGTCCGGCCGCGAGGTCAGCGACCTTCGGAAAGCGAAATCCGGCGCAAGGTACACGACTTGCTGAACCTGGTGCAGCTGGACTGGCTGGCCGACCGTTATCCCGGCCAGTTGTCGGGCGGCCAGCGCCAGCGCATCGCCTTGGCCCGAGCCTTGGCGGTCGAACCCAAGGTGCTGCTCCTCGACGAACCGTTCGGCGCACTCGACGCCAAGGTCCGCAAGGATTTGCGCCGCTGGCTGCGACGCTTGCACGACGAATTGCACGTCACCAGCGTGTTCGTCACCCACGATCAGGAAGAGGCTCTGGAAGTGGCCGACCGCGTGGTGGTGCTGAACGAGGGCCGGGTCGAGCAGATCGGGACGCCCGACGAAGTTTATGACCACCCGGAAACGCCCTTCGTCTACCACTTTCTGGGCGACGTCAACCTGTTCCACGGCCGCATCCACGACGGCCATGCCCGTATCGGCGAAACCCAGGTGGACCTCACCGGCGGCTCCGATCATCCGGAATCGGCGATCTTCTACGTACGGCCCCATGAAATCGAGATCCTGCGAGACGGCGGCGGCACCGGCACCATCGCCGCCAAGATACGCGATATCCGTCCGCTGGGAGCCACCGTGCGCATCGAACTGGAACGCATCGACGATCGCGGGTCCGTGGAAGTCGAACTGACCCGCGACCAGTTCGGCCGCAAAGGCTTGAGCGAAGGCGATAAAGTTTACTTACAGCCGAAGCGCCTTAGGACATTCGACGGCAACACGAAGCGGGAAACGACGCTGGAAGCCGTCAATCGGTAGCCGGGGATCATCGACATGGCTTATCGACCTGCGCCCGTCCGACGAGACGTTGTACCGATAGTTGAGGTTCGCATTCAAAACCCGGTACTCATAGTTCCCGGTATCGGCAACTCCGGGTCCGAACACTGGCAAACCCGATGGGAAATCAAGCATCCCGAGTTCCGCCGGGTTCAACAAAAAGAATGGAATAATCCGGTTTGCGGCGACTGGATCGAGCAACTCGAAATCGCCGTATCGGAATCCGGACCGCACACCGTACTCGTTGCACACAGCTTGGGGTGTCTCCTCGTTGCCCACTGGGCCCAGCAGATGGGGCGTTCGATTCATGGCGCATTGCTGGTCGCACCTCCCGATCCCTCTTTGGCGACTTTTCCAAGTGGAGCCGTAGGCTTTTCGCCGGTGCCCCGCATGAGCCTCCCATTCCCGAGTACGGTCGTCGCCAGTCCCGACGATCCCTACGGCAGCCCGGATTACGCTCGGCGTTGTGCGGCGGCTTGGGGCAGCCAACTTGTCGAGATCGCGCCGTGCGGACATATCAATGCATCGAGCGGCTTGGACGATTGGGAAGAAGGATTCGAACTGCTGCGCCGGTTGATAGACGGTTAAAATATGTCGCGGCCGTTATTGGGTCGCCCAAGGTTTCGGCACCAATAATCCTAGAAACGGCAGTTGACCGCTTCGATGCACCAGAAAAGCCCGATGAATCCTGAACGTCCCGCCCTGCATCAATCTCACCTTTTGGGTGAAGCCGCTACGCACCCGATTGCACGGCGGGCGGGCCACCTGGCGGCGTTGCTCCTTCTTGCGGGAGACTACCCCGCGGCGGCGTCGCGCCTTGCCAGGCGACCCGCCCGCCGCACACTCCGTCACGTCCAACTGCCGTTTCTCGGATAATAATGGATCAGCAAAACGGCCCGATCGAATACCTCGCTACAAACGAAAATCCCACCGTCAACTTCGGCGAAGCCTTGCGGTTCTGGCTGAAACTGGGCTTCATCAGCTTCGGGGGGCCAGCCGGGCAAATCGCCATCATGCACCAGGAACTGGTGGAACGGCGGCGCTGGATTTCGGAGCGGCGCTATCTTCATGCCCTCAACTACTGCATGCTCCTGCCGGGGCCGGAAGCCTTGCAACTGGCCACCTATATCGGCTGGCTGCTCCATGGCCTCAGAGGCGGAATCGCCGCCGGCGTCCTGTTCATCCTGCCCTCTCTGGCCATTCTGATCCTGCTGTCCTGGATTTACATGACTTTCGGCAGTCTGCCGGCGGTTGCCGGCGTGCTCTACGGCATCAAGCCGGCGGTGGTGGCGATCGTGGTTTTCGCCGCCTATCGCATCGGTTCACGGGCACTGAAAAACGGCGTCCTTTGGAGCATCGCCGTGCTGGCCTTTCTTGCCATTTCGGTGCTCTCCGTTCCTTTCCCCGCCATCATTCTGGCTGCGGCCCTGCTGGGTGCCCTGGGCGGACGTCTCGCGCCGCGATTTTTCCGGGCCGCGGATGATCACGGCAACCCCGACAAGAACTTCGGTCCATCGATCATAGACGACCGCACGCCGACGCCGGATCACGCCAGGCTGTCCCGGCCGAGGCTGATGGCCCTGGCGATCGTCGGACTGATTTCGTGGGGAGGAATCCTGGCGCTCCTGGATCAGGATCGGGGCTGGCAGGGAGATGCCGTTCAGATGGGCTGGTTCTTCACCAAAACCGCCCTGCTGACTTTCGGCGGCGCCTACTCGGTGCTGCCTTACGTTTATCAAGGGGCGGTCGAGCATTACCACTGGCTGACCGCTCCCCAAATGATGGATGGGCTGGCATTGGGAGAAACCACGCCGGGTCCTTTGATTATGGTGGTTACCTTCGTGGGCTTCCTGGCCGGCTGGAGTAAGGATTTGATCGACGGCGCGCCCTTGCTCGGAGGTGCCGCCGGGGCGGTGATCGCGACCTATTTCACGTTTCTGCCGTCGTTTCTGCTCGTCCTGCTGGGCGGGCCGCTGGCGGAAGCGACCCATGGCGACATCAAGTTCACCGCGCCCCTGACCGGCATAACCGCCGCCATGGTGGGCGTGATATTGAATCTTGCCGTGTTCTTCGCTTATCACCTGTTCTGGCCCAACGGCCTGAACGGCCCTGTCGATTGGCTGTCCGTGGGAATCGCTCTAACCTCGGCGACGGCATTGCTCCGCTTCAAGCTGGGCGTTATTCCTCTGATCGGTATTTGTGCCATGGCGGGGCTCGTTTATCGGCTCGCGGTTCTTTGATCGGGTTTCGGCATTTCCGAGCGACCGTCTGCGATTGAAAAGGTGGCTCCGGCGCTCCTGGAAGGGTCGTTCTAGCGCTCCCAGAGAGCGTTTTCCGAATCGGTGTAAGGGATTCGGATATGTAGGTCGGCAATCCCTTGCCGACGTATCGGCTCGGCGAAGGGCTTTGTCGGAAGGGCAGCTCTGGCGCTCCCAGAGATGCCGTTTGCGATTGGAAGGGACCGACTAAAGGTCCGTTTGCGATTGGAAGGGACCGACTAAAGGTCCGTTTGCGATTGGAAGGGTGCGAGACGCAGGCCGGACACAAACGGCTTCCTCATTTGTTCGGGGTTTCCCTAGCTATCGGATGCTATTGTTCTCTATACTTTTCTGGATATTTTTTACCCATCCATCAAGAGAACTTCTATGCGCCGCGTTATTTTCAATCAAAAGGGGGGCGTCGGTAAGTCCACGATTGCCTGCAATCTCGCCGCCATCAGCGCCGCCGAAGGCAAGAAAACCTTGGTTGTCGATCTCGATATCCAGGGCAACTCCACCCATTATTTGCTGGGCCAGAAGGTGGCCGATCCGGACGCCAGCATCGCCCACTTCTTCAAGGACACCTTAAGCCTGAACCTGTTCGGCAAGAGCCCGAACACCGGGCTGGATAGCGCCATACACGAAACGCCGTTCCCTAACCTCTATGTGGTGCCCTCGCATCCCGAATTGGAACCGCTGCAGAGCCGGCTCGAATCCCGTTATAAGATTTACAAGCTGCGCGAGGCGCTGGATGCTCTCGGCGAATTCGAGCGCATCTATATCGACACGCCGCCGGTACTCAACTTCTACAGCCGATCGGCCTTGATCGCCGCCCGGCGCTGCCTGATTCCCTTCGATTGCGACGCCTTTTCGCGGGAAGCGCTGTACAACCTGCTGGCCGTGATCGGCGAGATCAAGGCGGACCACAACGACGCGCTGGAAATCGAAGGCATCATCGTCAACCAGTTCCAGGGCCGCGCCAATTTGCCTCAGCAACTGGTCAACCAGCTGATCTCGGAAGGCCATCCGGTATTGCAGACCAAGCTTTCGCCCTCGGTGAAGGTGCGCGAATCCCATAGCGAATCCAAGCCGCTGATCCATTACGCGCCGGAGCACAAACTCTCCGAGGAATACAAGGCACTGCACCGGGAAATTCACGAGAGGCATCACTAAGGTTTTTCCATAGCCCCATGAGTACGCTCGCATTTCTCGATCGAATCGCGGAAGAAAAAATCCGGGAGGCCATCGCGCGCGGCGATTTGAACGATTTGCCCGGCGCCGGCAAACCCGTACCCGACGAAGAGGAACTGGCCCTGGTGCCTGCTGATCTGCGCATGGCGTACCGGGTTCTCAAGAACGCCGGCTATGTTCCCGAGGAAGTGCGTTTGCGGCGGGAGATCGAAGACGTCGGCCGACTGATCGAGCTGTGCGACGATTCATCGGCGCAATACCGGGAGGGTTTAAATCGGCTGCATCTGCTCGTGCAGCGGCTGGGAGAAATGCGCGGCGGCAACCTGGCGCTGCACGACCGTTATTACAAGCAGGTCGCCGAAAAATTCGGCGAGCGGCATACCGCTTCGAAACGCGATGAATAGCCTATAAGGACCAGAGCCGGTGCAAACGGAGGACATTCAAAAGGCGACCGAAGCCGCCCAACTTTTACGCGCACGGGCCTGGTTTCTCGGGACCCGCATCGATATTCGGGATCTGGAGCGCGGCAGCCGGCTCGCCGTGGGACCGCTGACCATGCTGGTGGGTCCAAGGGGTTACAGCCTCATTTTTCGCTTCGGCGTCGTCGTGCTCGTCGGTCTCACCCGATCCGAAGAAACGGAAATCCTCGAGCGCCTGGCACCGTCGGTCCAAAATCCGTTTGCGCACCCCGAATCGGACGAGGTAGACATCATCATCGATCCCGACCGGCCCGAGCGCTTCGATACAAATGGGCGATTGAGTCTTACCGAAGCGACTACGGGCCGGCTGCAAGTCGTCGCCCACGTGCTGGCGAAAAGCTGCGTGCTGGGTTATTACGAACGCAGCGTCGGAGAGGTCTTCGACCGCGTCGAGCGGCTGGCGGAACGCCTGAGCCAGGGCCTAGGCCCCGCCCGGGACAAGAAAGAGATACTCAACGAAATCGGCAACGTCTTGTTGATTTTGACCCGGACCGTGGGCCGCGTCGAAGTCACCGAAAAGCCGGAAATCACCTGGGAAGACATCGAACTCGACCGCCTTTATGAGAGGCTGGCCTACGAATACGAACTGCGTGATCGGGATCTGGCGCTATCGCGCAAGCTGGAACTGATCTCCCGCACCGCCGAAACCTATCTGGACCTGGTCAACAGCCGTCAGACGCTCCGCGTGGAGTGGTACATCGTCATTCTCATCGTGATGGAAGTCATCCTGTCTCTGCACGAGAAGTTCTTCTGACCGTCCTGCCCCCGTTTTCCGATATTTCAGCGCGCGCAGGTTTTTTCCCGTACCTGCGTATATAGAGATATGAAAGCGTTTTCGCGAATTTCCCCGGTACCAATCTCTTTTGGTAGGTCGGCAATCCTTTGCCGATACATGCGTCGGCAAAGGATTGCCGACCTACGATGCTCGCCTATCGGGGACGCCGATCCACTCACCGCCGTTCCGATCGAATCGGCGTACCTAAACAGCAACTGGTCGTGAACGATTTGTCCTGCTCGATCATGACATCCGGAACCGGATTTCAGTCCCGCCGACAGGAGCAGAACGGCGATACCGCATCGATCCGCGACGAAATCCTCATGAGTCGGGTCGCTCAAGGCGATCACGACGCCTTTTCCTTACTGGTGCACCGCCACACGCCCCGAATGTATGCGCTGGCGCGGCGGATCAGCGGAGTATCGGCCGAGGCCGAGGAAGTTGTGCAGGAAGCTTTTCTGCGGGTTTGGGTGAACGCCGCGGCGTGGTCCCCGCAAAAGGGCACTTTCGCCGTCTGGTTGGGACGGATTGTCGTCAATCTTTGCATCGATCGCCGCCGCAGGGACCGATACGAGCCCTGGGGCGACGACGAACCGCTTATTCAAGCCGCAGATTTGGAATCCGTGCTGACTCAGCAACAGCAGGCCGAACAGATCGCCTCGGCGGTCGAGGAACTGCCGATGCGCCAGAGGAGCGCCCTGGTTCTGTGTTATTACGAAGGGTTCAGCAATGCCGAAGCCGCCGAAATTCTCGAGATCTCGGTGGGCGCTTTGCAAGCTTTGCTGGTCCGGGCGCGCCGCACACTACGCGAACGTCTGGCCCCATTGATCCGAACTTAGGAGGAGTCCGATGCTATTGACCCGCCTCAAACATCATTTCGCCGCCTTCGGCGCCGATACCCGGCGTTGGCCGACAAAGCCGCATGGGATCTGGCGCCGGCTGGCGGGCTCTTCGCGCTTTCGAGCAGAACGCACCGAGGCCGAGCGCATCGACCGTCTGCTCGATCTCTGGCGCATCGAAACGCCATCCGAGCAGCTTGCGCAACATATCTGCCAACGAGCCCTCGCATTGCCGCAGCAGCCCGTTTCCGCTATCGCGCCGCCGACCGACATCGTCGTTTGGCCGTTTGCGTCGTATTGGCCGGGCGTGGCCACCTTCGGTCTCGCGCTCATCATGGGTTGTCTTTTGGGTTGGTACGGCGGAATCAACGGCACGACCTCCGAGGACTGGCTCAACACGGCCGCCTTTACCCCCATGCAAGAGGATTTCAGCGATCGATGAAGCCTTTCAGCTTGTCGTCCCGAACCACCGCCTGGATTCTTCTGGGCTCGCTCCTACTCAACGTGTTTCTGTCAGCCTGGCTCGGCGTCGGCACCTATAAACACACGCACCGGCGTCCGTGGTTGTCGATCGAATCTTTCGAAGAACGGTTCACGTCACGATTGCCGGAGCACGATGCCTCGACGTTCCGCAGCATCCTGGATGCGCAGCGGCCGGAACTCGTATCTCGCATCGAGGCGGTGCGCGCCTCCCGCGACGAGGTCAGACGGACGCTCCAAGCCGAGCCGTTCGACCGGCACCTTCTCGAAGCGGCATTGGAGCGAAGCGACCATGCTATGACCGCCCTGCAAACCACGCTGCACACGGTGATCTTGACGGCCGCGCCCGAATTATCGGGTGAGGGACGCCGGCGCTTGCTCGAAAAACCCGAACGCTAAGAACGCATGAATGCCAGACCACGCCCCGCGTCCGGGCTGAGATTCTTATTGTTGGCCGGCATGCTCTTGGCCGACGATTTGCCGGCGGCGGAACGTCCGCCGTTTCTCGAAGATCCCCTGGACACTCGCAAAGCCGTGGCGCCGACTCCGGCGCGATCGGTCCGGAAACCCGGACTGGGCGATCCCTGCCCGGCGGATGCACGCGCCGGCCAAGCCTGGTCCTTGCTCGAAATCATCGACCAGGCGCTTTGCCACAATCCGCAAACCCGCCAAGCCTGGGCGAACGCACGGGTTCAGGCGGCCCAGTTCGGCGTGGCGGAAGCCGCCTACCTCCCTACCGTCAACCTGAACACCACGGCCTCATACGGCCAGACCGGCTCCGGAAGCGTATCCCAAAGCCAATTGCAAGGCTTCCCCCTGGGAACGGGGGTTAGTGGCGGAACCTTCGGGGGCAGGGAACAATTCCGGATCACGCCCTCGGTAAGCCTCAACTATCTGCTGTTCGATTTCGGCGGCCGATCCGCGCGACTGGAAAATGCGCGGGCGGCGCTCGATGCCGCCAACTGGAGCCACGCATCGACGCTGCAGAACGTGCTATTCACCGCAGTGCAAGCGTATTACCAGTTGTTCGCGGCCCGCTCGGCGCTCGAAGCCACCGAAGCTTCCGAACGGTCCAGCGAGGAAGCATTCGAGGCGGCCGCATTTCGTTACGAGGTCGGCGCGGCAGCTCTCGCCGACAAGCTGCAAGCTCAAACCGCCTACGCGCAAGCCAAACTCAACCGCCAGAGAGCGACCGGCGATGCGCAGAATGCCTTGGGCGTTCTGGCCAACGCCATGGGCCTCAAACCCCATGCGTCGTTGGACATCGAGCCACCCGCTTTCATCGAGCCGGATGCGGAGCGGGAACGCGACGTACAAGCTTTGATCGAAGAAGCCAAGGCATTGCGTCCGGATTTGGCGGCGGCCGAGGCCCAGGTCCGGGCCGCCGAAGCGAATGTAAGATCGGCGCGCTCGGGGAGCCTGCCTACGCTTTCGCTGGTGAGCAATTACTCCTACAGCGATTCCAGCATATCGCAAAGCTTCCAAAGCTGGTCGGTCGGTCTGCAACTCAGCATGCCGCTGTTCACCGGATTCGCCAATACCTACCAGATTCGGAGCGCCGAGGAACAGGTAGCGGTTCAGGAAGCCACTCGCGATCAATTGGATCAAACGATCGCTCTCGACGTGTGGCGCGCCTATTTCGATTTGAATACCACGCGGGAAACGCTGTCCAGCACGAACGATCTCTTGGCAAGCGCGACCCAGGCGGAAAAGGTAGCCTTGGGCCGTTATAAAGCCGGAGCGGGCAGCATTCTGGAACTTCTGAACGCCGAAGCCGATCTTGCCAATGCCCGCTTGCAGCACGTCCAGGCCCGCTATAACTGGCACATCGGCAAAGCCCGCCTCGCGCAGGCGATAGGCGCTCTGGATCCGACCGAGATCGGCGCCAGTTCGCGGGCGGTGGAAAAAAAGACCAATTTCCCTTAATCAAGGTTCATGATGTCGCGTTCGAAACTCTTAATCTTGTTGCTCATCTTGGCCCTGGTCGCCGGCGGATTCGTACTGTGGAACAAGAACCGGCATGCCGCCGATGCCTCCGCCTACCGCACGGCTCCGGTCGCCCGGGGCGATATCCAGCAAACCGTTTCCGCCAATGGAACCTTGAATCCCGTGGTGCTGGTCAACGTCGGCACCCAGGTGTCCGGTACGGTCCAGACGCTCCACGCCGACTTTAACGATCGAGTCCGCGAAGGCCAGGTGCTTGCCGAATTGGACCCGGCCCTGTTCCGCGCCCAGCTCGATCAGAGCCGCGCCAACGTGGCCAATGCCCGCGCATCTTTGCAGCTGGCGGAGGCCAACGAGCGGCGTGCTCGCGCCCTGTTCGGGCAGGACTATATCTCCCGCGCCGAATTGGATGCGGCGATACAGGCGTTGGGTGCGGCCAGGGCGCAAGTGGCCGCCGCCACCGCTCAGGTGCATCGCGACGAGACCAATCTGCGCTACAGCGTGATCGTCTCGCCGGTATCGGGCGTTGTGGTGTCGCGGAACGTGGATGTGGGCCAGACCGTAGCCGCGAGCTTCCAGACCCCTACCCTTTTCACCATCGCCCAGGACTTGAAGAAGATGCAGATCGACACCACGGTCGCCGAAGCGGACGTGGGCAAGGTGAGAGTCGGCCAAACCGTACATTTCGCGGTCGACGCGTTTCCGGGACGGGATTTCGTCGGAACCGTGCGCCAGATCCGTCTGAACTCGCAGGTTCTCCAAAACGTCGTGACCTATAACGTCGTAATCGATGTCGACAATCCTGACGAGATCCTGATGCCCGGCATGACGGCTTTCGTCACCATCGTCGTCGACGAGCGCAAGAATGTACTTAGGCTGCCGGTGGCCGCGCTACGCTACGAGCCGACGGAAGGCGCGGAAGACACGAAAACCCCCAAGCCCAAGGGGAAGGCGGTTTATCGCTTGGAAGAAGGAAATCCGGTGGCCGTCCCGGTGCGCACGGGAATCACCGACGGCAAGTTCGTGGAACTGGTCGAAGGCGATCTCAAGGAAGACGATCCGCTGGTCACCGAAGACCAGCGAAAAGACGCTGCCGATTCGGGCCGAGGCAGCGGCGGTACCGGCGGCTCCTTTAGGGTCAGGATGCATTAAGGGTATGCCTCCGTCACTCATCGAAGTCGTCGATCTGGTCAAGACATATCCTGTCGGCGATTCCGGAACCGTACCCGTGCTGCATCGTCTGAACTTCACGATCGATGCCGGCGAGTTCGTCGCCATCATGGGGCCTTCGGGCTCCGGCAAATCGACCTTGATGAACATCCTGGGCTGCCTCGACATTCCGAGCGACGGCCGTTACGTGTTGAACGGCACCGATACCGCCCGACTCGGGCCGGATGAACTGGCCGCATTGCGCAACCGCACCATCGGCTTCGTCTTCCAGGGCTTCAACCTGCTGCCCCGGAAGACGGTCGAGGACAATGTCGCGTTGCCGCTTCTCTATGCCGGCGTGGGACGCGAAGAGCGCGAGGCGCGCGCGCGGAAGCTGCTCGAAGAAGTGGGCCTCGGCCACCGTGTCGGCCATCGGCCGCCGCAACTCTCGGGCGGACAGCAACAGCGGGTAGCCATCGCCCGCGCTTTGGCCAATTCGCCGAAGCTGATTCTGGCGGACGAGCCCACCGGCAATCTGGACACCCATACCAGCGAAGAAATCATGGCTTTATTCGAACGACTCAATCGAAACGAGGGCCTGACCATCGTCCTGGTGACGCACGAGCCCGACGTGGCGCGCCATGCCCAGCGCCTGATTCATGTCGTGGACGGACATATCGCCGAGGACGGTCCGGTGGAAGAGATTCTGGGAGGAGTACATTCATGATGTTCGGCACCTTACTGGAAGAAGCGCTGCAGGCGATGGGCGCCAACCGGCTGCGGAGCGCGCTCACCATGCTCGGCATGATCATCGGCGTCGGCGCCGTGGTGCTGATGATGGCGATCGGACAGGGCGCCCAGGCCATGGTGAGCGAAGCGATCGCCTCGATGGGCAGCAATCTTTTCATCATATTGACGGGCTCGTCGACCTCGGGCGGCGTGCGCATGGGCGGCGGAACCGTGCCCACCCTCACCGTCACCGATGCCCAGGCCATCGGCGAACTGCCCGAGATCGCCTCGGTCGCACCCGCCTATTCCAACATCGCGCAAGTGATCTACGGCCCCAACAACTGGGCAACTTCCATCATGGGCACCACCCCGGCCTATTTCGAAGTGCGCGACTGGCATCCGGTTTCCGGCACCGTCTTCACCGACAGCGACGTACGCTCGGCGACGCGGGTGATCGTGCTCGGGCAGACCGTCGTTCAAAACCTGTTCGGCAATGAGGACCCGGTCGGCAAGACGGTCCGCGTCAAGAACAGCCCGTTCCTCGTTGTCGGCGTCCTGGAACCCAAAGGGCAGAGTCTCGACGGACGCGATCAGGACGATACCTCGATGGTGCCCTTGACGACAGCGCAGCGCCAATTGTTCGGCAATCCGTTTCCGGGGATGGTCCGGTTCATCATGGCGAAAGCCCGCTCCAGCGAAGCGATGCCGCGCGCGGAGAAAAGCCTGATCGAACTCTTGCGCACCCGGCACCGCATCCGGCCGGGCCAGGAAGACGATTTCACGGTCCGCAACCTGACCGCCCTCGCCCAAACCGCCGCCGGAACCACCCGCACCATGTCGGTCATGCTGGGCGCCATTGCCTCGGTATCGCTCCTGGTGGGCGGCATCGGCATCATGAACATCATGCTGGTCTCGGTGACCGAACGGACCCGCGAAATCGGCATCCGCCTCGCCATCGGCGCGCGGCGGCAGGATATTCTGCTGCAATTCCTCCTGGAAGCCCTGATCATCTCCCTGGCCGGCAGCCTGATCGGCGCCGCCATCGGGTTCGCCGGGGCCTGGCTCGCCGCCAGCCTGGGCGGCATGACCGTGGTCGTCACCCTCTGGTCCATCCTGCTCGCCTTCACCGTCGCCGCGGCAGTGGGCATCTTCTTCGGGTTTTATCCCGCCCGCAAGGCGGCCGAACTTCGGCCGATCGAGGCGTTGCGGTATCAGTGATGGAGGTAACGGTCCTAGGAATTCCCCAACATGGGAAGCCCTTGGTGATTTGAGATATTGAGGGAGCGTCTAACGATCCGAAAAATAAGATTTAATATAATAAGACGGGTATTAAACCGTGACTGACGTGTTAATTGATTAAATGAGGCTATTTCTCAGACTGCCGAGGCTTCATTCAAGGACTTAGCCTTGTGACCTCCTCCATTTTGTACACCATCACCTTAACATGTTAGGCACCTCTTAGTGACTAATTCAAACTTAGATCACTCCACTTACTCGAAAGACGCCCGAATGAGCTTAGACAAACACCTCGAAGAAATTCGCCTCGGTATCAAGACTGGGCGCTTCGTAAATGAAGCCGCTGTCTCCCAAGGGATCGTTCTGCGCTTATTGCACGCACTTTCATGGCCAGCCTATGACACACAGATCGTGTGCCCTGAATATTCCTTACAGGGTCGGCGCGTGGACTATGCGCTGTGCCATCCGCCTGGCAAACCGATCGCGTTCGTGGAAGTCAAGCAAATAGGTCAGAGCGAAGGTGCTGAACGGCAATTATTCGAGTATGCGTTTCACATTGGTGTTCCGTTGGCTATCCTCACAGATGGACAGGAATGGAATTTTTTCCTCCCCGGAGAGCAAGGCGATTACGGCGAACGCAGGGTATACAAACTCGACATCATCGAACGAGATATCTTCGAGTCCGCATCCCGTCTGACCCGTTACCTTCAATACGATGCAATGGTTTCCGGCGCCGCAATCGAGCACGCACGCGAAGACTACCGTAATGTTTCGCGCGACAGACAAATGAAATCGGCCTTGCCCAAAGCATGGGTACGGCTATTGGAAGAAGAGGACGAACTTCTGCTTGAACTGGTAGCCGATCGTGTAGAAAGCCTTTGTGGCTATAAGCCAGACCCAAATACCGTTGCCCGTTTTCTAAAAGAAAACGTAGCCCTTAAGGTCACTCCAACGGTCGTTCCGCAACAGCCATCGCGTTCCTCCGCGTCCCCTGCTATTGCTGTTTTAAATACACCGCGAGTTCCAGCATTTCCAAAACCATCCTCGATTGGCTTTGTGCTTGAGGGGCAGCACTATCCTGCTCGCAGCGCTCGCGAAGTTCTGGAAGGTGTCTTCGAAGCACTGAACAAGCGTGACACAAAAATCCTTGACCGTTTTGCAGCCTTGCCAAAGCACGGGCGTACTCGCCGCTATCTGGCAAAAAACCCAAGCGATCTTTATCCTGGCCGGCCAGACTTGGCTCGTGACCATTCTGCACAATTGTCATCAGGCTGGTGGCTCAGCATTAATCACAGTCGTGCGACGATCGAACGAATAATTGAAATGGTTTGCGATGTCGCCCAATTGAAGTACGGCACGGATCTTCAAGCAAATATCGGCGAATGAAAACGCCGGGGCACGTTGTTCGCCCCGTCTATCCCGTTCATCAGGGCTTTCCCACCAAGCAATCCGACAAGCCGCCAGCCTTCTTGATAAACCGCTCGTCGAATGTTTGCAGGGACGAATACCGCTCGCTATTCGCCAAGTGGAAAGCATCGGCGAAATCCAGACCGGCTTCGTGCCAGTTGATCACCCGCGCGACAAGCTGGGCATTGTTTACATGAACGTTTTTGAGCCCGAATAGCTTTTTGAATGCGGAGCAGATTTCCGCGGGTTTAAAGTCGTACGCATAACGCAGCACCCATTCGGTTTCCAGGATCACCGTATCGGGTATGAAGATCTCGGCCGTCCGGAAGAGCTGGTAGCTGGCCTGGTATTGAGCCTGATCGTCCCGGGTGAGAAGTCGTACGACAATATTGGTATCAATCGCTATCACGCCATTCCTTCCTTACGTGCTGGCGTATCGCTTGATCGATTTCTTCATCGCTCTTGGCTTTCCCTTCGAACCGCAAGCAGCCCGCAACCTCGTCGAGAACGGTTTCCTCGAAAGGCACTTTCGGTTTGAGCAGAATGCCGTCGCCAACCTCGATGGCAACCAGCTCCAGCCCTGCTTCCCAACCGTGGGCCGCTCGAAACCCTTTGGGAATGATCACTTGGCCTTTGCTCGAAAGTTTGGTGGTCTCCATGGCGCATACCCAATGTAAGACAAACGTAAGATTTTGTGCTTAAGAACATCATCCGTCAATAAGCCAACGAAAAGAGATTCTTGCTTTTTGCTCCGATTGGACGAGTCAGTCCGTCATCCAGAATGCAACCGTGCAGAATCCGAGCTCAAACCGGCATCTACAGACCTTGCGAATGTCGGTCTCGTTCGCCGCCCCACTCTACCGAAACGTTTTCCGGAGCTGAATCCTCCCACTCTACCCGGCTTGAACGCTTGTCAAGACAATGACGTGCGGGCGTTCTGTCTTGCTTTCAGCTGTAACACATGCCGGACAGAAAGCCACTTACGTCATGCGAACAGACCGAATCTGGACCTTGACAGGTATCTTTCAGAAGCGCACTGTTGGGTCAAATCCCACGCCCCCTGCTAATTTCCATGGATCGGAGAACATCATGAAGGAAGTGGCCTCCTGCAATGTTTTGATGATCTATCCGCGCTTCAAAGCGGAATCGTTCTGGAATTACCCCGAAGCCTGCGAATTGGTGGGCGCACGTTATCCGGCCGCTCCGCTTGGCTTGGTTACCGTAGCTTCATTGCTGCCTCGAGAATGGAATATCCGTCTCGTCAACCGGAACACCGAGGAGCTTAGCGACGAAGATATCGCCTGGTCCGATATGGTGATGACGGGGGGCATGATTACCCAGCAGCCCGATACGCTCGACTTGATCGAACGAGCCCACATCATGGGCACGCCCGTGGTCGTGGGCGGGCCGGATGCGACCTCGAGTCCGCACGTTTACCGTTCGGCGGACTTCCTGGTTCTCGGAGAAGCCGAGGGCATTATGCAGACGTTCGTGGATGCCTGGGAGAGTGGACAACGATCGGGGATGTTCACCGCCCCCAAGTTCCAGATCGATGTCACGAAGAGCCCGATCCCGCGTTTCGATTTGCTCAAATTCGAGCATTATCTTTACGTCGGTTTGCAGTTCTCACGGGGCTGTCCGTTCACCTGCGAGTTCTGCGACATCATCGAGCTTTACGGACGGGTGCCGCGCACCAAAACCGCGACGCAGGTGTTCGCCGAACTCGATGCACTCTATTCCATGGGTTACCGGGGACACGTCGATTTCGTGGACGACAACCTGATCGGCAACAAGAAGGTGGTAAAGGCGTTCCTGGCCGAACTCATAACCTGGCAGGAAGCCCATGACTTTCCTTTCGAATTCTCGACCGAAGCCTCGATCAATCTCGCCGAAGACACCGAGCTTCTCGAACTCATGAAACGGGCGAACTTCTTCCTCGTCTTCATCGGCATCGAGAGTCCGGACCCGGAGACTCTGATCGCGACCAAGAAAAGGCAGAATACCCGCCGCGACTTGGTCGAGAGCATCCACAAGATTTACTCCTACGGCATGATGGTTACTGCCGGGTTCATCGTCGGATTCGACAGCGAAAAGGACTCGATCGCCGATGCCATGGCGGATTTCATCGAGGCGGCGGCGATTCCGGTGTGCATGGTGGGGCTTCTGTATGCATTGCCGAATACACAGCTGACCCGGCGGCTACAGCGGGAGGGGCGCCTCCATCCGGGCCATGACATCATGCCGGACGTGGACGCCGGCGACCAATGCACCAGTGGTTTGAATTTCGACACCTTGCGCCCGCTCCGGGATGTGCTTGACGACTACCGGCGCATTCTCCAGCGCGTGTATGACCCGGTCGCCTACGTCGGACGGATCAATCGGCTGGTCAGCCTGCTGGACCGATCCGATCGTCCTCGCGACTTACCCAAAGGGGACGCCCGGCGAAAAGTCGGCGCCGTCGAAACGGTCAACAAGGTTTTCAACAAATTGCCGGAATTGCGCGACGCATTCTGGCAGACCTTCATGAACTGCGCCAAAACCAACCCGCAGGCCTTGCGTCTCGCTGTCAGTCTCATGGCGATGTACCTGCATCTCGGCCCGTATTCGCGTTACGTCATCGGCGCCATCGATCGTCGGATTGACGAACTCGACCGGGACACGAACCAAAACTGGCTTCGGTATCAATCCAGCATATCGGCCGAAGGCTGAGCCCGGCCTTGCAAGCCTTTCGCACGAGGCGACCAGGCCGGTTGTCATGGCTGTTGACTTAAGCAATTCCGCCCCCCTACACTTTAGTTTCGTCACGAAACTATATAACAACAAGACTTGCTGAGGAAACAACCATGCGCAACGTAAAATCCCTTACCTTGACCGTAGCTCTTGCGATCGCCGCCCATGCACCGGCCGGTCACGCGGACGGCTACTTTTCCGAGGTAGGCGACAAGTTCACGAGGGGATTTGCAAATCTGTTTACCGGGATTGGGGAAGTTCCGAAAAATATCGTAGGCGCAAGCAAGAAGACCAATCCCGTCGTCGGGAGCGCTGGCGGCTTGATCATGGGTACGCTGGACACGCTCGGCAGGACCGCATCCGGCGTTTTCGACGTCATCACCAGTCCGATTCCGACCAAGAGCCTGGTCGAACCGGCCTATGTGTGGGAGAACTTCGAAAAATCCACCTCCTATGGTGACGCTTATTTGTAATTCGTAAGCGTTTCGAACGATCCGTCGTCCGACTTCCAGCCAAGAGTCGCGGGATGTGGGTGAAAAACGAGCCACATCCCGCGAACTTCACCGCCTCGCTCCGTCGCTCCTGATCGGCCACCGTTCCGCTCACCGAGGTACCGCCTTGCCGTCCGCCCTTTTACCCTTTGATATACTCCGGCGGCTCGGAGAAGCGGTCGATCCGCGCCCGCATTCGATAAGACGTAAACAGAGGAGGCGTTCATGCCCACAGTCGATTCCCTGCTGAAAACGGTTCGAGAGATCGAACCGATCATCCGCCAATATGCACCGGCGGCCGAACGCGAGCGCAAACTGGCAATGCCGGTGGCGAAGGCGATGCAGGAGGCGGGCCTCTATCGATTGTGGCGGCCGAAGGCATTCGGCGGACTTGAGGTCGAGCCGATCTCTGCTTTTCGCGTAATAGAGGAAGTCTCCCGTATCGACAGTGCGGCGGGTTGGAATCTGCAAATCGCCGTTGCCCACGATATGTTCGCCCCATGGTTCGGCGACCAGGCCGCGCAGGAGATTTTTGGGTTCGAGGCAATTCCGGTCGGCTCCTTCAACCCTGCGCGCAAGGCCGTTCCGGTCGCGGGCGGCTATCGCATCTCGGGACGCACGACCTTCGTGAGCGGCGCGCACCATGCGACGGCCTTTCTCGGCTTTGCGAATATCTACGATGATGGCGAACTGCGCGTGGCCGCCGATGGCAATCCGGAAATGCTGTTGATCGCGGTTCCCGCGCCCGAAGCCGAAATCGTCGACAACTGGAACACGATGGGCATGCGCGGCAGCGGCAGCCATGATGTCGAGATGCGGGACGTATTCATCCCCGAGCACTGGGCCGCGCCATGGCGACCGTTAGAGAAACCGGGCAGCGCCTATCAGGGATCGCTTTACCGGCTGACGGTCTGGCCGGCGATCGCCGCCCTCGTCCCGCCGGCGCTCGGTATCGCACGCGCGGCCATCGATGAAGCGGTCGAGCTCATCACCCGGAAGACGCCCGCGTATGGAACGAAGACGCTCAAGAATCAGGCCGTCGTTCAATCGCAGCTCGCACGAGCCGAAGCCAAACTCGGTGCCGGCCGACTCTATTTCTACCAGGCGTTCGAGGAAGCTTGGAAAGAAGCCGTCGCTGCGAGATCCGTCACGATAGAGCTCAAAGCCAAAATGCAACTCGCGATGACCCACGCCGTTCTCGAATCCGCGGCAGCGGTGGACCTCATCCACGAGATCGTGGGAGCCTCGGGAATCCGAGAAGAATATGAGTTCTCGAAGCACTTCCGCGACATCCACGTCATCACCCAGCATGGCTTCATCAACGCGGGCAAGCTGGAGGCAGTCGGACAAATCATGCTCGGACTCGAACCCGAGTGGCCGTTTTTCCAGTTCTAGCGCCATTGCCGACATCAAGAGGTAACGCTCTCGGGACAAATCCCGAGCACGCCTGATATATTAGAACTCACTAATTAAATAACACCGGAGCATACGTATGGATCAGAGCATGGGCGAACTGATGAACCACACGGCCGACATGGGTCAGGCCCAGATGTTTTCGAAAGCCTGGTACAACGAATATTTTCGGCGTGCAGCCGAAAGCCCGACCCATTCGCGCTTCTGCGAGGCGGTTTACGGCCGGGACTTGTGCCAGCACGGCATGATGGACACGGACGAGATGGATTTCCTGGCTTCGCTGCTCAAGCCGGGTGAGAAGGTTCTGGAAGTCGGCTGCTCCAACGGATACATCACGGAGTATCTCCATCAGCGCACCGCCTGCACCATACGTGGAGTCGATTATTCGGATGTCGCCATCGCTCAGGCGCAACGCAGAACGCAGGGAAAAGCGCCCGCGCTGGATTTCCGATGCGTCGACCTGATCCACGACGAGCTCCCCGGCGGGGATTACGACGTCATCCTGGCAATCGATTCCATTTATTTCATGGGCGATTACGGTGCCACGCTGACGAAGCTCAACGCCAAACTGGCCCCCGGCGGCCGGATGATCGTCGCCGCCTTTCAGGCAAAGGAAGAAAACGATCCCGACACGATCTTGCTCCCCGGTCACACGCGCATGGCCGAAACCTTACAAGGCTTGTCGTTCCGCTATACCCAGCATGACTTCACCGCAAACATCCGAAATCATTGGATAAAGAACTACGAGTTCTCCCGGACACTGCAACCCGAGTTCGCTGCCGAAGGCAACGAATTCCTTTGCGAAGCCCGTATGGCCGAAAACGGTTGGTTCAAGGACCACGCCGAACGGGGAACCTTGGTCCGGTTCCTGTACGTTATCGACCATAACCCGAATCTGGCACCACCCGGACTGCAAAGCGCCCGATAATATTGTGCGGAATCGGTAAAGGGAGAAGCGAAAAAGTATAGTTGATGAAATTCCAATAGTATTTAAATATTCGTTTAAATACTAAAGCACTAAGGTAAACACAGGCATAACAAACAGAAACTCGATCGAATTCGACGAGGTTAATTCCGTGCGAGCCATTACGGATTTAGGAGGCAATAGATCCCCTACCATTCGAACCAGACGAGTATTCGCCTCGCTTCCGGGACTTTTAAAGCACGATTGTTCAGGAAACTCGTTTCTTCAAAAAGGTGAACTGAGGATGCAGCGGCAATAAAGCCGCATTCCACGAATCTTGCCCCGCCGCGGGCAGTCCAAAACCGTTCCCGACGGTTTTGTGCTCACCCCGTCCCTGAGGCTCGTTCTTCGGACCGAACTCCGCACTTCCCAATTGACCAAAGCCGTCCCCGGCTTTGGCCCGCTGGGCAAACTTCGTTCGCCCCATTCGGCTCCCGACCGAATGGTTGCTCCTGGCAAATTTGTGGCGGACCAATCCGCCGGGAACGGATTCGTGCATTTTCCCAATGGGCGTAGGATAGTCCGACGTGATTCCCTGCCGGCATGATGGCTTAACCTATTAATCAGGCCCGTAAATACCCTCCTGGTATTTCGGGCCGCCGCCCAGGCCGGTACACGCCCGGCCTGGGCTCACGCGGCTTGTCGCCGCGCCGGGGCATCCCTGCCCCGGATTAACCCGGCCTATATTTATAGGCCGGGTTAATAAAGGCATTGCCTCGGATCTAGGGAAGCAAATGCACGCCGGCGACCCCATCCTATCTCGAACAGCGCATCGCTAGCGGTTAGCTCTTGCGGGCTAGCCCGTGATCCGGTGCGCCTGCCAATCGCGGGCTGAAGCCTACTCACAAGCGTATAGCCCATTTAGCATGGAAGCGGCCGCAAGCCGACAGAATTCATGCGGCTCATCGATATGCCGCACTTTTCAGTGTTCCGCTCGCGCCAAACCGCTTCCGGCTGATACTTAATGTCCGGTGGGATAAGGGATAAAAAGCACTGGCACAAACCAAGGGTTCGTTGTTTACAAAGGCCTTTTGCCCTGTCAGGCCAATTATCTTCAATATTTAGATGTCGTTTTTCGTAAGGCGGACTATTATTCATTTTTTCAGGAGAGTTTCGAATCGTAGATCGTGTGACGGACTCGGGGGTTAAATCGGATTACCCTTAATGCCGAAAAAGCATTTCCGGGCCGACCTATAACAATACATTCATCATCCATAACGAGAAGGAGAATAATGATGACGATCTTATCCTTGACCTTTAAGGAAACCATGTCGGGGTATTTTGCTTTGGGGGCGAGCGATACCGCGGAAGGCGCGCAGCGGGGAAAACAGGACGGGACCACTCTGGCCATGCACGCGGAGGTCGGTATCGACGATTTGGACCGTTTCGTCAGCGATCCCGATCATTTAGGCTCTCTGAAAGGCACCATCGATTTCCCGCCGCTCGGCATGGGCATCGAGGCGCCCACCGGGGTCTTCAACCTGTTCAAGCCCACCGACAACCCCGACATGACCTATATGGTCTACGAACTGGCCTTCCATCATCAGGGCGAAGACTACTACCTCGCCGGCCATAAAGACGTGAGGGACGATTCCGGTTTCGATCTGTGGTCCGACACCACGACCCTCTATACCACGCTGCATCGGGGCAAGGACAAGACCGGCCCGGTCATAGGCGCGGGCATTCTGACCTTGGGCATCAAACAGTTGGCCGACCTGTTGTCGACCATCGAAGTGCCGAACGCCGAAAACCTGGCCGAAAAGGCCGCCGCGGTCGAAAAGTTCGGCCGATTCTTCGCCGGCAAGCTGTGGGATGCCTACGTCATCCCGAAATTCGGTAGGCAGGTCTTCGACAAGAATGTCGACGACACTTTGCATTACGATGTGATCGTGATCGGCAGCGGCTTCGGCGGCGCGGTCACCGCCTGCCGTCTGGCGGAAAAAGGCATGAAGGTCTGCATTCTGGAACGCGGCCGCCGCTGGGATGTGAAGGATTATCCGCGCGGGCCGAAAGATGCTTGGTGGTGGTCCCACGAAGAACCCGAAAAGGACAACGGCTGGATCGACATCCGATTCTACAAGCACATGGCCGTAGCCCAGGGCTGCGGCGTCGGCGGCGGCTCGCTGATTTACGCGAATATCTTCGTCGAGGCCGAACCGTTCGCGTTCGAATCAGGCTGGCCGGCGGAAATCACTTACGACGCACTGAAGCCCTATTACGAAAAAACCGGCAAGATGCTCAACGTCCAGGAAGTGCCGGACAATCAATGGCCGCCGAAAATGAAGCTCATGAAAGAAGCGGCGGAAAATTGCGGCTATAGGGCGCGTTTTCGCAAAATGCCGCTGGCCGTCAATTTCGATCCCGAGTTCAGCTACGACAAGCCCGACGCCTTCGACGACAAGCACTCGAAATCGCACGTCAACGCATTCGGCCTGGAACAGGGGACCTGCGTTCACTGCGGCAATTGCGACATCGGCTGTCAGGTCAAGGCCCGCAACACACTGGACCTGAACTACATCCCTCTCGCCGAAAAGCACGGCGCGGAGGTCAAGCCCCTGCACCTGGTTCAGCGCATCACCCCCCTGCACGGCAACACGGGCTACCGGGTCGACTTCGACGTAATCGACACGAAGAAGAAAAAGCTGGTTCCCGGCCATTTGAACGCAAAGAAAGTGATCGTCGCGGCCGGTACCATGGGCAGCAACGAGCTTTTGCTGCGCTGCCGCGATCAGTACGGCACCCTGCCCGAGCTGAGCCCGATGCTCGGCGTCGGCTGGAGTTCCAACGGCGATTTTCTGACTCCGGCAATTTACGAGAACCGCCAAATTTCGCCGACCCGCGGCCCCACCATCACCAGCGCCATCGATTTCCTGGACGGCTTTTTCCGTAAACAACGCTTCTGGGTGCAGGATGGCGGTTTCCCCAACCTGCTCAAGGATTCCCTTCAGGATTTGAGCAAGGATCACCACTTTGGCCATTTCTTCTCGGTTCTGAAATCCCTCAACAAAGGCAGCGATCCGCTGTCTGCGGTCATGCCCTGGTTCGGCCAGGCGGTCGACGCCTCGGACGGTGTGCTGAAACTTTCCCGCAGCTGGATTCCGCCGTTCCGCCACAAGATGGACCTGGAATGGAACATCAAGAAATCGGAGGGCGCGGTTCAGGCGCTGATCGACATGCACAAGACGCTGTCGGAAGCCACCGGGGGCACGGCCATCGTCCCGGCGACCTGGGAAATCCTAAAAGATCTCATTACGCCGCATCCTTTGGGGGGTTGCCGCATGGGCACCAGCATCGCCGACGGCGTGGTCGACCACAAGGGCGAGGTATTCGGCTATCCGGGGCTGTACGTAGCCGACGGTGCCATCATTCCGAGGGCGGTGGGCCTTAACCCGTCCCGCACGATTGCCGCGCTGGCCGAACGCATCGCGGATTTCATCCAACCCTGAACCCCGCCTTCGGGGAAGGAGCGTCCCATGTCTTTGACGGAACGCATCGTACCGTTCACGGCCGGCGACGGGCTGGCCCTCAACCTCATCAACGTCCGCTCGGCGGACCGGGCTCCCACGCGGGAGCCCGTCATCGTGGTGCATGGCGCCGGGGTGCGAGCGAACATTTTCCGCGCGCCCGGACAGCCCACCGTCGTCGATGCGCTGGTGGAAGCCGGATATGACGTCTGGCTGGAAAATTGGCGCGCCAGCATCGACTTCCCTCCCAACGAATGGACTCTGGATCACGCCGCCCTCTACGACCACCCTCACGCGGTGCGCAAGATCCTGGAAGAGACCGGGCAGCGGAAAGTCAAGGCCATCATCCACTGCCAAGGCTCGACCACTTTTACCATGTCCGCTATCGCCGGACTGGTGCCGGAAGTCACCACCATCGTCAGCAACGCCGTGTCGCTGCATCCGGTGGTCCCGGACTGGTCGGAATTCAAGCTGAATTTCGCCGTGCCCGTGGTCAACGCACTAACCCCTTACGTCAATCCGCATTGGGGCGTCGAGGCGCCGACCCTGATCGCCAAAACCATTACCGGCCTGGTGAAGCTGGTCCACCACGAGTGCGACAGCACCGTGTGCAAGATGGTCAGCTTCACCTACGGCAGCGGATTTCCCGCACTGTGGCGGCACGAAAACCTGACCGACCTGGTCCACGAGGATTGGATCAATCAGGAGTTCGGCAACGTGCCGCTACGCTTTTTCAAGCAAATGGCCCGTTGCGTCAAAAAAGGCAACCTGGTCTCGGTCGACGGCCTGCCGGATTTGCCGTCGGATTTCGCCGCTTCACCGCCGAAAACCGACGCGCGCTTCGTATTCTTCGCCGGCGAGAAGAACCGCTGTTTCCTGCCGGAAAGCCAGAGAAAATCCTGGCAATACTTCGACGCGCTGCGGCCGGGTTTTCACGCGCTGCACGTGCTGCCCGAATACAGCCATTTGGATGTTTTCATGGGCAAGAACGCCGCCACCGACGTATTTCCTCTAATGATTCAAGAACTAGCCAAATAACGAACAACAACAAGGTAATCACAATGGGTATTCCAAAACGCATCAAAGCCATCTCGGGGCAACACTCCCTGGTCGACAACATCCCTTTCCAACTGCCCGTTCAATGTGCGCCCTCGCCCGTCCTCATGGCGGTCTTTCCGATCAACCCGGACAAGGCGAAGGCTCTGCTGCCGGCGGAAGTCCATCCGCTGCGGGTGGGCAGCAAGGGCTTTTTGGTCGTCACCGTCATCAATTATCTCGGCACCAATATCGGCACCTACGTCGAATACAGCATAGGCATCGCCTGCACCCATGGCCTGAAACCCGCGCCGTCGCTGTTGCCGCTGCTGTTCATGAACTGGTTCGGCAGCGGGCAGTACGTGGTCGACTTGCCGGTATCCACCAAGATTTCGGTAAAGGGCGGCAAGGGAATCTGGGGCATGCCGAAACATCAGGCCAACCTCGATTTCAAGATCGGCGACGACACCGTCAGCAGCCAGTACGATCTCGACGGCAAACTGGTGACCTATATCGAAATCGGCCGGCCCTCGTCTACGCCCCTCCCGCTGAACATGAACACGGTCAATTACTGCGCGTTCCGCGGCATGCTGATGAAGTCCTACATCTATTTCCAGGGTAAAGCGGGCCTATGCCTGTTCAACTGGGCCAAAGCCCGACTGGTGCTGGGCGACCATCCGCGTGCGGAACCCTTGAAAACCCTGGAAATCGCAGACAAGCCGCTGATGACGGCGTTCATCCCCAATGCCGTCGGCACTCTGGACGATCATATGGATTGTTGGTTCTTGCACCAAGACCAGCCGCCGACGACCGCACCCGAGGGTATGGAAAGCGTCATCAACCTGCCCCTGGACGAAACCTGGCCGCCCGCCCCCACCGCTCCCATCGTCGGACAGACCTTCGGCAACCTGAACCGCTGAGGAGGCCGGCCATGAACTCAGCCAACACGGTTCCGCTAACCGCCCCCTTGAAGTCCGGACAGCCGAAACGGGCACTGGTCCTTCCGGGCGGCGGTCTTCGATTGTCTTATCAGGCGGGCATCCTGCTCGCTCTGGAAGAGGCGGGCCTGGAGTTTCAGTACTTCGACGGCACGTCCGGCGGCAGCCTGAACATGTCCATGCTGCTGTCCGGGCTGAAGCCGGCCGAAATCTGCCAGCGCTGGCGCACGCTCAATCTCAAGGACACCATCGCCTTCCTGCCGCTCAAGGATTATCTGAATGTGGAAAACCTGGAAGGACTGGGGGATTCGAAAGGGTTTCGCACCAAAGTGCTGCCACATTTCGGCATCGATACCGCCCGTATCCGCGTCGTCGACTCGCTCTCCGCCAGCTATAACGTCCTGGATTACGCGAACAAGGCGGTCAAGGTGATATCCCACCGGGACATCGACGAAGACATGATCATTGCCGGCATGTCCCTGCCCGGCGTTTTTCCCCCGGTGCGGAAGGACGGCGGCATCTACCTGGATACCGGCTTCGTGCAGGACGCGAACCTGACGGAAACGGTAAAAAACGGCGCGGAGGAAATCTGGGTCTTGTGGGGTTTGGGCAATACCGGCACCTATCGGGGCGGCCCCTTGCATCTGTACGTCCAGATGCTGGAAATGAGCGCCAACGCCGCCCTGAACAGCCAGTTGGAGGCCGTCCGAGAGATCAACCGGCGGATCGAACACGGCGACAGCCCCTACGGCCAAACCCGTGCGATCCGGGTTCATGTCGTCAAGCCGGAATATCCCTTGCCGCTCGACCCGGACCTATATCTCGGCAAGATCGACCACGCCACTTTGATCGAAATGGGCTATGCCGACGGAAAATCCTATCTGCGCGCGATATCCGGAACGACCGCCGAAGCGCAGAGCAATCCCTCGCGCATGAAAGATCCCGTGCCCGGAATCCGCTTCCGGAAGTGTTTTCAGGGAAAAATCTCCTTGGCGCAGCAACCGGAATCGAAACAGGATTTGAAGATCGAACTGTGCATCCACATCGCCGATCTCGAGGCTTTTCTCGCCGATCCCGAGCATGCCGCGCGGATCACCGGCCATCTGAGCAGCCCCGCTTTCGGGCCGACGGTGTTGCTTGCCGATAGCCGCTTTTCCCTGACCAGCCTGCCGAATCGAACCCGGCGCATCGGTTACGAACTCCGCTTCGAGAGCGAAAACCGGCGTTACGGGCTAGTTGCGGAGCAGATTCTGCACGACGATCCGGGTCCCGACATGTGGCGGGATTTGTCCACCGTTTCCGCGCAACTGTTTGCGGCGGACCCGGCGGACTCCCGCCCGCTCGGCACCGGGACGCTGTGCTTGTCGATGGGCGGCGTCAAGGATTGGCTCGGCGGCATCCGGGCGACGGAAACCCAAACCGTGACCGACGAACTCAAGGTCGTCGCCCGCTTCGCCCGGTTCGTTCTCGGCGAATTGTACGACGTGTACGGATAGCCCCGAACCGCTCCGCCCGCGCCAGGGAAAGCCAGGGCCATCCCTCAGGGACTGAAAACGAATAACAACAAACCCCGGAGGACCGATCATGAGCCAATCCGAAGCGCTCGAATTCTTTCACGAAGTCGATATCAGCGACCCGAACAGGCCGAACCGCCTGTGCGTCTGCATCAGCGACGTGCATTTCACCGACGGCACGGTGGGCGTGCAAAGCCGCGACGACTGGGACGATTTCTTCGGTGAGATCACTCTCCTGTGCGAAGACCGAGGAATCGAGGAACTGGTGTTCGTCCTGGATGGCGACGTGGTGGACATGATCCGCACCAAGCACTGGGCGGAGCGAGGAGTCTACCCCTGGGAACGCGATCATCCGGAATTTCCCGCCATTGTCAAAACGATCATGCAAGGGATCGTCGACCAGCACGACGGGCATGCCGGCGGGCATTGCAAATTTTTCCGAATGCTCCAGGAATTGCCGGCCGCGCTCACGGCCAAAGGCGTCAAAAAGGTCGACGTCCTGGTGCTGCTCGGCAATCATGACAAGGAAATCCTGTCCGCGCCCGATGCGCTCAAGCTCTTTTACGAAGAATGCCTGGGCTGGCAACTGAAAGACATTCCGGAAGACTATCGACTGAAGGTCGGACGGATGTACGGCGACGAAAACCTGTTCAAGAGTCCCGACAGCGCCCCTTGGTTTCCGTTCTACTATGCGGACCTCGGCTTCCGCCTGTTCGTCACCCACGGCCAATGGCGTGACGGGGACAATTGCCGCGCCCTTCCCGAATGGTCCATCGAGAACGGCTGGCAGATAGAGACCTGGCGGCAACTCCGCTATCGGCCGTTCACCGATCCCTGCTTCGGCGATACGGTCGCGGCGGGCGTTCTGTCCGGGTTCATCTGGAAAGCGAAGCAAGCCTTGGCCGAGGAGGACAGGAAACGCATAGCACGGGCGGAAGCGAAAAGCCTCGGGGTGACCCGTTTGGAACAAGTCCTCGACGAACTCGATCTTTACCGGCCGAGCTATGCGGCGGTTTCACGCATCATCGAAGAAACCCGGAAGCTCAAGGAGCGGCCCGACCTCGCCGACACCATAGAAAAGCTCCTGCAAGACTCGGTATCCGAGTGGCTGAGCTGGGACTTCACCTATGAAAGCTCCCCCCGGAAACGGCGCATCGGCCTGAAATTTCTGCGCTGGTGGCTAGGTGTCGCGAGCAAGCTGCACCGCACGCTCGAACTCAAGGCGATCGAATGGTTCATGAAAATACTCGCCTGGTTCCGCAGCCACCACCGGGAAGAGGCGGTCACTTTCGAAGAGATGAAGAAGTTCCCCGCTTTCCTGCCCGAAAATCGCATCTACGGATTCCACATCCACGGCGAAGGCCACACTCATAATCCCCTGGAAGAAGAACCGGACGTCGACAAGGGCCGAAACTATACCTACATCAATTTCGGCACCTGGCGCGACCAGGTCGTGGAAAAGAACGCCGGACATTGGCTCCTCAAACTCCTGAGAAGAACCAAACCCAGCTACCGCCGCCGCAGCGTCGGCCGCGCCCTGTTCGTCCTCGACCTCAAACCCGCCCCCGGCGACGACAAAAGGATTTTCGGCTATTGGGTCGACGACAACCTGACCTGGAGCGACAAGCTGGATTGGAAGTGAATCATTCGGCGGAAGGGGCATCCAGGCGCTCCCTGGATGCCCGTTTGCGATTGGAAGGGGCGCTTCGGCGCTCCCGAAGCGACCGTTTGCGATTGGAATACGCGGGTAGGCTATTCCGCCTTACTAAGTACATTCCGCAAATATTTGCGGGATCTCGACAGATTGGCTTGACTGGCGGGGTTGTCCTGCAGGTTGCCTATGCCGCAAGACTTCCCTGAATGTACTTAGAGCGTTTTTCATCCCGGTGTACGGATTTGTGTAGGGCGGGAAGAACGTAGGTCGGCAATCCCTTGCCGACAAAGCCCTTTGCCGAGCCGGTACTTGAATCATCGTCTGTCGTTGTCGAGTGGATTGGCACTAACCCATTCGTTCATAACGATCCACGGTATGCCCCGGTAGGTAACTACATGTTCACTACTGTAGATGAGTGGGTCAGACGAGATGCCTAACACTTCGCTCGAGAGGGACGCTCCGCCAGCAAGCTTCGCTTGCTGTCTCCGCGCCCCTCAACTCAAACGTTGGGCATCACTGAATGCGCTGTGATACTTACAACGATCTGCATCAGGTAGTCGCTGCTAGGACGGCTTCTGCAACCGGCGTTGTCGTGATTGATGGTGCCAGTTGTTCGGGAAAATCTACGGCCACCATGCATCTGGCACGTGACCTAAACGGATTCCGAGTGAGTGCGGACAGCTATGTCGAAGCGGGACGAGGTGGTTCCTTCGTCGGTCGGCTGGCGCTCGAATTCTTAAGAGACGATATCGAGCGACTCCAGAAGTACTTTCGTCTCGTATTCTTCGAGGGGATCTGTGCGCGAGATATTCTTGGCGAAATAGGCGTTAAGCCAATAATGTCGATCTACGTTCAGACGATCGCAACCAGCGGTCTTTGGCATTTCCAGTTCCATCTTGAGGACTTCATGAACGGGGCTGAAAATCGAGAAGAGGAGCCCTCCCGCAGTGACTACGAATATCACGCCCGAGTGCGGCCTTACGAGAACGCGGATGTAACGTATGTGCGCGTGGCTGACTGATGTGACGCCCAATCGGGTAACCGGGGGTTTCTAACCCCCAGCTTGTGTATGCTGCATGAGATTTAGCGTAATGCGCCGAATGGGTTTCAAACCCGCTCGCCCACATCCATATCGGATTCCACCCCACCCGCCCAGTCCAACGGATACACACCTCGTTCGACGTACCGGTGAAACGTCGAATACGGCCACTCCGACACGCATTGGACATAACCGTGTTTCACCGGATTGATGTGGCAATAATCCACATGAGCCGAATAATCCTCCTCGTCGCGGATGGCGTGTTCCCAAAACCGGCGTTGCCATATCCCACGTTCGCCACGGGCAACGCGAACCTTTGAGCGCCGTTCGGTTGATGGCAAGGCTTTGGAGAAGCCTTGTTTGATCAATCGCCATCGATTGGTGAAATCGTCATCGCCGGGTGGCAGCGTCCACACGCCGTGCAGGTGATCCGGCAAGACTACCCAGGCGTCGATATGGAATGGCCATTTGATTCGAACCGCCCGTATCACAGATCGAAGCAGGTCGATGTGCCGAATGAGCAAATCGTTTGGATAACGTTCGAGCTGATTGACGGTGAAGAAATAGGTTCCACCGGGTACACGATAACGTCGATAATCAGGCATCGGGATTCATCATCCGAAAAGCCAATAACCCAGGGAACAATAGCAGACCGCGGGAACATCGGATTTACGATGGCTTTTCCAATCATCGCTTCATGCGGCGCAATACGCGGGACCGCTATTGCGCCCTACTCGCCGGCGTTAGAGATACAACGGATAACGGACTGTACGCCACGCCATACTTGACTTTTCGCCATTCCGGGTTGCCTTATCTTTTTCCAATCGGCACAATGTAAAACCCGACGATTCCGGGGGCTACTCGATTTACTCGCCCGCCATCCTCGTCTCACGCCTCGCAAGAAGCCGCTTAGCCCCGCTTTCGTCTGCACTGCTATGCCACAGAATATGCGCCAGAATGCACTCAATCCAGGCTATCGCCTGCAGTGGTTTTCCATAGAACGAGTTCTGGGTCAGGGCAACTTCGGAATCACCTATCTCGCCCACGACTCCATTCTTGAACGTCACGTTGCTATCAAAGAATATCTCCCGGTAAAGCTTGCCGTTCGAGACGGCGCCGCTTTGATCCGGCCGGCCACGGAGGATTGCGGCGAGCAGTATCTCGCGGGACTGGAGCTTTTCATCAACGAGGCGCGCATGCTGGCGAAGGTGGAGCATCCCAACATCGTCCGGGTGCTCAACGTTTTCGTCGCCAATAATTCCGCCTACATGGTGATGAGCTACGAGGAGGGCGAAAGCCTGCACGCCGTCCTCGAGCGCCGCAGGACCCTGGAGCAAGGCGAACTCCTCAGGTTCTTGATCCCTATCCTGAATGGCCTGGAGAAAATACATAACGCCGGCTTTATCCATTGCGACATCACGCCGGCCAATATCTTGCTCCGGAAGGACGGGAGTCCCGTGCTGCTGGACTTCGGGTCTGCGCGTCAGTCGCTGGGAGAAAAAACACAGGCCCTCCCCAGCATGCTTTCCCCCGGCTACGCCGCCATTGAACAGTACTATGGGAAAGGCGATCAGCTGGGGCCATGGACCGATATCTACGGCCTTGGTGCGACGCTCTATCGGAGCATCGCGGGCATTGCCCCGCCCGATGCGCTCGAACGCAGCCAAAGCATCATCTTGGCCTCGAAAGAAATTTTCGTTTCCGCCAAACAGGTCGGCGGACCTCGCTACAGCGAAGGCTTGCTTCGCGCGGTCGACCACGCCCTGAGCTTGAATCCGCCTAAGCGCCCGCAGAGTATCGCCGCATGGCGGCGGGAATTTTCCCTGGCGCCGGAGCTTCCCGTCGAAGATGCGCCTGCGCCTAAGCAGCCGGAGGTGAAAGCCGAAACCGTGGCCGCCAACCCGGCCGATGCGCCGGCGCGCCGGCCGACATCCGATGCCGCTCGCTCGCGCATTCCGGCCATCTCGGCAATCGTGCTGATCGTCGCCGCCGGACTCGTTTGGCTGAGTCGCGGCCTATTCTCGGAGCACGAGCAAGCAACCGCATCGTCGGACGCCGAGCAAACCGTTCGCGAAAACGATCCGGCCGGTATTGATCAATCCGCGGAAACCGCGCCGCAAGAAATCGCTCCGGCCACTCCGCCTTCGCCGCCCGAAGGATCGGCCGTCGAAAAAAATGCCGGTGCCCAAGCGGGCTCCGAGCAGCACGCGGCTGAGATCGACGCGCTGTTCGAGCTATTGGCTCGGGCCGGCGAGGACATCAGGGCGGGCCGCCTCATCAGCCCCAAAGACAACAATGCCCTCGCCAAATATCGCTCGGTGCTCGCGTTAGATCCCAACCAGCCGCAGGCAAAGCAAGGCATCCAAGAAATCGTCGATCGGTTCGCCCAGCCGGCCCGCGAAGCCATGGACCGCCGGGACTGGAAGCTTGCGCAGACGCGTATCGACGAAGTCGCCATTGTTCTGCCGGAAGCCGAAAGCTTGCGCCAAGAGCTCGACACCCGCAGAGCCGAAGCCGAAAAGGGGCGCTCCAAAGCCAGTGCCGAACAAAAGTCCGCCGAGCAGACTGCGGCGATTTCTCCCGATCACAAGCAAGCCGCTCAATCGCCGAGTGCTCCAAAAACCCCTGAAGCACAGGGTGATGCCGAGATATCCGACGCGGAGGAAAGCGACCGGCGCAAGCAAGCCGCCGGCAGAACCGTCGGACGCGCATGGCGAGCCCTCAATCGAGAAGAATGGGATAAGGCGCAAGTCTATATCGATCAAGCCGCGGCGACGCTGGGCGATACCGAAGAGGTGCAAACCCTCAGGCGACAACTGATTTCGCGCAAAGCCCAGGCCGCCCAAGCAAAAGAGGCCACGGCGGAGGGTGCTCAGGCGACGAATGCAGGAGCAGCCGAACAACCGGCTCCGGTAGCGGATAAAACAGCGGTCAAGATCGAAAGCGCCAGGTCGACTCCACGCCAGGTCAACCCCGGCGAACGGGTGGAATTCATCACGACGTATGAGTTGACGCTTCCCGCCGGCACCCGTGATGCGGAAGTCGAACTCAGCTGGGCGCTGAAGGCGGGCGGCAGGCGAATCGGCCAGGAAGGCTCCGATTTCAAGCTGGCAAGAACCGGTACCAACACGGCCACGAATGAACTGACCGTCCCTTCGTATATGAAGTCCGGCACCTACACGGTCGAACATAGAGTGCGCGCCGGCGATAGCAGGGCCATCGCCAGGTCGCACTTTTCCGTCGTTCGCAAGCCTCGACAACGGTCGGACGAAGCCGCGCCAAGCGATGCCCAGCAAGGCGAGTAGGAGGGGCCGGCCGCCTGCCCTCTCGGTAAGAACATCCGAATCGAACAACAAAAGCCCCGCCCTTCACGCTATTTCCGTTCACGATCTCCGAAAAAGCGTCCGCCGCGGCCAGAACGACCTTCGGTCACTCGCTCACGGCCGCTTCGGGTCGCCGTCGTCAAACTCCGAAACTTGTCGGAAACTTGGGCACCCGTTCCCGCTCATATTGGAGGCAGGAGCCGTAACCGGCAATTCGGACCGCCCTGTTACAATCCTATAATTGTGATTCCGTGTTACGCCTTGAGGAGAAATAACGTTGCCGACTTTCGTCCCTGGACAGCGCTGGATTAGCGAGACCGAGCCCGAGCTGGGCTTGGGCATTGTGTTGAACGTCGAAAACAACCGTGTGACTCTGCTCTTTATCGCCAGCAGCGAACGCCGCACTTATGCGGTCGACAACTCGCCGTTGACGCGGGTGAGATTTTCCAAGGGCGATTCCATCGAAAGCGCGGACGGCTGGAAACTCAAGGTTACGGAAGTACGGGAAAAAAATGGCCTGATCACGTACGAAGGCGTGGCCGAGGACGGCACTTCGCGAACCCTGGACGAAGTCGATCTCAACCATTTCATGCAGTTCAACAAGCCTCAGGATCGGCTTTTCACCGGCCAACTCGACCCTTCCGGGCTGTTTCGATTGCGCTATGAAACGCTGCGAAGAATCGGCCAACTCGAGCAGTCTCCGGTGCGGGGCTTGTTCGGCGGGCGCACCAGCATCATTCCGCACCAGATATACATCGCCCACGAAGTCGCTCATCGCCAAGCTCCGCGCGTATTGCTGGCCGACGAGGTCGGGCTCGGCAAAACCATCGAAGCGGGATTGATCATCCACCATCAGCTATTGACCGGACGCGCCGAGCGCATCCTTATCATCGTGCCGGAGCCCTTGCTGCATCAATGGCTGGTGGAGATGCTGAGGCGCTTCAATTTGCGCTTCGCCCTGTTCGACGAGGAACGTTTCTGGCAAGTCGAAGACGGCAATCCCTTTCTAAGCGAACAACTGGTACTGTGCAGCCTCGATTTCTTCATGGACGACGAAGAACGCCAGGAAGCCGCGCTCACCGCCGGGTGGGACATGTGCGTGGTCGACGAGGCGCACCACCTGCAATGGTCGGAACAGAAAGCCAGTCCGGAATATCAGTTTGTCGAGCAATTGGGCCGATCGGTGCCGAGCCTCCTGCTTTTGACGGCGACACCGGAGCAGCTCGGCAAGCGCAGCCATTTCGCCCGCTTGCGCCTGCTCGACCCCGACCGCTTCTACAGCTACGACCGGTTCCAGTTCGAGGAAATGCAGTACGAATCGCTGGCCGACGTGATCAACCATCTGCTGGACGATCCGGAGCTCGACCGGGAGACCCTGAGCCAACTGAAATCCCTCATCTCGCAGGATTTGGCGGACGATTTACTGGACCGGCTGGACGATCCGGAACGCACGGAGAATGCGCGCAGCGAGCTGATTCAGCTCCTTCTGGACCGCCACGGCACGGGCCGGGTCCTGTTCCGCAATACCCGGGCCACGGTCAAGGGTTTTCCCGGGCGGGAGCTGATCGCTCATCCCCTGCCGCTGCCCGAGGCCTACAGCCGGCTGCTGACCGAGACTCAACCCCAGATCGAGGACCTTCTGCACCCGGAAACCCTGTACGCCCGGTGTCGCAAGGATGACGCCGAGTGGTGGCGTCTGGACAGCCGGGTGGAGTGGCTGGTCGAAACCATAAAGAATCTCAAGTCGGCCAAGGTGCTGGTAATTTGCGCAAAAGCCAAAACCGCGACCGATTTGGAGGACGCGCTTCGAGTCCGGGGCGTGCGCGCGGCGGTTTTCCACGAGCAGATGAGCATCGTCGCCCGCGACCGGGCAGCGGCGTGGTTCGCCGATACCGAGAACGGCGCTCAGGCGCTGGTATGCTCGGAAATCGGCAGCGAAGGACGAAATTTTCAATTCGCCCATCATCTGGTGATGTTCGATTTGCCGCTCAACCCCGATCTGCTGGAGCAGCGAATCGGCCGTCTCGACCGCATCGGGCAGTCCGAAACCATTCGCATACACGTCGCGTATTTCGAGCGCAGTGCTCAAAGCATCTTGTTCCGCTGGTATAACGAGGGACTGAATGCGTTCAGCCAGCCCAGCCCGGCGGGACTTCCCGTGTTCGGCCGACTCGGAGGACAGCTTACCGCCTTGTTGCAGGCGCCCGATCCCGAAGGCGAAATGAAACTGGTCGAGCGGGCTCGGAAGCTGGCCGATGCGATCCAGGAGGAATTGCATCAGGGCCGTGATCGGCTTCTGGAACTGAACTCGTGCCGCAGGGACGCCGCGGAGCGGCTGGTCCGGCTCATCGAAGAGACGGATCGCGAAAACGATCTCTGGCCTTATTTGGAAGATGTGTTCGACGCTTACGGGGTTGCCGTCGAGGAACATTCGGATCATTGCCACATCCTCAGGCCCGGCGAGCACATGCGCACCCAGTTCCCGGAATTGCCCGAAGACGGCGTGACGGTCACGCTGGACCGGAGTATCGGTCTGGCGCGAGAGGACATGCTGTTCCTGACTTGGGAGCACCCGATGGTTCGGGGCGCCATGGACCTCATCCTCAACAGCGAGCACGGCAACGCCGCGCTGAGTCTGGTCCGGAACCCCGAACTGGAGGCCGGGCAACTGCTGCTCGAAACCGTCTATCTGGTCGAATGCACCGCACCGAAACGCTTGCAGATCGGCCGATTCTTTCCGCCCACGGTGCTGCGTTTCCTGTTCGACCAGGACGGCAACGATCTCAGTGCCCTACCCTTCGAAAGTCTTGCCGAACAGCCCCAGCAGTTCGATCGCGAGCACGCGCTGGGATTGGTTAAAAGCCGACAAAAGCTCATCAATCGGTTAATCCAGAATGCCGAAAAGAAGGCGCGAGCGCAAATGCCCGGCGTCATCGGCGAAAGTGCAAAAAGAATGCTCGATACGATGACGACCGAACTCAAGCGCCTTGCAGCCCTGCGGCGGGTCAATCCGAACGTGCGCCAGGAAGAGCTGGATCAGCTCAAGGAGAACGCCATCGAGATGAACAATTGCATCCAAGGAGCGCATTTGCGCTTGGATTCCGTACGCCTTCTGATCACGGTCTGAGGGCTTTGGCCGGATGCGCCGCTAATCAACGGAAAAAGCCTCCGCATTCGGCCTTCGCTCGGACCGAAACGTTCCATCGCGACAAGCACTTGCACGAAAATCCCGGCTTATGCCTGCAATGGGATGTCGGTGAAATTTCGCCATTCGCTGCCATACTTCTAAAGCCCCATCCTTTTCAATCCCAGGACAGGTTTATGATCGAAGATCTCAAAGGCAGCGAATCGTGGCGCATGTTCAGAATCATCAGCGAGTTCACCGAAGGCTTCGACAAGCTTTCCGATATTCGCTTTGCCGTATCGATTTTCGGCTCCACCCGGATCAAGCCGAGCAGCCCGTACTATCAGGCCGCACAAACCGTGGCCGAGGTTCTCGCGAGCCACGGCTACGCGATCATCAGCGGCGGCGGACTGGGTATCATGGAAGCCGCCAATAAAGGCGCCCGTCTCAAGAAAGCGCGCTCGATCGGACTCAACATCGCCGGCGAAGAGAAATCGAATTCTTATCAAAACCTCAGGCTGGAATTTCGCTACTTTTTCGTGCGTAAACTCATGTTCGTGAAACATTCCATGGGCTATGTCTGCTTTCCCGGCGGATTCAATACCCTGGACGAACTGTTCGAAGCGCTCACTCTGATGCAAACGCACAAAATCCATCCCGTGCCTTTGATTTTGTTCGGTTCGGATTATTGGAAAGGACTGATCGATTGGATCAATAACACGGTCCTCGCCAATCAACTGGTCGACAAAGCCGATTTGACCCAAATCTCGATTACTGACGATCCCCTGGAAGTCGTCGACATCATGAACAAACACCGCGAATGGAAGCTCAAAAAGATTGTCGAGGCGACATCCGCCGCGTCTCCGGAAAGCTGACGACCGTGCCGTGATCGCTCTCGCCGGTCAGTTTTCGCGCCTGACTTCGATATAGCGAAAAACCGATAACGCGATGATGCCAAGCTGAAGCCGATCGTGCGACCGGCGTCGGCACGTTGATGCAAACGGCGGTGGAATGGAGCCGAAAGATCAACCCGCAGCTCGTGATCGGCATCCGCCGCGGCGAACAGGGCGGCCATTCCACCTCCATCCGGTTTTGCCGACGACACCGGACTGGATTCCGTGTCCTCATCCCCCTCCGCATTCCCATCGCCCGTCTTGCAGCGGTCTATGCCGCGCTGGCAGTACGACGCCAGTCGGCAGTCATCTGACGAAGAGTTCACTCGTTGCCCTTTGGCAGAATCTGATATGTGGCGAACATGCCGGCATCGATGTGATCCGCCACATGGCAGTGGAATAGCCATTCACCGGGGTTGTCGGCTTTCATGTCGGCGGTCACCATGCCGGCCGGGAGCAATTGAACGACATCCGTCCGTTGCGCGGCCGAGCGGCGGCCGATCGTGACGGTCTTTCCGTGCCAGTGCGGCGTGTGCAGGTCCACCTCATTGCCCATCCCGAGCAAGTGCCAGCGCACCTTTTCGCCGTCGCGCATCGTCAATCCTTTCAGGTTGCCGAAGACGTACCCGTTGATGCTGTGCATCAGGCCCGGCTCCTCCCCACCGAGTTTGTCGAAGATAAAGTAAGCGGTCACGAACTCCTGATCGACGTCTTTCGGGCGGCCGTCGCGGCGGGCCTCGCCCTTGCGGGTGACGATGATTGGACCCAACAGCCCCTTGTTGGTATCCGTGGGTTCGCCGATATGGGAGTGATACCACCAGACCTTGGAGCTGAGTTCGCCGCCCGCCGGGCCACTGTCTCCGTCCGCAATCCAGGTGTAGTCGAAGCACTGACCCGGCATGACTTCGGCCCCGCTGCCGGGCTCGGCGCCGGAATTCGCTCCGAAGTAATGGGCCCCTTCCTGATCCTTGGTATAGCGCAGGCCGTGGGGGTGCATGCCGGCGGCTCCCTGAGTGCGGTTGCAAAAGCGGACGTTGATCGTGTCTCCGACTTCCGCGCGGATGATCGGTCCCAGGATGCCCAGCCACTCCGGCTGCGGCACCGGACTTTTGAAGCCGGCGTCCCGATACTGGATGAACCGGGTGACCGGAAAGCTGTGACTGTTGGTCCATGGCTCCGGTATCTCGCAGGGCGCAGCATCGGGATGACAGTGGACCAGATTTTTCCCTGACGGCGCGAAATCCCAGATACCGTCTTCGGCAGCAATAAAGTACTGACGGGTCTGGGCGAAAGCGGCGGTCGCGATCATCACCACCAACGGAAGCGCAAGGAAGCCTATCGGGTGCATGCAGATGGTTTGGCCATTCATGAATTTTTCTCGGAGGAATCGTTTACGGCAGTAATTGCAGTTCCTATGCGACTTTAATAATAATCATTCTCAATCATATTTTCACCATTTAAATATGCCGCGACGAGCCCCGAATTGTCCGTTTTGAGTGGAACGCTCATTTGCTCTGCGCCGTCGGCAGTACAGATAGAGTCCACTCCCGCTCAATCCGAGCAGTACCATCCCGAACAAGGCCGTGAATTTGGGACCGTACGTTCCCCACAGCCGACCGCTGTGGAGCGGATACAAAAGATGGGTCCAGTGAGAAAAAGGCGTGGCGATCTTGAGCACCCGGCCGCCGGCATCGAGATAAGCCCAGCCGCCGTCACGAAACCGGAACTGCCAAGGCGTGCTTCCGTCCGCCGGGAAATAGATCCGCTCCAGCGGCGCCGCGGGATAGGCGCTGGTGGCGCTGGACACGTGGCGGGCAAGAGTTTTCGTCGTCACCGTCGGCTCGCTGCCGGCAAGCCGGGGCGGCGGGTCCAGCCATTGTTTCAAGGGCCCGGCAAAATTGAGAAGGCTTCCCATAACGGCCAGCACGGCGAGGAAACCACCTACGATCAAACCCAGTCCCCGATGCAGGCCCCGGATCGTGAGCGAGTCCCACCTCCCGGTACGATAGGTCGGGCGCCGTTGCCGGAGCAGGAGGCCGACACCCCAGAGGATGGGAACCAAAACCCCGGCGGCGCTGGCAAGGATTTGCCCGGTCAGTCCCAAGGGCTTGCCGCGATGCAGGGCGTAAAGAAAATCCAGCCCGTCCTGTTCGGCGGCATCGCGCATGGCCAAGGTTTGACCGGTTCCGGGATGGATGAAGGCCAGACGCCGGTCCGGCCCGACCAGTTTGGCCCGGGCGGCGCGCTCCGGAGCCGTAGGCAAATAGAGCACCTCCAGCCGATAGTCCGGATAATCGGCCGCGATGCGCTGCTCCAGGACAGCAGGGGGCAAACCCGCTTCGACCGCCCGGTTCAGGCGATACGGCGACTCCGCGTAGCGAAGCTCGTCGTAGAAGCCCAGCAGGATGCCGGTTGCGGCAATGATCATCAACGGCAGCGCCAAAGCCGTCCCCAGGTAAACATGGGTCTTGAACAGCCATCGAATCATTCTGCACCTTTCGTGGGATTACGCTCTGAAGCCTTGCAAATGCGCTTTGAGCGCTCGAAAGGCGACGCCGCGATCATCGCCCAGCAGGAAGGCGCGGACGCCGCGCTCGCTCCAGTATTCACGCTGCCCCGGCAGACGGGGAACCGCGCAGAAGGCGACGCCATGACTTCGGCAGGATTCGGCGATGCGCTCGATGGCCGCCTGTACCGATGGATGCTGGGGCTGGCCGGGCACGCCGTAAGATTGGGAAAGATCGACGGCGCCTTCGAGCACCAAGTCTATGCCGGGCATGGAGAGGATGTCGTCGATCCGCTCCACGCCCTCGCGGTCCTCGATCATGACCGCGACCAGAATCTCGGCGTTGGCGCACTCGAAATAAGTCGGCAGATCCAGGCGGCCGAATCCGGTCGTTCGTCCGCCGCTGATGCCGCGCGTCCCCAAAGGGTGATAGCGGCTGGCCTTGACGATAGCCTCGGCCTCCGCCGCATTTTTCACATGGGGCACGACGATGCCTTGCGCGCCACAGTCGAGAACGCGCAGGATGACGTCCGCCGCGATGCCGGGCACCCGCACCAGCGGCGTGATGCCGGCGCACTCGGTCGCCCGCACCATGTTTTCCAGCGTTTCCGGATTGGTGGAAACGTGTTCCAGATCGAGGATGACGAAATCGTATCCGGCGTATCCGAGCATCTCCGCCAGGAGCGGCGATGGGATCGAGTTCAACAGACCGAATACCGTCTCGCCTCCTCTCAAGGCCTGCTTGAGCCTATTGGTTTGCAGCATGGTGATTTTCCTCTAAGGGCAGATAAATGTGGGCCGGATGGGGGTGACGCAGAAAGTCATGATGGGAGATATGCCAGGCGTAGGCCCCCGCATAGGGAAAGATCAGCAAGTCGCCGACGCGGACGTGCGACACGGCAGCATCGGTGGCGAGCACGTCCTTGGGCGTGCACAGCTGCCCCACCACCGTGATTTTGGCGTCCCTGATCTCGGGACGCGCAAACGGATACGGCCAGCGCTCCACGGGCAGCACGAAAAAGGGATGACTGTGCCCGTGGGCATAAGGCGTCCGGAAGTGATGGGTCCCGCCCCGCCCGACCACGAAGTAGCGGCCGAGGCATGGCTTGATATCGATCACCTGCATGACGTAATTGCCGCAGAATCCGCTGACGTAGCGGCCCAACTCGAAACGGATGCGGTAGCGCTCCATCTCCTTGTCTTGAACCAGGCGCGCAAGGCCGGTGCTGAAGGCGGTCCAATCGAATTGTCTATCCGGCTCCCGATAATTGATGCCGATACCGCCCCCGACGTTGAGGTGCCGGATGTCCAATCGGTGTTCTTCCTGCCACTGCCGCACCTGATAGAAATAGGCCGCGAGCAGACGCAAATGGGCTTCCGCGTCCAATTGGTGGGACAACAGATGAAAATGGAAACCGCGGAGACGGATCTCGGGATGAAGGTCCAGCCAGGCCAGGCACTCGGACAGCCGGCCGGCCTCGATGCCGAATTGGGTGGCGCGGCCGCCCATGGCGAGGGAGGTCGCCGGCACTTCGTCCAAGGGTAGATTGAGGCGCAGCAGCACCGAGGCGGGTTGCCCCGCCTCGCGCGCCAGCCAAGCCAGCCGTTCGAGCTCCCACAGGCTCTCGACATGCAGCAGTTCCACTTTGCCGCTCAGGGCGGCGGCGAGTTCCGAATCCAGCTTGCCGGGTCCCCCGAAGATCACAGGGATTTCCCGGAAGTGTTCACGCACGAGAGCGAATTCGCCGCCCGAAGCCACTTCGAAGCCCGCAACCCAAGGCGCCAGTGTCTCCAGGATCGGCAAATCCGAATTGGCTTTGACGGCATAGAACAGCTCGCAACACGAGGGAAGCGAGGACACCAGATGAGCGACATGGCGGCGCAACGCCTCCAAGTCGTAGACATAAGCGCAGCAGGGTTCGTCGGCTTGATACGTGAAGCGCCGGACGGCGGCGACGACCCGGTCGTGGTTGATCGCCATCCTACGGCTCCCCGGCTTGGGCCAAGAGATGCGGAAGCGGCACATAACCTGCGTCGCGATCGGGACGCTTGAGAAAACGGTTGATGAAGTTGGCCTTGGCCGGCAGCGGCTGGCCCGCCAGAAGGGCGTTGATGCGCCCGGCGGAGCGAAGATCGCCGTAGCGCCACTGATACTCGCGAAGATGATGGCGCAATACGGTCCACAGCCGCCTTTCCAGGCTAGGCCCCATTTCGCCTAGCTGTGCGATGGCTTCGCAGAAATTGTTGACGAACAGGCAATAGGCGATCCGGTTCCACCCTTGCTCTTCGGAATAGAAAAGCGCCTGCCGCGCCCGCTCGCTGACTCCCTCCAGTTCCTGAAAAACCCGCCGTTCCCGCACCAGCTTGACCCCTTCGAAATCGCGCAGCCACACGCGGCAGGGCCTCCCGCCCCGGATGCCGGCCAAGACGTTTTGCAGATGCGGTTCGAAGACGAGCCCAAAGCTAAAGAAACAGTGGAAAACGGGATAGAGGAGATGTTCGACATAAGCATCGAACCAGCTTTCCGCGGCGGCAGCTAGGGACAGACCTTCGCGTTCGGCCAGGCGATTCACTGTTGCCATGAGCCGCACTCGGCCCAAGGAACGGTTGCCGAACAGGGCTCCCGCCAAAAGCGGCGTTTCCCCTTCCGCCAAGCGGTCTAGCCCCTCCCGCAGGATCAGTCCGAAGCCTTCGGTCACGGCCCGGTTCTCCTGCCTATCCGAGCCGTGAAGATCCAGCGAAAGAAAAGCCGGCTCTTCGAGCACCCTGAATTCCGGAAAGAGCCCCCGAATGGCGGGCAGGTATTGCCGCATGATTCGAGTCACGGCAAGGGCTCCCTCCAACTCGTAATGAGCATTCTTGCGCACGCAATTGGTGATGCGGACGTTCAGCGACAGCTTGTAGAAGTAGGGGTTTTCGGGATGGAACAGCGTGCGGATCGAAGAAGTCGGAAAATAGGCCGGCCCTCCTATTCCAAGGTCGCGCAGCCGATCCTCTCGAAGCGCTGCCCGCACCAAGGGATGATCGAACAGGTAGCGCGCCTGCCAGGGATGGACGGGCACCACGGCGAAATCGTCGTCGGTCCTCGACTCGGCAGGCGCCCGGAGCCGTATCAATTCTTCCGCGGATTCGGAGAGCAGCGACTCCTGGACCAAATGCTCGCGGCGTACGGCGAAGTAGTACAGCGGAAACGAGGTCCCAAGCTCCGGCGAATAACGCTGCAGATCCTCCGGCGAAAAGCCTTGGCGGCTCTTGGGCGCGGGATGGAAGGCGTGACCGAAGGTCAAGGATTGTTCGGATTCCAGGTAGGCTGCCAGCGGTTCGGCCGAAAACGCCTCGGGCTGAGATTTCGCGAGAATCGTTGCCGTGACGGCGACGCTATCCCGGATCTGCTCCATCAGCTCGGCATTGAAAGGCAATGCATGCCGCAAGGCCATTTCCCTGAGCAGCAAACTCGAGAGCATTGTCCAATCGAGGAGCGTCCAGGGTCTTCCCGGCAATTTGTAATAGGGTTGGGAGCGGTAGCGGTAATTGCCGGTAGGCGACGGCGCATCGACGACCACGAGCAGGCGGCTTCCGATCGAGGACAAAAGGACGTGCATCACCTGCCCTCCGGTACGGTGCAAGGCGGCGCGCAAGGCCAGCGGCCAATCGCTTTGGCCGAACAGGGGTCCGATGCCGATCTGTCCGGACGGTCCCGCGACTTCTCGACAATAACAGTTCAGCAGATTTTCCATGCAGCGCCGTCCGGCCTGATCTTCGGCGGACAGGATGCGATAGACGCTTTGCAGAGCTCTTTGCGACATGATCATCTCCTTTAGGTATTGCCGCTGGTTAACGGGGAGCAGGCCCGGCCTGTCGAGCAAAAGGCGGCGACGGCGACCACCGCCGCGCCGAGCAAAAACGGGGCATGCAAATTCAAGGATTGAGCGACGAGGCCGGCGGAGAGACCGGCGGCCACTCCAGCCCATTTGGAGCTGCTGTCCAGGCGACCGAAGGTTCGGCCGGCTGTGCGGTGATGAGCCGCACGGGCCATCAGGCTGTGCAGGGCGATGAAACAGGCGGTCATGGCCAGCCCCATCAAGAGCCGCCCGAGTCCCAAAAGGGCCGGCGTCGGGGCCAGCGCCTGCCCGATCAGGGAGACGGCCAGGAGAATAAACCCCGGCATCAGCGTCCTTTCCGGACGAACCGAATCGAGCCGGCGGCTCATGGGAGCGGCGCTCAGCAGGTAGACGAAGTGGGGCAGACCGAACAACAGCCCGGCGAGCGTGGCGGTCAGATCGGAAAACGACGCTTGGGCAAATGGGATGAAATAGGGAAAGGTCACCACCGTGGCGAAGATCAGGGCGAACTGCAAGGCGCAAAGCCGGAATAGCGCACCGTCGCCGGGCATGGAGCCCGATGTGTCCTTCGTCCTGGCGGAAGCTGCAGTCGAGCCGTCCGGAAGCCGCCACAAGAGCAGCGCCGCCGAGAGCGGCAGCAGGGCCAGATAGCAATAGATCCGAACCGGCGAATCCCACGCCATGAACGGCCCGAACACCGCCGGAGCGCCCGCCAGGGCGGCGCGCGCCGAGCCTTGCGTCCAGGTCAGGCAGCGGCTCAGCTGATTGCCGCTGACCACGGTCGCAAGGTAAGCATTGGAGGCGGCGAAGGTGCCGCCCAACACGCCTTGCAGGATGAGCGCCACGAAGAATGTCCAAGGGTTATCGCTGAGGCCGGCGAGCAGGAAACTTGCCGAGAGACCCAACTGGGCGCGCAGCAGGGAGATTTTCTTGCCGACGCGGTCGGCCAGCGCCCCCCACCAGGGACCGGCGAGCGCCGCAAACAGGGCGGGCACGATGTAAAGCCCGCCCACGAGGTAAGTCTCCTCACTGTGGAACGACTTGCCGAGGATCACCGCGAAAAAGGGCGGCAGCCCCAGGGCGGCGAAGGCGGACACGAAGTGACAGGCGAGCACCGCGGTCACCGTACGGCGCTGAAGCGGCGTCATGACGGATCCCGGAGAAAATTGGGGGCGGTTTTCCCGTAGAACTTGTTGACGTCGGCAGCGCCGGTCGCTTGCCTGGTTTGCAGGCTTGCGGCGGTAAGCAGATATTTGAGGTAGTGCCGGTCGTCTTCCAATAGAACCCGGCGGGCCAGGCGGGCGTCTTCCCCCTGCCCCTCCAGCTCGGTCAGGATAGCTTCCAGCTTGCCGCGCACCCCCACATAGAGCTCGCCGGCGGTCCATCGCCCGGTGGCGGTCAGCCCTTCCAGCGGGGCGGCGACGTTGAGCTGAAGAGTGATGGTCAGAAACATCTGTGCCAGCGCCAGCTCCTCGTCGACCACGATGCGGCGGTCCTGAAGACGCTCGACGAATTTCCCGAGTTCGGGCCAACGCCTTTTCAGCATGTCGCCGTGAATACGCGGGGCATCGTTGTCCTTGAGCAAAATCCGGAGCCTTGGGGCCTCTCGGCTTATTACCAGGATCGAATTCTGCTGGTTGGATTCGAGGGCTATACCGTAACGCAGCCACAGCAATAGATGCACGCGCAAGGTAAGATCCCAATACGCGTTCAGAAAATCTTCCAGACGACCGTCGAAAAAGCGCTCCGCCACTTCTTCGGCCACCAGCCGTCCGTCGGGCGTCGCGGCCGCCAAACCCGCGACCGGCAGCAAGGTGGCGTGCTCCAGTCCCGCGGGATAACGGCGGAGAATGTAGCCGAGGAACGGCAGATGATCGACATGGGCGCCGCGGCTTTCGTCGGTCAATAAAAGCAGGCCGGACAGCCAAGGCTCCCGTTCGGCGATGCGGCCGAGCAGCGTCTGCACCGTGTGTCCGTCGGCGATGGTGCTGGGCTTGATGGTGCGGATGTTTTTGCCGCCCAGGGTGCGGATGGTAAGGGGCAGCTTGATGTGGGTATCGGGCTCTTCGCGCACGACCACGGTGCGCACCGAGAGGGTCGGCAACACCGAAACGCGGCTTTCCGGAGCGGCGATGACTTTCGAACGAAGCCCATGCTCGTCCAGCAGACCGTCCAGCCGCCGGTTCCACAGGAACGGATGGACCGGCAGCAGCGCGTAGTCGGCCTCGAGACGGGATGCCAATCCCACCTCCTCGAAAGAAGGCCACCAGATTTCCCTGCCGGGAAACGAGGTTTCTTGGCAGAGATCCTTGGCGACCGCCAGCCAGCGCAACGGGAACGGACGCTGAAATTCAGGTCCGTAAGCCGAGAGATCGGCCGCTTCGAACCCCAGCTTGGCCCGCGCCGTCGGATAAAAGGGGTGATCCAGAAAGGAAGCGAGGCGCTCGTAATAGAGCTGACGCTCCGGCCAGTAGAGGCTATCCGCCGGTGTGCGCGGTGCCGCGCGCAGCTCGGCGAAATAGCGCTTCCGCTCCGCTTCGCACAAGACGCCGTGCTCGATCGCCGCACGGCATTCCGTTTCGAAATCGGCGAACAGCGCGGAGGCCTCCTCATCCAGACCTTGACGGAAACATGCCAGGATGTCGGCGATGTCGGACAATCTTTCATGCCGTCCGTCTCGCCGCCGAATAAGGGGCAATTCGTCCAAGGTCAACTCCTGAAGAAGACCCTCGCGGCGCACCGGAATCCATAAGCTGCCATCCCCGAGATGGTCCGCGACCAGCCATTGCTTCGGCCGTCCGCCTTCCGGTAAGGAGGAAAACGGAGTGGGGCCGGAGCCGACCAGCCGGCCTCGGCTGACAATCTCCCGGAGGTTCTCCCGCAGCAGGGCATCCACGACCCGGCGGCAGATGTAGTCGGCCAGGGAAGACGGCGCCAGCGTTTGCGGTGCCGCGCTCATTATTGGAACTCCCAAACCAGGGAAGCGGCCGCCCGATCCATCGTTCGCCGTATCAGCTCGGCCTTGGGACCGACACCGCTGAGAACTCCGAGATAGTCCTTGTTCGAATGGCTCAATGTGACGGCATCGCCGGTTCGGCGCAAAGGCCGGAAAGCGAGATGAACGCCCTCCTCTCGCCGAGTGAAATCCTGCGGCGCGCTTATCAGCCGGCCCTCCTGTCCCGCCGGAAAATAGCGGATCTCCGCGCTCCGGGCGGTCGGTTCCAGAGTCGGCAGAGCTTCCCCCAGATGCAGACGCAGCACGATCTCGAAGAGCGAGATACCGAGAATCTCCTGAAGCAGAAAATCGCGCCGATCGCCGATGCAACGGTAGTTGATCTCGATCAGGCGCGGACCCTCGGGCGTGGCGACGAATTCCGTATGGCAGGCACCGAAGCCGATGCCGAAGCCGCGGATCTGATCGCAGACTTCCCGTAGCCAAGGAATGGAGCGGCTTTCGTTCCAGCAGGCTTCCAGCTCGATGAAATGGGGCGGCGGCGAGAGACGTACGCGGAATCCGCCGAGCACGTTCAGGTTCTGTCCATCGCCCAGCGTTTCAAGGGTATAAAGAGGGCCCTCGATGTATTCTTCGAGCAGGATGGCCTGGCCGGGCTGAGATTTCCAGAGCGCTCGGCAGTGCCGTTCCAGCTCGCTCGCATTCCGCACCAGACCGACCTCGAGGCTCGCCACCCCGTCGCGCGGCTTGGCCACGCACGGGAAAGGGGCGTCGGACATGCGGCGTGCCAAACCTTCCTCGTCCCATACCACGGCATGCCAAAGCGGATCGATGCCTTTCAATCTCAGAGCGCACCGCATCTCCGCCTTGTTCTTGGCCCGATAAGCGACCCGCCAGTCTTTGCCGGGCAGGCCGAAATATTCCGCCGCGATCGCGGTGCTGGTCTGTAAATGGTCGCTATTGGAAAAGATCGCCGCCGGTTTTTTTCCGCGCCGCGTGATCGCCTCGATCACGGCGATGGGATTGAAGACATCGCAGGCGACCACGGCATCCGGATAGGCCGGCAGCTCGCCTCCTCCGAAATGCTGCCGATGCGCTTCGGCTTGGTCGGTCAGAAGCACGACCGGTAGACCCAAGGCGCGTGCCGCAGGTAAAAAGCCTTCGTTCACCGAGTCCGTTGGGACATGGGCTAGCAGAATCAATTCAGACATGGATGTTCCCTTTTTTCCAAAAAATTAAAGATCGAGCTGCAGGCTGAGCATGACGGAGCGCCCTGGCCCCGGCACTCGGCCAAGGCTGGTGTCCACGCCACGGAAGTAGTAGTTCTCGTTGAACAGGTTATTGGCTGCCAGCCCAGCCCGAAGGTTAGTCCCGTCGATACGGAAATCCTTCGTCACCTGAGCGTTCCAGACCCAATAGGACGGAATCTCGCCCCGGCTGCCCGTGGCGTCCTCCCGCTCGGTGTTGGCGGCATCGGTGAAGGCGGAACTGAGATACAAGCCATTCACGTTGAAGTTGTAGGTACCGATTCGGTAGTTGCCCTGCAGGGTGAATTGATGCGTGGAACTGAAGGGCACCCGGTTGCCTTTGAAGGCGACCTGGGTGGCTCCGCTGAACACGTTGTTGAGCTGCTCCGTATCCACGTAGGTGTAGCCCGCCTTGAGATCCAGCCCCGGCAGAAGCGAGGGGGTCCAGCCTAATTCCGTTTCGTAACCCTGGTGACGGGTTTTGCCGAGATTGCGGAATTTCGTGGTGCCGTTCTCCACGACGGCGACGATCTGGTTTTCGAAATCGAATTGGAAAAAGGTGAAAGCGGCCGAAAGCTCCGGCAGCGGCGTTAAACGCATGCCCGCTTCGTAGTTCCAGGCTTCTTCCACCCCCGTATCACCCTCGAGGGTAATTTGGGTGAACTGAACCGGCTGCAAGGATTTGTGCAGGTTGCCGAACAGGAAAACCTTGTCGGGCCAAAGATGAAACCCCACATCAAGGCCCGGCAGAAGCTCGTCGTTTCGGCTGCCGGCCTCGGTTCCGTTAAGCCGGTTGTGGCTGGTTTGATCAATCCACTCCACGCGCAGCCCCGGCGTGGCGCTCAGACGTTGGTTCCAGACGCTTAGCGTATCGCTGGCGTATAGCGCGACGGCATCAGTGGTAAATTGGAAATCCTGGGCACGATTGACTCGACCGGTGCTCAGACGGCGCCGATCCACCGCTTGATCGACCTCCTCGCTGACGTAACGTCCGCCCAGGGTGAACTTGTGATCCAGCCAACCGGTAGTCGCCCCCACGGTCAATCGAGGCTCGGTACCATAGGCGGTGAACGTGCGCGGACTGGTTTGCACGCCGTTGGACACCCTGGACGGATCGAGACTGCACGAAGTCGCGGTGCTGTTCAATAGGCAGCCGACGGTAAACTCGCGGTCGCTGGTATGGGCGAAGTTGCTCCAATTGAATTCGGCCGGCGCGCCGAAAAAATCGAAATTTTGGTTATAGATCAGGTGCCCTCGCACGGTGTGGCCCTGGAACTTATCAAACGGCCGCTGCGACTGGAAGCGGTCGTCACGATAGGCCTCGGGCGACAAGCCTCCGGGCAGTTCCGTGTCGGTGTTGTAGTATTGCAAACGGGCTTTGATAGAAGCGTTGTCCGTGAGGAACCAATTGGCGTCCGCGATCAGGTTCTCGACTTCGGTGTCGGAATGGGACCGAAAGGAATCGCCTAACACGGTGTTCGCCTGGAACTGCAAGCCCAGCCTGTCGTTCACAAATCCGCCGACCCGAAAATAGCTGTCGGTGAGAACGTTTCCGGTTTCGCTGGAGATCGTCAGCGCTTCCTTCAGCGTGGTACTGAATGTTTCCGGGATCGGCTTGCTGACGAAGTTGATGACACCGCCGACGTTGTTGGGCCCGTAGCGCACCGCCACCCCGCCCCGCGCTACGTCGATGCTCTCCACCGTTTGCATGGTCAGGGGAAACATCGACAGTCCGGTCTGCCCGTAAGGTGCCAGCGCGATGGGTATGCCGTCGACCAGTACCAGCGTGCGCTGGCTGCGCCGGGGATCTAGGCCGCGCACACCGATATTCGGCAGAATACCGGTCCCGCTTTCATCCTGTACGCGGACACCCGGGACCAGCCTCAAGGCATCCTCGACGTTACGCATGCCGGCTTGGTGAAGCTCCCGTTCGGTAATCGCCGTGCGGGCGCCGGGATAGGTTTTGACCGAATCTTCCGTGGGGGCTCCCAGCCAATCGCCCGTAACTTTCACTTCTTCGAGCTCGGTGGTTTCCAAAGCCGCGATAGACCGATTCGAGTCCGCCTCCTGCCCTCCGGCTCCCTCATCGGCAACCCGTTTTTCGCCCTGGAGATCCTGATTGGATTCCTCGCTAAGCGCCGGGAGCGCAAAGGCGGCGAGCCCAGCGAGAATAACGGTGGTAATTTGGCAAGACCCACGCTGCATAAATAAAGCTCCTTTGTTGTTTTTGTAAGCCCGGCAGATCGCCTCATCCCGAGGATGAGGTTTCGTCGCTCTCTGCCGTATTAGTAATGTGAATGCGAACGATTCTCATGTCAATAAAATTTAAGAAAGCGGCATGCCAGACCCCGTTTGGGCGCCAGCGACGCCGTCTAATCCGTTGAAACCTTGAAACTCAGCGGCGTTAGCAGGATATGAACTGTGCTATGCTGGGCGGGTCATGCGCCCCGGACTTGATACATTGCGGCGACTGAATCCTAAACCGTATACTCCGACCAACAACTAGAAATGGAGCGATCTGTGGAAAAACCTTTTATCCTGCATATGTTCACCCCGGAAAAGAACCTCAGCCCGTTCGACGTTAACATGGCTTTGGACGCCGGCTGGATTTCCGCCATTCCGTACCTCCATATCGAACTGGGCGAAGTCACCGCCCTCGTGCAAGATGCGATTTTCTCCAGAAGTCCGAGCGGCGTGAAACGAACCGGCATTTTCATCGGCGGAAGAGATGTAAAGATGGCCATGGACATGCTCCGCACCGCTCAGAAGTCCATGGTTCCGCCCTTCGTGATCTCCGTGTTTGCAGACCCTAGCGGCGCCTTCACCACGGCCGCAGCCATGGTCGCCATGGTGGAGCGGGAACTGGAAAAGCGCCATCAAACCAACTTGCAGGGCAAGAATGTACTCGCTTTGGGAGGCACGGGTCCGGTCGGACAGATTGCCGCGGTGTTGGCCGCCAAGGCCGGAGCCAACGTAAAAATCATCGGCCGCCAGCTGGAAAGAGCCCAGAAGATCGCGGAACTATGCAATGCCGAATTCGGTAACGGTCAAACCGATATTCAAGGCGATGCAGACGCCAACAAACCGGAGCTGATCAAAACCGCCGATGTGGTATTTGCTACCGCCGCAGCCGGAATTGAAGTGCTGAGCGCGGAATTGGTCGCCTCTGCTCCGCAACTCAAAGTCGCCGCCGATGTCAATGCGGTTCCGCCGTCCGGAATCGCCGGTCTCGGCCCTCACCACAAGGGCACGGAAATTGAGGGTTCCCGTAGCGGCGCCGTCGGCGTTGGAGCCTTGGCTATCGGTAACGTGAAATACCAAACCCAGCACAAACTGCTGAATATAATGCGCTTTCAGTTGCGACAATCGGATAAGCCGGTTTTCCTAGATTATAACGATGCTTTCGAAGTGGCTCGGGAATACGCAAAGAAGCTTTAAAGCGTCAAAGCAGAAATTCATTAATATGCTATTTCTTACTATGGATTCAATGGCCACATACTGAGTGGCCATTATCCGGTTGGTAATTAATTATTCGACCATCCGATGGCTAGGGACAATTATCGGGTTCGAGGGTATTTAATTATCCATATAAAAACAATAGTTAACTGGATCAGCCAAGAGGAGCATAATAATGAATAATACCGCCGAAGCCATTAAAATCACGGATGCCGATAATGATCGATTGCTCAAGGAAATGGTGGACAAAAGCTATACACGATGCCGACTAACCGGGACCTTTATAGATGACTTTTATAATGCCTTTATCGCAACATCGCCCAGAATTGCGGAAAAATTTCGGAAAGCCGACTGGGAAGCTCAGAGGCGTTTGCTGGATCACGGCATCAGGCATTTGATTCTGTTTTTTCACGAGCCTAGCCCCGTCACGGCGGAAAAGATGATTCAGCTCGGCGAATCCCATTCAAGAAGCAGACTTAATATAGAACCTGATCTTTATGATTTTTGGGTTTCTGCCCTGATATCGACCGTCGCCGAAAGCGATCCAAAATTCAATCCCGAACTCGACGCAGCCTGGAAAACGGTTGTCGAGCGCGGTATTGCCGTCATGAAATCCATGCATGACGACTAAGCTACCTAAGACCAAGTATCTTTATTACTGACGTAGAGAAACCAACACATGTCCAAACGCAGTGTTTTATACATGCTCGATCCGATGCCCCATAACAGCCCGTTCGATATCAACATGGCGGTCGATGCGGATTTCGACATGATTATTCCGCTCAACAACGTAAAGCTCGAGGAAATCAACGGCCTTACGCAAGACGCCATCTTTTCGCGCGGACCGGAAGGCGTAAAAAGAACGGGCATGTTTATCGGCGGACGCGATATCGGTTTGGCCGTGAGTATGTTGGAAGCTACCCAAAAGGCCATGGTGCCGCCCTTCCAGTTTTCCGTCCTGGCCGACCCCAGCGGAGGTTTTACCACGGCGGCGGCTTTGGTCGCAGTGGCTGAAAAACAGCTCAAGGAGAAACACGGCATGGAGCTGAAAGGGTGCAATGCCGTGGTGTTCGGCGGCACCGGCCCGGTGGGCATAGCCACCGGGGTTATTGCCGCTTTGTGCGGAGCGGAAACGACGATCATCGATCACGCGTCGCTCGACAATGCACTGGAAAAGGCCGATACCTACGGGCGCCTGTTCCAAACTCGCCTGGAAGGCACATGTGCGGCATCCGAGGCCGACAAGGCCCACTTGCTTCACAAGGCGGATGTCGTGTTCTGCACGGCCAAGGCCGGAGTGCAGGTTCTAAAAGCCAGCGCCCTGGCGGAAGCGAACCAACTCAAGGTTGCGGCGGATGTGAACGCGGTTCCGCCATTGGGTATCGAGGGCGTCAAGCGGACTGATTTGGGCACTCCGCTCAAGCATGCAGTCAACTCTCCGGGTGCCGTCGGCATCGGTGCATTGGCGGTCGGCGATTACAAGTACAAGCTGCAACAGCATTTGCTCCGCTCGCTCCTGACCCAGGAAGAGCCCGTTTTTTACGATTTCCGCGAGGCATTCAAAATCGCCCGGACCATGGTCTGACGCGTCGGCTTCGCAGCTTTCCCGAAGTCGAGCAAACCGCCACAAGGGATGCCAATCGGCATCCCTTTTTTCAGCCGACATTCGAAAGTCATCGAAGCTTGTCCGACGTTCCTTTAGAGCGCGTTCATCTCGCTCATACGGCATAACGGGCTTGGCGGAAGTCGTTGGCGCTTTCGGCTAGGGTAAATCGACTCAAGTATTTGTAGGTCGGCAATCCTTTGCCGACGAACCCGTTGCCCTAACGGCGGCGTCGGGAAGGGCGGCTTCGGCGCTCCAATCGCAAACGGTCATCCCAGGAGCGCTGGGATGACCGTTTGCGATTGGAAGGGTCGCGGCTAAAGCGACCGTTTGCGATTGGGAGGGATTCCCGACCTACTCGCGAGTTCCCGTACGGTAGATATGAAAATGCTTTAGTTTTTCCAAACCCGGCGACCGAAACCGCAGCAAAAGGGCTTCCGGGAGGTCCTGAACCTGGGAGGGTGGATGAACCCCGCTGCGCTTACCGCGGTCTATTCGATATAGGGCCATCCGCCCCCGACCTAGATTATTTACCTCGCGCCGAGCGATTCTCCAAAACGCATGAAAATCTATAACCTCTTCCCGCGGCTCGCGGGTCCTTTGAATCGTTGGAAGCCGCATCTGGAAAGAGCGGCGGATATGGGATTCGACTGGATCTTCGTCAATCCCATCCAAAAGCTCGGACGATCCCGCAGCCTTTATTCCATCAAGGATTATTTTCAAATCGATCCCTGGTTGCTGAATGCCCGCTCTTCCAAATTGCCGGAAGAACAACTGCGCGAGATCGCAAGTCAAGCCGAAAGCCTGGGGCTCGGCATGATCGTCGATTTGGTCATCAATCATTGTGCCTATGATTCGGCTTTGCTCAAGCAGCATCCGGAGTGGTTCGTCAAGCAAGGCAGGCGCATCGCCCACCCGTTCTGTATGCATGAAGGAGAAAAGGTCGTCTGGCGCGATCTCGCGCAATTCGATCATCAGCATACGTCCGATCCGAAAGGTCTGTATCGTTACTGCCGCGAAATCGTCGAATACCTGGTCGGCCTGGGCTTTAAGGGACTGCGCTGCGATGCGGCTTACCAGTTACCCAGCCGTTTCTGGGCACGGCTCATCGAAGAAACCAAACGGGCGCACCCCGAAACCGTATTCCTGGCCGAGACCTTGGGCTGTAGTGCCGATCAAACCCGGGAAACCGCGCAAGCCGGTTTCGACTTTATCTTCAACAGCTCGAAATGGTGGGATTTTTCCGGCTCCTGGCTGATGGATCAATACCGGCTCACACGTGAAATCGTACCGTCCGTCAGTTTCCCCGAAAGCCACGATACGGCACGCGCATTCGCGGAGTTCCAGCAGAATGTCGATGCGGTCAAACAGCGCTATTTCTTCTCGGCGCTGTTTTCCGCCGGTGTGATGATACCCATGGGATTCGAATTCGGCTTCCGAAAGCCGCTCCACGTCGTCGATACCACGCCTGATGACTGGGAAAAAACGGATATCGATTTGACCGGCTACATCAAACAGATCAATGGAATCAAGAGCCGGCATCAGATATTCGATGAGGAGAGCGCCACGCAAGTGCTCGACCATTCCAATCCGGAAATCTTGCTGATGCGAAAAACCGCCAGCCGGAAGCGTAGCGAGGCATTGATCATTATGAACAAGGACGCTTGGAATCGGCAGAATTTCTTCTCCGACAATCTGTACCATCTTGTTCAAAGCGAACCGCCGCTGTTCGATGTCTCGCCGGAATGGCCCCTGGATTACTTGCCGACGCCTTTCCAGTTCGAGCTGACACCGGGAATGGGACGGGTCCTGGTAACGCAGTGACGCTCTCTGCCCGCATCGAAAGTGCAACCAAAGTAACGCAAAATGCGGGCTGACCGGTGGAGACGCCGTTCAGGCCGATCTTCGGCAATCATTCCATCCAATAATCCGTGGCCGTCATCACCCCGATTTCGCGACGCACAGGCCACCCGAGTAAATAGGCTAACTCCTAACTTGAGCCGACATGGCGTTTTTTTCGAAACCCTGGATCGCTTAAACTAGCCTTGTCGAGTTCATGTTAGGCAACCGGACGCAACCTCATGACCCAAAAGACCCCGCCTCAAGATAAGAAAGTAAACGCTTCCGAGTCCCAAAAAGGAAAACCCGGAAAAGCCATGGAGAAGCCCGCGACAAAGGAAAAATCCCAAGCCAAGGCCACTCGATCCAAAGCTGCAAACGCGCGTTCGCCGTCGGAGACCTCCGTTGTTCGCGCGAAGCCTTCTACGAGGTCCAAGACTCCGGCATCCGGGAAAGCCGTTCGCCACGAGCCGGAGAAAGAAACCGTTTCCCTCGCGGCAGCCATGGCGCCGGCCGAAAAAATCGCGCCCAAAGCTTCAGGGAAAAAGCCGGAAAAAGCCGAACCGGAAGTGAAGCTGGTTAGCGCGAAGCTCGGTCGGGCGGATCAAGAGAAGCCGGTCGAACTCGCTTCAGCCGAATCTCCCGCGAAAGTTACGGAAGCTGAGGCATGGTCACGACATTCAAAGAAATCAGAGGACTCTGACGAAATACCGCCCGCTCCGATTTCTGCCGCCGATTCGCCGTCAGCACCTGAGCCGATAGCCCCCGAACGCCTAGAGACTGCGAAGCTATTGCCCTCAGAGACAGCTAGTGCAATTCCGGCTCCGACGCCGACGCCAGAAGAGTTCCGTCCCTTGGAGAAAATGCCCCCGCCCGAACCGGAATCCGTGCCGGTGGAACCGGAACCGCGATCGGCGTCGCAGGCTCAGCTCGCGCCTGAACCCGAACCGATGCCACACCAGCCTGTTTCAGCGATTCCGTCGATGTTTATCGTTCAGATCACGCCCGAGCTCGCGCCGGTCGCCAAAGTCGGCGGCCTCGCCGATGTCGTGTTCGGACTCGGCAACGAACTGGAAATCCGCGGCAATCACGTCGAAATCATACTGCCCAAATACGATTGCCTACGTTACGACCATATCTGGGGCCTGTGCGAAACCTACAAAGACTTGTGGGTGCCCTGGTACGGCGGCGCCATTCATTGCACCGTCTATTTCGGATTCGTGCATGGCCGCAAGTGCTTCTTCATTGAGCCGCATTCCAGCGACAATTTCTTCAACCGCGGCTGCATTTACGGCTTCAACGACGACGTTCTGCGCTTCGCGTTCTTCACGCGGGCGGCCATGGAGTTTCTCTGGAAATCCGGCAAGAATCCCGACATCATTCATTGCCATGACTGGCAGACGGCGCTGGCGCCGGTGTTTCTGTTCGAGATCTATAAATTCCTCGGCATGACCCACCCGCGGGTGTGCTTCACCATCCACAATTTCAAGCACCAGGGAGTCACCGGCGCGCAAGTGCTCCACGCGACCGGCCTCAACCGGCCCGAATACTATTTCCATTACGACCGGCTGCGGGACAATTTCAATCCCCATGCGATCAATCTGATGAAAGCCGGCGTGGTCTATTCCAACTTCGTGACGACCGTTTCCCCGCGCCATGCCAACGAAGCCAAGGACCAGGGCCAGGGTTTCGGCCTTGAACCCACGCTGCATATCCACCACGTAAAATACGGCGGCGTCGTCAACGGCATCGATTACAACGTGTGGAATCCGGAAATCGACCGCTATATCCCTCATCATTACGGCGTCGACAACATCGAGGAAAAATACAAGAACAAGAAGGCGCTGCGAGACCGCCTGATGATCGCCGACAACGAAAAACCGATCGTCGCCTTCGTCGGCCGGCTGGACCCCCAGAAAGGGCTGGAACTCATCCGCCATGCCATTTTTTATACGTTGCACCGGCGCGGCCAGTTCGTGCTGCTGGGCTCCAGTCCGGACGGACAGATCAACAGCTATTTCTGGAGCCTGAAACACCAACTGAACGATAACCCGGATTGTCATATCGAAATCGGCTTCAACGAGGAACTGTCGCATCTCATCTACGCCGGCGCGGATATCATGCTGGTGCCGAGCCAGTTCGAACCCTGCGGTCTTACCCAGCTGATCGCCATGCGCTACGGCACCGTGCCCGTGGTGCGGGAAGTCGGCGGCCTGGCGGACACGGTATTCGACAAGGATTATTCGTACAAGCCGCTGAACGAGCGCAACGGCTATGTGTTCAGGGATTACGATTACAGCGGGCTGGAATCGGCGCTGGGACGGGCGTTGAGCTGTTACTACGACTATCCCGATCACTTCCGGGAACTGATGAAGAACGCCATGCGCTACGATTTTTCATGGAAGAATCCGGGACAGGATTACCTCAATATCTACGACCTCATCCGCGAGAAATAAGACTCGCTCGGCAAGACCCGGACGATTAGCTCAAGATCGCGAAAGCTCGAGCGGCTTGATCAATACCTTGGAGGCGCGTTGGAGGCTATAAGATGCCCGGCGCGCCTCGGGCAAATCGGCAGTGTTCGCCTGTTCGAAACCGCGTTCCCGGAACCAGTGCGCCGTTTGAGTGGTTAGCGCGAATAGCCGATTCAGATGCAGGGTGCGGGCCTTCGCCTCCAGATATTCGAGCAAACGCTCGCCCCGCTTTTCGCCGCGGTAATCGTCATGGAGCGCGAGGCAGGCCAATTCTCCCATCCGTTCTTCCCGGAACACATGCAACGCGGCGCAGCCGATAATCAGTCCGTCCCGCTCGATCACCACGAAATCGTGGATATCGGTTTCCAGCCGTTCGCGGGAGCGCGGCACCAGTACGCCGGCTTGCTCGAGCGGCGCGATAAGATCGAGCACCCCCGCAACGTCCTGAACCTTCGCCGGGCGCATGGTTTCGAACGGCGTTCGGCTAATCAGCGTTCCGATACCGTCTCGGGTGAACAATTCGAGCAGTACGGCGCCGTCGATGTGGCGATCGAGCAAGTGAGCGCGCTGTACACCTTCGCGACACGCCCTGACCGCAGCTTTGAGGTGCGGAATAACCTCCTTGTTCGCTAAGGCGCTTTCGTCTTTCAGCAATTCCTCGGCCTCGCCGGTGGTAAGCTGCCGAATCAGCTTCCCGTCGGAACTGGAGATGCAGTCTTGTTCCGTCAACAGCAGCAGCTTGTCGGCCCTGAGGGCGATGGCGGCCGATGTCGCGACCTGTTCGGCATTGAGGTTGAACACCTCGCCGGTGGGCGAGTAACCGATCGCGGAGAGCAACACGATATCGCCCCGGTCCAGTGCTCCGCGAATCCCGTCGACATCGATGCGCCTCACTTCTCCGGTGTTCTGGAAATCCACGCCATCCCGAACGCCCACCGGCTTTGCCGCGACGAAATTGCCCGAGGCTACCCGGATACGCACACCGGCCATCGGCGAATTGGCTAGGCCTTGCGACAACAATGCCTCGATTTCCACCCGAACCGTTCCCGCAGCCTCCTTGACGCATTCGAGCGCCGTTTTATCGGTGATGCGAAGTCCTTGATGATAATTCGCCTCGACGCCACGGAATCTCAGACGGGCGTCGATTTGGGGGCGAATCCCGTGCACCAGAACCAGGCGCACACCCAGTCCGTTGAGCATGGCGAAATCGTGGATCGCGTTAGGGAATCCGCTATCGGCAACGGCTTCCCCGCCGAACGACACGACGAAGGTTTTTCCCCTATGAGCATGGATGTAGGGCGAAGAATCGCGAAACCAGCGAACGAAAACGTCGGGAGAAGTCGATGAAGGCATTTTCCGCTCAAGCCTCGGGCCGGATGCAAAACCGTTCGATCAAACGGCTCAGGATATCGGTTCCTGCACGGATATGAGTCATCGGAAGATACTCGTCGGGTTGATGGGCCTGTTCGATATGGCCCGGTCCCATGACGACGGTTTGCAGCCCGAGCCGTTTCAGAAACGGGGCCTCGGTGCCAAACGCGACGGCACCGGAATCGTAGCCGCTCAATTCCTCGCAACACCGGACGATTTCCCCGTTGGCATCGCTCTCGAACGGCGGCAATCCCTCGAACATGCGGCGGATTTCGAGGGAAAGCCCATTGGCTTGGGCCAATACCGGCTCCAGCCGTTTTACCAGCTTCTCGTGCAAATCCTCGAGCTCCATTCCCGGCAACGGGCGAATGTCGATCTGGGTTTCGCAGTGCGCGCAAATGCGGTTGGGATTGTCTCCGCCGTGGATAGAACCGAGATTCAGCGTCGGATAATCCACTTTGAACGCCGGATTGCGGTGCCGAGCCCTGAGCTCGGCACGGAAAGCCAGCAATTCCGACAGTACGGCGTGCATGCCATCGATCGCGTTCGCGCCCAAGGAGGGATCGCTCGAATGCCCGGCCTTTCCCCTCACCACGATGGATTCGAGCATGACGCCCTTGTGCATGCGGATCGGCTTGAGACCGGTAGGCTCCCCAATGACGGCGTAACGCCCGAGTTTCACATTGTCCGCTACCAGGGATTTCACTCCCGACATCGAACTTTCTTCGTCGGCGGTCGCGAGAATGACCAAAGGATGTCGAAAGTCCTTGGCTTCGAAGCGGTTTGCCGCCTCCAAGGCCAGCGCAAAGAAGGATTTCATGTCGGCGCTGCCGAGGCCATAAATACGACCATCCTTTTCCACGGCCTTGAAAGGGTCCGAAGACCATAATTCGGGATCGCAAGGAACTGTATCGGTATGACCTGACAGGACTAGTCCGGTGGGATCCTCGCGACTGCCCAGGGTTGCGATCAGATTGGCTTTGCGATCGCCGATAGCACGGATTTCGACAGAAAAGCCCAGTCCGCCCAGCCACTCCGCCAAAAGATGGATGACCGCAAGATTGCTTTGATCATAATGGGGATCTGTGCAACTGACCGAGGGGCGCTCGATGAGCGCCCCGATCATTTCGAGCGTTTCCGGAATGGCCCGGTTCACGACCTTAGATGTCCTCCAGATTCATATCGGTTACCGCACCTTGGGAGGCGGACGATACGAGCTTGGCGTACTTGGCGAGCACCCCTTTGGTATAGCGCGGCTTGGGCTGGCGCCACTCCGCGAGCCGAGAGCGTATTTCGTCCTCGCCGAGGTGCAATGTGATTTCGCGCCTTTCGGCGTCGATGGTAATGGTGTCGCCGTTACGAACGATCGCCAGAGGGCCGCCCGCATAGGCCTCAGGCGTAATGTGACCGACGACGAAACCGTGGGTGCCGCCGGAAAACCGCCCGTCGGTGATGAGCGCCACATCCTTGGCCAAGCCCTTGCCCATGACGGCGGAAGTAGGCGAAAGCATTTCGCGCATGCCGGGACCGCCCTTGGGTCCTTCGTAGCGTATGACGATGACATCGCCTTTCTGTACCGTAGCGTCCAAAATCGCCTTCAGGGCCAATTCCTCACAGTCGAAGACCCGCGCCCGCCCGGTGAAGGAAAGCCCTTCCTTTCCGGTGATTTTGGCAACGGCACCCTCGGGCGCGAGATTGCCTTTCAGAACCACCAAATGGCTGTCCTTTTTGATCGGGTTATCGAGGGGACGTATCATCTCCTGCCCATCGGGATACGGACGCACGTCCGCCAAATTTTCGGCGAGTGTTTTACCCGTTACGGTGAGGCAGTCACCGTGCAAAAGTCCCGCGTCCAGCAACATCTTCATCAAAGGTAAGATGCCGCCGATTTCGATCAGTTCCGCCATGGCGTAGCGTCCGCTCGGCTTGAGATCGGCCAGCATGGGTACTTTCTCGCCGATGCGGGTGAAATCGTCCAGCGTCAGATCGACGCCGCAGGCGTTGGCCATGGCCAAGAGGTGCAACACCGCGTTGGTGGACCCGCCCAACGCGATGACGACCGTAATGGCGTTCTCGAAAGCCGGTTTGCTCATGATGTCGCGGGGGCGGATGCCGAGTTCCAGGAGCTTGAGCACCTGCTGGCCGGCTCTTTCACAATCCGATTGTTTGTCCGGCGAAACCGCCGCCTGGGCGGAGCTGCCTGGAAGACTCATGCCCAGCGCCTCGATGGCCGAAGCCATGGTGTTGGCGGTGTACATGCCGCCGCACGAGCCCGCGCCGGGAATCGCCTTGGCTTCGATCTCCTTCAATTGCGCGTCGTCGATCTTGTCATTGGCGCGGGCACCGACCGCCTCGAATACGGACACAACGTCGAGCTTCTTATCGCCAAGACAGCCGGGCAGAATGGTGCCGCCGTAGACGAATACCGCGGGACGGTTGAGGCGCGCCAGCGCGATCAGGCAACCCGGCATATTCTTGTCGCAGCCGCCTATGGCCACGACACCGTCGAAGCCCTGACAGCCTACGACCGTCTCGATGGAATCGGCGATGACTTCTCGGGACACCAGCGAGTACTTCATGCCCTCCGTGCCCATCGAGATGCCGTCCGAAATGGTGATGGTATTGAAGATCACGGCCTTGCCGCCGCTTTGATCCACACCGCGGGCTGCGTCGTCCGCCAGACGGTTGATGTGCATATTGCACGGCGTCACCATGCTCCAGGTGGACGCGATGCCGATCTGGGGCTTTTTGAAATCGTCATCCGAAAAACCGACCGCGTGCAGCATGGCCCGGCTCGGCGCCCGTTCCATGCCGTCGACGACCTGGGATGAAAAGGAACGGGTTTCTTTATCGCTCATCAGTAATCTCCAACAACAGGACTTAGCCGATTTACGGCTTGTAACACAGTAACAAATCGACTGGCGGCTTAGAGGCCATTATGAACTTTCAAGGATGATCCGAAGAATCGAGCATTCGGCGCAAACGTGGGTAGTCTCGACAGGTTTGCCTGCTTCTGTAATTCAATCCGTTAAGCCGAAATCATTACAGGCGCTAGAACGAACCCCAAGCACTTTTCTTGCGCCAGCTCATGCGCGGCAGGACCACTCCGAGCACGATGCCCCCGAAAAGCACTCCGGCGCCGATCATAAACCAATCTTGACGATGATCCTCATCCAAAGCCTGCTTCTCCCGGCGAATCGTATCCAATTCCCGTTCAAGCTTGATAACGCTTTCCCGCAGCATATCGCGCTCGGCCTGGATTTGGAGAACATTGGCAGAGGCCTGACGTATCGCCATCAGTTCGGTGTTCAGGCGGGTAGTCTCTGCTTGAAGTTGTTGGGCTGTCTTATCGGTACTTTGTTTCCCTGATGTTACGGTAGACAGTTCACTTTTCAGCCGTTTGTTTTCTTCCAATGCTGTCTCGAGTTTTTTGGTCATTTCGTCCAGCTGGTTGATAGCGATTGGCTGATCAGAAAGATACCGACTGAGTATCCATCCCTCCTCACCGCTGTCCAACCGCACGAAGGAATAACCCGTCTGGGGATTTTTCTCGAGCACGTTAACCGCCGTGCCCGAAGGCACCATTCTTACAATCTTGTGTTGTAAGCTCTGACCCCGGCGCAACTGAACTTCCAATCTGTCGGTGACATAGGCCTTCTCGGCGGCGTAAATCGTGACAGGGGCAGAAAGAATAAGTACGAAGAGAATCGTTGTTAACGTATTTTTTTGCATCAGCAGAGCCACTTAACGTTCTAGCAATAGTTAAAGGGTGAGATTTGATTTCTCGCCACGACCGACCCTAGCATGAAAAGCCACAGCGCAGAAGAATTCTCTCGGGCAACATTCGGGCCGGCCCGTATCGCTCTCGCCCGGGCAACGCACATTCCGGCACCGAGAAAGTGTCGCGCTTTTTTTTACCCGCTCGGTTGCGACACTACATTCCCTTGAGCAGGATCTCGGCTTTTTCCCGTTCAGCAAAATTTTTCTTCTCCTTCAACAGGCGCTCCAGTTCCTTGCGTGCCTCGTCTTTCCGCCCAGACTTAGCCAAAGCCTCAGCCAAATGAATACGAATCTGCGCCACATGGGGTGCATGCACGGCAGCGTCCTGCAGTAAATTCAGGCCTTCTTTCTGTTTTCCGTTCTGGACGAAAATCCACCCGACCGTATCCATGACTTCCGGACGATTCTCGGATGCCGGGAGCAATTTTTCGGCTAAAGGCAAAGCCTTGTCGCTGCCCAATTCTTGATACAACCAGGCCAGGTTATTTTGGACGAGCGAGTTTTCCGGCTTCAGGCTTTGAGCTTTTTCGTAAGCCTCCACGGCTTCTTTCCGTCTCCCGGCCTCCTGATAAGCCATAGCTAGCATCATCCAGGACTCGACGTCGTCTTGGGACGATTGCAGCCAATGAGTCAGCCCGTCAAACGCCTCGGTATCCTGCCCCAAAGCATGGCGCGTCTGAAACAACCGCCGCGCCAAGGCCGAGTTCGGAGCCAATTGGAAAGCCTTTTCATAAGACGCGAGCGCTTCCTTGAACAGCTTCTGAGCGAACCGAATGTCGCCATCCATTTGGAAGCCCACAGCTAACTTCGGGTGCTTGGCCTTGATATCTTCCGCTATTTTTAATGCTTCTCGGTAATTCTTGTCCTGAAGGTTGAACTCCGCTTTAGCTAAGAGGGCCGGCATATAATCGGGAGCTTGCTTCAAAACACTTTCCCATTCGACCCTAGCCGCTTGCTTTTCGCCCTTTTTATACAGGACTTGGGCCAATTGATGGCGATATTCCGGATTCCCCGGAACCTTGCTCACCAATTTCTTAAACGTGGCGATGGCACTTGCTCCCTGGTCGTTGGCCGATTGAGCCAAGCCCAGACTTTGAAGCGCCAATGGGTGATCGGGATTATTGGCTTCGGCATCGCGAGCAACCTCCAACGCCTGCAAAGGCTTACCCTGTGCCAGGAAGTATCGGGACAGCAACACCGACGGCTGCAACACCTTTGGATTTCTTTCGCGGGCCTCCTTGAGATGTTTCTCCATATTTTGATAGTCCTTACGCATTTCGGCGATCTGAGCCAGACCGATGAGCGCCGCCAAGTTTTTCGGGTCGCGTTGGAGAATCTGTTGATAACGTTGGGACGCGGCATCATGGTTGTTGCCCCTGAGTTCAAGCTTCGCCAAATTAAGCGCGGCGGTAGCATAATCGGGATTGAGCTTCAATGCCGCCGTCCAGTGCTCGCGCGCCTTATCCGTATCGCCCTTGGACATATAGGCGGTGCCAAGCAAATTATCCGGCATTGGGTCGCCCGGCATCTTGCTCATCAGTTTTCGTGCCGCCTCGATCGCTTCATCCGGCTTCTTCTGCTGGATCAAGGCTAGGACCAACATGACGTCCGCTTGCAACAGGTTTTGATCCAGGTCGACGGCGGATTTGAGATCGACCACGGCCTGTTCCATTTGCCCGGACGCGATACGCCCTAGGGCCAACTGCGCTTTGACCGCCGCTACGTCGGGAGCGAGTTCGGAGGCTCGATCCAGATACTCCGTAGCTGAGTCGTATTGTTTGCCCTGGAGGTAAGCGCTGCCGAGAAGAGCGAGAAACTGTGGATCGTTGGATGCCTGATCCTCGACTCCCTTCAATAGTTCGATGGCGTCATGGGCGCGTCCCAATTTCATCCGTGTCGCGGCCAGCAGCTTTGCCGCAGGCAGATGCTTTGGAACGGCTCCGAGAAATTGAGAAAGATTGTTCTCCGCGGACTCGTATTTCCCCTGTTGGTAAGCGATCGTGCCCAAAAGCAGCCTGCTGGGCGGATGATTCGGAAGCGCGTTGGTTACTTTGACGAGGGCGTCTTCGGCCTCTTGAAATTCCTTCTTCTGAAAGGCTATGACCGCATGAAGATACAGCGCCAACGGCACATCTCCCGCCGCTTTTCGAACCGCATCGACATCTTTTTGCGCATCGTCCGCCTTACCCGAGGCGAGATAAACCGTAGCCCGCCCGAGCCGTGCCCGTATGTCGAAAGGCTGGACCTCAAGCGCCCTGGTGAAGGCATCGGCCGCCCCGGTCAGGTCGCCATCCAGCCGCTTGGTTTCTCCCAAAATAATCCATCCGCTTACATTCTTGGGATCCTTGACAATGGACTGATTGGCGTATTCGATCGCCTTCTTGTACTGTTTTTGCTGCACCTCAAGCATGGCAAGTCCCAACAAGGCGTCGCTCGCCGTCGAGTCGAACTTCAGGGCTGCATCGAAGCTTTCCTTTGCCTGCTCCGGCTCGCGCAGGGCGATTTGAGCCAAACCACGAATGCCGTACACTTGAGCGCGAATCGTACCGGTCAAATCGTCTTCCGGCTTGATTTGGTCCAGAACGGCTTTCGGCTTGTCCTGCAACAGATAGGCCCGCGCCAGGGGAATGATCCACTTTTCTTTTGACGCCCCCAAGTCTCGGGCTTTTTCCAACTCTTTAACCGCCGACGGGCCATCAGCCAACTTGAGATACGACTCCCCGATCAATATGCGCGCGTCGGCATTTTCCGGGTCGCTCTGCAGCAAGTTTTTCAGCTGAATGACCGCCGCCTTAATCTCACCCTTTTGGATGTAATCCTGAGCCTGCTTGAGCAGGTCCACTTCGGCTCTCGCCCAGTCGTGACCGATGACCGACGTTAGCAGGATAAGCGCCTGAAGCGTGCGGGCCATATCAACCTCCTAAATCTTAAGATTGAATTTGCTCAAGAGTGCATAAAGCGTTGGGCGTGTAATCTCGAGGATTTCAGCCGCTTTGGTGACGTTTTCGCCGGCTTCGCTCAGGGCAGCGCAAATCGCTTGCCGTTCGGCCATGTCGCGAGCCTCCCGCAAACTCCATAAGCGCCGTTTGAATTCGCCCGGTGCAAGCTCCATATCCTTGGCATCAATGAGAGGACCCGAGGCCATCACCACCGCTCTCTTGACCTTATGCTCCAACTCCCGAACATTTCCGGGCCAATGATAGGTTTCCATGGCGGCCAGCGCTCCATCGCTGAAACCGAGGATGTTTGCACGACGCATTTGCTGCGCAAACTTGTCCAGGAAAGCGCGCGCCAAAACCGCCACATCTCCGGTTCTTTCCCTGAGCGGCGGAATGTTGATGATCATTTCGTTGATGCGGAAATAAAGGTCTTCTCGAAACTTCCCTTCACTGATCAGCTTCGAGAGATTTTGGTGGGTGGCGCAAATCAAGCGCACATCGACTTTGATCGGCTGCCGCCCTCCGACCCGCTCGACGACCCGTTCCTGCAGCACGCGCAAGAGCTTCGGTTGTAGCGATAGAGGGATATCGCCGATTTCATCGAGAAAAAAGGTTCCGCCGTCGGCCAATTCGAACTTGCCCTTGGTTTGTTGAGTCGCGCCGGTATACGCCCCCTTCTCGAAACCGAACAGTTCGCTTTCCAATAAGCTATCCGGGATCGCAGCCGCATTGACGGCAACAAAAGGCTTTTTCGAACGCGGGCTCAACGCATGAAGCGCGCGTGCGAGTACCTCCTTGCCGGTACCGCTCTCACCCAACAGCAGCACAGTAATATCGGTCGGCGCCAGACGCTCGATCATGCGACAAACTTCGTGCATCTCGGGACTGGCCGCGATGACGCCTTCCAACGGGTTAGTGATGTGCATCCGCCGAAACTGCCGGTTTTCTTCCTCGAGGCTGTAAAGGCGAAATGCCCGCTCCACCACGAAAGACAAGGTTTCCGGATCGATCGGCTTTTGATAGAAGTCGTAAGCGCCGAGCCCGATGGACTTGACCGGATTGACTTGGTCATCGTTACCGGTAATGACGATGACCTTGGTTGTCGGCGCGATGGACAGAATCTCGCTGAGCACCGCGAAACCCTCGCTCACGCCGCCCGGATCCGGGGGTAATCCGAGATCCAGCGTAACAACCGCCGGTTGATTACGCTTGACCGCCGCGATTGCGGATTCTCGGTCGTCCGCCATCAGAACTTTGTATTGCTCGAAGTTCCAGCGAAGTTGACTTTGTAGCCCAGGATCGTCTTCGACGATCAACAGAGTTTGCTCGCTCAAGCGGAATTCACCTCGTTTAAGGCAAGCTCGTCGGAATTGGAAACGACGGGAATCGAGAAGCTGAACAGCGTGCGCTTGCCCGGTTCGCTTGTCACGCTGAGTTCCCCACCCAAAGAACGTATATATTCGCGGCTCTCGTACGCACCGATGCCCATTCCGGTCACTCCCTTCGTGGTTTCGAAAGGCTTGAACAGGCGAGTACGGATAAACTCTTCGTCCATGCCTCGTCCATTGTCCTCGATTTCAACGGCAGCATGGCCGCTCTTACTCATCTTCATTCGAATATGCACCCGACCGTTCTTGCCGGCGGCATCCTGAGCGTTCTGGATAATATGCTCGAAAGAAGACGCCAGGCGGTCGCGATTGGCTCTAACCAGGATCGACTGCCTAAACATATCACACGTGGGAATTGGCGCCTGAGCCTTCCGCGACTCCAGCACCTCACGAACAAGCGCCCCGAGGTCAATCACCTTTTCCGACTGCGCTGAGCCGGAGTTTTTCAATTGGGACATCAGCCGGCTCATTTTCCCGACCGCATGATCCACCGTTTTGATGGCATCTCGCATAAATTCGGGATTGTTGTGATGTCGCTCCGCATTGCGCACCACCAAGCTTAGTTGCGCGATAAGGTTTTTCAAATCATGGATGATAAAAGCGGAAAGCCGGTTGAAACCTTCGAACTGTCGAGCTTCGGCCAGAGCCCGGCCGGCATCCTCGAGCGCCAGATAGCTTGCAGCCAACCGACTGGAGGTCTTCAATAGGTCTATGACTTCCCAATTCCAGTGTATCGGAGTACGAGGACGAGTCAGCAGCAACAGTCCCGACATACACCGTTTCTGCTGAAATAACGGCACCAGCAACCATGCGTCGGAAGCGGGTTCGAGCCACATAGGCCGGTTGAGTCCGTCATAAGCCTCCGGCATCGTCACCATCTCGGGCAAATTGACGATCCACTCCTTATCTTCCATGTAGCGAATTACCGCATCGCCCCCATCGACCAGAGGGACATCGAGCTCCGGTTCTCCGAAGCTCGCCCGCCAGACTAAATGCCCGTTCGATTCCCGGACCCAAAGCACACCGCTAGGACTCTCCACGGCTTGCCCCAAAGCCACGATTATGCGTTCTTCGAGCGCTAACCCGGAGCCGGTATCCGAGAGCATCGTAATGATTCGAAGCCACTCCTCCCGGTAATCGTAGGCATAGTTAAAGAAATTCTTGCTTAGAAAAACTCTCGTGCGGGCCCGCATCTGCCCCGAAAAAAGCAGCAATGCGAGCAACAAGAACGCCCCGACCAGGAAAACGATTTGCGCGACGGTTCCCCATTCCCCGCCGTAAATCTTGATGTAATATCCGGCAGTCGCCATGAGCAACAAATAAATGCCGGCCCCGAGCAGAGTCGCGGAATGAAAGACGACCTGACGGGAAACGAACACATCCACCGACCACTGCGGGTTACGGGCGGCAGAAACGATGAAGAGGGGAGGCAACAGGGCTGAGACAGCGCCGCGCGCCAGCCATAGATCTGGATTGATGCGCTGGAACAACAAGGCGTCCGAGTAAAGATAAAAGTCGTAGGCGAACATTCCTCCCAACGCGAAACAGAGGAATTTGATCCGCCACCGAAGATCGGTCCGGATATTGCGAAAATATTGTTCGACCAATACCAGACCGATCAAGGCCAAGCCGACGTGGCCGCAGAGCTGAAACGCAGGCTGAAAAACGTCCGGATAATATCGTTCCAACCCCGGAGAAATCCAGACATAAACCACCTGGAACCCTACCGCCAGATGAACGCCCCGATTGATGATTCTCGACGTTGTCGAATTCGAGTCGGCGCCGGCATCTTTAAGCGGGTTGAACAGCTTGCTGAGGAAGAGCAGCCAGACATAGGTGCGGACGATTTCGACCGACCAAACGACTGCCGCGGGGAAAAAGTGAAAGATTTCCTGTATCGCCAGAACGCCGGACCAGGCCGTGGTCACGAATGATGCCAGGACCAGCCAACGTCCGGTAACATTGCCGCGCCAGCTGACGAGCAATAACGCGCTTAAAAAAAGATAAGCGAAGAAACCTGCCAGATAGCTGGCGGCGCCGACAGTCATGCGTCCTCTGCGTTAAATAAGAATGTTCCGCGAATAAGCGTAGTCAGAATATCCGGAACCAACTTTTCTAAGCGGGCATTCAGCGAGCGCCCTTACCCCAAACAACCACTTCGATCGTCTGCAACATAATAAGAAAGTCGAGAAAGAGACTGTAATTCTTGACGTAATACAAGTCGTACTGCAGCTTCTCGATGGCATCCTGATAATTCGACCCATACGGATAACACAGTTGCGCCCAGCCGGTAATGCCCGGCTTCACCCGATGGCGTTCCGAATAATAAGGAATGGTTTCTGCGAACTTTTCTACGAATTCAGGCCGCTCCGGACGAGGTCCGACGAAACTCATTTCACCTTTCAGGACGTTGAACAGCTGCGGCAATTCATCAATGCGAGTCTTTCGGATAAATCGCCCCACCCGGGTGACACGATCGTCGTTCCGTGTTGCCCAGCGCGCTTTGCCGTCTTTTTCGGCATCGGTGCGCATGCTCCTGAACTTTATCACCTTGAACAACCGCCAATTTTTCCCAACGCGCACCTGGTGGTAAAACACCGGCGCACGCCAACCGCTCTCGAGCACAATCGCCAAAGCGGTCAGCAACATGATGGGCCAGCTTACCGCGAGTAAAGCAAGGCTTGCCAATACATCGAATGCGCGCTTGGAAAGCTGCTGAAAGCCGCTGTACCGGAACCCGTCGGAAAAAACCAGCCAACTGGGATGCAGACAGTCGACTCGAATCAGCCCCGCCTCGCGCTCGAAGAAGTGCAAAAGATCCACCACTTCCAGACCATTCATCTTGCAGTCCAAAATCTCGTCTACGGCAAGCCCTCCCCGGCGATCATCCGGCGCGACAACGATCTCATCGATATCGTGCGCGATGGCGAATTCGTTGAGAGGCATTTCCAACGCACATAGGCGGTGAGGTTCTATCCGACTGACATCTCCACCCATTTGCACAAAGCCGATAACACGAAAGCTCGGATTGGACGCTTTGTTTTCGAACTCTTGAATCATGTTCGCGTTGTAACCGGCCCCTAAAACCAACACCCGGCGCCTAAGCTCCTGCCGGTCCACGAACTTTAGAAACAGGAAACGCGAGAACAGCGTTAAAACCAGGGCCGATAGCAATGCATAGCCGAATACGCCTCGCCCCACGAAAATCGTCGGAATGGCATAAAAGACCAAACCCATCAGAACCGTACCGAGCACAAAACTGGCCAATACGCGAAGCAGCAAACCCGCATCGCCTCCGTGCTGTGCTCGTTGATAAAGCCCCATGCCGGTAGTGCTTGCCAGCATGAACGTGCAGAACAGCGCGGACGGATTGGTCAGTTCGATCGCCGAAAGGCTGCTTTGGAAATCCGGAAAAAATCGTAGAACCGACCCCATATAAAAGGCCGAAAAGAAAATACCGCAGTCCAGCAGGAAAATAACGACATAAATGCTTGAAATATAATGGCGAAAAACGCGGATCATAAATCTTGCCGATTCCTAATCAGATAGTTGCTGCCAGAGCGTACGAAGCTGCCTTATTCCGACAGAGCTACGGGATGAGAATCGGCCGATCAATTTCGAAGAAAAATTGTATCGAGGTCATACTCAAGCAATGTTCAAGACTGCGATTGCGCGGCAAATCAGTGCTGGCTTACTCGATGAATATCGAGTGAACTGTTCTTATTTATGCTCGCCCCCTAGCGCACGGATTTCTCTTATGCCTCAACACTCACCCCAAAGACGAATGCACTCGAGACTAGTCCGGGCTACGCTCGGCGGAGACCTTAAAGTGCATTTGTCTCCGCGATCTTCCAAACCCCAAGTCGACAAGCCGATAGATATTCGGCTTGCGGTCGTAATCGGGCCACAACTTTAACACATTCGCTTCGTACTAAAAGCGCACCTGATTTTGGATTTTTCATTCAGGAATTCGAGCTTACGATGCATGCCGGCCTTTTAAGGCTACCGCTCGGAAACGATGCTTACCGCAAACGGCCGAACAAGAACAATACGTCAACGTCGCCAGTCATTTCCCAATTTCATCTGCATCCCCACAATGCAGGGCGCTTATCGAACGACTCGAAAAACTTCCCGCTTCGATGACCGTCCTTTAGAATTGAAGGCGACATTGCGTTATCGGCGTCGCAAACAGTTCCGTCTTTCATGAAATCGTCTCGCTTTAAATCCGATACCGGCCGACCATGGGACTGAATGCGCGTTGTCAAGGCTTAGTCGTCACAAGACTCCCAAAATATAATCTAAGCTTTCGCTGAATTTCCATGATTTCTCACTCATTTGGAGGCATGATGCGCTCGCTCGCTGAAACGAAGATCGGCATAATCGGACTGGGCTATGTAGGACTTCCGCTCGCTGTGGAATTCGGCAAGCACTTCGATACCGTAGGCCTGGATATCAACGCCCAGCGCATTGCGGAATTGAAAGACGGACTCGACCGATCGCTCGAAGTCGACGCCGAAGAACTCGCCAGCGTAAAACGACTGAGCTATACGGCCAATCCCGCCGATCTCTTGAGCTGCAACGTCTATATCGTTACCGTCCCGACCCCCATTGACGAACACAAACGTCCGGATCTGACTCCCCTGGAAAAAGCCAGCGACACGGTCGGCAAGCTTCTCTCGAAAGGCGATATTGTCATTTACGAATCCACGGTTTATCCGGGAGCAACCGAAGAAGTCTGCGTACCGATCCTGGAGGCTCGATCGGGATTGAGCTTCAACCGGGATTTCTACTGCGGTTACAGCCCCGAACGCATCAATCCCGGCGATAAGGAACACCGCGTGACCACCATCAAGAAAGTCACGTCGGGCTCGACCTCGGAAGTCGCCGACTTCGTCGACGAGCTTTACCGAAAAATCATCACGGCCGGCACTCACAAAGCCAGCAGCATCAAAGTCGCCGAGGCGGCGAAAGTCATCGAGAACACGCAGAGAGACGTGAACATCGCGCTCATCAACGAGTTGGCGATCTTGTTCAACAAGTTGGGCTTGAACACGTTAGAGGTTCTCGAGGCCGCCGGAAGCAAGTGGAACTTTCTTCCCTTCCGTCCAGGTCTGGTCGGCGGGCACTGTATCGGTGTCGACCCGTATTACCTGACCCATAAAGCCCAAGAAATCGGGCATCACCCCGAAATCATCCTGGCCGGTCGCCGCATCAACGACGGCATGGGCGAGTATGTCGCCAGTCGATTGGTCAAACTAATGACTCGGAGGCGCCTTCAAGTCTGTCAATCAAACATTCTCATCATGGGATTGACCTTCAAGGAAAATTGCCCCGACATTCGGAACACACGGGTAACGGACATCATCAAAGAACTTGAGAGCTACAATGCTCGGGTCGATGTTTACGATACGTGGGCGAATCCCGAGGAAGTCAAGGAAGAATACGGCATCGATCTCGTCAGGGAGCTTCCGGCCGGAAAGTACGATGCCGTCGTGATTGCCGTCGCCCACCGGGAATTCAAAGCCATGGGCGTCCAAGCCATTCGGGCGTTGGCAAAACCCGACGGCGTCTTGTTCGATGTCAAGTACGCACTGCCCCACGACATCGTAGATGATTACTTATAATTCACAGGGACATCGCCAATGAAAGTATTGGTCACAGGAACGGCGGGATTTATCGGCGCGGCGCTGGCGCAGGTGCTATTGGCACGCGGGGACGAGGTTATCGGCATTGATAACGTCAACGATTACTACGATGTCGGTCTCAAGGAAGCGCGGCTCGCCCGGCTCAAAAGTCACCCCGGCTTCACGGAAATCCGCATCGCCCTGGAAGACCGCGAGCGTCTGAATCAGGCGTTTGCGGATCACCGGCCGCAGCGCGTGGTGAATCTTGCCGCTCAAGCCGGGGTGAGATATTCGCTGACGCATCCTCATGCATACATCGATGCGAATCTGGTGGGTTTCTGCAATATGTTGGAGGCGTGCCGGCATCACGAGATCGAGCACCTAGTCTATGCCTCGTCCAGCTCCGTTTACGGTGCCAATACCGCCATGCCGTTTTCGGTCCACCACAACGTCGACCACCCGGTGAGCCTGTACGCGGCCACGAAGAAAGCCAACGAACTGATGGCGCACACTTACAGCCACCTCTATGGCTTGCCTACCACCGGCCTGCGCTTTTTCACCGTGTACGGCCCTTGGGGCCGCCCGGACATGGCTTTGTTCATGTTCACCCGGAACATCCTGGCCGGTAAGCCGATAGACGTCTTCAATTTCGGACATCACCGCCGCGACTTCACCTATATCGACGATATTGTGGAAGGCGTAGTCAGAGTTCTTGACAACATCGCGGCGCCCAACCCGAATTGGAACGGCGACCACCCCGATCCCGGCACCAGCAAGGCGCCGTACCGCCTTTATAATATCGGCAATCACCAGCCGGTCGAACTCATGCGTTTTATCGAAGTTCTGGAGGATTGCCTCGGCAAGAAAGCCGAAAAAAACCTTCTTCCCATGCAAAGCGGCGATGTACCCGACACCTACGCGGATGTGGACGATCTTATCCGTGATGTAGACTATCGGCCGGCAACGCCCATAGAAACCGGGATTTCCAATTTTGTCGGGTGGTACAAAGATTACTATCGTGTGTCCTAGCCGGGCGATGAGGAAAACAGACCCTGAATCGCATTTCCGAAGCGGACACCCATTGGAATGTGAGAGTCTGTGCACTGGCGCCCGGCAAAATCGTCGACTTGCCTCTCATCTCATTTGCGATCCGTCTATCGCTCCATCTGAATGCTGAATTTCCGCAATGCGCAGGTGCCGATACTAGGCTTTGCAGCTTTCAGCGGCACCGGCAAGACCACGCTTTTAAAGAAGATCATCCCGCTGCTCCGATTGAACGAGCTTAGCGTCGGACTTATCAAGCACAGTCATCACAGCTTCGAAATAGATTATCCCGGCAAAGACAGCTACGAGTTGCGGAGGGCCGGAGCAAACCCGGTCATGCTGAGTTCGTCGCACCGCCGCGCCATCATCACGGAACACCGGGTAATCCGAGAACCGACGCTAGCCGAGGAACTGGCCTATTTCGACCAGACCGGCCTGGACCTGATCTTGGTGGAAGGATTCAAGCGAGAACGCTTCCCGAAAATCGAGTTGCACCGTCCTGCTCTCGGCAAACCTCTTTTGTTTCCCGCCGACGACACCATCATCGCGATCGCAACGGACGCCGAACCGGCGGTTGAGCCCAACATACCGAGACTCGATATCAACGATCCGGAACAAATTACCCGTTTCATTTACCAGGAATTTCTTGCCCATGCGCGAGTGTGATTGCTGCTCCGAGAAACAGTCGCAACCCTTGGCATTGGACGAAGTGCTGAATCGGATGCTCAATGCCATATCGCCCGCGGCGGGAATCGAACAGATCCCTTTGAAACAGGCGCTCGGCCGTATCTTGGCGGAAACGGTCTACGCATCGACCGACCTTCCTCCTTTTTCCAGCTCGGCTATGGATGGCTACGCGTTAAGAGCCGATGAAATCCAGGAAACACCCGTGCTTCGCGTCGTCGGTACCGCTTGGGCAGGCCAGCCTCATTCGGCTCCGATCTCGGCCGGGGAGTGCGTGCGGATTTTCACCGGCGCCGCGCTCCCGGAAGGCGCCGATGCCGTGATCATGCAGGAGCACGCGCACCGCGACGGGGATCGAATTCGAGTCACCGAAAAAACCAAGCCGGGCGAATGCATTCGGTCTCGCGGGGAAGAAATAAAATCCGGCGACCGGCTTCTTGACGAGGGACAACGTCTCGGCCCCGCCGAATTGGGACTATTGGCGTCGATCGGCAGTCCCTCGGTTTCCGTCCGCCGCAAACCGCGCGTCGCTTTTTTTTCCACCGGCGACGAGCTCCGCCCTATCACCGAACCGCTGGCATTCGGCGAAATTCATGACAGCAACCGTTATGTGCTGGATGCATTGTTAGCCGGGTTGGGGGTCGAAACGATCGATATGGGCGTGACGGGAGATAACAAGGAAGAAATCCAACGCGTTCTGCTGGAAGCATCGAACCAAGCCGATGCCGTCATCACCTCCGGTGGCGCCTCGGTGGGCGATGCCGATTTCATCACTGAAGTCGTAAAAGAAATCGGCCACATCGATTTCTGGAAAGTCGCCATCAAACCCGGAAAGCCCTTCGTTTTCGGCCGGATCAATTCGAGCTTTTTTTTCGGTTTGCCGGGAAATCCGGTATCTATGATGGTGACGTTTCAACAACTGGCTCGCCCCGCACTGCTGCGCCTGATGGGCGCATCGATCGTCGAACCCTTGCGGCTCCGGGCCGTTTGCACCAATCGTCTTCATAAACAGCCCGGGCGACTGGAATTCCAGCGCGGCATTTATCGCCGCGACCCGAACGGCATCTTCACCGTGACCGGCCTGGGCGGTCAAAGCGCTTCACAGATGACCTCCATGAGTTCGGCCAACTGCTTCATCGTTCTTCCCGTCGAAAACGCGGGAATCGAAGCCGGCCAAACCGTGGACGTAGAACCTTTTCACGGCTTCCATCAAGCGATCGGATCCTGAGAAGCGCGCCGTTCACCATGATCACAAACCCCACCAATCCACCAACGAGGAGCACGATATGGAAAGAAAAGGCGTTTTAGTCACGGGCGGTGCCGGTTATATCGGCAGCCATTTGGTCAAGCAATTGGGTGAAATGGGGGAACGCCTGGTGGTGCTCGACAATCTCTCCACCGGCTTCAAGGAAGCCGTGCTGTATGGAGATTTCGTCGAGGGCGATACGGGCGACACGAACTTGGTATCGCGAATTTTGCGCGACTACGAGGTCGATTCGGTACTTCACTTCGCCGCCCACACCATCGTTCCGGAGTCCGTATCCGATCCGCTGAAATATTACGGCAACAATACCTGCAAGACGCGCAATCTACTGGAATGTGCCCGCGATGCCGGCGTTAAACATTTCATTTTCTCTTCGACCGCCGCCGTATACGGCATTCCTAACGAACCCTACGCATCCGAGTCGTCGCCGACCGCACCGATCAATCCCTACGGCGCATCGAAGCTGATGAGCGAGTGGATGCTTCGGGACCTCTCGGCGGCAACGGACCTGAAACATGTCATCCTGCGGTATTTCAACGTGGCCGGTTCCGATCCGGAAGGCAGGATCGGCCAATCGACCCGCAAAGCGACCTTGCTGATCAAGGTCGCGGCGGAAGTAGCCGTCGGCAAGCGGGAAAAATTATGCGTTTTCGGTACCGACTACCCGACCGAGGACGGCACCGGTGTGCGGGATTACATTCACGTCAGCGATCTCGCCGACGCTCATATTCAAGCCTTGACCTATTTGCGCAACGGCGGCGACTCGGCCACGCTGAATTGCGGCTACGGACACGGCTATAGTGTCCGAGAGGTCATCAACGCGGTGAATCGAGTAAACGGAAAGCCGATCACGGTGGAGGAAATGCCAAGGCGTCCCGGGGATCCGCCTCAGTTGGTGGCGGCGGTCGGAAAGATCCGGGAATTGCTCGACTGGACACCGCGCTACGACGACCTGCCGTTCATCGTAAAGACGTCCCTGGACTGGGAAAAGAAACTTATCGAACATCCTTGGGGCAATTAGAAGCAACTTGGGCTTGAATACCCTAAACACCGATATTCCCCGCTCCGTTCTACTCTATTGCCGCGGCGGATTTGAAAAGGAATGCGCCGCCGAAATTTTGGAGCGAACCGGCGAACTCGGGGTATCCGGCTATGTAAAGGCGAAGCCCGACAGCGGCTTCGTGGCATTCATACCGCATGCCACCGAAGCCGTTTCGCTACACGACAGAGGTCTTCGGCTCAAAGATCTAATCTTTGCACGGCAACTGGTTTTTGCGTTGGGTCCCTTTACCGAGCTTCCCGTCGCCGATCGCACGCAGCCCTTGCTGCAAGCGGCCCGGCACTTGGGAGACCGGTTTTCAGAGGCATTCCTCGAAACCGCGGACACCAACGAAGCAAAATCGCTCGCGGTCTTCTTGCGCAAATTCGCAGCACCCTTCGATCGCGCATTTAAAGACAGCGGATTGCTCGGCAGCCCATCAGATCCCCGCCTGCACCTCTTTTTTCTTAGCTCTATCGCCGCCTATGTCGGTATTTCGATACCCGGCAACTCTTGTCCCTGGTTAATGGGCATTCCCCGCCTGAAATTTCCCCGCGGTGCACCAAGCCGATCCACGCTCAAGCTGGAAGAAGCCTTTCTGACTTTTCTCGACGATCCGAAAGAGAGCCTTAGCCCCGGCATGACGGCGGTCGATCTCGGTGCAGCACCGGGCGGCTGGACTTTTCAGTTGGTCAAGCACCATATCAAAGTCACCGCGGTCGATAACGGAAAACTCGAACCCGCCTTGCTGGACACCGGTCTGGTGGAACACCTGCGGATGGACGCATTTCGTTATCGTCCTCCCAAGCCGGTAGACTGGCTGGTTTGCGACGTGGTGGAACAGCCTGCCAGAATCGCTGCCCTGATCGGCGAGTGGACTGCTCTGGGCTTATGCCGAAGAGCCATATTCAACCTGAAGCTGCCGATGAATAAGCGTTACGAAGAGGTCAAGCGCTGTCGCGAAATCATCGAAGCACGATTAGGAAGAACACTTAACGATTATTCTCTCGCGTTCAAGCAGCTCTACCATGATCGGGCCGAAATTACTGGCTACATTTCGCGGCATATCCGATGAAAACTGGATTTTCCCATTTGGCGCTTAGGGATGGCAGACCGTGGCGCACGAGCTTTCATGCGCCGGAATGAGTTGATAGAATGCGGGACGGAGACATCTCCGCCGTCGATAACCCCGATCACCCAGCACGATGACCAATTTCTTCGATACCGACAACTTGCATCAGCATATTTCCAAGCAGTATGACCACGAGCTGCTGGACATCCGCAATCGGGTGCTCACCCTGGGCGGGCTGGTCGAGGAACAAGTCGAGTCGGCCGTAACCGCACTCGTGAATAACGATGTAGAGCTGGCCGAACGTGTCATCACCGACGACTACAAGGTTAATTCCCTGGAAGTTTCGATTGATGAGGAATGCACTCAAATCATCGCCCTACGCCAACCCACCGCCCGCGACTTGCGGTTAGTGGTAGCGGTCATCAAAACCATTACCGACCTCGAGCGGATCGGGGACGAAGCCAAGCGCATCGCCCGGCTGTCTATCGATCTTGCCAGCCATTATCCGAAGAAGAACCAGTTGACCGAGGTCGAGCAACTGGCGAAACATGTGCGCGGATTGCTTCGAGAGGCGTTGGACTCTTTCGCGCGCATGGACGTCGATGAGGCCTTGCGCGTCGTTCAGGAAGACAGGATGGTGGATCGGGAATACGAAAGCATCATGCGCCAGCAGATCACGTATATGATGGAAGATCCCCGAGCCATTCCGGTGTCGCTCGATATCATGTGGTCGGCCCGGTCGCTGGAGCGCATTGGTGACCGCTCCTGTAACATTTGCGAATACGTTATTTACTATGCCAAAGGCAAGAATATCCGGCACATCAGTATCGAGCAGGTGGAGAAAGACTTGCGGGAAGCCTGATGTCATCGCCTTGGACTTCAAGGATTTTGGATTCCCTTCCATCAGCGAAGATTGAACTCGCCAGGATCGTCATGGATTTGATCGCAAGCGTGTAATGGGCCATATCCATTAGATTTTCCGAGCTACTTATACCAACCATCCCCTGCGATCCCAACTCCCCTAATCCATGAACCGCTACAAACTAGCGAAATTGCTGTTGTTAGGGATTTTCTGTTCCTTCTCTGCCTGGGGGCTCGAACCGTTCGTGATCGAAGACATACGTGTCGAGGGGTTGCAGAGAGTTTCAGCCGGTACTGTGTTCAATTACCTCCCGGTCAAAGTCGGCGACCTTTTCGACCAGCGGCAGTCGGCGGAATCCATCAAAGCCTTGTTCAAGACGGGCTTCTTCAGGGATGTTCGACTGGAACAGGACGGAAACGTCTTGGTCGTCGTCGTCGACGAGCGTCCTTCCATCGCGAATGTGAAGATCGAAGGCAACAAGGACATCAGCACGGAAGACCTCACAAAAGCCTTAAAAGGCGTAGGACTTTCCGAAGGAAAAGTATTCGATCGCCAAATCCTCGATAAAGTCGAACAGGAACTCCGCCGACAGTATTACAGCCGCGGAAAATACGGGCTGAAAATCGATTCGGTTGTGACCGACCTTCCGCGCAACCGAGTCTCGGTCAACATCAAGATTTCCGAAGGTAAGGTCGCCAAGATCAAACAGATCAATATCGTCGGCAACAATACCTTTGACGATGAAGAGCTCCTGGAACAATTCGAGCTCAGCACGCCGAACCTGCTTTCGTTCTACACCAAGAACGACCAATACTCGAAGCAAAAACTCTCCGCCGACCTGGAGCGTTTGCGATCGTATTATTTGGACAGGGGCTACATCAACTTCGAAATCGAGTCCACCCAAGTTTCCATTACGCCCGACAAGAAAGAAATCTATATTACGATCAATGTCAAAGAGGGCGAGGTCTACTCGGTCAACGAAGTCAAACTGACAGGCAAACTGATCGTTCCGCCCGAAGAGTTGACACCACTGGTCAAGATCGGCCCGAGCGATACCTTCTCGCGCAAGCTGGCTACGGAAACCTCCAAGGCAATATCCGATCGCTTGGGCGATGAAGGGTATATATTTGCGAACGTCAACATGGTGCCCGACATCAATGAGGCGCAAAAAACCGTTTCGATTACCTTCTTCGTCGATCCCGGCAAACAGGTTTATGTTCGCCGCGTCAATTTTCACGGCAACACCAAGACACGGGACGAAGTACTGCGGCGCGAAATGCGCCAAATGGAGGCGGCTTGGGCTTCCACCAGCAAGATCGAGCGATCCAAAACCCGACTGGAGCGGCTGGGCTATTTCCAGGAGGTCAACGTCGAAACGCCGGCCGTCGCCGGAACCACCGACCAGATAGACGTCAATTACAATGTCGTGGAAAAACCGTCCGGTAACCTGATGGCGGGCGTCGGCTTTTCCCAGGCGCAAGGCATCATTTTTAATGCCAACATTACTCAGGACAATGTCTTCGGCACCGGCAAAAGGATCAATTTCACATTCAACAACAGCAGCGTCAATACGATTTATCGACTCGGTTATTTCAATCCGTACATGACCCTGGACGGCATCAGCAGCGGTTTCGATCTCAGCTACAGAAACACCGATGCGTCGCGAATGTACCTTGCTCGTTACAACACCGACGTCGCCTCCGCGGGGGCCAACCTCGGTATTCCGCTGAACGAATTCGACAGTCTGCGCTTCAACCTGGATCTTGAACACACGAAGCTCGATGCCGCATCCAGATCGTCGCAGGAGATTCTCGACTTTATCGAAGAAAACGGCGACAAGTACAACACCTTGACGATGGCGGCCGGCTGGGTTCACGACACCCTGAACCGAGCCATCTTTCCGACGAAGGGTGGATCCCAGCGCCTTTCAATACTGGCATCGGTGCCTATCAGCGACCTGAATTACTATAAAGCCAGCTATAAGCTTCAGCACTATTTCCCGATCGCGAAGGATCTGACCTTCATGCTGGAGGGTGAAATCGCTTATGGCGATGGTTACGGCGATACCGGAAGCCTGCCGTTTTTCGAACATTATTTCGCGGGAGGTCCTCAGTCTGTCCGGGGCTTTCGACCCAATACACTGGGTCCGCTCACCAAGCCCAACAACCAGGGGCTCGGCGGCAACCTCCCTTTCGGGGGATCGAGCAAATTGGTCGGCACCGCCGAACTCTTCTTCCCGGTGCCCTTCATGCAAGACAGCAAGAACCTCCGTCTGGGGACATTCATCGATGCCGGCAATGTTTTTGACGGTACCTATGATTTAGGTGAAATCCGCTACTCCGCGGGACTTTCGGCCAAGTGGCTGTCACCTTTCGGCGCTTTGGGTTTCAGTATCGCGCAACCTATAAACGCTAGTGGCAGAGACGATGTTCAAAACTTTCAGTTCTCGTTCGGCTCCGGATTCTGACGATCCCGCCACGGCACAAGACGATGTCGAGAGTCGCTGGGCGCTGAACAGTTCTTGTATAATCCGTGAGAGACAACTCGGCGAATTTCAATTCCAAGACTATTAAGCTTCAATATTTCTTCCATCAATAACCTTTCCATTAACCGAATTTTCGAAGTGAGACTTAGAACATGTTAAAGAAAAGCATTGGTTTTGCACTGCTTGGCTTATTGGCGAGCATGAGCCTTGAGGCCGCCGAACTCAAAATTGGATTTGTCAATGTCGCTCGGTTATTGGAAAAGGCACCGCAGGCGGAAAAAGCCAAGAAAGAGCTGGAACGGGAATTTGCACCGCGCGACAAGAAACTGGTTACCGAGCAGAAAGCGATCAAATCGATGGAAGAAAAACTCGCCAAGGATGCCGCGATAATGAGCGATTCCGAACGGCAAAAAATGGATAAAGAAATCATCAGCCGTAAGCGCGAAGCCAAGCGCTTGCAAGACGAGTTTCGAGAAGATTTTAATCTCCGCCGTAACGAAGAATTGACCCAATTGCAGAAAGAGATCTTCGAAGCCATTCAATCCCTGGCCAAGGACGAGAGCTTTGACCTCCTTTTGACGGATGGGGTGGTATTTGCCAGCGAAACGGTTGACGTGACCAGCAAGGTCGAGAAAAAACTCAGAGATAGCTATAAAAATTAATTCGGCTGAGCTGTAATCTCATCCATACCCGAAAAAGGAAAAGCGCCTTTGGATATTCAAAAAATAAAAGAGTATCTACCTCATCGATATCCTTTTCTTCTTGTGGACAGGGTTCTTGAGGTAGATCCCGGCAAGCGGCTCTTGGCTTTCAAGAATGTGACCTATAACGAACCTTTTTTTACTGGACATTTCCCGGAACTGCCCATCATGCCCGGGGTTTTGATTATCGAGGCGCTAGCTCAGACGACCGGCCTGCTTGCATCGGAAACCGCACCGGATGTCTTGGGAAAAGGGATGGTTTACTACCTTGTCGGCCTGGACAAGGTTCGTTTTAAGCGCCCGGTCGTTCCAGGCGACCGTCTGATGCTGGAAGCGACTTATCTGCGTCACAAGCGGAATATCTGGGCGTTTTCCTGCCGTGCCGAGGTCGACGGGGAATTCGTAGCCAGTGCGGAAATCATGTGTGCGGCGGCGGAGCAGGAGTCTTGATTCATCCCACAGCTATTATCGATCCTTCCTGTGAGCTAGCGAACGACGTCCGTGTAGGAGCCTACGCGATCATCGGACCCGATGTCCGAATCGACTCCGGCACCGAAATTGGTCCTCATGCGGTTATCAAAGGGCCGACCCGTATCGGAAAACATAACCGGATCTTTCAGTTCGCTTCCGTGGGGGAAGACCCACAAGACAAAAAGTATCATGGTGAAGTCACCTATCTCGATATCGGCGATCGCAACGTCATTCGCGAGTACGTCACGATTCATCGCGGCACTGTTCAAGATCAAGGAACTACCCGTATCGGTGATGACAATTTGCTGATGGCATACACCCATGTCGCTCATGACTGCGTCATAGGCAGCCATGTCATCATGGCCAATGCCGCTTCGCTCGCGGGCCATGTCCGCGTGGACGACTACGCCATATTGGGTGGCTTTTCGCTGGTACACCAATTTTGCAAGATCGGGCAACACAGCTTTTCCGCCATGGGCAGCGTCATTACGCGCGACATTCTGCCTTATGTCATGGTTGGTGGCTGCCCCACGAAACCCCACGGGATCAATACGGTGGGACTGGAGAGACAAGGTTTTAATCCCGAATCGATTCGGCAGATTCGCAAAGCCTACAAGACTGTGTACAAGTCCCGGCTAAAACTCGACGAGGCAATCCAGCAACTCGACGAGATGACTTCCGAAACGCCCGAGATTCAAAAAATGGTGGACTTCCTCAAGCAAACCGGCCGGAGCATCATCCGCTGATAGACGGCGGATAGGCTCGTTCCGAATCGAATGCCATGGCACTGATTGCCGGTTGCGACGAAGTGGGCCGCGGATGTATCGCCGGACCGGTAGTGGCGGCGGTGGTGATCATCGAAGATCGTTTTCACATCTCGGGGCTGGCCGATTCCAAAAAGCTGACGCCGCAGCGCCGCCAAGATCTGGCCGCAGCCATCAGGACCAAAGCTTTCGCTTGGGCAGTAGGCCGAGCCGAAGCAAGCGAAATCGATCGAATCAACATCCTCCAGGCGTCGCTCTTGGCGATGCGCCGGGCCTTTGACGCTCTACCGATAAAACCGGATTGGGCTATGGTGGACGGCAACCAATATCCGGCATTCCCTTGTCCGGGCGAAGCCATTATCGGTGGAGACGCCACCGTGCCGGCAATTTCTGCCGCATCGATACTGGCCAAGGTATTTCGGGACCGGGAAATGCAAATTCTCGACAGCCTGCATCCCGGCTACGACTTCGCCGTCCACAAAGGCTATCCCACGGCGGTCCATATCTCTCGCTTACGCGAATTGGGACCGACTCCGTGCCACAGACGATCTTTCGGGCCGGTAAGGCGAGCGAGCGTCCCGGGATCGGATTAGCATCAGTCCAACTTTCAACGAGGTGCCGATGGAACTCTTGGCAATCAGCCTAGCCGAGCCGAAACAGGTCGAACACGACGGCCGCCGGATTTTCACTGGCATTTACAAAGAGCCCACGAAGGGTCCGGTCAAAGCCGGCGCCTTCGGGCTAGAGGGCGATGTACAAGTCGATCTCAAGAACCATGGCGGCAAGGACAAAGCGATATATGTTTACACCGTAGAAAACTACCGCTTTTGGGAACGAGAATTGGAGAAGCCGTCCCTGCCTTTCGGGCAGTTCGGCGAAAACTTCACTGTCAGCGGAATGCCCGATGAATCCGTACACATCGGCGACGTCTTTCGAATCGGCAAGATTGTGGTTCAAGTCACCCAACCGCGCGTCCCTTGTTTCAAACTGGGGATCAAAATGGGCGATCCCTCGTTTGTAAATGTTTTTCTCAGCTCGGGCCGAACCGGATTTTATTTTCGAGTACTTGAGGAGGGCGAGGTGCGTTCCGGCGACACGATTGTTCGCCTCCAGGAGGATGAGGAGCGATTGAATATCAAGGATGCGATGCTCGCTATCGTAAAAGGACCGCGCCAACAAGAGATTATCGAGAAAGCCCTCCGGGTCGAGGCGCTGTCGCAGTCCTGGCGGGAAAGTTTGGAGAAGCGCCGCTCGCGGCCATAAAAAACCGGCTCACGGCTCACGGCTCACGCATCCCGCCCCGCCGGGATCGCGTGCCCGATGGACGGCAGCCATGCACGGAGCCCCGGCGCCGTCATGATCGTACTGGCGATCGCCATGAGCACCAGCATGGTGAAGACCTGAGGAGGAATCACGCCGAGCTCGAATCCTAAATTTACGACGACAAGCTCCATCAGCGCCCTCGTATTCATCATGATGGCGATGTTCCGCGCCTCCGGTCTCTTCAAGCCGGAAATCCGAGCCGCGACGTAACAGCCGCCGAATTTACCCAAAACCGCTAGAAAAACCAGCGCTGCGCACCAAAACCAGAGCTCAGCGGTTTCCAATCCTCCCACATCGGTACGCAGGCCGGTATACGTAAAGAAGATCGGCAGGAAAAACACCGTCACCAAATCCGCGACCTTATGCTTCCATGCCTCCACGAGTTCATGCTGATCATGCAACAGCACGCCCATCATGAATCCGCCGAAGATGGCAAAAATTCCGAGCTTGCTGGTCAACATGGCCGAAGTGAACACAATAACCAGGAGAATCGCCATCAGGTCTTGCGGCAACGCCTGATGATTGAATTCGAAACGACGTACGATGAACCGCAGAGCTTGCCGCACCACAGACCAGCACACAATGACGTAAAGCAGAAGCGAGCCGACCTGCGCCAACATGCCGATAATGGAAAAATGCGCGGTCACCGCAGCGGATATGAACGCCAGCAAAGTCCACCCGACCGCGTCATTGACGGCAGCCGACGAGATGGTGATTACCCCGATCCGCGTGCGCGTCAGATCGAACTCCATCATGATGCGCCCCAAAATAGGCACCGCCGTAATCGAAAACGCAGTGGCCATGAATAAGGCGTACGCCGACGCCGAAATTCCGGAGGCGAGATGGGGAGCGGACCCATAGCCGAATACCAGTCCGAGCGTGAATGGCGCCGCAATTCCCATCACGCTGATTAGGCCGACCGCCCGCTGGTTTTGTCGCGATTTGAGCTGTGAGAAATCGAATTCCAGACCGACTTGAAACATCAACATAATCAGTCCGATCTGACTCATAATGCTGATAGGCGTCGTGTCGGCAGTCCGAAATATCAGCTGGAACGTTTCCGGCGCGAGCACGCCGAATAGCGAAGGACCGAGCAAGAGCCCGGCGACGATCTCGCCCACGGCCCGAGGCTGGCCGACCCGCCTGGCCAAATAGCCCGCCACGCGCGCCGCAATAATGATGATTGCGACCTGTACCAGGGTAAAAAAGAGCACCTGCTCGGTCGTCTGAACACCACCCTGAACCGAATCGATCGCCATTATCCGATATTCCGCTTCCGTAAAATCCGCTACGAGCCACACTGCTCGCAGCTTATCGGGCGCATGGTCAAGCTGCGCCAAAGTCCCTTTAAATAAAGTCCTTTCGTGATCAGCTTCCACGCCACCATGCGCGTAATTCTGAGGATATCCGTCACCGGGCGGAAATGGCTGGGACGCGCATTAGCGCGATAAACGGTACTGACCCGCACCGGCATGGCATAAAACCCCATGCGAGCCCCCTCGATCAGAATTTCGCTCTCAAATACAAAACTCCTTTCTCGAGTACAGGACAATTTCACCGAGCGGATCAAATCGGCGGGATAAATCCGAAACCCCGATTGGCTATCCTCTATCGGTTGCCCGGAAGCCCAAGCGATCCAAAAATTGGCGAAACGGTTGGCGCGGTAGCGTGCCGACGGTATGGCTGCCCTATTCCACAGCCTGGATCCGATCACGATATGGTGCGGGAACCGATGCGCCGCCGAAAGCAGCCTGGGAATTTCAGCCGGATCATGTTGACCGTCGCCGTCCATCGTCATTACGGCAAGGATGCTTTCATCTCGCAATGCGTGCTGTAAGCCACGCCAAAGACTAGCCGCTTTGCCCTGATTCGTTTCGTTCCGGAGCAATTCGATATCGAGCCCGTCCAGTGTCGAGGAAGTCCCGTCGGTCGAGCCGTCGTCCACGACGATGATGCGCGGCACGTACCGAAGCGCTGCGCCCACGACCTCCCGGATGGTCGCCGCCTCATTGAACGCCGGAATCACCAGGGCATATGCCGCGTTTCTGCCGCCGGTCCGATCCGGATTCATGCCATGCCGCCATTGACGGAGAACACCTGCCCCGTAATATAGGACGCCTTGTCCGAGGCCAAAAAGCCGACCAGATGCGCCACCTCCTCTGGCGTTCCGGCGCGCTTCATGGGCACCAGTTGCTGGATCAATTCGGGATTGAAGGCTTCTGAAATCATCGGACTTTCGATAATTCCCGGCGCAACCACGTTCACCGAGATTCCGCGAGATGCAACTTCCAGAGCCAACGACTTGCAGGCACCTATCAATCCCGCTTTCGCGGCTGCGTAATTGGCCTGCCCCCGGTTCCCCATGAGTGCAGCTACCGACGAGACGCTGATAATGCGCCCCCACCGAGTTCGGATCATAGGCAGCAGCAAGGGCTGGGTGACATTGTAGAAACCGGTCAATGAAACCTCGAGAACGTTCCTCCACTGCTCCCTGCGCATACCCGCCAGCGGCGCGTCGTCATGGATGCCGGCATTATTCACCAAGACCTGGATAGGGCCGGCCTCCAAGAGCGTCTCCAAAGCCCGTTTAGCCGATTCGTCATCGGCAACGTCAAAGAAAACGGCTTCTGCCGATCCGCCTTGCGCCATGATGTCTTCGACCACGCGGCACGCTCCGTCGCGATTTCCAAAACCGTGCACCACCACATGCAGACCGTCAGCGGCCAATTGTCGAGCAACCGCCGCGCCGATGGCGCCGCTACCGCCGGTAATGAGTGCTCTTCTCATCGATCAAGCCGCCTCAGTCCAAAAGCACGGCCCAACCGAAATTCAGTCCGGTATAGGCTCATTTTTTCTTAATCTATGCTTTACGTTAAGATTTCGGAATTCCAATCGTACGGCTGACATCTAAAAAACGAGCCGACGAGTTCGCAATGAGGAGCGAATTTTAAGTTTTGCCGGCCGTGAAAGCCATCCCGAATCCCGGACCGTTCGAAGAAAGCGAACTCCAATACGCGAAAATCAAGTTCGAAACGGTTATAGATGGACTCCAGCCGCTGGTTACTCCGTAACGCGGCTTTACCCGACCAACTTGCACATAATGAATTCCCGAATCGATGCCATCGCGCATCCTAAAGGCAAAGAAATCCACGTTTGGCACCTGAATCTCGGCGTTATGCCCGTTAATCGTGATGCGTTTTGGAAGGCGCTCGCTCCAGCCGAACGTGATCGCTGTTCGCAGTTCCGCTCCGATATTCATAAGCAGCGCTTCATTGCCACGCAAGGGGCATTGCGATGCTTGCTGTCTTGCTATTTAGGCATTGCACCGCATACCGTTCAGTTCGAACGCAACCAACACGGCAAACCCCGTCTCGCGGGGACAGAACCCGACCGAGGGCTGGTATTCAATCTTTCCCACTCGGGAGACCAGGCCCTCGTTGCCGTGGGCGTGGACATGCCACTTGGGGTGGATCTTGAAATCAGGCGTCCGCTTACCCACATAGAAGGTCTGGTTGAGCGCTGTTTTGCTCCTTCCGAACGCAACCGCTGGTGTTCGCTGCCCCCCTCTCACCGGTTGGCCGCATTTTTCGATGTTTGGACGTGTAAGGAAGCGTTTATCAAAGCGGTAGGCCGGGGCTTGGGACTCGGACTTACCCGGTGCGTCCTCGCTTCCGGCGAAGTTCCACGCTGGGAAACGATTCCGGAATCGTGCGGTAATCCCGATGAGTGGTCCCTTCGAAGTTTAGATCTCGGCGAAAATATCAGCGCCGCGCTCTGCGCGCGGGCAACGGACATCCATTGGCGATTAAACGAGCTCGACCCATTCCCGCGCTGAGGCGCGCGGCCCCGGCTCTTTGATGACAGAAAACCTTGAATCACGGATAGGCTTTTCAGTAAGTCGAGGCCTAACGTATCATCCGCCTACCCGTCAATCTTGTGAGGCATTTCGATTATGCAGCAGATCCTTCGTTTTCCGCCTCCCGTCATCGCCTTGGCTCTTGTCGGTCTAGGTTTCGGCTTAGTCCCGATAACCTCCGGATTCCCGTCCTTCAGCATACCCAGCCTGGGAATCATACTTATCGCCGTAGGCATCGTCACTAGCGCTTCGGCGCTGTTTCAATTCCGCCTTATCCGAACCACATTCATCCCCACCGACGATCCTACGGCGCTCGCCAAAGATGGCCCTTATTGCTGGACCCGTAACCCCATGTATCTAGGGATACTAACGGCCTTAACCGGACTCGCCTTTTTTGTCGGCTCGCTATCGATGTTTATCGCTCCGATAGGCTTCTATTTCGTGATCGACCGGCACTTTATTCCTTACGAAGAAACCAAGTTAGCCGGCCTCTTCGCGGAGAACTATCTGGAATACCAACGCCGAGTACCGCGCTGGCTGTAAGCAAAGGGAAGGCGGCGTTCTGCGCCCGCGGCAAAAACTGCCTCGCAGGAATGAGTCAGGATAGATAAACAAATCTAAAGAAGAAGAAATAGAAAAAGGCCGGCGGCACTTTGGCTCAAACCTGTGCCGCCGGCCTATGTAAGAGAAATCAGTCGATGGCTTGGATGCGGATGGCCGGCCGCGCTTTGGCGCCAACCGTTTCCACATCGTACTCCGGCACCGGCTCGGGCGCCATCGGTCCATCGCTACGCGGCCCGAATAGAGCAACCCACGCCGCTTTCAAGGGATTTCTGACGGCATCTTCCACGGCGCTCGCCTCGTATCCGCAATGGGCCATGCAATTGGCGCATTTCGGATTCTTGGAGTTGCCGTATTTATGCCAGGGCGTCTCTTCCATCAATGCCTTGAAAGATGGAGCGTAACCCTCGTCGACCAACAAATAACAAGGCTTCTGCCAGCCGAATACATTGCGGGTGGGGTTACCCCAAGGAGTACAGTTGTAGGCTTGGTTGCCCGCCAAAAAATCCAGATACAGGCTCGAATGGTTCAGCTTCCACTTGCGGCCGCGGCCTAGTTTGAAAACCTTGCGGAACAATTCCTTACTGTCGCGCATCTTGATGAAGATATCCTGCAACGGCGCATGCTCGTAGCTGAAGCCCGGCGCGATGGTCGTGCCTTCGACTCCGAGTTTCTTGCAGTAGTCGAGGAATCCGGCAATTTCTTCGGCGTTCTCGCCTTGAAACAAAGTACAGTTGATGGTGACGCGGAACCCGCGCGCAATGGCCATTTCCACGGCTTCGGTAGCCCGATCGAACACGCCGTTCTGGCAGACTGAAGCATCGTGGCGTTCGCGATTGCCGTCCAAGTGTATCGAGAAAGTAAGGTAGGGGGAGGGTTTGTAATCGTCGATTCGTTTCTTGAGAAGCAGCGCGTTCGTACAGAGATAGACGTATTTCTTACGCTGAATGATGCCTTCGATGATCTGCGGCAACTCCTTATGCAACAGAGGCTCGCCGCCGGCGATGGAAACGATGGGCGCGCCGCATTCGTCAACAGCTGCCAAACACTCATCGATGCTCAGCCGACGATTCAGGATATCATCGGGATAATCGATCTTACCGCAACCGGCGCACGCCAAATTGCAGCGGAACAGAGGTTCGAGCATCAACACTAACGGATAACGTTTGTTTCCATTTAATTTTTGTTGTAGAAGATACTTAGCTACGCTGAGTTGTTGCCTTATTGGAACGCTCATTCACCTTCCCCCGATTTAACAAGTTCGATTCACTTAAAATTAGCCTGTATTCGTGTTTCCACCACAACGAGCACAGCGCCGCAGACTATAAACCATAACTAAATTCCTGACCAATGCACTTTGGAATTCATCAGACCACCTGTCATGTTGATAAGCAGGTTAATTCGGGTTGGTCCAGGCATTAATTCTAATGCAACATCCTAGCTTGTAGTTGTATTTTCCTCAACTAAATTTCGTTAAAATACAACACATCTTGACGATCGGGGCAATCCGGCTAGAATTTGCTGCTTTCCCAGCGAACCGTTGCTGCCTTATCTCAAGACGAACTGGCCGGAACATCGCATCTAGAAACTGGTTGGAATTTCAGAACTTGAACGGAGCAACACTCGTCCGCACGAGCGGAAGCTTTTCCTCGGATCCAAGCGTGATGAGCGACGACGACGCGTTGCAGTCTCACCTACTGGAAGGTGTCTCCCGCACCTTTGCGCTTACTATCCCGCAATTGCCGCCGGTCTTAGCCAAGCCGGTCTCGAATGCTTACTTGTTATGTCGCATTGTCGACACCATCGAAGATGAGACGGCACTTTCATCCACGGAAAAGCGCAAGTTCTGTCAGCAATTCGTGCGCGTGGTCCAAGGCAACGAGGCCGCCGAACTGCTTCGAGACGAACTCGGCCCTCGCCTTTCGACAGTCACCAGTCCGGCCGAGCACGAACTTATCCACTTGATTCCCCGGGTCATCGCCATTACTCACAGCTTCGATCCGCCGCAACGGGAAGCACTGGCCTCCTGCGTCGAAATCATGGCGAATGGCATGGCAGAATTCCAGGACCGAGACCTGCGATACGGTCTCGCAAACATGGAGGAAATGAGCAACTACTGTTATTACGTGGCCGGCGTGGTCGGGGAAATGCTGACCAAGCTTTTCTGTCACTACTCCCCCGAGATCGCCGCCCATCGCGACGAGATGATGAAGCTCGCGGTATCGTTCGGACAAGGTCTGCAAATGACCAACATCCTCAAGGACCTTTGGGATGACCATGCCCGCGGCGTTTGTTGGCTGCCACGCGATATTTTTGGCCAGTGCGGATTCGATTTACGCAAGCTTAAACCGGGCCATAACGACCCCAAGTTCTGCGAGGGATTCAAGCATCTGATTGGAATTGCACACGGACATCTGAAGAATGCGCTTGCCTATACCTTGTATATACCCTCGCGCGAGACCGGTCTTCGCGAGTTCTGTCTGTGGGCGCTGGGGATGGCAGTGCTGACCCTGCGCAAAATCAACAAAAACCTTTATTTCAGCGACTCATCGCAAGTCAAGATTACACGCCGGGCAGTGAAAGCGACCGTTCTGACAAGTCGTCTGCTGCGTTCGAGCGATATCCTGCTCAATACCGCATTTTTCCTTGCAGGATCCGGCTTGCAACGTAGCAGCCGTCAGCTCCCGGCCCTCGGTCACCATACCGACACGTGAGAAGCCAACCACAAACAGGGGATTCCTTGCTCATGTTGAAAGAAGCGACTGCACTTTCCGCTCTCGATACGGCTTTCCTCCAGCCTTATAACGAATCACCCTTGGATAACGCTATCCGTCGCGCCAAAAAGGAGTTGCTCGGATTGCAGCACCAGTCCGGCTACTGGGTGTTCGAGCTCGAAGCGGACTGCACGATTCCATCCGAGTACATCTTGATGATGCACTACATGGACGAAATCGACGCAGCATTACAGGCCAAGATCGCCAACTACCTGCGCGCCAACCAGCAGGCAGACGGCAGCTATCCGTTGTTCTTCGGAGGTCCTGGCGATATCAGCTGTACTGTCAAAGCCTATTACGCACTGAAACTGGCCGGCGACGACATCGACGCTCCGCATATGAAGAAAGCCAGAGCATGGATTCTGGCCCAAGGCGGCGCGGCACGCTCCAACGTCTTCACCCGCATCATGCTGGCCATGTTCGAGCAAGTGCCGTGGCGCGCCGTGCCGTTCATTCCGGTGGAAATCATGCTGCTGCCGCGCTGGTTTCCGTTCCACTTGGACAAGGTCTCCTATTGGTCGCGCACAGTGATGGTTCCCTTGTTCATCCTGTGCAGCTACAAGGTTAAAGCGCGCAACCCAAGAAAGATCGGCATTCGCGAACTCTTTACTGTCGATCCGGAAAAGGAAAAAGGATATTTCAGCCACGTCAAGACGCCGCTCGGCAAGAGCATTCTGGCGCTGGAACGCATCGGCCGCCTGATGGAACCGCTCATCCCAAAAGCGATGCGGCGAAAAGCCACCGAGAAAGCACGCGATTGGTTCATGGCACGATTGAACGGGGTAGACGGTTTGGGCGCCATCTTCCCCGCCATGGTCAACGCTTATGAAGCCATGGACTACTTGGGTTTTCCACCGAAAAACGAGCATCGCCGCATAGCCAAGGAGGCCATCGAACGCCTGCTTGTCGTCGGCGAAAACAGCGCTTATTGCCAGCCGTGCGTATCGCCGATTTGGGACACTGGGCTATCCAGCCTGGCACTGCAGGAAGTCAACAGGTTCGAGAAGGATCCCGAGATCGACGACGCACTAACTCGCGGGCTACGCTGGCTGGCGAGCAAGCAGTTGACCGACGAGCCGGGTGACTGGCGTATCAACCGGCCGAATTTGGAAGGCGGCGGATGGGCTTTCCAGTTCGAAAACACTTATTACCCCGACGTGGATGACAGCGCCGTAGTCGCCCAAGCCTTGGCTCAGGCCGAAAACCACGAGTTCGACGAGAACATTCGCCGCGCCACCAACTGGATTGCCGGCATGCAATCCGACAACGGCGGATTTGGTGCGTTCGATGCGAACAACACGCATTATTACCTGAATCACATTCCGTTCGCGGATCACGGCGCCCTGCTCGATCCGCCCACCGCCGACGTCAGCGGACGCTGCGCGATGTTCTTGGGCAAGATGCTGGAACAACGCCCGGATCTTAAACCGGCGCTGGATCGTACGATCGAATATCTGAGAAAAGAACAGGAAGTCGATGGCTCGTGGTTCGGTCGCTGGGGCACCAATTACATCTACGGCACCTGGTCGGTACTCGTAGGCTTCGAGGCGGCAGGCATCCCCAAGACCGACCCGAGCATACAGAAAGCCATCGCTTGGCTGAAGAGCGTACAACGCCCGGACGGCGGCTGGGGCGAGGACAACTTGACCTATCACGACGCCAGCCCGGAACGGCGGGGCCGTTTTCACACCAGCACGGCCTTTCAGACCGGATTGGCCTTGCTCGCGCTGATGGCGGCAGGCGATACCGATTCGCCCGAAGTCGAGGCCGGCATAGATTACCTCGTCAGAACGCAAAACGCCGATGGTTTCTGGAAGGACGAATGCTTCACCGCGCCGGGCTTCCCGCGGGTCTTTTATCTCAAATACCACGGCTACGACAAATTTTTCCCGCTGTGGGCGTTGGCGCGTTATCGTAACGAGCGCTACGGCACGGCGTGAAGTCCCTTGGGTTTGTGATTGCGCTGCCGGCCGAGGCTCGTACCCTCGTCCGGCAGCGCGTCTGCTTTGACGACCTGCTGGAACTGCCGGACGGTCATCGGTTGGCCGTCTCCGGCTCCGGTCCGAATCATGCGCGCAGTGCCGCATTCCGACTTCTCGAACACAAGGTCGATGCCTTAATCAGCTGGGGCTGTGCGGCGGCCCTCGACGGTTCCATGAATGCAGGCGATCTGGTATTGCCCGATCGAATCTTAAGCCCGGACGGCATCGAGCATGCGGTCTGCCCCGAATGGCACGACCGGGTTCGGCAAGCCTTAGCCCCGATGCTGCCGGTCACGACGGGCCTTCTGCTGGGAAGCCCCAAGGTCGTCGCGAACGCGGCGGAAAAACGAGAACTTCATGCCAGCAAAGGCGCAGTTGCACTCGATATGGAAAGCGCCTCCGTAGCCTCGGTCGCAAACGCCCGGGGCGTACCTTTTCTAGCAGTTAGAGCCATCGCCGATCCGGCATGCATGAACCTTCCCAACTCCGTGGCCGTCGCCGTAGATGAACGCGGCGACGTCAACATTCCGAAGCTCCTGAGATATGCCTTGGCTCATCCTGCCGAATTCGTTGCCTTGGCCCGACTGGGGAAGGCTTTTTACGCAGCCGCAAATACACTTCGCCGAACGGCGCATCTTTTGAGAACCGACATCTCTCTTACGCCGTCCGCCGACCGTTAATTCTCGCAACTAAAACGTCGATGAGCAGAACCGCCGAGAACCTTTTTATTCGTGTCGTCCACTGGTGGGAAGAAAACTTCCTCAACCGGCCGTGGTTAGTCACATTGCTGTTCCTGATCGCCTCCGGCTTTACGCTCCAGTACACCATGGAGAACCTGAAGTTCGACACGAACACGGCGGACATGATTTCGACGGAGCTGCCATTCCAGAAAAACCGCATCAAGCTGGAAAAAGCATTCCCTCAGGATGTCAGTACCATCATTCTCCTGGTCGAGGGAAAAACGCCGGAGGAAACCGCCGACGCCGTCAAACTGATCGGCGAGAAACTCAGACAAAATAGGACCGAAATCAAGTCGGTCCATATTCCGGACGAGGGAGAATTTTTCGCTAGGAACGGCTTGTTATATTTGGATTTAGAAGAATTGGAGGATTTGTCCGCCCAACTCGCAAATGCCCAACCTTTTATCGGCCGGATTTCCGAAAACAACAGTCTCGGCGGTCTCCTCGATATCTTGGGCGAGGCCTTGAAGGCTTCGGAAGAAGGCTTCGAAATCGAACTGAATCCTTTGCTAGAGAAAATTCGCGAGGCGGTCGTTGCAACGAGCGAAGGCAAGCCTTACCGGCTGTCGTGGCAGCAATTGATGCTCACCCGAGATGAGGGGCTCGGGGTCACCAAGCGGTTTATTAATATCACGCCGGTCCTCAATTTCGAGGAATTGCTGCCCGCCGAAAAAGCAATCGGGGCTATCGATAAAGTTTTGGCAGAAGTACTGCAGGGCGATCTTGCCGATGTCAGCGTCCGCAAAACCGGCGAGGTGGTGCTGGAGCACGAGGAAATGCAGACCGTCGGAACCGGGGTTTCGATCGCCAGCGTCGCATCCCTTATTCTCGTGTCCGCCACCTTGTGGGTCGCTTACCGATCCTTCAAGCTGATGTTCGCCACTTTCGTCGCGTTGACCATGGGGCTGATTTTTTCGCTCGGTTTCGCTACCGTCGCCATCGGCCAGCTCAATCTGATCTCCATCGGCTTCGCAGTCTTGTTCATCGGCATGGGCGATGCGTATTCCTCCCATTTCTGTCTGCGTTACCGGGAATTGGTCCTGCGCGGCGTCTCCCAACGGGAAGCGTTGCGGGAAACCTTGACATCCACCGGCTCCTCGCTCGTTCTCTGCTCCATCACCGCGGCAACCGGCCTCTATGCCTTCATCCCCACCAACTACTCCGGAGTCGCGGAACTCGGTATTATCGCCGGCACCAGCATGTTCATCGCTCTGGCGACGACCTTCACCATACTGCCGGCGCTGTTGAAGATCATGCCCTTGAGGCCGCCACGTCGGCGCAAGGAAAAGAAAGGCGCATCGTTCCTGTCCTCGAACTGGCCGATCCGCTATGCCCCATCGATTCGCACGGCCACGGTTGTTCTTGGCTTGATCTCCGTGGGTCTCCTCTGTGACGTCACCGTGGACTTCAATCCGATCAACCTGCGCGATCCCAATACGGAATCGGTCAAGACCTTTAAATATCTGCTGCAATTCGAAGACACCTCCCCCATGACATTGGCTTCCCTGGCACGGAGCGAAGCCGAGGTCAAAGCCAAGAAAGCCGCATTCGAGTCCTTGCCAACAGTCGACAAGGTTGTCAGCATTTTCGACTTCATTCCCGAGAATCAGGACGATAAGCTCGCGATTATCAGCGATCTGTCGCTCATCATGGGTCCTCAACTCGAGAGTTTCCCCCCGTCCACGCGAGAGAAAGTCGATCCCCAGGTCATCGAGAATTTTCATCAGGTGTTGCGGGACCGTGCTGCGGCAGGTGAAAACGGCGTAATCAAAGCCTTGGACGAAGCTCTGACGCAGTTGCACGCCCGCCTGGAAACCGCCGACGAAAGCACGCGTCAAGCGATGCTCGGCCGGCTTCAGGACAGCATTTTAGGCCCGCTTCCGGCTACCATCGCCAATCTTCGCGAAAGCCTTCAGGCCCATCCGATTTCCATGGGGACCTTACCTCCCGACCTGAAAAATCGCTGGGTCAGCGCCGACGGACTGTACCGTCTACAAATCTTCCCGAATAAAGACTTGAACGATCTCGAGAACTTGCGCGAATTCATCCTTGAGGCGCAAAAAGTCGACAAGAATGTAACCGACGTGCCGGTCGCTTATCTCGAATCCATGAACGAGGCCATCAACGCCTTTCAGCAAGCGTTCGGCATTGCCTTCGTCGCCACCACGATCCTGTTGCTGCTGATCGTACGAAATCTGAAGGACACGCTGTTGGTCCTGCTGCCGCTGCTGCTGGCGTCCCTATTTACCGCCGCCTCGACGGTGCTGTTCGATATCCCGTTCAACTTCGCCAATATCATCGCCCTGCCCTTGCTTTTCGGCCTGGGAGTCGACAACGGCATTCACATGGCGCACCGTCTACACTATCTGCATTCGAACGATGAAAACCTGCTCAGTACCAGCGAAGCACAAGGGATATTCTACGGCTCGCTGACGACCGTATTCAGCTTCGGCAGCCTAGCCTTTACCGCTCATCAAGGCACCGCCAGCATGGGAATGATCCTGACCATCGGCCTCATGCTCACCCTGATCTGCGCGTTGGTCGTGCTGCCCGCCTTCAGTACGCTGAGAGTCTCCCACCGGCGTTGATCCGTGTAAAATTCGAGCGTCTTTTTAGCCCTAGATAATTCCCGAGGTCTTGATGTCCACCTACATTGCGGATTTGCTGGCCACCCATCGCGGCAAGAACTTCGAACTCCACGAAAATTACTTGAATACCCAAATGGTGCGGGTGCTCAAGGCCATCGGCTATGACCGCATCTACACCAGAGCCCGTGGCCCGTATCTTTATGACGATCAGAATAACGAATATTTGGATCTCTTGAGCGGCTTCGGCGTGTTTGCCCTAGGCCGCAATCATCCCGAGATCATTCAGGCGCTTCAGGACGTACTGCAAAGCGAATTGCCAGACATGGTACAGATGGACGTATCCGTGCTGAGCGGTCTCCTCGCGGAGCAAATTCTGAAGCGCTGCCCGGACAATCTCAGCAAGATGTTCTTTTGCAATTCCGGTGCGGAAGCCGTCGAAGCGGCGATCAAATTCAGCCGCTATACGACCAGGCGGGAAAAAATCGTCTACTGTGATCACGGGTTCCACGGCCTCACCATGGGCGCGCTTTCACTGAACGGCGAAAAGATTTTCCGCGAAGGTTTCGGTCCTTTGTTGCCGGAATGCGTCACGGTTCCGTTCAATGACATCAAGGCTTTGGACGAGGCCTTGCGCAACAAAGATGTCGCGGCCTTTATCGTCGAGCCGATCCAGGGAAAAGGCGTCAACCTGCCGAGCGACGACTACCTGCCGGAAGCGGCTCGCTTGTGCGCCAAATACGGAACGCTTTTTGTCGCCGACGAGATCCAAACCGGCATCGGCCGCACCGGCAAGTTTTGGGCTATCGAGCACTGGGGCGTGAAACCCGACATGATTCTGATGGCGAAGGCACTGTCCGGTGGTTTCATCCCGGTGGGCGCCGTGGCGATGACCAAGAGCATCATGGATGCCGTCTTCAGCCGTATGGATCGCGCCGTAGTTCATGGTTCAACCTTCTCCAAGAACAATATGGCCATGGCGGCGGGGCTCGCTGCACTCAAGGTCATCGATGATGAAAAGCTGCTGGAGAACGCCGAACATCTCGGGGAAAAACTTCTGGCCGGAATGCAGAACCTGGTCGACAAGTACGAGTTATTCCAGGAAGTCCGCGGAAAGGGACTGATGATCGCTCTGGAGTTCGGCTCTCCCAAGAGCTTCTCCTTAAAGGCCGCATGGAACCTCCTGGAAACCGCCAATAAAGGGCTGTTCAGCCAAATGATCACGATTCCGCTGTTCAAGAACCATCGTATCTTGAGCCAAGTCGCCGGGCATGGCATGAACGTGGTGAAGTTTCTCCCTCCGTTGGTGATTAACGAAAACGATACGCAGTGGGTCCTCACTGCTCTCGACGATGTCATCGCCGATTGCCACAAGGTTCCCGGAGCCATCTGGGACCTTGGGAAAAACCTTACCAGCCATGCACTTAAGTCCAAAGCGGGCTGATTTCCATCATCCACGACCAACACCGGCACCACCATGCACCAACCACTCTCTTCTCGCAGCCGTAAATTTGCCGTTTTGCTGTTTTCCATGTCTTTGCTGCTGGCCTATGGCCAACGGCCTTGGGCGCACGCCGTCGTCACCGAATCCTCTCTGACCCAAAACCCGATTCAGCCGAATCACGCGACGACGGTAGTACTCTTTTTCAATTCCAATGTGGAATTGCCTTTGTCCCGAGTTTTTCTGGTCAGCAAAGGCGATGTCTTCCATCCGGTACAAATCGAAAAAGGCAAGAAACCGGGCGAGATGCGCATCCAGGTGCCCGCACTGACGCCAGGCGAATATGCCTTGAAATACAAGGTATTCGCTGCGGATGGACACTTCACGGAAAATGTCATTCGTTTCCACGTCTCTGAACCGCGGTAACCCCTATGTACATGCAAGGTTTGGCCAATTTCATCGATGATTTCCTCGGCGGGCTGATTTTGATCAGCTACGCGTTAGTAGTGGGGAGCCTGCTCTGGAGTGCGTTTATCCTCAGAGTATGGTCGCCCGGATTCGCCGCGCATGAATCCGTGGTCCGCCGAGCCGTTAGCTTGCTGCGCGCCGGCGCCATCGCCCTAGCTATCACCCAAGGGCTCAAATTGATCATCAAAGCCGTGGTTCTGGCATCGGTCTTGGGCGATTTTCCGGCCGACGCTTATATGGGCACCGTTCAGTTCCAGGCCGGTTTGATACGTTTCCTGCTTGCCTTGGGTCTGATCTACATCGCCGGCCAGTTGCGCCAAATACCGGATAAGCGGTTTTTGTGGAATCTCGCTGCGATTTCGATGATTCCCATGGTGATTGCCGGCGCCTGGCTGGTGCATGGCGTGGGCCGCTTCGAATATCGGGAGCAGCTCATGACCATGACCGTTCTCCACCAGTTTGCGGCGGCCGTGTGGTTCGGCGGCGTTGCGCAACTTTTGTCGCTCTGGCACATGAGCCGGGAATCTCAAGAGGCAAAAGCACTATGGCCCATCGCGATCACCCGTTTTGCGCTGCTCGGCGTCAGTTCCGTCGTCGTTCTTCTGTTGACCGGGCTTCCCCTGGCCTGGACTTACGTCGGCAGCTGGGATGGCCTTTTCGGCACCGGTTACGGCAGCCTGGTCGTCACCAAAGTCGTTCTTCTCATGGTCGCGCTCGGCTTCGCCTATCTGAATCACCGGGCCGGTCGGCAGTGGTTGAGACACCGCCAAACCGAAGGACTGAATAACAAGGTTCCGCATTACATCGAGGCCGAGACCTTCATACTGGTAGGGATACTTTTCATCGCCGCCACCCTGTCCTCGCAGCCGCCGTCGGAAGATATCAAGGAACTGTCCGCGACCGTCTCCGAAGTCGCCGAGATGTTCACCCCGCGCATGCCGCGCCTGACCTCGCCCACGCACGAGCAACTCCTGGCCGGTGAGCCGGGGCGTGTGGCGGTGGTCGACAAAGTTCCCTCACCCGCGGCCACGGAATGGTCGGATTACAATCACAACGTGTCCGGAGTCTTCCTGACCTTGATGGGATTGGTCGCTATGCTTTCCTACTACAGGCGGTTCGAATGGGCGAGGTATTGGCCGCTGGGCTTCGTAGGATTGAGCATTTTTCTCTTCTTCCGTAGCGACGCCGAGACTTGGCCCTTAGGCCCGATCGGCTTTTGGGAAAGCACCTTCGGCAACGGCGAGGTGTTCCAGCATCGTATCGCCACCCTTCTGGCTTTCGCATTGGGGGTTATGGAGATGCGCGCGCGCACCAATCGGAACGCCGACCGATTACGCTATACGTTCCCGGTCTTGTGCGCGTTCGGCGGCATTTTGCTGCTCACCCATGCCCATGCGGAGTTCGAGCTGAAAAGCGAATACCTCATCCAGTCCACGCACACCGCAATGGGGCTCCTGGCCGTGATCATGGCGAGCGGGCGCTGGCTGGAACTGCGCTTGGCGGAACCCAACGTGAGTTACGGCGGGTATGTGGACGGAAAGATTGCGGGATTTATATCCATCGTGGCGATGTTCCTGATCGGCGCGATATTGCTGGTCTACCGAGAACCGTTGTTCTGAAGCCGAAACAGGAAAAGCACTCTATTCTAGTTGCGTGGCTGAAACGCCTTAGGGACAAACGAAAATGCCCGCCACTCACGTGACGGGCATTTTTTGTTACGAACTGTAATCCAAGATAAGAAAGAACCGCCTCGAACGCATTTGCACGGCCTGCGGCGGCGCCTCATTATCCGGACGTCGCATTATTACTCGAGTAATCGGCGATCTTTTGGGACAGTTTGTTCAGAAGACTGTCGAATCCCTCGCGGTCGATGACACTGGTATATTGGGCCTTCTTGAGCGCCAAATCGCTGATACCGTCCACGATGATATTGATGATGTGCCACTGCCCGCCGAACTGGTTCACGATGTATTCGAACTTGATGGGCTTTTCATCCGGCGAAGTAAGAAAGTAGCGTAGCAGCACGCGATCGCTCTTCATGTCTTGGGCGGAATCGTATTTGAATTCTTCCCCCGAGTAGCCGTTAAACTGAGCGGCATAAGTGGCAATACTTAGATCGGTCAACTTCTCAATAAAAGCCTTTTTCTGTTCTTTATCCAGTTTCTTCCAGTGATTTCCAAGCGCGATCTGGGAAACAGCCTCGAACTCGAACACTTGCTTGACCACCGGCTCTAGCTTTTTGTAACGTCCTTGATATCCCAATTGTTTCGCATCCTTCATAACGTCAATTAACGTGTTGTTGAGCAAGTCTACGGTTTTCTTGGCTTCCGTAGGGGCCTCCGCTGCAACGGACAACGGAGCTAAAGCAATTAGAAACAATCCCAGGAAAAATTGAAGAAACATTGTCTTTCCCATAAGTCCGAAATCGAAATCGTCGCGACTATATCATAAAACGCCAATCAGAACGCTACGCTTAGTTGCGATCGCGCTACGTTTTTGCGTCTGAGCAACACATAATCTTCGAATCGAGCTCCTGGTATTCGATTCAGAAGCGTGAGAATCGTTCTCGAAAGCCGGCTCGACTTATTGACCCTGTCGCTGCGCATAAAGATGCGCCAGCAAGTTTGCCTCGGATAGGGAAAGGCCCAACTGGGACACCAGCTCCTGGGGAGCGACGCCGTCCTTAAGTCTTTCGATTGCAGCTCGATAGGATTGGTAGCCGGTATCCTGCGACGAGAGCGACGCCAGTCTCTCGTCGCACTCTCGAAGCCGGCGTTCTTGATCCAGCATACGCCGATCCACTTGCACGGCGGCTGCCGACAGCCCGATCAAGTCGTTTTGCTGCTGTACGAGCCGTGCGCCCAGCGTTGCATAATCGCGCCTGAGGGCCAGGCAAGCACGGGTCAGCATGAGCATTCCCGCCACCAACGCGACGATCAGCCCGACCAGAATAAAATAGGGGAGATGCCAATCCATCAGGCGTATTCATCGATATGGGGCAGCGAATCATCACTCGCCGGTCCCGGTTTTTTCTTTTCTTGTGAATCGGGCTTTTGCTGTTTGCGATTCTCGTCGCCTTTGACCTTGTTCGCCGCCGGCAAAGGTCCGACGTGTTCGACGGGATGAATCTCGACCATAACCCTATCTCGCCATTCTTCGAAAAAGCTCTCCCTCCCAGGGTGGGCGGGATCAAAGCAGATCGAGCTGCGCCTTGTCTTCGTCGTTCAAGAACTGATTCAGGTCGACCAGAATCAGCAAGTCGCCATTATGACTCGTCACGCCCTGAATGTATCGGGCGCTTTCTTCATTGCCGACGCTGGGAGCCGATTCGATTTCGGAGGCTCTGAGTTCGACCACCTCCGCGACACTATCGACCAAAATACCGATGACTTGATCGTCCGCCTCGATAATGACGATCCTCGACGCATCGTCCGGCTGCTTGGGAGGCAGCCCGAAGCGCCGCCGGGTATCGATTACCGTCACCACGTTTCCGCGCAAATTGATGATACCCACCACATAATCCGGCGCTCCCGGAACCGGCGCAATTTCGGTGACACGCAGCACCTCCTGTACCTGCATTACGTTGATGCCGTAAGTTTCTTCGCCCAAACGGAATGTGACCCACTGATTCACCGGGTCGCTGCGTCTTGCCAACGCTTCGCTCATATTACCCTCTCGCCTCTAGCATTATCGTAAAACTCTCAGATTTTTGGATCGGCCGGCCGGAATCAGGCTGTGCGGATCCACCAGCACGCATAAGCGATCGATAATCGTGCCGGCCGCCCATGCTCGCCGGGATCGGTTTACGCGCCAGCGGACATCGCTTTCGCGCAGCCGGACCATATCGACGATCTCGCCGCACACCAACCCCCACCGCCCTTCATTAAGTAATAAGGCATGACGATGGGAATCTTCTAAGGAGATGGAACGCTTGCCGCCTATGAGAAGCTCCGTGTCCGCCAGTTGAATGATCTCGCCCTGAAATCGGGTCAGCCCTTGAAACCAATCTGGCTTTCCCGGCAAGACCGTCACTCGCGTCGAATCGTCAAGGCGTTCGATTCTCCTCACCTCGGTCAACGGCGCGGCAAGAACCGTATGACCGATTCGAAAATAAACCACTTGAAATTCCGATTGCGCCCAGTCGGGCAAAGCCGCGGGAGCAGACAGGACGGGCTGGGATGCCGCTACCGAGTCGGAATCCGTGCGCTCGGCCGGCAATGCTTCCGACTGGCCGTAGGTTTGATTCAGCAGGTTCCGCAGATAGAAAAGGAGTACTTGATCCTGCCATCCCGTAGTGCTTCGGGCTAGGCGATCGGCTTTCATGCGGTTGCCAGAGCCGGCTCGACCGAGCGTGATCGATTTTGCGACAACATATGCTCGAGCAGTTCGGTGTAGGCGATGACAGCCTTGGCCTTGGGCATGTAATAAGACAGCGGAATTCCGGCGTCGCTCGCTTCCCGCACCTGGGTATCGACCGGAATCACGGAATCCCAGACCTGATCCCCATAACGCTCGCGCATCACCCTGAGGGTTTGTATCGACGCGCGGGTACGCCGATCGAACAAAGTGGGAACGACCGTGTAATCCAATCGCGTTTTCCGAGACTTACCGATCATTTCCAGGGTGTGCAGCATGCGCTCCAGCCCTTTGAGCGCGAGAAACTCGGACAGCACCGGAATGAACAAATGTTCGCAGGCGGCTAGTGCGTTCACCATCAGCACACCCAGCATGGGTGGGCTGTCGATCAGCACGAAATCGTACTGCTTCCGAACGGCTGCCAGACTATTGGCAATTACCAGCCCCATGCCGCCGGCGCCCCCCTGCCGCTCTACGGTCGCGATAGCGGTCGAGGCCGGCAGTACCGACAGCCCTTCGAAATCCGTAGAGGCGATATAAGGACCCGGAAGCAAGCTTTTCTTGGCAATTGCGTCTTGAAACAGGTTGTAGACGCTGACATCGATTTGATCCGGGTTCATTCGGAAATAGCTGGTCAGCGAACCGTGCGGATCGAGATCGATCAATAAAGTTCGGTACCCCCGCGACGCGAGAATCCCCCCCAAGGTAACGACTGTCGTGGTCTTGCCGACGCCGCCTTTCTGGTTGGATACGGCCCAGATTCTCATGGCTTCGAAACCTCCGTCGGAGTGATGGGCGCTTCCGTAGACACCGGCTTTTGCGAAGCGCCGAAATCCTCAATTCGGTCCCCGGAAGAAAGCTTGTAACGAGCCGCTCCGTGGGACATCAGAACGATGACCACTCTCCGATTTTGGTAGCGTCCTTCCTCCGTCCTGTTGTCGGCAATCGGATGATGCTCGCCGTAGCCTATCGCCGCCATGCGGCGCGGATCGATGCCGTTGCTCATCAATTGGTTGACCACCACGGCGGCGCGGGCGGACGACAAGGCCCAGTTGGAAGGAAATTCGGGAGTGTTGATCGGCAGATTATCGGTATGACCCTCGACGTGAATGGTGTTGTCGATTTCGCGGAAAATTTCGGACATTCGGTAAAGTATGGGCAGCGATTCCTTAGAAAGTTCGGCTTTGCCGCTGGAGAAAAACATCCCGCTCTTCATTTCGACCTCCACCCACAGCTCATGGCGTTTGACGGCAACTAAATCGTCCTGAATATACGGCGATAAAGCCGCTTCGATCTGATCCGCCAGGCTCTCGAGCTGGGCGTATTCCGCATCGAGATTCTCCGGCATCGGCCGAGTCTTGTCCTGGGACGATGCCGAACCGTCCGACGCCGCGGGTTCGCCCAAAAGGTCTTGTCCTTTCTTCAACTGGCCGAATTGAATCGGCTCCAGCGTATGCCCGAGGTTGTGCTCCTTCCCCGGCTCCTTGAACACCGCGGAAAGCGACTCCGACAACACCCGATACTTGCCTTCGTTGACCGAAGAAATTGCATACATGACGACAAAAAACGCAAACAAAAGCGTAATGAAATCGGCATAGGAAACCAGCCAGCGCTCCAGGTTCACATGCTCTTCTTCCGAATGCTTCCGCCGCGACATACGTTAGTCATCCGTCTAGGAAACCGGTCAGCTTCATTTCGATATTCCGCGGGTTCTCGCCTTCCGCGATCGAAATGATTCCTTCCAGAATCAGTTCCCGCGCCTGGTTATTGGCCTGTGCTCGGGATTTCAGTTTGTTGGCGATGGGAAGAACGATCAAATTGGCGAGACCGACGCCGTAAATCGTCGCCACGAATGCCGTCGCGATGCCGCTCCCCAGCTTGCTGGGGTCGGACAAATTCTGCATCACGTGAATCAACCCCATGACCGCGCCGATGATTCCCACGGTCGGCGCGTAGCCGCCCATCGCCTCGTATACCTTGGCCGCGCCCAAATCCCGCTGCTGGCGAGCGAATATTTCCACCTCCAAGCTGTCCCTTATGGCCTCGGGCTCGTTGCCGTCAACCAGCAACTGAAGCCCTTTCTTCGCCAGCGGTTCTTTCTCGGCGCTGATGAAGGTCTCTAAGCCGAGCAGACCTTCCCGCCGCGCCAAGGCACTCCAGCTGACGATTTTCTTGATTTGTTCCTTATGATCTATCGGCGGCGTCATGAAGACCCATTTGAGCATTTTGACGGCATAGAAAAACGCTGCCGGCGGCGTCTGCAGCATGGTCGCACCCAGCGTACCGCCGAACACGATCACTATCGCCGGGCCGTTCAGCAGTGACTGGATATGCCCACCCTCGAGCCAATTGCCGCCTAGAACGGCGGCGAGCCCGAGAGTGACTCCGATAATGCTTAAAGGGTCCATGCCTAAAGATTCTTCAATTCGCCGGCCATTTCATCGAGATCGTAGATGCAATCGGCCAGGTTAGCTTCGACGATCGCTTTCGGCATGCCGTAAACGACGCAACTCTGCTCGTTCTGGGCCCAGATGGCCGCGCCCTTGGCTTTCAATTTTTCCGCTCCGAGCTTTCCGTCCGATCCCATGCCGGTCAGCACGATGGCGAGAACCTTGCCGGGCATGTTCTTGGCTATGGAGCTAAACGTGACATCGGCACTGGGACGAAAATGTTCCCCGCTTCCGCTCTCCCGAACGACGACGGTTTTCCGCGCCCCGTGCTCGCTCAGCTCCAACTGAAAGCCGCCGGGCGCCAGAAGAGCGACACCGGGTCGCAGTTCGTCGCCGTTCTGGGCCTCCTTGACCCGAATTCGGCAAAGCTGATCCAGGCGTTCGGCAAAGCTGCCGGTGAAATTTCCCGGCATGTGCTGGACCAAAAGAATGGGGACCGACGCGGTCTCCGGAATTTGCGTCAGAACTTTCTGGATAGCCACCGGGCCGCCGGTAGAAGCGGCGATGACCAGCAAACGGAAATCCCGAAGTTGCGCTTTGGCGGCCGGAGGCCGGGCAACGACCGGAGCGGCGACAGGCCTCGATGGCCGACGGAGCCGCCTCAGCCTCCCCGCATGCTCGGCCAAATCGCGAACGCGCCGCCGCAAAATGCGCTTGGCCAAGTCCTGGTCTCCGCTGATTTCCTGCAATTGTTTGGGCATGAAGTCCATTGCGCCGGCCTCGAGAGCATCCAAGGTAGCCTTGGCGCCCGCTTTGGTGGACGCGGAAAACATCAGAATCGGCGTGGGCCGATCTTTCATGATCTCGCGCACCGCGGTAATACCATCCATTACGGGCATATCCACGTCCATGGTGATGACGTCCGGATTCAAGGATGCCGCCTTTTGCACGGCCTCGGCGCCGTCGGCGGCGCTTCCTACGACCTCCATGTCGCCATCGGCGTTGAGGATTTCGGTCAGTCTGCGGCGTATGAAGCCCGAGTCATCCACCACCAAAACCCTGATTGTCATTAAAACCTCTTAGTTGTCATAGACTTAATGCAAGGAGGCGTACCGTTTCATCAAACCGGGTATATCCAGAATGAGGGCGATTTTTCCGTCGCCGGTAATCGTCGCACCGGCCATTCCGCATACCCCTTGAAGTTTCGCCCCCAAAGGCTTGATGACGACTTCTTCCTGTCCGACCAAATGATCGACCACGAAGCCGACATGTCGTCCCCCGACATTCACCACCACTACATGGCCGCATTTCCCGTCCTGATTTCTATCATGCCGGTAGCCCGGAACCAGCCATTCCTTGAGATAAAACAATGGCAACGCACGCTGCCGGACCAGCACCACCAACTGCCCATCGACCGTATTGGACTTCGTGAGGTCGAGGTCCAGGATTTCGACGACGTTCGCCAACGGAAGAGCGAAGGGTTGATTGTTCAGCTTGACCATCAAAGTCGGCATGATGGCCAAAGTCAGCGGCAATTTGATGGTGATGCGGCTGCCCTTCCCCTTGCTCGAATCGATGGCTACCGAGCCGTTCATCTGGGCTATTCGGGTCTTTACCACATCCATGCCGACACCTCGTCCGGAGATATCGGAAATCTCGGACTTGGTGGAAAAGCCGGGCATGAAAATCAAGTTGTAACAATCCTTGTCGTCCAGACGGGCGGCGCTCTCCTGGTCCATCAGTCCCTTTTCCACGGCCTTGCGCCGGAGCACGTCCGGATCCATGCCTTTGCCGTCGTCCTCGATGGTCAATTCGATATGATTGCCCTCCTGAGACGCGGTCAGAACGACCGAGCCCTCGCGCGGCTTACCCGCTGCGATCCGCTCCTCGGGGGTCTCGATGCCGTGATCGACCGCGTTGCGAACCAAATGCACCAATGGATCGGCCAAGGCCTCGACAAGATTTTTGTCGAGATCGGTTTCTTCGCCGCGCAACTCGAGCTGCACCTCCTTGTTGAGGCTTCTGGCCAAATCCCGCACCACGCGGGGAAAGCGGCCGAATACCTTTTTGATGGGCTGCATGCGCGTCTTCATGACGGACAGCTGGAGATCCGAGGTCACCACGTCCAGGTTGGCGACCGCTTTGGCAATCTCCTCGTCATTGAGCGCGATCTTGAGGGTTTGAAAGCGGTTGCGAACCAAGACCAGCTCGCCGACCATGTTCATGATCTCGTCGAGACGCTGGGTATCGACGCGGACCGTGGTTTCAACTGCCGCGGCCGCCTGTGGCTTGACGGTCTTGGCCGGTTCCCTTGTCGCGCTGCGCGCTTCCATAGGTGCCGAAGACAGAGCCGCTGGACGCGCGCTCTCCTGCTTCGGTACACCACCATGCTGGCCTTTGCCATGAAGCTCGTCCAGCAGGCGATCGAATTCTTCCTCAGTGATGCGATCACTTTCGGCTACAGGTTTCGGCGCCTCGGGAACCACGGCGCTCGGCATGCCGGTGTGCTTGCCCTTGCCATGGAGTTCATCCAGCAAGCGCTCGAATTCTTCCTCGGTGATGTCATCATGCGATTTGGCATTCGGAGTGTTTAGCGCTGGCGCATCGGGCACACCGCCATGCTTGCCCCTTCCGTGAAGTTCGTCCAGCAGACGCTCGAATTCTTCTTCGGTGATTTCATCCGAAGTCGAGCCGTTCGAGTCAACCGCCGAGACGGGCGAGGGCCGGCTCGGCTCCTCCGCCGCATCCGGCAACGGTTCGAATTCCGCCCCGGCCGGATCGTCGTCTTGGCCGGGTTCCAGCATCGCCGCGAGCGCCTGTTCCACAACATTCATCGCGGACGGAAACCTCTCGGGTTCGACCGCCGAAACGGATTCGGGCTCCACCGACGCCGGAGCCGGCGGGACAAGAGTAGAATCGCTTCCCGGCTGGGCGAGAACTTTCAGCCGATCGATCAGCGACGGGTCGGCCGGTTCGGGATCGTGTCCGGAGCGGATGTCCCGAAACATGGCGTTGACGACGTCCAATACTTCCAGAATGACGTCCATCAAGGCCGGGTCGGCGCGCCGCTCGCCTTGTCGAAGCACGTTGAATACGTCTTCGGCGTTGTGGCAAACGTCGACCAAGGCGACAAGATTGAGAAACCCCGCTCCACCCTTCACGGTGTGAAAACCGCGAAAAATGGCGTTCAATAAATCGTAATCGTCCGGTGACTGCTCAAGCTCGACCAGTTGAGCATTGAGCTTTTCCAGTATTTCCCCGGCTTCTACCAAGAAATCCTGAACGATTTCGTCATCGAGATCGATCGCCATTGCGCCTTACCTTCAGAAACCCAAACTCGACAGCAAACTGTCCACGTCGTCTTGATTCTGCACGGTATTCTTGTCCACCCCCGGAACAGCCGGGCCGAGTGGTTCCGATTTGGTTTCCGGCACGCTATCGCCGGAGGGCTTGAAGCGCCGTCCCGAAATTCGGATCAATTCGACCAGACTGTGCTCGAGATCCTGAACGAGCTTGATCACGCGCCGAATGATCTGGCCGGTGAGATCCTGAAATCCCTGCGCCATGAGCACTTCGGTGAGACTATGCTGAATGGTCTGCAAATGCCCCGCGGAAACGTCGAAATACTGCGCCAGGTCTTGAGTCAGGGACTTGAATTCCTCATAAGGCATTTCCCGCTGGCGAAAGCGTTGCCACTGGGCGCTGAGTTCGTTCGACTGCTCGCGAAGACTTTCGGCGAACGGCAAGATGGATTCGACTGCATTCAAGGTGGTGTTCGCCGCCTGCTCGGTCATGGTGATGACGTAATTGAGGCGCTCTTTGGCGTCGGGAATTTCGTTCTCCGTGAGATCCGCGATTCTTTCGTCCAGGGAAAAATTCGCCAGCGTGTCGTGGAGCTGGCGGGTCAACTTGCCGACTTCCTGAAACATCAGGGTTTCCCGGACGCGGCCGATATCATCGAGGATACGGTCGGCCGACTCGTCGTCGCCGCGCTCCAATGCCGCCAGAAGTTCGCGGGCCTGTTCGATCCGCCCGTCGGCGGACGGTTGCTTGTCAATCATTAGCCGCCCCCAAAGGTTCGATCAGGCTTCCAGGCGTTCGAAGATCTTTTCGATCTTCTCTTGCAGAGTGGCCGCGGTAAACGGCTTGATCACATAGCCGTTTACGCCGGCCTGCGCCGCTTCCACGATCTGGTCACGCTTCGCCTCGGCGGTCACCATCAACACCGGCAACTGAGCCAGGTTCGGATCGGCGCGTACGGCGCGCAGCAGATCGATACCCGTCATTCCGGGCATATTCCAATCGGTGATCAGAAAATCGATTCCCCCCGACTGCAATTTGGGCAGAGCACTCTGCCCGTCGTCGGCTTCGAAAATATTGTTGAACCCGAGCTCCCGCAGCAGGTTTCTGATGATCCTTCGCATGGTGGAAAAGTCATCCACAACCAGGATTTTCATGTTCTTGTTCAAGGACGCTCACCTCGTTCCGGTTAACCATTTTTTATTATCGATTCATCGGGGCCTCAGACTTGCGCGGCTTTTCGCCTTCCCTTCGAACGGGCTCCGGCGGATTGCTCCGCATCCAGCCAGCCTTGCATTCTCGCCCTAAGGCGCAACATGGCCTGGCTTTGCAACTGACACACTCGGGACTCGCTGACCCCCAGCACTTCGCCGATTTCGCGCAGGTTGAGTTCCTCTTCGTAATAGAGCGAAATCACCAAGCGCTCGCGCTCCGGCAATCCCGCGATCGCGTTCGCCAAAGCCTCGGCAAATCCGGACTGGGTCAATACCTCGACCGGAGGCGCGGCCGAATCCGCACAGTCGTCCAAAGCCGAATCGCCGGCCTCCAACAACTCTTCGAAACTGAACATGCGACAGCTCAAACTATCGTGAAGAACCTGATGGTATTCGGAGAGCGACAGTCCCAAATGCTCGGCGACTTCCGCATCTCGGGCGTCGCGTCCGGTCCTGGCCTCGATGCTCCGCATTGCTTCAGCCACATCACGCGCCTTGCGATGAACCGAGCGCGGCGTCCAATCGTAGCGCCTCAGCTCATCCAGCATCGCGCCGCGGATCCGGATCCCGGCATAGGTTTCGAAACTCGCGCCCTGAGCGTGATCGTACTGGCGGGCTGCTTCCAGCAAGCCCACCATGCCGGCCTGGATCAAGTCCTCCACTTGCACGCTGGACGGCAGCCGGCTCATGAGATGATAGGCAATCCGTTTGACCAGTGACGCGTGCTGCCCCACGATGGCGTCCAATCCGGGCGCCTGTACCGATGCGTACAAGGCGATGCCGCTCATAAGGCTGCTGCGCTGTGGTACTGAATCATCCGCTCTACGAAAAACTCCAGCCGCCCACTGGCTTGGCCGGAAATCGGCAAGGCATCCATTTTCAGCGCCAAGGCGCGAAACGCCCGCGCCGCTTTGCTGTGCGGATAGGCGACGACCACCGGAGTTTGCTTTTGAACCGCCTTTCTCAATTGCTCGTCGCGAGGAACCACGCCCAATAGATCGAGCGTCACGTCGAGATAGCGGTCCGTCACCCGGCACAGCTTGCCGAACAACGCCTGACCCTGTTGATAGTCCTGGACCATATTGGGCAGGATTTGGAACCGATGAACGCCGTAGTCCCGGTTCAGCAATTTGATGAAGGCATAAGCGTCGGTAAGCGACGTAGGCTCGTCGCACACCACCAGAATGATGTCCTGGCAGGCGCGCGCGAAGTTGACCACCCCCCCCGAAATACCCGCTGCCGTGTCGACCAGCAGCACGTCGATGTCCTGGTTCATCTCCCCGAAGGCGCGAATCACGGCGGCCTGTTCCGCAGTGGTAAGCTCCGACATGCGCTGAATACCGGACGAGGCCGGCACGATCTTCAGCCCCGACGGCCCTTCTACGAGGATTTCGTCCAAACTGCGCTCGCCGCTCAATACATGGGACAGATTGAATTTAGGCTGCAAACCCAGGAGCACGTCGACGTTTGCGAGTCCCAAATCGGCATCCAGCAGAACCGCGTGCCGACCGAGCTCGGATAGGCTGACCCCGAGATTGACGGCGACATTGGTTTTGCCGACCCCGCCCTTGCCGCTGCTCACCGCCAAGACACGCACCGGCCTGGGCTGTGCCATACGTCGAATTCCGTCGGCCTGATCAGTATCAAACATTCGCATGGACTATCCAGTCTTCGTAGGTAGGCATCGGGGCGCCGACAGTCTCCGCTTCGGACCTTTCGGCAAAACACCGGTTTAATAATAGATGAGTTCTCGCCACGTGCAGGTCTTCCGGGACCTGCTGTCCGTCGCACACGAAGGACACCGGCAAGCGGTTCTCCACCACCGTGGACACCGCGGCGCCGAGTTGGCCGGTTTCGTCCAGTTTGGTCAGAATGCAGGCTTCCGGGGAAAAGACCTTGAAGGCCTCCACCGCCTCTTGCATCACGCGTAGCTGGCTGGCCGCGGACATGACCAGATAGGATTTGACGGGCATGTCGGTGCGGCTGAACAGTGCAGCTTGCTCGGCCAGGCGCCGGTCGCGCTGCCCTATGCCGGCGGTGTCGATGAGTACCAGGCGCTTATCGTAGAAACTCGACAGCAGCTGACGCAGATCCTCGATACTGGAAGCCGCCCGGACCGGTACGTCGAGGATGCGGCCGTAAGTCCCGAGCTGCTCATGAGCCCCGATGCGGTAGTTGTCGGTGGTGATCAGCGCGATTTGGCGCGGTCCGTGCTTGAGTCTGAACCGGGCCGCCAGCTTGGCAATCGTCGTCGTCTTACCGACGCCCGTAGGCCCGACCAGGGCGACGACGCCGCCGTAATCGAGCAGGTTGTCTTCGGCCAGCGGGATCTGCCGTGCCAAGACATGTTGACTCGCTTGCCACGCGACGTCGGCGTCGGCGACGCCGCCCAAGCGCTCGGCCAGTTCCAGACTGAGTTTCTTGGAGAACCCGAGCGCGCCGAAACGACGCAAGAGATCCAGTCGGGTCGGATTTCGGCCCGCCGCGGCCTGCCATCCGGTTTCACTCAAATGGGCGTCGATCACGCGCCGCATCTGTTTGAGTTCCCGTTGCATTTCCTTCAGCGCGTCGGCATCGACGCTCGGTTTGGCAGGAGCCGGCTGGGAAACGACGGCTTCGACAGAAGATTCTCGCTCGGGCCGGGAAGCCGGCTTTCCGGCAGCGGGTTCGACCGCAGGACCGCCCTGTTCGCTCCGCCCTGATATGGCATGGGTATCTACACAAGCTCCAAGATTGTCATTCCGGCAGAGAGTACTCGCCCCTTCCCTGCCGGGGTGACGATTTGTGCGAATATCTTTGCCCGATACGGAAGGAGCCGGCTTGCGAAGGCTCGTCGCTGCCGAACCGGCTCCCAGTGCGGCCGAGCTCTTTCCAAGAGCCTCGCGAAAGGCGTCCTCGGCGCGCCGCCGGGTATCCGTTTCGGCTTTCGCGACCGGTTCGGCGTCGCCCGTCTCCGATTCGCCGCGCGACTCCGATTTCGCACGATCCAATAACAGCTGCTCGTCGAAGTCCCGAGCCGCGACGATCTCCACCCCGCCATCCACTTTGCGGTTGGACAAAATCACGGCGTCCGGCCCCTGCTCTTCGCGGACCATGCGGATCGCTTGACGAATATCGGGTGCGAAATATCGTTTGATCTTCATGCCTATGTCCTAGTCTTTCGGAAGCTGTCCCCAAAACTTTGCTAACGACTCCGGCAAGCGCAGCGGGACTGTGCGCGGCGGCTCAACCGCGCTGGCCGATGCTGGCCACCACCCTGACTTGCCGGTCTTCCGGGATCTCGTTGTAAGCCAAAACATTGAGCCCAGGGATGGAATGGCGCACGAAGCGCGCCAACCAGGGCCGCACCGGCGAGGACACCAGCAGAATGGCGGGATGTCCTTCCATTTCCAGCTTCTGCGTCTTCTCATCCAAGGATTTGTGGAGCTGCTCCGCCAAGCCCGGTTCGATGCCGGCGCCCTCGTGTCCGGCCGTTTGAAGTATTTTTTGCAACAACTGTTCCAGGTCCGGATCCAGGGTCAGAACCGGAATTTCCTTCTCCATGCCACTGATTTTCTGGACGATTAGGCGTCCGAGTGCGGCACGCACCACCGCCGTCAAAACGCCGGGATCTTGGCTTCTGCCGCCGAACTCCGCCAAAGTTTCGGCGATGGTCCGCATATCGCGAATCGGCACGTTCTCCTGAAGAAGGTTTTGCAGCACCTTGACGATGACGCTGAGAGGCAGGGTTTTCGGCGTGAGATCCTCGACCAGCCGCGGCATCGATTTGGCGAGCAGGTCGAGTAACTGCTGCGTCTCCTGATGTCCGAGCAGCTGGTGGGCGTGGGATTGCAACAAATGGCTGAGATGGGTGACCACCACGGTACCGGGATCGACCACGGTATAACCGAGCGTCTGGGCGTGGTCGCGCTGATCCGGTTCTATCCAGACGGCCTCCAGTCCGAAAGCCGGGTCCTTGCCCTCGACGCCCTTCAGCGTTCCGTAAACCCGCCCCGGATTGATGGCCATCAGGCGATCCGGAAACACTTCGGCCTCCCCGACGGTGACGCCGAGCAGGCTGATGCGGTAGGCGTTGGGAGTCAGGTCCAGGTTGTCCCGGATGTGCACCGAGGGGATCAGGAATCCGAGATCCTGGGACAGCTTCTTGCGCACGCCCTTAATCTTCGACATGAGCTGCCCGCCCTGATTCTTGTCGACCAGCGGGATGAGCCGATAGCCCACTTCCAGCCCGATGAGATCGACCGGCACGACATCGTCCCAGCCGAGCTCTTTCACTTCGGGCGCGGCGGCCGAGGGCCTGGCCGCGACGCGCGCTTCCGCCAATTCGCGCTCGCGCCGCTGACGCTTGGAAATGGAATAGGACGACGCGCCCATGGCGCCGGCCAGGAGCAAAAAGGCAAGATTCGGCATGCCGGGAATCAGGCCCAAGAGTCCGACCACGCCGGCGGAAAGCGCAAGAGGCCTCGGATCGGCAAAAAATTGAGCGCTGAACTGGGCGCCGATGTTCTCGTTGCTGCTGGACACACGGGTCACGATCATGGCCGACCCGACCGACAGCAACAGCGAGGGGATCTGAGCCACCAAACCGTCGCCGATGGTCAGCAGCGTGTAATTGTGCAGGGCTTCGGAAAACGCCAGATCGTGCTGCAGCATGCCGACGATCAGCCCGCCGACCACGTTGATGAGCAAGATGAGGATGCCGGCTATGGCATCGCCCCGGACGAACTTGCTGGCACCGTCCATCGATCCGTAGAAGTCCGCCTCGCGCGAGACCTCCTGGCGTCTCGTCCGGGCTTCATCCTGATTGATAAGACCGGCATTGAGATCGGCATCGATCGCCATCTGCTTGCCGGGCATCGCATCCAGGGTGAACCGCGCGCTGACTTCCGACACGCGCCCGGCGCCCTTGGTAACGACCACGAAATTGATGATGACCAGAATGATGAACACCACCAGACCCACGGCGTAGTTGCCGCCGATCACGAATTCGCCGAATGCCTCGATCACCTTGCCGGCCGCGTCGGGACCCTTATGCCCTTCCAGCAGGACCACGCGGGTCGAGGCCACGTTGAGGCTCAGTCGGAGGAGCGTGGCGACCAGCAGGACCGACGGAAACACGGCGAAATCCAGCGGGCGCAGCGTATAAATCGTCACCAGCAGGATCAGCAGCGAAAATGCGATGTTGAAGGTGAACAGCAGATCGAGAATGAACGGCGGCAGCGGCAGCACCATCATCATCATCATGAGAAGAATGACGAGAGGAGCCCCCAAGCCGAGTTTGCCGGCGACTTTGATTCGTTCCAAAACTGTTGCGGCCATGACGAAACCCGTGCGTAACCTTCAGTGACAGCGACAGCAATCACGTTTCGTGCCGACCGGCCGCAGAGCCGGACCCTCCGAAAAAAAATACAGGCAGTATGCGGCTTACGCGTCGGCAGCCTTGCGCAAGAATTCTTCCGGGATCTTGAATTCGGTCGGCGGCGTCGGAATGTCGCCGCCGAAAACCCGGGCCGCCTTGAGTTGATAGACGTAAGCCAAAACCTGGGCAACCGCGAAATAGAGACCGGCGGGAATTTCGCGGTCGAGATCGGTGGACGCATAGAGCGCGCGGGCGAGCGGCGGCGCGGACAGGAGCGGCACACCGGCACCCACGGCCAAATTCCGGATTTGGGCCGCCACCAGGTCCGCGCCCTTGGCGACGACTTTGGGCGCTTTCATGCCGGCCTGGTCGTATCTCAGGGCCACCGCGTAATGGGTCGGGTTGGTCACGATGACATCGGCCTTCGGCACCTCGTCCATCATTCGGCGCCGCGCCAGTTCCATCTGCAAGCTGCGAATCCGGCTTTTGACTTCCGGTTTGCCTTCGACTTCGCGCATTTCGTCCTTGACTTCCTGGCGCGTCATTTTCAGCTGGCGCTTGTGGTTCCAGAGCTGAAAGGGCACGTCCACGATCGCGATCAGCCCCAGCGAAGCGCACAGCCAGAAAATGAACGTCATGACGAGGCGCGCGGTTTGATTCGCCGCCGGAAGCAAAGCCTCGCGGCCGAGACCGACGAGATCGTCGAAATAAGCCGTCAGCAGTCCGGCGGTCACAAAACCGATCAAGAGAAATTTCAGAACCGACTTCACGACTTCCGCGAGGGCCTGAACCGAGACCATGCGAGCCAGGCCCTTCATGGGATTGAGCTTTTCCGGCTTGGGCATCAGGTTCTCGCCGCTGAAATTCCAGCCGCCCAGCGCCATGGGAGCGGCCAGGGCAGCCAGAACGGCAAGACCGAGGATCGGGAGCAGAACCTGGCCCGCGGCCAGCAAGTCTCGGCCGAGATGGGCAAGCGGCGCCGCAGGATCGAAAAGGTCGCGGCGACTCAGACGAAAGTCTCCCTCCATGATTTGCCACAGGCTTTGCGCCATGCCGCCGCCAAAGACGAATATCGCTACCGAACCGGTCAGCAGAAGAACAAGAGTGTTCAATTCGCGGGAACGCGGAATCTGACCTTTTTTCCGAGCATCGCTCAGGCGTTTACTGGTAGGGTCCTCTGTTCGTTCCTGATCGGATTCCTCGGCCATGACACCTTATTTCAAATCGCTTTCAATTACGGAATTAACTTTTGTAAGGGTGGGTTATTCCAAATCGCTTTCAACAGGAATTCATTTTTGTAGGATGGGTAGAGCGAAGCGAAACCCACCGAGCGACCTCGGATCGGTGGGTTACGCTGCGCTAACCCACCCTACGATTAATGCCCATTCGAATACCGAATCGAATTAGTCCTACTGCAGAATCGCGCTCATCAGTAGATAGCCTTCATCGAGAAAACCGGAAAAAAGGCCTAGGACGTCCGGCACGGTAATGCCGATCAGAAACAGTCCCAACCCCAAGCTGACCGGGAATCCGACCGAGAAAATATTGAGCTGGGGCGCCGCACGGCTGGCTACGCCGAACCCCAGATTAACCAACAGCAAGGCCGTTACCAGCGGCAAGGAAAACAGAACTCCCGCAGCAAACAAGCGGCTCGCCCAGAGCGCCAGCCGCCGCATTCCGTCGGCACTCAAACCTTCGAACCCGACCGGCAGCATTTGAAAGCTGTCGACCAGCAGCCGGATCAGTATCAGATGTCCGTCCATGGCCAGGAACAGCAGCGTCGCCAAGATTTGGTAAAACTGGGCGATGACCGGAACCTGCACGCCGGTCTGCGGATCGACCATGGACGCAAAACCCAGTCCCATGCTGTAGGCGACGCTCTGCCCGCCGAAAACGACGGCTTCGAAAACCAGGTGCAGAACGAGACCGATTGCGAGACCAATCAGGAATTGCTGAACGGCGATCCAGAAACCGGACAAGCTGAATAGTTCCGCATCGGGCATGACCGGCAACATCGGCGAGATCAGCCAGGTGACGGACGCCGCCAGCATGACGCGGACACGGACCGGCACCATATGGCCGGTAAAGACCGGTATCGCAAGAAACAGCGCGCTAACGCGCAAGAAAGGCCATGCGATGCCGGCGACCAGAGTCAGGAGCTGGCTTTCGCTGAACTGCACAGACTTCAACCGATCAGGCTGGGTATGCTGCGAATCAACGACCGGGTGTAATCGATCAGCAGTTGCAGCATCCAGGGTCCGGCCAGCATCAGCACGATGGCCATGGCGATGAGCTTGGGCACGAACGTAAGGGTCATCTCGTTGATCTGGGTGGCGGCCTGGAACAGGGCGATCACGAGTCCGACGGCAAGGGCCACCAGCAGCATGGGCGCGCTGATCTGCATGGTGACGGTCATGGCTTGCTGGCCCAGGGCGGCAATGGTTTCGGGTGTCATTTACTGTTCGTAATGAAAGTCAAACCATATCGTCACCCCGGCAAGGAATGCCGGGGTCCAGGTTACAGGGACGTAGACGCCTCGCCATCCTTGGCCTCTGGATTCATGCCGCACAGTCCCTGTGCGGCACCCTACGGGCGCTTCGCGTGCAAATCGGCAATCCTCTGCCGATTTGTCATGCCGGGCCATCCTGTGCGGCACCCTACGGGCGCTTCGCGTGCAAATCGGCAATCCTGCCGATTTGTCATGCCGGGCCATCCTGCCCGGCACCCTCCGAGCGGCTCTCGCCGTGCAAACCGGCTGTCCTGCCGGTTTGTCATACCGGGCCATCCTGCCCGGCACCCTCCGAGCGGCTCTCGCCGTGCAAACCGGCTGTCCTGCCGGTTTGTCCGGCACAAATTTGCCTGGAGCAAATTTGGACGTGCGGAGCACGGTCCGAAGGACGAGCCCCAGGGAAGGGGCGAGCAATCCGTGCCGGAATGACGGGTAATCCCGGCATCTCTTCCCTATAGCATTTTCTGATTCGGTGTAAGGGAGCCCCATAGGTAGGTCGGCAATCCCTTGCCGACGTACTGGCTCGGCAAAGGGCTTTGTCGGAAGGGCAGCTCTGGCGCTCCCAGAGATGCCGTTTGCGATTGGGAAGGGATTGCCGACCTACGCTCTTCCCACCCCACACGAATCCGTACACCGGGATGAAAAACGCTCTAATACCTGCTGTAAAGACCTACTCGACGAAAAAACTCGCCGCGAGCGTCTCGACCACCAGCGCCCAACCGTCCACCAGGACGAACAGCAAAAGCTTGAAGGGAAGCGAAACGATCATGGGCGACAGCATCATCATGCCCATCGACATCAGTATGGTGGCCACCACCAGATCGATGATCAGAAACGGCAGGAACAAAAGAAATCCCATTTGAAAAGCCGTCTTCAGCTCGCTGGTCATGAAGGCCGGCACCAGCAAGGAAAATGGCGTCGCCTCGGGACTGGCGATGTCCTGCTTGCCGGATATGCGCGCGAAAAGCTCCAAATCGGTTTCCCGCGTCTGCTTGAGCATGAACTGGCGGAACGGAACCGCGGCTCGTTCGAGGGCCGCGCCCGGCGCCAGCTGTTCTTTCATATAAGGCTGCAGGGCCTGTTCGTTCACCTGCTCGAACACCGGCAGCATGGTAAACAGGGTCAGAAACAGCGAAATGCCGAGCAGTACCTGATTGTTGGGCGTCTGACCGGCGCCTAGTGCCTGCCGCAAGATCGCCAGGACGATCATGATGCGGGTAAACGAGGTCATGCTGAGCAACAGCGAGGGCAGCACGGTCAGCGCCGTCATCAGCGCCAGAACCTGTATCGTGACCGTGTAGGTCTGGCTGCCCTGGCCGTTGGCGGCCACGGTGAAAGCCTCGATGCCGGGAGCGCCTTGCGCCGAGGGAATCGACAACGCAAATAGAGCCGCGATCATCCCGAGAAACGTCAGAGCGAAGTACGGCCGACGGTTCATGATCGCCGCCCCGTCAACTCGTGCAAGCGTTCGGCGAACGAGGCCCCGGCCGACGGCATTCCGCTCTCGACCGGGATGATTTCCGAATTTTCCAGGATGCACAGGGTCTCGACCCGTCCTGGCGCTACCCCCAGCACCAGTTGTTTCCCACCTGCCTGCAACAACACGACCCGCTCCCGAGATCCCAGCGAAACCGCGGCCAACACGCGAAAGCTTCCCGGCGCGAGCCGGGAAAAGCTGCCGAATCGCCGCAGCAGCCAGGCCAGAGTGAAAATGACCGCCAATACCGCCAGCAATCCGGTCAGACTCTTCGCCATATCCACCGAAGGCAAGGCCTTGGGTACGGCGGAAGCGGTGTCGGCCAGCAGAACCGGCGACATCAGCGACGAAACCACCGCAAAGACATGGGCCTTCATTTCAGCTTTCTCACCCGCTCCGCGGGACTGATGACATCGGTGAGACGAATACCGAACTTGTCGTTCACCACCACCACTTCGCCGTGAGCGATCAGCGTGCCGTTCACCAGCACATCCATGGGTTCGCCCGCCAGCCGGTCCAACTCGACGACCGAGCCCTGGGTCAGCTGCAACAAATTGCGGATGTTGATCTTAGTGCGCCCTATCTCCATCGCGATGGTCACCGGAACGTCCAGCAGCACGTCCAGGTTGATGTCCTCGATTTTTGCCACGTCCGCCGCCGGCGGAGATCTCCCGAGATCTTCGAAGGTCGCGGGTTCGGGTTTCGGAGCCGCCGGCTGGCGGGGAGGCTCCGCCATTTTTTTGGCAGCCTCTTGCTGCTCCAGCAGGGCGGCGGCCCAATCGTCGGCTAGATCTTCGGATTCGTCGCCCCCGTCAGCGCCTTCGATCGATTCTTCCAATTCGTCGCTCATGCTCGTTCAACTCCGCTTCCCAATACCCCGATTAAGCGTTCTTTATCCCCGCTTGCGCGGCTGATCTTCTCCAGAATCTGCACTGCGTAATTGCCCCGCGAGATCCCGACCTTGCCGCGAAATACGGGGATGTCGTCGACGACGACCGTAATGGTCTCCGGCATTTCGATCGGAATCACGTCGCCGGCTCTCAACCGCAACATGTCCTCCAACGACAAGGTCTTTTCGACCAAGGTGCTGTGCATCTCGATTTCGGCATCCAGGATTTCCGCTTGCAGAGCCGTGCGCCAACGGTCGTCCGAATCATCGCTTCTATCCCCCTGAATACCGGCATCCAGAAGTTCCCTGATCGGCTCGATCATGGAATACGGCAGGGTAATGTGCAGATCGCCTCCCCCGCCTTCCACTTCGATATGTATGGTGGAGACCACGACGACCTCGGCGGGACTCACGATGTTGGCGAACTGCGGGTTCACTTCCGAACCCAGATACTCGAACTCGATCGGCATGACCGGCGCCCAGGCTTCTTTCATGTCCTTGAAAATCAGCTCGAGCAGCATCTGAATGACCCGCATCTCGGTCGGCGTGAACTCGCGTCCCTCGATCTTGTTGTAGAACTGACCGCTGCCGCCGAAAAAATTGTCCACGACGGTGAACACCAGGGTCGGCTCCATGACCATCAAACCACGCCCACGCAAGGGGTTGAGCCGGATGACGTTCAGATTGGTCGGAACGAACAGGCTGTGCACGTATTCCGAGAACTTCAGGACCTGAACGCCCAATACCGAAATCTCCGCGGAGCGCCGCAGCAAATTGAACAGACTGATGCGGAAATGACGGACGAAGCGGTCGTTGATCATCTCCAGAGTGGGCATCCGCCCGCGCACGATGCGGTCCTGACTGGTGAAGTCGTAGGTCCGTACCTCGCCGCTTCGAAAATCGATCTCCGATTCGGTTCCGATATCTCCGTCGTCGACGCCGTGCAGAAGCGCGTCGATTTCTTCCTGAGTCAAAAGATCATGAACGGCCATGGCTATTGCATGATGAATCCGGTGAAAAAAACCTCTTCGGCGCCTTCCTTGTGGCCCGTTTGCTTAGAAACTACCGCGTTGATTTCCTCGAGCAGCTTGCCCCTGAGCGCCTCTTTGCCTTCGGCCGTCTTGAGCCCCGCCGGCTCCTGGCCGCTCAGCAGCAAAAGCACGTTGTTGCGGATCATCGGCGAATGCTTTTTCACCGCGTCGATCACGGCTTGATTTTTCGAAGCGACGCTAAGGCCAACCTGGAGCAGGCGGGCATCCGGATTGCTCTTGAAATTGACCACGAAAGCCGGGTCCATAGCGAAATAGATCAACGGTAGCGCGTGTGCTCCGTCGTCATGGGATTCCGCAGCCGCCTCATTCTCGTTCTGCTTCGGTGGAAAGATCCCCCAAAAATAAAGCGCTGCGAACACGGCAAGGAGCGTTCCCAGCATCGCTCCGAGAACGATAAAAATAACGCTCTTGGATGACTTCTTCTTTTCTTCGCCTAAATCCAGTTTGTCTTGTTGCGCCATCGCGGTTTTCCAAAGTTTTCTGCTGCCTTCAGCAACAATGATGCCCACAAAAAAAGCTTAGCACCGACAAGGCATTAGCAAGCCCTGAACGCTTTTCGTCGCACTACGGCAAGACAAAAGCCAGCAAGGCGCCAAAATTCGGACGCTTGGAAACGAAAGGAGACTGATGGCTGAATGCTCCAAGAGCGAGATCAACGCCGGCAGCACTACGGCCGATACGCGGAGAGAGCAACTGCGGCAAGGGAACGGGTATTCAGATACAGAGCCAGAAAAGGGGGGATCGGCATAATCTGTATCAGCCGGCTAAGCCGATCCCTTAGGCATTATGAAATCGAGATTAGTAATCCATGCTTAATTGGCAAGCGTTCCGGTAATACTCGTGAATACATTTTGGCCGGTACAGGCATTGATCGTACCCTTTACAGTAAGGGTGCCGCCTGTAACGCCACTGAACATTCCAGTATTTCCGGGAGCGGTAATTGGCCCCACCGTGAGCACGGGCGCCTTGACATACATGATTTCCGTGACCGCCCATTTACAAGGATATGCTACCGGAGAAAAGCTGACAGGCGTATCGCCATCGGTGCTCAACCGCGACAGTTCCGAACCCGACGAATCGGTACACGTGATGACATGGCGAAGATGGCCGGGCACCACGAGAGGCTGTCCTGTCGGAAGCATGACGGGCGCTCCGGAGCCGTCCGTAAAAACCTGTAGATCGTATCCTTTCCCCAAGACGGCGCATACCAACGTAGTCTTGTTATCTACTTTTACGGCCATTTCTCCGAGCTGGGTATCTCCCTCGTAATTCGGCGCTATCGCCGGCCAATCGATATCGTCATTTCCCAAATCGTCGTAATGAATCGAGGCTTCCATAACCGTTTGAGTGCGCCCTACTCCCGATTTGATCACGATATCCGCAGAAGCAGAGGCCGAAAAGATCATCCCGGTAGCGACGCAAACGGTAATTACAGACGGTTTCTTAAACATTATTGTTTCCTTGTAATTGATGAACAAACTAAAGCGCGACTGAACTCCCAAAGCGTGTTGTTCCTCCGCCACATGAAGATAGCAGGTTAAATTGGCCTCAGCCATTACAAAGACTTACCTAATCCGGGCGGGGCGACGTTCGCGCAGGCCGACAGCCGGTCCAAAACCGGAATACATTGTCAAAGGACCTCCATGCAAGGCAGAATTGGGCGGACAAGCCAAATCATTGAGAATGAATCTGAAAATAAGAAATCTCGATTAATAAATTCTAAAACTCATCCACCCAAGAGGAAGACCCCATGGATAGCAAGATTCATCATCGTGTCGTAGTGATCGGCGGCGGCGCCGCCGGGCTCGGCATCGCCGCCCGTCTGCTGCATGCCGGGATAACGGATGTCGCCATCATCGAGCCGTCCGAGAAGCATTATTACCAGCCCTTCTGGACGTTCGTCGGAGGCGGCGTCGTCACTCGCGAGCAGTCGGTCAAACCGATGGCCGAGTTGATCCCCAAAGGCGCCACCTGGATACGCGATGCCGCCGCGGAGTTCGATCCCGCCAACAATTCGCTGAAAACCGAGGGCGGCAAGGAAATCGGCTACGACTACCTGGTCGTCTGTCCGGGGCTACAGATCGACTGGGACAAGATCCCGGGCGTAAAGGAAGCGGTAGGCAAGGACGGGGTGTGCAGCAATTACAGCTACGACACCGTGAACACCACCTGGGAAAACATCCGGAACTTCAAGGGCGGCAACGCCGTGTTCACTTTTCCGCCGCCGCCCATCAAATGCGCCGGCGCACCGCAGAAAATCATGTATTTGGCGGAGGATTATTTCCGCAAGCACGGCCTGCGTGACAAATCCCGCGTCGTCTACTACTGCGCCACGCCCACCATCTTCAGCGCGCCCAAATACGCCGCCAGCCTGATGGAACAGGTGGTGAAACCGCGCAATATCGAAGTTCATTTCAAGCACAATCTGGTGGAACTGCGCCCGGCGTCGAAAGAGGCCGTGTTCAAGAATCTCGATACCGGAGAGAGCGTCGTTCAGCCCTACGACATGATCCACGTGGTTCCGCCCATGAGCGCTCCCGACTTCCTCAAGAAAAGTCCGCTCGGGAACGAAGGCGGGTGGGTGGACGTAAATAAGGACACCTTGCAGCACGTCCGCTACCCCAACGTGTTCAGCCTGGGCGATGCCAGCAGCCTGCCCACGTCCAAGACGGCGGCGGCAGTCCGGGCGCAAAGCCCGATCCTGACCGCGAATCTCCTGTCGGTCATGAACGGCGGACAGCCGGTAGCCAAATACGACGGCTATACTTCGTGCCCGCTGATCACCGGTTACGGCAAGCTGATCCTGGCCGAATTCGACTACGACCTGAAGCCCAAGGAAACCTTTCCCTTCGACCAGGGCAAGGAGCGCTACAGCATGTATCTGTTGAAGCGTTACATCATCCCGGTGATTTACTGGCAAGGTCTGGTCAAGGGTTATCAATGGCCTCACTTGGGCAAGGCGTAAACCGGCATCCCCGCGCCGCAGGAATGGCAAAGTCCGTAGGCTGGAATGGAGCTTTGCGTAATCCCAGTTCGATCTCGCATCTGATCTCCTGAAAATGCTGGGTCTCGTTCCTGGACCCAGCCTACGGCGCTGCACCTCGTAAGCCGGAGCCTTTCCCACGAGGCGGGCCCAAGCGCAATCCGCTATTTGCATGGCAATACCGATCTTTCCCTCTCCCGCTGGGAGAGGGCTAGGGTGAGGGTATTAAGAACGAAACCTAACTGACCGCCCCGTGCTTCGCCTCTACCACTCCGACAAGCTGGAATTTCTCGCCGAACTCTTGACGGCGGACAGCACACCGCCGGCCTCCCCCTTCGAACCGGAAATCGTCATCGTTCAAAGCCTTGGCATGGGACGCTGGCTGTCCCTGCGCCTTGCGGACAATCTCGGCATCTGCGCCAACGTCCGTTTTCTGCTGCCGGCCTCGTTCATCTGGGACCTGCTTCGGCAATTCCTCGGCGAACTCCCGAGGCGTTCGGCATTCTCTTCCGAGGTACTCACCTTCCGCATCTTCGACTGGCTGGGACGAACCGCGAATCTGGAGCGAACTCCGCGCCTGTCCGGGTATCTCCAAAACGGAGACGAACTCCGCCGGTTCCAACTCGCTAAGCGGATCGCCGATCTGTTCGATCAATATCTGATGTACCGGGCCGACTGGATAGCCGCCTGGGAACGCGGCGAAACGCTCGCCTTGGACGGCGACGAGGACTGGCAAGCCCTATTGTGGCGCGACCTGAGCATGGGGGAAGCTGCGCCCCATCGCGCCCGTTTCATGAACGAACTGCTGACGGCGCTCGAATCCGACTCGGCGGCCGATCGGCTTCCGCGGCGCATCGCCATCTTCGGCGTTTCCTCGCTGCCGCCGGCCTTTCTGGACGTGCTGAATGCGCTCGCCAGGCATACCGAGATCAATCTATACGCGCTCAATCCCTGCCGCGAATACTGGGGCGAAATCCGGGATGAACGGGAAATCGGCCGCGTGGCCGGAGAACGCTCGCCGGAAGATCTGTACCTGGAAGTGGGGCATCCCTTGCTGGCATCGCTAGGGAAACAAGGCCGCGAATTTTTCGATTCCGTGGCCGAGCATTCCGAGCTGCACAGCTTGTTTCGGGCGGAACCGCCGCGCGATTCGCTGCTGCACATACTCCAGGCCGACATCCTGGAACTGATCGACCGCCGCAGCGCCGGGCGCTTGGCCGTACGGCCGGACGACCGCTCGCTGCAAGTCCATGCCTGCCACAGTCCGATGCGCGAAGTCGAAGTCCTGCGCGATCAGCTTCTGGCACTGTTCGACGCCGATCCTGAATTGAAACCGAGCGACGTGGCCGTGCTGACGCCGGACATCGAGCAATACACGCCTTACATCGAAGCGGTATTCGCCGAAAGCCACGATGCGCCGCAAATCCCCTTCAGCATCGCCGACCGCGGTTTGACCCACGAACAGCCGCTCCTGGAGACTTTTCTCGCGCTGCTCGATTTGCCGGAGAGCCGATTCGCGGCGGACACGACGCTCGGCTTTTTGGAGCAACCCGCCATACAGCGCCGTTTCCGGCTATGCGAAGACGATCTTCCCATGATCCATCACTGGGCGCGGTCGGTCGGCACCCGCTGGGGACGGGACGGGACCCACAAGACCGAATACCGGTTGCCGGACATTCCCCGCCACACCTGGCGCGACGGCCTGAAGCGCCTGATGCTGGGCTATGCCCTGCCGCAGGAACTGGCGGGCGACGGCTTTCCGCTGTTCGCCGAAACCCTGCCTTACGACGACATCGAAGGCAGCCGGGTCTTGATCCTGGAGCGGTTCGCGGAATTTCTGGAAACCCTGTTCGAATGGGCGGACCGGTTCAAGGCGAAGCAGCCGGTGACGGAGTGGATCGAACGATTGAACGCGTTCATCGATCGGCTGTTCGATCCGCGGGACGAGGACGAAACGCTGCTGCTCCAGCTGCGCGGCACCCTCGATCTGCTGCGGGAACTCTCGGAACAAGCCAGCTTCCGCGAGCCGGTCGGGATACGGGTGATCAAGCGCTGGCTCGCCGATCGCCTGTGTCAGCCATCGAGCACCGGCGGCTTTTTGACCGGCGCGGTCACCTTCTGCGCGATGGTGCCGATGCGCAGCCTGCCGTTCAAGGTCATCGCCGTGCTCGGCCTGAACCACGACAGCTTTCCGCGTCAGCGCCATCCCCCCGACTTCGACCTGATGGCGAAGCATCCCCGCCGGGGAGACCGCTCGCGCCGGCTGGACGACCGCTATCTCTTTCTGGAAACGCTGCTGTCGGCGCGCGAGGTACTTTATCTCAGCTATGTGGGCCGCAGCGTCCGCGACAACGCCGAACTCCCGCCTTCCCCTTTGGTGTCCGAACTCATCGACGTCGCGAAACAAAGCTGCGAACTGGCTGAGGGCAACATTGAGAGACATCTCGTGACCGAACATCCGCTGCAACCGTTCGATCCCGGCTATTTCAAGGACGATCCCCGGTTGCCCGGCTTTTCGTCGACCTGGCGGGCCGCGGCCCGCCTGATAGGACGGGGCGACAAGGAACCCGCGCCCTTGTTTGCCGGCCCTCTACCGGAACCCGAAGACGAGTGGCGAACCGTCGATCCGGAGAGCCTCGCTTATTTCTTCAGCAACCCCGCCCGCTATCTTCTGCGGCGGCGGCTGAACCTCATTCTGGAGGACGCCGCGGCGGAATTCGAAATCCGCGAACCTTTTGCGCTGGATTACCCGACGAGAAACCAGGTCCGCCAAAACCTGCTGAACGCCTTGGCACAGGATCGAGAACCGCAGAGCGCGCTGTTGCTCGCCGACGCCCAGGGCCTTTTGCCCCACGGCCGCTTCGGCGAAGCGCTGCACGGCAAGGAGCAACGGTTGGTCGAAAGCTTCGCGGTTAAACTGCTCCCGGAGCTCGTCAAACCCCGCTTCGAGCCGATGCCGGTGGATTTCGAAGCGAACGGGCTGCGCCTCATCGGCTCCCTCGCCGAAGTCGGCACTAGCGGCCTGACCGACTACAGCTTCGAAGAGCCGAGCCCCCGCCAGCTCTTCGACCTCTGGCTCCGGCACCTGATGCTTTGCCTGATCGCCCCCGAAGGCGCGACACTCCAATCCCTGCTGCATACCCCTAAGCAAACCCTCACATTCCAGGCCGTAGCCGAGCCCGAAAACGAGCTTGCGAAACTCCTGAACGCCTACTGGCAGGGACTATCCGCCCCGCTGCCCTTCTTCCCCAAATCGAGTTATGCCTACGCCCGCTGCATACACGATCCGCCGGCCAGACTCGGCGGTGATCCGGAGGCTATCCGGCTCAACGCGCTAAGGCAGGCCTGGAGTATCTGGGAAGGCTCCGAATTCCAGTCCGGCGAAAGCACGAATCCTTATTACCAGACGGTCTACCGGGGTAGTGGTCCGTTGAATCAAAACTTCGAGGTATTGGCCGTCGAGCTTATAGGCCCAATGTTGGCTTCGATGGTGAAAGAGGTATGTCCGTGATTGTCGATAAGACACCGCAATTCGGTGAATTCATGCTCATCAATTTGAGATCAATCTGATTAATAACATTAAGATATCAAAATTGACGCAAAGAAAGACGTTATTGTCCCGGCAATTAAATCAGAATCATCCGGCCGCGGCCGCATAGGTTATGTTCGGGTGTTTGAAATAGCGCCTGATGCGCTCGGGCCGTTTCTGTAACCGGTGCAGATGGGACCGCGCTTTGCGTTTCAGCTCCGCCTTATTCTTCGCCGGTCGCCCAGCGTGCAGGACGCCCTTTAAATCGCTGTTCAACAGCTCATCCGGATTCAATTCGGGTGAATAAGCCGGCAAGTAAAAGACTTCGATCCGGTCCCGACGGGCCTCCAACCAGGTTTGCACCGCCTGGCTCCGGTGCACCTTCAGGTTGTCCAGGATTAAGAAAAGCTTCTTCGGCTGGCCCTGAATCAAACGGCTCATAAACTCAATCAAAACCTTCGCTGTCAACGTCTGCTCGTAAACCCTAAAACGCATTAGTCCCTGATTCGTGATACTGGAAATCAGATTCAAGCGGAGCTTCTTCGCCGGTTTTCGCACCACCGGCGTATGTCCTGGTGGGGCGTAACCGCGCTCGCGTTGCCCGTCCTGTTCAATTCCGGTCTCGTCCCCCCAGTGGATTTCAGCGTGTTCCACCCAGGCACGGGCAGCGATCGCCGGGTACTCCTCCCGTAACCACCGGGTGACCGCCCTCGGATCTTGCTCGTAGGCTTTCTTCAGCGGCTTTTGTGGGGTTAACCTCCACCGTTTCAAGTACAGCCCCACCGTCCGGATCGGTAGCCAAACTTCGGTCTGCTGGACAATCAAGAACTGCACTGCTTGCCGGGTCCACAGGGCAAACGGCAAACCCAACGCGTCCGGTGTTTGGTGACAAATCAGCGCCTGGAGGGCAATTTCCTGCCCAACACTCAGGCGCCGCTGCTCACCCTTGCGGCGCCCACGTCGTTGCACTACGAGGGCCGTGTCGCCCCCGTTCCGGGCCTGACTGGCCCACCGGTACACCGTGTTCGGATGCACCTCCAAGATCGTGGCAATGGCCTTGGCGGTATAGCCTTCAGCCCGCATCCGCACGGCCGTTTTCCGGGCCTCGGTCAGCGCCTGATCGCTCCGTTGTTTCACTGGACGTCTGCTCATCCTTCTCAGACGTCATAATCTCGCTTTAGTTACCGAATCAATAACTACGTTCATGTTTCAGATTTGACCTTGCTTTTGAGGTCGACTTACGTTCGAGACCAAATAATGCCCTTAGCCACTCCCTTCTATGAAGACTGGTCTTTCTGGTCCATGCTGATTGCTGCGGCTGCACTTACTCTGTCACAGCTACCGCCCCTGCACATCATGTTCCGTCGCGCCAGGCTGGGTTGTGAAGCCTATAGCCTTCTTCATATTACACATAAAGTCGGCAATCCCAATGCACAGTGGCACTTGATTATTGAGAACAAGGGCGGTCGTGTGGTTCGTGTGAAGGGGTTGACCCTCGAGTTTCGACGGAAAGGCGCAGTGCCCTTCACGCTTCCTGCTCAAAACTACCTGATGACCCCCGATGCGAAAGAAACAGTAATGTTCACGCCGTTCCGACTCTTACCTAGAGAAGAACGGGCGCACATCATCAATTTTTTCCAGCTTTTCGCGCGAGACGAAGATAAAGAATATCGGTTTCTAGAATCGGCCGTTCGTTCAGATATCCTTCAACAAAAGCAAGAGCCCGAAAATCGTGAGAAATTATGCGAGGCGAGCCCCACTGTCGTTGCTGGGCTGCTTAATTTCTTTCGCAGGAAATATCAGTGGGTGCCAGGTGAATATTCTTTGACTCTTTCTATCCATACGGAGCCCGCTGCCGCTGGACTTAAGAAGCAATACCGTTTCACGCTGTTCGAGTCAGAGGCCCGCGAACTAGAGGAGTACTCACAAGGATACAAATACGGGGCGGGCGTTTATTGGATTTCAGATGCTCAGCCAGGGTTGCTTGTCCCAATATATGAGGACTAGCCCGCGTATGGCATATATGCGAGTAGGGGGCAATTCTTTACTTTATTGGCTAAAAGCAAAATGAGAGTGCGGTAGGATGCGGTGAGTATCCGAACCGCCCTTCGACTAGGCTCAGGACAGGCATCGACCGCGAACGATGCGCCTCCTATCGTCGGCACATCCTACGAACTGCCGCTGAACAATCAGTCACCGCACAAATGATCTAATCTTGTTTTCAACCGGACGAGGACGGCGCCGACCAAGGCTTGGATTTCATGCTGGTGGCGGCCATTTTTGCCGGCGGATGCGCTGGAAACTCGGATAATTACAAATGCCCGATCGGGCGGAAAAAATCGAGGTGAACTCATGAGATTGCAATTGGGGATTTCGTTTTTGTTTTTGGCGGTTCCGGCCCTCTTTGCCGGGACGGTGCAAGCCGAGAAAACCGATCTGGCCGGTTCCGCCGATCATGCCCTGGTCGGACGTTACGAGGGGTCGGTCATCACGTTTTACGAAACGAAAGCCTACGAAGAATTGAAGCTGCCGTTCAAACCGCTGGAGCGTGGCCAAAAAGACAAGCCCGAGGCATGGCAGATCGGCGTGTCCGGGAAGCTCACTTCGATCCGATATGAAGGCCCCGCGGATCGCTCGATCCTGGAGGTCATGCGCAACTACGAGGCGGCATTGAGCTCGAAGGGATTCACGATTCGTTTCTTCTGCAAGGGCGCGAAGGAATGTTCGCCCGGCGGATCGGTCCCAACCTTCTGGGAAGCCGGGAACGGCCAGATCGGCATGCCGACGACCTGGGATACCACTGTCTATTTGCTGGCGGAGCGGGATGCGCCGGAAGGCCGGGTTACCGTCGGGATGCTCGGGGTCGAGACCAAGGCGACCAAATCCCGGCCTCTGACGCCGCATGTTGCCGTGACGGTCGTCGAATCGAAGCCGATGGAGGCCGACAAGATCGCGCTGGTCAAGGCCAGCGAAATGCAGCAGGCGCTGGAGCGCGACGGCCGGATCGCGATCTACGGCATCTACTTCGATTTCGACAAGGCGGAGATCAAGCCGGAATCGGAACCGCAAATCGCGCAATTGGCGGCGCTTCTGAAAGAAAACCCTAAGTTAAAGGTCCTCATCGTCGGACACACGGACGGCAAGGGCGCGTTCGACTACAATCTCTCGCTGTCCCAGAAACGAGCCCAGGCCGTGGCGGACACGCTGGTGTCGGCCCATGGCATCGCTCGCGACCGCCTGACGCCCGCGGGCGCCGGCATGATAGCGCCTGTCGCTTCGAATAAGACGGAAGAAGGACGTGCGAAAAACCGGCGCGTCGAGATCGTCGAACACTACTCCGGCGGTTAAAGGCAAATACTACCCTCCTTCCACACGGCGTCAGCTTTCCCGGTCGTCTTGGGGACACCAAGACGACCCTTCTAATCGCAAACGGTTGCTTTAGAGCGTTTTCATCTCGCTCGTCCGGCAAAACAGGCTTGGCGGAAGTCGTTGGCGACTTCGGCTCGGGTGAATGGATTCAAGCACTCGTAGGTCGGCAATCCTTTGCCGACGAAGACGCTCGGCCGAGACGTGGTGTCGGGAAAGGATTCCCGACCTACTCGCGAATGCCCGTACAGTCGGTATGAAAATGCTCTAGCCGCAATCTTTCTCGTCGTTGCCGGAGAAGTGCTTCGTGGCGTAGGATGCGGCTCGTTCCTCACCGCGCTCTACGGCATTAAACGAAATCGCCCATGCTCCCTTCCAGCCAGCTATCCACCGACCATACCCCCGAGCTCGACATCTACGACGCCGAGCTCGCCGGGCTGAATCTGGTCGAAGCCAGCGCCGGGACGGGCAAGACCTGGACGATTTCGGGGCTTTACGTTCGGCTGATTCTGGAGCTTGGCCTCAGCGTCGATCAGATTCTGGTAGTGACGTACACCAAGGCGGCGACTGCCGAGCTTCAGGACCGCATCCGCAAGCGGTTGAGGGAGGTCCTTTCCGCCTTCGAAACCGGCGAAAGCGACGACGATTTCTGCCGCCGCATCATCGAACTGTACGGCGACCGGACCGAGACCGCCAGGCGCCTTCTCGGCTATGCGATCAGCGGGTTCGACGAGGCCGCGGTCTACACCATCCACGGATTCTGCCAGCGCCTCTTGAACGAAAGCGCCTTCGAGTCGGGAGCGGATTTCGATTGCGAGCTGATGCCGGACGAAACCGATTTGCTGCTGGAAATCGTCGACGATTTCTGGCGACGGGAGGTCTATCTCGCCTCCGCAGCTTGGGCCGATTATCTGGCCCAAACAAATCAATCGCCCGATGTCTGGCTGAGCGAAATTCAGCCCCATGTAGGCAAGCCGTTCCTGAAAATCGCCGGGCCCGTCGAACCGGCTGACGAGGAGGACGACATCGCGCGGTTCGGGCAGGCGGTGCTCGAAGCGGCGGAAGTCTGGTATGCCGAAAGGACTGCCATCGAGGCGCTGCTGCTGGATTATCCGAATTTCAATCGCACCCGCGCCAAACCCGAAAGCTTGCGGAACTGGCTAGCCGAAACGGCCGAATTTTTCGGCCGATGGCCGGCATCGGAACAGACTCCGCAGCCGGTCGTTTTACCCGAAGTCCCGCCCTTGCTCGATCTGCCGGAAGGTCTTCAACGTCTGACGCCCGAAGCCCTTGCCTCTGCCGTCAAGAAAGCTTGCGAGCCACCGCGGCATCCTTTTTTTCAACGTTGCCGGTCCGTGGTCGAGGCGGACGAGGCCCTGCGCCGAAATTTCGAAATCCGGCTTCAGTGCCTCAAGCGGCGCCTGATCGAGTTCTGCGACGCCGAACTGGACCAGCGCAAGAGCGCGCTGCAAGTCGTCTGCTACAACGACCTGCTGAACCGCCTGGCCAGCGCGCTGGATTCGGAACACGGCGAACGCCTGGCGGAAACCGTCAGCCGCCGCTACCGGGCCGCCCTGATTGACGAATTCCAGGACACCGACCCGATCCAATACCGCATCTTCCGCCGCATCTACGGAGACGGCGGCTCGCCGGTGTTCTTCGTCGGCGATCCCAAGCAGGCGATCTACGGGTTTCGCGGCGCGGACATCTTCAGCTACCTCGAAGCGCGGAGCAACGAAGGCATCACCCGCCGCACGCTGAAGACCAATCAGCGCTCCGAGCGCGATCTCATCGCCGCGGTCAATGCCTTGTTCGTCGGCCATCCGAAGCCTTTCCTGCTCGACGAGATCCCCTATCCGGAGGTAAGGCCCGCCGCACGGCAGCGTGCAGTATTGGATATCGAAGACGACGGCGAGGAGCCGTTCCGCTTTCTTTTGCTGCCGCCGGAGCAAGACGACAAAGGAAAGGAAAAGCCCTATTCGAAAGGCGCGGCAAGCCGGTTGACCGCCTCGGCGACCGCCTTCGAAATCGCCCGGCTGCTCAACGCCGCAAGCGAGGGCAAGGCGCGCCTGGGCGAGCGAAGCCTCGACGGGGGCGACATCGCTGTACTGGTCTCCACCCACGTCCAGGCGCGCTTGATCGAGGACGCGCTGTCGGCCTGCGGCATACCCAGCGTGCGCCAGGGGCAGGAGAACGTGTTCTCGACTCCCGAAGCGGCGGAACTCGAACGGATCTTGCAGGCGGTCGCCCAGCCCGGGCGGGAGCCGCTGATCAAGGCCGCGCTGGCGACGGAACTCATGAATCATACTGCCAACGCGATATTGGAACTGCAAAAGGACGAGAATGCTTGGGAAGCGATCTTCGACCGCTTCCAGACCTATCATCACGTCTGGCTGAGCGAAGGCTTCATGCCGATGTTCCGCCGCTGGTTCGAAGACGCCCGCATCACCGATCATTTGCCGCAATTCCGAGACGGCGAGCGGCGGCTGACCAATCTCCTGCACTTGGCCGAACTGCTGCAGGTAGAGAGCCGCAAAAAATCGAGTATCGATACGCTGCTGGGCTGGTTCGGCCGCGCTATCCGGAGTCCCTCTAAGAACGACGAAACTGCGCTGTTGCGACTGGAAAGCGACGCCAAGCGCGTGAAGATCGTGACCATACACACCAGCAAGGGGCTCGAATACCCGATCGTATTCTGTCCGTTTCTCTGGGACGGACGGCTGCGGCAGCGAAAGGCTCAGTCGGTGCTTCTGCACGCCGACGGCGAATCGGTACTGGACCTCGGCTCGGCGAAGCTGGAGGAAAACCGCCGTCAGGCCGTTCAGGAAGAAATGTCGGAAAATCTGCGTCTTCTTTACGTGGCGCTCACGCGCGCCGTTTACCGCTGCTATGTCGTCTGGGGCAATGTCCGGAACGGGCGGGACAAAAGCGAAGGCTTTCACTCGACCGCCATGGCCTGGCTGCTGCACGGCGGCTCGACGGCGCCGGAGGACGATCCGCTGGCGGCATTGGAGACAAGACTGCTGGAAGCTGATACCGGGTTTATCGCCGCCGACATCCGCGGCCTCGCGAAACGGGCGCCCGGCTGCGTTAGCCTAGGCTCCGTCGAAACCCGTCCGGTCCGCTACCGCGGCTCGGAACGGGAGGACGATTCAACCCTGGCCGTTCGCCCCTTCCGGCGTCCGCCGCTTTACCCGAACTGGCGCATGAGCAGCTTTTCGGCCTTGACCACCGGGCGGCACAGCGAAGCGCCGGATTACGACGTTCTGCCGGAATCCGAGTTACCGGAAGCGCCGGGCGATTCGATATTCGCCTTTCCGCGTGGCGCTCGGGCCGGATCTTGCCTGCACGCGATTCTGGAGGAGTGGGATTTTGCCTGCCGGGATTCCGAACGGCTAGCCGAACTCGTCCGCCGCAAATTGAAAGCTCACGGCATCGGAGATGGCTGGACGCCGACCGTACGGCAGACCATCGAAACCGCCCTCGAAACACCGCTCGACGACAGCGGGCTCAAGCTGTCCGATGTGCCGGAAGAAAAGCGCCTGGTCGAAATGGAATTCACTTATGCGTTGCGGGGGGGCGATTCCGAAGCTTTGCGGAAACTTCTCGCCGATCCGCGATTTCAACGCGACCGCCGCTATGCCGAAGCCGCCCGGCTGCTCGACTTCAAGCATATCGAAGGCTATATGAAAGGCTTTATCGATCTGGTGTTTGAAGCGTCCGGCCGCTATTACCTGCTCGACTGGAAATCCAACTGGCTCGGCAACACCCATGCCGATTACGCTCCGGACCGCCTCGCCGCCGCCATGACGCGCGAGCATTATTATCTCCAGTTCCTCATCTACACCGTCGCCCTGCACCGATATCTCAAGCAAAGGCTGCCGAGCTACGATTATGAAACCCATTTTGGCGGAGCGTATTACCTATTTCTGAGGGGTATCGCGCCGCAGAAAAAAACCGGAATCTTTTGGGACAAGCCGACGGAGGCATTGATCGAGGCTTTGGACAGCCTCTTGATGGGGACGTCGTAGCGCAAAACTGCGGCTCGATAACATCCCCGTCTAGTCACTTGGCCAACGCCGATACTGTTCATAAAGAAAAATACGGCGAAAATAGGCCATCTCCCCATTTCGAATAATAAGGTCATGAACTCCGAAGCCCGCGCTGCCTCGTTGCGTTCTTCCGCACGTTCCTTACCGGCCGCACCGGCCTCGGCCGCCCAGAAACTCTTGAAGCTTTCGACGCTCGGAAAGCAGTTCGCCACTTACTTGGGCCGGCTCGACGGCAATCCCGACGAAGCGGTCATCTGGGCGGCACAGCTGGCTTACCAGGCCGTCGCGGAAGGTCATATCTGTATTCGTCTGTGCGACTATGCCGGCTCCGAGGTAGCCCCCGACGACGGCGAAGGCGTCGTTAGGCTGCCGGGTCTCGCCGATTGGCTGGCGCTGCTCCGAAAGTCCAAGCTGGTCGGGACTCCCGGCAGCTTCGCGCCGCTCATCCTCGACGAGAACAACCGCCTCTATCTGACGCGTTACTGGCATTACGAGAAGACATTGGCGGACAACTTGATATCTCTCGCAGAAAGCCCTTGCCCGGAAATCGATCTGGCCAAACTTCGCGCCGAACTGGACCGGCTTTTCGCGCACAACACCGAGGTGCCCGATCGGCAGAAGCTGGCTGCGGCCGTGGCGACGTTGCGGCGGTTCTGCGTCATCTCCGGAGGCCCCGGAACGGGAAAGACCTCTACCGTGGTTCGCATACTCGCCGCACTCCAATCCCAGGCCGGAGAAAAGCCGCTGCGCATCGCGCTGAGCGCGCCCACCGGCAAAGCGGCGGCGCGGCTTCAGGAATCCATACGCGAACAGAAAGCGAAACTGCCGGTGCCGCAAGCCGTACTCGACGCTCTCCCCGAAACCGCCTCCACGTTGCATCGGCTGCTGGGCGCCAAGCCCGACTCCGTTTACTTTCGCCATAACCGGAAAAATCCGCTGCCGCTGGACGTATTGGTGGTGGATGAGGCATCGATGATCGACCTGGCGCTGATGGCCAAGCTGATCGACGCCTTGCCGAAAGGCGCGCGGCTGATTTTGCTGGGGGACAAGGATCAATTGGCGTCGGTGGAACCCGGCGCGGTGTTCGGCGATCTGTGCGAATCGTCCGGCTACAGCCCGGCATTTTGCGATCAACTTTACGCAGCCTCGGGTGTCAAGATTCCGTCGGGCGATCTGTTCACACCGGCCCTGTCCGATTGTATCGCGCTCCTCACCCACAGCCATCGCTTCGGGTCGGAGAGCGGCATCGGCCAATTGGCGCGAATGATCAATGCCGGGCGCGCGAAAGAAGCGGTCGCGTTGCTCGCCGGCGGCCGCCATCCCGAGATTCATTGGGAGCGGACACGGGTCGGCGGAGTGGATTTGGTCCGAAGGATGGAAGGCGGCTATCGAGCTTTCTTCGAAGCCGTCGACTCGGGCGACGAAGCAAAGGACGTTCTGCGCCTTTTCGGCCGTTTTCGGGTACTGACCGCTCATCGGGAAGGCGATAGCGGAGCGGCGGGCATAAACCGCAGGTTCGAGGAACAACTTTACGTGCAACGGCGATTGCGCCGGGGAAGCCGATGGTATCCCGGTCGTCCGGTGATCGTGACCCGCAACGATTACGACCTCCGGCTGTTCAACGGCGATATCGGCATCGCGCTGGAAACCGGCGCAGGACTTCGGGTCTTTTTCGAGGATGCGGACGGCCACATCCGGGGATTTTCGCCGACACGCCTTCCCGAACACGAAACCGTGTACGCCATGACCGTTCACAAAAGCCAGGGTTCCGAATTCGACGAGATCGTGCTGGCGCTACCGGACCTTGAAAGCCCGGTACTGGACCGCCCGTTGATTTACACGGCCGTTACCCGAGCGCGGCATCGAGCGGAAATACACGGCTCGCAGAAAATTCTGGAAGACGCCATCAAGCGCGTTCCCGGACGATTCTCCGGACTTCGCGAGCGGCTTTGGACCTGTATTTAGCCCACATTTCTCATACCCCTTCGTCGCGAACTCGGGCTGCGAAGCAGATTTTCTCAACAATCTCTGAGAAATCTTCCGGATTGAGCCGGCCCATCGGGACGACTACAATGGCGAGCTTTGCTGCACGGCAGACATCATCCATGCACGACGAATTCCAGCAGCGCGCCAGCGAACTGATCGAAGCGGGGCGCTATATTCACGGCAGGGGGTGGGCCCCCGCAACCAGCGGAAACTTTTCCGCCCGGCTCGGCGACGGGCGCATCGCCATCACCGTATCCGGACGCCACAAAGGCGAACTGACCCCCGACGACATCATGCTGATCGATGCCGACGGCCGATCGCTGGACGGAAAAAAACCCTCCGCCGAAACCTTGCTGCATACCTCGATCTATCGCCGCTATCCGGATGTCGGTGCCGTGCTGCACCCGCATACGCCGAGCGCCACCTTGCTTTCGCGATTCTTTCGCGACGAACTAGTGCTGGAGAACTACGAACTGCTGAAAGCCCTGCCGGGAATCGACACGCATGAAACTCGAATCGTTATCCCGATATTCCCCAATGATCAGAACATTCCGCGGCTGGCGCTGAAAGTGGACGAATACATCGAACTCCATGGCAACATCTACGGTTATGTAATCGCAGGTCACGGATTTTATACCTGGGGAGCCTCGGTGAAGGACGCTCTGCGTCATGTCGACGCGCTGGAATTTTTATTTGATATCGAGAGTCGCTTACACGGAGTAAGAACGCCATGAGCTTACTGACCATTCATCCCGAAAATCGGCCGGAAAATGCCGAGGTGATCCGAGAACCGGAAACCATCGCCACGAAGCTTTGGGAAATCGGTGTGCTGTTCGAGCGCTGGACCGCCGACCAGGAACTGTCTCCCGACGCCGATCAGGAGTCCATTATCGCGGCCTATCGTCCATCCATTGATCGGCTGATCGACCGCTACGAATTTCGCTCGGTCGACGTCATCAGCGTACGCCCGGACCATCCGCAGAAGGCGGAACTGCGCACCAAGTTTCTCAGCGAACATACTCACGACGATTTCGAGGTGCGTTTCTTCGTCGATGGAAAAGGCCTCTTTTATCTGCATCCCAACGACAAGGTATACGTGCTGCTGTGCGAGCAAGGCGACCTCATCAGCGTCCCGGCGCATGTCAAGCACTGGTTCGACATGGGCGAGAATCCGAATCTGAAGGCAATCCGCTTATTCACTTCTCCAGAAGGCTGGGTCGCTCGATTCACCGGCGCCAATATTGCCGACACCTTTCCCAAACTCGAACAATTTTTGACCCAGTACGTATGATTAGCGCGATTTTGACTGACATTGAGGGAACTACATCATCGATATCCTTTGTCAAAGATGTATTGTTCCCCTACTCCCGCGAGCGTATGATGAGTTTCGTCGCTCATCATGCCGATAATCCGGATGTAGCGAAGCTGTTCGACGAGGTGCGTTCACTCTGCGGAATGGAGTTGAGCACGGTACAAGTCGCAGAACAGCTGATTCGCTGGATCGATGAGGATCGAAAGTCACCGCCCCTCAAAGCATTGCAGGGGATGATATGGGAAGAGGGATACCGCAAACGGGATTATTGCGGTCACATCTATGAGGACGCCGTGCGCAAGCTAAGGGAATGGAAAGCTCAGGGCATCGATCTCTATGTATTTTCCTCGGGATCCGTCCACGCCCAAAAACTCCTGTTCGGACACACCGAATACGGCGATTTGACGCCGCTGTTTTCCGGTTATTTCGACACTCGGATCGGCCCCAAGCAAGATGCCGATTCCTACCGGGAGATTGCTCGGCAGATTGGCTTGCCGCCCGCCTCCATCCTGTTCCTCTCGGACGTTGAAGGGGAATTGGACGCTGCAAAATCCGCCGGTTTTTTGACGTGCCAGTTGGTTCGTGAAAGCACTGATTCGGGTCGGACTGCCCATGATCGGGCAGCGGATTTTGATGCCATCAATATTTCTTTATGAGAAAAGAAGCATTTAACGACCAGACCGGGACAGTATCGACAGAGCCGCCGAGCTTTGAATCACAGGCACTTAGCGGCTACTCACGAATGGCGCGATTTATGCTTTAAATGAGGAGGTAGTTTTAAAGCTTGATTCCGTAAGGCACGAAAAGTAAAGTTCGCGTTTTTCGGTGGGCGGGTTGCCGTTCACCCGGGCATCGACGAGTTCCCCGCCTCCGCGCATTGGTGGCGGAGAAGGGACTACGGAGAATTCTTCGATGCCTATGCGAAGACCTTATTTAAAAAAGGGAACTTAGCATATGAGCACTAACACAAATTCTCATAATAGGCATCGAATATCCGACGCCAGCATATCCCGGCGAGCATTTTTGACGCGTGCCGGAATGGCTGCTGTCGGAGCTTTGCTTTTACCCTCGACCGATGCGCTTGCGAAAATCTTCAGTAAAGATCGCAAGCTCTCATTTCATAATTTAAATACCGGCGAAGAACTGACGCTCCTTTGTAGCCCGCAACAGTATTACGACCGCCGAACTTTGAGGCAGTTCAACTATTTTCTGCGGGACCATCGTACAGATAGCGTCCATCCGATGGATTCCGGCCTGATCGATTTGCTCTATGCGGTTTCGGTATTCACCGGGAGCCGCGGCACGTTTCAGGTGGTATCGGGATACCGTTCTCCGGAAACGAACCGGATGCTGCGCAAGACCAGCCATGGCGTGGCCGAACACAGCCTGCACATGGAAGGCAAGGCGATCGATATTCGCATGAGCGATATCAGTACGCGCACGATCCAGAAGGCAGCGCTCGCCCTACAACAGGGCGGCGTCGGCTATTACCGCCGCTCCGATTTCGTTCATTTGGATACCGGCAGAGTCCGTTCCTGGTAGCCTTGCCCGATAATAGATTCAGCGCTCCAAATCCGATTTAGAGCGCTTTCTCCGCTCGCTCCCCTCCTCGTCATGAGGGGTAAGGGAAGCCCTTCGCCAGCAGGTCGCTGAGAATCAGGTCGTGGCCGTAGATGTCATCGTAAAAGCTCACGGTGCCTGACTCGTCCGCCAACACCGTCGAATAGAAGATGTAAACCGGTACGGCCTGCTTCAAGGTGACGGTTTTCGGCTTGTCTCTAGTCATGGCCGATTCGATCCGTTCGCGGGTCCATTCACCCTGGTCTGCCAGAATGAATTCCGCCAGAGCAACCGGATCTTCCACTCGGATACAGCCGTGGCTGAAATCGCGCCTGGCTTTCTTGAACAATCCCTTGGACGGTGTGCTGTGCAGATAAATGTTATTGTGGTTAGGGAACGCGAACTTGACCAAACCCAAGGCGTTTTTGGGGCCCGGCTTCTGCCGCAACTTGAGAGTACCAGTCGTCAGCATCTCGATATTTCTGAAGCTTGGCTCATAAACGGGCGCATTCGGCGAGAAATTCGGGACCAGCTCCAGGCTGTTCTTCGCCAAGTATCCGGGGTTACTGAGAATTTGCGGCAGCATTTCCTTGACCGTGATCTTGTACGGCAGATTCCAGTACGGCCGAAAGACGATATACGTCATATCCGAGTGAAAGACGGGCGTATGACGTCCGTCGACGGACTCCCCGACGATGACGTTCATCTGAAGATCGGACGTTCCGAAAGCGGAGCCGTTTCGAAAACCGAACAGCTGGAATGACGGAATGTTGACGACAAGATAGTTGCCGCGGATTTGTTCGGGCAACCAGCGAAGACGCTCCAGCCCGAGCTGAATTTGCCGCAATCGGTCGGCCAGCGGGAAATTAAGCTGATTCAGCGTACCTTTTCCGATAATGCCGTCCGCCGTCAACCCGTGGCGCTGCTGAAAACGCTTGACCGCTTGCGCAAGCTCGGGTCCGTAAACCAGGGAGCCGGCGGAACCCTGTTTGATTTCGTTCAAATCCCCAAGAGCGAGCAACAAATGTCTCAGCGCCGGCACATCCTTATGGCGATCTCCCGGACTGAATTTCGCCGGAAAAGAAAACTGGACCGGGGTCATTTCCTTTGCTAACCGCTGATACTGAGGCAGCGCCGCCTTGAGCCGCTCATAGATAGGAAACTTGGGCTCCAAAGCATCGATCATCGCCGCCGGTTGCTGGCTCTGAGCGATTTTCTGAATCAGATTCGGCAGATCCACCCTCTTGGGCTCGACGTTGAGTCCGTAATCGATGTTATTCGGATTGATGCGCCCGACATACAGATTCGATACGTAACGCATGGCCACGAGGCTCAGAGCCACATCAAAGGAAGCGACTTCCCGCGGATTTGCGGCCGTCGTATCGAACTCGCTCAACCACTTGCCCAACAGCTCGGCGTCATAATCCGCAGCGTTCAACCCTTTGCTGTCCGCCTCCGCCAAGCTCGCCACCAGCGTCTCTGCCTGCGGCGTCGGCCTTCCTTCGTTCAGCCATAAAGGCGTAAGGCCGTTCTGGTAATACAACTGCTCCAGTTGCGCCTTGTAGTCGGGAAACTTGCCCCAGCGCAGCTTGGGATGCGTACCCTCCTTGAGAAGACTTTGTATGTGGACGGCGGGCGTATCCGGGATGAGCTCAGGAGCTTCGGCCTGAACGGCGGACGCAGCAACGGTGCCGAGAGCTAAAACGGTTACAGCAAACTGAAAAAAAATCCCCAAGGTTGGGCAAACTTTGTTCATCTCATTTTTTCCTTGCTGGCAATAAAAGTGCCTTAATGGCGCAATTACGTGCGGGTTCGCAACAGTATAACGCCGAATGATGGCGCCTTGAGCTCCAACATTGTGCAACCGCAATCTGTATATCCTTCGAGGTCCAGGAAACAGCCGGGTTCAACAAAAGCCTACTACTTTACTTGGGATTTATATAGGACTAAAATGGTCCTTAATTAGAAAGGTAGCGCCATGCTTCGCATCAGCAAACTAACCGATTACGCCATCATCGTTTTGGGACATATGGCCGGAGAACCCGAACGCACTTATGCCGCGACCGATTTGGCCGATTCGACCGGAGTCGCGATCCCGACGGTGAGCAAGATTCTGAAGAGTTTGACCAAGGCCGACATCCTCAAATCCACGCGCGGCGCCAAAGGCGGATATCAGTTGACCCGATCGCCGGCCAAGACCAGCGTGGCGACTATCATTTACGCCCTCGAAGGACCGATCGCCTTGACAGAATGCGGCCTCGACCACGATCAGTGCCAGCAGTCGTCGTCATGCCAGATTCGAGGCCATTGGGGCGTTATCAACCGGGCGATCCGAACCGCCCTGGAGTCGGTCAGCCTGGCCGATATGGTCATGCCCTTGACTAAAGCGTCCGAGGAAATCCATATCCCGGTCAGCACCCTTCACTATCAGCCGAGATAAAGGCGCGGAGTAAACATCATGTCTGCGACAGCGAAAACCCTGGATAAACTCATCAAAAAGGACTATGCGCCGGGCTTCGTCACCGACCTGGAGGCGGATACCCTTCCACCCGGCCTCAACGAGGACGTGATACGCGCCATCTCGGCCAAAAAGAACGAGCCCGAGTTCATGCTCGAATGGCGGCTCGAAGCCTACCGTCACTGGCTGAACATGGAAGAGCCGACGTGGGCTTTCGTCCACTATGGACCAGTCGATTATCAGGCCATCAGCTACTACTCGGCGCCAAAGTCCCAGGAACAGCCGAAGAGCCTGGACGAGGTGGACCCGAAGCTGCTGGAAACCTACAACAAGCTCGGCATCCCGCTTTACGAGCAGGAAAGGCTGGCCGGCGTCGCGATCGACGCCGTGTTCGACAGCGTGTCGGTGGCGACGACTTTCAAGGAAAAGCTGGCGGCAGCGGGCGTGATTTTCTGCTCCATGTCGGAAGCGATCCAGAATCATCCCGACCTGGTGCGCCAATACCTCGGCAGCGTAGTGCCGCCCGGCGACAACTTCTTCGCGGCGCTCAATTCGGCAGTGTTCTCCGACGGCTCCTTCGTCTACATCCCGAAAGGCGTGCGCTGCCCGATGGAACTGTCCACCTATTTCCGCATCAACGCCGCGAAAACGGGCCAGTTCGAACGCACCCTCATCATTGCCGAAGATAGCAGCTACGTCAGCTATCTCGAAGGCTGCACCGCTCCGATGCGGGATGAGAACCAACTGCATGCCGCGGTGGTGGAATTGGTGGCCCTGGACAACGCGGAGATCAAATATTCGACGGTGCAGAACTGGTATCCGGGCGACGAAGAAGGCCGCGGCGGCATCTACAACTTCGTCACCAAGCGGGGCGATTGCCGGGGCCGCAAATCCAAGATTTCCTGGACCCAGGTGGAAACCGGGTCTGCCATCACCTGGAAATACCCGAGCTGCATCCTGCGCGGCGACGAATCGGTGGGCGAGTTCTATTCGGTTGCGGTCACCAACCACTGCCAGCAGGCCGACACCGGCACCAAGATGATCCATCTCGGCAAGAACACCAAGAGCACCATCATTTCCAAGGGGATTTCCGCCGGCCGCGCCCAGAACAGCTATCGCGGACTGGTGAAGATTCTGAAAAGCGCCGAGAATGCGCGCAATTACACCCAGTGCGACTCGCTGCTGATCGGCGATCGTTGCGGCGCGCATACCTTCCCCTACATCGAGGTCAAGCAACCCACGGCTCAGGTGGAACACGAAGCCAGCACCTCCAAGATCAGCGAGGACCAGCTGTTCTTCTGCATGCAGCGTGGCCTGTCCGCCGAGGACGCGGTATCGATGATCGTGAACGGCTTCTGCAAGCAAGTGTTCAAGGAGCTGCCCATGGAATTCGCCGTGGAAGCCCAGGCGCTCTTGGGAATCAGTTTGGAAGGCAGCGTAGGCTAGTATCCCGGTCGATCCATCCAACAGAATAAACCTCAGGTAAGTCAGTTATGCTCAAAATCGAGAATCTCCACGTCCGGGTCGACGACAAACCCATCCTCAAAGGCATCAGCCTGGACATCAGGCCCGGCGAGGTCCATGCCATCATGGGACCGAACGGCTCCGGCAAGAGCACGCTGTCCCACGTGCTGGCCGGTCGCGCGGGTTATGAAGTCACCGATGGAACCGTGAGCTATCTCGGTCGGAATCTTCTGGAGATGAAACCCGAGGAGCGCGCCCGTGAAGGCGTTTTTCTCGCCTTTCAATACCCGGTGGAAATCGCCGGCGTCAGCAATATTTATCTCTTGAAGGCCGCCCTGAACGCCATCCGCAAACATCGGGGCCTGAGCGAAGTCGACGCCATGGACTTCCTGAAACTGGTCAAGGAGAAGATCAAGGCAGTAAATCTGGACGAGCAGTTCCTATACCGCGGCGTCAACGAAGGCTTCTCCGGCGGCGAAAAGAAGCGCAACGAAATCCTCCAGATGGCGGTGCTCGAACCGAGCCTGTGCATTCTCGACGAAACCGACTCCGGGCTCGACATCGACGCGCTCAAGCTGGTGGCGGACGGCGTGAATGCCCTGCGTTCGGCGGATCGCTCCTTCATCCTGGTCACCCATTACCAGCGCCTGCTGAACTACATCAAGCCGGATCAGGTTCACGTGCTCGCCCACGGCCGGATCATGAAATCGGGCGATGCCAGCCTGGCGCTGGAACTGGAAAAGAAAGGCTACGGCTGGGTCGATCAACTGACGTCTGCGGGTGCCTGATATGAGCGCGGCTCAGCACTACGTCGAACACTATCGCGAATTGGCATCGAAGCTGCCGGGCGAGCATCTGCCGTGGCTGCGCCGGCTGCGGGAAGAGGCCCAAAGCCGCTTCTCCGCCAGCGGCTTTCCCTCGCCGCGCGAGGAAGAGTGGAAATACACCAATGTCGCCACCCTGGAGAAGAAGCTGTTCGTGCCGACTGTGGGCGCGCCCGCAGGCGCGACGGATACGAACGCTCTGGCGCGGCTCCGTCTGGAAGGTGCGTGGTTGCTGGTCTTCGTCGACGGCGTTTATTCCGCCGAACATTCCGTGACTGCCAACCTTCCCGAGGGCGTAATCGCGACATCTCTGGCCAACGCGCTGGAACAGTATCCCGATCTGATCGAGGGCTTACTCAACCAAGTGGTTCCGGAAGTAGCTCACGGCTTTATCGCCTTCACCACCGCGTATTTCAGAGACGGCGCATTCGTGCACATCCCGGCCGGCAAGGTTCTGGACAGACCCTTGCAGGTGATCCATTTCTCGACACGCCCGGACGGACTGTCTGTGACCCGCAATCTCGTCGCGCTGGAGCAGAATGCCGAAGCCAGCCTCGTTGAAACGTATGCGGGTATCGGAGACTCAAGCTATCTCACGGCCTCGGTCACCGAAATCTCGGTGGGCGAGAATGCGGGATTCGACCATTACAAGCTTCAGAGCGAGACCGCCAAGAGCTATCACTTCGGCGGCATTTACGCGCGAGAGGCGCGCTCGGCCAGACTCCGCCAGCATCATCTTGCTTTCGGGGGCCTTTTGGCTCGTACCGAGATTCACGCTCAATTGGGCCATGCGGCGGGGTGCGAACTGGACGGACTGTTCCTCGCGACCGGACGGCGGCATCTGGACACCCAGACCCTGATCCATCACCGGGCACCCTGCGGCACCAGCCGCGAAACCTACCGCGGCATCGCCGGGGATCGCGCGCGGGGCGTCTTTTCCGGGCGCATCGTCGTTCACCCGGAAGCCCAGAAAACCGACGCCGAAATGAGCAACCGCAACCTGCTCTTGTCGGAAGACGCCGAGATCGACAGCAAGCCGCAGCTGGAAATTCACGCGGACGACGTGAAATGCGCTCACGGCGTGACGGTAGGGCAACTCGATCCGGAGGCCATTTTTTACCTCGAATCGCGCGGCGTGGATGAACCGACGGCGCGCAATATGCTTACCTTCGCCTTTGCCAATGAAATGGTCGAAAAGATACGGTTAAGCAGTCTCAAAAGACTGGTTCAAAGCGAACTGTTGTCTTTTCTGCCGCAATCCGACATCCGAAAGGATTGGCTATGAACAAGGTTTCCGCTTCCCAAGCCGCTATGACGCAGAACGCAGCACATTCCGCTCCAAGCGCGGCCAGCCTGAAAACTCGGCCGAACTCGGTCGGTTATAACGTCGCGAAACTTCGCGAGGACTTTCCGATTCTCCGCCAAACGGTGAACGGTAAACCGCTGGTCTATCTAGATAACGCCGCCACCACGCAAAAGCCCACAGCAGTTATCGATTGCATCCGCCGGGTTTACGAGAACGACTACTCCAATGTTCACCGCGGCGTGCATACCCTGAGCCAGCGCTCGACCGATCTCTTCGAAGGTGCGCGCGAGAAGCTACAGCAGTTTCTCAATGCCAAGCACAGCCACGAAATCGTGTTCGTGCGGGGCACCACCGAAGCCATCAATCTGGTTGCCCAAAGTTTCGGCCGCAGCACCTTGAAAGAAGGCGACGAAATCCTCATCACCGCCATGGAGCATCACTCCAACATCGTCCCCTGGCAGATGCTGTGCGAACAAACCGGCGCAAAGCTGAAGGTCGCTCCGATCGACCGAACCGGCGAACTTCTGCTGGACGAGTTCGAGCAACTCCTGTCGCCGCGCACCCGGCTGGTCTCGGTCTGCCACATGTCCAATGCGCTGGGAACGATCAACCCGGTCAAAGCCATCATCGAATTGGCCCATAGTCGAGAGATTCCGGTGCTTCTCGACGGCGCGCAGGCGGCGCCTCACATGGTGGTGGACGTCCAGGACCTGGACTGCGATTTCTACGCCCTGTCCGGGCACAAGCTGTACGGTCCGACCGGCATCGGCATTCTCTACGGCAAGGAAAAATGGCTCGAGGCCATGCCGCCTTACCAAGGCGGCGGCGACATGATCCGCCGCGTCACTTTCGAGAGAACCGAGTACAACGCCCTGCCCTTCAAATTCGAAGCGGGCACGCCGAACATCGTGGACGCGATTGCCCTGGGCACGGCGGTGGAATATCTCGAGACCATAGGCATGGATGCCATCGCCGAGTACGAGAACCAGTTGTTGCAGTACGCCACGGAACGAGCCCTCGAAATTCCGCAATTGACTATCGTCGGCACCGCAGAACGGAAAGGCGCCATCCTGTCGTTTACGCTGGAGCGCATACACCCCCACGACATCGGCACGATTCTGGATCACCTCGGCATCGCCATCCGGGCAGGACACCATTGCGCCATGCCGGTGATGGACTTCTTCGGCGTGCCCGCGACCGCCCGCGCCTCCTTCGGGCTCTACAATACCTTCGAGGAAATCGATATCCTGGTGGACGGTATTCGCAAAGTCATCGAGGTGTTCGGCTAATGCTGGATCAGATCAGGGATCTCTATCAGGAAGTCGTATTCGACCATAACCGCAACCCGCGCAATTTCCGGGTGATGGAAGACGCCAACCGCAAGATCGAGGGGTTCAACCCCTTGTGCGGCGACAAGATCACGCTTTACGTCAAAGTCAACGCCGGCGTAATCGAGGACGTGAGCTTCCAAGGCTCGGGCTGCGCCATTTCGACGGCCTCGGCCTCGCTCATGACCGAAATCGTCAAAGGCCACACCGAGGACGAGGCCCAGCACTTGTTCGATCTGTTCCATCGCATCACCACCGGCAAGAACGACGACGCCGTGAACCTGGAAGAAATCGGCAAACTGGCGGTCCTGTCGGGCGTACGCGCCTACCCGGCCCGGGTGAAATGCGCCACCCTGGCCTGGCATTCGTTGCAAGCGGCTCTCAAGAACGAAGCCGACACCGTCAGTACCGAATAAAGAGAGAGTCGTTTCATGTCCGACTGGATCGATGTCGCCCGTGAAGGCAGTCTTCAAAACGGCGAGCATGTCGTCGTGGATGTCGACGGAACCGACGTCGCCGTATTCATGATCGACGGCGAGTATTATGCCGTCGAGGATGTCTGTACCCACGATGGCGCCGAGATCGCGAGCGGCCGGCTGGAAGGCTGCGAAATCGTCTGCCCTCGCCATGGCGCCCGCTTCTGCCTAAAGACCGGCAAAGTCCTCAAGCCCCCGGCCTATGAGGACCTCCCGTGCTTTCCGGTCCGCATCGCAAACGGCATGATTCAGGTGCGCGACGAGCGCTGGGACTGATGCCGAGTTGAGCCGCACGCTTCCGCTCGTTTTTCTTCTCGCTCATCTGTAGTACTATCGCGGTTTTTTCGCCGGATACTGAAAACCATTCACCATGCGCGAACTCAATCCCCTCTACAACCAAATCAAAGACTTGAAGAGCCGCCAGGCAGCTCTTAGGGGGTACCTTTGACTTCGATACCAAACGGGAGCGGCTGGACGAAGTTTTAAAGGAACTGGAAGACCCAAAGATCTGGGACGACCCCGAAAGGGCCCAAAATCTGGGACGCGAGCGCACGCAGCTCGAGTCGGTCGTCAACAACCTGGTCAGCATCGAGCAGGGCGTGAACGACGCCGAGGAACTCCTCGAACTGGCGGTGGAAGAAGACGACGAAGCAACCGTGGACACCGTGGCTGCCGATCTCGAACGCTTCGAAAAGCTGGTAGCCGATCTCGAGTTCCGGCGCATGTTCGCCGGCGAAATGGACCCGAACAATGCCTTCCTCGACATTCAGGCGGGGTCCGGCGGCACCGAGGCCCAGGACTGGGCGGAAATGCTGGAACGCATGTATCTTCGCTGGGGCGAACGCCGCGGCTTCAAGACCGAACTGATCGAAGAGTCGCCCGGTGACGTTGCCGGCATCAAGAGCGCTACCATCCGCTTCGAGGGCGAATATGCCTACGGCTGGCTGCGAACCGAAACCGGCGTGCACCGTCTGGTCCGAAAATCACCGTTCGACTCCGGCAATCGTCGGCATACCTCGTTCTCCTCGGTATTCGTTTCGCCCGAAGTGGACGACACGATCGATATCGAAATCAATCCGGCCGATCTCCGCACCGACGTATACCGGGCCAGCGGCGCCGGCGGACAGCACGTCAACCGAACCGAATCCGCCGTGCGCATCACGCACGTTCCCAGCGGCATCGTGGTACAGTGCCAGACCGAACGGTCCCAGCACGCCAACCGCGACCGGTGCATGAAACAGCTTCGGGCGAAGCTCTACGAGATGGAGATGCTGAAGCGCAACGCGGAAAAGCAAAAACTGGAAGATTCCAAGTCCGACATCGGCTGGGGCAGCCAGATTCGCTCGTACGTACTGGACCAATCAAGGATCAAGGATTTGCGCACCGGGGTCGAAACCGGCAACCCGCAAGCCGTGCTGGACGGCGATCTGGACATGTTCATCGAAGCCAGCTTGAAAAGCGGCCTGTGAGGCTTAAAGGCGGTCGGAGTATGCCCGGCCCGCCGCAAACAGCCTGGTTTACTCCGCTCAAGCGGAGCTTTCCCTGAAACATTTTCGTAACAAGAAACGGTATGACCGAACAACTCGACGAAAACAAACTCATCGCTCAGAGGCGGGAAAAACTGACTGAATTGCGTCGGAGCGGCATTGCCTTCCCCAACGATTTCCGGCGCAACACACTGGTACAGGCACTTCATGACCAATACGGGGACGAGGATGGCGCCACCCTCGAAACGCGCAACATCCGGGTGAAAGCCGCCGGGCGACTCATGGGTAAGCGACTGATGGGCAAGGCGAGCTTTGCCCATATTCAGGACATGTCCGGCCGCATTCAGATTTTCCTGCAGAAGGATGCCCTGCCGGAAGGCGAATATGAAGCCTTCAAGCACTGGGACATCGGCGATATCATCGGCGTCGAGGGAACGGCGTTTCGAACCAAGACCGGCGAGCTGTCCATACGAGCCACGGGCATTCGCCTTCTTACCAAATCACTGCGCCCCTTGCCGGAGAAATTTCACGGCCTAACGGACGAAGAAACCCGCCACCGGCAGCGCTATGTCGACCTCGTCATGAATGAGGATTCGCGGCGAGTGTTCAAGATGCGCAGCACCATCGTTCAGTTTATTCGGCAGTTTCTGCTCGAGCGGGACTTCCTCGAAGTGGAAACCCCGATGATGCAAGTGATTCCGGGAGGAGCTCGGGCCAAGCCGTTCATCACCCATCACAACGCGCTCGATATGGATTTGTATCTTCGTATCGCGCCGGAGCTTTACCTGAAGCGCCTCGTCGTCGGCGGGTTCGAAAAGGTTTTCGAGATCAACCGCAGCTTCCGCAACGAAGGATTGTCCACCAAGCACAATCCGGAGTTCACGATGCTGGAGTTCTATCAGGCCTATGCAGACTACCGGGACTTGATGGACTTGTCCGAGGAAATGCTGCGCGGCCTAGCCGTTAAGCTCTTCGGAAGCGCCACCGTCGTACACGAGAGTCAAAGTTACGATTTGGCGCAGCCGTTCGAACGGCTGACCGTACTCGAATCGATTCTTCGCTACAATCCGGACCTGACGGCTGAGGATCTCGCCGATCGCGATCGGGCGGCCCAAGTTGCGGAGCGCCTGGGTTATCTCGTCACCCCGGGCGATGGTCTAGGCAAACTCCAGACCGAGATTTTCGAGAAAACCGTAGAGCATCGACTGATGGGTCCGGTATTCATCACGGAATATCCCACCGAAACATCGCCCCTGGCCCGCCGCAACGATCAGAATGCATTCGTGACCGATCGATTCGAGCTGTTCATCGGAGGACGGGAAATCGCCAATGGCTTCTCGGAGCTGAACGACCCGGAAGATCAAGCGGAGCGGTTCAAAAAACAGGTTGCAGACAAGGATGCCGGGGACGAAGAAGCGATGCACTACGATGCGGACTATATCCGCGCTTTGGAATACGGGCTGCCGCCGACCGCGGGCGAGGGCATCGGCATAGACCGGTTAGTAATGTTCTTCACCGATTCGCCCTCGATCCGCGACGTCATTCTCTTCCCGCACATGCGGCGAGAAAGCTGAAAAACCCCGGTTTACCGGAACCGTCATAACGAGGCAGGGGCAAGGCTTCACCGCCCTGCCCCTCCCGCCATATCTTATTTTTTTCTTTTATTTGCCGCTTCGATCAGGTTTCCATTCTGATCGACCAAGGGCACGCGATACTCGTGTAGTAACGCTTCGATCTTCTTCGCGTTTCGTTCGATCAAAGAGTTCAACTCCTCTTTCCGCTCCTTGTCGGGAAAGCGGACGGCCATCGAGATAGGGAAGTCGAATTTGACCGACTCTTCCGACTTCATGGGTATCATCCCGAAAGCCCCGGGTTTCCCTTGAGTGACGAGGTAACCGGCGATCGGCCCCCAAACGATGACCATATCGATTTTCCCTTCAGAGAAATCCTTCGCAAGAATCTGAGCGGTATTGACCGACGCATCTCCCGACATGCTTTGATAAGGTATCCCTTGATCGGCGAGTTGATGATTGAATAGCCAGGTTGTGCCTGGCGCTCCATCGAACATGGCGATGCGCAGCTTGCTCTTCCGTTCGTCCGGAAGACGTTCAAGATCTTCGGGCGATTTGATGTCGTCCCAGCCGCGATTTTTCCGGTAAACCAAGGCATACGTCGAACGGTAATAAGGCTTGGTGGTCGCGGCGAGCTCATATCCGGTAGGCACGCCCATCACCACGTCGCACTTGTATTCGTCGGAGTCCGGCAATTGCGCTTTTAAAGTATTCCGAATGAAGCCGATCCGCTGCGGGAACCAGGTGTATTCGACTTTTTTTCCCAACTCCTTAGCGAACAGCTCGGCAATTTTGTTCTCGAAACCATGACCGTTCTTATCTGAGAAAGGTGGATTGTTCGGGTCTGCGCAAACCTTGAAAGCATCTTTATCCGCTTGAGCCACGGAAAAAGGCATCAACAATGACGCCAAAAGCACCACTGCCCGACGGGTATCGCACCTAACGGTCATGAAGGACTCCTTTATAGCTTGAACAAACGTCTTTAAGACCAAGAGTAAACGTAAAAATTCGGCATTCAAAACCACTACAAAAAGAACGCCCCGGCTGACGAATCAGCCAGGGCGTACTATACAACTAACGCTTTAGATTTATTTGTTAGGCAGAGCGAATACGGTGAATACACCGCCCAGTTTGGTGTAGTTACTGAGGCTACGGTATGCGCCTACAGCACCCAACCCTTCGCTTTCGCCTTCGAGGCCAGCGGCCATACCGATACCGGCCCAGCCACCGAGACCCGACATAACGCCAACATACTGCTTGCCTTTGTAGCTCCAGGTGTTGACGTTGCCGATGATGCCCGACGGGGTCTTGAACTTGTAAAGTTCTTGGCCGGTCTTGGCGTCAACCGCTTTCAAGTAGCCTTCCAAGGTGCCGTAGAACACGACATCGCCAGCGGTTGCAACCGCGCCACTCCATACGGAGAACGGTTCGTCCTTAGCCCAAACGATCTTGCCGGTCGTCGGATCCCAGGCGGTGAATACGCCGAGGTTATGCGAACCGTTCTTCTCGCCGGTCTTGGCGTCAACACCGGCCGGGAACATGGTGAGAGTCGCGCCGACGTACGGCTGACCTGCCGTGTACTCGACTTCGAAAGGCTCGTAGTTCATGCACACGTGGTTGCCCGGAATATAGACCAAATTGGTCCGGGGCGAGAACGCGATCGGCTGCTGGTCCTTGCTACCCAGAGCGGCCGGGCAGATCCCTGTGGTGTTGTGGTCGGGACCGCCCTTGTGCGTGCTGTATTGGTCGACCACCTGCGGACGGCCGGTCTTCATGTCGACGTGGCTGGCCCAGTTGACGGCCTTGTCGAATTTCTCGGCAACCAGAAGCTCGCCGGTTTCACGGTCGAGCGTATAGCCGAAACCGTTACGATCGAAGTGGACGATCAACTTGTCGTGCTCCTTGCCGTTCTTGTCGGTCATTTTCAGATCGATCAAGGGCGTCTCATTGATGCCGTCATAGTCCCATTCGTCGTGCGGGGTCATCTGATAAACCCACTTGGCCACGCCGGTATCCGCATCGCGAGCCCAGAGGGTCATCGACCATTTGTTGTCGCCGGGACGCTGACTCGGATTCCAGGTACCGGGGTTGCCGGAGCCGTAGTAGACCAGATTGAGTTTCGGATCGTAGCTGTACCAGCCCCAGGTGGTGCCACCGCCGAGCTTCCACTGATCGCCTTCCCAGGTTTTCACGCTGGAGTCCTTGCCGACCGGCGCCATTTTGCCGTCGGTCCAGGTCATGGTCTTTTCCGGATCGACCTTGATGTCGGAATCCGGACCCATGCTGTAGGCTTTCCAAGCCAAGGTGCCGTCTTTGATGTTGTAAGCCGCGAGGAAACCGCGCACACCAAACTCGCCGCCGGCGATACCGGTGATGACCTTATCCTTTACCACCAGCGGAGCGTTGGTGCTGGTCATGCCGAGCTTGGGTTCGCCGTTCTTGGTCTTCCACACCACTTTGCCGGTCTTGGCGTCCAAGGCAACCAGCGTAGCGTCACCCTGAGCCAGGAAGATCTTGCCGTCGCCGTACGCGAGACCACGGTTTACCACGTCGCAGCACATGACCGAGATAACCTGGTTGGGATCGACGTCCTTATCGGGTGAGTAAGAGTACTCCCAGATTACGGACTGAGTGCCTTGATCCAGCGCATAAACCTTGTGCGGGTAAGGCGTCTGAATATAGATCACATCATTGATGACGAGAGGGCCACCTTCGTGACCACGCAGCATGCCGGTCGAGAAAGTCCAGACAGGCTGAAGATCCTTTACGTTCTTATTATTGATCTGGTCCAGCGCGCTGTAGCGCATGCCATAGTAATCCCCGCCCCAACTCGCGAAGTTCTTGGGGTCCTTCGTGAGGGCTTCGACTTCGGTATTGGCTTGGGAAATCCCCGTGGCTGCCAGCAACGATGCGACCGACGTTGCGACCAGCCAACTTTTCACGGGTTTTTTCATCTCTTTTCCTCCTCGTATTCTGTATACACAGAGTACGTTTTGTTAACGATAAGTTACCCTAAAAACAATAGGACGGATTTTATGTTGCGTAAGGAAACATTCCCTAAGGTACTCGTGGAAATTCCCCGACAAGCCCGTCTGCGTGCGTAAGTTGAAGTATTTCGGATTAAAAGTCAATAATGCAAGAACTGCTGCGAAGCCCGGCACAGCACGGTTAGACGGGTTTTTTGGGCAACACGCAAGAAAGCCCTGACGACAAATCCGCCGTCAGGGCTGCCCTAGATCAATCTATCGATTAACTGATCCGTTCGGACAACTTGCCGCCGGGTGTAACTTTGACGGCGCAGAACTTGAATTCAGGTATTTTACCGTAGGGATCCAACGCCTCGTTGGTGATCAGATTGGCCGAGGCTTCGTTGTAACAGAAGGCCATGAATAAGCTTCCCGGCTGCAACCCAGTATCGACCCTCGCATAGGCGGAGATCTTGCCGCGCCTCGATTCGATGGTAATCAATTCGCCCGGCTTGCCGCCCAAGGCTTCCAAGTCGAGCGGATGAATCGAGACAACCGGATCGGGCTCGATCGCATCCAGAACGCTCGCATGCCGGGTCATACTGCCGGTATGCCAGTGCTCGAGCTGCCGGCCGGTAATGAAGACAAACGGATAGTCATTGTCGGGCAGTTCGTTCGCGCGGCTGAATACCGCAGGAACGAACAATCCCTTGCCGCCCTTGCGCGGAAACTCATCCACAAAAATGACCGGTTCACCGGGATCACCCTCTTGCTCGCACGGGTAGATGACGGAGTCGTCCCGCTCCAGCCGGTCCCAGGTAATACCGGCGATGCTGCCCATCGCCTGGCGCATTTCGTTGAACACATCCTTAGGGCCGGAGTAATTCCAGTCCAACCCCATACGCCGCGCGATTTCCTGAATGATCCACCAGTCCTGTCGAGCGTCGCCCGGCGGGTCGATGGCTTGCCGTCCCAACTGAACACGGCGATCCGTATTGGTAAAGGTCCCGGTCTTTTCTGGGAAAGCCGAGGCCGGCAGAATCACGTCGGCGAAGCCGGCCGTTTCGGTCAGGAAGATGTCCTGCACCACGCAGTGCTCCAGCATCGCCAAGGCTTCGCGGGCGTGGTTCTGATTGGGATCGGACATGGCCGGGTTTTCACCCTCGATATAGAGACCGTTCAGCTTGCCATCATGGATGGCATGGATGATTTCGACCACGGTAAGGCCTGGCTTGGGGTCGAGTTGAGTACTCCACAGCTTTTCGAACTTTGCGCGGACTTCGGCATCGCCGACCGGCTGATAATCCGGATAGACCATGGGGATAAGCCCCACATCGGACGCACCCTGCACGTTGTTTTGTCCGCGCAGCGGATGCAAACCGGTGCCCGGACGGCCGATCTGGCCGGTCATCAGAGCGAGAGAGATCAAGCAACGGGCATTGTCGGTACCGTGGACGTGCTGGGACACCCCCATTCCCCAGAGGATCATCGCCGCCTTGGACTTGGCATAAAGACGAGCCACCTCCTTGATGGTTTCCGCTGGGATGCCGCACACGGGAGCCATCAGGTCAGGATTGTAGTCCTTCAGGTGCTCTCTCAGCTGTTCGAAGCCTTCGGTGTGCTTTCGGATGTATTCCTCGTTGTATAGGCCTTCCGCAACGATGGTATGCATGATCGCGTTGAGCAAGGCCACGTCGGTATCCGGACGGAACTGCAGCGAATAGGTCGCGAAGCGACAAATTTCCGTGCGGATCGGATCCATCACGATGAGCTTGGTGCCGTTCCGCACCGCATTCTTGAACCACGTGGCCGCAACCGGGTGATTGACCGTGGGATTGGACCCGATGAGGACGATGACCTCGGCCTTCGCGACATCTTCCACCGGATTCGATACCGCGCCGGAACCGATGCACTCCAGCAAAGCCGCAACCGACGAGGCATGACACAAGCGGGTGCAATGATCGACGTTATTGGTGCCGAAGCCGGTACGCACCAGTTTCTGGAACAAATAAGCCTCTTCGTTGCTGCCTTTGGCCGAGCCAAAGCCGGCCAAAGCTTGGGGGCCCTTCTCGTCACGAATCTTGCGGAGTCCGGAAGCGGCGAAATCCAGTGCTTCCTCCCAGGTCGCCTCACGGAAGACCTGCTCGATGTCCTTAGGATCGAGCAGTTCCGTGGTCTTCGCCACGCCTTCCTTGCGGATCAGAGGCTTGGTCAGGCGCAAGGGATTGTGGACGTAATCGAAACCGAACCGACCCTTGACGCAGAGACGGCTGTGATTGGTATCGCCGTCGCGTCCATCGACGTAAAGGATCTTGTTGTCCTTGACGTTGAAGGTCAGAAGACACCCGACGCCGCAGTAAGGGCAGGTGGAATCGATCTTCTTGTCGGGTTCGACCAGGCCGACATTCTTGGACGGCATCAAGGCACCGGTCGGGCACGCCTGCACGCATTCACCGCAGGCCACGCAGGTACTCTCGCCCATCGGGTCGTCCTGATCGAAAACGATCTTGGAGTGATGCCCGCGGAACGCGTAGCCGATCACGTCATTCATCTGCTCTTCGCGGCAGGCCCGCACGCAACGCGTGCACTGGATGCAGGCGTCCAGATTCACGGCGATGGCGGGGTGCGAAAAATCGGGAGCCGGCTGCCCTCGACCGGGGAATCGAGGGTTCCCGACCTCCAGCTTGTCTGCCCAGAAATCCAGCTCGGAATGAGGGTTATAAGGCGATTTGCCTTGCTCCGGCATATCGGAGAGCAGAAGCTCCAGCACCAGCTTTTGAGAAGTGCGAGCCCTCTCGCTCGTGCTCGATACATCCATCCCTTCCTGCGGATAACGGCAACAGGACGGCGCCAGGACACGTTCGCCCTTGATCTCCACCACGCAGGCGCGACAATTGCCGTCCGGCCGGTAGCCGTCTTTGTAACACAGATGCGGGATCTCCTTACCCTGCCGCTTGGCCGCCTGAAGGATAGTTTCGCCTTCGAAAGCCTGAATGTCTTCGCCGTCGAGCTTGAATCCGACGGTCTTCGCTGTCTTTAAATCTTTGGGATTGGCAACCATATCTCGTTCCTACGGATTTCAGCTCGCTTACTTTTCAAGCTCTTGGGGGAAATACTTGAACACGCACTGCAAGGGATTTGCCGCCGCCTGACCAAGGCCGCAGATGGATGCATCGGTCATCACCTTGGAGATGTCGTCCAGCAAGGGCTTGTCCCATTGGTCCTTTTGCATGAGCCTGACCGCCTTGCCGGTACCGACCCGGCAAGGCGTGCATTGACCGCACGATTCTTCCTCGAAAAACTTCATGGCGTTGATCGCCATCGCCTTGGCGCTGTCCTGGTTGGACAGGATGACGACGGCAGCGGAGCCGATAAAACAGCCGTACTGATTCAAGGTGTCGAAATCCAGCGGAATATCGCCCATGGATGCCGGCAGAATTCCGCCGGAAGCGCCGCCGGGGAAGTAGCCGTAGAACTCGTGTCCCGGCAGCATGCCGCCGCAGTATTCGTCGATCAGCTCGCGCACGGTGATACCGGCGGGGGCCAGATGAACCCCCGGTTTCTGCACGCGCCCGCTGACCGAGAACGAACGCAATCCTTTACGGCCGTGCCGCCCGAACGAAGAGAACCACTCGGGTCCCTTCTCCAGAATGTCGCGCACCCAGAACACCGTCTCCATGTTGTGCTCCAGCGTGGGACGGCCGAACAAACCGACTTCGGCAACGAAGGGAGGGCGGAGCCGCGGCATGCCGCGCTTGCCCTCGATGGATTCGATCATTGCCGACTCCTCGCCACAGATGTAGGCGCCGGCCCCCCGCCGTAGATGAATCGGCGGAATCAGGTGTGTTGCGGAAGGCGGATTGCTCTGCAGCTTGGCCAGTTCTTCGGTAAGAATCTTGCGGCAGGCGGCATACTCGTCGCGAAGATAGATATAGATCTCGCTGATGTCGACCGCCCACGCGGCGATCAGCATACCTTCGAGAAAACGGTGAGGATCGCTTTCCAGGTAATGGCGATCCTTGAAAGTGCCCGGCTCGCCCTCGTCGATGTTCACTGCCATGAGCCTCGGCCCCGGATAGCTACTGACGATCCGCCACTTGCGTCCCGCCGGAAAACCGGCGCCGCCAAGACCGCGCAAACCGGAATGCTCCATGGCATTAATCGCCCACTCGCGGTTGCGCTTGCCTTCGATGCATGCCTTCAGGGTTTGGTATCCGCCCTGAGCGATATACTGGGAATAATCGATGTAAGCCGGGACCTCGGCTTCGACCGCCCTGCTGACAACCGCCTGCTGTACTGTTTCTTCGTTGGCATTATCGATCGGATTTTGCCCCACCACGGCAACCGGCGCATGCTGGCAACGTCCGACGCATGGTGCCGGAATCACGCGGACCCCTTCTCCCAGCCCTTTTTGAAGTGCTTCCAGCAACGGCTTGGCGCCGGCCATTTCACAGGAAACCGACTCGCAAACGCGCACCGTCAAGGGCGGAGGAGGCGTCTCGTTCTCTTTGACCACATCGAAATGATGGTAGAAGGTAGCGACCTCATACACCTCGACTGGAGAAAGCTTCATCTCATGGGCCAAGGCAACGACATGTTTTGCGGAAATATACTTGTAGGCATCCTGAATCTTATGCAGATGCTCGATCAGCAAATCCCGGCGACGCGGCGCTTCGCCGAGCAAGGCACGAATCTCCTCCAAGGCCTTGAGGTCGATCGGGCGCCCCTTGGGCGCCATCCTCTTATTTTTCTTGACTTTCTTAAAAGCAACCGGAGCTGTGGTCATACGGTGCATACCTTTAATATAGTACTTCGGAAACAGCCGTTCTCGGGCCCAGCGCCCTCAACATCGGCAGAAACAACGCGTTCTAGCGGGTAGTCGAATCGGTGTACGCGACTGTAGCGGATGGGTCCATCAAATTCAAATCGATATTCATGAATTTTCCATTACTTTTCATGATGTTACGCATATTTATGCAGAATCATGTATGAACTTGCAGTCTCTCCTGACCTTTGCGATCGTGGCAAAGCTGAAAAGCATCACTCGAGCCGCTGAACAGCTGAACCTAGGCCAACCGGCCGTCTCCGGGCAGCTGAAGTTACTTCAGGATGCCGTCGGAGAACCGCTGTACGAGCGAGTCGGCCATCAAATCGTTTTGACACCGGCAGGCCAAGGTCTACTCGAATACGCCGAACGCATGGAACGCGACTATCGCGAGGCGAAGGACTACATCCGCCGCTTACAGCAGGTCAACGTCGGAACCTTGCGCATCGGCTCGACGATGACCATCGCCAGCTATTACCTACCCGAATACGTCGTGAGACTCCAAACCGACTACCCCGGCGTGCATGTGTATATCAATACCGGCAATACCCAAGAAATCGTGCAAAATCTTCCGGAGTTGGATTTGGCTTTCATCGAAGGCCCGGTCGCGACCGAGCAGTTATCCGCGCCATTCCGCATGCTGCCGTGGAAAGAGGACGAAATCGTGCTGATCGTCCCCCAGAATCATGAAATCGCGGAAATTTATCCGGAGGCCGTTCCTCTCGATGTTTTTACCCGCTACCAAATCATCTGGCGCGAACCGGGATCGGGTGCGAGGCAAGTCGTCGAAACCGCGTTGGCCGAAGCGCATATTACGGCGCCGGTCAATATCGAGGTGATGGGCGTCGCGGGCGTGAAAGAGTCTGTCCGGGCCGGACTCGGTATCGGTTTTGCATCCATTCAGGCCATGCGCCATGAAAATAACAGCTTGGTATCACGGCGGATCAACCCGCCCGATGGCCTCCGCTGGCAGTTGAACATCATCGCGCCCGAAGCGAAAATGCGGTCGCGGGCCAGCCGCGCTTTGCTCGATCTATTGATCGCCAACGAAAAAGACACAAGACCTTAATGAAAGTTCCAGTTATTGCGCTTATCCTATCGCTCACCGCGCTAAACGCCCCTGCCCAGACCGACATCCCCAAACTCTCGCTTCAGCAGGTCGCGCCGGGCATTTACGTTCACCAGGGCGTCCACGAACTGCCGGATAGCCACAACGGCGGCGAGATCGCCAATATCGGCTTCATAGTCGGCCAGCGTTGCGTGGCGGTGATTGATACCGGGGGCAGCCCGGAGCAAGGCCATGCCTTGAGAAGCGCCATCGAATCCATCACCACGATTCCGATCTGCTACGTCATCAACACCCACGTCCATCCGGATCACATCTACGGCAATATCGCATTCAAACAGCCCGGCGTCAGTTTCATCGGCCATCACAAGCTTGCCGAAGCCATGGCCATGCGCGCGCCCTTTTATCAAGAAAAGGCCGAGCGCGATCTCGGCTTCAGTTTAAAGATCGAGAACTTCGTGCCGCCCGATCATTCGGTTCGGGACACGCTCGTGCTAGAGCTCGGCGCCAGAACGCTGCTTTTGAGGGCACACAAGACATCCCACACCGACAACGATCTCAGCATTTACGATGCTCAAACCAAGACCCTTTGGCTTGCCGATCTCCTGTTCATGGGGCATTTACCCGTGGTTGACGGAAGCCTCAATGGCTGGCTCGCGACGATCGAGCAACTCAAAACGATCGATGCCAAGCTGGCGATACCGGGACACGGCCCGGTTTCGGCCGATTGGCCTGAGGCGCTGGAGCCCGAGGAGCGCTACCTCAGGACTTTGCAGTCCGAGATCAGAGCGTTCATCAAAGATGGCAAAACCATGGAGGATGCCATGGAGAACGTCGGTTTATCGGCCCGCGATGACTGGCAACTGTTCGACGAGTTCCATAAGAGGAATATTTCCACTGCATTCGCCGAACTGGAGTGGGAAGACGACTAAATCCCCGAACACTTACCCGGAGAGTAACTCAATGAAACAATTGATAGCGTTAAACAAAGGCCTATGGTTAGCCTTGGCCTACTTACTAGCAGTAACCGGCTCCGCGTTCGCCGCCGGCGAGGAAGAAGCGGCCTGGAACGGCGGACTCAGACAAAAATTTTTCGGCGACCGCGCAATCGAAGAGGGCAACCAAATCATCGAATTGACCGCCCCTTATCGCGCAGAAGATCCGGCCTTGGTACCGATCCAGATCAACAGCAAGATTCCGCAGACCAAGGATCGATACATCAAGACCGTGACCTTGATCATCGACAACAACCCGGTTCCATTCTCCGCCAACTTCCACTTCACACCGGACAGCGGAAAAGCCGACCTGGCCATGCGGGTACGCGTCAACGCCTACACCCATATTCGCGCCATCGCCGAGACCAATGACGGCAAGCTCCATATGAACAAAGTGTTCGTCAAAGCGAGCGGCGGCTGCTCGGCCCCCATAGGCACCGATCTTGAGGCAGCCATGGCACGCATGGGCAAGATGAAGTTCAAGCTGGACAATGAAAAAGCAGCCTTGCAACAGCCGAATTTGGCTCAACTGCTCATCAGTCATCCGAACATCACCGGCCTGCAGATGGATCAATTGACCCGGATGATCAAGCCGGCTCACTTCGTGGAAGAACTAAAAGTCAGCTTCAACGACAAACCGGTTCTCACGGCACAGACCGATATCGCCATCAGCGCCGACCCGAATTTCCGCTTCTATTTCGTGCCGGAAACGGCCGGAGAGTTGAAAGCCGAAATTCGAGACAATAAAGGAAATCAGTTTTCGGCCACTCAAACGGTAACGCCGTGAATGTTTCGTACATGTCTTAGAAACGCAAGACGGCCGGGACAGCCGGCCGTTTTCATTTTCAGACTAGCGATTACGCTCCGCAAGCAACACGATCATACTGCGCTCCTCGATCCGAATGGATGAGTTTCCGCCGAACGGGATGCCGTCGCCCGGCCGGCAAATATCGAAAGGCGGCGCGGCACTGGTATCGATCACCCTAAGCCAAGCCGAATCGTGCGGCAGATCCGGCAGTACGAAGTTTGTCGCATAGGTCAGCGGATTGAAGAGCAGACAAAGGTCTTGCCCTCCTTCTTTTTCCGCATAAATCCGACATCCCACCGCGCTCTCCGAATGCCAGTCGGGAACCTGCCCGGACGGATTGAACCAGCTCACGTCTTCTGGCCTATAGAACCTTTCCGACGACAGAACCGGGTGACGCGCGCGAAAGGCAATCATATTCCGCACGAATTCGAAGAATTCTTGATTCCGCGCCAGCAACCTCCAGTCGTACCAGGAAATCTCGTTGTCCTGGCAATAAGCGTTGTTGTTGCCTAGTTGAGTGCGACAGAACTCATCTCCGCCCAAAATCATCGGCACCCCGCGGGAAACGAAAAGCGTGGCGATGAAGTTCTTCATCTGCCTGAGCCGAATTCGATTGATGATCGGATCGTCGGTCGGACCTTCCACGCCGTAGTTGGCGCTGTGATTATCGTTCGAACCGTCCCGATTCTCTTCGCCATTGGCCAGATTGTGTTTGTACTCGTAGCTCACCAGATCGTTCAGCGTAAACCCGTCGTGACAGGTCACGAAGTTGATGCTGTTAACCGTCGCCTTCCCGCTATGCTCGTAAAGATCGGCGCTGCCGCATAATCGGCTGGCAAAAGCTCCGGCCGTGCCGAGATCGCCGCGCCAGTAGCGCCGCACGTCGTCACGATATTGGCCGTTCCACTCCGACCAGCGCTCTCCGGGAAAACGTCCGACCAAGTAGGCGCCGCCCGCATCCCAAGCCTCGGCGATCAGCTTTACGTCGCGCAGAATCGGGTCCTCGGCAATCTGCTCCAAGAGCGGCGCGTTGGCCACCAGATGGCCGTTGCGGTCTCGCCCCAAAATAGAGGCCAGATCGAAGCGGAAACCGTCCACGTGCATCTCCACGACCCAATACCGCAGACAGTCGAGAATGTAGTTGCGAACCACGGGATGGTTGCAGTTCATGGTATTGCCGCAACCGGAGAAATTCTTGTAGCGACTTTTATCGTCTTCCAGCAAGTAATAAATGCTGTTGTCCAGACCGCGGAAGTTGAGCGTCGGTCCGGTTTCATCGCCTTCCGCCGTGTGGTTGAACACAACATCGAGCAGCACCTCGATTCCGGCTTTGTGCAGGGCTTTGACCATCGTCTTGAATTCGTCGACCTGACAGCCGGGATACAGACGACTGCCATACCCCTCGAAAGGCGCGAAAAAAGCGATAGTGTTGTAGCCCCAGTAATTGCGGAGCCTCTCTCGGGTCAGAGGATTAACCGCGGTAACCTCATTAGGATTGAACTCCTGCAAAGGCATTAGCTCAACGGCCGTGATCCCGATCCGTTTGAAGTACGAAATTTTTTCGATAAGACCAAGATAACTGCCCGGCGACCTGACGCCGGACGATGGGTGCACCGTCAAACCGCGTACATGCGTTTCGTAAATCACCAGGCTAGACCATGGATGATAAAGTGGTCGATCGTCCTCCCAGTCAAAGCCGTTGCCGGTAACAAGATTTTTGGCGGCCACCGGGTTTTCTCGCTCGGAATCAGCGAGCGCAGTTGGTTTGGCATGAGGAGAAAAACCGGCAAAATTCCACTGTAGCGGCGTGGCAAGCGCCGTCGCGTATGGATCCAGCAGCATTTTCGTCGAATCGAAACGATGTCCTTGTTCAGGTGCAAAAGGCCCATCGACGCGAAAGGCGTAAACTAGATTCCTTCCTGCCCCCAGGACACAGATATGCCACATGTCGCCGGTCTTATGATGTTGCGAATCGAGCTCGATGACTTGAAACGGCTTGCTGGCATGCACATCTTCGAACAAAAGCAACCAAACGCGGGTCGCATGCCGACTAAACAGGGAGAAATTCACCCCGCCTTTGTGCAAATGAACTCCATGCGGAATAGGAGATCCCGCCGAATAGGAATAACGGGGCTTCATAGAGGGAATAACTGTGGTCGCATGATTGACGGATTTCATAAAACACGGATCGACGGTCTTGCGGTGGACTTGCATCAGTACCAATAGCTGCGCCGGTACTACCGCCTCGCCGATCAAGCGCCTCCCTTCTCATGGCTGGCTTATGAATGAGCCACAAACAATCCGCTTTACATTAGGCCGATCTTATCATCCTGATCACGGAACGAAAAACCCGCCCACTTCCGCATAATGGACAAACCGAATACGCAAAGTACACGAGTCGAGCCCGTCGCCACGCTGGCAGATCACCTCTTTTAGCTTGTTTTTCAAACGGTACTTGGATTTACGAACTTGCGGAAGATGGCGACGGCACCGTATTGACCATCACTGAACGAGAAAACATCCATAGCCCGCTGGCTCGATTCTTCGAACGCTTCGTGATCAGCTACTACGGTGTCATGGACGTCTATCTGATTGCCGCTGGTGATAAAGCTGGGCGACCCAGCCAGACCCCGCAACATCTCAGCGTAAAAATCGACGATCCGAGCCTGTCAGCCCGATCCGATCGGCACCAAATCCTGCCATCAACTTCGTCGAAAAATAATTGACACATCCTAGTTGACATCACTTATAAGCCGAGCATACAGTATTGACTCGATACCATTGGCTGCGGTTGGGCGTTCCGACAAACCTGCCGTACGCCGAAAAGTATCGGGATAGGCCCTGTATTTAGGGTTTCGAAGGGCTTCTCCGTATTTTCAACGCAGAAGCCGCACAGTTAAAAATTTCTTCCTACGGATCGGAATTTTTTTGTGCAGCTTTACTCTAAATCGGGGTCAGAGATGTCACGTACGTACTCTGGCATTCATTGGCAATTAACAACAAGCAATGGAGGTAAAACTATGGCTGCTACAACAGCAGGTGGCGTGGAAGCAAAAGAGCAACCCTTACTTAACGTAAAGTGGCTGACTTTTGCGTTCATGCTGTACACGGTCTTTTATTTTTGGGTTCGGTGGTATGAAGGGGTCTACGGCTGGTCCGCCGGTCTGGATTCGTTCGCACCGGAATTCGAGACGTACTGGATGAACTTCCTGTACACCGAAATCGTACTGGAAGTGGTCACCGCCTCGATTCTGTGGGGCTACCTGTGGAAGACCCGTGACCGCAACCTGGCGGCACTGGCGCCGCGGGAAGAACTGCGCCGGAACATGACGCACCTGATTTGGCTGTTTGCGTATGCATGGGCCATTTACTGGGGTGCGAGCTACTTCACCGAGCAGGACGGCACCTGGCACCAGACGATTGTTCGCGACACCGACTTCACGCCGTCGCACATCATCGAGTTCTACCTGAGCTATCCGATCTACATCATCACGGGTGGTGGCGCGTTCCTGTATGCGCATACCCGCCTGCCGCACTTTTCGACGTCGAAAGGCTTGTCGCTGGCGTACCTGATTCTGTGGACCGGTCCGTTCATGATTCTGCCGAACGTTGGCTTGAACGAATGGGGTCACACCTTCTGGTTTATGGAAGAGTTGTTCGTAGCGCCCTTGCACTACGGCTTCGTGATCTTCGGCTGGCTGGCATTGGCCATCATGGGCGTGTTGCTGCAGGTGTTTGCGAGCATCTCGAACCTGATCGGCAAAGACCTCTGCCCGGATATACCACCGGCACAACGCTAACGGCGTCTTAGCTTAGTTTTCTAAGCACTGTTTGCGTCTACAGCCACTGCCTGGAGCCACGCTCTCAGGCAGTGGCTTTTTAATGCGTGAAGGAAATAAGCATTGATTACGTATTCTTAACAATTTATTTGCTTATATTAAATTCGCTTGCTAGGATTTTCTTGAGCACGCATTCAGTAGGCGTTTTGCGGATCTCTACTTTACCGCCACTCTACCGATCGATGCCGCATGGTACACTGCCCCCGCTTGCTGGATGCCATCTATCTATGAGCAAATTGCAAAATACATCTAAGCGTCTTCTTCGAGTCGTCGTCGGTGGACGTTGGGGTGTGTTTGCTTGGAGCCTATCCGGAGCAAGCGCGCTAGCCGTTGTTCTTTGGGGGCTCAAAGCCGTCGCTATTCCTTTATTGATGCTTAAAACGGCATCATGGGGCATCTGGGGACTGGGCGTTATCCGCGAATCCAAGGCACGCGCGCCATTAAGACCTTAGCCTCTCCCTTAGAAACCATTCGATTTTCGTTACAGGCTTCGCCCATCTTTCGTTCTTGGATTTTTGTGAACGAAAAGCCGGCCGATCGGCTTTTTAGCGCCTAAGGCGGGATTTTCGCGTTAGAATCCCCAGTTAAATTCTCAGGTACTGTACGGGGAGTCGTGCTCTCGATTCTCTCCTGTTCGATTCCTTTCATTTGTCTTCTTCGCTAGTTCGCGATGAACATTACTCCCGATCTTTTTTCTTACCGAAAATACTGGGCCAAGCGCTTCGGAACAGCACCGCAACTCCCCATGAGCCGCGGCGACATGGACGCCTTGGGCTGGGACTCGTGCGACATCATTATTGTAACGGGCGATGCTTACGTGGATCACCCAAGCTTCGGCATGGCGATCATCGGCCGGCTGCTGGAGGCTCAGGGCTTTCGAGTCGGCATTATCGCGCAGCCGGATTGGACATCCGCCGACGATTTTCGAGAACTCGGCAAGCCCAACCTGTTTTTCGGCGTCACCGGCGGCAACATGGATTCCATGGTCAATCGCTACACGTCGGACCGCCGCGTCCGTTCGAACGACGCTTACACACCCGACGGAGCCCCCGACAGACGCCCGGACCGTTGTGTCACTGTCTATTCGCAGCGGTGCCGAGAAGCCTTCAAGGATGTGCCGATCGTTCTGGGCGGGATCGAGGCGAGCCTCCGCCGGATCGCCCATTACGATTATTGGTCCGACACAGTGCGCCGCTCGGTTTTGCTCGATGCCAAGGGGGATCTTCTCGTATACGGCAATGGCGAACGCCAGGTGGTGGAGATCGCCCACAGGCTTGCAGCGGGAGAATCCATCGACCAATTGACCGATATTCGCGGAACCGTGTTCATCCGCAAACAGACACCCGCAGGATGGACCGAACTCGACTCCACATCCGTGGATGCGCCTGGAAATCAGGCTCCCAAACTGAATCCTTATCACGGGGAATCACCCGGATGTACGAAGGAAACTTCCGGCAGTAAGTCCGAAGCGCTGATCCGCCTGACCAAACGCCGAACTTCCGGCGATCGATTGGTCATCCGCCTGCCGGCATATGAAGCGGTCAAAGCCGATCCCGTCCTCTATGCTCATGCCTCGCGCGTTTTGCACCAGGAGACCAATCCCGGTAACGCTCGGGCGCTCGTGCAGCGACACGGGGACCGCGACGTCTGGATCAACCCGCCGCCCATTCCGCTCGGCACCAAGGAGATGGACGGCGTCTACGGCCTGCCCTATTCGCGCCTTCCCCACAAGTCTTACGGAACCGGCAAGATTCCCGCGTTCGAGATGATCCAGCATTCGGTGACCATCATGCGCGGCTGTTTCGGCGGCTGCACCTTCTGCTCGATCACGGAACACGAAGGGCGCATTATTCAAAGCCGTTCGGAAGACTCGATCATCCGGGAAATAGAGACCATTCGCGATACCTCGCCGGCCTTTACCGGAGTCATCTCCGATATTGGCGGACCGACCGCGAACATGTACCGGCTCGCCTGCAAGGACAAAGCGATCGAAGCTGCCTGCCGCCGGCCGTCCTGCGTATACCCCGGCATCTGTAAAAACCTGAATACCGACCACACGGCGCTAATCCGGCTTTACCGCCGCGCCCGCACACTGCCGGGCATCAAGAAGATCTTGATTGCCTCGGGATTGCGATATGACCTCGCCGTGACTTCGCCTGAATATGTCAAAGAACTCGCAGCCCATCATGTCGGCGGTTATTTGAAGATCGCGCCGGAGCACACCGAACCGGGCCCCTTGTCCAAGATGCTGAAACCGGGCATCGGCACTTACGACCGGTTCAAGGCTTTGTTCGACAAATACTCGAAGGAGGCCGGAAAGGAGCAATACTTGATCCCCTACTTCATCGCCGCCCATCCGGGTACCACCGACGAAGACATGCTGAATCTCGCACTTTGGCTCAAGCGCAATGGATTTCGGGCCGATCAGGTTCAGGCCTTCCTCCCCTCCCCCATGGCCACCGCAACCGCCATGTATCATTCCGGAAAGAACCCGCTGCACCGCGTCACACGCACCAGCGAAACGGTGTTTGTTCCCAAGAATCTTAAGCAAAGGCGCCTGCACAAGGCTTTCCTCCGATACCACGACCCCAACAACTGGCCGATGCTCCGGGAAGCCCTGAAACGCATGGGACGCGCAGACCTGATCGGAAACGGCAAGCATCATCTGGTACCGACATGGCAGCCCGAAGGCATCGGAAATCAACATGAAGGCACTCGAATCGCCCGCAAGGCGCTGCCGTTCCGAACCCAGCACACCGGCCTGCCGACGACCAAGACAAAGACACCGCGCAAATCGAGACGGATGAGCAAATCTTAACGAATCACCGATACAACTGGACTTTTACTTTATGGAAAAACAACCCCGTTTTTCCTTAAGATTCGAACTACTTGACCTGCCCGAGAAAACTCAAAAATCAAAAACCACCTTGGAGGAAGAGATGCCGGACCTCAATTTGCTGGCCGCGACGCGGACCATTGAAAAATCAATGCCGTTCGTCCTTTATCGACTGCTGGCATGCTTAGCGATAGCGTTTGCCTATGTCTTTATGACGGCGGCCGGTGCCGGTACCGCTATCGGTCTGGGTTCCTTGAGCCAGAATCCAACCGCATTCGCTTCGGCCGGGGCCGTCGCCGGATTCATCGGATGCGCGTTTTTAATGTATAAGCTTCGCGCAACCTTTCTTTATCACATCAAGGCGGGAAATCTGGCTTTGTTGGCCGAGCAGTCCAAGGGACAATCCATTCCGGAAGGCAAAGCCCAGATCGATTATGCGAAACAGCTCGTAGCACGGCGCTTTCCCAGCGCTTCCGGATTGATGGAACTGGATCTCTCCGTTAAGGAAACCCTGCAAAAACTTCCGGAAACCTATTTAGGTCCCGCTCTAGACAAGATGAACAATCCGAGACTCTCCCAAGCGTTAACCTGGATCGCGGGTCGGATTTTTTCCGCCAACGATCTAGCGATTTTGGCTTGGCTTTTCTTCACGAATACGGCCGATCCTTGGCGCTCGGCTCGAAATGCGCTGGCGGCTCACATTCAGCACTTTTCGGCACTGTTCAAGAACCGTCTTTACTTGAGCCTTTTTGAGCTCTTGGGCTTTGCAGTCGCTTTTGCGGTACTTTTGATCCCGATCAAGAACATCGCCGGCGCGCTGCCCGTATCCGTCGGCCTGTGGCAATACGTGTTTACCGCCGCGTTCGCCTGGACTCTGAAAGCCGCATTTTTTGAGCCCATAGCACAGGCTGCCATGGCACAGACCGTTTTCGCGTTGATTGGACAGGGAATCGATCCCGATTCGGAAATGGAGCTCAACCGAAGAGCCCCTGTGTTTTCGCAACACTCACATTAGAACCACACCGCGAGGTATTCGAGCTCCATCTTCAAACCTAGACCTGATATTGCAACATATAGATATCTACAATAGAATCTGTAAATTTTAGTTGGCGGGAGCAAACCATGCATGTCGTTCAAGAAGCGCTCACATTCGACGATGTCCTCCTTATTCCTGCTCACTCGGCCGTACTGCCGCGCGACGTCAGCTTAAAAACCCAACTTACCCGCAATATCAGCCTCAATATTCCTCTGCTATCCGCGGCCATGGACACGGTAACCGAATCCCGCCTGGCCATTACCATGGCCCAAGAGGGCGGAATCGGCATCATCCATAAGAACATGACGGTCGACCGTCAAGCCTATGAGGTTCAAAGCGTCAAGAAGTACGAAAGCGGGGTAATCAAAGAGCCGATCACGGTTTCTCCGAATACCACTATTCGCGAAGTCATGGAATTGACCCGCTCGAGAAGAATTTCCGGCGTGCCCGTTGTGGACGGTGAAAATCTCGTGGGCATCGTCACCAGCCGCGACCTGCGGTTCGAAACCCGCTACGACGAGCCGGTCACCAAGGCCATGACGCCAAAGGAAAAGCTGGTCACGGTGCAGGAAGGCGCCAGCAAGGAGGAAGCCATCCACCTCCTCCATAAACACCGGATCGAAAAAGTGCTGGTCGTTAACAACGACTTTCAGCTTCGGGGACTGATTACTGTCAAAGATATCCAAAAGGCCAAAGACTATCCGCAGGCGTGTAAAGACGAGCAGGAGCGCCTTCGTGTTGGCGCCGCCGTCGGCACCGGTCCCGGCACCGAAGAGCGAGTAGCCGCGCTGGTCGAAGCCGGCGTCGACGTCATAGTAGTCGACACGGCTCACGGACACTCCCAAGGCGTTTTGGACCGCGTGCGCTGGGTCAAGCAGAACTTCAAGCAAGTGCAGGTGATCGGCGGAAACATCGCCACCGGCGAAGCGGCAAGAGATTTGGTCAAGGCGGGAGCGGATGCGGTGAAAGTAGGCATCGGCCCCGGTTCCATCTGCACCACCCGCATCGTGGCCGGCGTAGGCATCCCGCAGGTAACGGCCGTGGCCAATGTCGCGGAAGCGCTCAAGGGATCCGGGATTCCTCTCATTGCTGACGGCGGTATCCGTTATTCCGGCGACGTCGCCAAGGCATTGGCCGCGGGCGCCTACTCGATCATGATCGGTGGACTGTTCGCCGGCACCGAAGAAGCCCCCGGCGAAGTGGAGCTGTACCAGGGGCGGTCATATAAATCCTATCGAGGAATGGGCTCGTTAGGCGCCATGGCCCAGCAGCAGGGTTCGAGCGATCGCTACTTCCAGGAAAGCACCGATGCCGAAAAGCTCGTCCCCGAGGGCATCGAAGGCCGTGTCCCCTATAAAGGCAGCCTGATCGCCATCATTCACCAACTGATCGGGGGCGTACGTTCGGCCATGGGCTACACGGGTTGCGACACCATCGAAGCCATGCGCAACAATGCCCGCTTCGTTCGAGTCACTACCGCCGGGGTTCGGGAAAGCCACGTACACGACGTGACGATTACCAAGGAAGCACCCAATTACTGGCTCGATTAGAAAGGCAAACGTACCTGTCCATGGCATTAAATATCCATTCCCAAAAAGTTTTAATTCTCGATTTCGGATCGCAATACACACAATTGATCGCACGCCGCATCCGGGAGATCGGCGTGTATTGCGAGATTCATCCGTACGATTGCAGCGAGCAATTCATTCGCGAGTATCAGCCTCAGGGCATCGTTCTCTCGGGAGGGCCGGAAACCGTCACACTGGCGGACACTCCCCGCGCCCCCGCCATCGTGTTCGATCTGGGCGTGCCGGTACTCGGCATCTGCTACGGCATGCAAACAATGGCCGAGCAGCTGGGCGGCCGAGTGGAAGCCTGCACCCACCGCGAGTTCGGTTATGCGCAGATTCGCGCCCACGGCCACTCCCGCCTGTTATACGACATCGAAGACCACACGACGCCGGAAGGTTACGGTCTGCTCGATGTTTGGATGAGCCATGGCGATCAGGTAACGGCATTACCGTCCGGCTTCAAACTTATCGCCTCTACCGAAAGCGCCCCCATTGCGGGCATGGCCGACGACGCGCGCGGCTACTACGGCCTCCAGTTTCATCCGGAAGTGACCCATACCCGACAGGGGAAGCGCATCCTTGAACGTTTTCTGCTGGATATTTGCGGCTGCGAAGCCCTATGGACGCCGCGCAATATCATCGAGGACAGTTTGCAGACCATTCGCGCCAAAGTAGGGAGCGACCGGGTGGTTCTCGGGCTTTCCGGCGGCGTGGACTCCTCGGTTGTCGCGGCGCTCCTGCACAAAGCCATCGGCGATCACCTCACCTGCGTATTCGTCGATACCGGGCTCCTGCGCCTCGACGAAGGCGATCAAGTCATGACGACCTTCGCGCAGCATATGGGCGTCCACGTCATTCGAGTCAATGCCGAGGACAGATTCCTGCACGCGCTCGAAGGCGTCGACGACCCGGAACAAAAGCGAAAAATCATCGGAAGACTGTTTGTCGAAATCTTCGACGAAGAGGCAGGCAAAATCACCGATGCCCGCTGGCTGGCGCAAGGCACGATTTATCCGGACGTGATCGAATCCGCCGGCTCCAAGACCGGCAAAGCCCACGTCATCAAGTCCCATCACAACGTGGGCGGCTTGCCGGAAAACATGAACCTCAAGTTGATCGAACCGCTGCGGGAATTGTTCAAGGACGAGGTCCGACAGATCGGACTGGAGCTCGGCCTACCTTATGAAATGGTATATCGCCACCCGTTTCCCGGCCCCGGCCTGGGTGTGCGCATTCTGGGCGAAGTCAAAAAGGACTATGCCGATTTGCTGCGCCGCGCCGACGCCATCTTTATCGAAGAGCTTCGCCGGCACGAACTTTACGACAAGGTCAGCCAGGCCTTCGCGGTATTTCTGCCGGTTAAGTCGGTAGGCGTCATGGGCGACGGACGCCGCTACGATTTCGTCGTCGCGCTGCGCGCCGTTGAAACGATAGACTTTATGACCGCCCGCTGGGCGCATCTGCCTTACGACTTTCTCGATCTCGTCTCTCGCCGGATCATCAACGAAGTACCCGGTATATCAAGGGTAACCTACGACATCTCGGGCAAACCGCCGGCCACCATTGAGTGGGAATGATCCCCTGTCCATGGCTCCCAGCGACGAAGACTGGATGCGCCATGCCCTGGCGCTTGCCGAACAGGCCGGCGACATGGGCGAAGTGCCGGTGGGCGCAGTGCTGGTCAAGGACAATGCATTGGTCGCCGAAGGCCGGAACTGCCCGATCGGCACGAACGATCCTACCGCTCACGCCGAGATCATGGCGCTTCGGGCGGCCGGCGCGAATCTCCGCAACTATCGGCTGGTCGATACCGTTCTTTATGTGACGCTGGAGCCTTGCGTGATGTGCATGGGCGCCATCATTCACGCCCGGGTGAAACGGATTGTGTTCGGCGCCCCGGATCCCACGCGAGGCGCCGTTTGCAGCGCGTTGCAGCTAGCCGATACCGAGTTCCTCAATCATAAGGTCGCATATCAGGGCGGCGTCTTGAAGGAGGAGTGCGGCACCCTCCTCAAGCGCTTTTTTCAGGAACGACGCTAAACGCCCTCGGCCCGGGACTTTTCCGGTCCCATCGCCATCTTGCCGGTTGCATTTTCCTCGGTGAGCCAAACCAGCAGATCGTAGTACCGGCGTATGCTGTTCACATAATGAACGGCCACGGCGCCACGCGCTTTACCGTACTTGGTTTTGCGATACCAATTCGGTTTCCCGAGCAGAGGCAACACTTTCTTGATTTCGATCCATTTGTCGGGATCGCCACCGCGCCGCGCAACCAGATTCCGGGCATCCTCGATGTGGCCATAACCCAGGTTATAGGCCGCCAAGGCAAACCAGGTACGATCCGGGTCTTCGATCTGCGACGGAATGTTAGCCAAAGTCTGCCGAAGATAAGACGCGCCGCCCAAAATGCTTTGGACCGGATTAAATCGATCAGTTACTTTCAGCTCCTTGGCGGTGACGCCGGTCAACATCATCATGCCGCGCACACCTTCGGCGGAGACGGCCGTGCTGCGCCATTTCGATTCCTGATAAGCAATGGCCGCCAAAAGGCGCCAATCGATGTCATAACGTCTGCCCGCCTGCACGAACCATCGCTTGAATTTGGGCAGACGGGTCAAATAATCGCGACGTAGAGAACTGTCCAAAGCCACGTCGAATGCTTCCGCGTGGCCGTAATAACGATCGATCAACTGATCCAGTGTCTTGTTTTCCTTGATCTCCCGAAAAAACCGAACGGTCTCGTCATATAGGCTGGAATCTTCGGACATGGGCAAAGCCCAGGCTAGCTCCCGGGTTTTGCCGATATCGAAGGCGACTTGCAGCTTCGGATAATAGCGCCGCATGATCAGTGCTTGATCCGAATTGGCGACGGTGTAATCGACCAACCCTTCACTGACGAGAAACAGAAGTTCGTGAACGTCCTGATCGAAATTGATTTGCCAATTAAGGTCTCGATAGTTGCGCTTCAGCGCTTTGAGAGTGTTGACATGGCTGGTACCCGCCGAAACCTCCAACACGCCTCCGGCCAAATCGGCGATGCTGTTCGGGCGCGGACGACCGTCACTGTACAAGACTTGTTCGGTAAGAACGCGGTAAGGCGGTGCAAAGCGTAGTTTCTTTTTCCTTACCACATCGATAAGCAGCCCTGCTGCCGCTATATCCGCGCCTCCGTCATCAAGAGTCTGGATTGCCTGCTTAGCCGAATCCGACACTATAAATTTCACTTTGACATCGAGGCGCCTGGCGAATAGCTCGGCCAAGTCATGCTCCAGACCAACCGCTCCATTGACACTTTCATAGTAAGTGGAAGGCCCGTACCGGGTTACGACCCGCAGTTCACCGGATTGCTTGATCCGTTCCAACTGGGTTAAAGGCCGGGATGTTTCTTGAGTACACCCCGAGAAAGAAGCCGTGAAGAAGAGATAAGCGAGGAAACGGAAAACGTTGGATTGCTTTAATGCTGATTTTTTTTGTCGCCCCCTTATGAATTTGTTTTTATCGTCTACATTTTTCGCATGATCTAAACTTCGGCCCAAGGTGTCTTTCAGGTTTAGGCCGAAGGGCATGACTTCAGACAAATTCATGTCCCCCACCATTTAGTTCTCAACAAGAGTGTCGTATCATATCAGCCTTTTCCGGGGAGAGGTACCGAAGCGGTCATAACGGCGCCGACTCGAAATCGGATGGTCGGGGAAACCCGGCACGAGGGTTCGAATCCCTCCCTCTCCGCCAAATCAATAAGTTACGACTAGTTTCGTAGCCCACCGCAGTTCTCATCCCATCGCCGTAGTGCATGACGTTACACGCCTTGGGAGGCTCTCGAAGCTATCCATGCCTCCACTTCCGCCCGGTTCAGGCGCACGCAACGAGGCCCCAAACGGATCATTCTGGGGAATCGACACCCTAAATAGCCTCGAATCGCTTGCGGTACGTCTTCCTTGGACTTCTTTCCTTGTGCAATTTGCTGATCATAATCGCCGGCCTGAATCATTCTGTAGACCGTTGCGCGACTCACGGAGATGATCTTTGCGGCATCTGTAATGGTTACCAATGCTTTTTCGCTCATTACGGTCCTCTCAAATTCGTCCAAACGATAATGGAAGTCAGACTTGATTGAACGCAGTTTCCTGATTTATGAAATTCAGCCTGCCTACATTGCACAACGCTTCAAAAACAGTGGCGACGGGAAAGGTTGTCAAATTTGCGATCAACTTGCGCTTTCTTTAATGCAGCATACCGGGACTCCTAAGGGGATGGGCATACATTCGAATCGTATCCGGGGCGCCAATTGAATTATTAATCAGGCCCGTAAATACCCTCCTGGTATTTCGGGCCGCCGCCCAGGTCGGTTACACGCCCGGCCTGGGCTCACGCGGCTTGTCGCCGCGCCGGGGCATCCCTGCCCCGGATTAACCCGGCCTATAAATATAGGCCGGGTTAATAACCCCTCGCGTCCACACTTAATTCGATGTGCCGGTTCACAGTTTGGCGATGGCTGCCGTGGGTAACCACAAGGTGAGCGGGGCATCGGGGAATCGTTCGAATTCGAAACGCTCATAATAGCGCCTGGCGTGCTCGTGCTTGGCATCGACCACAACGCCGACCATGCCGATTTCCTCCGAGAGACGGAGACACCGGGACAGCGCGTCGGCCAATAGCAGTTCGCCCGAGTCCCGCTTTGCTGTTCTCGAAAATCGTTCTTGAAATGCTATTATCGGTTTCTTACCGTCTCAACGAGTTGAGATAAGGAAAGGTGTCACATGCGACCATCCGTTGCGCTCAACCTCAAACGAAGCGCCATCCGCGAAGCGGCGAGCCGCTTCCGCGCGGCGAACCCGCGCGTCTTCGGCTCGGTACTGCACGGCACCGACCGGGACGGCAGCGACCTCGATCTGTTGGTGGATGCATTACCCGGCGCGACGTTGTTCGATCTGGGCGGTTTGCAGGACGAGCTGGAAGCGCTGCTCGGCGTCCATGTTGATCTCTTGACCCCGGCCGACCTGCCGCCGAAGGTCCGGGCCAAGGTGCTCGCGGAAGCCCAGCCGGTATGAGCGAGAGCCGCCTGCCCGACTACCTCGACCACATGCGGCAGGCCGCGACGGATGCGTGCAGCTTCGTCGAAGGCTTGAGTAAAGATGACTTTCTGGCGGACAAGCGCACCCAGCAGGCCGTCATCATGAGCCTCATCATCATCGGTGAAGCCGCTACGAAGGTAATGGACGGCTACGCCGAGTTTGCGAACACGCACGCCGAGGTGCCTTGGCGCAGCATGCGCGGCATGCGTAACCGCATCGCCCACGGCTACTTCGACATCAACCTCGACATGGTGTGGGACACGGTGCAAACGGCGCTGCCGGGGCTGCTGAAGCAACTATCCGCCGTGCGCCAGGATGCCGACGACGAAAACCGCTATGGGATCGAACCATGACGGACACCATGAACACATCCAGTATCGAGGCGTTGGCCAGCGCCTGGGCGCGGATCGCCAATGAGCACGGATGAGATCATGGCCCTAACCCGCGGCGAAGATTGACAGGGTATAGGTCGATACTAACCCCTCGCGTCCACACTTAATTCGATGTGCCGGTTCACAGTTTGGCGATGGCTGCCGTGGGTAACCACAAGGTGAGCGGGGCATCGGGGAATCGTTCGAATTCGAAACGCTCATAATAGCGCCTGGCGTGCTCATGCTTGGCATCGACCACAACGCCGACCATGCCGATTTCCTCCGAGAGACGGAGACACCGGGACAGCGCGTCGGCCAATAGCAGTTCGCCCAAGCCCCGATTTTGATAGCGATGGTCGACCGCCAACCGGGCCAAACGAGCTACTGGCAATGGGTAATTCGGAAAGCGGGATTGATACCGGGACGGCAACTGATCCCTGCGAATGGCCGACATGGCCAGACTGTAATAACCGAGAATCGCAGCACCGTTGACGGCGACGTAGGTTCGGCTGACCTTGGTTTCGGCATGTTGACGCGCAAAGCGTTTGAGATAGCCGTCCAGTTCCGGGTCGCCGCAGGTAAAGCTTCGCCGATCATGATGGACGTGAAGCGCCTCGATCGCTTCCGGTAGAAAACCGTCACGAGGATTCACGTTCGGATTGCCATTCACGATGCCGTTGCATGGCGGCCGACAATTTCGGGCGGGGCTTGTCGGTATGGTCCAGAGCCGTAAAGAAAGCCTCCCAGTCACGCGGCGACAGCGTCATCAATTCCGCCTCGCTGAGAACTTGTTTGGCGCGCTCCTGCGCGGCGCCCAGTAGAAAGGCACTCACGGAAACGCCGGCCGTGGCTGCGGCGCGAACGATCAGTTCCTTGATTTCGGGCGAGGTCCTGAGGTCAATGCGCTCGTAGGGTGTGGTCGCAGTAGGCATGGCGGTCTCAATCATTGATACGGAAATTATACGGATCGAGTTTATATGACCTCGGAACTTCCAACAAGGTTCCGTACAGATGCCGTATTGGCACATTTCGCTTTCAACCTCCTTCACGACCGCCTTGATACATTGAAACCGGCTCAAGAAGCGGAAACCGGTCACCGGCGAATGATCGGTTTTGGGTGGTCATCGGGCGAAAAATCGGGCATCTATGGCTCATTGCAAACAGCGGCATTCCCCAGGAGTCCAGGGCATGAGCAATCAGTTTTCGGGCGTCGGCAACCTCGGTCAGGCGCCCGTGCTTCGCACCGTCCAAGTCGATGGCGAGGATCGGTCGGTGGCGGATCTGCGCGTCTACTTCGATCGCAGCGTGCCGCAAGACGATGGTTCCTTCGAGGATGAGGGCGGATTCTGGCTCAGCGTCAGCGTGTGGGGAGCCCGTGCGGAATCGGCGGTCAAAGTGCTCCGCAAAGGCGCCCGGATTCAGGTCGATGGCCACGATTGTGTCGCCATTTTTTGCAAAACCTTTTGGGACTTCCGAGTCACCAAAAGGAGCAAAAACTTGGCGACAAGTTATTGCCTGCGGCGCCCCGGACGCCCTGCGTTCGACCGGTCCCGACCCGACAAGGGGTCGGAACCTGGCTCCACAATGGCTCGACGCCCGGTCGCGATGCCTTGTGGATGGCCTACGACCGTTGCTAACGCAACGACCTTCGGCCATCCACCCGGCGCTCGGGCTTCCGGGGACTACTCGACTCGCTCGCATTCGCATCGCTCCATGTCTCGCAGCGGCTGCGGGAGGAATCCTGGGAGGACGCGGAGGGCACCGAGCATCGCGCATTACGGCTGACGGCCAGTCGCATCGCCATCGATCCGGTGTGCATCGAATCCGTCACGTATCGGCCGCGTGCCGGTGCGCCCGTAGAGACGCCCGGCGATTTCGGCGAAGAGTAACGGGAACCCCGATGCGGATCGGCGACGTCATCTACAACCTCGACGGCCTGCCGTTCCGTTCGTTCGGCCTCGCGACCCGCATGCGCGAATTGCTGTCGGACGAATCGGGGAGGCGCTATGCGGTGGAAAGTTGTCCCGACGGCGGTTTCATCCTTCGGTGCGAACCGGAGTTTCAGCGTGCCGAAGCCGTTTCGGCACGCCGATCAAACGAACCGACGGCGCAAGCCGCGCGTCCTGGCGGGTTGTTGCAGCGAACCGAGAGGCACTCGATGAAGATGGATTCGGAAAAAAGAGCCGCACGAGTATTCCGACCCGCCGTGTTGCGAGCGAATGCCGCTTGGCTGCCGGTATTGGGCATCGGCGTGCTGCTGGCATTTATTCCGCACCGCCTGCTGAGTTCCCTCCTGGGCTTATTGCCGGTCGATCCTTCGGCGCTGAACACCGGGCTGACCTGGACGCTCAACGGCTTGACACTCATGGGTGGTTTGCTGTCCGGTGCCCTGCTCTTCTGGCTGTGGACCGAATGGCTGTCGGCCGCCTATGTGGTTTCCGAGACCGGGGTCGAAGCCCGCGAAGGTCTGGTTGCCCGCGATACCGTGGGCTTGCGGTTTCAGGACATCCGCTCGATCACCCTCAGCCAATCTTGGTTCGAGCGTCTGGTGAACATCGGCACCTTGGAATTGGCTTCGGCGGGCACCGACGGCAGACCCGTGCGGTTCGTCGATATCGCGTGGCCGGGACGCGTGAAGGCCTTGATCCAAAATCGCATGAACCGCGTTGAAGGAGATGATTGATGAGGCTCTGGCGAATCGAATGGCTGTTTGCATTGTTTTCCCTGTCCAGCGCGGCGATGGCCAATGAGTCTGTGGATGAGCGCGTGAACCTGCTGCCGACCGAACAGGAATTGGCCCGGCGCGACGCCTGTCCAGGGGGCGGCGTTTTGCGCTACGCCGGGGATCCGCCGTATGCCGGTTTGCCCTGGCACCTGATCGAGTCGGTCCCCGCGATCGGCCGACAACACGCCGCGCTCAGCCGGAACGAGGCCCCGTGGATCCGAAAGCTCAGCGGTCCCGCGCGTCCGGTACGCATTTTCGAACACGACGGGGTAAACGTTGTCCTGTTCGACCTGTGCAGGCCGCACCGCTGCGACGCCGAATCCCTGTACGGCGTCATCGTCTTGCCGTCCCTGGATTACGGGCTGGTTTTGAATGAACAGGGCCGCTCGCGTCGGTTGGGATCGCATACGCCGGTCACCGATGCGGCTCTGGCCTGCGCGAAATCGATCGATGAGCGTCGCCGGGAGCCCGTGACGTGGGCGTAAAACGCCATCCTTATCCGAAAGCCTGGCGCACGGCGTTGGTCACATTAGCGGTTATGTCAGGCATCGTTTTGGCGGCAGGGAACTATGCCGATTATCTGGGCCACCTGGCGAGGGTGGAGTCCGGAGACAACCCCGGTGCCCGCAATGATTACGGGTATTTGGGTCTCTACCAGATGGGCGAGCAGGCCTTGGCAGAAGCCGGCTATTACCGGCCCGACGGCACCGCGAAGAACGACTGGCGGGGAAGCTGGACCGGGAAGGACGGCGTCCGGAATACGGCCGATTTCCTGAGCCGCCCTTCGGTGCAGACTCAGGCGGTGACCGCCTACAGTGCCGCCCAGTGGTCGCAGATCAAGAACCTGGATCTCGACGGCTATCTGGGACAAACGGTCGGCGGCGTCCTGATCACACCGTCGGGCCTGCTCGCCGGCGCTCACCTGGTCGGCGTCGGCGGGCTGCGCCGCTTCCTGAGTTCGGGCGGAACCGGCTCGGTCCGGGATGGCAACGGAACATCGATCGCCACGTATCTTTCGGCTTTGGGCGGGTTCGATGTCTCGGCAGTCATGGGTGTGTCCGGTGCCCCCTCCGCCGGCTCGGCCACACCCGCACCGGGGGCCACGATCGGGATAACCTCGTCACCCCACCCACCGCTTTCGCCCTCGGCGGCATTCGCCACCGGCGCCGGCATCGGCCTCGGAGCGGTAAAGGCCTTGGTGCTACAGACGCTGGCCGTGGGGCTGTTGCTGTGGACCGCCTGGGTGAGTCTGATGCAATACATCGGCTGGCGCCGCGAGCGGCTGTCGCTGATGCAGGTCCAGACTCATATCGTCAAGGCGACGGTATTGACGATGCTCGTATTGTTCGTGACCTTGGCTTAGACGAGTTCCAACCGTGGCGACTGCGGCTTAGTCGCACCCTTCACCATCGCGGGCCTGCTCGAACGATGGTCGTTCCTTCGGGAGCGCCGCAGGCATCTTCAACCTTCTCCGGGGGAACCCATACCCCGGTCGGGTCGGGATTTCTCCGGTTCATTCATGCCTATAGGAGGAACACCATGAATCCACCTGACGAGAAATACTTCGACCTTCATATCACCGGCGTCGGCTATCTGAACCGCGTGCGTGAGGCCCCGATCAGACGCGGCCAGCCGTTTCTGGCGGTCGAGGTATCCGCTCTGCACGGCGCGGCGGATGCCGTCGAATATACCCGCTTCGATTGCCGGGTGAACGGCCAGGATGCACAAGCGGTTGTCCGCCAATTGATGCCGGCCATCCAGGCGCGCCAGGCTGTGCTGGTCGGTTTCAGGCTGGGCAGACCGGCGTCAGCCTGAAGGCCCGGCTGCTCTATATCGCCTGGGCCAAGGTCGACGGTCAGCCGGTCTATCAGGCGCCCGCCAGGAGCCAAGCGTCCGCTCACTCCGAGCCGACGGCAGCGTAAGCCGTTTTCATCCACCCGACGGGGGCAACCCGTCGCGGGGCTGCCTCCGTTTTTCATTCAACCGGAGGCTATCCCCGTGATCAAACTCAGCGGAACCCTGTACATTCGCGCCATCCATGGCCGTAACGGCACCTTTTCCGTCGGACGGCTGGTGACCGAGATCGGCGAATTCGCCGTCAAGGATACCTTGCTGGACCAGTACGACGAGGGCCGCTACGAAGGTGAGTTCGGCGTCTCCCGGATCTATCCGACCAATTATCTGGCCGGCGGACGGCTGGTCGTCGAGGTCCGCGCCACGCTGGCAACCATGGCCCTGGCGGCCATCGACGAATTGCCGGCCGAGCAGCAATCGCCCCTGCCGGAGCCCGATCCCATCGATCTGGAACCGCGGGCCGAAGCCACCGCGACGAGCTTTCGCGTGCCGGTGGAAGAAACATGTGCATCGGGCGCGAGCGGTGATGAAACCTTGGACAGCCCGGATTCGCCGCCTGATCAGGAGGCGGACGAACGGCTGTTCGGCGTTCTTTGGCCGCTGGGCGCGACGGTGAAACTCGATACCACGGTCGACGTGCCCGGTTTCGGCAACAGAAGGACGGGGCAGGACCACAGACTACTTCCCAAAAAGCCAGCGTCGGGGCGTCGGGTTGATGCCGTTGTTAGGCGCAGTCGTGGCTGTGGCTATGTACTCCGCCCAAGAACTCTGGAAAAGTCGCCCCTGGAGCCGCATGGACACTTGCGTTGCAGGAACAAGCTGTTGAGTGAGGGCAAATCCCTAGCTCGCTCTGGGTAGCATGGCTTTCATGGCCCTGTCGCTTTCTGGCTGGCCGCCCCTGTTCCGGCCGTGGGCGGCTTAGCGCCGGGGCACAAAATCGTCTGTGGTCCGCGCAGCGTGGTGGGATCGAGCAGCAGGTCGACGGAGGCGTCGAGCCCCGCGACGACCTCCGGCGTGGGTTGAATCCGCTTCAGCTCCGCATCGACCGCCTTCGTGCTCGACGGCACCTTGAGTCCCGCGACGGCCTTCGGGTCCCCGACCGCGGCGAGCAGGGCCGACAGCTTCTTCGCCAGTGGCGGGATCTTCGGATCCGCCTTGCCGTAGTGCCGCACAATCTGGTCGAACAGCGATTTCTGTTGATACATGCCGAACGCGCTGGCGAAGAACTCGTCCGCGTTGTCCCAAGGATGTCCGCCGCCGCCAGCCCACAGGGTGTCGGCGACCATCACCAGCCCCGCCGGATGGGTCGTGGTCTTGCCGTCGTCCTTCAGCGGAGGCAGGTGCTTCGCATCGAACGGTGCGCTGGGGAGCGAAACCGGCGCGGTGTTCTGCAGCTCGAGGAAGAGCTCGGCCACTCCCTTGGCCAGCAGGTCGGGCGCGCCCTTGGGGACGCGGTCGCCAAGGTGGAAGGCGAAGATCCCGTGCGAGCCCTCGTGGGCAATGGTTCCCTCCCAGGAATCCTCCTGCTTGATCACCAGCACGCCCTGGCCTCCGAACACGCGGAATGCGCTGTTCGCGCCCTTCGAGATGGCGATCACGCTGGTCCTCAGCGAGTAGGTGCTGTCCGTGATCTTGCCGTTGAGCACGGCGGCCTGCTTTGCGGCGGCTCGCATCCGCTTGACCAGCGTCGGGATCGGCGCCGGATCGTGCTTGCCGCAGTGGTAGGTCTGCGATTCCGGCGCCTTCGTGATCCCGAGGTCCTTGTAGCTCAGGAAGATGCGCGCGGCGACCCCTCCCTCCGTCACTTCGCCGATGATGGCGTCGTTGCCGATCCAGACCCTGTCCCACGGCGTATACTTCTGCGGCGGGAAGGCCAGCAGCGCGGGCGCGGGTGGCAACGCAACGGGAAGCAGCGCCGCGCCCGTCTCCGCTTGGGTCGCGAGCCGCTCGGCCCGCAGGCGCGCCTCCGGTGCATCGCTGACGGGCGCGATGCGCTGATGCAGCCGGTGGAAGGCTTCGTGACGCAGCATCCGGAGTTGCTCCCGCGGCGGCATGAACAGACCGGCGGGACCGAGGTTTATTTCGCCGTTCCTTGTCCATGCGGGTGTCGCGGCGGGCAAGGTGGTGGGTATGCGCGCGCTGATGCGGAGGGGTGGGTGGTCCAGTTCCCCGGGAGCAGTGCCGATGCCGGAATGCACCCGCAGCCTTGAAAAGCCGTAGCCGAAGCGCTGGATACCTGGTGGCGCGCCGATAACGACGGAGTGCGCTGCCGTTGCCATCACCCGATCGGCAATCCGGTCCGCTTCCTGGTCGTATACGTCTTCTGGAGTCTTAACCGTCAGTTTTGTCTGTGTCTTCATGGGCACTTTAGCGTATACGGGTATCCGGCTGAAATCGTGACCGAAGCGGGCAATTTTGGTAGTAGTCGAGTCTCCTTCGACATTCACCGTATTTGCTTCTAACCGCCGCTGTACGGCTTGATTCCCGATCGCGCGCTGCAGAAGGAGGATATGATGCTCATGATGATGCGGCCCAAGTATTGTCTTCCGAGGCCGGGCAAGGCTTGAGGATGCCGGCTTTTGAGCTTGATTCTGTTTTTGTGCAAAGGCTCGCATACTTCACCTTCTCTTCAGTTGCAGCCTGCAGTCTAACGAAGCTGTGGAAAAACCTGCTTTTTGTTGCCTTATGAGCCCGGCTTCGATTTTTTGAAATGATGGGCTCGAACTGGAAATCAGCGGTGGCCCCGGTTTTCTGGACAGAATTTTCCCGATCCTAAGTGGGCTTCTGCGGTTTAGGCTGCCTGTTGAATGGGCAGCGGATCGAAGTACACGCTATCGGGGGTCTTGCCGTCAAGCGATGAATGGGTCGACGTTCGTTGTAGAACTTGAAATACCGCTGCAAGCCTTCTCGTGCCTGGGAAACCGTGTCGTAAGCATGCAAGTGGACCTCCTCATATTTCACGCTTTTCCACAGCCGTTCGACGAACACGTTGTCGACCCAGCGGCCTTTGCCACCCATGCTGATCCGAATGCCGTGGTCTTGGATGAGATCGACGAACTCCGCATTCCCGAGCGATGGCTTTCATCGCATAATCGCCGGTAAGATAGGCCAGCGCCATGCCGGTGCGCGGATCGTCGGCCTATTCCGTTCGATAATGCGCCAAGGGCTTCGCCATCGGCCGCCGTTGCATGCGGGGGATTTCATCCAGCGGCTGATCCGGCGCAAGGCTGGATTGCATGCGCTCGATGAATTCAGGGCTACCCAGATAAATCTGGCCTTGCAGATGATCCCAAATGCTCGGCAAGCCAACGCCAGCAGATAACTGTCCTTCTCCACCAGAATCGCCTGGTATCGCCCCTGAAAAACATGCCCGACGCGCCCGTGCGTTCGGTTTACCATTTGCGTATAAACCCCGTTGAGCTGGCGCATGCCTCGGGCGAGATTGCCCTCCGGCGTTTCAATCACCAGATGATAGTGATTGGACATCAGGCAATAAGCCTGACAAACCCCGTTGAACCGCGCGCAAACCTGCCCCAGCAACGCCAGCCAAGCCTCGCGGTCGATATCGGAAAAATAAATGTCCTCGCGCCTATCGCCACGGGACGTGATGTGATGGAGGCCGCCGGATAACTCGATGCGGAGAGGTCTTGCCATGGGGGGAGATGACAGGGTGTGGGCGTGTGTGGAAGACCTGACCCCGGTGGTGCCCGAAAGCGGTAGTTAGGCTCTTTTGCCTTTCTCTTCAATTTCTTGCCTGCTGGCGGCCTTCCTGAAGCACGCAGCGTGAAGCCTGTACAGTACATGGGGCCTGAGCATGCTGTCATCATGCATGTCCGGATGCTCGAATTCGCGGCTATACTGCATGCCAAGACGCTCCATGACCCGGCGAGACCGCCGATTGCCCACGGTGGTGAAGGCAACAACCTCGGGCAGGCCGAGCCTCAGGAATGCTATCTGCAGCGCACCATGGGCGGCCTCGGATGCGTACCCTCGGCCCCAGTGGGTTACTGAAAGCCGCCAACCAACTTCTACACACGGCGAGAATGGCAATGCCGGGGCTGGCACATGCAGTCCGACGAAGCCGATAAAAGGTTCACCGCCTTTAACCTCGACAGCCCAGAATCCCCAGCCACGCAGTTCAATGAGCGAGCGGATCTTATCCGCCATCTCGTCACTCTCCCGACGCTCCAAAGGTTTGGGAAAGAACTTCATCACTTGCGGATCGGCATTGATGGCGGCAAAAGGTTCAAGATCACTTTCCCGCCACTGCCGCAAACGAAGCCGCTTAGTCTCGAATTCGATCAGTTCCGCCATGACAGGGGCCAAACCTTCTTGGTGCCTAACGCCAAGCTCAGCCGCGGAAGGCTGCGTCGCGCCCTGACGCCGGCTGGAGCATTGTGTTATGCGATTCGCTTACCTTCGCAGCCTCAATGGATGACTTAATGAGCTCCTCAAAAATGCGGGCCTGCCCTGCCGGAACGAGCTGCCTATGTATCTCGCGCCGCTTGGATTCATCACACAAACGTTCAGCCAACCACCCGGTCAGATATAGCGCCGATAAGCACCCGCCCGCCGTAGCAATATTGCCTTCCACTACCAGCGCTTTGTCTTGAACATCGACACCCATAGCCACAAGACCCGGCTTAGCATCTGGATGCGTTGTCGCTTTGATACCTTTCAATAAACCAAGTCGGGATAAAATGAACGAACCTGCGCAGACCGAGCCGATGAGTTGTTTTTGTGGATTCAATTTGAAGGAAGACATGAATTCTTCATCTTCCAATGCGGCTGGCACACCCTTATAACCACTAACAAACAAAACCACGTCAGAGGCATTTGCCTCTGATACATGGCCATCGGTTTTTACCGTCATACCCAGCGTAGACGTGTGGGTGCTTTTTGTTCCAAGAACTCTTACCTTCCAGTCTGTTCTTGTCCGTCCCAGGATGTCTCTCATTAAGAAAAAATCGATATCCGTAAACTCATCAAAGATGACAATCGAAATTTGATACACAATTCATCCCTCCTCCTGATGATGAATTTCCAATTAATTCCTGTAGCACTGTAGATCAATCACTTGCGCTGATCTGTGCTTGCTGAAAATCGCCTTTTAATTACCGAAGCAATAATGCCAACGTAAGCCGCAAGGCCCGAACGGCGTAGCCATAGAGGGCTTGTCGGCTTGACGCACTCGTTAGAGCAAAATCAGGCTCGTGGTTGCGGAATGGGCTCTAGCGGCTTAATTTTCTTCCGCTCCCGATCCAGGTTGATAAAGTTGCCTGCCAGTATCAAGCCCGCGCCCAAAACCAAATACTCATCTACACGCTCACCGTAAAGCGCGTAGCCAACCAGCGCTATGAGTGGTAAGCGCAGGAAATCTAAGGGCACCACTACCGAGGCATCCGCCAGGGAAAGTGCCCGCACCATGCAGTAGTGCGCACTGAGCCCGGTAATGCCGACCACGATGAGCCAAGGCCAATGTGCTGCTGCAGGGGTAACCCAAGTAAACACCGCTGGCACCAAACCTAGAGGCAACTGAATCAACATCATGTAAAAGAGAATGCACAGCGGTGTATCTCGCCCCGCCAGCTTCTTGGTCAGCGTATGAGACAGTCCATACGCAAAGGCGCCGGCCAGCATTACAAGCGCCGCCGGATGAACGACCGACCAGCCGGGACGAAGGATAACCAAAACACCGGCGATGCCTAGAACAACCGCCAGCCCCCGACTCGGGGAGATACGCTCACCCAGCAGTAGTGCCGCGAATACCACCGTCCAGAGCGGCACGGTGAACTCAATGGCAAACACCGCCGCCAGCGGAACAAACGCAATGGCATAGAACCAACCGAACTGCCCACAAAAGTGAACGAAGTTCCGCCCGAGATGTATTCTAACGTTCCGAAACGAGACCTGCGTCCAACCGACTCTAGTGAGTATGGCCGAGATAACAGCCAAGCCGATGAGGCTGCGGATGGCAAGAAGTTGGAACGTGCCAAAGTTCGCGGAAAGTTCGCGTACCGCAACGGCCATCGCGGAAAATGAGAGTAAAGCGCCAACCATCCAGGTGGCAGCAACAACTACTGGGTGGCGCATAGGCGTAACTCCTCCTTTCCGGCTGTAAACCGAAGTTTAGCGGGCACGCCGGCGCCAGCCGCTGTGTTCCGCTCGAACCCCAGGTTAGACGCCCTGGGATGCAGCATCGATGAGCCTAGGAAGGTCAGCCATACGGCCAACGACTGCATGAGACTGTCCGAACATTTCGCTGTATTGTGACCCAGGCAAGTAGTGGATCGCCGTCATTCCAGCGGCTGCCGCAGCTTGTAGGCCGACAGGGCTGTCTTCGACGACGATGCACTGATTGGGAGAGTATCCCATTGACCGTGCTGCGTGGAGAAACAGCCCCGGATCCGGTTTCCACGAACCCACCTCATAGGAACTGAACACATGGTCGCCGAAGTATTTCGAAAGGCCGCTTGAAAGCAGGGCTTCGGCGATTTTGGTCGGAGGGCCGCTGGATGCAACGCACTTGGGATAGCTGAGCGTCTCAAGCATCTCGATAGTGCCGGGTGTAGGGCGCAGGTCGGTCCGGAAAAGCTCGCTGACTCGAGCGCGATAGGTCGCCTCGAAATTCGGAGGTAGCGGTCGACCGATGCGAGCCCCAAGATCAGCGAGTATCAGCGCCAGTTTCGTCCCCCGGTATCGTTCGACCATTGACTCGAGGGTTTCACCGATCTCAGGCAGCAGATCCAAGAACGCTTGATTACACAGGCCCTCGCTATCCACCAGCGTGCCGTCAAGGTCAAAAATGATGCAAAGGCGAGACATCTTTCTGGCGCCTATCGCCCCGCTTCAGCCGCCGACGTCGGCTGCAAGCGGTTGTTGGGCGAGATATCCTTGATCATAGGGATGCAGTCTAGTGATATACCTCGTGGAGAGACATAGGTAGCAATCTCATCTCCTTTAAAACCGCATGCTCGATAAAACGCCGCGGCGTTTAACGTCGACTCCAAATTTAGCGTCTCCAACCCATGGCTTAAGGCGATCTCCTCAAGGAATGTGACAATCCCCCTTCCTATGCCCTTTCTCATGTGGTTTGGATGGACAAATACGGCGTCAATTTTTCCGGTATCGATATTGATCATGCCCGTGCCAACCACTTGGTGGTGATACTTCGCCACGTAGAAATGTTTCTCGATGTGATCTATGAAATCCTCCGTTAACATACCACCAGTCCACACTTTTAGGGCATCGCCGGAATAGTGGCCAGCACATTGATTGAGGACGGCAGTATTCCTTATCTCCCAGGCCGCCCGAGCATCCTCCCGTTTTGCCTTCTCGATGCTTAACATCGGTCTCTCCTTTATGCCCACCAAACAATTAAACGGTTTTTGTTTATCATCCGTTACGGTGTACCACACGTCCCCTGCCTGACAAAGTATCCTTTATTTTCTTGATCTATCCTTCTGTCTATCTTCCTATTCGGCAATATAGGTTGACCTGGTCAAGTAGCAGCGGACACCCCACTCAACAACCACCTTTCCGAATCATGCTGCCGGTCATGCCATACGCCTGTAGCAGGCCCCGAAACACCCGGCTGGCATATTGCACGCCCGGTTGGGAATGATGCAGCAGTTGGCCGCGCGGCGGTTGCCGGCGCCACAGCGCCATCCGAAGCGCGTCAGCGGGCACGGCGAGCAACGCAGTGCCCGCGAGCGATTGGCCATCCTCGTGGGGGTCAGTCTCTTAGCCGACGATGTGGGAGGGGCTGCGGCCACAGTGATGACCACCTGCCTCAAAGATCCGGTCACCCACGCGCGAGCGCAGACTATAGAACAGGGGTAAACCATGGCGAAAAAGCCAGGCCTGAACAGGGCGAACGTTGTCCCGTTTCGGTCGGGAACGGCGCGCCGCGCACCGGCGCCGCTGAAGGGTCCACGCCTGGTCTGGCCCACGCGCACCGATGCGATCGCGGCGGTCGCGCCCATCGCTCGGGCGGGGCGGATGACGTGAACCGGCGCTCGCGCGGTCGCTAGAGTCCTCTCTGCCGTATCACGCCGTCATGCTCGTGTAGGTCGGCATCCTCCGGGTGATCGAGTTCTTCGGCGCGATGATCTTTGTCACGGTAATCTTGATGCTCGGCTGGCTGTTGATTCAAATGGTCCGCGATTACCTGGCCGGCGCTTAAGGCCTGCGGTCTCTCATCGCTCGCGATCGGGAAACTTGTCGCATGCTAAATTCAGTGCTGGCGTGGAGGCGTATTGGGTCTCGATGTGTGCCGGCAAGCGGCTTAAGAGGCCCTCGATAGGCACCTGGCGCGGATCCGCCGGAAAACGGGCGGCGGATTGCTCAGGAATAATCTAAACAACAAATGTTCATTTGTGCTAATGTTGTTTATCACGCTAAGCTAGACAGTGCCTTAATCCAGCAGGAGGACATGATGCGTTTATCGATTGAAGTGACCCCGGAACAACATCAACGACTCAAGGCTGTGGCGGCTTTGCGCGGTCAGAGCATCAAGGATTATGTTCTGGAGCGCGTGTTACCGGATATCGCGGCAGCGGATGAAGACGAAGCGCTTCGCCAGTTGGAAGCCTTCCTGGAACCACGGATCAAGGCTGCGAAAGACGCCGCCGTCCACAAATCGGTCGAACAGATCTTCGAGGAAATCCATCGGGAAGCGCGGTAAGGGAATGCTCCCTTATGAATTAACCGCCCCCGCTGAGGAAGACCTCAGGGAGATTGCCCGTTACACGCTAGAGCAATGGCGTCAAAGACAAGCCCTACGCTATGCCGGGCTGCTGGACAAGCATCTTCGGGAGATCGCCGCCCGGACCGTGCCTTCGCGCAGCTTTTCCGAGCGGTATCCCCAGGTCAGGGTGAGCCGCTGTGAACACCACTATATTTTTTATATCCATCCGGAAGAAAAACCACCGCGCATTATTGCCGTCCTGCATGAGCGGATGGAGACGCTGACCCGGCTTAAAAGCCGGCTGGGATGATCGTCCCTTAACTGAAATCGCGCGGATTGCAGTCCCAGCGCTTTATGGGGCCGGTGCAGAAAACGGAAAAACCTGTACGCCAAGGGTCAATGCCGTTAAGTTAAGCCGTCATTCCAATCGCAAACGGTCGTTCTGGGAGCGCCAGAACGCCCCTTCCGGCAGGGATTGCTCACCCCATCCCTGGGGTTCGTCCTACGGACCGTGCTCCGCACGTCCAAATTTGCTCCTGGCAAATTTGTGCCGGACAAATCGGCAGGGCGAGGCGCAATGCGGCGAGCGGGCAGGCCAGGGAAGGACTGCCCAGGACTCGCGAGCGAAGCGGGACGGCGTAGCGTGGCGAGGCCGATTTGCACGCGAAGCGCCCGTAGGGTGCCGCACAGGGACTGTGCGGCATGAATCCAGTGCACAAGGACGTGAGAGGCCTCTGCCATCCATAGCGTCTGGACCCCGGCATTCCAATCGTAAACGGTGTCTTCGGGAAGGGCGTGGCCGGCGCTCCCGGCCAGGCCGTTTGCGATTGGAAGGGTCGCGACTAAAGCGACCGTTTGCGATTGGAAGGGTCATCCCAGCGCTCCTGGGATGACCGTTTGCGATTGGAGCACCGAAGCCACCCTTCCCTGCCGGGGTGACGTCATTCGTCTTAACTTAACGGCATTGACGCCAAGGGTACGGGGTGTCAGGTTGAAGCTTAGAGCACACGTCGGGCATATCAGAAAAGGCTTAAATCGACTCTACTCTGACGCATCTAAGCCGGCTGGTCTGACGCCAGGTTGAGGTTAAGCTCAGCCGGACATGCCGAGCTGATAAAGAACCACCGGCCAGCAAAATGCGTTACCCTACCCCTCTCGAGCCAGGCGCGCCGATGACTCACAAACTCATGATTTCTTGCCGTCGGCAGCAACCAGCGGCGGCGTGGCGTTAGCCCCGCCTCCCAGAGATTTGTACAGAGAAATCAGATTAACGGCAGTGAGGGCTCGTGAATTAGCGAGTTCACTTTCCACCGCATACAGGGCGCGTTGTGCAACCAGCACGTCCAGCAGGGAAATGACGCCGGCTTCGAAGCGCAGTTGGGATAAACGCACCGCCTCTTGCTGGTCCTCCACCGCGCGTGCCAGCGTTTGACGTCGGATCTCTTCCTTGAGATAGCGGGTCAGCGCGGTTTCGGTTTCCTTGAGCGCCTCCAGCACACCCTTTTCGTAAGCAAAATAGGCTTCCCGTTGTTTGGCCTCGGCCAGCTTGATTCCTGCCTTGATGCGGCCAAAGTTGAGCAAGGGCTGCACAAGGTTGGCGGCGTTGCCATGGGAAAACGCCGCGGACTTGAACAAACTTTCGATATCGGTATTTCGCAATCCCAGAAACGCCGACAGCGAGATTTTCGGAAACAGCTCCGCGATAGCCGCCCCCTGCATCGCCGTAGCGGCCGCCAACTGGCGCTCGGCGGCGCGCAGGTCAGGCCGATGGCGGATGGTATCGGCGGGCGAAGCGAGCATGGCTTGCCCCGGTGCTTCGGGAAAGGGACCGGGCGCATCCAGCTCGGCGGCCAGCGCACCGGGCTGCTGGCCCGCCAGCGCTTCCAATTGACGCAGGGCAGCGGTCTTGCCGGCTTCCAGGGTGGGAATCTGCGCCTCGGTGGTCTCCGCTTGGGCTTTGGCGCGCACCACATCATGGCGGGTTCCGATGCCCTCTTGCAGCAGCCTTTCGGTCTGCGCCAGGGTCTGCCGCATACTGTCCAGGTTCGATCGGGTGATGGCCAGCAGGGCCTGAGCGTTGCGGTAGTCGATGTAACTACGCGCCAGCTCGGAGCTTAACGTCACCAGGGATTGAGCGTATTGGTCACCGGCCGCTTCCAGCTCCGCCGAGGCCGCCTCGAGGCGCCTTTGCTGGCGTCCGAACAGATCGATTTCCCACAAGGCATCGAAGCCGATCTCGAACAGGTTGTAGCGTATGCCCGGCCTCAGGCCGGGCATCGGATTATCTTGGCGCTGCACGCCCCCCGTCACATCGACCGACAGAAACAGTTCTGCGCGGGTGCTGCTCCGTTCGGCTCGGGCCTGTTCGATTCGGGCCAGTGCGATTTTCACGTCGAGATTGCGCGCCAAAGCTCGATCCATGAGGCGATCCAGTTCGTAATCGCCGAAGGCTCGCCACCATGCCTTCAAATTTTCCGGTTTGGCCCATAGCAGATCGGCGCCGATCTTCTCATCTGCGTGCCATCGATCCGGAACGGCCGGAACAGGCGCCCGATAATCTGGACCTACCGTGCATGCCGCCAGGCTCATTGCGAATAGTGACAGTGAAAATTGGAGCTTGGTGTTCAATGTCGTTGTGTATCTGTTGTGCGTTTTTTCATCCAGACCATCGCCTGCCGTTCTACTGTGTCCGCACTAAGCCAGCTTGTTGCGGAACATCCAGGCGGCGATGGGCAGCGTCACGGCCGCAATCATCAGAAGTGCCAGCATTTCGGGCAGCAGCTGGACGATGCCGGCACCCTCCAGATAGATCTGGCGCGTCATGCTGATGGCATAACGGAGCGGGTTCACGGCGGTAAGGTATTGGAGTGCGTCCGGCATGGTCATCACCGGCGTGGTCAAGCCGGACAGCAGCATGAACGGCATCATCACCACGAGCGTACCGATCATGGCCTGCTGCATGTTTCGGGCGATGGAGGAGAGGAACAAGCCGATCCCGACCGATGCCGCCAGGAACTCGGCAAGGCTCAGGTAAAGCACGAAGTAGGAGCCCGCAAAGGGAATTTGGAACCATAGCTGGGCGACCAGCAGGATCGAGGTGGCCTGAATCAGCCCGACGATCATCGACGGCAATGCCTTGCCGACCATGATCTCGTAGGGACGGAAAGGCGTCACCAGCAATTGCTCGAAAGTGCCTGCCTCCCGTTCGCGAGCCACCGACATGGCGGTCAGGCTCATCGTCATCATCATGGTGATCGTCCCGATCAACGAGGGAATCATGATCCACTGTGTCTCAAGGTTGGGGTTATACCACGCCCGGGGCGTCACCTTGATGCCGGGCGGCGGCGTAACGCCGTTCTCCTGGCGCCACCTCTGCACGAAGTTCGCGGCCAGGGTGCTCACATACCCTTGCGCGGTTCCGGCGGTGTTGGTGTTGCGCCCGTCGGCGATCGCCTGGACCTTGGCGGTACCATCCGCCATCAATTGGCGCTCGAAGTCCCGGTCGATGATCACCGCGAGGACAGCGCGGCGATCCGTGATCGGGTCGGCAATGTCGGAAGCGTTTTGCAGCGTGGCGATACGATCGAAAGTGCCCGAACCATCGAGGGTGGCGATGAAGGCCCGCGACGCCGCACTGTGATCGCGATCGAGCAGCACATAGGGGACATGGTTCAGATCGTAACTGGCGGCGTAGCCAAAAATCAGGCACTGCAAAATGGGCGGCACGAACACCGTGACCCGGCTCTTGCGATCTTTCAGGATCGCCAGAAGCTCCTTGCGGATGAGGGCGAGGATGCGAAATAAGGAGTCGGTCATGGCAACCTCAGTCGATGCGCTTGCGGGTCGCCTTGGCGGCCATGGCCATGAGCAGTGCGGCCATGCCGGCGAGGACGAGCGCGTTGGGCAGGATGATGGGCCACACGTCCCCGGCCAGAAACAGGGTCTGCAGCGAGCTGACGAAATAGCGGGCAGGAAAGATGCTGGTCACGATCTGGGCGCCCCAGGGCATGCTGCGGATGTCGAAGATGAAGCCCGACAGCAGGGTCGCTGGCAGGAAGGTCACCAGAAAGGTGATCTGGCTGGCGAGAAATTGGCTCTTGGTCGCCGACGAAATCACCAGTCCCATACCGAGCGCCACCAGCAGGTAGAGCGAGGAGACCAGCACCAGCAGCCAAAGCGACCCACGCAAGGGGACGGCGAACAAAAACTGGCTGCCGGCAACCGCAAGGACGAGCCCGAACATGCCCATGACGAAATAGGGCACGGTTTTGCTCAGCAGGATTTCGACGGGACGAACGGGGGTCGCGAACAGCGCCTCGAAGGTGCCGCGCTCCCATTCCCGGGCGATGACCAGGGAGGTCAGCAAGGCTCCGATCAAGGTCATGATCAGGACGATCAGGCCCGGAACCAGGAACCAGGAACTCTCGTTGGCCTCGTTGAACCACAGCCGGCCCTCGATGGCGATAGCAGAGCCGCCTGCAGCGGCGCGGCCTTCGGCGATCTCGCGAGCCAGCCAGGTCGCTACCGCGCCCCTTGCGTAACTGATCGCGATGCGGGCGGTGTTGGCGTCCGTCGCGTTGACCGCCACCAACAGATCGGCTTCGCCGCGCGCCACATCCCGTGCGAAATGGGGCGGAAAGCGAACGACGGCGCTGACTTGATGCTCGGTCATCAGCCTCGCCGCCTCGGCCATGGTATTGACCGGGTGTACCCGGAAATAGCTCGAAAGGCTCAGCGCCGCGCTGACGGCGGAGGTCTCTTCGGAAGCGTGCTCGACGACGACTGCGACGGGGAGATGCTTGAGATCGAAGGAAAGCCCGTAGCCGAACAGGATCAACATCACGATCGGCAGGACGACGCCGATGGCGATGGCGCTGGGGTCCCGGAGGATCTGCCAGGTTTCCTTGCGGATCAATGCCCATACCCGCCGGGCACGGCTTCGCGCCATCAGCTCCTGGCCGGTCATTGCGCCGCCTTCCCTACGCTGTGCCGGGATTGCTCGACGATGGCAATAAAGGCATCCTCCATAGTGGGCAGCTGCCCACTTCGGGGCTCCCCCTGGGCGCGGATCGCCGCCGGCGAGCCTTCCGCCAGGGCGATGCCGCCATCCATGATGATCACACGGTCGCAATATTCGGCCTCTTCCATGAAGTGGGTCGTGACGACGACGGTCACCCCCTGTTCCGACAGGGCCGTGATCCGGCCCCAAAACTCGCGGCGAGCCAGAGGATCGGCACCGCTGGTCGCCTCATCCAGAAACAGGATTTCCGGTTCATGCAGCAGCGCCGTGGCCATCGCCAGCCGCTGTTTGTACCCCCCCGGCAGCTTTCCGCCCGGCAAGGCCGACATCGGGCCGAGATCGAACTGGTCTTTCGCCCAGGCGATGCGGTCGCGTTTTCTGGAACCGCGCAGACCATAGGCGCTCGCGAAGAAATCCAGGTTCTCATCCACGGAAAGGTCGCCGTAGAGCGAGAATTTCTGAGCGACGTAGCCCAGTTTCGCCCGTGCCTCGGCACGGGCGGTCCTCAAATCGGCCCCCGCTACCCGGAGGCGCCCGCCAGTGGCCGGGATCAGCCCGCATAGCATGCGGAAGGTGGTGCTCTTGCCCGCCCCGTTCGGCCCCAACAGTCCGTAGATTTCCCCGCGCCGTACCTGAAAGGACACATGGTTCACGGCGACGAAGTCGCCGAAGGTCCGAACCAGATCGAGAACTTCCACGGAAGGAACGCCGACCGCCTCGCTGGGAGGGCGGCCCAGCGTGATGGATGGGGAATGGATCTCGCCGACCGCGGCTCGGAACAGCGCCATGAAGCCGTCTTCGAAGCGCGGGGCTGCGGGTTCAAACTCGAGGCCGCCCTCTCCGCCATCATCTTGAGGGACGCGCGACGAGCGGGTAACGACCCGAACCTTCCCTGCCTCGGGTACGGCGTCCGCCACACCTGGATGCTTGAACAGGCGTGCCTGCAGAGAGCGGGCCGTGGAGCCCTCGGAGGAGGTGGCGAAAAACACGCGCCCTTCCGCCCGAGAGGTGATCTCCTCCGGTGTCCCTTCCGCGAGCACTTTGCCTTGATGCAGGACCACGGCATGGTCGCAGAACGCGGCCTCGTCGAGATAGGAAGTGCTGACGATGACCGTCAACGCCTCCTCACGCACCAGACGCCGCACGATTTCCCACAACTCTCGGCGGGACAACGGGTCGACGCCCACGGTCGGTTCGTCCAGCAACAACAGGTCGGGCGGACGGACCAAAGTGCAGGCGAGGCCCAGTTTCTGTTTCATGCCGCCGGAGAGCGCTCCCGCCAAGCGACCGGTGAACGGGCCGAGGGCGGTCATCTGCAGCAGGCGGGGATAGACCGCCATGCGCGCCGCTGGGCTGATGCCGTGCAGTTCGGCATACAGATCCAGATTTTGCTGGACGGTCAGATCTTCGTAGAGGCCGAACCGCTGGGGCATATAACCGATGCGGTCCTGTATGGCCTGCGGGTCGGACGAGGCGTCGATGGCCTTGACGGTCTCGCCCGTTTCACGCTGGAATGTCTTGTGAACCCCGCGAATTTCCACCGGATGCGTCAGGCCTTGCAGGCTCATTGCCGTGCCCGGTCGCGGGCAGGTCCGTCTGCATCCGGCGGAATCTTCACTGTTGCCGGCATGCCCAGGCGCAACACGTTCTGGGGATCTTCGACGAACACCCGGATTTCGTAAACCAGGCTGGCGCGCAGGTCTTCGGTCTGCACCGTTTTCGGCGTGAACTCCGCGACCGGCGAGATGAAGCCGACCCAACCCTCGAGCGGATGATCGGGAAGACTGTCGACCAGGATTTTCGCGCGGGATCCGGAATGCACACGCCCGAGCTCCGGCTCGGGAACGTACGCCCGCACCCATTTTGTCCCGATGGTGGCCAACGAGAACACCGGTTTCGTCGGGGACGCCATCTCTCCCGGCTCCATCAGCCGCGACTGGATCACGGCGTCGAAGGGCGCCCGCAACTCGGCGTCGGCCAATTGCCGGCGAATCAGTGCCAGCTGCGCCTCGTAGCCCTTGAGCTGGGCTTCGGCCTGGGCGATGTCTTCCAGGCGTGGTCCGATGACCGCGAGCCTGAGTGCCTTCTCAGTAACCTCCACCTTCGCGGCCGCCACATCGGCGGCCGACTTTGCCGCATCGAAATCCTGCTTGCTGATGGCCGCACTCGACACCAGATTTTTCCGCCGCCGGTAGAGAGCCTTGGCGTTGTCGGCGTCTGCCTTGGCGGATACCAGGTTCGCCCGAGCCTGTTCGATCTCCTCCGGCCTGCTGCCGTTTCGGAGGCGCTCCACGACCGCTTTCTGAGCATCTACCGCGGACTCGATCTGGATCGATTGGGGCACCAGCCGGCTGGTATCCATGCGGGCCAGCACCTGCCCTTTGCGGACCACATCGCCTTCTTCCGCTAGGATCTCGGTGATTCGCTCGGTTCCATTAAACGGTACGGAGGCTTGGCGAAAGTCGATGTTGCCGTACACGGTCAGCAAGCCCTCTGCGGAAGGGCGATGGATATGCCACCATCCGCCGCCTAGAGTTACCAGGATGAGAGCTGTCGGAATGATGATGCGAGCTTTCGTGTTCATGGCATAAGAATGGGTGCAGCCACCACTTTTGTCAAATTCGAATTTGAAATTTAAATTTACGTTCATAAGACATGCTTTTCCCGGTATGCTCTTTCCATGAAACAAGAGAAGCGAAATCGAAAATTGCCCGGTCACCGGGACGATGGCGTAGCCACAAGGTGGCAGATCCTCGAGGCTGCAGGCGAGGTATTTGCCGAAAAAGGGGTTGCCTACGCCACCGGCAAGGAAATCGCCGAACGAGCAGGAGTCAATTCGGCAGCGGTGAATTACTACTTCCGCGGCATAGATGGCCTTTACGCCGAAGTCCTAGTGGAGGCCCATCACCGGTTGATGGATTTGGAGTTCCTGAAGAAGATCTCCGAAGCCCCGGGGCGTCCGGAAGACAAGCTGAGCGTCTTCATCGACGGCATGCTACGGGCGGTTCTTGGTCCGATGTCTTCCAACTGGGCCCTGCGCGTGCTGGGTCGGGAAATACTCCACCCCTCCACCGCGTTTCCAATCCTCCTGGAGAGGGAACTCCTCCCCAAAATGCAAATCGCCACCGCGTTCATCAGCGAGATTCTAGGGGTACCTCCCGACCACCCTGCGGTCGCGCGCAGCAGACTCGCCATCATCGCGCCGTTCGCCCTGCTTCTGCTCGGGAGCTCCAAAATGCTGGAACACGCGGCACCACAAGAGGCTATCGCCAATCAACCGGACGCTGCCATTGAGCACTTCAAACGATTCTTCATGGGCGGGCTGGCCCAAATAGCCTCCGACCTTGCGCGTGAGAAGGCAGGAAACGGTGATGATGTAGCCAAGTCACCTCAGGGGGCGCCGGGACGTTCGGCGCACTGATCCAGGTCAACTACCAACATCCCCCGCTGAGTAAGCGTTGTTCGTCTCCCTCAGCCTTGTAGGGCCGGCATCACCACCTGCTGCACGATCGCGCTCCCTTCGGGGGTGCTCCAGTTGCCCGCAAGTTCCGCGATCACCTGGTTCGTGCTGGACAGCGTGACGCCGTTCTTCTCCATGCGGCGCAGAGCCATGTCGTCGCCGATCTGGCTCGGCGAACCGCCGGCATCGGCGATGACCTGAACCGCATAGCCCTCGCGTACCAGGCTCAATGCCGGGAAGACCGTGCACACATCGTTGTGACGCCGGCGATGATGAATTTCTTGCGTCCGGTCGCCTTGACGGCCGCCGCGAAGTTTTCGTCGTCCATCGCGTTGACGATGCCGACGCGCTTGATGCGGGCGGCGAATTCGGCCGGCAGAATCGACTCTAACTGTAGTGACCTGCAATGGAAAATCCGAGAACCTGCAATCCATCCGGCTGGCCTGCAATCCTTCGCCGCGGACCGGGATTATTTGCAAATATGATTGCCTCGACTGGCGGACACAATCATCAAAAGATGGGAGTGGTAACGGCCACGACCAGCCCGTGGGCCATCAGATACACAGGCTACTTCTAGGAAAGAGCGACGTATTCCCATGTGCGGAAGCCAAAACGCCTGGGAAAAATCAGTGAACTATGTCACAGCAATGGATGTGAATATTCACCATCCACTGACACAACCCTGTAACGCGGCGACTTTTAAGATCGCCTTTAGCGGTGAATTTGGCGCAATTGCGGGTGACGGACGCAACCGAACGGTGGGAACCGTACGAGCGCCGTCCGCCGCGGTTCAACGGACAAGGGGTATCGGCCGGAGGGGTCAACCCCGGTAACGATATCGCCGCCTTCGTCGACCGGCGATTCACACAAAACTTAAACGATGCGTTTTATGGGGGGTTGGGCCTAGTCGCCCTTGTTTTGCCATGGCGCCTCGAAATACCGGTTCAAAAACTTAAGGTAAGGCGTTATGGAACGAGACACGCGCGCAACGCGTCACTCCTCTTCAGGGCCTGAACGGCGATCTCACCGAATCGTCCTGGCCTTCAATCCCCAGTGCCGGTCCACGGATCGCCACCGGAACCTTCGGTTAGCGCTGTGCGCGGGTCTCCTGTCAGGGCTGGCCTTGCCGAGCGTTCGTGCCGTCGAAATCAACTATGGCTATGACGACCTCAACCGGCTCGTGAGCGCAACCCGGTCCGACGGCCCGGCGCTGGCCTTCCAGTACGACGAGGCCGGCAACTTTACCAGCCAGGGGGTCAGCAACAGCCCGGACACCGACGGCGATCTGATCGCCAACTTCGCCGACCCGGACGACGACGGCGACGGGATCACCAACCTGGCTGAATATCAGGGCAATACCGATCCCTTGCAAAACCAGCAAAACTCGGGCACCGCCCATGCGAGCGTGCCCGCGGTGCCGGCCGAGGGTTTGCTCCTGATGGCCGTGGCGCTGTGGCGCATCGCCGCTCGACTGAACCAGAAAAACCGGGGCCTTTGACATGAAGCCGGAAACAAGAAGAAGCGGGGTGGCCCCGATGGCCCTCTGGGTGCCGTTCGTGGCGTTCGTCACATTGGCTGGGCTGGTCTCGGCAGAGCCTTTCGCCGCGCCCGAGGGCTGGATCGACCAGCGCGCCAAGCTCGTCTCGCCGGAATCGGCCGAACGCGTGGTCGCCCAACGCGAACAGACCCTGGCGCAGGAGCGCGACCGGCAGGCTGAGCGGCAACACCTATTGGGCGCGACCGCCGCGCCCCGCGCGGCCGCGGAGATCACGCCAGGATTTCCGGCGTGACCTCCTGTATCGGCCCGCGCCCCGCGCGGCCGCGGAGATCACCGCGGCGGCGGAGGGCCTGGTATCGGCCGCCACCGAGTTCAGCCAGCTGGCGGCGGCCCTGGACAACGATCCGCGCCGCATTTACCAGTTCGTCCGCAATCATTTCGCCTACGTGCCGTATTACGGCGCGCTGAAAGGCCCCTACCTCACGCTGAAGGAACGCAGCGGCAACGATTTCGACCAGGCCGCCCTGCTGGTGGCGCTGCTCCGGGCCGCCGGGTTCACCGCCCAGTTCCAGTACGGCAGCATGACCATCCCGGTGTCGGCCGCCGATGGCCTGGACCTGGCCCATTGGCTGGGCACCGAGGCCAATGCCGGTGTGATCGGCACGATGATCGCCACCGGCGGCATTCCGGCCGTCAACCACGGGACCAGCTTCACGCTGGATCGGGTCTGGGTGGTGGCGACGATCAACGGCAATCCGGTCGCCCTGGACCCGGCGTTCAAACCGAGCGACAAGCTGGCGGGCATCGATCTGGCGGCCGCCATGGGCTACGACCCGGCGGCGTTACTGAGCGCGGCCGGCGGCATCACCGGCAGCCATTCCATCCAGAGCCTCGATGCCGGCGCCCTCGACAACGCGCTGAATACGCTGACCACGCAACTGGCCGCGCAGCTCCAGCAAAACTACCCTAATGCGCGGGTCCGCGACATCGCCGGCGGTTTGGGCATCCTCCCGGACGACAGCGCCAGCCTGCCGGCTGCGCTGCCGTTTCCCGGCACCCCGACTCAAGCCGCCTGGACCGACATTCCCTCCGGCTACATCCACACCGTCCGCCTGCAACACGGCGGCCTCGATACGACGCTGAACATCCCCGAGATCGCCGGGAAAAAACTGAGTCTCAGCTATGCCGGCGACAGTGCCACGATCGATCCGCCGCCGGCCGGCGCGACCGATTTCGGCACGGTGGCGCCGGGCCAGGACGGGCCGACGTTTACCTGGACGCCCGGCAATCCCAATTCGGTGGTCATCCAGGTCACCAGCACGATCACCGGCACCGGCGCCGGCGCCTTCCAATTCGTTTCGGGCGGCGGCACGCAGAACATTCCGGCCAACGGCAGCGTCCAGGTCAAGGTCAAGTTCACCGGCGTCGGCCAGAGCGCGGGCCGCAAGAATGCCAGCCTGACCTTCAACTATACCTACCAGGGGAATTCCATCGGCTCGCAGACCGTGGCCTTGACCGGCGCCGTGGTCAGTACCCCCGTGGCCGAGCTGTATCTCGACGACACCCTGCTGCTGTCCGAGGGCACGCCCTCCGGCGACCTGACCCATCTGACCCTGACCGTCGACCACCCCTACAGCGCCAGCGTCAGCAACCCGTGCTTCACGGGTGCCCGTTTCGCGGACCAATGCGCGACCTTCACGTTGAAACGGACCGGCGCCTACGTGCTGGCCTCGGCCTTCGGCGGCGACCGCGACAGCAGCCTTTTGGCCGAGCGGCAACGCTACCTCGACCAGCTCACCCTGCACGGGGCGGCGAACGGCTCGCGCGAGGTGCTCTCGGAAACCCTCAACGTCATCGGCCTCGGCTGGATGCAGCAGACCCAGCTGGCGTCCGATCTGCTCGGCGCCGTGAGCGACCACCGGATCCTTCAGCATCACCGCTTCGGCATCGTCGGCCAGGAGGACGGCTACTTCATAGACGTCAAGGCCCAGTTCTCCCCGGTCCTGCCGCAAAGCAGCACCGCCGTATCGGGCGCCTTCCAGGCATCCGGCCTGATCGCCAGCGCGCTGGAACACGGCGTGCTGGAGCAATCGCAGGGCGCCGCGCAGGCGGCCCTGTCCACGGTCAAGATCTTCGCCCTCAACAACCAGAGCGGGCAGAAGTTCTTTCTGGCCAACAGCGGCAATTTCGGCAGTATTCAAGGCCAACTGAGCGGCTACAGCGCCAACGATCTCGCCGACCTGCAAACGGCCGTCAACGCCGGCGCCACGCTGATTCTGCCGCAAAACGGCCAGGTGGCGCTCAACGCCTGGCACGGCAAGGGCTACATCGATTACCGCGTGAGTGGCAGCCAGCGGAGCCTCGGGATGATCATCGGCGGCGGCCTGCAGGGCGGCTACGGCTCCTTTCTGGGGCCCGTGAGCACGCCGGCGGCGCAGGCGAGTTACGCCCCGGTGCAGGTGCCGCCGGGGAACGTCCCGACCCCCAAGGGCGCCGATCCGGTCGATCTGGGCTCGGGCGCCTACCTCAACCAGGCCGCGGATCTCCGCCTGGGCGGTGCAGGCGCGCGCGGCCTGAGCCTGGCCCGCTACTACAACAGCCAGCAGGTCAATCAGGCGAGCGCCGGCCTCGGCCGTGGCTGGACCCACGGCTATCATCTCCGCCTCAGCCGGCACAGCGACGTCAAGACTGCCCTGGGCCTCAGGAGCCCCCGGGATGCCGCCGCCCTCATCGTCGCCGCGGTTGTGACCCGCGACCTGATGGCGCCCACCCAGCCGAGTCTTCAAGCCTGGACCGTTGGCGCCCTGGTCGCGCAGTGGGCCACCGATCAACTCTTGGACACCAGCGTCAGCGTGCGTCTCGGCGACCGATCCTTGAGCTACCGGCAGCTGCCGGACGGCAGCTACGTGGCGCCGCCGGGCGTCACCACCCAGCTGGTCCAGCTGGCCGACGGCACCTTTGAACTCAGGGAGCGCTTCGGCACCGTGCTGGCCTTCGACGCTCAAAACCGAATCCAGCGGCTGACCGACGTCGACGGCAATACCTTAAGCTTCACCTATGACGGCAACGATCGGCTGACCCAGGTCAAGGACGCTTACAACCGCACCTTGACCCTGACCTACACGAACGGCCGGCTCACCCAGGTGGCCGACAACCAGGGCCGGAGCGTCAGCTACAGCTACACCGGCGACGACCTGACCCAATTCCGCGATGCCGAGAACCAGCTGTGGCAATACGGCTATGACGCCAATCACCAGATTGTGACGGTGACCGATCCGGTCAACAGCGTCATCGTCAGCAACGTCTACGACGACCACCACCGGGTCATCCAGCAGACCTCTCCGCGGCAGACCGGCTCCGCGCTGTACCGATTCCACTACACCGGCCTGTCATCGTCGGAGGAAGACCCCGAGGGCCATCGCACCACCTACACCTACGACGACACCGGCCGCACGATCGCCGTCGAAAACGCCCTGGGCCAGATCGCGAGGACCCGCTACGACGGCCAGGGTCATGTCGTCCAACAGACCGATCCCCTGGGCCACGCCACCCAGCACGGCTACGACGGCCAGCACAACCGGGTCCAGTCCGTCAACGCCTTGAACCAGGCCACCGGCTTCACCTACGATGCCCAGCAGCGCCTGATCCGGGTCACCGACGCCCTGGGCCACGCGGCCGAGATCGACTATGACGCCGAGCACCACCCCATCGCCGCGCGCAACGCCTTGGGCCAAGAGACTACTACGGCCTATACCGCGGCCGGCTTGGTACAAAGCCGCACCGACGCCAAGAACGCCGTCACCCACTACACCTACGACGGCAACGGCCATCCGGCCACCGCGAAGACCGGCACGCATCCTGCTGTCGCCACCCAGTACGACGCCATCGGCCGGCTCTTAAGCCTCACCGACCCGGCCGGGGCCGTCACCCAATTCCAGTACGACAAACGGAGTCTGCTCATCCAGCGCACCGATCCCTTAGGGAAGCTCAACACCTCGGGGTACGACAACGCCGGGCGTCTCAATAGCCACACCGACCGCAACGGCGATACCGTCACGACGAGCTACACCCCAAGCGGCCAGCTCGCCCAGATCGTCTACCCCGGCAACCAGACGGTCAGCTTCACCTATGACGCGCTGGACCGCCTGACCGGCATGACCGATCCGAGCGGGACGACCAGCAACACCTATGATGCCGCCGGCCGCCTCACCGCCCACACCGATCCCAACGGCTTCGAGGTCCGGTACGGTTACGACGACGCCGGCAACCTCACCCGGCTCACCTATCCCGGCAACCAGACCGTGAGCTACACCTACGATGCCCTGAACCGGCTGCAGACCGTCACCCTCGACGGGCTCAACCAGACCGAAAGCTACACCTACGATGCCGCCGGCCGGCTGACCCAAACGAATCGGTTCAACGGCAGCCAGACGACCTACGGCTACGACGCTGCCGACCGCCTGACCCAGCTGACCCACACCGCCAACGGCCAGACCCTGGCTCAATACCAATACACCCTCGACGCCAACGGCAACCGCACGAAGGCCCTGGTGACCGAACCCAGGCTCCCGGAACAGCTCATCAATCTCACCCGGACCTACAGCTACAACACGCCGAAGACCCGGCTGACCGGCACCCAGCTCGACGGCGCCGCCACCCCCTACAGCTACGACTTTGAGGGCCAGCTGCAAAGCAACGGCGCGACCACCTTCAGCTTCGACCCCGCCCACCGCCTGACCGGCCGCGGCACCACGAGCTACACCTACGACGGGGTCGGCAACCGGATCCGGGCGACGCGGAACGGCACCGTCACGAAATACGTCTACGACGCCGCGGGCAACCTCCTGGCCGAGGCCGACCAAAACAACACCATCAAACGGTACTACATCCACGGCCTCGGGCTCACCGCCCTGGTCGAGGCCCAGACCAACGCCCTTTACGTCTATCACTTCGACGGCACCGGGCACACCGTCGCCTTGACCGACGCCAGCCAAGAGACCCTCAACACCTACGCCTACGACCCCTACGGCCGGTTGATGGCGCAGACCGAGACCGTTCAACAGCCGTTCCAATACGCCGGCCAGGTCGGCGTCATGGCCGAGGGTCAGAACCTGTACTACATGCGGGCGCGGTATTACGATGCCAGTGTTGGGCGGTTTATCTCGGAAGACCCCATCGGCTTCGACGGCGGACTCAACCTGTATGCCTATGTCGGGGGGAATCCGATCAGCCTGGTGGATCCGACTGGGCTTGTCACAGTTGACAATACTTTCGAGGCTCTTAGTTACTACCTAACTGGAAACGGAGCCCCGGCCGATTTAGGGCAGAATACCCAAACGCTAATAAAAAATAGCCCTGAGCAACTTTACCGTTTGAACAGGATACAAACAGGAGCAACTTCTAGTTTATCTGGGAACTATCAGGTTGATATGACATGGTCGGTATATCACGTAGGAAAAACGCCCGTAGATTATAATACCGTATGTAGCGGCAATTCCTGCACCACAACTTTTACAGCGGGCGTTAGAGATGGTTTTTGGGATCCTACGCAATTCTCATCCGATGGAGCTGGTCCTCGTGGGGAGTTTGGAACCCCATACGCCTATGTCCCGTTTTCCTGGCAGGATACCTACAAAAATCCATATAAGTAGAGACGATGATAATTTTCTATCTAGTAATCGCAATCATAATCAGCGTTGCACTGTTCGGTTGCGTTTTTTTTTCAGGAAAGATTGCAAGATTTTATTTTATAGGCATTATTGCGCTACTTGGCTATATCGTCTCGCTAGAAAATCGGGCGGCATATTGTGGTTTAACGTGGTCATATTCGCCCGTGCCGGCGCTACCATATGGCGTTAAACCTGATTGGGAAAACGGGGTTATTTGGCTTGTAGATTCTGACGGCTTTGGATTGCTTACTCCATATTTAGGATTGTCTCCGCGGGATCCACGACTGCCCTCTCCATCTGAGTATAAGTTGAAAACTCTAAACGGGGAGGAAGTAAGAGTGAACAGAATTCTGGCATATAGCTATGATCCCGCCAGGGTTTATGTCAAAGTCGCGACAAGTCATCCTTCAGTTGAATACGCCATAATAGATCAGCCGAATCCAACTAGAAATAAGATTAGGTTATTTAGTGAAAGCGAACTTACCGAGTACTTGGACGGCTTCTTCCCTAATGATATATCTTGGATTTTTGTTGGCACTAAGGATTGTGGGTCTGTCAATTTTCAGAGATTTATTGCCTATTTTGCCGTAGTAGCTTTTGGTTTATATGGCTTGCAAACAATTAGGCCAAAGACCAAAAATACAGCCCCTAAAAACGACCGCATGCCGTAGCCAACGCGTTATACAGAACTAACCACAACCCCGAGATGATCATCGGCGGCGGCTTACAGGACAGCTACGGCTTTTACCACCTGATCGGCCCGAGGTACCACAAGCTTACACCTACGACGGGATCGGCAATCGGATCAAGGCAACAAGGAATGGCACCGTCACGAAATACGTCTACGACGCGGTGGGCAATCTTTTGGCCGAAGCCAACGCCAGCAACCAGATCACCCGGTATTACATCTATGGGCTGGGTCTGACGGCGCTGATCGAGGCCCAAACCAACGCCCTTTACGTCTACCACTTCGACGGCACCGGGCACACCGTGGCGCTCACCGACGCCAGCCAAGAGACGGTCAACACCTACGCCTACGACCCCTACGGCCGGCTGATGGCGCAGACCGAAACGGTTCCACAGCCGTTCCAATACGCCGGCCAGGTCGGGGTGATGGCCGAGGGCCAGAACCTGTACTACATGCGGGCGCGGTATTACGATGCCAGTGTCGGGCGGTTCATCTCGGAAGACCCCATCGGCTTCGAGGGCGGACTGAACCTGTATGCCTATGTCGGGGGGGAATCCGATTACCTTGGTGGATCCGAGCGGACTCAGTCCCACTGAAGGAGCGCGCATATCGCAAGCCCAAATCGTTCAGTTTCAACAGGAGGCGTTGGACATTGCGATTGGCTTTGCCTTACCGACAAGTAAGGTTGGCAATTTACTTAACGGGCTGGCAAAGGGGATAGTAGCTAAGACTGGATTGAAGGTAGAGGGCTTTACAGGACATGGGGTTGATCGTGCAATAGGAAATGGTAGTGACCGAGCAGGGGTTTCGCCACAGGGAATCTTGGATGCATTGAAAAACCCATTGAAGATCGGTGATGTGAAAATCGATCAACTAGGTCGGCAAAGTCAACGGTTTATAGGTGAGATGGGTGAAGTTGTTGTCAACCCACAGACAGGAAAAATAATATCTGTTAATCCAACATCTACGAGCAAAGCTGCTCGACTAAGAAGTCAGTTAGAGAGTTCCCCATGATTTCGCTAAGCTGCGAAGATGTTCGATATATGCTTGCAACGCTCGAACTAACACCTGAATTGCGTCAAGTATTAGAGCAACTGTCGGTGGAAGGAGGGGCAGTAAGTGAGGAGCAAGCAGACGAATTAAGGGATAGATGTAACGATAAGCTTGATGTCTGCGGTTACGATGAGAACTACGATCTGAATCAAGACGGTAAAAAGCTTGAGGCTTTGGTAGATAAGCTCTACGTTGGTTAAGAACGCGGGCATAAACCCTGCTGGAGCACTCCGATGACTTTGTCTAAAGCACTAGAGGCGGATCGGAACGGGCAGATTGAACGAGCTGCGGATGAATACGAAAGCGCGTTAGCTCACGATGCCAATGATTTAGTCGCAATAGTAAATCTTTTAGTGCTTTATTGGCAGTCAACCGACTATGGGTTTTCTTTGGCTCATCGGCTGTCTCAGCCCTTCATTGCAAATGCGGGCACCCGGCTGGCTCAGCTTCTAAACACAGCAAGGGAGCGATTCCCCGAGTGCCCCGAGGTGTTATTTTGGACGAGGTATATTGCCTGGGCTGATCGGGGTGATGCATTTGACCCAGACGAATGTCGAGTATTGCTCAAGCGATATCCAGATTACCTTGAACCGGCAATGGCGCTTTTTTCGTTAAGCCAAGGCAAAGAAGCAGCTGATATGGCAATCGAACTGTTAAACCGGTGCCGTGCCGATAATACAACCCGATCTCGCTACGTTGCGTCGGTTATCGAGGGTGTATTAAAGCGGAGGAAATTCACGCAGGTGTGAGTTCGATAGCGTCCATTGCCGTATTAAAGCAACTAACCGGACGGCGTTATCCTTGAGCTATCGGACGAACCTCTACAACCCCCTGTCCTTGGACAGCCCCAATGCGAGTCACCAGTCGCAGGCTTTACGCAACCGCATCGATGATTCCACCCCTGCGGAGTGCCAGTTCGCCGGTGACATCTGCGACGCCATTCAGGCTCCCGATCCATTTCTTCTTAGAGTCTTGCCATGACAACGCTTCGGTCTTACGAACGTTCAATGTATTCGCCTGGGTGGTTTCAACTGCTGCTCTTCCTCGGATGGTATGGGGCGTTCCACTACGCCTATTTCCAAATACCCGATGACGTGTTCAGAGAGCTGTATCACCGGGGATTGGGTACGCTTTGCGCGGACCTGATCAATCTGCTCGCGCCCACGGAACGGGTGTCGGCTGTTCAGAATCGGCTGGTGTCGCCACAGGCCGACCTGGAAATCGTCCGAGGCTGCGACGGCGCGGGCGCGTTGTTTCTGGTGATCTCGGCCATCTTGGCTTTCCCTTCTACGATCACGCGCAAATGGATCGGGATCGGCTTGGGCGTTTCGTTGATGTATGGCCTCAACCTGATCCGGATCAGCGGGCTGTATTTCGTCATCGCCCATTATCGCGACTGGTTCCAGTTGATCCACACCTATCTCGCGCCGACCTTGATCATCGTGATCGGTTGCCTGTTCTTCGCCGGGTGGGCGGCGGGCGCCTTGCGATCCGCCGATGCAGCGCGCTGATTGGCTCAAGCTCTCCGCGAAAGCCGTGGCGGCCTGGCTCGGATTGTCGGCCTTGGGAATCTATCTCAGCGCACCCTTGGCGGAACTGATGTTGCCGCTGTTCCGGTTCGTCATCCTGTCGGTTGCCCCCGAATACGCACCGTCGCTCAAACTGGTCGCGGACAATCACGATGTCCTCATCCAGCTCGAAGCCTGGCTGTTGCAGCCGTTGCCCTTGGGCGGCGGCCAACAGATTCCGGCGGGCCTGGCAGTAACGACCGGAACCCATCTGATGCATACCCTGGTTCCGGTGGTCATCGAAGGGTCCCTCCTGATGGCCTGGCCCACGCGGCGCTGGGTCGAACGCGCGGTGTTGCTGGTATTGGGTGTGCCGACGTCGATATTCATCGTCGGCCTCACCGGCCCTTTTGTATTGCTGGGAACGCTGGAAATCCAGCTTCAGGACATGGCGCAACAGGCCCATGTGGTGCGCAATGAACCCCTGACGTTGACGTGGATGATCTTTAACGAGATGGGTGGACGTTGGATGCTAGCCATAACCGCGGCCATCTTGTGCCTACAAGTACAAAGGGGACTATTCGGCAAAGTTGGGCACTCCACAGCGTGAGCGGCGGGTTTCCCTTTAATTTCCGGTCCATACACGGTCTCTCAAGAAATTTACTCGACTGTATCCTAAGGGCGCGTACTGCTCGCTCGAGTTTGAAGGAAGGGGACATTCGTGAACGACCGGTATCGGTCAAGACGAATGGTCGTTGAGGCCAAATTTCAGACGGTGAGAGCAACCTCTGTTTCTGGCCGTATAGGGCACTTCGGTGGCTATCGGAAATCCATCTGAACTCATGCTTGGCTCTATCGAGGCGGGCGCCAACGCGATTTTCAGTTCATTGCGATGCACCAGGATCGAGGTATTGTTGCCGAAGCCGCCTTTCGGCATGGTGTCCCGGTTGGGAAAGAACCGGTCGTAGGAGGCGAGTTTGAGTTGTTGGGGACTAGAAAGCGGCTTCGATCCAACTGATCTCGTCAGATCATGGCTCGCCAATAGTTTATCAAACCTTGTATATCATCCACATGATGGATAATATGCAAGGATGATTGCTCGCCGTATTCTGCCCATCGTAAGAGAAGCCCTGAGCGACCAGGCCGCCGTCGCCTTGATAGGCCCCCGCCAGGTCGGCAAGACCACCTTGGCCTTGACCCTGGCGCAGGAGCGTCCTTCCGTCTACCTGGATCTGGAGTCACGGGAAGACCGCGCCAAATTGACCGATCCGGAATTATTCCTGCGAAACGTCCGGGACCGCATGGTTGTTCTGGACGAGATCCATCGAATGCCGGATTTGTTCCAGAGCCTGCGCGGACTGATCGATGAGGGACGCCGCAGCGGCTATCGAACCGGGCGCTTCCTGATTCTGGGGTCTGCCTCCCTGAGCTTGCTCCGCCAATCCGGCGAGAGCTTGGCGGGCCGGATCGCTTACGTCAATATGGGGCCATTCGATATTCTGGAAACCTCGGCCGGCAATGGCGAAGACGTCGCTCGGTTATGGGTGCGGGGTGGATTTCCCAACAGCTTTCTCGCGGCGGACGATCGGAAAAGCTTGCGTTGGCGCAGGGATTTCATCCGTTCCTATCTGGAGCGGGAAATTCCGCTATTCGGTCCACGGGTACCGGCGGAGACCCTCGAGCGCCTGTGGACGATGTTGGCCTATGAGCAGGGCGACCTGTTGAATGCCTCGCGCCTTGCCACCTCCCTGATGATCAGCGCGCAAACCGTAACACGCTACATCGATTTACTGGTCGATCTGTTACTGATCCGCCGCCTGCGGCCGTTCCACGCCAATCTTGGCAAACGCCTGGTCAAGTCCCCAAAGGTGTATCTTCGAGACAGCGGCATAGCCCATGCCCTGCTGGGGTTGACGGACTATAACGCGCTCAGTGGCCATCCCGCTGTTGGCGCGAGTTGGGAAGGTTTTGTCATCGAAAATCTGCTCGCGGCTGCACCGGAGCAAACACTGCCAAGCTTTTACCGCACCGCCGTCGGCGCCGAGATCGATCTGCTACTGGAGATGCCGGGCCAAGGCCTGTGGGCTATCGAAATCAAGCGAGGTCTGTCTCCAAAGTTGGAAAAAGGCTTCCAGATCGCCTGCGATGATCTGCGGCCGGATCGACGTATTGTCGTGTATGGAGGTAGCGACCGCTATCCCATCAAGGCGGATGTTGAAGTGATCGGGCTCAGAGCTTTGGTGGAAATGCTCGCGGCACTTTGAGGCTCACGGCCCACGTCCCTGCCAATTTGCGCCGAACGCTCGCTTTCGGCCGAGACTTGCCCAATGGTGCGCGGGTACGTAAGACCGCTCGGAAGCCGCCATCGGGTCCACGTATGGTCGAACCGCAGGGGTTGGCACGAAGCACTCGCTCGGCCTCAAAGGAAGCGGACGCTCATGAATAAGCGGTATTGAGCGAGCCGAATGGCTGCTTCGGCCGAACTGCCGCCGGACAGATATATAGCGCGCCCAATGATTGCTTAACGGCCATTTCTACCGTTCGCGTTTGAGCATCAGCCAGCTAGAATGTCGACTTCACGAAGCCCTGTTCGAATTGTAAATTTGGTCAAGGGCGGACCTCAACGATCCAAATCTGAGTGACAGTTGTAAAAGGCATACCTGCCTTTCAAGTTGCCCTTAATCTGTCGCCCCCCCGTGAAACCTCGTTCTGCACTTTCGCGTGCTAAACTCAAATCGCTGACTCCATCGTTACACGGATGATACGGTCGATTTTGGCGTCGACGTTTTCCGCTTCCGCCCTGATGGATGGATGTGATCATGCCCCTCACCATGGAAGCTCTTCATGCTCCTGACCCTCACCAACACCCAGTCGCCCGCAACGGATCTGGGATTTCTGCTGCATAAGCATCCGGACAGGGTGCAGACGTTTTCCCTCAGCTTCGGCGAGGCCCACGTGTTTTATCCAGAGGCATCACCCGACCGCTGCACCGCGTGCTTGTTGGTGGCGGTCGATCCGGTGGGGCTGGTGCGGGGCAAGACGCAGGCAAGCCGCGGGCTGCTGGACCAATACGTCAACGATCGCCCCTATACCGCTTCTTCATTCCTGTCGGTGGCCATCGGCGAGGTGTATTCCTCGGCCTTGCAGGGCCGCTGCAATGCCCGGCCGGACCTGGTGGAGCAACGGTTATCGCTGAATGTAAAGCTGCCTGCCGTATCGGTCCGGGGAGAAACCGGATTGATTCACGCTCTATTCGAGCCGCTCGGCTATGAGGTGGAAGCGACCCGATTGCCCCTCGACGAACATTTCCCGGAGTGGGGGGACAGTCCTTATGTGGCGCTGACCCTTGCCGCCTGCACGACCGTCAAGAACGTCCTGTCGCATTTGTATGTGCTACTGCCGGTCCTGGACGACACGAAGCATTACTGGGTCGGTCAGGATGAGCTGGAAAAACTGCTGCGCCATGGTGCAAGCTGGCTGGCCACGCACCCGGAGAAGGAACTGATCGCCCGCCGCTATCTGCGTCACCAGCGCAGCCTGGCTCTGGAAGCCCTTTCCCGACTCGATGTGCCCGAAGAGGACGACGGCATCGAACCGAATGGTCCGGTCACGGAGGTTGGAAATATGGCGGTGAACGATATGGCCTTCATCACTTCGGAAGAGGCGGCGGTCGAGTCCCCCCTGTCCCTCAATGAGGCTCGTATTCGCGCCGTGTTGGAGGTTCTGCATGCTGCCGAAGCAGAGTCCGTGGTCGATTTGGGATGTGGCGAGGCGAAGTTGCTATCCCGGTTGTTGAAGGACAGTCGCATCGGCCGACTGGTCGGCCTCGACGTGTCGATCCGCGCGTTGGAAATCGCCGCGAAGCGTCTGAACCTGGACCGGTTGCCGCCGCGGGTACGGGATCGGATTACGCTGCTTCACGGCGGGCTGACTTACCGAGATGCGCGCATCGAAGGGTTCGATGCCGCCTTGGCCATCGAAGTGATCGAGCACTTGGACTTGGGGCGTCTGGCAGCTTTCGAGAAAGTGCTGTTCGGCTGTGCCCGGCCGCGCATCGCCATCGTGACCACGCCTAACGTGGAATACAACATCCGCTACGAAACCCTCCCGGCGGGACGATTGCGCCATCACGACCATCGGTTCGAGTGGACGCCGACGGAGTTCCAGTCCTGGGGCCGGCGCGTGGCCGACCATCATGGCTATCAAGTGCGTTTCCAACCTATCGGCGAGATCGACCCCGAGTTGGGTGCACCGACGCAAATGGCTGTGTTCGAGCGGGAGGCGGCATGAAGATCACGCTTCCCGAATTGTCCCTGGTGGTGTTGATCGGTCCAAGCGGATCCGGTAAATCCACCTTCGCCCGGAAGCATTTTCTGTCCACCGAGGTGATTTCATCGGATTACTGCCGGGGTTTGGTGGCCGACGATGAAAACGACCAGTCGGCGACCGGCGATGCCTTCGACATCCTTCATTACGTGGTCGGCAAACGCCTGAAAAGGGGACGTCTCGCGGTCGTGGACGCCACCAACGTCCGGGCCGAGGATCGCAAGCCTCTGGTGGTGCTCGCTAGGGAATACCACTGCTTGCCCGTGGCCATCGTCATGGCCATGCAGGAGCATGTCTGCCATGAGCGCAACGCCGAACGGCCGGACCGGTCGTTCGGTCCCCACGTCGTCCGCAATCAGGCCGCCGCCCTGAACCGCTCGCTGCGCGGATTGGAACGGGAAGGCTTCCGCTACGTGTACCGGCTGCGCACTCCAGAAGAGGCCGACAGCGTGGAGATTCACCGTCAACCCCTGTGGAACAACCGCAAGACCGAGACGGGACCGTTCGACATCATCGGCGACGTGCATGGCTGTTACGACGAACTGGTGCAGCTGCTCACCCGCTTGGGTTACGAAGTGCGCCGCGACGGCGACAATATCGCCGTATTTCATCCGCAAGGACGCAAGCTGGTTTTTGTCGGAGATCTGGTGGATCGCGGCCCCAACATCCCCGACGTATTGCGGTTGGCGATGGGGGCGGTGGAAAACGGCAACGGCTACTGCGTAGTCGGCAATCACGACTTGAAGCTGGCCAGGGCGTTGCGCGGCCGTCAGGTCCAGAAGACCCATGGCCTGGCTGAATCGCTGGCACAACTGGAAAGCGAAACTCCGGAATTCCGGGACACGGTCGCAAAATTCCTGGACGGCCTGATCAGCCATTACGTATTTGACGGGGGCAAGCTGGCGGTTGCCCACGCCGGTCTTCCCGAAACCATGCACGGCCGTGGGTCCGGCAAGGTTCGCGAGTTCGCCCTGTACGGCGAGACCACCGGCGAAACCGACGAATATGGACTACCCGTCCGTTACAACTGGGCAGCCGATTACCGCGGACGTGCCGCCGTGGTGTACGGGCATACACCGGTACCGCGCGCCGAATGGTTCAACAACACCTTGTGCCTGGACACCGGGTGCGTGTTCGGCGGCGAACTGACGGCCCTGCGCTGGCCGGAAAAGGAACTGGTCGCCGCGCCGGCGATGGCCACCTACTACGAACCGGTTCGCCCGCTGCTTTCGGCTCAGACCGAAACACTTTCACTGCAACAGGCGGCTGACGATTTGCTCGATTACGCCGACGTGTCCGGCAAACGCATTCTCCATCCGCGGTTAGGACATACCGTTACGACTCGCCCCGAAAACGCCGCGGCGGCGTTGGAAGTCATGACCCGCTTCGCGGCGGACCCACGTTGGCTGGTCTATCTGCCGCCCACCATGTCTCCCTCGGAGACCAGCGAACTCGACGGCTTCCTGGAACATCCGCGCGAGGCATTGGACTATTATCGTAAGGCCGGTGTCGGTTCCGTCGTGTGCGAGGAGAAGCACATGGGTTCCCGTGCTGTCGTCGCGATTGCCCGGGATGAAGCGGCGGTCTTGCGCCGTTTCGGAGTGGCCGGCGAAGGCCGGGGTATCGTTTACACCCGCACCGGGCGGCGCTTCTTCAACGAGCCCGACTTGGAAAAGGGGGTACTCGATCGTCTGGGCGAAGCCTTGAGCGCTGCAGGATTCTGGGAAGAGTTCCAGACCGACTGGTTCATTCTCGATTGCGAACTGATGCCGTGGTCGCTCAAAGCCAAGGAATTGCTGACCCGGCAATACGGTGCCGTAGGGGCCGCCAGTAAGGCGATGTTGCGTCCGGCCCAGGAATGGATCGCCGCCGCCGAAACGCGGGGCCTCGACATTTCGGCGTTACGAGACCGCTATACCGAACGAGCCCGCGATGCCCAGCGTTTCGTCGATGCCTACCGGCGCTGCTGCTGGCATGTCCATTCGCTGGACGACATTCGCCTCGCGCCCTTCCATCTGCTCGCCTCCGAAGGCAAAGTACACGCCGACCGCACCCATGTCTGGCACATGGAAACTTTACATCGCCTCTCCCGGCATGGCGACGGCTTCCTGCTCGCCACGCCGTTCCGGATCATCGATCTGAGCGACGACGCTGCCCGTGCAGGTCTGGAGGACTGGTGGCTCGGACTCACCGATGAAGGGGGCGAAGGCATCGTCGTCAAACCGGTGGACTTCATACCGAAGCTTTCCGGCAAACCGGTTCAGCCGGCACTGAAATGCCGCGGCCGGGATTACCTGCGCATTATCTATGGTCCGGAATATACCCAACCGGCCAATCTCCAGCGGCTACGCAGACGCGCCCTGTCCGGCAAACGGGCGCTGGCCGTCCGGGAGTTTGCATTGGGGCTGGAGGCTTTGGAACGCTTCGTCGCAGGAGAGCCGCTAAGGCGGGTACACGAATGCGTGTTCGGCGTGCTGGCGCTGGAGTCGGAACCGGTCGATCCGAGGCTTTAACTGGATCCCGTTGACTCTCGCGAAGGCTTTTTAGCGATTCTTCAAATGTGGCACCGAAAAGAATTTCAATGTGGGGACAGATGTTGTGCGACCACAAGTTGCCGATAACCAGTCATTCCTGAAAACGCGCTTCGCTCACCGCAAAAGGTACACTGGCAGACCGGCATCAATCAGAACGCTTCGCGCGCAACTTGGCCTTCACTTTGGCTGAGACGTCTTCCGACACGCTGGAACGCCCGTCGGAGTGCCGCTCCTGACCTGTTGCAACAGGCTTGCCGGGCTCTTGAGCCCTAAAACCCGCTCAAGCGCATCCTTGACGAATTCCGACTTGGTGACGCCGAGGCGCCGGACTTCCTGATCCAGCCGCGCCTCCAACGCCGGATCGAGTCTGACCGAAATAGGCATAGGCTTCACCCATCTTGAAAATACAATCACACCTTACCGACCAATAGGATGTTCGACAAAACAAACGGTAAAGAGCCAAAAGGTCCGGAAAAGAAGGGAAAAAGGACCGGACAGGGCTTGAATGGAAAGGGTACCCGTCCTCCAACAAATGGAATTGGAATATGGAAACGCCTGTAGCCAAACCGCCCACAAATCGATGAACGGTTTCCGTTTGAGTCCACCGGATAATGCTTGCACCATCGGCGCCACATCATCGATACGGACCGCCGATGCGACAGCTCCCCTACCCCACACTGCTTCCGATCCTCGCGCTCATCCTGACGTTATCCGGCTGTGCCAGACACACGAAGCGTCTGTCCGGACCACCTGCAAAACCGGTAGAGAATCGTCCTGATGCCCAAGCGAATCCGGTAGCCTCCGGGAACCGTCAGGTGAAGACCCTTGATCCGATCCGGGTCCAAACCGGGCGCTACTCGGTGGTGACGGCGAGGCCCAGCGCCGAACAGGTCAATCCGCTTCTCATGGTCATCGATGTCCGCCTCCCGCGGGACATTTTTACGGTCAGGGACGCGGCGGAGTATCTGTTGCGGCATTCCGGGTATCGGCTTGCCGATCCCGATGAACACGGCCCAAAGGTGCAGGTGCTGCTGAATCAGACGGTTCCCGATGTCCAGCGCCATCTCGGACCGCTCACCGTGCAGGACGCCTTGCGGGTCCTCGGCGGGCCGGCCTTTCGCCTCCAGGTGGATCCGGTCCACCGGGTCGTCAGCTACGAACTCCTCCCGAACGATGAGACGGGAGGTCTCTGATGAACGCATCAGAAGGGCCGGGTCCCCATCTCAGCGTGGATCGTATGGGTCGGAACGGCGATGCTAGCGGTCGCCTGCGGCCAAAAACCCGAGGAGCCCACCCGTCCGGTGCTCGATGGCGAAATGGACGCCCCGGTGACGGCGGAAATCCGCGCGATCATAGAAGCAAGCCCGATCCAGGCCGAAATTTGCGATCTTCACATTTGGCGCGTCGGCAAAGGCAAGTTCGCTTGCATCGGCAACCTGGCCATGGGAGAGGATATTCACCCGGAGTACTTCAGAGGGCTATTACGCGTTCACCAGGAGCTGGTTCATGTCACGGTCGAGGCCAGCAGTGACTCCTGGCCCAGGCTACTCAAGAATGCAGAGGCCCTCCTCGGCGGAGTCATCCGAGGATGACATCCGCCTTGACGCCGGCCAGTAGCCGCAACATAGATCCATGAGCTTGCGGCCCAGATCAGTTATGTTATATAGTCACATCATTGATCTGGGCAGGACGTGATCGATCCATGATGTCAACCCCTGTTTCGCCGCCCATGGAACTGTTTCATCCTCCCATACCTACCACGCTGGCTGTCGCAACCGGGCCATCCCCGCCGAACAGCTGCGTGGAAAGCGGTGATCGTTTCAGCTGTTGACGCAAACAAGCCCTTAAGTCCCGGAACCAACGGAGTAACGTGCGCCTCATTTCCAAATAATGTAACGCTATAACATTTTATATGACTCTTCAGTCGTCGATGCGTACAGCCAACTCGGATCACTTGCCGCGCAAACTGCTCGTTACCGTATTGTCGGGTTTCGCTCGACCTGGCAAGACAACCCTGCTCAATCACCTTCTGTCCAATCGGGAAAAGCGCCTGGTGGCGGTGATCGTCAACGACCGACGCGAGGTCGGACGACTGCCGCACGAGAGGCGCTTCGGCTACCCGGCGATCGACAAATTCGCCCGGAGCGAATTTGGGGGCATGGAGGCCCGCAGAATGAAACACAAGAATGCGTGTGATCGGTCCGCAGGTATCGCAGGACCGTTGCCCACCGACGCGGCATTCACCTTTCGCGGCGAGGACGGCGCAAGCCTCTCCGCCATGGCGCGATCCGCTACGCTGGTCACGGTGGCTGACGTCGGCTCCGAGGTCTGGCGAGCCTGCGAAGACCGTTTCCCGGCGTGGCCTCAGGACGAGGCGGACGCGTGAACGACTGGGTCACCGCGATCTATGCCTTGGCCGCGGGACTGACGGTCAGCCTGGTCTCGTTCAGCGGGTTGTTCGTCCTGTGGATAAAGCCGGAACGGCTGGCGGCCATAGTGCCTAATCTGGTCTCCCTGGCGGTGGGCGTATTGCTGGGCGATGCCTTCATCCATCTGATTCCCGATGCGGCCGCGCGCCACGGCTCGGTGTCGACGGTCTGCATGACCGCCCTCGTCGGCGTATTCGTCTTTTTCCTGCTGGAGAAAGCGGTGCGCTGGCGCCATGACCATCGTTTCGCGCTCGATACCGGCTCCGAAGATATTCGGCCCCTGGCCAGAATGAACCTGATCGGCGATGCCATCCACAACTTCGTCGACGGCATCCTGATTGCCGGCAGCTTCCTGGCCGATCCGATCCTCGGCTTCACCACCACCTTCGCCATCGTGGCCCATGAAGTCCCCCAGGAATTGGGCGACGTGGGCGCCTTGGTCTACGGCGGCTACACTCCGCGGCAGGCCGTGCTCTACAACTTTTATTGCTCGCTGACGGTAATGGCTGGCGTCGTTTTCACCCTGGCCCTGGGTCAGGCGGCCGAGTCCTCCCTGATCCTGCTGCTGCCCCTCGCCGCCGGCGGTTTCATCTATATCGCCGGCTCCGACCTGATTCCCGCCCTGCACGAAATTCCCACCCTGCCCGGCCTGGTCGGACAAGCGACCACCTTCGGCCTCGGGATCGGCTTCATGCAAGGCATCGTCGTTTTCGAAAACCTGTTGTTACCCGGATAAGGAGGTTCCATGACCGCATCCGCCAACCGGATCGAACCCGCTCAAAACGTTTCTTTCGCCGTCCAGTCGAACGATCTGGCCGACCTCGCCCGCATTTACGAGCCTGGGGTGAGCCTGTGCCTGATTCACAGGCAACCCGAGGAGCCGCTTCGGAGGTTTGTTACCGAACTCCTGCGAAGCCCGATTGAAATCGAACTGGCCGAAGAAATTCGTTTCGAGCATTTCGATTTCGGCTCGCTGTTGCCGGAGTGCAAGCACATTTCGGGGCATGACGACTGGTGGCGCGATGTCGCCCGCTTGACCGGCGCCTATTACGACTTGTTCGAATCCGAGCTGGCGGGCCTCCGCCTTCGCACCTTGGCCAAGCCCATGTGTCCGCGCTTCCACGTCGATCATGTGCCCGCTCGTCTGGTCTGCACCTACGGCGGCGTCGGCACCCAGTGGCTGCCGGCTGACTGCGTGGACCGGACCAAGCTGGGACCCGGTGCGCAAGGGTTGCCCGACGAGGAGTCCGGGCTGATTCTGGATGAAACCGCGATCCACGCCATGCCGCCCTATGCGGTCGGGCTGATGAAAGGCGGCAAGTGGGAGGGCAACAAGGGCCACGGGCTGGTGCACCGCTCGCCCAAGCCGACGCCGGCGGAACCGCGCCGTCTCCTATTGACCCTGGATCTGCTGTGAGCGCCGAACCATGCTGATCAAATTGGTGGGCGGCGAGATCTACGACCCAACCCAAGGGCTCGCGGGAGAAATCCGCGACTTGTTCGTGCGGGACGGCCTTATCGTCTCCGACCCCGGTCCCGGCGTGCGAGTCGACACGGTTCACGACATCTCCGGACATATCGTCATGGCCGGGGCCATCGACATCCACAGCCACATTGCGGGCGGCAACGTCAACACCGCCCGCGTGCTGCTGCCGGAACAGCACCGCAATGTCATGGCCCGACGGTTCGGCCACCCGTTCAGCACGGCTAAATGGTCGAGCACGGACACCGGCTACCGCTACGCCCGAATGGGCTACACCACCGTGGTCGAACCGGCGGTGTTGCCGGCCAACGCCCTGGATGCCCACTTACAAATGGCGGATATTCCGATCATCGACACGGCCGGCCTGGCCATCCTCGGCAGCGACGATTTCCTGTTGCGGCTGCTGCGCGACAAGGCCAGCCAGGCGCAAGTCGACGATTACGTGGCCTGGACCTTGAACGCCACCCGCTGCCTGGGCCTGAAGGTCATCAACGCCGGCGGGGCCAATGCCTTCAAATGGAATGTGCGGTGTTTTGATCTGGATGATGTGGTGCCGTTCTACGGCGTGAGTTCCCGGCATATCCTGCAAGCCCTGCAGCGTGCGGTGTGCGATCTGGGCATTCCGCATCCCGTCCATGTCCACTGCAACAACCTGGGGATGCCGGGCAACGTGGACACCGCCGTCGCCACCATGGAAGCCGCGCAAGGCTTGCCCATGCACTTGGCGCACATCCAGTTCTACGGCTACGGACAGGAGGGCGCCAAAGGCTTTTCCTCGGGCGCGGCGCGCCTGATGGAAGCCTTCCGCCGCCATCCGAATATCACGATGGACGTCGGCCAGGTACTGTTCGGCCGGACCGTGACGATTTCCGGTGATGTCACCGCTCAATACAGCCGCCGGGACGATGCCAGCCCCGGCAAATGGGTGATGTGGGATGCCGAATGCGACGGTGCGGGCGGCATCGTGCCCTACCGCTACAGGGAAAAAAGCTTCGTCAACACCTTACAGTGGGCCATCGGCCTGGAAATCTTCCTGCTGGCGGAAGATCCCTGGCGGGTGTTCTTCACCACCGATCATCCCAACGGCGCGCCCTTCACCGCCTATCCGGAACTGATCCGCCTGCTCATGGACGCCGACTATCGCCAGTCCTGCATGGCACGGCTTAATCAGGAAGCCTTGGCGCTGACCCTCTTGCCGGAGCTGAAGCGGGAGTTTTCGCTCCCTGAAATCGCGATCATGACCCGCGCCGCCCCGGCCCGTTTGCTGGGACTTGGCGACCGGGGCCATCTCGCCCCCGGCGCCGTCGCCGATATCGCCGTTTATCGGCCGCGGTCCGACCCGCGCGCCATGTTCGCCGACGCCGCGCTGGTATTGAAAAACGGGCGCGTGGTGGTGCGGGACGGCGAAGTGGTCGAGCGGGTCCATGGGATGGCTCAGATGGTTCAGCCCGGATACGACCACCGCATCGAGCGCTCCGTCAAAGCTCATTTCGACCGCTTCTACAGCCTGTCCCTCGATCACTTCAAAGTAAACGACGTGGACTTCGCCCTCAAGGATGCGGAACGTTTTCGGGCGGTTCCCGTTTCGAACCGGCCAGCAGCGGTGCAAACATGCCGCTAAACCCCAACACCCCGCTACCCGTCATTGTTCTGACCGGCTTTCTCGGCAGCGGCAAGACCACGCTGCTCAACCGCCTGCTCAGTCAGGCGCCACGCACGGCGGTGCTGATCAACGAGTTCGGCGCCACCCCGGTGGACCAGGTCTTAATCGGGCGCCAGGACATCCCGCTCATGACCCTGTCCGGCGGTTGCTTGTGCTGCCAGGTGCGGGGCGCCTTGGCGCCGGTACTCAGAAACCTCCGGCTGGCTTGGGAAAACCCCAATTCGCCTCGGTTCGACCGGATCGTCATCGAAGCCAGCGGCGTCGCCAGCCCCGAACCCGTTCTGGACACGCTGCTGCGGGACCGCTGGCTGGCCTCCCGCTACCATCTGCAAGCGGTGATCGCGACGGTGTCGGTACCGGCAGCCGAGGAACAGTTGGACCGTTTTCCCGAGGCCCGTGCCCAGGTGGCTTGGGCGGATGTCCTGGTGCTCACCCACACCGATCGGGCAAGCAAGAATCACATGACGCACCTGGCGGCCCGGCTGGACGAGCTTGCTCCGGCCACGCCCCGGTTCGTCGCGGTGCGCGGCGCCGTCGATCCGGAAACCGTCCTGGCGGCGGTTGCGCCAGATAATCGCCGACTGCCTCCGGGTCAGGAGTTGCCCGATCACGGTTTCCGCAGCGTGTCCCTCTACCTGAGCGCGCCGATTCCCTGGCCGCGCCTGCAAACCGTGCTGGAAGACCTTTTGGCCCAGCATCGTTCCCGTCTGGTGCGGGTGAAGGGAGTGGTTCGCCTGTCCGACCGGTCCGAGCCCGTCATCGTGCAAGCCGCGACGGGCCGGTTGTATCCGCCGGTTGCCTTGCCGGAGCGTGCCTCCGACGATCGCCTGGGACGTCTGGTTTTCATCGCCGTCGGCGCCGTTCACGAACTCGCCGAGGAACTGATGGCGGCCGTGGGTGGCATCGCGGTTCCGGATGCGATCCGCCTGCATTGACTAACGATCCTATCGCAACCCATGGACATCCATAGCAACGACTCGTCCCTCGCCGCGGCCGCCTCAGGCAAACGCAGCCTTTATAGGCTTCGCGTGCAGGTCCAGTTCTCGTCCGCGCACTCGCTCCGCGATTATCCCGGCGATTGCCGCCGCCTGCACGGGCATAACTGGAAGCTGGAGGTGGAGGTCTCCGCGCGCATCCTGGACGAGCTGGGCATCGCCCTGGATTTCAAGACCATCAAGGCGGAAGCCCGAACGCTTGCCGACAGCCTGGACCACCGCTATTTCAACGAGATCGAGCCGTTCGACCGGATCAATCCGACGGCGGAGAACCTGGCCGGCTGGTTTTACCGCCGGCTCGCCGAACGGATCGACGGGGAATTCGCCCGGGTCAGCGCCGTGACCTTGTGGGAAACCGACACGTCGTGCGTCCGCTATACGGAGGAGGATCGATGAGCGCTCCGATCGGCATCGAAGACGTGCAGGGCCGGGCCGACTCCCGCCGCATCGCCATCGACAGGGTCGGGATCAAGGACATCCTGCATCCGGTGCGGGTCCGGGACCTCAGCCAGGGCGAGCAGCACACCATCGCCCGCTTCGACATGTACGTGAACCTGCCCCACGGCTTCAAGGGCACCCACATGTCCCGCTTCGTGGAGATACTCAACGGTTACGAACGCGAAATCGGCGTGGAGTCCTTCGGCGACATGCTGGCCGAGATGACCGAGCGGCTGGAAGCCGAGTCCGGCTACATCGAAATGCGGTTTCCGTATTTCGTCGAAAAGGCGGCACCGGTCACCGGCGTGCGCAGCTTGATGGACTACCAAGTGGCCCTGATCGGCGAAATCGCCGAAGGCGAAGTCAGGACGCATATCCGGGTGACGGTGCCAGTCACCAGCCTCTGTCCCTGTTCCAAGACGATTGCCGAACGGGGCGCCCACAATCAGCGCTCTCACGTCACCGTGACCGTGACGACCGCTGATTTCGTGTGGATCGAAGAATTGATCGAGTGGGTGGAGGCCGAAGCCTCCTCCCCGATCTTCGGGCTGCTCAAGCGTCCCGACGAAAAGTACGTCACCGAATACGCCTACGACCATCCCAAGTTCGTCGAAGACATGGTGCGCGACGTGGCCACCCGGATGGACGCGGAGCCCCGCATCCTGGCCTACACGGTCGAAGCGGAGAACTTCGAATCCATCCACAACCATTCTGCCTATGCGCGGATCGATCGCGATCTACACCACTCATCTCCCCAACAAAACGGAGCCATGACATGACCGTTATCACTTCGAACCGCATCCCCGTCACCGTGCTGACAGGTTTCCTGGGTGCAGGCAAAACGACCCTCTTGAACCGAATCCTGAGCGAAAACCACGGCAAACGCATCGCCGTGATCGAAAACGAGTTCGGCGAAATCGGCATCGACAATGCCCTGGTCATCGATGCCGATGAAGAAATTTTCGAGATGAATAATGGTTGTATCTGTTGTACGGTCCGGGGCGACCTGATCCGCATCCTCGGCAATCTGATGCGGAGGCGCGACAAGTTCGACGCCATCCTGATCGAGACCACGGGGATCGCCGACCCCGCTCCGGTGGCCCAGACCTTCTTCGTCGACGAGGAAATCGCCTCGCAGCTCCGGCTGGACGGCGTGATCACCGTGGTGGACGCCAAACATGTGCACTTGCATATCGAAGACAGCGAGGAGATCAAGGAACAAATCGCCTTCGCCGACGTGATTCTCCTCAACAAGGCCGACCTGGTCTCGGAACCGGAGCTGGCCGCCCTGGAAAAGCGGGTGCGGGGCATGAATGCCATGGCCCGAATCCATCGTACGGTGAACGGCCAGGTGGATCTGGCCGAGGTACTGGACGTCGGCGGGTTCGACCTCGATCGGGCGCTGACGGTCAAGCCCGGTTTCCTGGATCCGGAATATCCCTTCGAATGGGCCGGGCTGTTCCATCTCGCCGCCGGGGATTACCGCTGGATTATCCAAGACGGCCCCGATCCCGCCATCCGCTTGATTTGGCTGCCGGTGGCCGATGCCAGCGACAGTTGCCTCATGGGTCTGCAAGAGCGCATGGTCCGGTTGTTCTCGGCCCCTCCCAAGCGGCTCGCGCCCGATGCCGGCCTAACGGAGGAATGCCTGCACGAGCTGGATCTGAGCGCCGGCGGCATAAAGCAAATTCGGGTTTCGGTCGAGCGGGACGGGCATTACGCCTGCTTCACCCAGCATCATCCCGATGAGTTCGGCATGACCTTCCTGCGCGGGGATCGAGGGGTCGAACCGGTGATGACCCGTGAATGGGAGGCCGGGCACACACATGACGATGACGTGACGTCGGTGGGCATCAGCGAGCCCGGCGATCTGGACTACAGCCGCTTCAACAACTGGATCGGCGAGCTGCTCCGGGAAAAAGGGGCGGATATCTTCCGCACCAAAGGCATCGTCAGCCTGAAAGGCATGGAAAAGAAGCTGGTGTTCCATGCCGTGCATATGCTGTTCAACATGCAGGCCGATAAACCCTGGGGCGACGAGCCGCGCCGCAACCAGCTGGTGTTCATCGGCCGCAATCTGGACCGGCACGCTTTGAACGAGGGATTTCGGCAATGTCTGGCTTGAATGAGAAAGCACCGTTCGAGCTGATCGAGCCGCAATGGCGGGTCGTGGGCGACGATTACATCACCGCTCTGGCCTGGTCGCCTGATGGATCTACGCTGGCAGCGGCATCGGCCGGCGGTCCGATCCTGCTGCTCGCGGGAGAAACCGGCGGGGTCGTTCATGAACTGCCCGGTCACGGCCTGGGAACGCTGGCGCTGGACTGGTCCTGCGACGGACGTTGGCTCGCCAGCGGCGGACAGGACGGCAAGGCGCGGGTGTGGGATGCCGGTACCGGTGCAGAGGCCATGGTACTGGATGGCGGCAGCGGCTGGGTGGAACACGTGGCCTGGTCGCCGCGCGGCGATCTCCTCGCCTCGGCGGCCGGCAAGTTCGTGAAGCTGTGGAAGAATGACGGCGAATTGTGTCGAGTCTACGGCGATCATGCCAGCACGGTGACGGGCTTGGCCTGGCTGCGCGACGGACGCCGATTGGCCACCGCGTGTTACGGCGGGGTCAAGCTGTGGCGGATAGACGCCGTGCAAGCGAAAAAGCATTTCCAGTGGAAAGGCTCGTTTCTCTCCCTGAGCCTTTCGCCGAACGACGAACACCTCGCTGCCGGCTGCCAGGATGCCAGCCTGTTGGTTTGGAATGTAAAGACCGCCAAGAACGTCGGCATGTCGGGCTATCCCGGCAAGATCAGCCTATTGGACTGGGATGCCTCATCCCGATATCTGGCCAGCGGCGCGGACCGTGAGGCGGTGCTGTGGAATTTCTCGGGACCGGGTCCGGCCAATCGGGAGCCCTTTGTGCTCAGCCGCCACATCGACCGCATCGCCGACCTCGGGTTTCATCCGAAGCGGGATGTTCTCGCCACGGTCGGGCAGGATGGAATGTTGATCCTGTGGAATATCCCCGAAGGCATAATGAAGGATCTTTGTATCCTGAAAAATCCGCTGACCCGGCTGGCCTGGAGTCCTCAGGGCAACATGCTGGCCGTCGGTTCGGCAGAGGGCGAGGTCTGCCTGTTAAGCGTACGGTAGATGGACTGAACTCCGAGCGGTCGATTACCACGGATAGCATGAGCAGACTCGCCCTGAAAGTCCGCTCAGTGTAAGCCCTCGTATGTTCGGAGAGAGCAGAGCCTATTCTCATGACATGCGTCCCCTTTCATATTCCCATGGTGATTGGGCCAACGACTTCGAATGCGCTACGGTCTATTGATAGGCATGAATAAAGCACGCCCGCTCCGAGACGTCTGATTTATTCTGAAAGATTCAGAAGGACTTGAATGCAGACGAGTCGGTATGAACACCTACGAGCGTAAGCGCAAACCATAACGAGAAAATGGGTACGATCTTGGCGTACCAACCTCCGCTGCAAACCGGCAAGCAAATAACACAAACGGCCATGTACCTCAAAGTGTTGATATCCGCGCTGTTGATCGCAGTAATTTCCGAAACGGCGAAACGTAGCAGCCTGGTTGCCGCCCTCATCGCATCACTGCCGATCACATCGATTCTGGCCTTCATCTGGCTCTATGTCGACACCGGGGACACCGAACTGATAACTGAGCTTTCGCGGCAAATCGTCTGGCTGGTGATACCTTCACTGGCCTTCTTTTGGATCTTGCCCCTGCTGCTGGAACGGTCGCTGAATTTCTGGCTGGCACTCGGCCTCGCGGCGATAGCTACCAGCGTGTGCTATGGCTTGGTCTTATTGCTGAGAAACCTGTTTTAAAAGGCGTTTACGCAACTTGAAGCCCTTCAGCTTAATGAGTAGCATAATCTACATTACTGTAGAGAATGCTACACATGTCTTGGCTTTTGCTCATACTGACTCTGCCGACGGAGAACGCCACGGCCCGAATGCGGGCCTGGCGAGCGCTCAAAGCCTCGGGCGCCGCGGTGCTCCGGGATGGCGTCTATTTGCTGCCCGAACAGGACGGCTGTCGAGAGATTCTGGCCGAGGTCGCCGACGATCTCCGTGAGAACGGCGGCACGGCCTATTTGCTGACGGCTGAAGGAAAAGGTGAAGACGGTTTTTCGGGTCTGTTTGACCGTTCATCCGAATTCGGCGAATTGCTGGCGGAGATTGCCCAATGCGGCTCTCAGCTGACGAGCGAAACCGCGCCGGCGACACTGAAACAAGCCAGAAAGCTCCGCAAGACATTTGGACAACTGGCCGCCATCGACTTTTTCCCGGGGGAAGCCCAGAAACAAGCCGATGCCGCCTTGCAGGAGCTGGAAAGTTCGGTCAGCCGCTGCCTGTCCCCCGACGAACCGCATGCGGCGGCCGGTGCGATCCCACGCTTGGATATTGCCGACTATCGCGGCCGCGTGTGGGCGACTCGTGCCCGCCCCTGGGTGGATCGACTCGCGAGCGCCTGGCTGATTCGCCGCTTCATCGACCCGGACGCCCGCATTCTCTGGTTGGCTTCACCCGCCGACTGCCCGGAGGACGCGTTGGGGTTCGACTTCGACGGTGCCGCCTTTTCCCATGTGGGCGGCAAGGTGACCTTCGAGACCCTCCTCGCCGGATTCGGCCTGGAGTCGCCACCGCTCGCGCGACTCGCCGGCATCGTGCACTTCCTCGACGTCGGCGGCATCCAACCTCCGGAGGCCCAAGGCATTGAGCGCGTATTGGCGGGCCTGCGTGAAACCAGCGCCAATGACGATCAACTGTTCACGGCCGCCAGCGTTCTGTTTGACGGGCTACTGGCCGCATTTGAAAAGGATTCCGCGCCATGAGCGAAACCTCCCACGTCACCGCACCCACTAAGAACAATGTTCGCCCGGTCGCCGTAGGTTTTTGGGCCGCCTTCCTGTTCTGGCTCAAGCTCGGCTTCATCAGTTTCGGCGGCCCCGCCGGCCAGATCGCCATCATGCATTCGGAATTGGTCGAACGGCGCCGCTGGATCAGCGAGAAACGCTTCCTGCACGCACTCAACTACTGCATGCTCCTGCCGGGGCCGGAGGCGCAGCAACTGGCGACCTATATCGGCTGGCTGATGCACCGCACCTGGGGCGGGATCATCGCGGGAGGGCTGTTCGTGTTGCCTTCGCTCTTGATCTTGATCGGACTGGGCTTGATTTACCTGGCGTTCGGCCAGGTGCCCGCCGTGGCCGGCGTGCTGTACGGCATCAAGCCGGCGGTGACCGCCATCGTTTTGTTCGCAGCCTGGCGCATCGGCTCGCGGGCGCTGAAAAATTGGGTGCTGTGGGCCATGGCAGCCTCGGCGTTCGTGGCCATTTTTGCTTTCAAAGCGCCGTTTCCCTTGATCGTGCTGGTAGCGGCGATCCTGGGCGGCATCGGCGGCAAGTTTGCACCCGGCAAATTTGTGGTCGGAGGCCATGGTGCGGCCAAGCAAAGCTACGGTCCGGCGCTGATCGACGACGATACGCCGGTTCCCGCCCATGCCCGCTTCACCTGGGCCAGCTTGCTCAAGATCATTCTAGCGGGCCTGATCCTATGGAGTGGCGCGATCGGCTTCCTATACGCGCAGTATGGTTGGCACGGCGCGCTCACGCAGATGGGCTGGTTCTTCACCAAGGCGGCCCTGCTCACCTTCGGCGGTGCCTACGCGGTGCTGCCCTACGCCTATCAGGGCGCGGTCGAGCATTTCCACTGGCTCGCTCCGCATCAAATGATCGACGGCCTGGCCTTGGGCGAAACGACGCCGGGGCCGCTCATCATGGTGGTGACCTTCGTCGGTTTCGTCGCCGGCTGGGCCAAGCAACTGTTCGGACCGGATCAGCTTTTTCTGGCAGGCACCGCAGCCGCGGCCGTGGTGACCTGGTTCACCTTCCTGCCCAGTTTCCTGTTCATCCTGGCGGGCGGCCCCCTGGTCGAAACCACCCACGGCAATCTCAAGTTCACCGCGCCCCTGACCGGCATTACCGCCGCCGTGGTGGGTGTCATCCTCAACCTCGCTGTGTTTTTCGCCTACCACGTATTTTGGCCGCAGGGCTTCTCTGGGCGCTTCGATGGCGTTTCGGCTCTGGTAGGCCTGGGTGCGCTGCTGATCCTGTTCCGTTGCCGGGTCGGCGTCATCCCGGTCATCGGGTCTGCGGCCTGGTCGGTTTCTTGTTCACCTTCCTCAAACCCTGGTTGGCCCAGGCGGGAGTGCTGTTATGAACCGCATCGTCTTTCCGAGGATTACGCTAGGAACTTTCCTTTTCCTGATGTGCGCCATGTTGCCGGCCCGCGCGGAAGCACCGCCGCCTTTCGAACCGGTTCAGGGGGTGATCGACGCCAAGCGGGACGAGGCGGTGAAGACCATTCCCTTCTCCAAAATGCCTGAAGGTATTGCCGTCAGGCATTAAACCACCGGTTCCATGGGTTCGAGACGCCTCACCCTGACCCTTGCGGCAACCTTGTTTCTGGGGCTGGGATTGGCGCCGCTCGTGGTCATGTTCGCATCGAGTCTCACCGTGGACGGAATGTTCGGCCTGGATCGCTATCGGGACCTGTGGGCATCGCCCCGCCTGCCTCGGCTCTTCGGTCGGAGCGTGCTGCTCGCGGGACTGGCCACCCTGGGCGCGCTGGGACTCGGCGTGCCGCTCGGCCTGCTGCTCGGCAAGACCGATCTGCCGGGGCGGCGCCTGTTCGCCGCGGGGTTCATCCTGCCCCTGCTGCTCCCGCCCTATTTCCTCGCGCTCGGCTGGTTCGCCCTGCTGGGGCGGGAGGGTTGGCTCGCTCGTCTGCTGCCCGACGCCGTGGCCCGGACGCTCTCCGAGTGGCTGTTCGGGCTGCCGGGCTGCGCCGTGACGCTGGCCACGGTGTTTCTGCCCCTGATCGTGCTGCTCGTGTGCGTACTTCTCCATAGCGTCAATCCCCGCCTGGAGGAGGCTGCGAGGCTGTACGCCGCCTGGCCGAAAGTGCTTGGCCGCATCACCCTGCCGGCCATTGGGCCGGGCGTTCTATTCGGCGCTGTCCTGGTGTTTCTGCTGGTCCTGGGCGAACTCACCGTGCCCATGTTCCTGCGCTATGACGTGTACCCGGTGGAAATCCTGACCCAGTTCGCGGCCTTCTACGATTTCGACGCGGCCATCGCGGCAGCGGCTCCGCTGGCGCTGGTCGTGGGCTTGCCGCTGGCGGCGGAATGGCGCTCGCGGCGCTTCGCGGCACCCGATCTTCGGCCGGCGGGAACCTCGCTTTCCATCCGCCTGGGCGCTTGCAAATGGCTATGGACGGTCGGCGTATCCAGTCTGCTTTTGATGCTCGTGGTGTTGCCGCTCGGCGCACTACTGCTTCAAGCCGCCCCGGCGGACTTCGGCGACGCGTGGCGTCGGGCGGGCGATGCCCTCGGGCGCAGCCTGTTGTACGCTGCGCTCGGGGCGAGCCTTTTGACGGCCTTCGGATTTTTTCTGGGGCTTTTGTGGCGCGAGCGGACGCGCGGCGCAGGCCTCACCGAATTCGCCGCCCTGCTGCTCCTGATCCTGCCCAGCTCAGTTGTAGGCATCGGCCTGATCGGACTGTGGAACCAACCTGCGACTGCCGGCTTCTACGCCTCGCCGGGTCTCCTGCTGTTGGGGTATCTCATCCAGTATGGAGCATTGTCCGGGGGCATCGCCCACAGCGCTCTGGCGCGCCTCCCGCCGTCCCTGGAGCAGGCGGCGGCCGTGGCCGGGGCTGGCTGGTGGCGGCGGATCCTGTTCATCGCGCTGCCCCTGAGCCGGCGAGGACTCCTGACCGCCTGGCTGGTCGCTTACCTCTTTTGCCTGCGCGATACCGGACTCGCCCTGCTGGTGTACCCGCCCGGCGGGGACACCCTGCCGGTGCGCATCTTCACCGTGATGGCCAACAGCCCGTTCGGGTTGGTGGCGGCGCTGTGCGCCTTGTTGGTGGCCGCGGCACTGCCGCCGCTCATCCTGACTGGACTTGGCCTTCGCAGAGAGGCGCACTCGCCATGAGCGCCGTCGAGTTCCGGCAGGTTTGGGCGTCCTATCGGGGCAAGCCGGCGGTGCGGGATTTTTCCCTGGACGTGGAAGCCGGCGAGCGGGTCGTGCTGCTCGGCCCTTCCGGCTGCGGCAAGACCACGGTGCTGCGCCTCGCCGCCGGTTTCCGCGTGCCCGAGCGGGGCGCCGTACTGCTGGACGGGGCGGTCGCGGCGGAAGCCGGCCGCCTTGACCTGGAACCCGAACAGCGGGGTCTCGGCATGGTGTTTCAGGACCTGGCCCTGTGGCCGCATCTCACGGTGCGCGGGAATCTGGAATTCGGCCTGAAGGCGCAGGGCGTTGCCAGGGCGGAGCGGGAACGGCGCATCCGGGAAACCCTGCGGTTGGTGCGCCTGGAATCGCGGCCGGACGCGCGCCCCGGCGAACTTTCGGGCGGCGAGCAGCAGCGTGTCGCCCTGGCCCGTGCCCTCGTCACCCAACCCCGCCTGCTGCTCATGGACGAACCCCTGTCCAGCCTGGACTTTGAACTGGCCCTCGAACTGCGCCGCGAGATTCTGGCGCTCCAGGAAGCACTCGGATTCACCCTGCTCTACGTCACCCACAATCTGGACGAGGCGTTCGCCATCGCCCAGCGGATCGTGGTGATGCGCGCGGGCGCCATCGTCCGCCAGGGGTCGGTGGAGGAAATCCGCGCCCACTTCGACCAGGTTCGCCGGGGACTCCTCGCCTCGGGTACTGACGGGACGGCGGAATCGGCCGGTGTAAAGGGATAAGACGGAATGGCATCGGTCAACGGGATAGCGCGCGTGGCGAAGTGGTTAGAACTCAAGAGGTGGACGAACCCGTCCGCAAGGTCCTCATCGTGGATCTCTTGGATGCCATGGGCGCGTGCTACCTGTTTACGCGGCCTTCGCCGCGGCAGGCGTGCTCACGCATACCGAGAAAGGCGCCGATAAAAAACTGCTTCCATAACTCACTGGAGGGCAAACATCATGAAGTGGATCACGCGCGAGAACGTTAAGGTGGACCGGGTGGCCTGCCCCTGGCTCATCAAAAAGTTCATTGACCCTGAGGCCGAGTTCTTGTTCGTTCCGGCCGACCAGGTCCTGGCGGTGGCCGAGCGACACGGCGCTATTCCTTTCGATGTCCCCGGCGTGGAACTCGGGCACCACGAGGGCCGGTGCAGTTTCGAGGCGGTCGTGGCCAAGTACCGGATCGACGATCCCGCCGTGGCCCTGCTCGCGAGAATCGTGCACGGCGCGGACGTGAAACAGGACCTCTACGGGCGGCCGGAAGCCGCGGGGCTCAAGGCCATCGCCGAGGGATTTCAGCACCTGGGACTGAAGGATGATGGGGAGATTCTGGAAAAGGAATTCATCGTCTACGAGGCCCTTTATGCCTATTGCCGGCAAACGGTGAACACACTGTGAGACCGATCGAGGTATTCTCCATGAACAGAGATACGATTTACCGCTTGACCGCCATCTTCATGATAACGCTCTTGAACCTCTTGCCCGGCCCGGCTGCGGCGGAGGCCCCCAGCGGCGGGCAAGGGCTCGATACGGCAAGAATCGAGCGGCTGACCGGCGTCAAAGGGAAACTGGACGAAAAGGAGGGCGTATTCAAAGTCAGCCAGCCACGCGCCGATCTCCGGGTGACCGCGGCGGGCGTCAAAATGACGCCGCCCCTGGGGCTGACCTCGTGGGCCGCGTTCATGAAGGCGGGGGGCCGAACCCTGGTCATGGGCGACATGGTCCTGCTCGAAGATCAGGTGAATCCGGTCATGAGCGTGGCCCTCGACAACGGCCTCGAAATCACCGCCCTGCACAACCATTTCTTCTGGGATTCCCCCAAGGTGATGTTCATGCACATCGGCGGCACGGGGGATGAAGAAAAGCTGGCGGCCGCCGTGGGCGAGGTATTCGCCAAAGTCGAGGAGACCCGCGGCGGCCGAGGCGAGGTACCCTTCGCTGCCATCGACCCCGCCCAAACCTCGCTCGATCCCAAGAAAATCGAGGCGGTCATCGGCGCCAAAGGCGAGTTGGCCGGAGGCGTCTTCAAGATCACCCTCGGGCGAACCACGACCATGGAAGGTAACACCCTCGGCAGCACGATGGGCGTCAACACCTGGGCCGCGTTCGCAGGCAGCGACGAGCAAGCGGTCGTCGACGGTGACTTCGTCATGTGCGAGGACGAACTGCAGCCGGTGCTCAAAGCGCTGCGCTGCGCCGCGCCGGCATCCAGATCGTAGCGATCCACAGCCACATGACCATGGAATCGCCACGAACGGTCTTCCTGCACTACTGGGGCGTCGGCCCCACGGTCGATTTGGCGCGGGCGCTCCAATCCGCCTTGGAAACCCAGAGGAGAAACCCTTGATCATGGCGACAAAACAACTCATCCATTTGGCTGTGTGCCTCGGGCTGTGCACATTCACCGGTCTGGTCTCGGCCGAGGAGAAAGCGGCTACGAGTCCCGCGGTATCCGGGCTGAGCTTCGATGAACTGACGCCGGGCGGCATTCCGCCCGGCTGGACCATCGCGGCCACGAATCCCGGCGGTCCCCCGGCGGAGTGGCAAGTCAAGGCCGATCCCAAGGCGCCGAGCGCGCCCCATGTTCTGGCGATCACGAAGATTCACGACGATTCCGGGGATGTTTTTAACTTGTGCTGGACGAACGCGGTGAAATTCCGGGACGGCGCCATCGAAGTCAGCCTCCGCGCCGACGGCGGCAAGGAAGATCAGGGGGATGGTCTCATCTGGCGGGTGCAGGACGCCAATAACTATTACGTCGCCCGCTATAACCCCCTGGAAGACAACATCCGCCTGTACTTCGTGAAGGACGGGCGGCGCAAGCAACTGGACAGCGCGAACATCTCCGGCGTGAAATCCGGCGAATGGTTCCGGTTGAAGATCGTTCAGCAGGGAGACAAGATCGAAGCCTATTTGAACGACCGGAAATATCTGGAGACTACCGATAGAACCTTTATGAAGGCGGGCGGGATCGGCTTTTGGAGCAAGGCGGATGCGGCCAGTTCGTTCGACGATCTGGTGGTGACCGCCCGATAATCGATGGGCCGTGGCACGCCGGCGTCCACTCGGTGGGTCTTCTCTTTGGTTTTGGCCGGATCGGCCTCCGCCTTCGGCGGCCCGCCCTTCTTCACCAACGATCCCGACCCGCCGGAACCGGGCCAGTGGGAGATCAACCTGCCCTGGTTCATGGAACGCAGCCGGGATGGTTCGGCGATCGGCGAATTCGTGCGCGTGGACGTCAATTACGGCTACGACCCTTACACCCAGCTCAGCATCGAGCTGCCCGCGCCCTACAGGCTCCCCGCCGAAGGCGGATTGCGCTCCGGCGTGGGCGATGTGCTGTTCGAGTACAAGCGGCGCTTCGGCCTCGACGCCGAAGCGGGGTATTTCGGCATCAACCCCCAGCTCACCCTGCCCACGGGAGACGAGAAAAGGGGCCTCGGTGCCGGGCGCGCGACCCTGCAATTGCCGCTGCTCTATCAGAAGCAGTGGGGCGACACCGTGATCTACGGCGATGCGCGTTACAAGCTGTGGGCCGGGGCCGAGGGCAAAAGTTACTGGTTTTTCGGTTTGGCCTTGGAGCACGCCGTGGGCAAGCGGCTCAAGCTCGGCGGCGAGGTGTTCGCCATTACGTCCCCATCCCCCGGCGGCGAGCCCAACGCCGGCTTCAACCTGGGCGGAAAGTGGGTCATGGCCCCCGGCCGGGTGTTGATGGTGTCCGCCGGCCGCTCGTTCCGGGACGAGCCGGAACTGACTTTGTTCATCGGCCTGAAACTGCTGTTTTCGCCAAACCCTTAAGGAGGCAACGATGACAATGCAATCCTACAGATGGCTATCGCTGCTGCTGAGCCTGGCGCTCGTCCGGACTGCCGTGGGCGCGGAAGCCACGGTCGTGGTTTATGCCAGCGAGGATCAAGTGTTCTCGGAACCGATCCTCAGGGATTTCGAGCGGGATACCGGCATCCGCGTCAAAGCGGTGTACGACACCGAGGAAACCAAGGGTACCGGCGTCATGAACCGGCTGCTCGCCGAGAAGAACAACCCGCAGGCGGACGTCTATTGGGCGAACGAACCGATCCGGGCGGAAGTCCTGAAGCAGCGGGGTGTTTCGGCGCCTTACCGGTCCCCCAATGGCGAAGGCATCCCTAAGGTCTTCAAGGACCCCGAAGGGTACTGGACCGGCTTTTCCGCAAGGGCGCGGGTGTTTATCGTCCACCACAAGGCCCGCCTCAAGCCGCAAAGCCTCGCCGCCTATACCGATCCCAAGTGGGCGGGCAAAGGCGTTATTGCCAATCCCTTGTTCGGCACGACCGCCACCCATGTGGCGGCCCTGTTCACGCTGTGGGGCGATGAGCGGACCAAAGGGTTTATGGACGCCCTAAAAAGGAACGGCACCAAGATTTCCACCAGCAATGGCGAAAGCGCGGACCTGGTGGCCGCCGGGGAATTCGAGTTCAGTTTGGTGGACAGCGATGACGCGGTCAACCGCATGCGCCAGGGCAAACCCGTCGAGATGATCTGCCCGGACCAGGGCGAGGGCGAACCGGGTTGCCTGATCCTGCCCAACGCCGTCGTGCCGATCCGGGGCGCGCCGCACCCGGAGGCCGCCCGCAAGCTCGTCGATTACCTCCTGTCTCCGGACACCGAGCGCAAGCTGGCTTTCGCCGACTGCGCCCAAATTCCACTGCACCCTGGCGTGGAAACCCCGCCCGACGTGCCGAAGCTCGACCAGCTCAGAACCATGCCCGTCGATTACGGGGTGGTGGCCCGAAAGCTACAAGCCATCCAGCCCTGGTTAAAGCGGTGGTGAAGACGCCTCCACAATCACTGGGTCACTATGCCTAGTGCCGCATTGCCAGAGTGAGGCGCACAACTGGCTGCCCGGACTGTAGGCGCCGTCCAATCTTCTCGCTAGATCCAGTAAGCCGCCCCCGCCACGCCCTATTTGTCCACCATAGAAAGGGAAAGCCTGCTGGGCGTGAGCAATGTAAGGTTGAGGCGCGTCGGTCGAGCGGAGGCCGGCCCGTGAAAAAGACTGAACGGCGAAAGTGACACCCCCTCGTGCAGCGCGTCATCATTGCGCTAGCTTTGGACGGTTTCCTGTCACAACCAAACATCCGCTTTGTCTCGGTTTGCTACTGTTCGGAGTCCCTGGCCGAGTGGCTCATTCGGGCACGTGCTGCTCGCTCGACGTTGAGGAAAGCAGTCGTTCGTGACCGACAGGTATTGGACAGACTGAATGGCCGCAAATGGCCGAATTTCAGACAATGAGAGCAGCCTCTATTTCTGGCCATATAGGGCTCTTCCGTGGCTATCGGAAATCTATCTGAACTCATGCTTGGCTCTATCGAGGCGGGCGCCGACGCGATTTTCAGTTCATAGATACTCCGTCTTCTGATTGCCCGCGACGTTCACGTAATGATCATGTTCATGCATCGTGAACATGATCATTACGTGAACATTTCGCTTGATCTTGTGTTCGCTGTCTTATAATGTTCACGTTACGTGAACAAATGATTAAATGTGAACATGCCGCTTCGCTATCGAGAAGAATCCCTGCATCACCAAGAGCAAGCCCTCCTGGAGCGTGCCTTAGCCGCACTGCAGGAAACCACTGGCTTGACCGGGAAAATCATCGCCGCGGAGCCCTTATCGGAACGGGGAGTCAGAGTCGATGCAGCCGTGGAAATCGACGTAGCCGGTCAGCCCCATCGTTATAGGGCTGAAATCAAACGAATCGATCGCTTTACCGCGATCGGCCAAGTCAGGAACCGATTCGATTCATTTCAGCAGCCCGGCTTACTCGTGGCCCCGCGGATCACCGCTGAAATGGCCGACAAATGCCGTGAACTGGACGTGCAGTTCATCGATGCCAACGGCAACGCCTATCTTCATGACCTAGGCCTGTTTATCTTCGTGAAAGGACTGCGCCCTCGAGCCAAGGAGGGGATGGATATCACGACTGCGGAACCACCTCGTGCAGGTACTGCAACTGCCCTTAGAGTGATATTCGTCCTGCTATGCCGTCCCGAGTTGGTCAATGCACCTTATCGCGAGATCAATCGAGCGGCCGGCGTTGCGCTGGGGACGGTGGGAGAGGTTTTTTTAGATCTGAATAACAGGGGTTACGCCATAATCGGCAAGGGAATGGGCGAGCGACGCATTCTGGAGCGCAAGCGATTGATTGACGAATGGGTGACCAACTACCCCATCAAGCTCCGTCCGAAGTTAAACCCAAGACGGTTTCAGGCTTCGACTCCGGACTGGTGGCGGCAAGTCGATGTCACCCAGTACGGAGCCCAATGGGGCGGCGAAGTCGCGGCCGACAAGCTGACCGGCTATTTGAGGCCCAACACCTTCACTCTATATTTCCGACCCGAAAACGTTCGTCAAAACCTCACGAAGCTAGTGGTCGAAAACAAGCTGCGTGCCGATCCTAAAGGTGAAATCGAGGTATTGGATGCCTTCTGGAATTTTCCAGCCGATGACACCCTGTCCGAAACCGTGCCACCGATCCTCGTCTACGCGGACCTTCTCGCCACCCTCGATCCGCGGAATCTTGAAACGGCGCACATGATCTACGAGCAGAGCATCGATGGTTCTGGCACCCAGGGCTGAGCGCCCGATCGACCCCATTACCCTCGCGGTCCTAAGAGAAATTCAGAATGCATCAGTTGCTCTGGGTCTGGAAGCCTTCCTGGTAGGAGCAACCGCCAGAATCATCTTGCTTGAGCACGTATTCGGGCTGCAGGCTGAACGTGCTACCCGCGATATCGATTTTGCTTTTGCGGTTGAAAACTGGGACCAGTTTAAGGCAATCAAGAGGTATCTTGTCACCGGCTCCGGTTTTCAAGAAATGGAACGGGTAATGCAGCGGCTGCTTTACCAACCAGAAGGCTGTAGGCGTAAATTCGTCGTGGATTTAATCCCGTTTGGTGGGCTCGAAGTCGAAAAAAATACCATCGCTTGGCCGCCGGACATGAGTATCCTAATGAATGTCGCCGGCTACCGAGATGCCTTGGTATCCGCGGTGCCAGTTGAAGTTGAACCTAGACTTATCGTATCGGTAGCTTCCGTCGCTGGGATTGCCATCCTCAAGCTCTTTGCTTGGGTTGACCGTGGCCGAGAAGATCCCAAGGACGCCATCGATCTGCTCACACTACTCCGTCGGTATCACGAGGCGGGTAACCAGGACCGAATCTACGAAGACGCATCGACCGTGCTGGAATCAGTCGACTATGACATCGAGCTGAGTGGCGCATGGCTTCTGGGGCGCGATGTCGCAACCATTTCTTCTCCAGAAACCCGGAACGAACTGGGCCAACTGCTGAACGATACTAAGCTTACGGATCGCCTCATCACCGATATGTCGAGGGCGATTCGCGTACATGATGATGCATTGGAATACGCCAAAGTCCTGTTGGAACAGTTCTCCAAAGGCTTCACCGCGTCCGAATAAATCGGACCAATGACAGTGGGGTAGGCAAGAGCCTCGGAATGCATCCGTTTATCCACAGTTCGGGTGGAAAAGTCCGTGGATAAGATTGTGAAAGAAACGTTACAGCCCGCGGCTTTCCTGATTTGCGTGCTTATTGTCGAATAATGTGTCAGTTTCCTGTCTGACACTCCAGAGCGTGTTATGAACTTTTTGCTGTGGGCAAGGTACTGCAGGGATGCTTACTCGAAAACCTTACCCCAGCGATGTTTCGGACGACGAATGGACGTTCGTGGTCCCTTATTCAACCTTGATGAAGGCGGACGCGCCCCAACGCCAGCACGATCTGCGCGAAATCGTCAATTGCTTGCGTTGGTTGGTGCGGACTGGTGAGCCCTGGCGAATGTTGCCGCATGACTTGCCGCCGTGAGGAGCCGTCTATCGGCAGACCCGGCGTTGGCTCGCGGCGGGCTGCTTCGAGGCGATCGTGCACGATCTCCGCGAAGGTTTGCGCCTGGCTCAGGGGCGAAAACCGCAGCCGAAGGCTGCGATTTTGGATGGACGCACGCTGCAATCCAGTTGTGAGAGTGAACCGGAGTTCACCCTCGGAATTTACACCACCTTGACGGACTCACCCCCTCTCTCCCTCCCTTAGCCTGCACGCTTTGGCGAACCATACCTTCGAGACGGCAAGCATCCGACACCCCTACATCTAATTCCGTTTTTCCTACAAAAAAATCAGAATTTTCTTACTTTCATTCTGTGATATCCGTACCAGACTTACATTCGCTGGAAAAATGCTCGGGAAAGTTTCAATTGCTAATGGCTACGACCGCCTGGTCTGATTAGTTTGAATATAGCCCCGGAATCGTCACGGAAATCAAGGCTGCGGCCGCAAGTCGATGTACCGGGAAAATTTTCGAACAGCAGCCCCAGCACGGGCCATCTTGGACTCTTCCCGCCGACACAAACGGCTGTGCTCAGCGTCATAGACAATCGTGTCATATGCACGCATGGCCACATATCCGACTCGATAAGGAGTGCCGATAGTGTCGACCTTTAGGGATACATAGTGGCAGTTTGCCGCGAATCCTCTTATCCCCAGCACTGAAATAACAACCTTACCCAAATAACGCCCTCTTTAACCGCTATGCAGTTACCGAGGGTGCGAGCTTTATTTTGACTAATGAAAACGGTTCTAGGACGTGACAAGAGCCGGCATGTAACACGGACACGGTAATTCGGAAATCGAAAACCACCAGGAGTGAAAACACAGATGCACAGTGAAAAGGAGTTATACGCCACCCGCGAATTCTCCACCTCCGACCATTTACCGAACAAAGCCTTATGGTGTTATGCGGGTTGCCTTGGGATGGGCGGTTTTCTCATAACGACGCTGATAGGAAATTGGAGCGCCGGCAGCCTGATCGGAGGCGGCATCTTGCTACTCATGGCGCTGCTGCCCGTTCGTCTGCTCGCCGCGCGGTCCGAGCGAGGGTTAGCGGCGGCGATAAGCGAAAGCAATGCCATTCTGTTGGCCGAACGGAAAGAGCAGCGCGAACACATCCACAGCCTGGACAAATTATGTACGGCCGTATTGCCCGTGTGGTCCGGCCAGATCGAGATGGGGCGGTCGCAGATGGAAGAGGCCATAGTCATACTCAGCGACCGCTTTGCCGATATTGCGCACGACCTACAAACCACGGTGATCGCTTCGCAAGAAGCGGCCTTGGATATCGGTGGACAAGCGGGCGACAGCGGCATGGTTTCGCTTCTAACGCAGAGCCAAAACGAATTGAACTCAGTTCTCGCCTCTTTAAAGACCGCTCTCGACATGAGGCGGATGGCGATGCACGAAATCCTGCAACTGTCCCACTTCACGGAAGAGTTGAAACAGATGGCAGCGGAAGTCGCCAATGTCGCCGGGCAGACCAACTTGCTGGCCCTTAACGCGGCCATCGAAGCCGCACGCGCGGGGGAGGCCGGAAGAGGATTTGCGGTCGTCGCGGATGAAGTACGGAAATTGTCGACGTTTTCCGGAGAAACCGGAAAACGGATCAGCGAACGGGTGAATGTCATCAACGAGGCCATCACCTCGGCATTGGAGCTTTCCGAAAAAACTGCCAATCAAGACGTGAAATTGCTGACCGATTCCGAGACCGCGATCAACCGTGTTCTCGACCAATTCAGCAAGGCGGGCGGCGCTTTGTGCCAATCCGCCGAGATCCTTCAAGGAAAAAGCGTAGAGATCAAGAACGAGCTATCGGACATTCTGGTTTCGCTGCAATTCCAGGACCGGGTTAGCCAAATTCTGGGGCACGTGCGCGACGATTTGGAAAAGCTCCATGCATGTATTTCCGAAGCATCCGGAAAAGAAACGATCGATGCCAAGCTTTGGCTCAAGGAATTGGCGCAAACCTATACCACCGAAGAGCAACGCCGGCACCACCCCGGCGTACAGCCTGTCAGTTCCGATCGATCCGCAAACATTACCTTCTTTTAATCCATAAGGAGTAGCTCCGTGGCCAAAACCATTCTCATCGTCGACGATTCGGCTTCGCTTCGCCAGGTCGTGAGCATCGCCCTGAAAGGAGCGGGCTATGACGTCATCGAAGCCCGCGACGGCCAAGACGCCCTGACCAAGCTGAACGGGCAACGAATCCACCTGATCATCAGCGATGTCAACATGCCCAATATGGACGGAATAAGCTTCGTCAGAGAAGCGAAACAGCTTCCCGCTTACAAGTTCACTCCGGTGATCATGCTCACCACCGAGTCTCAAGAAAGCAAGATGGCCGAGGGTAAGGCGGCCGGCGCCAAGGCTTGGGTCGTCAAGCCATTCCAGCCTGCCCAAATGCTGGATGCCGTATCGAAATTGATCGCCCCCTAAGAGAGCGTTAGCCATGGCCATCGAATTCACAGAAGACGGCGGGGCATTGCGTCTCTCTGGCGAACTGACCATCTATCATGCCGCGGAGATCAAACAGCCACTCCTGACGATGCTGCAAGCCGGAAACGAACTGGAAATCGACTTATCCGGCATCAGCGAAATCGACACAGCGGGATTTCAACTCCTCATGCTGGCCAAGAGGGAAACCGATCGTACCGGCGGCAATCTTCGCCTGACCTCGCACAGCCCAGCTGTTCTGGAATTGATCGAGCTGTATAACCTGGCGGGGTTCTTCGGCGATCCGCTGGTCATCACCGCCGCGCACGGTACGGGAGGACGGTCGTCATGAACCTGGATCAAGCACTACCGGTCTTCATCGAAGAAGGTCGCGCCCTACTCCAAGAAATGGAAGAAGGGCTCCTGGGGCTGGAACAGACGCCGGACGATCCGGACATCCTGAACGCGATTTTTCGCGCTGCCCATACCATCAAAGGTTCGGCAGGCTTGTTCGGTCTTGACGGCATCGTCTCCTTCACCCATGTCGTGGAAAACGTGCTGGATCGGATGCGCGCCGGCGAAATCCTGACTCAGCCGGATTTGACCAATCTCTTACTCCAATCGTGCGACGAAATCTCGGTGCTCATCGATGCTGCAGCGGCGGGCTCCGAATCAGACGTCGACCCAACGTCCAACGGCGTCGGGCTGCTCCATCGATTACGCGCCTATCTTGAGACATCCGATGCTAGTAGCGATGCCGGTCGCCTCCCGGCCAAAGCGCCCGCACCGGTAGAGGTTTGCGGCGAAGCTGCCGTGTCCGGCGACTGCTGGCGCATCGTCGTGGATTTCGGCGAAAACGTCCTGCGCAACGGCTTCGACCCGGCATCGTTTATACGCTACCTCTGCAATCTCGGGGAAATCGTTCATCTCGCAACCAAAACGGAACGGCTTCCGCCCGCCGAGCTCATGGATCCAGAGAGCTGTTACCTCGGTTTCGAAATCGACTTCAGAAGCGCTGCGGACAAACAAACCATCGAAAACGTCTTCGAGTTCGTACGGGAGGATTGCCATATCCGCATTACCCCGCCACCCGCTTTCGCCGAAGTCGCCATTGAACGCATCGAAGCTCTCAAAGCAGAAGCGGACAAGGTGGGCGAGATCCTGATCGAAGCCGATGCCGTCACCCCTCGGGAAATCGAAGAAGCGCTGGCCCTGCAAAACGAGATTGACGCCAGAACTCAAAGACATCCGCCTATGGGCGAAATACTGGTGCAGGAAGGCATGCTGCAACAACCGGTCGTCGAAGCGGCTCTTGAAAAACAAAAGAAAATCCGCGACGCAAAAATCGGCGAATCCCGATTCATCCGTGTCGATTCCGGAAAGCTGGACCAACTCATCAATCAGGTGGGCGAATTGGTCATTGCCGGCGCGACGGCATCCCTGCTGGCGCAGAGAACGAACGACAGCGAACTGCAAGAAGCGCTTTCCACCATTCTGCGCCTGGTCGAGGAAGTCCGCGGCGGCACCCTTCAGTTGCGCATGGTGCAGATTGGCGAAACCTTCAACCGCTTCAATCGCATTGTCCGGGATGTTTCCAAAGAACTCGGCAAAGACATCGAACTCCAGATTAGCGGCGCTGAAACCGAACTGGACAAAACCGTGGTGGAAAAGATCGGCGATCCCCTCACTCATCTGGTGCGCAACGCGATCGACCACGGAATCGAGTCTACCGATAGGCGTGTCGCTGCCGGCAAGCCGGCAAAGGGTACGGTTCGGCTCAACGCCTATCACGAGTCCAGCAGCATCGTCATCGAAGTGACCGATGACGGCGGAGGATTGAATCGCGACAAAATATTGAGCAAGGCAATAGAGCGGGGACTGGTGAACGCCGGCCAAAACCTGAGCGAGCAAGAGATTTACAACTTGATCTTCGAGCCCGGTTTTTCCACCGCCGACACGATCAGCAACCTGTCCGGACGCGGCGTCGGCATGGACGTCGTGCGGCGCAATATCGAAGCGCTCCGCGGCATGGTGGAAATCAACAGTCGTCAGGGCCAAGGCTCGACCGTACGCATTCGCCTGCCTTTGACCCTGGCGATTATCGACGGCTTCCTGGTGAGCGTCGCCGGCTGCTCCTATGTGATTCCCCTGGAAGTGGTATCGGAATGCGTAGAGCTTGATGAACGGGAACAGCGCCACGGCTGCTATGTGAATCTTAGGGGTGAGGTATTGCCCATCCTCAACCTGCGCGAACACTTCAAGATACACGGCCAAACCTCCCGCCGTCAGAACATCGTCGTGACGCACTTCGGCGGGCAAAAGGCGGGGCTTTTGGTAGACGAACTAATGGGCGAGTTCCAGACCGTGATCAAGCCGCTCGGCAAGCTATTCGGCAAGGTGCGCGGCGTCAGCGGCTTCACCATCCTGGGCTCCGGCGAAGTGGCGCTGATTCTGGATGTGCTTTCGCTGATCCAGTATGCCGCCGGTCTGGAAGCTCAAAAAGCAGCCTGAAAGCGAACCCTTCTCTAGCCAACGGCAAACGACAGCTCGGAAGCACGAGAAGGCAATACGCAAACACACAACGATCACTTCCCACACGACAAAAAGGAAGAACAAAAATGACTGCATTCCATCGATTCACCGTCAGAACCCGGTTACTCGGACTGGTTTTCCTGCTCTGCGCCTTTCAGATCATGATCGGCTGGAACGGTTTGTCCGGCATGAAGCAAAGCAACGCCGGGCTCCATACCGTCTATAACGACCGCGTCGTGCCTCTCAGAAAGCTGAAGAGGATTTCCGACGCTTATGCCGTCCACATCATAGATGCGGTCAACAAGGCCAATGCCGGATTGATTACCGCAGAAGACGCCCGGCAGCGGATACGCAGTGCCAACGAACGCATCCGGACGGAATGGAACGCCTACGCCGCTACCCGCATGACCGAAGAGGAGAGCAGACTGGTCAGCGCGGTCAAGTCGATGTTTAGCGAGTCCGACCGAAAGATCGATCGTCTGCTCGAGGTACTGGATGCCAAGACCGGAAATATCGTGGGACAACTCGGCGAATTCGATGGCCCGCTCTACGCTGTGATCGATCCGGTCACCGATAAGATCGCCGATCTGTCCAATCTGCAATTGACCGTCGCCGAACAGGAGTTCGACAAAGCGCAAGAAAGCTATCGCGTCGTCTTCAGTTTTGCCATCGGTACGATCGTCGCGAGCATTCTCATCGGCTCCCTGGTCGGCTTGTGGCTCGTCAACAACCTCGCCAAGCAACTTGGCGGCGAGCCCGGCTATGTCGCGGAGGTGGCGCGCCGGGTGGCGGGTGGTGATCTTACCGCCACCGTCGAGACCCGGCACGGCGATACCACCAGCGTGGTTGCCGCCATGAAGTTCATGGTGGATAAGCTCTCGGCCATCATCACCGATGTGCGCGGCGCGGCAGGCCAGTTGTCGAGCGCCTCGGAAGAAGTCTCGGCAACCGCCCAGAGCCTGTCCCAAGCCTCCAGTGAACAAGCGGCCAGCGTCGAGGAAACCAGCGCCGCCGTCGAAGAGATGTCCGCCTCCATCAACCAGAACGCCGAGAACGCTCGGGTCACCGACGGCATGGCCGGCAAAGCCTCCACCGAGGCCAAGGAAGGCGGCGAGGCGGTTCAGTCCACGGTCGAAGCGATGCGCCAGATCGCCCAGAGGATCGGCATCATCGACGACATCGCCTACCAAACCAATCTCCTAGCCCTGAACGCCGCTATCGAAGCCGCCCGCGCCGGCGATCACGGCAAGGGCTTCGCCGTGGTGGCGGCGGAAGTGCGGAAATTGGCCGAACGCTCCCAAGTCGCCGCCCAGGAGATCGGGGAATTGGCCGACAGCAGCGTGAAACTGGCAGAGAAAGCCGGCAAGCTCTTGGATGATATCGTGCCCTCCATCGCCAAGACCTCCGATCTGGTGCAGGAGATCACCGCGGCTTCCAACGAACAATCCGCCGGCGTGAACCAGATCGCCACGGCGATGATGCAGCTCAACCAGATCACGCAGCAGAACGCCTCGTCCTCGGAAGAGCTTGCCGCCACCGCCGAGGAAATGAGCAGCCAAGCCGAGCAATTGCAACAGCTCATGGAATTCTTCAGGCTGGCACAAGGCGAGAACCGGGACGCGCCGGCCAAGCCCTCCGTTCGTCAACCCAAACCCGCCCAAGCGCCACGTCTCTTGGAAACCTACGCCATGAGCCAGCACGAATTCGAAAAATTTTGAGACAAGCATCCGAATAACGAGGAGCCGCTATGGCGAATATCATTGCGCACCAAAAGTCGTCGCCGCAGATCGACCACGAATCGGACAGCGCACAGCAATACCTGACTTTTCAACTGGGCGGAGAGCTGTTCGCCCTAGATATTCTTCACGTCAAGGAAATCCTCGAGTACGGCCACGTCACGCCGGTACCCATGACCCCGACCTTTATCCGCGGCGTCATCAATCTGCGCGGCGCGGTGGTGCCGGTCATCGATCTCTATGCGCGCTTCGGCCGCGGCCTAGCCGAGGTGACCCGGCGAAGCTGTATCGTCATCGTGGAGGTGCAACACGAGGAAGAACGCCACGACATCGGGGTGACCGTCGATGCCGTGAACGAGGTCGTTGAGCTTCCGCCGGCCGAAATCGAGCCGGCGCCGGCCTTCGGCGCCAAGATCCGCACCGATTTCATCGCCGGTATGGGCAAACTCGACGGCCGCTTTGTCATCTTGCTGGATCTCGCCAAGGTGCTGTCCGTGGACGAGATGGCTCTGCTCGCCGAGATGGGACAAGGAGACCATGGAAACGGGGAATAGGCGGCAAGACGGCCCGGTCGGTCCGGATCGGCCATCGAACTTCCCGGCGTCAGGAGCGAGCCGCAAAACCAAAATCGTCTATCCGAAAAACGACCGTTCTTGAACCATGGACGCTTTGACCCTCAGCGATCATGAATTCCGCCAATACCAAAAGCTCCTCTACGACATCGCCGGCATCCATCTGTCGCCGGCGAAAAAAGCCCTAGTATGCGGACGATTGGCCCGGCGTCTCGCCCAGCACGGATTGACCAGTTACGGGGACTATTTTCGCCTCTTGACCGACCGACGGGAGGCGGAGGAGCTTCAGCACGCGCTCGACCTACTGACCACCAATGAGACCTATTTCTTTCGCGAACCGGGGCATTTCGATTTTTTGCAGAACCACATCCTCGGCTCCCACCGCCGGGCTCAAACCTTCCGGGTCTGGAGTGCGGCCTGTTCCAGCGGCGAAGAGCCTTACAGCATCGCCATGGTGCTGGCCGATCGATTGGGTAGCGGTTCCTGGGAAGTATTGGGCTCCGACATCAGTCGGCGCGTCCTCGAAAAAGCCCGGCTCGGCCATTATCCCATGGAGCGGGCCAGACACATCCCCAAGGATCATTTGACCCGCTATTGCCTCAAGGGAGTCGGCTCTCAGAAAGGCACTTTTCTCATCGACACCCCGCTGAAGAGCCGCATGCGATTCATTCAGATCAATCTGAACGGACCGCTCCCCAAGATCGGCGAGTTTGACGCCATCTTTCTGCGCAATGTCATGATCTATTTCGACCTGGCGGCAAAACGACGGATAGTGGCCCGTCTGATCCAGACGTTGAAACCCGGCGGCCATTTTATCGTCGGCCATGCGGAAACCCTGAACGGTGTCGATGAAACTCTGAAACCCGTCGCCCCTACCATTTACCGCAAACCATGAGATGCATCGCCGTTTCGCCCCCCGGATTTCAGGAAATCCATTTGCGTCCGGGCGACTTCTACTTCGGGCAAGGAGCAGTGCGCCTGGTTACCCTGCTCGGTTCCTGCGTGGCCGTGATTCTATGGCATCCGCGCCTCTGCCTCGGCGGCATGTGCCATTACATGTTGCCGGCCCGCGGCCACGGGCGGGCGTCGGAACCGGACGGACGCTATGCCGACGAGGCTATGGAACTCTTTCGCCGGGAAATCTTGCGCGCCGGAGCGCCGTCGTCCGAATACCGCGCTCGATTGTTCGGCGGCGGAAACATGTTTTCGAACCGTTCCGTACCCGCCGTCCTGAACGTGAGCGCACGCAACGTGGAAGCCGCAAGAAACCTGGCAAATCGCCTCGGTTCCCGGATCGACGAGGCACACTTGGGTGGCGTTGGGTATAGGAAGCTGGCATTCGAACTTTGGAGCGGCGAGACCCGCCTCGAACATCGCCAGGAGCTCATCGAATTTTCCACGGCGAGAAGAAAGAACGAATCTAAATGAAAAAAATAGGCGTCATGCTCGTGGACGACTCGGCCGTAGTGCGCCAGGTCATCAGTGATATCTTGAGCCAGGATCCCGCCCTGGAAGTCATCGGCGCGGCTTCCGATCCCCTCTTCGCCATGGAGCGAATGAAACGGCGGTGGCCGGACGTCATCGTCCTGGATGTGGAAATGCCCCGCATGGACGGAATCACCTTTTTGAAGAAGCTCATGATGGAACACCCGACCCCGGTCGTGATTTGTTCCTCGCTCACGGAGAAAGGCGCAGAAACCTCCTTGCAAGCCTTGTCCGCTGGCGCGGTGGGTGTCGTCGCCAAAGCCAAGCTGGGAATCAAGCAACATCTGCAAAGCATCGCCGCAGAACTGATCCACGCCGTCAAGTCCGCGGCCCTGGCCGATCTCAAGCGGCTGACGCTCGCGGGCCTGCCGCACAAGGTCGAACCCAAGCATACAGCCGATGCCGTGCTGTCCTATTCTCATCGCCCTCTCACGCAGACAACCGACAAAGTGGTCGCCCTGGGCGCCTCCACCGGCGGCACGCAGGCTCTGGAAGCGGTGCTCACGGCTCTGCCTCGGGTCTGTCCCGGCATCGTCGTCGTTCAGCACATGCCGGAAAAATTCACCACCGCTTTTGCCAACCGCCTGGACAAGCTCAGCGCGGTCGAAGTCAAAGAAGCCGCCAACGGCGACCGGGTCTTGCCCGGCCGGGTACTGATAGCACCCGGCGGCCGCCATATGCTGCTCAAACGTAGTGGCGCTCTTTATTACGTGGACGTGATTGACGGCCCGCTGGTCAATCGGCACCGCCCGTCGGTGGACGTGTTGTTCCGCTCCGTGGCCAATACCGCCGGAAAAAATGCTTTCGGGGTGATCATGACCGGCATGGGCGACGACGGCGCCCGCGGCCTGAAGGAGATGCGCGAGGCCGGGAGCCGAACCTTGGCTCAGGACGAAGAAACCTGTGTCGTGTACGGCATGCCGAAAGAGGCCGTGAGACTCGGAGCGGTCGAACGCAGCATCGCGCTTTCGGATATACCGTCAGCGATCCTGGATTATGGCGCGAGCAGGTAAGTTACTCGCTCCATACACGAACATCGCCATCACCGCGGTATTTTCTGAACGATTGGTCTTTAGAACCCTACATCGTGATTAGCATCATTCTCGGAAACGGAAGTTATGACAGACATAGACTTTGATCGGTCCGGGCACTCGGTATTCGTATTCGGTACCGATACGGAGAAGACGGTAAGGCAGATTGTATTGCTGCTCCTTCCTCTCGGCCTGTTTTCCTTCGGACTCTGGCTGTGCGTACAGGAACACGGCGTCCGTTTCGCCGATTATTCCGCTCTTCACACGCTTGTGGAGATTCCCGCCATCGTGATCGCCGCAATGGTATTCGGCATCGGCTGGAACGCCTACGAGGAGAATCGTCCGTTGACCTTGCCGATCCTCGCCTGCGGCTTTCTGACCGTCGGTTTGCTCGACCTGATGCACGTACTGTCGTTTCCGGGAATGCCGAATTTCATTACGCCGAGCAGCCCGGAAAAAGCCATCAATTTCTGGCTGTCCGCACGCTACCTGGCTGCCGTTACGTTCCTGGCCGCCGGCTTGCTGCCTTGGCGCCCGATGAAGCGGCTTTCATTTCGATGCGCCATACTGGCCGGATGCCTGGCGTTCACTTCGCTCATCGTTTGGCTTGGCCTATTCCGGGAAGATTTTTGGCCGCGGACGTTTCTGTCAGGACAAGGCTTAACGCCTTTCAAAATGAAGGCGGAATATGCGCTGACGCTCATCTATTTCACTGTCACTCTCGTTCTGCTCTATCGCTTGCGCCGACCGCAGCCCCGGGTTCTGGCGTATTTGATGGGCGCCTCGGCGGTTACGGCCTTGAGCGAGTTGTGTTTCTCGCGATATCGGGCGGTCGACGATCTGTGCAATTTTGTCGGTCATGTTTACAAAGCGATCGCCTATTTTCTCGTCTACCGGGGAATCTTCGTCGAAGGCGTGCACGAACCTTATCTGCGGCTCCAGGCCTCCCGCGAGGCGCTTCGGAAAAGCGAGGCACGTTTTCAGGATCTGCTGGAATTCGAGCCGGACGGGGTTTTGCTGGCCGACAGCGCATGTCGCATCGCCATGGCCAACGCCAAAGCGGAGGCCATTTTCGCCTGTCCGCGAGCGGAACTCATCGGCCGGTCGATAGAAACATTGATTCCTGAGATTTGCCGGGCAAAGCACTCAGCGCGATGGCACACTCATCGCAAGGAAAAGCAAACCTTATCGGTAGGACGGGAAGTATGGGGACGCCGCAACGACGGATCCGATTTTCCCGCCGAAGTAACGCTCGGTCCATTGCATACCGAACAAGGATTGATGACCATCGTCGCCGTACGCGACATCACCGAACGAAAACAACGCGAGGAGGAGCGAGACCGACTCGTGGCCATTCTGGAAGGGACCTCGGATCTTATCGGTATCGTCAACGCCGACTACAAACCGATCTACATCAATCAGGCCGGACGCGCGATGCTGGGACTCGGCCGGGAGGAAGACATCTCCGCCCTGCATATCGAACAGTTTCACCCGCCTCAAGTATTCAATACGTTACTGAGGGGAGGACTTGCGGAGGCGGAGAAGAGCGGCGTCTGGCGGGGCGAAACGGAACTGGTCAACCGGTTCGGCAACAAAATCCCGCTCTCCCAGGTCATCATAGCCCACAAGGGGAACGACGGGCGGGTCGCTTACTGGTCGACGGTGGCTCGCGACATCGCCGATCAGAAACAGTACGAGACGATGCTGAAATTTCAGGCCACCCACGATCCTCTAACCGCATTGCCCAATCGTTTCCTGTTTCGCGAGCGGCTGGAGCAGGCGATGCTGAGAGCATTCCGCAATGGCAGCTTGGTCGCAGTGCTTTTGGTCGATCTGGACAATTTCAAGGATGTGAACGATACCTTGGGACACGATTTCGGCGACGAGTTGGTAAAGCTGATCGGAGGCCGCCTTAGAGAAGCCCTGCGCGAGGAAGATACCGTAGCGCGGCTGGGCGGCGACGAATTCGCGGTACTCCTGCCCTACATCACCGATTCCTCGTGCGCGGCGCAAAAGGCGCAATTACTGCTGGACGCCATTGCGCAGCCCTGCAGGATCGAGCACCACCATATTCTTATCAGCGCCAGCATCGGTATTACCGTTTATCCCGGCGACGGCGACGATGTTCACGGACTGTTGCGCAATGCCGACATGTCCATGTATAAGGCTAAGGACGAAGGACGGAGCAAGTTCCGGTTCTACACTGCCGAAATGGGCGCTTGTCTTCGGGAAAGACTGGACATCGTCAACGACCTGCGCACGGCTTTGGACCGAAGCGAATTCACCTTGCATTATCAGCCCAGAGTCAGTCTTGTCACCGGTCGAATCTGCGGTGTCGAAGCGCTGATACGTTGGCAGCATCCCCAAAAAGGCTTCATTGCACCGGCCAAATTCATCCCGATCGCGGAGGAAACCGGTCTAATCGCTCAGATCGGCGAATGGGTTTTCCGCACTGCCTGCGCGCAAGCAAAAGTATGGCGCGATAAAGGGCTAGCCTTCAACCGAATGGCCGTCAATCTATCGGCACGCCAATTCGCACAGCCGGATCTGGTCGAGGTCGTTACCGCCGTCGTCGAACAAACGGGTCTTCCGCCGCAGACCCTAGAACTGGAAATCACTGAAAGCATGCTGATGCGCGACCGGTCCATAGCGGCCGATGTGCTGGGCCGGTTGAAGCAACTCGGTATCTCGTTGGCGGTCGACGACTTCGGAACGGGCTACTCCTCCTTGAGCTATCTGAAACAGTTTCCGCTGGACTATCTCAAGATAGACCGGTCTTTCATACGCGATCTAGCCAAGGATCCCGATGATGCACGCATCGTCGAAGCCATCATCGTTCTGGCCCATAGCCTCAATCTCGGGGTGATCGGAGAAGGTGTCGAAACGCCGGAACAAGCCGAGTTCCTGAAGACCCGCCATTGCGACGAAATACAGGGGTATTACTTCAGTAAACCGACGCCCGCCGATGAAGTCGAAGCGATGCTGCGGACCGGCAAAACGCTCGAGTTTACGGTTCCGAAATCGCTGTCGCCGCTGACCGCGTCGGCCTGACGGCCGATATTCGACCGTATGGCAATCCATCAACGTCCACAGACGTTTCTCCATCGCCTATCGCAAGCAAGCAAACGCGAGCTATAACTCCGAACATGCCTGAAACTCGCTTTCTCCAGTCAATCCTCAAGTGAATCTCACTCTCGTCATAGCCACTTTAGGGCTCTTCGCTCTATTCGGACATCGGATGCGGCTACTGTCGAAACGCTTGCTGCGAGCCGAGCTCTATTTACACGAAATTCTGGACCGTGTGCCATCAGGAGTGATCGTCACCGACCGGTACGGACGAATCGAGATCGTCAATCCGGCTGCAACCCGGATGTTCGGTTACGGATTGAACGAAGTGCTGCCGCTCAGCACCGATCAACTGATGTCGGAAACACAGGCCGAAAAACACTACGCTCCTATCCAAAATCATCGGAATTCCGAGATGCGCAAAGTTCACAGCTCCGGATTCCGCTCTTGGCAAGGCAAGCGTAAGGACGGCACCTTCTTTCCGGTTGAAATGGCCATCGACGAACTCGAATCGAAGGACGAGCGGCATTTCCTGATCATTGCACGGGACATTACCGAGAGAGCGTACCTAAAAAGCGAATTGGATAGGCGCGAGCGAGAATTCCGGGCACTCGTGGAAAATTCGCCGGATATCATCGCTCGCTTCGATCGAGCTCTGCGCTTTATTTATGTCAACCCGGCCATAGAACGCGTTCTGGGCCGACCGGCGTCGAGCTTTCCGGGCAAGACGTATCAAGACCTCGAATTACCTGACGATCTGGTGAGATGCCTACAGTCGCCGCTAAAAAACGTTTTCGCCAGCGGTAAGGAACAAATCGCCGAGTTCGTCCTGCCGTCCCCTGACGGCGAACAGCACTTTCAGTCCCGCCATGTACCTGAGCTCTCGCCCGATGGCACAGTGCACAGCGTGCTGTTGAACTGCCGAGACATCACGGTCCTCAAGAAAACAGAATTCATGCTGCGGGAACGGGAGCAAGAAATCCGCGACTCCCGGCGACTTTTGCAACGCCTGGCCGCTCACAGGGAAAATTTGAGGGAAGAAGAGAAAAAACGGATCGCTCGGGAAATCCATGACGAACTGGGCCAGATCCTGACGGCCATGAAGATGGATATTTCCTTCATACGAATGAACTTTCTTCAAAACCACTCCGAATTGGCAAAAAAGATCCAGGCCTTGGGCGTCCTGGTAAATAGAGCGGTTCAGGTCGTACGCAACATATCGACCGATTTGCGCCCCAGCGCACTCGACTTCGGCATTGCAGCCGCGTTGGAATGGCTGGTCAAAGAGTTTGAGACCCGCACCGGTATCCCATGTGTCTTAACCACAATGAGCGATATCGTCCTTGATGAACAACTGGCTATCGCGATATTCCGTATCGCCCAGGAATCGCTGAACAATGTGGCAAAGCATGCCAATGCCCGCCACGCTTCCGTACTCCTGGTTTCCCGGAATGATCATATTCGCGTCGAAATACAGGATGACGGCTGCGGCTTCGATGTGACGGCCGAGCACAAACCCAAGTCCTTTGGCCTTTTGGGAATACGGGAACGGGTGTCGGCATTGGGCGGCAAGTTCGACATCCATAGTACACCCGGGAAAGGCACCCGGCTTGCGATTCGGCTTCCTCCTAGAAGTTCTCCTTTTTGAAAATCGGAATGATTGATGATCAAGATCCTGGTAGCCGACGACCACCCTATCATTCGCCATGGAATAACTCATATTTTGTCTTCAACCGTCAATTTCTCGGTCGTGGATGAAGCCGCGGATGCGTCCGAAGTCTTGGACAAGTGCCGCTGTACCGATATCGACATTCTGGTTTTGGACTTGTCCATGCCGGGCACTCAAGGCGTCGACTTGATTAGACGCGTCCAGCAGATCAGACCATCGCTTCCCATACTGATCCTGACCATGCATACCTCGGAACAGATCGCCGCAGAAGCGATCAAAGCCGGCGCCGCGGGTTACATCACCAAGGACTGCGAACCGGGCATCTTGGTTGCCGGCATAAGAAGAGTAGCGAGCGGTCAACGCTTCATAGAGTCTTCGCTGGCGGAAAAAATCGTTTTCACTATGGTGCCGGACCAATTTCCTCACGCGGCACTTTCGCAGCGAGAGCGGCAGATTCTCCGTCTTTTCGCTTCGGGCAAGCGAGTTCAGGACATCGCCGACGCGTTATCCCTCAGCGAAAAAACCGTCAGCACCCACAAAACGCGCCTGATGCGGAAACTCAGCGTCAAAAATAACGCCGACCTGATCCGGTATGCCGTCGAGCATGACTTGATTTGATCTGATCATCTCGGAAAAACAACAGCAGACAGACAAAAGCTGGCTGGCCGCACCTAAGTACATTCCGCAAATACTTGCGGAATCTCGACTGTTTGGCTTGATTGGCGGGGTTGTCCTGCAGGTTGCCTATGCCGCAAGACTTCCCTGAATGTACTTAGAGCGTTTTCCATCCCGGTGTACGGATTCGTGCCAGGAGGGGAGAACGTAGGTCGGCAATCCCTTGCCGACGTATCGGCTCGGCGAAGGGCTTTGTCGGCAAGGGATTGCCGACCTACGTATCTGGCTGGCCGCATCCTAGATTTCTAGGATGGGCGAAAATTGCGCGAGGGCGCCGAAATTCCGAAAGTGGCGCTGCCCTCGACATGCAATCTCCTCCTCCGGCAAGCGTCAGGCTCACTCAGGCGGCCGGTCCAGCACCGTGATTGTCACGTCGTGGAGCCGCCAGTTGATCGACTTCGCATCCGCCACAGCGTGACGAATCTTCGCGGGCAAGTCCTCGGGCGAACCGCGCGGCGTCACGAACACTTCGCCGAAGAATACGTGCCCGACTTCGCGCAGCCTGACCGTGGCGCCGGCGACCCAGTCGAGCCTTTCGATGCATGCGCGCAACTCATCGGGGAGCGGTTCGGGACCCGAGCGATCGGTTTTCATCGGGCGGCGCTCCATGAGGTCGTGCACGGCCACGTACACGTTGACCACGCCGTCCTTGAGAATATCGGCGGAAACCAGCGCGGCTGCCACCGGATCGAGCCACCACAGACCGAGGCCGACACCGAGCACGCCGACGGCCGTCGCCGTCTCCGCCATCCAGTCGGCCTTCATCATCTTCGCGTCGGCGTAAAGGATTTTGTCATGGATTTGGGGTGCGAGCTTGAGTTTCGCGCGACCGAAAAAGACGCTCGGTATCGCCGTGTAAGCGATTGCCGCGAGCATAGGCCAGCCGGCCCAGAGCGTATGGCCGAAAAGCGTCATCCCGCCGATCGTCGTGCGTTCGACAGCGATCAGCTTGGTCACGGCTTCAACCAGCAAAAACCCGCCCAGACCGACGAGCGAGAGCGAGGCGGTGAGATAGCCGATCGAGACGACGCCATGGTAACCGTAAGGGAAATCCTCGTTCGCTCTGCGGCACGCGATGCGCGTGCAGACGAGAAAGGCGATCGCCGGCACCGATGAAAACGCGTCTTCAAAGAAGCTCGTCCGCATGGCTTGCGAGGTGCCCATGGTGAGACCGAGAAAGGTCGTGGACGAGGCGATATAGATCAATGTCCACGTTTCCAACCGCCGCGCCTTTTTTAGGTCGCGTTCCTTTTCGGGCGGCAGGTCAAAAGCATCGAGGGGCCTCATGGCTGCGCGTTCTCCTGCTGCGCCTGCTGAGCACGGCGTCGCAACATGGCTTTGTCCTGGGCGGCAAGGAATCGGTCCAGCGAAAAAAGCAGCGCGCTCTCGCCTGGCGTCACGGCGAGCACGTGTTTCTTCTCGGTTCCGTATCGATCCTCGATCTCAATGTAAGGCTGCGTAAGACCGAGCTTGGATTTGTAAGGCGTCTCGCTGTCGAGCCCCGCCGCCAGTACATCGATCTCTCGGCGATGCAGCGCTTCAATGAGTTCCGCTTCTGCGCCGCTCCGCCAGGTCACGGGGGCACCGAGGCCTTTCGCCCAAGCCTCGATCAGCTCGGGTTCGAGTCCCGTGACGCGGCCGCCCTCGAAGCGTACCCAGGGTGGGTTGTCCGCCACGCCGACACGCAATTCGCCACCGCGCACGCGGTTTAGCGCCCCGGCACTGTCGCGCGGAAGGGAATCGCAGCCGGCCAAGAAGAACACGGTGAGCGCCACCAGAACCAGAGTAGGCATCATCGTTGCGTTCGAGATAGGCCGAATTCGGTCGGTACAATATTAGACCGGCTTGAAGCGGTACGATTTCGTTTGCGGACCTACTAGCAACACCGGCCCTATCATCCGGCCCAATGAGTTGCGATATATCAAATTCCGGAGGGGCTTATGACAGGGGTGCAAGTCGACCGTACTCGACGAGGGCAACGTGTACTTCCTGCTCCGCCCCCGCGTGCAGGAGGAAGAGCCGGAGAAGATCGGTGATATGACGTTCCTCCAGGCGGAAAAACTCGGCGAGGATGTCCGACGAACTGATCAGCGCAAATCGACCGCGGATCATTCAATCCAAACAGTAGATTCATTAAGACGCTCGCCGTAAATGCGGGTTCGGCTGGGGATTGGTGGTCCTGAAGATTCGTCCCACGTCCCGCACCAGAATCCCGTTGATCGCCGTCGAACGGTTCTGTCCGGTCACGATATAGCGGTGGACGTTCATGCCGTTCGCGGTCCGTTCGTGCAAGCCCAGCTTCAGGAAACGCTTCTGCACTTTGTCCCAGGAGCTATCGGATGCATCGGGCTCTTTGGCGAAATCCTGAAATAAACCGGGGCTGACCAGCAACACGCCTTCCGGTACAACATGAATCCGGGTGCCCGGATTGTTGTAATCCAGCTTTTTGCTGGCAATTCCCGCAACCAGCCAGGATAGGAAGGCTTCGCCGAGATCATCGGGAGAAGCGAAAGACAAAGGTAACTTTACCTCATAGTTCTGATGATCGGCCGAATAGCCGGGTGAGTTGGTGCCGGCATTCATCTGGGCAGTCACGGATTCCGGGATATCCGGTGCTGGAGTGGATCGAGACTTGTCCGAAACCGTGCCTTCCGGTGTTTTATCCACCTGCACCGGCGCCTCGCATCGACGCGGGGAAACCGGCGTGACGGTACCCTGGAATTCGTCGGGCCAGCGATCCCGATTCGGCCAAAGCCGGGAAACCGGAATTCGAATCAGTGTCAGCTCATGCGCCCAACCATCGCCGTTGACCACGGCAAGCCAGATCGCGCGATCGTTGCAGGTCACCAGAACACTGTGTTCCTGCAAGACATCGAAGATACGGTCGTTCTGGGTCGGAATGCCGGTGTGTCCGGATTGCACGAGATGCAAACGTATGGCGTCGACGGTGCGCTTGCTGACCATCCAGAGATCGTCGCCGACTCGCCATCCGGCCGCGCCGTTTCGGTTGAGCGGCAGTTCCTTTTCGTCGATCAGAAACCGCAAGGCAGCGATCAGCTTCTCATGCAACGGAACGACGGAACCGGACGCTGCGCGCTGTCCCGGCTCCGCTCCCAGATTCCGCGCCACCGATTCGGAATCGGCCTTATTGACGATCTCGCCGATCGCTCCGGCCCCCGCCGTATCTCCGCCGATACAGGAAAGCCACGCCGAAAACGCCTCGCGGTCGCCGGCGAGCCAAGCCAAGCCGTCAGCGGGGATGATTCGATTCACCAATAGCAGCGAAGCTTTTTCATGTAATCGATACTGGCGCTTCGGCACGAATTCCGCGCGATACCACCGAGCACGGGGATCGTCCGTCAGACTGCCTGTCCAGGGGTCCCGCGGCCCGAAGTCTTTGCCGCGTTCGTCGAATACCGTAACGACTTGGTCGACGGCCGGTTTCGCCAGGTCGTGCAGCAAGGCCGCCGTAAAAACGGCATAGGTCCACAAATCGCGCTTGTGGTTTATGTCCTCCGGCACAGCGCCGGGCGGCAACAGGTAGGCTTGTCGCAGTTTCAGCGCGATCGTAGCGACCTCCAATCCATGATCGAGCATGCCGCCGGCATAGGCATGATGGTGAGCTTCCGAGGCGGGAAGCTGCTGTACGAATTCGGCAAATCGGTTGATGGCAGCGACGTAGTAGGCCTGGAAATGATGCCGAGTTACGCCCGCCAACTCCTCGATAAGGTTGACATGCTGCCGGCGACTGAACAGCAGCTCGTGGGGAGACAAGACAGGCAAAGCGCCGGCTGGCCGGCAATCAGTTGGTTCAGGCGACAGCGCAGCCGGGGCTGCTGGCGACCGGTGCATGAACCATCCAAAGATCGGAAGCTTCATGGTGAAAACTCCAAGGGCTACCATGCCGTTAGCAGGCATAGAGCCTCTCGCAAAAATACTCTTCAGATCAGATTTGTGCGACCTAAAACCATTTAACTATCCGATCTCTATCCGTGACTCATGAATTCAACGCTTCTGAATTCTTCGAACCCTCAAATTTCTCCGAACAAGCCCGGAAACATGATCTTGACCACGTTGCTCGGAGCGGTGGCCAAGGACTTTTTGCCGCCCCGTCAACTTTCGAGCATAACTCACCTCAACCCCGCCCTGCATTATTGCGTCGCAGAAGCGAGCGCTTGGCAATCAGCTGTTTGGTTGACAGAAAGCAAGAATCGGGCGCGGTGAAAGCTTAGATAGCTTTGATGCTCAGGAGCTACCCAGCGCAGTTCCAAGCCTGGCACGATTCCAAGTCGCTTTAAATCGGCCTCTGCAAGAGAAGGCGATGGCACTAACCGACCTCCTTCATCGAAACTGATCAGGAAACGGTCAAACAAGGCATCGAGGTTGGCGGTCAGCAGAAAGCCGTTGAACACATCCAAACGCTCGGCATCGGACTCGCATTCCGCCCAAGGTTTGGCGTGGCTGGCGCGCAAAACTTCAGGCACAGCTACTCCTGTTACCGCGCAGGCCCCTCCCCAATATTCCAACATCGCTTCGCGGAATTTCTGTTGGCCCACACGCTGGCGAACCATGCGTTCGATTTCCGTCCCGGCCAATCCCGGGGGCAAAGCCGACAACTCCTCATCCAATGCCTTCCGATAGCTGGTAGCGGCCTGAGTAGGCAATGCGCGTGACAAACTTGCCGCTCGGCGCAACAGCGCGGCGAGCGCAGCCTCATTGCCCACTACGAAGTCGCCCTTATCCCAAAGAGCTTGGGGGAAGCCACGCGATAACTCCGGTAACAGCGCATCGGAACCGGACGTGAAACGGACGCTGAAGCCGGCGTCCAGCACAGAAATGATGGCACGGGTGGGATGTCGCGCCGATGCCAGTGTGACGTCATGCTCGTCGGCTACCAGGGTGTGTTCGAAGCCGTTGTCGACGCCGACTTTTTCGATTAGGGCGCGTTGCAGCGGATTCACGGCCAATACATCAAGGCGGCTTACTCTGCCGCGGGATCATCATGGCGGTGATGGGGCAGTTGAACCGCGGGCATAATCAATCTTGGCAGGCGCATGCGCTCGCATTGCGAGGCGAGGTATTCGCGCCAATAGGGCCAGACATGATAGCTGGCATTTTTCAGCGCAAACTCATCGATGCAGTTCTGGGCGAGTTCGGTTTGCAGGCGATACTCGGCTACGAACTCGGCTTCGATGACCGCGAGAACCTTGGGGTCCTCGGCCTCTCGTAATGGCTCAATCCAACGCGTGCCTAGCACCATAAACACGCGCAGCAACCGCCCTTCTCCCTCCACCTCGACGAGGGTGGACTGCTTGACCGCATGCATCTGCTGTACCGTCAATGCCGCAAGGTCGGGAGCGTATTTCGGGTCGAAATCGTCGCTGCAATGGGCAAAAGCACCGCGCAGATAGACGTCCTCAATCTTCAGGCCATCGATAGCTTTTTGCAGGTCGGCGCTGATCATGCGGCGTTTTCGTAGTGTGCGGCGGGTTCGGGTTTCGAGCTGTGAACCACGCGCAGGCGGGGCGTTTTTCGCGGCGTCGCCAGGCTGGACTGATCCGGCTGCCAATCCACGGCTTGCCAGTCGGCCGAACGCGCGGCGACCGCAGGTATCTCCACGCCCGCATCACGCGCCAGCTTGGCGAATGCCTCGGGCACCTCAGACGCCAGCCGCAGCAACTTGTCCATGGCTTCGGATTGCATCACATCGTCGCCTTCGTATTTGGAAAACGCCACCGGCCCGCCGCCGAAAATCTGCGAGGCCTGCGCCTGGGTAATACCCAAGCGCTCCCGGATCGCACGCACCTCTGCACCAGGCAGCAGACCGTCCACCTGCTTTTTGAAGGCAATCATGGCGCGTTTGTTACGGCGGATGTGCTCGGCGCTACCCTGCTCCGATCCGCAAGCATCACACTCGGCAAAGTACAGAGGCAACGATGCGTGTTGTCCTTTGTATTCAACCTCGCTGAAGTCCATGCGCTCATGCAGTTGTCCTTCTTCGCATAGCGGGCAAAGTTGGGTTTGAGGGTTCATACTGGCTACCTCTCCTCGGGCGGGTGGCAAGAGATGATCAACATCATGTTGCCGGAGCGCCCAATCGCAAATTTCACATAATATTCAACATCCATGTGCTTGTTGGCGGTTTCTATCCATTGCCGAAAGAACAGTTGGTAACTGTCGCAAGCCGCCCAGGCGCCGCCCGGTTTGTTGGTACACCACTGGCTCCCTTTGAACTTTCCACCATTCAAAGCGATTTTCACCAGATCGACGACATCGGCGGGCTCCATATCGTATTTTTGGACATCACGCATGCACTTTTGCGTCCAAAGCTTAATTGCCGCCTCGCCTGTAGCCAGTATGGCCAGCACTTCCTCCCTTGTGTACAGCGGGCCGTCGGGGATGCGGCGGTCGGCCTGATCGTCCGACGGCGGCGTACCGGCATAAGCGCTCAGGTTTTTCCTAGTATTTACCATGATGGTAAGTATGTCTATAGGTTTCGCCACGGCTATCCGAAGGAGGTGACAAAGCCTTCATGACAATTCGCCCTTCTCCAATCGATCCCACGCCGCCAGCACCAGCCGCTGAGTGCGGTATTCGCCGAAGGCACGCATCTCGTTGTTCTTGAGCACGCGGAAGGTTTCGGAGGGGTAATCCTCGCCCATCACGTCGGCGGGGTCGAGGATGTAGCGCAGTTCGTCGCGGGTCAGGCCGTAGAGGCGGGCGTACCAGGCGTCCAGTTCGGCGCGGAGGTGAGCGCGGCGTTCGGGGTCGAAGGGGAACGGCTCGCCGTCGTAACCGAGATCGGCGGCCCAGGCTTGCAGATCGTGGGCGGTGTAGGTCAGTTCGAGGACGCGGGGGACGATGAAGGAGAGGTCGGTTTCGGTGTAGCGGTCGGGGGGGAGCACGGGTAGCTGCTTGAAGATAAAGTAGTTCATGTGCGTGCCGCCGGTTTTATGGCGAGCTACGAAGTCGAACGCCAAGGCGCAAAGATTACCCAGTAATGCAGCAAAAGCCGAGTTGTTTTCCCGTTCAGCAAAGAGCATGAGCGGCATTTGATTACCCACCCCAACCCTCGGCACCACCGACGCAATCACCGTGCGTTCGTCCGTCGCCCGGCAAATATCCCGCCAGCCCATCAGCCAGCCGCGTGACCAGTTCTTATCGCTCAGACGTTGTTCGACTTCCGCCTCGCTGACCCAGTAACGCGGGGTGACGGTGAAACTCGGATCATTTTTGTCGTCGAGCGTGACATCGCCGCTGTTTCCGTCGGAACCGTAGCTCGCCCAGCGGTGGTCGAACTGGTGGATCATCTTGGCCTCGTACAGTGGCAGCAGGCCGGGGCTGGGGGCATCGGCAAACAGGTGGCTATCGTTGGCCATGTCCAGCATACGCATGAAGGAAATTCCCCACGGATTGCCATTCGGCTTGCCCTCCTCGATCAGCACCGGTGTGGCGCGGTAGAGCTTCTTGGTGAGTTCGGCATCGCGTTCGCTGCGAAACACCGGGCAGGTGAGCGTATTGGGGTTGATGAGGCGGAATTCGTCCGGAGTGAGACGGAAGCGGCGGCGAGAATCCTTCAACTGATCGACTTGCGTGGCAAAGCAGACGAACTCCGCCTGCTCGGCAGCCCCTAGCGTAAGGAGGCAAAATTTGTAACTGCGATGCACGTCTTCGAACACTGCTTCACGATTTTCAATGTCGTACAGGCTCACCAAGCGTCCAGCTTGGGTGATATTGGCAAAATAAGCTTTGGTGCTGTCGTCTGTGGCGATGCCTGTTGGCACGATAAAACCTGCACGGCCCCGAGGCGCCGTTATCTGATTGATGGTTTCGGCAAACAAGGCATAGGTGTTCACATCCCCCACTCCGGTCAACGGATAGCGACCACCGTCTTCCCCCTTCACATGGGCGAACAGGCTGGCGGCTTCGGCGGTGCGGCGGGCGCCAATGAATTCGGCGTACAGGCGCTGTTCCGCCTCGCACTCGTGGGGCGGATGATCCATTTGCGGATAGAGATGGCGGGCCAGCATGCCCTCCGAGAGCCATTGGATGCGCTGGGCGCGCTCGGCCTTGTTTTTCGCCTCGGCCACGTGGCGGTGGCGGGTGGCGAAGAATTCCTCCTCTTGCAGCTTGATCCGTTCCCAGGGCGGATTGCCCAACACACAGTCAAAGCCCCCCGTCGCGAACACCTGCGGAAAGGCCAACGGCCAGTGCAGCACGCGGGCTTCGCGGCAAACGGCCTGCGCCGCGGCCAATTGCCGCCGGTGGCCGGCGTCGAGGGTATCGGTCAACAGGGCCAGATACAGCGTGGCGCTGGTAGGGATTTGAGTTTCCCGGTCGGCGGTTTTGGGCAGCAGGTAGGCGCCCAGCAGGAGGTCGGCGGCGTGGGCGAGACGGCTCTCCTTCGCCTGCTGCAAGAAATCGCGGTAGGCAGTTTCCTTGGCGGCGATGTCCTGCGTGCTGTTCTCCGGCAGGGCTTCGAGGATTTGCAAGGCGGCCAGGCTATCCGCGTCGTCGAAGCGCAGCCGGGTTTGCTTGCCTTTGAGGTCGCGTTCCAGTTGCTTGAGGCCGACGGCGTTGGCCTTGGCCAGCCGCTTGCACACGTCCTTGTCATCGCCCGAAAGCGGCTTGTAGGCGTCCTTGGCGATGCCCTGTTCCAGCGCTTTCAGATCGGTCAGGCCCAGCAGCGCATCGCCGCATTGCAAATGGTGGTCGAGGAAGGACAGCGGCCGGCCTTCCTCGTAGCCTTCCAGCCACAGGGCGGTGCGGGCCAGTTCCAGCGCCATCGGGTTGCGGTCCACCCCGAAGATGCAGCGTGCCACGACTTCGCGCAAGGCATGACGGTAGTCCTGAGGTGTAACTGCACCCTCCGGGCTTTGTAACTGGGCAAGCTTTTCCGCCAAGCGGCGGGCGGCGGCGAGCAAAAAGTGACCGCTGCCGCAGGCAGGGTCGATCACGCGGATACTCAGCAGTGCCCCGCTGGGATGGGCAGGATTGGAAGCCAGGCGTTGTTCGATCACTGGATCAAGGGCGGATTGGATCAATTCCTGCACCAGTGAGTCCGGCGTGTAGTAACTGCCCGTGTTCTTTCGATCGTTGCCAGCGGTATTTATGAGTTCAAACGTCTTTTGAAGTGCATCTGGTCTCGGATCAAACTCCAGCAGGCTTTCATAGACGCTGCCCAGTTCCTCCGGCCCCATGTTGCGGTAGTCCACCGGCGCCGGGGCGCCGTTGTGACTCGCCCAGCGCAGGTGTTTCAGGGCGGTCAGCAGGTGGTCATTGTCGAGACCGGCGGCGTCGAGATGGGGGCATTGACTCACGGCGAACAGCCCGCCCAAGGCCGGCAGCGCCAATCGCCGTTCGCCATCCGCCAAGCCGCGAAAGACGATGCGCACGGCCTGCCAGTGGTCGTCGAAGCGATTGCGGGCGCGTCGCTTGAGGCAGAGATCGCGCAACCGGGCCAGCGCATAGCCTTCGGCATAGGCGCGGCGGGCGGCAAGCGCCTCCTGGCTGTCGTCGTTGCCATGCAGCAAGCCCCGCTCTTCCACGCTGAACAAAAAGATCAGCCGATAGACGAGACGCAAGAGTTGCTGGAAATAGGCGTCCTTGCTGAGTTCGCCGGTGTGGAGAGCGGCGCGCAGCGCCTCATTGCCGGGATGCTGCAAAAAGCCTTCGCCCAAGGTACGCAGGGCTTCGGTGACAGCCGGGCTCAGGCCTTTGCGCACGCGGGCGCCTTCTTTCTGCCCGGCGACACGCCATTGTTCCCAAATGCAGGCGCCCTCGCCCCCTGCCCCTCTCGCAGTTGGGGAGGGGAGCGGTGCCCGGCTGACATGCAGCAGATGCCAGACGTTGGCGAATTCGGCGAAGCGCTGGCCGCCGAGCAGGTCTTGCAGGTCCACTTCCAGAAAGCTGGGGCGGGTGAGCGTGGCGGCGTCGCGCAACAGGCGCAGTTGCTTGCCGTTGCAGACCATGCCCCAGCAGTGTTCGGCGCTGGCGTTGAGCAACTCCTGCAGGGCCTGGAAGGCGGATTTCTTTCTCGGTGAATGGCGAGTAGCGAGTGGCGAATGGGAAGTCGGCGAGTGGCGAATGGCGAGTGGCGAATGGTCTTCCTTCTTACCATTCGCTACTCGCCATTCACCATTCGCCATCACGGCGAAGCGCGGGTCGGCCTCATCCAGCCCCAACGGGTGCGGGGCGACGACGATGGGCACCTGGCCCGCGAGCAGCGACACCGGGTAGCGGCGATCTGCCACGGCGATATCGGATACAGGCTGGATTTGGGTGTAGCCGAAGGCATCGCGCAGCAGTTCGCGCACAAAGTTCTGGGTGATAGCGGCCGTGTCCAGATCGGCCCGCTCCATCTGGACGGCGAAGTGCTTCCACTCGGCACAGGCGATCTGAAAGGCGCGGCCGTATTCATCCTTGAGCTTGAGCCCTTTCGGGATGGCGTAATCGGCCTCGGTCTGGTGCTGGGCGACGCCGAGCGCGGCTTTTTCCAACTGGTCGGGGAGGAACAGGCCGCCTTCGAGGGTGAGCGTCGGCAGGCTGAGGGCGCCGGCGGTCTTGCGGATGCGCTTCATGTTGGAGGGCGGTGGGTAAAGATCAGGGACTATCCCAGGGATTGAACAGTTCGACGGGGATCTGTTCAAAATCGCGGATGTTACGTGTGACCAGCGTCAGGTCATGTTCAAGGGCCGTCGCGGCGATCAGGCTGTCGATGGCCGGCAAGGGCCGGCCTGCCCGGGCGAGCACGCGCCCCCAGCGATCGGCAATCGCCGCGTCGATGGGTAAAACGCGGCCGAAGAAAAATGCAGGAAGCTCGGTTTCCAGCCAGTCGAGCAGAATTTGACGACGGAAGGCATCGGGACATGCCTCGATGCCCTTGCGTATTTCGCCCAGTGTCAACACGCTGAGGTATAACTGGCTGGCGGGTTTGGCGGCCAGCCAGTCGACCAGTCGCGGGTTGGGATTCTTGCGCCGCAGTTCGGAGAGCACATTGGTATCGATCAAATAGCTCAAAACGAGACCTCTCGCGTGAGGCTGCGGTCCCGCTCCAGAGCAAGATCTTCATCGCCCCAAAGGGGGGATTGACGCATGAACTCGACGAGGGATTTTTGTCGTTGGGCCAGTTGGTCGAATTGCTCGCGCGAGAGCACGACAGCAACGGATTTGCCGTGCGAGGTGATTTCCTGCGGGCTGTGCTGGGCTTCCCGGAGCAGCGCCGACATTTTGGCTTTGGCTTCATTGAGCGGCCAGGTATGCATGATAGCCTCCCGTGCATGACTAGAATGGTCACATTTATAGCGCATTCGACCACCACTCGCCATTCACAGCGCGTCCGGTAACAATACATAAACGCCCATCACATCCACCGGCAGGCAGGACTGGACGCTGTATTGGCCGATATCGCGGGCGGCTTCGCGCACGCGCTGGTGATCTTCCAGCAGGGCCTTGGCGCGCTGCTCGGCCAGCGCTTGGAGTTGCCGCGGGTGGCCGGCGAGAAAATCCAGCGCGGTACGGATTTCGCGCCGCAGGGTTTCCGCCGGCAGGTTGCCGCTGGGGGTGCATTCGAGCAGCCGGGCCACGCTGTCGTCGCTGAGCCATTGCGGCTGGCTACGGCCTCGCACGGCCAGCGCCACGGTTTCCTCGGCCATCATCTGGAAGGGTTCGCGGCGGCGCACGTAGCCGAGTTGGTGGCGCAGGCGCAGCAGGTACACCGTGGTGACCACGTCCACCGCCTCGGTCAGGGTGGCGGCACAGCGGGCGGCGACCGGGCGTTCGCCGGTCAGGCTGTCTTCCAGCAAATGTTCGGCCAGTATTGAGACCAGCGGATGGCTGCGGTGCAGTTCGTGAAAATCGATGAGCAGCGGCTTGGTAATGCCTTCGTCGGCCAGGCGCTGCTTCAGCGCTTCAGGCAGATGCTGGGGCAATAGCCGGAATTGCTGCCTGGGCGCCGGCTCCAGCGGGGCATTCAAGCGGGCGCAGGCGCTCTGCACAAAGCGCCGAACATCCGCTTGGGTGCCGAGGGCTTCTTGTTGCTTTTGCCATTCCGGCAACACTTCGTCAGGGCGAATGCGGCGCTGGGCAAACACCGTGCGATTGGCCTTGGCTTTTTCCAGCGCGTCCTTCCACTGGGCTTCCAGCGGCGCGAGGATCCGCTCGGGCTCGCCGAAGTCGAAACTCATCTGCTGCGGCCCCTGGCGTTGAGTTTCACTACGTTTCATCAGCGCGGCCTTGACTAAGGCCTGGTTGATGCGCACTTCGTCTTCGGGCAGCGGCACCAACACGCCAAGCTCTCGCTGGATAGCCTCGCCCTTGCGCAGAATCACGTTGAGCACGAAGCCATCCACCGGATTGTCCTGGCCCCAGAGCAGCGTGCAGCGTACTTCGCCGGCGCGCTGGCCGAAACGGTCGACACGGCCTTCGCGTTGTTCATGGCGGGTGGGATTCCAGGCGAGATCGTAATGGATGACGGCGGTGAACAGGTGTTGGAGATTGATCCCTTCGGAGAGGCAGTCGGTGGCGACCAGGATGCGCGATTCGTTTTCCTCCATCGCCTCGACCCGCTCGCGGCGTTCCTCCGGGGTATATTCGCCGGTCACGGCTTCCACGCCGGTTTTCGGGAAGGCTTTGCGCAAGTGCTCGGCCACATAGTGGGCGGTAGCGACGTAGCGGCAGAACACCACCGGCTGGTAGCCGTCTTCCAGCAGGGCTTCGAGATGCCGGATCAGCGCGGCGAGCTTGGGATCGCCCGCTTTGCCGGAGAGGCGCTGCGCCTCGGCAATCAGGGCTTGCAGGCGGCTGGCGTCCTGCAATTGGGCCGGGGGTTCGAGGTCGCTGCTACCGAGATCGTCCGCTTGGCCATCGTGCAGGCGCTCATCGGTGAGCAGTTCGTCGGTTTCCACACCGCCTTCCAGGCGGGTGGTCAGGGCTTTGACCGCAGCCGCCGGCGAGGAAGCGACACAGCGCAACAGGGCGAGCGTGGCGTACCAGATCAGGCGGGCGCTGCCGCCGCCGGACTGCTCGATGCTTTCGGCCAGCTCGCGGCAGTAGCTCTGTACATTATCGAAGAATGCCCCCCAGTCGCCGCTGAGCGGGTAGGTGACCTCGGTTTTCATGCGGCGTGGGAAGCCTCGGCCGTCGCCGGTTTCCGCTTGCCATTCGGCGATGTCCTTGCGGCGACGCTGCACGAAATGACGGGCGAGTTCCTGGCGCAGTGGATCGCCGGAGGATAGGCGGCCTTGCAGCGCGGCAAAGCGCGCATCGAGCAGCGATAACAGGTTGTAGAACGCGCTTTCGTCGCCGGAGTGCGGGGTGGCCGTCAGTAGCAGCAGGTGGCGGTGCGGATCTTGCGCCAGCCGTTGCAGTAATTCAAACCGCAATTGTTTGCCCTGCCCACTGGCGGCGCAGGTGTGGGCCTCATCGACGATGATGCATTCCGGCGCGATGGCGAGGAAATGTTCCCGGTGACGCTCGCTCTTGATGTAGTCCAGACTGACCACTACCACGGGGTAATGATCGAAGAGGCTGATGCCATGAGGCAGGTTGCGCTCGATGCGCGAAGCCGAACTGGCCGTCAACGCTACCGCATGCAGATTGAAGCGGGTTTCCAGCTCGCTTTGCCATTGCTCGACCAGATGCGGCGGGCAGAGCACGGCCAGACGGGCGATTTCGCCACGATCGATCAATTCGCGGGCGATCAGGCCGGCTTCTATGGTTTTGCCGATGCCCACGTCGTCGGCAATCAACAGACGCACAGTTGTCAGGCGCAAGGCCATCAACAACGGCACCAATTGGTAGCCGCGCGGCTCGACGGCGATATTGCCGAATGAGCGGAACGGCCCGCCGCCGGCGCGCAGTTTGAGGCGCAGGGCATCGCGGAGCAGCAAGGCGGCGGCGTGATTGCCGGCTTGATCGGGCTCCGGCCAGGGAAATGTGGCGGGCTCGACCGGTTGCAATTCCAGTTCGGGAATCAGGGCAACGATGTCGTCGTCGGCACCGCCCAAGGGACGCAGGCGCAGCCAGTCGCGACGCGATTCGCTTTGCACCACCCATTCGCGGCCCCGGGCGCGAACGAGATTACCGGGCATGAAGTCGTGTTCGAGAGTGGTCATTGTTGTTTTTCGTGCGGGCCGAACACGTCGGCATGGGTGGAAAATTGAGCGGGCCATTGGGCCGGATCGGAAAAGTCGAGCACTTGCCAGCCTTTATCGGTCAGCAGGCTCTGTAGCTCGGGCGATATTGGTTCAAGAAAAACCAGTGCTCGGGTAGCTTTGTACTGGCCGGCGGCAGTGGCGGCGCCCTGATTGACGGTAACCTGGGTCGCGTCCGGCGGGTTCAAGCCGCCATCCGCAAGTGCCTGCAGCCACTGGTCGAGTCGGCCATTGTCTCCAATTCGGGCCGTGGCGGCCGGTTCGGCGCTTTGCGCCGGCTTGGGCGGTTGCACCTCGGCATTGGCAAGCGCCACCAACAGCTTGAGCGCATCGGTATCGCGGCGGTTGATGTGCTCGTGGTCCGGCTGGTTGAAATAAGAGAGCAGACACTGATAGCACCCGGCCTCGCAGATGCGGTTGCCCAGGGTGTCGGTCTGCTCCAAGCTCGATAACTCGTCCAGCTGCCACAGCCCTTGCGGCGCTCTGTGGTGCATGAGCTGCAAGGCATTGCTAGCGACTTGCGCCAGGCTGGCGGGCTCGCTGGCCAGCCGGGTGAGAACACCTGCGCCACCCTCCGCCGCTTCATAGAACAAAAGTGCCTGACGCTGGTCGGCCTTGGGCAACGGTTCCGCCACCAGTTCTGATTCCTCGATCTGAAACGTCATCTCGATGCCGCGCTTGAGCGCCGCCTGCAAGGTGGCCATGGTCTCAATTGGTAATGGATGCAGCGGCGCCAGGATCAGCAGGTTACGGTGGTCCTCGACGAATGGGACGATGCGCTGATTAGGCACCTTGTCGAGCAGGGCTTCATCGTTACCGCCCTCGTCACTGTCGTCGGGGGCATCCTGCTTGCTCCATGTGCCGGTGATCGGATTGATGTAAAAACCGAGTTGTTCCTTGTCCTTGCGGCGGCGCCAGCCGCGATTGATCCGCCACAGGCGTGCAGCCGGCGCATAAGTCAGCTCGGCTAATATCTCGTCACCGCTTGTGACGATTGCCTTGCGCTTTTGGACGACCCCATCCGGCCCCGGTAGGAAACGATAGGTGGTCTGGAGCTCGAAGCCTTGGCGCTGGCGCTCTTCGTCGTTGATGGAAATACGTTCGACGGGCACGGTTTCGACGGTCTCGATGCGGTAAAGCTCGCGTACCCAGTCGTGCTCGGTCAGCAGAGCATCACAGTTTTCACAGGTGTTGACCACGGGGTGAGCGCCGCCAGGTTCGCCCAGATGGCCGTAGCCACATTGGCTGCAAATCAATGATGAGATGGTGGCCAACTGGCTGTTGCCGGAGATGTGGTCGGCCGACCCCACGTTGAGCTTGGCTCGTACCACGCGGTACGTCCGACCCTGGTGGTAGATGAGGCTGCGCGGGCCAAACTCGGAAAGCGCCAAAAAACGCGGGCGACTGACCATGCTGCCTTCGTCATCCTGGCCCGTACCACCCTTGCTGCCAGTGGCGGGAATCCAGGCCATCAGCGGCAGGCGGGGGAAATTGTACCCAGGCAGGAATCCTTGGCTGGCCAGGTAGCGATAGGTGTAAAAATCAGAATTCTGGGTATTACCGCTCTTGAGCAACACGGCGTATTGACGTGCTGCGTCACTATAACGACGTTGGGCGTTTTGCCTCTCGCTGTGAGAAGCCGTGTGACTCTTGACGATCTGATCGGCCATGCTCATTTGCGTGCGGGTGGCATCGAATAACACACGCCAACGTTCCAGGGCTTTGGAGAAACGTTGCGGTGCTTGTTCGATCACCTGCCGAACATAGGCCGGCGAGAACCAGTCGCTGCCATCGAGTTCATTTCGAAGCTGATCGATAACGCGGGCCGCAGCTTCTTGCGCCCGCTCCTGCACCGCTGGGTCATTGAGGCAGTCGTAGTAATGCTTGATCAGCGGCTTGTCCGGCTGATCGAGGTCGAGCATGGGCGCGATGCTGGAATCCAGTTCGACTTGCGCGCATGCCAGCCAGACCGCGTGAAGATGACTTTCAACCAGATCGCGGTTGACCAAATCCAGTGTAGGCGCCCGTACTACACCATGCACCATCTCGTCGGCATGGTGGAAGAACCATTGATCGTGCGGACTCAACGAGGCACAGTAGGTAATGACCAGGGCTTGCTGGCCGGAACGCCCGGCCCGGCCGCTGCGTTGTGCATAATTGGCCGGTGTGGGCGGCACATTGCGAAGATAGACCGTGTTGAGCGCGGAAATGTCGACGCCCAGTTCCATGGTGGGCGAGCAGAACATGACGGGAAGCCGTTCCAGCGGGGCTTCGTGCGCCGGATTACTGGCCCAGTCCTGGCGATCCTTTTCGGTGTAGCGGAAACGCTGCTCCAGCCATTGGCGGCGGGACGCATCGACCTGCGCGGTGTGCTCCTGCGCTTCGAAATCAAACAGAGGGTGGCCGGGCCGGCGCAGCAAATCAGCGACATTCAGGTAGAGTTCGCGAAAGAATAAATTGACGCGGCTGTCTTCGACCGGCATCTCATCGGCGGTCAGGCGCCAGTCCAGCGCCGCCGCATTCAGACGCCAACCGACCAATTGTTGCTCGATCGGGTGTTTTTGCACATAGCCATATAGGTTGGCAGCCTGAAGCAAGGCTTCAACCAGTTCAGTCCACTCCGGATCTTTCCATAGCGGAATCTGGCCGGCGAAGGCGGTTTGTTTCCAAAAGCCGGCCGATTTTATTCGGCGCAACAGGCGCGAGCGTGGCCCTCCGGTAACGAGGTCGGTCCGTGGCTTACCCCTGTACTCCGGGCGTTTACCGAGAATCAGATACTTCGCGGTTTCCAGTTGTTCGTCCGGCGCAAAAGCCCAACGGTCGTTCAGGTAGGAATAGGCGCTGGTGCGGGCCTTATCCTGCTCGACGGCATCCAGATAGCGGCTTTCCAGACAGAGACTGCCGCGCATGGCATCGAAGATGAGTTGACACAAAGCCGCACGATGGCCAGCACTCAGCTTGGCGAGCGTGGCGCTCTTGGTGAATGCCGAATCGTCGGCGCAAAACTCGTCCAGGCTACGGTAGCGAATGGCGAGCAGGCCGAGTTGATCGAGATTCGGGTTGTTGAATCGCCAACCGCGGCGGAGATCGCGCAGCAGCCGATAGCCGATGATGAAGCGCAGCGTCCGTTGTGCTTCCTGCCGCGCTAGACCCATGAGCTTTGGCGTGCGCAGGTACTCGACGAGGGTCGCTTCATCGAGTTGGTCAAAGCCCAGCGCCTTGAAGACCGCATCCGCCAGTTGCTCCTCATTCAACTCGCCGTTGCTGACCTGTAAAGCGCCGATCAGTCCGGAGCGCAAAGTCAGCAGGAAAACGAAGTCATTGAAGTGCCCGGCTTGCAGGGCAGCATCCTGGCGGTTGTCGGTAAAGCCGAGCAACTTGCGTGGATCGGGTTGTCCCGGGAGTGCGGACTCGGTCTCGGTCTCGGTAAAGAGCTGACGTAGTGCGCTGAGTGTGAGGATGGTGGTTGCAGACGAGCGGCCTTCACCCGAGAGGCTGGATAGGCGGTTGATGTCTTTGCCGTGGGCTTCGTGAACTTGACCGCAGCTCAGGCAGAAGCGGAATTTGCCGGGGATGTACCAGTACTGTTCGCCGCCGCCTTCGCTGCCTTGCGTATCGACCGTTACCCGATATGGCACGGCTTTCTTGTAATTCTGTTTGACTTTGGGTTCGGCTCGACTGAGATCCAGCCAGGTTTCCGGCAAGTCCTCCAATTGCCCCCGGTACTGTTGGCTTGCCCGAACGGGACATAGGAATCCATACGCCATGTCGTCCCGGTCCTCCGAGGCGATGTCGTCGATCTCTCGCGGCCGATAGCGGGCAGGGTCTTGCCTTGACCTCCAGACAGGGTGGTATTCCTGACCGCAGTCACGGCAGAAATGCACAGGGTACAGCTGAACGCCTTCGTCTTGGCGGCCCGGCGCAAAGCGTTGGGCATCCAGCGTAATGTGGCGCTTGCCTTGCGCTTCGAGCGTGGCGAGCACTTTACCGGGGCCGCTGATGAACTGATGGAGCTTGAAGGCAAAAGGTGGCCGGCCTTGCGGGGTCTGGACCTCGTGTGCGGCAATCAGAAAACGCTGTAAACCATTACGCGCTTCTTCAACGGTGCTTCCGCAGTCCTGGGCCAGTTTCTGGCTGGCTGCTTGCAGCGTCATGGGCTTGGCGCGGCGCGGTGGCTCATCGTCCGGGAGTTCAATGCCCAGATTGAGTTCTACCCAAATTGCCAGGGGATCGGATCGAAACGCGTCAAAATCACCCCACTCAAAAACCTGCCGAGTCACTGCCGAATAGAGTTGCGCCTGTATGGAAGACACGTCCTTGAGAGGGTCCGTTACCCGCTCTAATGTCTCTCCGATGATATCCTGCTCGGTAATGCTGACACCGAAGAGCTTGCTGGCCACCTCTGCTACGGTTTTGTTGCGGTCGGCGTGACTACCTGCGTTCGACATGGTTGCCGAGGTGCCGATACAGACCAAGGCATCGGCTTGCAAACGCTCTCGCAGGCGACGAACCAACAATGCGACATCCGCCCCCTGCCGACCGCGGTATGTATGCAACTCATCGAGGATCAGGAACTCCAGGCCATGACAATGTTCGACCACGCGTCGGTCATCCTCGTCGAAACGCGTCAGGATGAGCTCCAGCATCATGAAATTGGTCAGAAGAATGTCCGGCGGGTTATCGGCAATGGCGGTGCGTTCGGTCTGTGTCTCCTGTCCAGTGTAACGGGCTACCGAGAACGGCCGCTGTCCATCCGGGTAATCATGCAAAAACTTATCGAGTTCTTCGAGCTGACTATTTGCCAGCGCGTTCATCGGATAGATGACGATGGCACGGGTGCGCGGTGTCTTGTCCTGCTCCTTAGCCTTAAGTATCCGATCAATCACCGGGATGAAAAACGAAAGCGACTTGCCCGAACCGGTGCCGGTTGTGACGACATAGCTTTGCCGATTTTGGCCCTTGGCAATTGCTTGCATCTGGTGGGCGTAAAGCTGTAACGGCAGGACTTGTCCTTCAGTCTTCCCGATTTGAAATATCTCTGCACAGACCTTATGGAGAAGTCCTTCTGCAGCGAGTTGCTGGACAGTCCCTTTGCGCTGATAGTTCGGGTTGATCTGGATGAGTGGCTCCGGCCAATAACGGCCTTCTGCATATTGCCGCTCGACTTCATCGCGGATATCGGTGACTTCGATTCGAACAAAACTGCGAGAGAAGGTGCGATACCCTTCGATCAAGGTATCGCGAAAGTTAAATACGTTTAACATTCTGATTTTTCATCACACTGGAGACGTTGTCCGGGTGTCCTCACCGCTGGTTTCTGCGTTCGACCTAATGCACCGAACACTTCTGTTGGGGTGGCATCCACCGTTGTCCATTTGAATACTTCACGGGGTCGTTGTACCCAGGAATTGTTCGATTGCTACCGCCCGTCCCGGAAACGCATGCAGCACTTTCTTGTCTGCCGTTACCAACGAGATTCGCAGATAGCGGGCGAGCCACACAAACTCGCAATCGTATGCGCTGCAGCCACTTTCTATTGCAAGATCGAACACTGCAGGTCCGTCGATGGCTGCTTCGGGTACCGTAATGACTTCTTGCGCTCGAGCCAAAAAACTATCGGCATCACTCCGGGCGATATTATCGCGACGAACTGCGCCGAGGAGAACATTGCGGAATTCGGAATGGATAAGTTGGGGTGCGAACCAATCGGGATCCTTGATCAGAACTGCCTCGGCCTTAGCCGTATGAGGGGTTGGCAACAGCAAGTAAGCAAGCAGATTGGTATCGACCAAAATCATGGCCGGCCGGCCTCCTTCCAGCTATCCACATCGGTTTCACTAATATTCGGGGGGTAACGGTCACGTACCGCCCGAATGCGCTGCAGCAGTTCGGTTTTGTCGTGGGACGGCTGTTGAACATGCCGTTCGAGAGCGAAAAGAATTTCTTTCGTAAGACTTCGATGATGCTGTCGAGCGATATCCACTAACCGCTGATATAACGTGTCGGGGATGTTCTTGAGAGTGATGCCAGGCATGGCTGCCTCCTGGTGGTGATATGCCACCATTATACCACCACTCCCGACTTAATAAGACGACGTGGATTTCAGGTTTACTGTCAGCAGAGAGGTAGCTGCCAGGAATCGCCCAAACCTTCGAAGATGACTGTAAGTCGGCCCAGTGGGAACGACGCTGCGATATGACGACACTTAATCTGTCGCTAATGTGTGGCTTCCAAGGATCTCTGCTGGGGTTGTAAGCCGGAATCCTCGATTCTTCCGGGGCATCAAACTTTCCAGTTTACGACGCGTTAGATGGCCGGATTGCTGCCTAGTCAGCCCTGATTCGGCCGGAATTGGCGGCAAAGACTTTTCACTTTTGGCATCAATTACGGAAAGTTCTGCTGAATAAATAAGCAGAAATGATCGTGCGAAGCGCTATCGGGAAGAGTTTGATCAGGAATCGATCTTGCAGGTGAATTCATCAGCCTGTATATCCTTTCCTAAGTCCGCAACGGGCCGCCATGAGTAACGACATCACTGCCGAAGACTCGCTCTGGCTCCGATGGGAGAAGGAGGCCCGGTACTACGAAGTCCACCTCCAGAAGGACCCGTGGGACGAGTGGGTGCTGCCCCGGATCCGGGGCCGTCGCGGACCGACGACTGGCCAGGTGAATATCCTTGAATAGCCGCATGAACGTCCCGTTATCGCTCGTATTCCGTGGCGTGATCCCTTTTTGAACACATCAGCGAATGAATCGACTCGATCAATCCGCAATAGCATCGCCGTCGGGCGCCCGCATCCCGGCGGCCATCTGGGCTCTCGGTTTCGTCAGCCTGCTCATGGACATCTCGTCCGAGCTCATCCATAGCCTGCTGCCGGTCTTTCTCATTACTTCCCTAGGCGCAAGCGCGTTTGTGGTAGGGCTGATCGAGGGGGCGGCGGAAGCCACCGCGCTGATCGTCAAGGTCTTTTCCGGCGCCCTGTCGGACTACTGGGGCAAACGCAAGCCCCTGGCCGTCCTCGGCTACGGTCTGGGCGCGGTATCCAAGCCTCTGTTCGCGCTGGCGACGAGCTCCGGTCTAGTGCTCGCCGCGCGGCTGATGGACCGGGTCGGCAAAGGCATCCGCGGGGCGCCCCGCGATGCGCTGGTGGCGGACATCGCGCCGCCCGAGGTGCGCGGCGCGGCCTTCGGCCTGCGCCAGTCGCTCGACACGGTGGGCGCCTTCCTCGGCCCGCTCCTCGCCATGGGGCTGATGCTTGTCTGGGCGAACGACTTCCGCGCCGTGTTCTGGGTGGCCATCATTCCTGGGTTTCTCGCCGTCACGCTGCTGTTCTTCGGCGTACAGGAGCCGAAAAGGGACAAGTCGGAACACCGTGCCATCAATCCGATCCGGCGGGAAAACCTGCGCCGGCTGTCTGCAGCGTACTGGTGGGTGGTCGGGATCGGGGCCGTGTTTACCCTGGCGCGATTCTCCGAAGCCTTCCTCATCCTGCGTGCCCAACAGGGCGGGCTGCCGATTGCCTTCGCCCCACTGGTGCTGATCGGGATGAATGTCGTCTATGCGCTGTCGGCCTATCCCTTCGGCAAGCTCTCGGACGGCATGAGCCACGCTAAATTGCTTGCGCTGGGTTTGGTCGTCCTGGTCGGTGCCGACGTCGCGCTGGCTTACAGCGACCACTGGACCTGGGTCTGGCTCGGCATCTCCCTGTGGGGCTTGCACATGGGCATCACCCAGGGGCTGCTGGCGACGATGGTGGCCGATACCGCGCCAGCGGATTTGAGAGGCACGGCCTATGGCTTCTTCAACCTCATGAGCGGACTCGCCATGCTCCTGGCCAGCGCGTTAGCCGGACTGCTGTGGGACCAGTTCGGCGCCGCTTTCACCTTCGTTGCCGGGGCGATATTCAGCGCGGCTGCGCTGGTTGTCATCCTGCTCCGAAGCGGTGTTCGGGCACGCCGAGCGTGATCGTCCAAGTGTTCATGGCTTGCGATCGAAATTTCCGGACACATCGAGACCTAGATGCCGAATCCCGTACCGCGGTTTTGAGCGTCGCATGCACCAGGATCGGTTGAGCGGCCGATGGCGGGAGGAGCATCAATACCCACAACGCGATGATGAACAAACGCGGGCTAGAACCTAAATCGGTAGGTCGCCAAAACGTTGAGTCCGGGAGCGAAAATGCCGGATCCGTGCGACTTGTATTTCTTGTCGGTCAGGTTTTCCAGTTCCAGCAACAGCTCGTGTTGGGGATGCGGCGTATAACCCGCCTTGAGGTTGAACACAGTGTATCCCGGCGTTCCTCCGGCACCGATGCGCGGGTCTTCGATGTCTCCCTTAGCGAGTTGGTCCTGATTGTCGGCCCACCAGACCGAACCCTCGATCCACAGGCGATCCATGGGGTAGTAGACCAGACGGGCCGCACCGTTGAGCGGGGGAATCCGTCGCAGCGGGGCCTTCGTTTTCGCGTCACGTCCCTCGGTCCAGGTCAGGGTTGCGCCGACCAGCCATTGAGCATTCAAGGGATATTCGGCACTGGCCTCCACGCCCTGGATTTCGGCGTCATTGATGTTTTGGCGCTGCTGGATCGGCGCGCCGTCGGCCCGCCGGCCTACGGTAACCCGATCGATAAATCCTTCATAGTCACTATGGAAGTAAAATATCTCGGCACTTAGGACCTCATCGCGATATTTGAGGCCGATTTCTTTGGAGAAGGATTCTTCCGGTTTCAGCGAGGTATTGGGTATCTCGCTGAAGAAGTCCACCCGGCCGAAAAAGTCCTCCATGTTGGGTGCGCGAAAGCCGAACGCCAGCCCGCCCACCAGGTTGAGAGCGGGCGTGAGCCGGTAACCCAGGTTGATATTGCCGGCTACGGCATCCGTCTCGAAGCGGAGGCTCTGATCGGTCACCTCGCCGCGGGCTTCGTATCGGTTGTAGCGCACGCCGAATACGCCTTCAAGCGAATCCAGGAGGTGCGCCTCGTCCTGAAGATATAAAGCCCAGTGTTCGTAAGTCGCGCCATCCGGCGTGCCGGGCGTCAGTTTGCGTTCGGACTCCGTCACCCGGTTTCGCTCGACTTTCCGGGTCTGATAATCATCATGGTAGTAGTCGGCCCCGTAGGTCAGGTCATGGTCGCCGAAGATCCGATTCTTCAGCTGCAGGGAGAGTCCGACAGTGTCGACATCCGTGAGTTCCAGCGTTTCGATGGCAGGGTTGCGCCTCGTGATCACTTGTTCCCCTTCGCGCTGGTTGTTGTAGGAGGCATTGATACGTACGCCGTCGAAAACCCCAAGCTGACGCGCCCGGTATTCCAGGTACCCGAAGCGGCGTTCCTGCGGCTCGTAATCGAATTTCAGCTTGTCGCCCAGGGTCACTTCGCTGGTCTTGGGGACGTTGAACTGGCGGGTATACTGGCCGGCGAAGATCAGCTCCTGATTTTCGTCCAGTCGGTAGTTCAGTTTCAGGTCCGCGTCGCTTTCGTCGTACCCGCTGGGAACTTGTCGGCCAAGATTTCCGCCTCCGTCGAGGTCGTCATACAGCTTGCCGGTTGCCCCGGCGATCAAGCCGAGCTGGTTCCAGTTGCCCTCCACCTCGCCACGGAACACGCCGGCGTCGGCGGCACTTTCGTAATGGGCGGAGAGCAGGCCGTTATAGCCGAGCGGTTTGGAAAAGTCGGAGCGTTTGCGCGTGATGATGTTGATGGCCCCACCCAGCGCGTCGGTGCCGTAGAGTACCGAGGAAGGCCCCCGCACGGTCTCGATGCGTTCGATGATGTTCGGATCGATCGTATTGAGATACTGGTGCGGACCGAACCGATAGAAGGAGTTGTTCAGCCGGACGCCGTCGACCAGGATCAGCACCTGTTTGCCGGTCAGGCCGCGGATGAACGGCGAACCGCCGCCCTGGTTGGTCTTCTGGATGTATACCCCCGGCGTGAATCGGAACAGATCGGGGGTCATGGATTGCAGCGAATGGTCGATGAATTCCGGAGTTATGCTCGCTATGGCCTGTGGGACCAGGAAGGAATCCCGTTCGCTTTGAGTCGCGGTGACTACGATGGCAGGAATCGTCGGCGGTTGATCTGCGAGTGCATAACCGCACACGAGGATGGCCAGCGCCAAACCAGAACGCACAAAGTTCATCGCATTTTTCTACTTGTTGGTTCCCGGAACAGTGATACCGTAAGGTATCTGTCTGTTCGTATCGTCTTGGCTTCAGTACACGCACGTCCTGCCAATGCACTCACCGGAACGCAGACTGTCGTCCTTCCAGCGGCGCGCACGACATCAGCCGCCTAGAGCGTTTTCCGAATCGGTGAAGGGATTCGGATATGTAGGTCGGCAATCCCTTGCCGACGTATCGGCTCGGCGAAGGGCTTTGTCGGCAAGGGATTGCCGACCTACGTTCTCCCCTCCTGGCACGAATCCGTACACCGGGATGGAAAACGCTCTAAGTACATTCCATACACTTTTGCGGAATCTCGACAAATTAGTTCGATTGGCGGATTTCTCCTGCAGTGGTGCGTATGCCGCAAGACTTCCCTGAATGTACTTAGAGGTGAACGGATCTCCCCAGCATCGATCCGGTCGAAAATGCCAACGCGGCGTTTGTCCAGCGCATCCATGCCGCTACTCGTGCGGGCAAAATGTCCTTAGATTCGGCACCTGTGGAACTTACCGGCTTAGCGTGTCAACGTGCTTACAACTCGGTTACAAATTCGTGTTAATTGCATTCTCAGGACGAGGGAACATGCGCGCAGAATGAAAAGGAGCGCCGCGGCTTCATTTCCGGGATAGGGATAGGAATCGGTTCCGACGAAGCAGGACAGGGATTCACAAGGCGGATACGGGGCGGTCGATTGCGCCCGTTGCGGGCATCAGAACAGGAACTTCGGTTGGGATCTGGTTCACGGGCAAGAATGCCGACCCTGCGCGAGGGTCGGCTTGTGTGGCTGACGTTGTTAGTCGGTCCGTGAGACCAGCAATACTTCCCGAATGCCGGGTTCGCGCGGCTGGCGGCTCAGAGGCCGAATAGGCTGGCTGCCCTTGATCGCCTTCCAAAGAATCTCGTTGTATTCGCGCATGTCTGCGGCGTCCACTTCGGCCAGATCGAGTTTCATCGAACGCTCCGCGAGCTGGCGCTTTTCCCCTTGCAGGGAAGCCAAGGCGGGGTTCATTTCAAAGAGATCCTGGGCCGGTACGACATGCTCGTAAGGCGTGAAATCGGGCTTGGTCGTGAAACTGCGATCCATGGTGTTGGCGGCCGCGTCGAACTGGCTCATGGGCTTGAGACCCAGCAATACCTCGGCGGTATGGATCATGGATACGGTGCTGTAGTGAGTGCTGTCGACGGCTTGGCGCTTGACGTAGGGGCTGATGAGCAAGGCCGGCGTGCGGTGGGTATCGACATGGTCGAAACCGTCCTGGGTATCGTCCTCGATGACCATGATCAACGTGTTGGGCCAGAATCGGGAATGGGAGATGGCGTCGACGATGCGTCCCAGGGCCAGATCGTTGTCCGCCATCATGGCCTGGGGCGTGGGATAACCCGGGCTGGTGCCGGCGAGATGATCGTTGGGCAGGCTGATGATGGACAGGTTGGGGAAGCCGCCGTTCTTCTTATGGGTCTCGAACTCCTCGAGCCACACCTCGGCCCGCTTGATGTCCATATGCTTCAGGTCGTAGGTGCGGTACATCGGCGAAAAGTGGTCCACCAGGGCGGGCATGCGGGTGGTGGCGGGCTCGTAACTGCCGTCGGGGTATGTCTTGCCGTTGATCACGTACTCGCCGTAGGAGCGGTAGCTGATGCCGGCCGCCCGGGCGGCGTCCCACAGGTAGCCGCCGGGCACATTGGTGATGGCGATCAGTGCCCGGTTGATCAGGGTGCCGCGGCTGGAGTAGTCGCTCGGCCAGACCTTCATCGTATAGTCCGTAGCGTTTCCTCCCATGGAGCGTTCGTGGCCGTCCTTGCTGATCTCCGCATCGCAGTAGGTGTTGTCCAGAAGCACGAATTCGCGGGCCAGACGGCGATGGTTGGGGGCACTCCGATCATCGAACATGAGCAGGCTGGGGTCTCCATTGCCCTTCGGAAGATCGCCGAAGATCTGGTCATAGGCGCGGTTTTCCTTGAGGATATAAACCACGTGTTGGATGGGTAGCTGCTTGAGGATACCGGAGTGGGCATGGGCTTCCCCGAGTTCGCCGCCCGCCGTTACGGCCTTGCCGCGGGCCACCATGTTGTTCTCGTTGACCTGGCGGGTGTAGCGTTCCAGCGTGCCCCGGTCAGGGACGTCGATCACCGATAGCGAGCCGATCATCTGGTCGCCGATATAGGTCTGAGGATAGGCGTTCTGGCCCAAGCCCACGTCCTTGGAGTTGGCGACGTAGAGCTTGTCGCCGGCCGGGCTGATGCTGAGCGCCGTCGGGTACCAGCCGGTGGGGATGCGGCCCCTTACCCGATAGCGTTTTTCCGGATCCTTTTTCTGATCTTCCAGATCGACCACCACCACGGCGTTCTCGCCGGCATTCAACACGTAGAGGGTCTCGCCGCCGGGGGAAACGGCCAGGGCATTGGGTGTGCTGCCCGACGGGGCGTTCTTGTAGGGCTGCACGTCGATGTCGAACAGCCAGGCATCCGTGGCGGTGTCGATCACGGAAACGTTGTCGCTGTTGGCGTTGGCCACGTACAGCCGGTCGCCGGAGGGGCTGAAGACCATGGCGTTAGGGTGCTGGCCCACCGCGATGCGTTTGGTCACGGCAGCGGAATCCGGGTTATTCACATCCACAACGGCGACGTTGCCTTCCTTCCAGTTGGACACATAGAGCTTCTTGCCGTCGGCCCCGAGCAGTACACCGTAGGGAAACATGCTGGCGTTGTAGGGGTCGGCGCTTTTACCCATCGGGATGCGGTGGGTGACAGTGCCGGCGATGGGGTCTAAAACCGCCACGTCCCCGCCTTGGTGGTTGGCCGCGAACAGCCGGCTCTCGTCGGCCGACAGGGCAATGCCGGTGATGAAGCCGCCCTTGCGGCGGGAATCCACCTGGATTTGCCCGGTTTCGGCGATGCCGCTCTCCGTCACCTCATAGACGCGCACCAGGTTGGTATGGCCGCCCGAGGCATAGATACGCCTGCCGTCCTTGCTGTAGGCCAGTCCGATGAACAGGCCTTCCGGCGCGTCGTAGGGAAGGTTATCGCGAATGGCGAGATTTGCCCGGTCGATGCGCATGAGGGAGTGCTGGCCGTAACCGTTGTTGCTGATCAGCAGGTCGTTGCCGTCCGGACTGAGGATCATGCCCAGGGGCACGTGGCCGACCCGGATCTTCTCCCCGGCGGGGGTAACCTGCCAGTTATTGGGGGTGATGCCCGTCAGACCGTCGGGGCTGGGGCCGGCGGGGCGGGTCAACAGGTCGGGGGACGCCGCGCGAGCGGTATTGCCGAAACCGAGAAGGCCGACGGACAGGATGCCGCTCACTAGGCCGGCGATGATCTTTATTCTGGGTTGCATGTGAATTTCCAATAACGTTGTGGTGGGTACGGGGGAAGTTATTAATCACGCGGCTTGTCGCCGCGCCGGGGCATCCCTGCCCCGGATTAACCCGGCCTATATTTATAGGCCGGGTTAATATCTCCCCCCGACGAACATTGACTCTTGGGCGCGGGTCACCGTCCGGAGAAAAACCGGAACGATGACAGGGGCCTGCCCCTGTCATCGCTGCGTACCGGATGCGCGGCCAACGGCTAATGATTTGAAGCGACTGGAAGGGCCTCACAGTGCCGGGTCGCTGCCGTGAAATGATCCTTTAGCAGCGCCGCGCGATTTTCGCGCAAATCCGCGCCGTCGCGGTCTGCCGGGTAAGGCGCGTTTTCGCCTTTCAAACCCTTCCAGAGCGCGCGGTTGAAGGCGTCGACGTCGAGACGGTCCTCCACCGAGAAGTCCTGCTGACTCATGGCGGCCATCCAATAGGTCGCATCCCGTTTGGGCATGCCCGAGCAGTTGGGCGCCGAGGCGATCAGGGCGGCATCGCGTGGCGGCAATTCGAGCTGGGTGCTGTAAAGAATTTCCGGGACCACGGCCTGGTAGCTCCAGGATTCCTGTTTTTTGTCGAAAAGATCCGCCATCGGCGCGGTCAGACCGTCGTTGATGCCCAGCGGCGGAAGGCCCAGAACTTCTTCGATCGTTCGGATCATGCTGACCGTCGTGTAGCGGGTGGATACCAGCGCACCCTGCTTGACGTAAGGACCCACGACATAGGCGATGCTGCGGTGCGCATCCACGTGGTCGCCACCGTTCTGCGCATCGTCCTCGATGACGAAAACCAGCGTATCGTCCTTGAAGCGGCTCTTCGCGACTTTCTCCACCAGCCGGCCCACCGCGTAATCGTTGTCCGCCATCTGGGTTTCCACCGTATTCACGCCGAACCGGGCGGTAGCGAAATTGCCGAAGTGGTCGTGGGGCAACCGGACTAAAGAGAGATTGGGAAGCTGGCCACTCTCGACGTAATGGTCGAACTCCCGCTCCCATTCCTTAAACAGGTAAAAGTCCGAGTTGTTCTGATCGTAACCTCTGAAATATTCGTCGGTGTACGGTTTCAATGCCTGCTTCAGAGCCACCGCCTGTTTGACGCCTTGCCCGAAGGGTTTGTCGACCACCGGGGCACCGGGGAGGTTGGTCACGTAGAACCCGTAGTTCCGTATCGTCAAGCCGGCGCGCAGGGCGGCATCCCACAAATAACCGGTGCCCGCTTCGCCATCCCGTGAGTCCGGGGCCGCCACGTCGGCGCTGCCGGCGAGCATATCGGGATCGGTCAATCCGGATGCCTGTCGTTCTTCCGGCGTGAACGACACCGGAAAGTTGCGGTTGGCCCCTTCCCAGTCGTAGCTCAGGCCGCGCCCGGCGTAGTTGGGCGGCTGGGTCTTCTCGGTGAAGTCCGTAGTCCGCGCCGCCGTGGTCCAGTTCCAGCCGACGCCCGAGGTTTCGCCGCTGTCGTAGAAATTGTCGAGCGTCACGAACTCGCGGGCCAGCCGGTTGTGGTTGGGACTGTAGGGTGACAGGATTGCAAGGCCAGGGTCGCCGTTGCCTTTTTCCAGATCGCCATGGATCTGGTCATAGGTGCGGTTCTCCTTGACCACATAAATGACGTGTTTGATCCGGCTGCGCAGGAAGGCCATGGTGTCTTCCCATCTGGCGTGCTCGTGAACGGTGGGGAAGTCGTTGTTGTACGCGACCTGCCAGGTGAGCCGTGCCAGATCCTTGCCCTCCGGAACGGGCAGCGTTAGAAAGCCCGCTTTCTCCAGTTGCCAGACGTACTGGTTGGCGGCGTTGCAGGCGCCAAGAGAACCCGGCGCGGTGGAGAGCGTGTTGCGGCAGGCCTGGGTGTTTGGTCCGGCGACCCCTTTGCCGTTCACCACGTAGAGCGTGCTGCCGTCCGGTTTCACGCCGACCGCATTCGGATACCATCCGGTGGGGATGAGACCGATTAGCCGGCTCTTGTCATCGTGGGCATCGTCGTAGTCTCCCGCCTTATTTAACTTCTCTGCTCCGCCGCGTCCGAGCTGGATGACGGCCACCGAGTTGGTGCCGCCGTTCGTGACGAACAAGGTTTTTTCATCCGGCGAAAGCGCAACGTTGTTGGGATTTGCGCCCTTGAATCTTTTCGCTTTGGGGAAAACCTGCTCGGGTGCGGTGGTCAGGATCTCCTCGATGATCCGATCTTCGACGGTATCGATGATCAGCACCGTATCGCTGTTGTCGCTGGCGACGTAGAGCCGGTCCTGGGCTTTGTTCAACGTCATCTTGCTGGGCTGCCCCTGGGTCTTGATGCGTCCGCGCACGGCCATCGTGCTGTCGTCCACGTCGAGAACGACCAGTTCGCGATCGCGCTGGGACGAAACATAGGCCTTCTCATTTCCCTTGAAAGACACCGCCAGGGGATAAGTTCCGCCCGGGGTGCCGGCTCGGGAAGGATCAGTCTTGCCGGGGCGAAGATCCAGCTCGCCGATCTTGGTGCGCGTGCTCAGGTCGACCAGACTCACGGAATCGTTTTCATAATTGGCCACCAGCAACCGGTCGCCCTTGGCGTTGACGGATAAGCCCGCAGCCATCGGCCGAATATTCAGACCAGCACCCTGGTTGGCGTGTCCCAGCGGAATTTCCGCGGCCTCGGACCACTGCCCCGCATTCCGCGTGTACACGCGAACCGTATCGTCCACACCACCGGACACATAAAACTCGTGTCCGCCGGGATTCCAGGCCAAACCGTTGAAGGTGTTCGGCACCAGGATCGCCTGTTTCTGAACCGGTGCGAGCCCGGTTATGTCGAAGACGAACACATATTCCATGGATTCTTTTGCCACTCGGGATCCGGTGGAGCTGTTATTGCGGTTATAGCCGCTGGTCAGGATCAGCAGAGTGCTGCCGTCGGGGCTGACGGTCGTATCGACGGCGTGATCGGCCAGGAAATCGGGACGTGTGGGTAGGCCGGGATTGAGCGGCTGAAAGAGGGCATGAGGGGCGGCATCCGGTGTGATGCGCTTGCCGGTCGGCAGGAACTCTCCCTCGGTAAGGACAATACCGGCACGAGTGGAAGTACTCGCGTCGTCATTGCGGCCCCATGCAAGGGTCGATGTCCCGAGTGACAGTATCAATTCAATAGAAATAATCGCGGCAGTTCTTCTTTGCCATAGGCCATTCATATCTAGTCTCCGTCGGGTTGATCACAAGAAACGTGTGGCGCACGGTGAAGGTCGCGCTGGATCATAGGCGTACCACGTTTCAATCTGCTTACCGATGCGTGACAAAATGGAGGCCGTTCTGTGACATAACAGCATGGGCAACGAGAGAACGGCCGGAAATTGCGGGCCACTGAACCGCCCCGGGATTTCCGGAGACTCCGTTTCTCGAGAGGATGGAGTCATGAAAAAGTCATCGAAATTTTCACCAGAGACCTAAGAGCGGGCGGTCCGCCTAGTCCTTGAACATCAAGGGGAGTATGAATCGCAGTGGGCGGCCATCTGCTCGATCGCGGGCAAGAGGAGCGGCGCCGCGGAAACGTTGCGCAAGTGGGTGCGTCGGACGGAACGCGACTCCGGGCAAGAGGGCGCGTGTGCGGTTCGGAGCACGATCGGCTCAAGGCATTGGAGCGGGAAAACCGCGAGCTTAAACGGGCCAACGAGATTCTGCGTAAGGCGGCGGCTTTTTTCGCTTAAGGAGCTCGACCGCCGACTGAAATGAGGGTGGCGTTCATCGACAAACACCGGGTCGCCTATGGGGTCGAGCCGATCCGCGCCCTGTTGCCGATCGCCCCATCGACCTACCACGAGCACAAGACGCGACAGGTGGACCCAGCCCGGTTGCCGCCACGGGCGCAGCGTGACATCAAGCTCTCGAGGGAAATCCGCCGGGTATACGAGGAGAACTTCCAGGTCTACGGCGCCCGTAAAGTCTGGCGACAACCCGAGCGCGAAGGCATTCGGGTGGCCCGCTGCACGGTCGAGCGCCTGATGCGCGCCCCGGGCTATACAAAACCGAGGGCCTCCATCGCCGGGGGCCTTGGCGACACCTCGATGCGGTCGAGTACGCTACCCTGGAATGGGTGGATTGGTTCAATCACCGTCGGTTGCTGGAGCCGATCGGCCATGGGCCTCCGGCGGAGTTGGAACAGGCGTATTATCGCCAATAGGCCGAGTCGGTCATCGCGGCCTGACTCAACATTAACTGTCTCCGGGAAAACCGGGGCGGTTCATTCCGGAACGGCGCACCAGAATGAAACCCGTCAGTCCCGAGGATGTGCAAGCAGCCCGCGATGAGTTGCGGGACACGTCGGAGCCGGTACAGTCTTATTCGACCACCTGGTGAGAGGCACTACCTCGAGTGGTTAACTCTTCGAGCTGGCGGCACCAAACTTCAAGGGCAGCCCGCTTTTCTGCAACGTAGTCGTATCGATCATAGTGCTTCGCCGAAATATCATTCAATGCATGATTCTGAATTCGGTCCCGCACCAGTTTATCGATCCCCAATTCGCCCATCCGCGTCTTTACGGTACGTCGCAGATCCTTCGGGGTCCAGGGCAGCATCTTGGTTTCCGTACAAAAGTCCTGCACGGCGTGCGGTAAAGTGGACTCGTTCCAAGGCTTCACAGATAACGGATTGTGGCGACCGGGAAACAACCATTTGCTTTCAGGGTAGATGCTGCGCAAGTCATTCAGAATATCTAGGGCGAGTTGGGTCAGCGGAATGAGATGATCACGTTTATTTTTCACACGAGCAGCAGGAAGCAACCAAAGATGGGCATCAAGGTCGAATTCCGACCAGGCAGCGCGGGTTACTTCGCCTGACCGTTGTCCACCGGTGGCCAACAATAGACGAATCGCCAAGCGATAAGGCAAATGGAAGCCGTCCGTGTTCCAAATCGTCCGGATCTCTTCCCAGGATAGAGCGTCGTACAGGGTAAGTGCCCAAGCGAAGAAAACGTCTGCGCCCGTGAAGTGTGTATTGATAAAAGAACGTTTTGACGCCGGCGGCGGTAACTTGGACACCGAAACTGGGATCACTGCCTCCCTCGTAGCGCCGATAATTAACACCTGTGACTGCCAGGCCCTTGATATTTTTATCCGAAAACGCAGCCATTTGACCTCATCCGTAGCGCATGGCGTTAGTCGCCTTGTAATTCTCCTGAAGCGATCGACGTTTACACATCGGGACTCATCCAGTTCTCTGCACGACCGAATGCAACAGGCGTTCTCTGGTAAAGAGCCTGGTCTTCAAGTAAACGGCGTTTTGAAAGCCGAATTACCGTGGATGCCGTGGCCTCACCTTATTCATACGCCTCAGCTCGACCGGCGAGGTCCGGCCTTTTGACGATACCTTGTCGTAAATCTCATCGAAGGCCAGCTTGCAATACGGCAGCTGCTCCCGCAATCTGTCGTAGTCTTTGTGATCGAACATGGTTCTAAAATTCTCTCGGCTCAGGGTCGTTCTGGCGTACAGCGCCTGATAACCTCGATGGTCCAGGACGAACTTTTCGAGCGAGGGCAAGGCGGAGGCGTTGTCGAAATTGTCCTTTTTCGGTGTGCCATACGCGCCGATGTCGACATAAAGCTCATCCGGAATGTCACCCTCGCCTCGGAAGGGATGTATGAACCCGAGTTTCCGCTCGTTCTCGTAGACCGCCATGGGCGAAAGCCACAATGGATAGAGTTCGAAATGATCGTCGAAGTATTGAATGGATTTGGCCAAGTATCGGATCGGCATCAACATATCCTGAACGACGTGATGTTTTTCCCGAAGCCTTCGGGTCGTTTCGGTTTCCGTATACTTCAATAGCTCGATCCGCGGCGGCAGCGCCCATCCCAATAGCCATCTGAAAAGCGGATGATTGCCGAAGGGAATGATTTCTTCCATCGCCCAAAAATAGCTTCGAGTATGGCGATGAACATAATCCCTGAGCGGCACGTACTCGAACCCTTCTTTCCGTTCCGTGAGGTAGGTTTGTGCGTGCTTGTAGAACCATGGCTTATACCATCGTCCGATGGCGTTCAACGGTCCGTCGGCCCCCGGCTCGTCGGTCATCATGCCGCACAGGATGACCGCCGTATCGCGACTGTAGACCAACCCTTCCACGAAATCGTTTTTCTCCGTATCCCTGCTCTCCGCTTCGAAAACGTCGACCATATCGTCGAGTGAGTAAACGGGACGATAGTGAAGCCGGACGTATTTTTTGGCAGGGATTATTCTGAGTTGAACGGCGACCAGAAAACCCAGTGTGCCGTGACTCCAAGGGATCAGATAGAAAAGGTCCGCATTCTCCGATGGGCTGCACCGGAGCAGCTTGCCTTCGGCCGTCACGATGTCGAAGGATTCGCAGATGTGCTGAATCAATCCGTATTTGTGACTGCTGCTTTCCACCCCGAACCCCATGATCAAACCGCCCACCGTCAAGTCGTCCAATTCCGGGACGACGGGCAAGGTCCATCCGCGAGGCACGAGGCTTCGCGAAATCTGACCCATCGTGGCCAGCGGCTCCACCCTGAGAAGCATGCGTTCTTCGTCGATCTCGAGAATGTCGTACAGGCTGACGTCGATCTTTCGATGGAAAAGTTTGTACTTGGGCACCAACTCGCTCATGGATTTCCAGCCTGAGCGCGCGGTGCACAGCTTTTCCCGGCAACCGTCCCGCTTCCATGCCTCGATCTGCCCGATCACCTTCTTTACCTTTTGATCATGCTTCGCGGGAGCGCTCTTGAGGCGGAAGGCGATGCGGTCGCGAACCGAGACATACGCGCCATACAACGCCGAAACCGGCAAAAGGACGAGGGTCGCGAACAGCCCCCGATAATGGGTGAGAATGTGTTCGACAACACGGGATGTAGGGTCGCCTGTCGCTTTCACCGGAACTTCGCTGGGTACGAGCTTGGTCATGCCTCGAATCAGGATTCCGAGTCGTTCAGTATTCTTATCGCCTGATTCGGGCAGTATTTTTCCGCAGCCCTCGCTTTCTCGATCAGCGCCACCGATGGCCGCTCCTCGAGCACCTCAAGACGGCCTTTTTCGTCGACCAGAAAGATTTCTGGCGCTTCCGCCACGCAATGGGCATGACCCTTACATAGATCGCGGTCGACAACGATCCTAAAACGCTCGGCGATTGCGTCGTTTCGAGCACGCATAGTCTCTTTTCGGGCGCCGATCAGGGCCGAATTTTGCCGTTTCCGATAGCGGACAAGGCAAGGAGAGCCTGGCTCGACCACCATTTTTCGGTAATCGTCCCGGTAACTTTCAGGTGAGTTCACCAGTTCGAACTCATAACGCCTCAGCAGCACGCAGAAGATGGCTTTGATTTGAAACAGGGCAAAGGCGTTGCCCGAGCATTTGTGACGCCCGCCGCCGAAAGCCTGCCAGCCGAACAGGTCCCTGTCCTCGGCTCGTTCCGGCGAGTACCGGTCCGGATCGAACCGGTCGGGTTGGGGGAATAATTCCGGAATTCTGTGCGTAACGGAGGGCGCCGCGCAGACGAACTTGCCGGCCTTGATGACGTAGTCCTTGACATAAAAATCCTGCGTCACCTTGCGCATGAGAATGATCAGCGGCGGATGCAGGCGCAGAACTTCCTTGATGACGTTTTCCAGTTTGGGAAGCTGCCTCAGCGACTCGAAATCGACCGCGCCGTCAATACCGAATCGTTCCTCGATTTCAGCAATGACGGCCTTCATGTGCTCGGGGTGGCGGAGCAACTCGATCAACACCCAGGCGGTGGTTCCGGAACTGGTGTGATGGCCCGCGAAAACGGCGGCGATCAGCATGCCGGTAATCTCGTGTGCGGTCAGTTTGCTCCCGTCTTCGTAGCTCGCGTCGATCAGCATCTGGAAGACATTGGTTCGGTTCTCCGACTGCTGCGCGCGCTTTTCCATGATCTGAGACACCAATTCTTGAAGCCGCGCCCGAGCCTTGTCGCGGCGGCGGAAGACCGGCAGCGGCAGATCGGGAAAGACGTAGGCGATGGGCTGAATGCCTTGCTCCAAGTCGCGATAGATTTCGACGAACTCTCGGTTCAGCTCGTATCTAAATTCGGCTCCTAGCAAGCAATGGCTGGACGTGTAAATCGTCAGTTCCTTGGTGAACTCGAGCAGATCGATTTCGCCGGAATCGCCCCAGCGATCGAGCAGAGTCGCGACCTCGCCGACGATGATATCGGAATAGGTCCGCATGGGCTTGTCCCGGAGTGCCGGCATCAGCATTAGTAGCTGCTGGTTTTTTCTTGCGATGGGCGCGTCGAAAACCACGCCCTTGCCGAAAATCGGAGTCATGATCTTGTAGGCGGGCCCCTGGTCAAGCACCTCGTCGGGAGCGCGATAGAAAGCCTCGCTGGCTTCCGTGCCGGTCAGCAGCACCATACTTTGGTGGAAGAGCTTGAATTCGGCCACGTCTCCCAGTTGCCGGCGCAGCCGCATCATGAAAGCATGCGGATTCTTGCCGAAACTGAAAATATGCCCCGCGAGCGGGAACGCGCCCGAGAGTTTCGGGGGCTCTTTGAGTTGCCCTTTGGCCATTGCCGAGTCCTAGTCGATGGCGTTATCGTCCGCCGGTTGAAAAGATTAGTATCATGCTTCGCGATCAAGGTGTTCATGAAATCATTTTTTTCATATACATCAAACCTTATTCGTGCAAGGACTACCCCGAAAGGAGCCGAAATGCCTGCCTATCCTCGTGAAGAGCTGGAAGAAATGGTCGAACGCTGGCTTGCCGCCAATCGTCAAGCCGAGCGGGAGGGCAACTGGATCAAGCACCTCGGCGTGATGTACACCGAGGATGCGGAATACGGCTGGAACATGGGACCAAACCGAGAATTCATCGCCAGAGGCAGAAAGCAGATCGAGGAGTGGGCGCTCGGGGCGCACATGGAGGGATTCGAGAAATGGCGCTACCCCTACGAGAAAATCCTGATCGATGAAAAACAGGGCGAGGTGATCGGCATCTGGCGCCAAGTCGCGCCGGTGAAAAGGGAAGACGGCAGCGATTACGAAGTCGCCGGCATCGGCGGTTCCTGGTTCCGCTACGGCGGAGGATATCAGTGGTGCTGGCAGCGCGACTTCTTCGATCTCGGCAATGTCAAGGCGATGTTCATGGAACTGGCGGCCGACGGCAAACTGGATCTTTCCGTAAAGCAGAGGCTGAGCAAACTGGCGAAAGGTCAGCCGCTCCCCGGGGTCGCTCCCATTCATACAAGCCGAGGCATCGGCAAAAAATTGAAAGGCATTGTCGCCATGGCGCGCACGGTACTATTCGGGGTTTAGTGGAACCGTATCGAGTGACTTCGTCCGAAGCAACTAGACGCAGGAGCGATATTCCCGCACAATCAACGCGATGTAACGTATTTTTCCATGCGCCATCGATAAGCGCCCGAAGGAGACAACGTGGTCCTCGTGCTTTGCCGGTCAATGATTTGTCTTGGACAACGTTCGTGAAGCTTCAATGGAATGAAACCGCCGGCGGGCACACCGGGATGGAAACGCCCGTTCCGCCTCTCAGATGCGCGTGGGAAGCCAGCCGCCGCGCACAGCGGCGTTTGCTGGATCTGCAGCGGCCCTGCGGCGACTGGGAAGGGGAAATGGTCTGGTGCACCATGATTCTCGCCCAGGCCGTCATCGTGCGTACCATAGCGGCCCGCCCCTACAGCGACGTGGAAAAGGCACGCATCGTCATTCATTTCGAAGGTAACCAGATGAATGACGGCTCCTGGGGCATGCACCCCGAATCGCCTGGCTACGTCTTCTTTACCACTCTGGCTTATGTTGCCCTGAGGCTGCTCGGCGTTCCCGCCGATTCGCCGACGCTCGTCAAGGCGCGCCGCTGGCTGCATACCCAGCGCGATGGCGTAAAGGGTATTCCCACTTGGGGCAAGTTCTGGCTGGCCATGTTGGATCTCTATGCCTACGAGGGACTCAATGCCGTCCCGCCGGAACTTTTCTTGATGCCGGAATGGTTGCCGATACACCCGCGACATTATTACTGCCACACCCGTCAGATTTACCTCGGGATGGCCTTTCTTTGCGGCATGCGATTTCGCGCGAACCTGCCGGACACGCTACGCAGCGAATTGCGCCGGGAGCTCTACCCGGAGCCTTACGAAACCATAGATTTCGCCGCTCTGCGAGACACCCTGGCCGCGAGCGATGTCTATGTCCCCATCAGCCCGGTATTGCGCCTGATTTACAAGCTGCTAGCCGCTTACCAGCGTCGCCATAGCCGGGCGCTGCGGCGGAAAGGCCTCGACCTGTGCTTCGACCGGATACTTTACGAGCAGCGGGTTACGCGCTATCAGGGGATATCTCCCGTCAGCGGACTCCTCAACTGTCTGGCCATCTTCGCTCGCGATCCGAACCATCCGGATCTTTTGCCCAGCCTCGAAGGCGTCGAGGACTGGCGCTGGGAGGACGAGGCGGAAGGCATCCGTTATGCGGGAGCTCGCTCCAACACCTGGGATACCGCATTCGCCGTCCAGGCTCTGGTCGAGGGGCCGTCGGCTGTCGAAGGGACGGCAAAAGCGCTCGAGCGGGCTCACGATTTTCTCTGGGGTGCCCAGATGACCGAGGAGCTTCCGGATTACGACGGCGCCTGGCGGGACCCGGCACTCGGCGGCTGGTGCTTTTCCGACGGGCAACACCGTTGGCCGGTGAGCGACTGCGCAGCGGAAGCCTTGAGCGCCCTGCTCGCGCTCTACGCACATCCCGAGTACACGGTGGCGTCGCCGCTCGAGCCCGAGCGCCTCCGCCAGGGGGTGATCTTCATTCTGTCGCGGCAGAATGCGGACGGCGGTTTCGGAACCTACGAACGCCGGCGCGGCGGCAAGCTGCTCGAAATGGTCAATCCGTCCGAAATGTTCGGCCAGTGCATGACCGAACTCTCCTATATCGAGTGCACGGGATCGGCGCTGGCCGCCCTCGCGCATTACCGGAAGCATCATCCCGATTTGCCCGGCGGAGAGATCGAGCGAGCGATACGCAAGGCCGTAGCCTTCCTGCGCCGGCGTCAGCTTGCCGACGGATCCTATCCGGGATTCTGGGGCATCAATCACACCTATGCCATATATCACGCGACCAAGGGGCTGCGGGCGGCCGGCGTGTCCGCCTCGGACCCGGCACTTCAGTCGGCCGCCCTCTGGCTGGTCCGGAAGCAGCGGCCCGATGGCGGCTGGGGCGAGCACTATTCGAGCTGTCTCCAAGGCCGCTACGTCGAGCACGAGCAAAGTCAGGTGGTCATGACGAGTTGGGCCTTGCTCGCACTGCTCGACATCCTGCCGTACGATAATGAATCGATCAAACGTGGATTCGAATGGCTGATGAGCCGGCAACTGGAGGACGGCGGTTGGCCGCGGCAGGCGGTTAACGGCGTTTTCTTCGGCTCGGCGATGTTGGATTATCGCCTCTATCACACCTACTTCCCGACTTGGGCGATGGCCCGTTATGCGCGCCTGACGAGCCCGCCATAGCCGGAGTCTTCAAGGCATTTTTTCGACTTGGCGTCGGAAGATGTAATCTTCCGGCTCAGCTCCGAAATTCGGACCGAAAGTCCGATAAAAGGCCCTCGCAAATATCAGCGGGACCTTGAAATCGCACTGCAAGGGATTGTCGTCGGTGGATTCTGTGAAGTTCAACATTCGAGGCGCAGCCCGCCCGGGCTGCTCTCACCAATTATCGGAAAAGCATTATGCAAGGACGAGTCATTTATCAGGAACATATCGATGTGCTGATCGCCGGAGGCGGCGTAGGCGGCGCAGCGGCCGCTGCGGCACTCTCGCAATTGGGATTGCGCATCTTGATCATCGAACCCGGCCCGGCCCAAGGCAGGCGCCTCGCCGGAGAGCTCATCCATCCGCCCGGCATCGATGGCCTGTGTCGTCTCGGCTTGCTGAGCGACCGATCGATGCCCGGTTCGCCGGTAAAAGGCTTCGCGATCTTCCCTGCCGATAAAGACGACCCCGCAAGCTCGGTGACCTTACGCTACGGCGAAAAGCCGGGAACTCGCCATTTGGGACGGGCGATCGAGCACCGGATCCTGAAGGATCATCTGCTGGAAACCGTACAGCGGTTTCCCGGCGTTACGGCCTGGATAGGCGCACGGGTCACACGGATAGAGGAAAATCCCGACGGGTCGTTCACGGCGATGGTACGAAGTAACGACGGCGAGGAAATACGAATTCGCCCTCAGTTATTCCTCGGCGCCGATGGACCGATGTCCAGAGTGCGCAAATTGATCGGAATTTCTCACGAGACTCGGCGCTATTCCGGCATGATGGGCATCGAAGTGGAAGACACCCATCTGCCCAATAACGGCTACGGCAATATCTTTCTGAATTCCGCCGGCGTCGCCTATGCCTATGCGATCGGGGGAGGACGGGCAAGGGTCATGTTCGAGGTGCTGAAAGGCGCCGATTCGAAGGAATCGATCAAGACGCACCTCGGTCTCTTCCCTCCCTTGTTCAGGCTCGATATCGAACGCGTCCTGGCCACGAGCAAACCTTTGGCGGCAGCCAATTTCTGCATCGTCCCGAATGCCAGCGTACGAGGTAATGCCGCACTGGTCGGGGACGCGAGAGGCTGCTGCCATCCGCTGACCGCTTCGGGGATTACTGCGGCGGTAAAGGATGCGCTGATCTTGCGGGATGCGCTTAGCGAGTCGAATCTCGATATCGCAACGGCCCTGCGACGTTATTCTCGCCGCTGCGGCCGTCTTGAATTGACCCGGCGCACCCTGGCGGAAGAACTGCGCGAAGCGTTTCTGGCCCAGACGCCCGAGGCGTTACTGCTCAGAGAATGCATCTTTTCCTACTGGCGCACCAGCGATAAGGCATGCGTTCGGTCCATGGCGCTACTTTCCACGGTGGACACTAGTATTTTTTCTCTGGCCACCCAGTATGGGACGGTTGCGCTGCAGGCCTTCCGCCTGTTGCCGCGTTGGTTTTTCGAAAAAACCGTCGTCGATTGGCACAGGGGAGTGCTCAGGCTGGTACACAAGAGCCTTGCCTTTCAATATGCCGCGATCCGCCAATGGTTATATTGATAGTCAGGATCATGGCATCCGGAATAATGGCAGCGCGGCATTGAGCAAAATCGCGCCGCCTCGGCGCCGAAGGGATGACTTTCCACCGGAATACTTGTCGAAATATCGAGATACCTGCTTCAGCCGACATTACCGCATTTCGGTAAAAGCGGATATTTGCTGTCGTATGCCGTAATTGGCGCGACTCATGCCATTCAAAGTCGAGGGAAGCGATGATTCTGGTAGGCACCGCCTCTTGGGCCGACAAAAATCTGATCGACTCCGGCTTGTTCTATCCGGCCCACATCAAGACGCCTGCGGATCGGCTGGGTTATTACGCCAGTCAGTTTCCTCTGGTCGAGGTCGACAGCAGCTATTATGCCCTGCCCTCGGAGCGGAATGCGGCCCTATGGGTCGAACGGACTCCGCCGGGCTTTGTATTCGATGTCAAAAGCTTTCGGCTGTTCACGCAACATCAAACGCCGCCGAAAGTGCTTCCAGTGGATATTCGTGCAGCCCTGGGGCCGGTCGAAAAAAAGAACATTTATTATGGCGACCTGCCAGAGGAACTCCGCGGCGAACTCTGGTCACGGTTTCGCTCAGCCCTTAAACCTTTAAAACATGCAGGCAAGCTTGGCGTCGTACTGTTTCAGTTTCCGCCGTGGTTCGTCTATCGGCAAAGCAATCTCGAGCATATCGCCGCTTGCGCCCGAGTAATGGAAGGATTTCGCATTGCCGTGGAATTCCGTCATCGATCCTGGTTTGACGATAGGCATCGCGAGGACGTGCTCGAATTCGAACGGAGCCGGGGATTGACGCACGTCGTCGTGGATGAGCCGCAGGGATTTGCCAGCAGCATTCCTTCGGTTTGGGAAACCACCTCCCCGGAAATAGCGGTGGTCCGCATGCACGGCCGAAACCGCGAGACCTGGAGTCAGAAAGGGCTCGAGTCGTCCGCCGATCGCTTCAACTATCTCTATTCGGCCGACGAATTGCAGGAATTGGCGGGGTCCATCGAGAAGCTCGCCGCAAAGGCGCGAGAAACACACGTCATTTTCAATAACAATTTCGGAAACTTCGCACAACATAATGCCGGAGAGCTGAAGCAGCTTCTGGCTAGGCCCTAAATTCGGTGTATTAGCCGCCCACTGTTGTGGTTAAACTTCCGTCGGGATGCGAGGCATCCGCATCAGACCACGACGGTCACTTCGATATCGCCTTCCTTGCGTTCTACATTGATGCCCACATCGTGGGCATGGCGAGTCAAGGCTAAGTCAATGACGCCATCGTCAAAACGCAAGTTGCTGATCCTGAGCCAGTTGAGATAATTCGGGAGTCGCGGATGATAAAACCTGATCTGCGGTTTTTCGGGTGAAAAGCTCAAGCCGAGACAGCCTTGCAAGAGCTGAAATACCGCTCCGCTGGCCCAGGCCTGCGGAGAACAGGCTACCGGATAGAGAGTTGGGCCTTGCCCCGGAAGCCTGGAGAACCCACAGAAAAGCTCAGGCAAGCGATGCAAGTCGAGAAACACGGCGGCCTCGAACAAACCGGTCAAAATCTTCAAGGATTTGTCTTTGAAACCGTAACGCGCCAGGCCCATGGCCGCGATGGCGGTATCGTGGGGCCAAACCGAACCGTTGTGATACGCCATCGGATTGTAGCGGCTCTGCCCCTCTGCGACCGTGCGAATTCCCCATCCATTGAAGGATTCCACCGCCAACAGCGTCTCGGCGGTGCGACGAGCATAATCGGGAGCCGCAATCCCGCTGAATAAGGCATGGCCTGCGTTAGACGTTCGCACCGCACAACAGCGTTTGTCGCCGTCCAGTGCGAGCGCAAATGTATCGAGTTCGTCAAGCCAAAATGCCTCATTAAAGCGTTTTTTCAGCGCTGCAGCCTCCTGCCGCAGCCGCTGCGCCCATTTTCCCCGGCCGAGCAATTCGGCCAGTTCGGCCGCCAGCAGTTTAGCTTCATAGACGTATCCCTGCACCTCGCAAAGCGCGACCGGTGCCGGCGCCAGGTTTCCGTCGGCGTGAAATACCGAGTCGTTGGAGTCCTTCCAGCCCTGCTGTATCAACCCGTTTGCGCTATGTCGGGCGTATTCCACAAAGCTGTCGCCGTCCCAATCGCCATGATGATCGATCCAGTCCAGGGCTCTTTCGATGTGAGGCCAAATCGTTTCCATGAAAGCCCGGTCGCCGGTACGCCGATAATAGTGGCCGGCAAGAACGATAAAGAGCGGCGTGGCGTCCACCGTACCGTAGTAACGCTTAAACGGAATTTCTCCTAAAGCGGCCATTTCTCCGGATCTCGCTTCATGAAGAATCTTGCCGGGTTCGGCATCGCGTTCGGGTTCCAAGGATTCAGCCTGGGTCGCGGCAAGATAGGTGATTACGCCCTTCGCGAGTTGCGGCCGAACCCACAGCGTCTGCAACGCGGTGATGATGCCGTCGCGACCGAAAGGCGTGCTGAACCACGGGACTCCGGCGTAAGGATAAGGTCCATGAGACGTTTCCGTGACCAGCATATCGAGATCGGCGGCAGACCGGCCGAGCCAATCGTTGAACTGTTCATTCGAAGTCACGATGTGGGCGACGCTCGACCGGGAGGCTGCAGTGTCCGCCCCTATCCTATCGATCGCTTGGTAATAATCACCCTGCGATACGCTCGCATCGTCGCAAGCGCAGCTTACCGAGACGTGCAGATGAATCTCGTCGCGTATTCCCAACCGAAGCGCTGTGCTACAACTCGAGGCATTGAGCTGATCGGGTCGCCAATGGAATTGGATGTGAGTTCGGCGCATTTCGCCGTCCAATCCGCGATAACCGAGTATCGCGGCATCGTCCTTGATGTCCGGCGTCAGCATTGTTCCTCGGGCCGGTCGATGGACACCGCGCACTTCGAATATATCGCGATAATCGGCAGCGAACCGAAACTCGACGTTCAAATTTACCGTTCGATCGCCGTAGTTGACCAAACGCAAATGCTCATGCCTAGCCTGGCTTAACAACACCACCGATCGGAACACGTGCACGCTGCCTCTCGGGATGACTAGGACTTCGCTCTCATAGAGATCGGGCATGGTCATGTCGACCGCCAGCAAACTGTTGTCTTTCTTGATGGTGGAATTGAGCAAGAAGGGGCGTTGTCCGTTGATTCGCAGCTCCAGGTGAGAAAGATAGCGTGTCCCGCCTTGGTAAAGTCCCTGCTCGCTCGAACTCACCTGATAAATATCGCCGTGACGATCGAAGATACCGAACATATCTTCCGCTTTTAAGACTCGAGAGGGTTCATCGCCCCGTGGTGCGGTGGCAGCGACATACCACTGGTTTTCGGTGGAAGCCGGATCGTCCATGGATCACCCGTTCGAGGAATCGAAAAACTAGATCGTTTGCTTGCCCAGCATAGAAAGGCGACCGAGGTCCTTCTCGATGACGTCCATACCGAGAACCTTTAGCGCTGGAGAGACTTTCTGCTTACACTTTTCACCGAGCTGTCGGTAGATCTGAATATAGTCGCTCGCCATGCGGCGGGCGGAAAAGCGATTTTCGAACGCCTGTCGACACATTGCCCGATTGATCTCGCCTACCCGTTCGACTGCCGATACCGCTTGGTGAAGATTCTCGACAACGAAACCTGTCGTTCCGTGCCGCATAACTTCCGGCACCGAACCGTTCCTGAAGGCGATCACAGGCGTACCGCAAGCCATCGCCTCGATCATCACGAGCCCGAAAGGTTCCGGCCAATCGATGGGAAAAAGCAAGGCGTAAGCATTGCCGAGCAGCTCATTCTTTTCTCGCTCGTTGACTTCGCCGATGAACTCCACCAAAGGATGATTGAGAAGGGTCTTGATCTCCTGGTCGAAATATTCGCGGTCGGCCTTATCGACTTTCGCTGCGATCTTGAGCGGCATGCCGGCACGAATTGCAATTTCGATCGCTCGGTCGACGCGCTTTTCCGGGGAAATACGCCCCAAGAATGCCAGATAAGTGCCCGGCTCGGCACGGAACGTATAAAGCTCCTCCGGCAATCCGTGATAAACCGTAGCTACCCAATTCCCCCAACCGACCGGCGTGCGTTGGTAATCCGAAATGGAGATCAACGGCATGTCCCGAAAGGCTTCGAGGAGGGCATCTAACTCTCTGATGTCCAAGCGTCCGTGTAAGGTGGTAACGTGCGGGGTCGAGCATTCGCGAAATACCGGAAAATGAAGGCAACCGGTATGAAAGTGAATGACATCGAATTCACTGGCCGCTCTGCACACCCGATCCAACATCAAGAGATGGGGTAGTAACGGATCTAGTACATCTTGGTCGAGACGCAGTGCCTTGGAAACAATCGGCTCGAGCTTGGCGCTCGTCTCCGAATCAGCACTGGCGAAGAGCGTAACATCATGTCCGGCGCCTACTAGCTCTTCGGTAAGATAATGCACGATGCGCTCGGTGCCGCCATAAAGTTTTGGCGGTATGCTCTCATACAAAGGCGCTACCTGCGCGATTTTCATACTCCTCCTTATACGCTGTTCACGTCCGGGCTGGCAGCAAGAGCGCCACCAGAGTTCGTCGTTTGCGCTATTAATTTTTGATCGAAACCGGGACTCAAGAGTTCACCATAGTGGCTCATCATCGAGACTCAAGACACGCGACGGCTACATCCCGCCCTCAACGGAGCGACGGTTCACGTGACCAGGTCGGTCTTTCCGTCACAACATACCTTCGCCCCGTCTTCGTCTCCCGTACTTTGGTCAAAAATTGTCAAGCTGGGCACTTGAGCTACATTTGGGGTGTCATCGAATCGCTTCGCCGACCTTTTGATCACTGGGAAAAATGACGCCTATGTTCCATCTTGTAACCCGCTCCAACCTATTGGTCTTCGCGCTCGCGTTGCTGCCGACCTCGGTATTCGCCGATGTCTATAAGTGTCTGGATCAGAAAGATAAGGTCTTTTATCAAGACCGACCATGTCAGGAGTTGACGTCGGCTCAACTGCCGCCCGGCTTGTCTCAACTAACAGCCAGCGATAACAAGCCGCACTTTCTTTGGAAGGCGACAACTGCGGAAGGCACGGTCTACCTCATGGGCGCCCTTCCTTATGGCGCGAGCGATATGTATCCCCTCCCGGAAGCGATAACGGACGCCCTCTCGGGGTCGGATGTGCTGATCGTCGGAGCCGATGTCGCTGCGCTGCCTCCGGCCGAACTACTTCCCATCGCCGCAAACCGAGGCGCGTACACGGACAATTCCGATTTAAGAGACCACATCAAAGCCGCCACCTGGGAAAGAGTGCTCAAGCTCTCTAAGGCTTTGGGCATGGCAGAGGAAACGATTCTCACCCAGAAGCCATGGATGGCGTCACTGAGTTTGATGAGCCTAGCCGCTAAACAGGCGGGCTATACGCAAGAGCTCAGCATCGAAAAAGGCTTTGTCAAGGATGCGCAGATGCGAAAGCCGGTACTTCAATTAGACTCGGTAGATGAACAAGCGAAACTGTTGGATGGCTTGTCCGAGATTGAACAGGAGCAAATACTCCTGCAATCGCTAAATGAGATTGAACGTGGGGACGACTATTTCAAATCGATGATCGAAGCCTGGACGAGCGGAGATTCCTCGACCGTTGAGCTGATCGTGCGTCGCCGCTTCGATAGTCTTCCGGCTTCGGACAAGCTCTTTAAGCTCTTGTTCACCGATCGAAGCGCAGCGATGGCGGAGAAAATCGGGGAATTGGCGGCCGATGGTAGGACTTATTTCGTTGTCTTGGAAGCCGGCCACCTGGTCGGTGAACACGGCCTCCTAAACCTGTTGCAATCGAAAGGCTTCAAAATTTCGCAGCTATAGCTCGAATCGATCCGGATCAGTTTTCAGCCTCGGGCTTGACGTAAACATCGGCGAGTTCACGTAATTGTGCCACAAAGGACGAAAATTCGCGCTGCGCGGCGTTTTTGGCGAGGAACTGGCGAGCAGCGTCCGCTTCCTTGGGATCTCCTTGCGAAGCGCCATCCTTGACGGCGATCAGCTTAAAGACGACTTGATCGCCGTTTTCAAGTTCCACCGTTGAGATAACGGGCTGCTCGGCTGACGGTCGAGCAGCCTTGAATACGGCATTCGTCAGCACTGGCGGTACATTTTTTGCATCGCGGCGCAGATTCGACTCCTTGGAAACCTGCATACCGTGCTCTTTGGCCAAACCCGTAAGCGGAGCACCCTGCTGCGCTTGGCGCAAAAGTTCTTCCGCTTGCTTGCGGGTCTCCTGTCTTGCGTCCTCGGCACGTAATTTGCCAACGATATCTTCCTTCACTTCTGCGAGGGGCTTATCGGACGCCGGTTGATGGTCTTTTATCCGCAAAACGACTGCTTTCTCGCTCCCCAATTCGACCGGATCGCTGTTCCGTCCGTTCAGAACGTCCTCACTGAACGCGGCTGCTCTTACCGTGGACTCGGCGGCGATACCGTCTCCTGCCTCACGCGTAAAGTATCCGGTGCTCTCGATTTTCAGATTGAGGGCTTTCGCGGCCGGCTCCAGACTGTCGGGATGTTCATAGCTGAGCTCCGTCAGCGTTTGTCCCTGTTCGTAAAACTTGTTTTCTGCCGCATTGCGCTGGAACGTTTTCAGCAGTTCGTCTTTTACTTCCTCGAATGGCTTGACCTTAGCCGGAGACAACTCGGTTACTTTGATCAAGTGATAGCCGAAAGATGTTTTGACAGGCTTGGATAACTCACCCTGCTTCAAAGCAAATGCCGCATCGGCAAAATTTTGCTCCATGGCTCCCTTGGTAATGAAACCCAAGTCGCCGCCGTTCTGAGCGGATACCGGGTCATCCGACGTTTCCTTTGCGGCCTTAGCGAAATCTTCGCCCTTAGCCAAACGGTCTTGAATCTGATTGATCTTGGCCAAAGCCGCCTGCTCGGCGGCTTCACCGCCTTCCGAATCGACCGCGACTAGGATATGGCTGACCTTGCGCCTTTCTTCGGACGCGAAACCAGACTTCTGCTCTTCATACAGATTGCGCAGGTCGTCTTCGGTGACTTGGGTCTCCTTCGCGATATCGTCAAGACGAACGGCGATGTACTCGATCGATACACGCTCGGGATTTTGGTAAGCCTGAAGATGTTTCCGATAGTAATCTTCGATTTCCGCATCGGAAATAGTGCGAGCCGATTTCTTCAAAGGTATTTTGAGATATTCGACCTCACGCTCCTGATTTCTGAGCCGAAAGAGCGAAGCGATTTGATTCGGGGTTACAAATGCGCTGTCAAGCAATCCGCGCTGGTATTGCTCCATCAACAAAGCTCTTCTGACCTGCGCAACGAATTGGGCAGAACTCAAGCCCTGAGATGACAGCATGATGTTGTATTTTTCCTTATCAAACTTGCCTTCGGTTTGAAAATAAGGGAGCGTCTGGATGAAGTCGCGCACGGCGCTGTCGCTGACGGCAAGGTCCTTAGCCTCCGCATTTTGCGCAATGATTTCTTCTCGAATCAGCCGCTCTAAAGCTTCATGTTTGAGCTGCCTATCGTCGACCTCCGCCAAACCCACCAGATTCGCAAGACTCTGCTGATAGGCCTGGTTTACCTCGCGCTCAAAAATATCCCTGTCACCGACGACAGCCAGTGGCTGCTCCTTGCCGGAATCCAGATAATTCTGAATTCCCCATAGAGCGAACGGCACACCGACAAGAATCAACATTACCCATGCGAAGATACCTTGGGCACGATCACGAATCGCTTGAAGCATATGCAGAACCTGATACGGCTTTAAGAGCAATCATTAAACGAAAAGACAGGCAGCCCCCTGCCCTCAAAAAAAAACCCGCTGCCTCAGGGGCGCGGGTTTTTTGAAATTTGGCGGAGCGGACGGGGCTCGAACCCGCGACCCCCGGCGTGACAGGCCGGTATTCTGACCAACTGAACTACCGCTCCAATTTATGGTGGGTGCTGTAGGGATCGAACCTACGACCCTCGCCTTGTAAGGGCGATGCTCTCCCAGCTGAGCTAAGCACCCTAAAGAGTCGACTAGCTTACAGCATCTTTAAGTGCTTTACCAGCCTTGAATGAGGGAATTTTTGCAGCTTTGATGGTAATCGTGTTTCCCGTCTGCGGATTACGGCCTTGACGCTCGGCACGCTCTTTAACCCCAAAGGAACCAAAACCCACGAGTGAAACGGTTTCGCCGTTTTTTAAAGCTATCGTGATAGCGTCAATCATACCGTCGAGTGCGCGCCCGGCATCGGCCTTCGTCAGGTCCGCCGACTTAGCGATCGCATCAATTAGTTCCGCTTTATTCATTCTTTCCCCCTTTGATCGATGATGTTGAATCTAAGTTCTTCACATGGCCGCAAGACTTCGTCCATTCCTATATGCTGTTGGCTACGCGTGAACTCGCCGGCCGAAATGTAGCAGTAGACAAAAAGCACTGTCAAGCCGCATAGCGTCTGGGATTCAGCGAATTTTAGCGATCCGTCGCATTTCTCTGAACACGCAAAAAGCAACTCCCTCCAATTAGGACTAATGAGCAACGATCATGCCTGCCGTACCCGTCGATTTAGTCACACCCTCGGATTCGGGAGTAACCGGCGGTTTCAACGGTTCCGGCATGTGTTTTAGTGCGGTCTCGAGGACTTGATCGATAGAGCGAACCGCGACGATTTTGAGATCCTGCTTAATGTTCTTTGGAATCTCAGCCAAGTCCTTCTCGTTTTCCTGCGGAATCAAGACGGTCGAAATACCGCCCCGATGCGCCGCCAACAGTTTCTCCTTTAGCCCTCCGATGGGCAAAACCTCCCCGCGAAGCGTGATCTCGCCCGTCATGGCAACGTCCGATCTCACAGGGATTTGAGTCAATGCGGAAACCAAAGCCGTGCACATACCGATACCGGCGCTGGGACCGTCTTTGGGCGTGGCCCCTTCCGGCACGTGTATATGCACATCGTGCTTCTGATAAAACGCCGGATCGATACCCAGCGTTTCTGCTCGGCTCCGGGCTACCGTGACAGCGGTTTGTATCGACTCCTGCATGACCTCGCCGAGTTTTCCGGTATAGGTTTGCTTGCCGGTTCCGGGCATAACGACCGATTCGATGGTAAGAAGCTCGCCTCCCACCTCGGTCCAGGCCAGGCCGGTAACCTGCCCGACCTGGTCCTTCTCCTCGGCTCGTCCGTAGCGATAACGCCTGACGCCCAAAAAGTCATCCACGTTACGATGAGTCACGTTCAGTTTCTTGGTGCTCGGTTTGAGGACCAAGCTCTTGACGACCTTGCGGCAAATCTTGGCTATTTCGCGCTCAAGGCTACGAACACCGGCTTCTCGAGTATAGAAGCGGATAATATCTCGAACCGCCGATTCGGTGATATGAATTTCGCTGTCCTTAAGCCCGTTGTTCTTGACCTGCTTTGGAATCAGATAGCGCATGGCGATATTGACTTTCTCATCCTCGGTGTAGCCAGCGATGCGGATCACTTCCATGCGGTCCAGAAGCGGCGCCGGGATATTCAAAGTGTTCGCCGTTGCAATGAACATTACTTCGGACAAATCGAAATCGACCTCCAAGTAATGATCGTTGAAAGTATGGTTCTGCTCCGGGTCCAAAACTTCCAACAATGCGGCAGCAGGATCACCGCGGAAATCCATCGCCATCTTGTCGATCTCGTCGAGCATGAACATCGGATTGCGGGTCTTTACCTTGGAAAGGTTCTGCAGGATTTTACCCGGCATCGAGCCAATGTAAGTTCTGCGATGGCCGCGAATTTCGGCCTCGTCACGAACCCCGCCCAAGGCCATGCGAACGTACTTCCGGTTGGTCGCTCGAGCAATCGACTGACCGAGCGAAGTCTTGCCCACACCGGGCGGTCCAACCAAGCACAATATTGGGCCTTTTAGTTTCTTGACGCGCTGCTGAACGGCCAGATACTCGAGGATACGCTCTTTGACTTTCTCCAAACCGTAGTGCTCGGTTTCTAAAATTTCTTCGGCACGCTGCAAGTCGTGACTGATCTTGGTGCGCTTCTTCCACGGCATGTTGACCATCCAGTCGACGTAATTCCTGACTACCGTAGCCTCGGCAGACATCGGCGACATCAACTTGAGCTTGTTCAACTCCGTCTCGGCTTTGGTACGAGCCGCCTCAGGCATGCCGGCCTTTTCGATTTTGCGCGATAGCTCCTCGAATTCGTTCGGCACATCGTCCATTTCCCCCAACTCCTTCTGGATGGCCTTCATTTGCTCGTTCAAGTAATACTCGCGCTGATTTTTTTCCATCTGCTGCTTGACCCGCCCGCGGATACGCTTCTCCATCTCCAGCATATCCACCTCGCCTTCCATGAGCGTCATCAAACGCTCCAACCTGGCCGTCACATCGCTCATCTCCAGAATCGACTGCTTGTCTTCGATTTTGATGGTCATATGTGCGGCGATGGTATCCGCCAACCGGCTCGGGTCGTCGATGCCGGCAAGCGAATTCAACACTTCGGGCGGTATCCGCTTATTGAGCTTGACGTAATGATCGAAGGTGTTGATGGCGGTGCGCATCAACACATCGATTTCTTGATCGGTGATGTTGATCTCGTCCAGCTGCGGCGAAACTACGGCTACGTAGTGCTTGTCGGCGACACGGTACTTATCGACGTTGCAGCGCTCGCTACCCTCGACGAGCACTTTCACAGTGCCGTCCGGAAGCTTCAGCAATTGCAGGATGTTAGATAAAGTGCCGATCTGGTACAGGTCATCGAAGCTGGGATCATCCAGTTCGGCTTCTTTCTGCGCTACGAGCAAGATTTGTTTGTTGTCCCGCATGGCAGAGTCTAGGGCCAGAATCGACTTCTCTCTGCCGACGAAGAGCGGTATGACCATGTGGGGATAGACTACGACGTCCCGTAAGGGAAGCACCGGTACCATCTTTTCCGGCTTTGCACGATTTTCAAGCGAGGTATTTTCCATTAGCCACCCATGGATATTAGTGAGTACGCGTTGTTACTGAGTATATAGGTAAGCTTCGGGCAAAAAACAAGACTAAGCCCGATAAAATCGGGGACTATTTGATTTGGCCAAAAACTTCAGATGAAGAGATCAGCAAAAATTCTGCGATCCCGTCCGGGTAAGTACGAAAAACTACTTAGATGCGAATGTATCGTCGAGATTCCCGAATCCGAACGATTTTCTATACAAAATGCGTAGATCAATGCGCGGTGACGCTTACGCGCTGAAATAAGCGACCGCTACCATTAGGATCAGTGAATGCAAACAGGTGTTTGTGCCGACAGGCGAGCAAGAACGCAAATTCAACTTGAAGGCTGCCCTAACGAGCTTTAAGACTGAGAAGCTATCAGCCATTAGTCAGACAGTGAAGTTCGGCCATCGATCAAGATCTGAAAATTGGCCGCATAACAAAACCCTGAATCGGCTACCGACGCCCGCTCGCCGCAAGGCATCGATAGCACTCGAAAGATATTTCACTCTACCGAAGCGCAGTGCTTTTCTTCGGTTTGATAAATCAGATACGGGTCCGATTCGCCGCGAATAACCTTTTCATCGATCACAACTTTGGAAACATGTTCGGCGGAAGGCAATTCGTACATCGTATCCAGCAACACGTGTTCGAGAATCGTTCGCAGACCGCGTGCGCCGGTTTTCCGTTCCATTGCCCTTCGCGCGATCACCCGCAAGGCGTCCTCGCGAATCTCCAGATCGCAACCCTCCATCTCGAACAACTTCTTGTATTGTTTGACCAGAGCATTTTTCGGTTCGGTCAGAATTTGAACCAATGCCTGCTCATCCAATTCTTCCAGAGTCGCCACCACCGGCAAACGACCGACAAACTCCGGAATCAGGCCGTATTTGATCAGGTCCTCCGCCTCCACGTCCGCCAAAACTTCGCCGACATTGCGGCGTTCGTCCTTGGTCTTGACCTCCGCGGAAAAACCGATGCCGCCCTTTTCGGAGCGTGAACGAATGATTTTTTCCAGTCCGGCGAACGCTCCGCCGCAGATGAAGAGGATATTCGCCGTATTGACCTGCAAAAATTCTTGCTGAGGGTGTTTGCGTCCGCCTTGTGGCGGTACCGAGGCCACAGTGCCCTCGATCAACTTCAGCAGAGCCTGCTGCACACCTTCACCGGACACGTCGCGGGTGATCGAGGGATTATCCGACTTACGGGAAATCTTATCGATCTCGTCGATATAGACGATACCGGACTCTGCCTTCTCCACGTCGTAATCGCATTTCTGCAAGATCTTTTGGATGATGTTTTCGACATCTTCCCCGACGTAACCCGCCTCGGTCAGCGTCGTCGCGTCGGCGATCGTGAACGGCACGTCCAACAGCCGGGCGAGCGTCTCGGCAAGCAAGGTCTTTCCCGATCCGGTTGGGCCGATCAAGAGGATATTGCTCTTGGCCAGCTCGACATCGTTCTTCTTCAGGTGGTTATGCACCCGGAGCCGCTTATAGTGGTTGTAGACCGCAACCGACAAGATCCTCTTGGCTTTCTCCTGGCCAATGACATACTCGTCGAGTACGGCCTTGATCTCTTTCGGTTTGGGCAACTTATCTACGCTAGCGGCAACATTTTCCTGAAGCTCCTCGCGAATAATATCGTTGCACAACTCGACACATTCGTCACAGACGAACACAGCCGGACCGGCAATGAGCTTTCTGACCTCATGCTGGCTTTTTCCGCAAAACGAGCAGTAAAGAAGTTTCCCGCCCCCGTCTTTGCCGTGCTTATCATCACTCATCGCAAACCTCTTATTCGTCAGATGACTGTTGTAGCAACCTACGCGAACCAACCGCTACCGGCATACGTCCACTAGTCCTTGGAACTCGAATTCCAATGCGTTTAACCGCTAGAACCCGGTTCTCGGCTAGCGAGCACCTTGTCGATTAGACCATATTGCGCTGCGTCTTCTCCACTCATGAAATTATCACGATCGGTATCGACTTGAATTCGTTCCAACGGCTGACCTGTATGTTTCGCCAATATTCGATTCAGTCTGTCGCGGGTCGCGAGAATTTCGCGGGCATGAATGTCAATGTCGCTGGCCTGTCCCTGGAAGCCGCCCAAAGGCTGATGGATCATGACTCGCGAATGGGGCAGACAATATCTCTTGCCGGGCGCGCCGCCCGCCAGAAGCAACGCTCCCATGCTAGCCGCCTGACCGATGCACAGGGTGCTGACGTCGGGTTTGATGAACTGCATGGTATCGTAAATCGCCAGTCCCGAGGTGACTATGCCGCCGGGAGAATTGATATAAAGATGGATGTCCTTGTCCGGATTTTCCGATTCCAGAAAGAGCAGTTGAGCGATGATCAGGTTGGCCATGTAGTCTTCGACCTGCCCAACCAGAAAAACCACCCGCTCCTTGAGCAAGCGGGAATAGATATCGAACGCCCGTTCGCCACGCGCCGACTGCTCGATTACGACGGGCACCAACCCCGTCGCCCGAGTATTGACGGTTTTATCAAAATCGCCGGTAAACATCATGAGATCTCTCGGGTTAAAGTTACGCCGCTTGTGAGGAACTGCCGGTAACCTGCTGCATCAACTCTTGAAACGCGATCTTTTCTTCGGTCACCTTTGCCTTGTCCAATACCAAATCCACCACCTGATCCTCCATGACCACGTTTTCCACTTCGCGAAGCCGCTCCGGCTCGGCGTAGTACCAGCGCACCACGTCTTCCGGGCTCTCATAACTCGCGGCCAATTCGTCGACGGTCGAACGCACCCGCTTTTGATCCACGACAAGATTATTAGTTTCAATGATCTTCCCGAGGATCAGCGCCAAGGCGACTCTTCGTCTCGCCACTGGCTCTAGCTGCTCCTTCAGCTTGGCTTCATCGAGATCCTGCCGCCTTTTCTGGGCCGCTTGCCGGTAGGGCGCCAACAAATGCTCAAGCTCATCTTGGATTAAGGCGTTGGGCAGAGCAATCGCATTCTTGGCGAACAGAGCATCCATCACCGAGGATTTCGTTCTCGTCTGCAGCGCCCGCTTCATCTCGCGCTCCATGTTAGCGCGGATATCGCTGCGGAAAGCTTCCACGCCACCTTCCTCGATGCCGTAGGATTTTGCGAATTCCGCGTCCACCTCGGGCAATAAGCTTTCTTCGACTTTCAGCGGCTCGATGGCAAATTGCGCCGTGTTGCCGGCCAGCTTTTGGTTGGGGTAGTCGGCCGGAAACGGCAATTCGAATTCGAGCGTCGACCCGGCCACTGCGCCGACCAACTTATCTTCGAATCCTGGAATCATTTGGTTCGTGCCCAGGACAACGGGCAGATTCTCAACTTTTCCGTCGGTAAACGACTCATCGCCGATCTTGCCTTCAAAGGCGATCGTAACACGATCCCCCGTTGCCGCCGCGCGCTCGACCTCTTGCCAGCTCTTCCGCTGCTCTCTGAGACGTTCGATCATGGCATCGATATCCGGCTCGGTCACTTCCGAAACGAACCGCTTGACCTCCAATGTCTCCAACGGCATCAGCACGAACTCCGGCATCACTTCGAAGCTCGCTTCATATTCCAGCCCACTGCCCTCGTCGACTCGGCGAGCGGTGATCTGCGGCACTCCCGCTGGTTTGAGCCTCTCCTCCCGGACGGCTTCATAAAAGCTCGATTGGATCAGATCCGAAAGGACCTCCTCCCGGACCTGCTGTCCATAGCGCTTTTTTACCAGACTTTGAGGCACTTTGCCGGGACGGAAACCGTCGATCTTGACCTTGTTCGCCAAAGTTTTGAGGCGTGAGGCTATTTTTTCCTGGATCTCTTCTTCCGGCACCTGTACGGTCATTTTCCGGCTCAATTCAGATGTCGTTTCGACAGAAACTTGCATGTCGCTGTTACCTCAAGAATGGAAAAAAGTATCGGAGGGACTGGCTCGAAAAGCACAATCGCCTAAATTGCTGGCTGATGCGCCGAACTCTGATATCCGTAATCGGATATTTATGCTAGGAAGCTTGGCTTCTTGGTGCTTACTGAACATTTGGTGCGAATGGAGAGACTCGAACTCTCAAGGGTTGCCCCACTGGAACCTAAATCCAGCGCGTCTACCAATTTCGCCACATTCGCACATAAAATCTGCCCGAATTATACTCCGTTTGCCGAGGAATTTCCGGCTCGGTCCCGCTTCCCTTCAAGATTCGATCCAAAAACTCGCCCCGCCGATCGGATGCAAGCTTTCTATTATAAAACGCGCGAATATTTTTTCATCTGTTCGTTCTTTGGACGCATAGCGGATTTTGCCGTTTTTCGCTTTTTCGTCCGGCCTGTAGTAATAAATATGTTCGGCCAAGGCTATGGATTTAAAGATGGATCAGAAACAGGACAGAGAAGGCGTCGTCAAGTATCGCCTCGATTACACGACGGCTCCGCCGGTAGATTCGGAAATCGTCGCCGAACTGAATGCCTGGCGGACCATCCTCTATCGTCTCGGACTCACCGGGCAGGACTCTCGTCGGTATGACGGCCTGGCCTACGGCAACGTCAGCCTTCGCCGCGGTGAAACCGCCTTCCTTATCAGCGGAACGCAGACCGGCGGCAAGCCCAAGCTCATTAGCGAACATTACTGTCTCGTCACCGGATTCGATCTGGAGCAAAACCTCATCATCGCCGAAGGACCGATAGCGCCCTCTTCCGAAGCCCTGACCCATGCTGCGGTTTACCAAAGCGGAAGCGGGATCGATTGCGTACTGCATGTCCACTCGCCCGAATTATGGGAAAAGGCCGAAGCCTTGGCCATTCCCGTGACTGACCGGCAAGTCGGTTACGGCACGCCGGAGATGGCCCATGAGGTCGGGTTTCTGGTTCGAACTTCGAAAAGCCCGGTCATCGCCATGGGTGGCCATGAAGACGGCGTCATCGCGTTCGGCCGCACCGTCGAGGAAACCGCCATATGCCTGATTCGCAGCCTGGCGCAGGCATTAGCCTAAGATCACGACAACGTCGTGAGACCGCCCGTCCGATAGCAAAGGAATTCGTGCCGTTTCCTGTTCGACCGGCACCGGCCGTCCGTCCAGATCCGCACTGAGAACACGCCGAGGCGTTTTATTCGGATTCGTTACCCTGATCGTATAGCGCGTCGGATTGCCCGGATGCCGATAGCGGATCACAAACTCCGGCCACTCGGCCGGTATACAAGGTTTGAGCTCGATGAAAGCGCCCTCCTTCACCCGAAATCCCAAAATCGATTCCAAGGCGACACGGTACATCCAGCCCGCGGACCCCGTGTACCACGTCCAACCGCCGCGGCCCACATGCGGCGGTTCGCCGTAAACGTCGGCGGCGACTACGTAGGGGTCGACCCGGTAAACATCGGTTTCTTCCTGCGTCCGCGCGTGGCTCACCGGGCTGAGCATTTCCAATAGCCGCGCGGCCCGGTCGTTCCGGCCGAGTTCTGCCACGGCGCGCACCACCCAACACGCGGCATGGGTGTATTGCCCGCCATTTTCGCGCACGCCGGCCACATAGCCCTTGATGTAGCCCGGGTCATGCGGTGTGTTGACGAAGGGCGGCGTCAATAAACGAATGAGACCATCATGATCGGAGATCAGGTGCTCCTCGACCGCATCCAAAGCTCGATTCGCCCGCTCCGCCGGCGCCGCGCCTGAAATCACCGCCCACGCCTGGGCCAAGGCGTCGATTCGACACTCATCGCCGTGTTTGGTGCCTAAAGGGGTACCGTCGTCATAATAGGCGCGTCGATACCAGTCGCCATCCCATCCCGCGTCATTGAGCGCCTGGTAAAGATGCTCTCGATAAGCCCGGTAAGCTTCGATCCTCGCCTGGTCGCCGCGCTTCTCGCAGATCGGCAGGAATTCTTCGAGAACGTGGTAAAGAAAGAATCCCATCCACACGCTCTCGCCGCGCCCTTCGCGGCCCACCCGGTTCATGCCGTCGTTCCAGTCGCCCGTGCCCATCAAGGGCAAACCGTGCGCGCCCCGGGTCAGGGAGCGGTCCAGCACTCGACAGCAATGTTCGTAGATGTCCGCAACCTGACCGGCATCGTCGGGTTTCAGATAAGCCTCGTCCTCCCCCTCCGCCAGTAAACGGGCAGTCACAAACGGCGCGGATTCGTCCAGTACGCTCCAATCGCCGGTGTGACGGATATAAAACGCCGTGACATATGGCAGCCAGACCAGATCATCGGAAAATCGGGTGCGCAATCCCCGCTCCAGGGGTTCGGGATGCCACCAGTGAAGCACGTCTCCCTCGACAAACTGATGCGCGGCGTGAAGCAGAATCTGGGCTCGAGTAAGCTCGGGGCGCAGATAGATCAGCGCCGAGGCGTCCTGAAGCTGATCGCGGTAACCGAAGGCGCCTCCGGACTGATAGAACGCGGAGCGCCCCCAGACCCGGCAGCTCAGGTTCTGATATGCCAGCCAGCCGTTGACCATCAGATCGATGGCGGGAGACGGCGTCTCGATTTGAATTCCGGAGACAAAATCGCGCCAAAAACCTTGGGCTTCGGCCAAGGCGTTCTCGATGGCGCTAGCTTGCCGGTAGCGTTCGATGATCGATCGGCATTCGTCCTCGGAGAGGGTTTCGCCCAACAGGAACGCACATTCGAAGGTTTGCCCCGGTTCCAAGTCGATTTGAAGCTGAAGCGCCGCGCACGGATCGAGATTAGCGCCATTCCGTCCATCGAGCGATGCGCGTGCGAGCAAAGCCGCGGGGGCTTCCGGGCTGCCGTTCCGCCCGATGAAGCTCTCCCGATCGGCGGTGAAATACATGGCACCCGGCTGCCCTACCGCCGCCGCGAAGGCGACGCCGTCGGAAAACTCTCCGGCTTGGCGATTGATAGCGAACAGCGCCGACGTCTCCGGATCATGGCGGGTGATCACGAACCGGCTGCTGTCGGACGGCGTCCCGCCCAGAATTAAGCGCTGGTATGAAAACAGCGACAAGCGGCGGCGGCTAGCGCCCCCATTCGTCAGACGCCATCGGAAAATTTTGACCGGATCGTGGCGGGCCGCGAACAGTACGACGTCCTGATCCAAACCATCGTAGGTGCTGGTAAACCGGCTGTACCCGAACCCGTGGCGCGCCTCGTAAGCGGCGGGTGCCGAACAAGGCCCCGGCAAGGGAGACCAGAACGCGCCGGTTTCCTCGTCCCGGAGATATAACGCTTCGCCGAACGAATCGCTGACGGGATCGTTGAACCAAGGCGTCAACCGATGCTCGCGGCTGTTCCGATGCCAGGTATATCCCGCTCCCCGCTCGCTGACCAGAAAGCCGAAGTGTTCATTGGCGACTACGTTGATCCATGGAAGAGGCGGCCCTTGCAACTCGCCGTCGGTCAAATCCAAACGAACCACGTACTCGGTGCCGTCCGCGGCAAAACCGCCATATCCGTTGAAAAATCGAAGCGCTTCGCGCCCGGCCTTGAGTTTCGGCGTCTCCGGCGGCAAAAGGGCGCGCCGCGCTCTCGCGCTTGGAACCGGAAGCTCCGATCGAAGCGACGGCGCGTTTTCATCGACCACCAGGCGCGCAACGGCGCACAGCAATTCGAGATCGGCCGGCGCAATGTCTTTTTCCGCGCGAATAAAGATGTCCTGATCAAGCCCGCCCAACCCACCGAAGTCGGCCCCCTTGTCCGGACTCAAGATCATCAGCGCGAAACGTAAGCCTTTCGCCAGCCAATAGCGCTGCGCCTTGATGAGTTCGGCAACCCGTGAATCCTCGCGACTGTCACTGGCCCGTACCAGAACGATCGGCCGGTAGAACGGCAAGCCGTAGCGGTCGAGCCGCGCAAGAGGACCGCAGGCGCTCCGCAGCACCGACTCCGGAGCCCGAAGCTTCGGATCGCCGTAAAGCAACGCACCTGCGAGGGCTTGAAAAAACTCCGCCCCCGTTCCGGTCATGTCGAGCCGCCGGACGAGTTCCCGCTCGCCTTCGGCCGCGCGGGCGTAGATAGTATTTATCGCTTTTTCCGCCGAGCAACGCTCGATGAGCTTCAGCGCCTGCGTCCTGTCTTCGGCCGCGCCGAACAGAAACACCACATCTCCCTGCGTGTTGGGAGCAAGTTCCAAGCAGCGCCGCAGAGCGAAAACCGGGTCGAGCACGTTGCCGATCCCGCCGGACAGCGGCTGTGTTTCACGAAGCGCCTGCGGCTCCGCCGGCGTCCGGTTCCGGCCGAGGAAGCGCATCCGGTCGGTCTCGTACTCCAATTCACCCGGCCCGAACGCCGCGCCGACCAACCACGGATAAACCTCATGAGCGCTGCGCGGCCTGCGACGAGCGAGCAGCGCTTCTCGTTCCGCCACGAACTCGGTTTGCACGAACAACTTGGAGAAAGCCGGGTGCGCCGCATCGGCCGCAGGATGATTCAGGACCACTTCGAGATAGCTCGTGATTTCGATCCGTCTGGGCCGATTCGAACGATTTCGCAGCGTGACTCGGCGCAGCTCCAGATCGTCGTCCGGGCTGACGCACACATCCAAAACGGCCTCGATACCGCTGTTCTCGCACTGAAGCCTAAACCGGCCCGGCTCGTAACGAGCGGTCCGTGCATCGGCTTCCATCCCCGTCGGCTGCAAACCGAGCGACCACCAGTCTCCGCTATCCAAATCCCGGAGGTAAATGAACCATCCCTCGCCGTCTTCGACGCGGTCTCCGCTCCAGCGGGACAGCGCGTGGCCGCCAAGCATCGAAAACCCGGTGCCGGCCGATGTCAGCAATACCGTGTAGCGTCCGTTGGACAGAAGGCGCGACGCCGGGACCGAATCGTTCGGTCGATCGAGACCGGCCTGGTTAGGATCGAAGCTCATGCGGACTCCTTAGGTCAAAAATCGAAATCAATTAGCTTGCTGCGTAATTGCCGCCCCGTAGTTCACCGTCACTTCCGCCGGAAACTCGCCGATCACCGCTTGATCGGCGGTAAACGTATCGACCGGTTTTCCGTTGACGGTAAGCGACCGGATGGGCTGGTCGGCGGGTGCCTTGAGAACGATCTTGCCTGGAGGCAGGGCGAGATCGCCGGAGAGCACGAGCCGCAATTTATCGGGTTCTTCCTGGCGCAAGGTATAGTTCAAGGTTCCATACCACGTGGGCAAACGCTTCACGCCCACATCGCCGCCACCCTCCAGCCACGCTTTCGGAATTCCTGCCGCCAGAACCAATGCTTGATCGCTTTCACGTTCATACGCGTACAGAGCGCGCATCGCCCGCACGAATTCCGCCCCGATCCAGGCATGGGGCATATCGCCTATGAACTTGGGATGCTTGGGATCGCGCCAGACGACCTCCGCCCAGTGATTCCAGTCGGCGGGACGTTGATCCTTGAGCAGAAAATTCAACAGCTCCAGCGCCTGCTCGCGCCGCCCCATACGGACCAGCGCTTCTACGGTACGCACTTCGTACGGCGTGTAAGCGATCCATTCCAGCTTGTCGTCGCGCCGCTTGTTGAAATAGTCGTAGAAATTGTCGAAGGTCTTGTTCAGCGCCTCTATCGGAAGATTGGTCTGCTCGCCGCCGACCGCGACCGCCATGGCCGTGGCGGTGGCGTCGAAATCGCCCAGCTCCGCCGAACCCGGCATGAAGGCGATCTTGTGCTTGGCCATGGTGCGCTTGATGGATTGGTACAGGTCGCTGCGAAAATCGTCCCGCAAAGCGTCAAAATGCGCGGCATTGTTTTCGTCCATGACCAGCACGGCCAAGTCGGCGGCATCCTTGAGCCCGCGCAAGGTCCAAAAGCCGTCCCAGTAGGAGTGTACCGGATGGGCGCTGTAACCTTCGTGACTGATGGATTCGGGCATCATGCCGAAAAACATCGATTTATCGGAGGACTTGTACTCTTCGCTCTTCCGTTGATTGCGCAACTGCTCGATATAGTGCACCGATTTCACGATCGTCGGCCACATCTCGTATACAAAACCGATATCGCGCGTGTAACGGTAGTATTCGGCGACAACGTAAATGAACTCGCCGTGGCTGTCGTTCTCGGGGACGCTATCGGGCCCCCTGTGATCGACGCAGCAGGGAATCTTCCCGTTGGGAAACTGGAACCCGGCATACCATTCGATGAAGTGCCGTACTTCTTCGGTATACCCCATGCCGAGCAAGGCGGCGGACATCAAGGCCGCGTCGCGAATCCAGGAGCGGGCGTAGGAGCGAGAACCGGGATAAAGCGCGGCGCCGTCCCGGTTGATGAAGATATAGGCCAGATTGCTCCTCACCGTATCCCGAAGCTTTTGCGCCTCGGGCGGAACGATCAGATCGGCGCGGACGATCTTGGCCTCCCAGAAGTTGACGGCATCCCGAAACCGGGCCCGACCGAAGGCACTGCCGTTCCCCTCCACTATATTCGCCGCCTCCAGAATGGCCTCCGGATTCTGATACGGAATCGCCAGATAAATCTCCCGCGACGCGCCGGGAGGCAAATCCAGCTCGTATTCCAAGGCGGCGGACGCATAGCCGAAGGGGTCGTGAGCTTCGGTCTGCTGCGGCACCTTGCCTTCCATCAAGAAATCGGTAATCGAACCTTGGTCGAAGGTCGTCGCACCAAAGTGATGAGGCGGGGTCAAGGGGATTACCGAGCGATTCTCGTCGACCCGGATGATTCGCCCGTCCAGCGCGATATCGTGGATTTGCGCCACGCCCCCCACCATATTCAAGGCCTGCCAGGGCGGATTGACTTGAAACGGACGGATCGCGAGCAAGAGCTTCAACTGCTCACGCTCGCTGCCGTTGTTCTCCACCCGATAGCGCGCATAAAGCGCCTGCCCGGGCTTGCTGGCGGCGAAAGCCGTCGTCTTCATTTCGACCGAATCGGACCGCCAGGTCACCGAGGGCACGGGCAAATAACCGCGCTCGAGCTCCTGTACCGGAAACACGTCGTTCCAGGTAACGAGCTTGCCTTTGGTGTATAAGAAGGGTTCGATGGAAAATGCGTTCTTATCCACTTCCAGCGCCCCTTCCTCGTTCAGCAAACCCTCCTTGTCGCTGCCGTTGGCGCCGATGACGGTGAAATAACTTTGCTCGCCGTAAAAATATTTCGGGTAGATACCGCGGGGCGCTTCACGGGCAATGGTTTCGAAAAATGCGTTCGGCGAGGCGGAAAAGTCGAACGGTTTTATGGTCAGCGAGCTGATGCCGTATCCCCGGCCGCGGCTGCTTTTCTGCAACTCCAGCCGCAAATAGCGGGATTCGGCGTCGGGCATATAAATGTAATCGCGGCGCCCGTTGCCCAGACTGACCGTGTACACCGGCTGCCATAGCTTGCCGTCTTGGGAAATCCGAACCTGATAAGCGGTGGCGTAATCGTCGCGGTCCCACTCGATGATCAAGCCGCCATATTCGCGGCGCTTCAGAAAATCGACCTGCAGCCACTGGCTTTCCGCGAGCGCGCCGCTTTGCCATGAGGTTTCGGGCTTCGCGTCCAGCACCGACTCCGGGTCGTGATCCTTGGCGGTGGTCGAGGCCGTGACTTTGGGCGTGAGATTGTAGGCGGTAATCGGCTCGCGCTTCTCGAAGCGGAAATCGTCGAGCCAAATCGATCCCTTGCCGCCGGTGCTCGACGTGATCGAGAACTCGACGAATCCAACCTGCTTGAGTGGCGTATTGGACGGTCCCCACGCGAAGTCGAACATGCGTTTTTTCACGCGGTACTGTTGCCAGTCCACCGGCAACTTGAAATCGAAGCGCCGTCGCCACCAGACGTTATCCCCGGAGGGGTCGATGATCTTAAACTCGACATTGTTGGCCGGCGCTTCCGCCCGCGTATAAAACGTGAATGCGTAATTTTCGGGCAGCGGGATGGAGAACTTCTTGCGCACGGTAACAAAGCCCGTACCGCCCCTGAAATCGAAATCGAGGCGTAGACCCATGCCGGTCCGGCCGGTATCCTGAGCCAATTCCACATGAGTGCCTTCCGCGGCCACGGCGGTCCAGCCGCTCAGCGTTTCGAAATCGTCCAAAATCACTGCTGCGGAATTCGCCGCCCGCGCCAAACCGAACCCCACCAGACATGCCAAGCCCAACAAGAGCTTGATCAGTTTTCGTCTATTCATTTCTATCAATCGGAAAAGCAGGTCTTCTCTATATAGACAAGCTTCGAGACCTTCTTGACGAGAGCGTAAGCCTGATCCGCTCGGCCAGGCAAGCATGGAGGTCCCCGGAATATCGTTGATCAAGCGGCGGGCATCTCCCCACGGATAAGAAAATCGGTTTTAATCCTCAAGCTTTGCTCTCCGACTCGATACACATAACGCCGATGCACTCCGTCCGCCACTGGCTTCCCTCGCCTTTTCTGCGCTATTCCGCGGCTTTTCAAGTCATCGGCGGGTCCGCCGCGCTTCTTGCGCCCGATGGATCGACGCTGCTCGTCGAGGCCCTCGCAGCCAATCACGCGATCGTATTCGGCGCGAGCTTTTGGCCTACCAGCCCGCTGCTCGGCCCGAACCTCACCCGGCTCCCCGCCGAACGAGCGGAACGCAAGGAAATCGCACTGACCTTCGACGACGGCCCCGACATCGAAACCACGCCGAAAGTGCTCGATCTGTTGGATCGTTACCAAGCCAAAGCCAGCTTTTTTTGCATCGCCGCCAGAGCCGAAAAGTATCCGGAACTGGTTCGCGACATCGTATCGCGAGGCCATCGCATCGAAAATCACACATACCGCCATGCGCATACCTTCGCCTTGAGCGCCGTCGGCGGTTTCAAGGCGGAAATCGGGCGAGCGCAAGCGGCGTTAACAGCTCTCACGGGCGCCTCACCGCGCTACTTCCGGGCCCCCGTCGGCATGCGCAACCCGTGGCTGCAACCCGTGCTGAGCAGCTTGGATCTGACCTTGGTTTCATGGACACGCCGTGGCTACGATGCCGTGTTCGGCGACCCTCAAAAGATCGTGCGGCGTTTGTCCAAAAACCTCCGCGGCGGAGATATTTTGCTGCTGCACGATGGCTCTTCGGCCCGCGACCGGAACGGCCGCCCCGTCGTACTGGAAGCCTTGCCGAGATTGCTGGACGAAGTCGCTCGGCTGAACCTGATTCCCGTTCCGCTATGACGACTCCAAGCTTTAAAAAGCTGTTACCCACATAGAAGTTTCGGGATCGACGCTAACTTAATGTGAACGATTGTTGCCCTGAACGCGGATCCTTTGCACAATCGATCTGGGGGGATAAAGGATCGTCGGAACAGCGATTCGTGCTTAGCGTCCTCTTGGGATTTTCCGTCAACCAACAAAAAGAGAAAAAACAATGAGACTCAAACCCGTACTCGTCGCTTTATTCGTCGCCGCTTTCGTTCTCCTGGCCGGTTGCCGGACTTCTCCGGTATACAACGTCTACGACGCGCCGGTCATGGTGACGGGCAACAAGCCTTATACCGCCGAGGACGTCGAGAAAGCCATCATTCGGGCAGGTGCCGGACTCGGCTGGCAGGTCAGAAAAGTAAAGCCGGGACAGCTCATCGGAACGCTGTTCATCCGCTCCCATATGGCGGAAGTGGACATCACCTACAGCAAGGACAAATACAATATCCGCTACAAGAACAGCAACAACCTGAACTACGACGGCACCAAGATTCACAGCAATTACAACGGCTGGATTCAGAATTTCGATAATGCCATCAAGCGCGAGCTGTTGAGCATTTAAAAACGCGCAGTGATCGTCGATTTCGGCCATTTGGCCGAACAAACCGCCCGCCGCTATCGGGCGGCGGGCCGCTTCACCGAAGGATTCGTGCGCGGCAAGCTGCGGCACGATCCCGTGTACGCCTATCTCCTTTCCAATCCCGATTGGCTTCCCCGAAGCGGCGCGATTCTCGATCTCGGCTGCGGGAGAGGCATTCTCATGAGCCTATTGTCGGAAGCTCGGAGACTCGATCTGATTCCGCTGAGCAACGCGCAATTTTTCGGCATCGATCTGCGTCCGAACGACGTAGCCGCCGCCAGGCTGGCCTTGGGCGACGAGGCGGAAATCGCCGTCGCCGACGTGCGCTCGGCAGCCTTGCCCGCCTGCCGAGCGGCTGTCCTGCTGGACCTTCTGCTTTATCTCGCGGCGGACGAACAGGAGGCGCTGCTCGAGCGAATAGCGGACGTACTGCCCGGTGGCGGTGCGCTGGTCATGCGGGAGACGGATGCCGGCTCGGGTCTACGGTTTCAAGCCACCCGAACCGCAGAGCGGCTGTGCGCGCTGGCGCGGGGCCATGTTCGGCAACGCTATCATTACCGCAGCGAGACGGAATGGAAAGGCTTGCTCGAAGCTTTGGGATTTTTCGTGGAGACCGTTCCGATGAGCGAAGGCACGCCGTTTGCCAACGTGCTTTTCATCGCCCGGCGCCGCAATCCGTCGCTTACGGCAGATTGACCAGCCGCGGCGGCTCCCACGCCGAATCGCGGTGCTCGGCGACAACCGTGGTGTAGATACCTCCACGTACATTGAAGCGGGCGGTTACACGCATGAAGTTCGGAGCGCAGGCCCTGACGAGATCATCGAGAATTCGATTGGTCACCGCTTCGTGGAACGCGCCGTCCTCGCGGAAAGACCAGATATAAAGCTTGAGCGATTTGAGCTCCACGCACGATCGGTTCGGCACGTACTCGATCAGAATGGTGGCGAAGTCCGGCTGGCCGGTTTTGGGGCACAAGCAGGTAAACTCCGGAATCTCGATGCGGATAGTGTAATTGCGGCCGGGTTGCGGATTATCGAAGGTTTCGAGGTCTTTGCTAGGTATTGATGGCATAGGAGAACGGTAAAGGATCTTCAGAAATGCGCGATGCGCAGTAGTGGCGGAACACAGACAGGACATAAACAAGTACGGAATGACGCCGTGACTTAGTCCGCTATAATAGCGCCCGGTTCCATTACAAACCAGACTAACGGACTTGCCCGCCATCGCGCCCACCATCATTTTCCTGCTGTCGTCTCGTACTGCAAAACTCATTTACACCCTCTGATGCGGCTGGACAAGATCAAACTCGCGGGCTTCAAGTCCTTCGTCGACCCCACGCCGATTCCGCTTCCCGGCAATCTGGTGGGCATCGTCGGACCGAACGGCTGCGGCAAATCGAACATCATCGACGCGGTGCGCTGGGTGATGGGCGAGAGCTCGGCCAAGCATCTCCGCGGCGACACCATGGCCGACGTGATCTTCAACGGGTCCAGCACCCGCAAGCCGGTGGGCATGGCCTCGGTGGAACTGATCTTCGACAACAGCGAAGGCAAGGCGCCGGGCGAATTCGCCAGATACCCGGAAATTTCCATCAAGCGCCAGGTCACGCGGGACGGGCAATCGACCTACCTCTTGAACGGCACCCGCTGCCGCCGCAAGGACATCACCGACCTGTTCCTCGGCACCGGGCTCGGCTCCCGAAGCTACGCCATCATCGAGCAAGGCACCATCTCCCGGCTGATCGAAGCCAAGCCCGACGAACTGCGGGAGATCATCGAGGAAGCGGCGGGCATCTCGAAGTACAAGGAAAGGCGTCACGAAACCGAACTCCGCATGGGTCACACTCAGGAAAACCTCGACCGGCTGCAGGATCTCCGCGACGAGGTGGCGAAACAACTGGACAACCTCCGGCGGCAGGCGAGAAAGGCGGAAAAGTACACGGCTCTCAAGCAGGAGGAGCGGCGCTACAGAGAGCAACTGCTCGCCATCCGCTGGCGCAAATACGACGAGCTCCTGCGCGATCATCAAAAGTCCCTGGCAACATCCGAACAGCTGTTCCGACAACTGGTCAGCGAAGGCAACGGCTTGAACGAAACCCTGGAGCAATATCGAGACCGGCACGAAGCGCTGCAACACCAACTCGGCGAGCATCAAGGCCGCTTTTACGAGCTGGGCTCCGAAGTCAGTCGGCTCGACCAGGCGATCAAGCACGCGCACAAGACGCGCGAAACCCTGCGTCAGGAACAAACCCGGCTCCAAGGGGAAAAAGAACAGGCGCTGCGCGATCTGGAAAACGATCGACACCAACTCGAAGCCGTGCGGGAAGAGCTCGCGTCAGTCGAGACCGACCTTGATCGGGCTTTGGCCGCCGAAATCGAAGCGGTCAAATACCGAGACGAATCGGACCGGGCGCTCAGAAACCTGCGCCAGGCCTTCGAATCGCTGAGCGGCGAAATCAACCGTTGCAAAGGCCAGGCTGAGCTTCAGAAATCGCGGCTCAAGCAACTGGAACAACAGGAGCGACAATTCCAGTCCCGGCGGGAGCGGCTGGAAACCGAGCGCGACGAGCTCGAAGACACGCTGCAAACCGAGGGGCTGGAAGCGCTGCAACAGGATCTGGCAGAACTGGAAGCCGAACGGGCGGCCCTGCACGAGCAGCTGCAAGGCCTGATCGAACGAATTCAGCAGGAACGCCAGCGGGCCAAAGCCTGCCAGGACGAACTGAACGCCAGCCGCGCCGAAGTGCACGCCATACAGGGCCAGATCAGCTCGCTGGAAACGCTGCAACAGCACGCCATGGGCAAAGACCGCGCCGCGGTCAAGACATGGCTGGCGGAACGCGATCTCGATCGTGCCGGGCGCCTGGCCGAACACCTGGACGTTCGCCCAGGCTGGGAGACGGCGGTCGAAAGTGTCCTCGGCAGCCATCTCGAAGCCCTGTGCGTCGAGGGACCGGCCGTCTATTGGCCGCATCTGGACAAACTTCCCGGCGAGTCGCTGAGCTTCTTTGAAACCCACTCGCCGAATGGGGCTGCCACGCCGGCCGCAGAGAAACTCATCGGACAAGTGCAATCGCCCTGGGATCTCGGTCCGCTGCTCGGTGCCGTATATTGCGCGGAAAATCTTGCGGCAGCGAAAACCGTGAGCGAGCGGCTGGCGGACCACGAATCGGTGGTGACTCCGGACGGCATCCGCCTCGGCCGGGGCTGGCTGGCCGTCCACAAGCCGGAGGACGGAAAGGCCGGCATGATCAAGCGGGAGCGCGACCTGCGGGAACTCAAAGCCCGGCGCGACAACTTGCTGGAGAGAAGCCGGATACTGGAGCACGATCTCGCGCAAGCCGATCAAGCAGTGAAGGATGCCGAGCACGAGCGCGAGCGCCTGCAGTCTCAGGAGCGTGCTTTGGGCGCCGATCAAACCCGTCTCAAGGCCGAGTTGAGCGCCGCCACGGCACGCTGCGAGCAGGCTGCGAAGCGTCTCCGGCAGCTCGAATACGAGCTGGACGATCTGGAAGAACACCAGTCTCAAATCGTCGAAGAAACCGCCGAGGCCAAGACTGCCTTGCTCGAGGCGGAAGAACGGCTTGCCGAGCTGGAACCGAAAACCGCGGATCATGCCGCCCGGCGGGAGGCGCTGGAAAATGTTCTCGGCAACGCCGATGCGTCCTTGAAAGCGGCGCGCGACCGGGTCCACGAACTCAAAACCCGTCTCGAAACCCTGAAGTCGGCTGAAGGTTTAACCCGAAAACACCTTGAGCGGGCCCAAAATCAGTACGACCAGTCCCTGGGACGGCTGGAAACCGTCAGCGCACAGATGAACGAAGCAGAAACACCGGTCGAGGACGAACAAGCCCGGTTGGAAGAACTGCTGGAGCAGCGCGTCGAGGTCGAGCGGACACTGTCGGATTTACGCAAGCGCGTCGGCGACCTGGAAGCCGAAATTCGCCGCGTCGACCAAGCTCGGGTCCGTAATCAGAGGGACTTGGACGGCCTCAAACAGCGCCTCGAACAGACCAAGCTGGAACTCCAGGCCAACGAAGTGCGCCGACAGACGGTGCAGGAGCAATTCGATGAACTGGGCGCGGAACCGGACGCGGTTTTAGCCGAATTGCCCGAGGACGCGGATGAAAAGATCTGGCAGAAGCGAGTCGCCGAACTGGGGGAAGAAATCATCAGGCTCGGCGCGGTCAATCTGACGGCGATGGAAGAATACCTGGCGCAAGAAGAACGCATGAAGTTTCTCGATCAGCAGCACCAGGATCTGATCGAATCGCTGACCACGTTGAGAGAAGCCATCGAGAAAATCGATCGGGAATGCCGAGCCCGCTTCAAAGAGACCTTCGACAAGGTGAATGCCGGCCTGCAACGCATGTTTCCCAAGCTGTTCGGCGGAGGCCAGGCATCCCTGGACCTCACCGAACGCGATTTGCTGGAATCCGGCGTCAGCATCATGGCGCGGCCGCCCGGCAAGCGGAACAGCTCGATCCACCTGCTATCGGGCGGCGAAAAAGCGCTCACGGCGGTAGCGCTGGTGTTCGCCATCTTCGAGCTCAACCCGGCGCCCTTCTGCCTGCTCGATGAAGTGGACGCTCCGCTGGACGACGCCAACGTCGGCCGTTTCAGCCAGTTGGTCAAAGAAATGTCCGAAAAGGTACAATTCCTGTTTATTTCGCATAACAAAGTGACGATGGAAATCGCCCAGCATCTGGCCGGCGTTACCATGAAAGAACCCGGCGTGTCCCGCATCGTCGCGGTCGATATCGACGCGGCGGTGGAAATGTCGGCGGTTTGAGTTCCTGTGCCGTGTGCGGGCCGGTTTTCCGCACGAGATAACTTGGCCGCCATTGGCGGCTTCCTTGTTTGCAGGCTGTCAAGTGCCTTTGAGGAAAGGAGATGGATAGAGATACCGTACGTTTGGTCCTGCTGGTGATCGGCGTCATCGTCATCGCCGGCATCTATGTCTGGGGACGCCACAAGCAAAAAGTCCTGGATTTTCTACAACGGCGCGGCGAGTTCGACGAACTGGATTTCGACCCTTCGATCGATAAGGAGTCGCCTGATTACGATGAGGAAGAATTCGAAAGCGTTCGCGTCCTGAATCGAAACGAGCGGCATTTTTCCGATAATGAATTCGATTTCGAAGACGAGGCGGAAGACGTGATCGAGGCGCCGCAGGAACCGCCGCGAACAACGCAGAGAGAAGCGGACAGAACCGCCGCTTTGGGCGCCCCGTTTCTGATACAACTCAGCGTGGTGGCGGGAGACGAGTTCGTTTTTGCGGGTGACGAACTCAAGAATGCTCTGTTGGACCTCGACCTGGTCCATGGCGAGATGGGCATCTTTCACCGTTATGACCGCGAATTCCGCAAACCTCTGTTCAGCGTGGCCAGCCTCGTGAAACCCGGCACCTTCCCCGTCGACGACATGGCGTCGTTCGAGTGCCCCGGCGTGGTCCTGTTCTTTCAACCCGCCACGGTCGACGATCCCTTGGGCGTGTTCGACGATTTGGTCAACACTTGCCATGAGCTGGCCGTTCGATTGGACGGGATCGAGTGGGACGACGCCCGCCGTCCGCTGACCGGGGAAAAAATCGCCCAGATGCGCAACCGCCTGGAAGAAGCTTACGAGTAGCCGTGAACGCGCCGGAAGAGATTAAACGTCGCGCGGACGAATTGCGCAAAGAAATCGAATTCCACAATCTGCGCTACTATCAGCTCGATTCGCCGCTGATTTCCGACGCCGAGTACGACCGCCTGATGCAGGAGCTCTTGGCGATCGAGCACCAGTATCCGGAACTTGCCACCCCCGATTCCCCGACACAGCGGGTCGGCGCTCCGCCGGTCGCAGCATTTGCCGCGGTACGCCACGAAATCCCCATGCTGTCGCTGGACAATGCCTTCAGCGACGAGGACGCCGAGGATTTCCATCGCCGCGTGAGCCAGCGGCTCGGACGCAACGACATCGGCTACTTGGTGGAACCCAAGCTCGACGGCCTCGCGGTCAGCCTCATCTACGACAAGGGCGTCCTGGTTTGCGGGGCCACGCGCGGCGACGGTCAGACCGGCGAAGACATCACTCACAATGTCCGCACGATCCGCGACATTCCGCTGCGGCTCAGGGACAGCGGCTGGCCGGAACGCTTCGAAGTGCGGGGCGAAGTGTTCATGCCGAAAAAGGGTTTTCTCGCCTTGAACGAGCGGGCGCGGCAAAACGGCGACAAGGTCTTCGTCAACCCGCGGAATGCCGCCGCCGGAAGCCTCCGCCAACTCGACCCAAAGATTACCGCCTCACGCCGCCTCTGCTTCTTTTCTTACGGCTATGGCATCTTTCCGAGCGACCAGCTGCCGGATACCCAGAAAGAGTTGATGGACCGGTTCAAGTCCTGGGGCATTCCCGTCAGTCCGGAACTACACGTGGTCCAAGGCATAGCCGGCTGTCTTGCTTACTATCGGGACCTCTTGGCCCGGCGGCACGATCTCCCCTACGAAATCGACGGCGTGGTTTACAAAGTGGACCGTCTGGCGGACCGGAGCGCATTAGGTTTCGTCGCTCGCGCGCCGCGTTGGGCCATCGCCCATAAATTCCCCGCGGAAGAAGCCACCACCAAAGTCATCGCCATTGAGGTTCAAGTGGGACGCACCGGCGCCCTGACCCCGGTGGCGCGGCTCGAACCCGTTTTCGTCGGCGGCGTCACCGTAACCAATGCGACGCTGCACAATGCGGATGAAGTGCACAGGCGGGATATTCGGGCCGGCGATACCGTCGTCGTCCGGCGCGCCGGCGACGTAATCCCGGAAGTGGTGAAAAGCCTGCCGGAACTCCGCCCGGCCGACGCCCCGGTCTTCCAAATGCCTAGCCACTGCCCCGTGTGCGGCGCGGAGGTGGAATTGGAGCCCGGCGAAGCCATCGCCCGTTGCAGCGGCGGCCTCTTTTGCCCCGCGCAGCACAAGGAATCCATCAAGCATTTCGCCTCGCGCCGCGCCATGGACATCGACGGCCTGGGCGACAAGCTGGTCGATCAGATTCTCGAAAACAAGCTGATCGAGACGGTCGCCGATCTCTACCGACTGACCGCGGAACAGCTGGCGGCACTGGAGCGCATGGGGCGAAAATCGGCGGAGAACCTGATCAATGCGCTGGAACGGAGCAAGCATACTACCCTGTCCCGCTTCCTTTTTGCGCTGGGCATTCGGGAAGTCGGCGAAGTCACGGCGCACACCTTGGCGGCTCACTTTCGCACCCTCGACAACATCGTGGCCGCGGACGAGGAAGAACTGCAGAATGTTCCCGACATAGGCCCTTCCGTGGCCCATCATATCCATACCTTCTTCCGGCAAGCGCACAATGTCGGGGTGGTCCGAGCTCTGCTCGATGCCGGGGTGCATTGGGAAGAAGTCGCGGAGGTAAAAACCGAGCAACCGCTCCAGGGCCGAACCTTCGTCATCACCGGCACGCTGTCCTCCATGAGTCGAGGGGAAGCAAAAGCCAGGCTTCAGGCTCTAGGCGGCAAGGTCACCGGTAGCGTGTCCAAGAACACCAGCTACGTGATAGCCGGAGCCGATCCCGGCTCGAAACTGGCTAAGGCCCAGGAACTCGGTGTCGAGGTATTGGACGAAGCGGCGTTTCTGGACTTGGTAGGAAATTAAGGACGTAGGCGGATCAGGTTTAACCGGTCCGCGAACGGTCGATTTTTGCTCGGTCCGCCGTGCGCCTTTCGATCAGAACTGAAAGTAGATCGCAAGAATGACGGCGATCAGCAGGCTGGCACAGATGGCCAGTCTTTGCCGGTTCGATATTCGGGTTTGATGTAGATTCAAGCGGTCCGACCTTAGCGCAATCCATTCGCGAAACAGGCTTACAGTCTTACGAAAAATGAACCAGCCGAGCAGCAGGAATAGGAAAAGCCCGGTCCAGGCCGTCAGGATCTGTGCTGTGCGTTGAGATACATGAAATGTCGCTTCGATCAGGTGCTCAAGGCCCAGTTCCAATACCTCGATCGCGTAATGCAATAACGATCCGATCCAACCCAGAACGACGTCGCCATAGAGCATTATGACGATAGAGCCGGCCATGAGCAGGACCATCCGTTCATCCATCTTGGCCTTTATCCAGAAAAGCAAATTATTCAGCTTCACTGAGAAGCGACCCATCATGCCTGATTGCCCTCCACGAATCAGCACCTTCGACCAGAGGATTTCGCGAATCGATTTGCAACCACAAAAAAAAAGGTCGGCTGAGGAGGCTCGGGCCGACCCTATAAGTCTTCCTTCGCTAGTTCGTTGAGGTAGTGAATCTAGCTACTGCCTTGAGGGGGACACGACGGCAGTGAGGTCATATTATAGTTTCGACTCGATATATTCAAGCATTTTTTAAAATAAGAAGAGCCCCGTTGAGGTCTTTTCATTATTAGCACTCATCGAGTTCCGTTCTCATGTCGACACCGCCAAGAATTCCATTCGCCATCCGGACATCGATCTGGGACTGTTTCATCTCGGCGGCACCCGGATTATGAGCATCCTGGTCACGATGGACGCTAAGGAGGGCATTGAAGCGATAAGAATCGTTAACCCTCGCGAGGCGATTCCTATCCACTACAACGATTACCGGGTTTTCAAATCACCGCTCGAAGACTTCAAGAAGGCCGTAACCGCCGCCGGTCTCGATGATCGGGTGAGATATCTGAGTCACGGCGAAACTTACCGCTTCGAGGTTCCGGATCGCCGACTTTCAGCCGGACCGCGCAGTTAAGGTTCAAGGACCGGGTTGCACCGCGCATGCGGCGAGGTGCCGTTGTCTCTTATGTGAGCTTTCCATGGCCATGAAGAGCCTCGGGCGGATGAGTCTCCCGCTCGCCATATTTCTTGGCCGCCTGGCGGCAGAAAGCTTCGACAAAGGACTCGGTCACTTCCTTGAAAAAGCCGCCGAAGGCCATTCCCAGCAAGGCGTTGGCAAACTCGAAATCTAGGCGGAAAGTCGCCTCGCAACCGCCGGTCGCACTCGGCTCGAAACGCCAATGCCCGCGCAAGTGCTTGAACGGCCCTTCGACCAGATTCATCCGGATATGCCTGCTGTCCTCCATCGAATTTTCCGTCGTGAAGGAAAACTTGATCTTGCCTTTCGACAGCGTGATGGTAGCCCTGAGGGCATTCGGTGTTTTTGAATGCAGCTTTACATTGCTGCACAAAGGAAGGTAGCTGGGATAGGATTGAACGTCGTTCACCAAATCGTACATTTCTTTGGGCGTATAGTTGACGCAAACGCTCGTGCAAATAACCGCCATATCAAAACCTTAACTTGCTCATAATCTGCATTTACGGCGTCGGCCTAGCGACACGCACATTTGCGGCCGAACGCGAACAGCGCCGGGACACCTCTCGACGATACCGTCTTATCGCTCATGCGTCTTTCACACGGCAAAGACGCCGGCTTTTTTATTTCGTCAGCCTAGAGACATTCTCCAAGTTTTCGCTCAGGCGCTTGATCTCTTCCTCGGCCCGTACCTGGTTGGTCACATCGTACTGAATCCCGAGATAATAAATCACCTTCCCGTCTCGATCGAAGAGCGGCGTGAGTGCGAGATGATTATAAAAGAGCTCGCCGTTCTTTCGATAATTGCGGAGCGTCACTTCAACCGGCTGAGCGTTCGCCAGCGCTTCGCGGATCTGGGTACGAGCGTCCTGATCTCTATCGTTTCCCTGTAAAAACCGGCAGTTTTTCCCCACTATCTCTCCCTGGTCATATCCCGTTATCTCTTCGAAGGCTTTATTGACATAAACGACGGGCATATCGTCCAAATCCGGGTCGGCCAGCGTTACGCCATTGACGCACGAATCAAGAATCTTAGCCAGCACCTGCGGGATCAGTCCCGGATCTTTTTCCACAATGAAGGCCATAATCGGTTCCTCCTAATTCTTCACTTCAATCTCTCGCTTCCGCTTATTGTTGATCGAAAAACCTCGCCAAATTCCTTTTGACTCACGAATGGCCCTCGATGAGGCCTTTTAGATTTTTCACCGTCTGCTCGGCACCATCCTGCACGGCGACTCGAATCAATTTCTCGAACGGACGCATGAACAGCTCGAGCTCCGATAACTCAAAGGTAAACGCGACCTGCGTGGATGGCGACTGCGTACTCTTTTGCTCGAAATCATAGACACAGCGGAAAGGGCTGGACACTCCGCTGAAGCAAAGCCGCTTGTTCGGTTGATAATCAGTCACCCTGAACGTGGATTCGGTCCGGTGCCCATGATCGACTCGAACCTGCCGCGCCAGAGTGCCAAGACGCATTGGCCCTTCCGACAAGGGTTTCAATTCGACGACTTCGGGTGACCACTTCGGGTAATTTTCGAAGAACTCGTCGCTTATAAAATGAAAAACTTCCTCTACGGGTTTGTTGATGACCGTGGTCGCCTTGGCTTTTACGGGCTGACTTGAGCCAAACATCATTTGCGCCTCCTGAATTTTCCGGCGTCATTATTGGACGCACCGATATCCCATATGAATTCAGTTCACCTGCTCACGCTTTGACAACAGCGCCGCAAATATACGCCTTGCCACCTTTCCTCCAGCCGGTCACAACACATAGGTATCGATGCCCGCAAGCAATAGATCGTATTGCGCTTCGACGATTTCTTTCACGACCGCTGCGGGAAATCCCCCGACCACATTGCGTTCCAACGCCACCCATCCCACGGAATCCTGAGGCCCCAGGCTGACCAGATAGCCCAGATCGCGATGCAGATACGGCTCCAGCAATTTGACGAGCCCCGAATGCCTGAGAATGTTTCGAGCGGCCAACTTGCCTTTGCGCACGGCGGACTGAGCCGTCATGGCGTTCGATCCCAATGAGCGATAGTACGAGCAGTCGCCGGCGGTGAAAACCCGGTCCAAAATGTCTCCGTCCACAACGACTTGGCCGAAAAAATTGGCGTGCAAACGGATGTTGGCGCTCTTGCCGACGAAAAGCAGACTCAGCTGGGAATCGAGTTCGGACAGCTCGCCCGTCTCAACCTCCTCGAGCACGACACGATCCGCCTCCTGAGCGCGGAAAAAACGACCTGTCACATGCTCGATTCCGAGGTCCGCCATTCGAGCCTCCGCATACTGCCCCAATCTCGCATTGAACTGCGTCAGCACCCTGTGCTCGGAGTCCACCAGACGAAGCCGACAGGGAATGCGGTGCTCCCGCACGAAATTGGCGATCTCGAACAGATACTGGATGCCGGTCGCACCGCCTCCGACCGCGGTAATCCACGGAGCGGAAGAGTTCGCAGCCGCCAAGTTCTCTTGCAGGACCTCCGGCCCCGGCTTTTCGATGAAATCGTCGAGATCGATCACTCGGCTAGGTTTCTCGAGCTTCTTGAAACCCGCTCCGGTGGCGATCAGAAGATAGTCGAACCCGATCTCCTCCTGCCCGACCGGTATGACCCGGTCGCTTTGCCACTGTTTCAACGCCGTATCGTCGAATCTCAGATCCGCCATGACATGGCGAAAATTGAACCGCTTCTCCAAGGCCGCGAAAGACACTTTGAAGTCCGTCAGAGGACGGCGAAAACTTTCGTGCAGATGGGTAATCTTAAGGTGATAAGGCCGGCGATCGATCAAGACGATCTCGGCGTCGGGACGGTATTCACGGATCGTAATCAGCGCCGACAGCCCTGAATAGCCGCCGCCTACGATGACGAGCTTGAGCGCTTCCTTACTGGGGAAATAAAATGGCAAAAACATATCCGTTCTCTTCTTGTTGTTTCTTCTTGTATGAACTTCCCATGGTCGACGGACTGATTTCCAGAAGCACGGTATCTTGGCCGCCTTGCCGGGGAAATTCCCGCTCTTCATAAGACTTGCCGGCCCGATAAAGATTCCCCTTTGTTCGGCTCCGCATTGCTCCGGCTATTCACGTCTTATTTGTGTAGACGCGTCGCTCGACCTATGAAAGCCCCCGGTTAGATCGTATTGTGTTACCCGGCATTTCCGAACTGTGACAAAAAGGAACTGATGTATGACCGACCAAGACACCAAATCCAAGCGTATTCTCGTGGTCGATGACAACACGGATGCCGTCGAAAGTTTGGCTTTATTACTGGAACTCGAAGGCCATGACGTCCGAACCGCTCTCGATGGGCCGGCCGCTCTCGATTTGGCATCCGAATTTAGGCCCCAGGCCGTGCTGTTGGACATCGGCCTCCCGGGCATGGACGGCTACGAAGTAGCCCGCAGACTGCGTGAACGTCCGGAGACGCGCGAAGCGCTGATCATCGCCATCACCGGTTATGGCCAGCAAGAAGACCGAGCTCTCACCAAAGCCGCGGGGTTCGATCATCACCTGGTAAAGCCGGTCGATCCGGAAGAATTGGGCGCCCTGCTCGGATAGCCCTACCGAGATGTAGCCCACGCTCTCTCGTCAGAGACATCAAGAAAATATGTGTGCGTCATTTAACACACCTGACTGCGTGATTTGCCGCAGTTTTACGGATGGCTTCGGAACCGAGCGCCAAGCAACCTTGCGCCGCGCAACGGGTTCGGCATGCTTGGCTCGATTTCTGCGTGATGCTCCACCCATTTGACCGGCCTTTTACAAAAGCCTTGGCGATCTGCGAAAACACACACTTCAACATTTACCGAAGCAAAGAGTTTTTCTTTACTCGCGGAGCAAGAAGCAAGAAATGCATGCCGTAACTTTGACCATCGGCCTTTGCAGCCAAAGGACTTCGATAACGGCGGCCAAGTTCTTTAAGGAATCTCTGATTAAGTCCTTCGACAGGCTCAGGACGAACGGTAACGTATTGATTCCGTTCGTGATGAGCCTGCCAAAGGGCATGACCGGAATCCACTTGTTCAGAGCTTCCTTAATGTTTCACCGGCTGGTGTTGTTGCGGGCAGCGAAACCTTAAACATGGCTTTTCGTACGATGTCCCTCATCGCGACCGAGTTGAACGGTTACCCGGCGGAACCGGGTTACCGCATCGCCGGTCGAACCAGGGTTATGTGCAGATGGGGCGGCTAATTTGCGAACCGGGGGTTTGATTTCAAGCGTGTTGTCGATCGGACTCAAACGAAGCGCGATTCGGACGAGGTCTTTCTCCGGCGTCCGCAATCATCTGGCCTCGCTGTGTTTCTGGGCTTTGTCCGTGGCGGTCTTGTCCGGTTGCGCGCCCATAGGTTCGCGAACAAAGCCGATTTCGGGCGGATTTGAACATTATCGCGGCATGGACATAAAGCTTCCGGTCTCGGCGGCTTTCGGCCCCGACCGACGGCTGTGGCGCGTCGTACCCACCACCGACCGCGTCTACGTCGATTTTTCCAGCGATTACGGCAAAACCTTCAGTCCCCCGGTAGCAATCAACCCGGAGCGCGTGCCGATCAGGACGCAAAGCGAATACCGCCCGCAGATCGCCGTCGATCCCGCCGGCCGAATCTACGTCGCTTACCCGGCCTTCGGCTTGCAGCCTTGGACCACCTATTTGAGCATTTCCGAAGATCAGGGGCGGCATTTCACCGCGCCGGAGCCCTTGAGCGACATGGCTAGAACAGCCAACTCGTTTCAGGCCGTACTGGCGGTTGATCCCCGCGGCGATTTGCACGCGTTTTGGCACGACGAGCGCGAGGGCGTCGACGAAGCACGGGGCAACGACATCTTTCACACCATTCTGGGCGCCAACGGAAAGCCCCTTCAATCCAATCAAAAAATCGTGGACGACGTTTGCAGTTGCTGCCGCCTCGCCGTCGATTTCGATACCGATGGGCGGCCGGTTTTGATCACCCGGTTCATTTATCCCGGCAACATCCGCGATCATGGCCTTCTAAAGCCCGAGGACGGCCGTGCCGAGTGGGCGGCGACACGAGCCACGAATGACAGCTGGAAAATCGAAGCGTGCCCGGTTCATGGACCGGCACTTTCCATAGGCCGGGACGGCCGCTACCACGTCGCATGGTTTACCCAGGGAACGAAACGCCAGGGCCTGTTTTACGCTTATTCCGACGATCGGGGCCGCAGCTTTTCAGAGCCCATGGCCTTGGGCGATCCCGACCGATTGCCGGGACATCCGGACGTCTTGGCCGCGGGCGATCGGGTGATTCTCGCCTGGAACGAGTTCGACGGCCGGAAGAATCGGGCGATGGTCAAACAGTCCAGGGATGGCGGAAAAACATGGTCCGAGGCAGTCGCAACGGTGGAATCGGACGCCGAAGTCGATTTTCCGTTCCTCTTGACCGACGGCCAAGCGATTTTTCTATCGTGGAATAGCCAAGACAAGGGTTACCGCCTGATCCGCATCGATTAATCGATCCGCTTTTATCCCTTCCGATTCTTATGAATACCCATATGAAAAAATTATTCGCTCTGCTTTGCCTGTTCCTGACGCTATTTTCAGCTCCGTCATTCGCCGAAAATCAAACGCAGCCATTCAGGGCCGGCAGTCTCAGCGATATCTTGAAAACCCGCCAGGGAAAACCTTTCATTCTCATGTTCTGGTCCCTGGACTGCGCCAGTTGCATGAAAGATTTGGACGCCCTGGCAGCCTCGATGAAAAAGCATCCGAAGCTGGATCTGGTGATGGTCTCCACCGACGAAGCCGAATTTGCCGGCGAAGTGAGTGATATGCTGGCGAAACACAAGCTGAAGCAGGTCGAATCGTGGATTTTCAGCGATTCCAATGCGCAGCGGCTGCGCTACGAGATCGACTCGTCCTGGTACGGCGAGCTGCCCCGCAGTTATTTCTACGATGCGGGCCATAACCGTCTGCCGGTCAGCGGCGCGATCACGACCGAACACATCGACGCCTGGGTCGCCGCGGTCAAGCCTTGAGGAATCTCTGAAAAAGCCTTCTCCCGCAAGGTGTCGCAAAAACCCCTCTCCCCTTGGGCAGAGCGAAGCGAGGGAGATGAGGCCGGTCGGGGTTAGCTCCCCGGTAATTGATCAGGGAAGCATTTGTGAAGGCCTATGTTTGCTCTCCCGGTTGCTATTAATCAGGCCCGTAAATACCCTCCTGGTATTTCGGGCCGCCGCCCAGGCCCGGTACACGCCCGGCCTGGGCTCACGCGGCTTGTCGCCGCGCCGGGGCATCCCTGCCCCGGATTAACCCGGCCTATATTTATAGGCCGGGTTAATAGATTGGGCATCGATTCGCAACGGCCAATGGGAGTGAAACCTGATTTGCCGGGATTTGCTTCACTCTTCCAGCCCACATGGACTGCCCCTTTTCCCGTTGGAGACCAACGGCCGCCGAAGGCGGTCGGCTGGAACGACGAGTCGGGCATTGCAGCAAGCAGGGGGCGGGGCACTACTTTACGATTTGAGCGCTGAAAAGTATCCGGCCGGCCAGAAATGGCGCCATCGGCTTAAATAGAATGAGCAGAATGCGATCGATCTTTGCAAACAATTCAGATTGATCGGGGATAATTCTCGTAACCAGAAAGTTGAAGTGCTTCTCAAAACGCCGCGCCTGCAGAGGCTTGGTGATCTCGGCAAGGTCGCTTTCATTGAGTTTCCGTTCATCTTCCGTGATATAGGGCTTCTCGGGACCATAAATCAATCGTCGCATGCGCGGATACAAGAACGACTCAACAAGAGAGGAGCGGCGGACCTTCTCGGTTATAGAATGTGAATAAATCTCGTTCACAATGAACTGAGCCCCTGGCTTTGCCACGCGAACAATTTCGCTCATGGTTTCGGGGATGTTGACGTGGTGGAGGATATCTCTGCAAATCACATAGTCAAAACTGGCGTCCTTGTACCTCATTCGTTCAGCGGGCATTTCGTCGAAGGCGATCTCCAAGCCCTCGCGAGCGGCGAGGGTCCTCGCGATCTGGAGCACGTCCGGACTCAAGTCGAAAGCACTTACTTTTGCACCGAGTTTGGCGAGCCGTAGAGCGTCGTCTCCGAAGCCGCATCCTACAACCAGTACATCCTTGCCCTTGAGATCGCAACTCACAAGGTAGGCGTACATCTGCCAGTAGGCGTTCCACCATCGACGACCGGGGTTCAGAAGCACATCCCACGAAAACGGCTCGGCAAGAATCGCTCCGTGTTTCTTCGCATGTTCTCGATGATAGTCGAGCTCTCTCTGCTGCCGTTCCGTTAGCTCAGGTTTCATGTTCATGAGTTGTTCCTATAGTAATGCTCAACTGGAAATAACACTCTAAGCGGCACAAACCATTGCACCTTCGAGGTGGAAAATGTTAGTCATGTGCCTGTATTGATACAAGCGTAACCTTGATTGAGTGTTACAAGCCGATAAGTTGTCGGGTTTCATAAGAGTCTGAGAAGGGAGGAGTAAATAGGATGGAACGGCTACAGGAGGTCGTGAGGACGTGTAAGGGGCAGTGTAAAAATCTGGCTTTTGTCATCTGTTTCTGTTTAAGCGATTCCGGTCTCCACAGTGGGAATTGACCAAGCCTACTGAGCCGGAAGGACGAAGACAAAGACGAACAAGAAAATCCTGACTCCTTTTCCAACGACATTGGGCCAAGGGCGCAGTCCCTTGGATCAGGGCCGGCGGCCGGTTAAGCTTCCGTTCTTTGCTCAACGTACTGCCGTCATGTTCAAGATTTTCGCCTATGGCACGCTCCAGGTTCCGGAGGTAATGCGAGCCGTCACCGGCAGTGTTTTCCCATCGCAACCGGCCCGGTTACATGGTTTTGCCCGCTATCGTATTCGCAACCGGGTCTATCCAGGACTTCGCAAAGAGACGGGCAGCTTTACCGACGGTGTACTCTACGAAGATGTCTCGGCACGCGCGCTTAAAGATCTGGACGCGTTCGAGGACGACTTTTATCGGCGCGAAACCCTGACCGTGGTCACCCGCACGGGGATTCAAGCCGATGCGGAAGTTTATATCGTTCCGCCCGCGCATTACCGGCTGCTCGTCCGGCGGAGCTGGAATCTGGAGGACTTCAAAGAAACGTGGCTCCGTGAATTTTTAACTCATTGCCGCCGTCTAAGTAATTAAACCAATCGTTTCACGCCGGTAGTTCCGGCCCGATAAGAACATGTGAACGGTAAGCTGCTGCAAGATCTGCTCTCGATACGACTCGCAATCGTCACAAGTCCCCGGATTACAAGGCGCTGAAACACGACCCGATTGCCGCGCCGGTATTCGGCGCGAAAACTTACCTACAAGAACTTTGCGCCTATGTCTTTGCCGATGAATTCCACGTTATTATTCTCCGTGCAACTTGTCCTATAGAAACAATTGCGGATGCTGGAGCCAAACGATGAATATCTCGACTGAAAATCGTAACGGCAGGACCATCCTCAGCCTAAAGGAAGAGCGCCTCGATGCGCACAACTCCGGCGAACTGAAGGATTACATCCTCAAGCTTTTGGAAGACGGTCACACGCGCTTGGTTATCGATTTGTCGGGCGTCCGTTTCATCGACAGCTCAGGCTTGGGCGCTTTGCTGTCCGGTTACAAGAACGCTTCCTTGCGTTCCGGCAGCTTCGTACTGGCGGGACTACAGCCGCGTGTACAATCCATGTTCGAGCTTACCCGCTTGCACCGGGTGTTCGATATCTATCCCAGCCTTGGGGAGGTACCGAGCAGCAACTAGCCAGGAGATTTCGATGGGCGGCGAAACCGACATTATCAACGTCGAAATTGTGGTCCCGAACGAAACTCGGTATTTGAGTTTAATCGGCAATATCGCCGAACAGGTGGCCAAGACTTTGGATGTCTACACCGGCGACCGCGATGCGCTTGCCTATCATCTCAACCTGGTTTTGACCGAAGCGATGGTCAACGCCATTCAGCATGCGGCACCGGGCGACGCGAACAAGACCGTTAGGGTGTGCATGCGCATAAGAGACAAGGATCTCCGGATTTATGTATACGACCATGGTCAGGGTTTCGATTTGAATGCCGTACCGCCTCCTAATCTCGATGCCTTGAACGAACGCGGCCGGGGCATTTTCTTTATGCGTACATTTATGGATTGGGTCAGCTACCGTAAGGCGGACAACGGCAACGTGTTGGAAATGTACAAGAGGCTGGCCTAGACCTCATCAATCGGCCGAACTCGGATGCGGCGAAACTCTAACCATCCCAGCCGAGAATACAACCGGCATTCCGATTCGGCAGGAGAAAAAGACTATGCCCTGGGAACGCAGCTTCAGAATTTTTCTCGACCAGGCCGCTCGGGAATTCCACCAAACCGCCCCCTCGTTTCCTTATGAGCAGGCTTTCTCCGCCGAATACCGCGCGCTCGTTCCTCCACAGTTGGCGACTCGTGACGCATTCAAGGTAGAACAAGTCATCCGAACCGGCCGGGAAGCCGTCGACCTGTGGGAACCCGACCGGCAACTCGGCGATCCGTTCCATCGCCTTCAGCTTTACGGGCTGCGCGAGCGGAGCCTGGACGAGATCATTCCGATCCTCCAGGACCTGAACTTACGGGTGGTCGATCAGGTTCAGTTCAGGGGCGAGATCGGATCACAGCGCATCTATATCCGCAGCTTCTCGGTCAAGCCCGCCGCGGACGGTTTCGATTCCCTGATACCCGTCAAAGAGCCGTTGCTGGAGGCCTTCATGGCACTGCTGACGGCACGGGCGGACAACGATGCCCTCAACGGTTTGCTGCTGCTGACGGGGCTTTCGTGGAAGGAAATCGACGTCTTCCGCGCTTACCGAAACTACTATTTTCAGCTCGGCAGCCGTTTCGGCCGTTTCCGCTTTCATCAGGCACTGCTCAACAATCCCAAAACGGCCCTGCTGCTTTTTCACTATTTCGAGAGCCGCTTCAAGCCCGACAGGCGCTGGATCGATCTCGCCCGGCGCGAGGACGAAGCCATGTTGCCGATCCGCATGGAACTGGGCTCGTCGCTGAATGAGGTGGAAGATTCGAACGAGGACCGCATCCTCCGCGATCTGTTCAACCTCATCGACGCCACGCTGCGGACCAACTTCTACCGGAGGATGGATCAGCCGGACCATTTCGTCGCCTTCAAAATCAGCAGCCTCGGGATCATCAACATGCCGGCGCCGAGGCCGTTGTTCGAAATCTACGTCCATTCGGCGCTGATGGAAGGCATTCACCTGCGCGGGGCCAAGGTGGCTCGCGGCGGCATCCGATGGTCGGATCGGCCGGACGACTTCCGCAGCGAGATTCTCGATCTGATGCAAACTCAGATGATCAAGAATTCCTTGATCGTTCCGCACGGGGCCAAGGGCGGATTCATCGTCAAGCAGACGGCGCGGGATCCGGCCGATCGCGAGCGGCTGGTCCAGGAAGCGTATTCCACACTGATTCGCGGGCTCTTGGACTTGACCGACAATCTACAAGGCACCGTCGTGTCGGGCCCCTCCGACGTCGTGCCCCACGACGATGCCGATCCCTATCTCGTGGTCGCCGCGGACAAGGGGACGGCGCGGCTGTCGGATCGTGCCAATATGATCGCCTCGGAGTACGGATTCTGGCTTGGAGACGCCTTCGCCAGCGGCGGCTCGCATGGTTATCACCACAAGAAGCTCGGCATTACCGCCCGCGGCGCCTGGGAGTGTGTTAAGCGGCACTTCCGCGAATTGGGCCAGGATATCGACACCCAACCGTTTACGGTGATCGGCATCGGCAGCATGGACGGCGACGTGTTCGGCAACGGCATGCTGCTGTCCGACAGGATTTGCCTGCGCGCCGCCTTCAGCGCCAACCATATCTTCCTCGATCCGAGTCCCGACCCGGCGCAGTCCTATCGAGAGCGAAAGCGCCTGTTCGATCTTCCCTACTCCAGCTGGGACAATTACGACCGCGGCTTGATTTCGCCCGGCGGCGGCGTGTTCCGGCGCGATGCGAAGGACATTCCGCTTTCTCCGGACGTCCGCGAGTGGCTCGGGGTACACCACGCCACGGTCGACGGCGAAGAACTGATCCGGCTAATGCTGACTGCTCCGGTCGATCTGCTCTGGCTCGGCGGCATCGGAACCTACGTCAAAGCGAGCACGGAGACCAACGAGGACGTCGGCGACAAAGTCAACGACAGCACCCGCGTCGACGCCAATCAGGTCAAGGCGAAAGTCGTCGGCGAAGGGGCCAACCTCGGATTCACCCAACTCGCCCGTGTCGAATACGCTCGGAGCGGAGGACGCATCGATACCGACGCGGTCAATAACTCGGGCGGAGTAGATCTGTCCGATCACGAGGTCAATCTCAAGATCCTCATGACTCTGCTGCAACACAAAGGATTGATCGTCGACCGCGAGGAACGCGACCGATGGCTGGCGGAAGTCAAGGACGATGTTTGCCGTTCGGTCCTGGCCAATAATTATTGGCAAAGTCTCTGTCTCTCGCTGGACCACCAACGCTGTCTACAGGATGCGGAACCGTTCCTCGAAGCCGCCGCGCGGCTGATCAACGCTGGACTGCTCGACCCGGCGGTGGAGTCGTTTCCGTCCCGCAAGGACATCGCGGCACGCTCCCAACAAGCCTTGACCCGACCGGAACTCGCGGTATTGATGGCTTACGCCAAACTAGCCTTGAAGCGGGCTTTCTTCGATAACCCCGAGTTTCTGTCGGCATCCTGGGCCGGGGATTGCCTGGCCGGCTATTTTCCGGCCGCAGTACGGGAGCGTTTCGCCGAAGCGCTCGACGAACATTCGCTCGCCATGGAAATCACCGCCACGGTGATCTGCAACACGCTTATCAACCAGGCCGGCGCGGGCTTTCTGGTTTGGGTCGACGAACTCGAGCCCTCTCTCCTCAATCAAGCCGTCAGGGCTTATCTCCTGTTCGACCGTGTACTCGACGGACGTACGTTGCGCTACAAGATCTGCGCTCTGGACGATCGAATCGCAGCCGCTCGGCAGCTCGAGCTTTTGCTGCGTTTGGAAAGCCTTCTGAACTCGTTCTGCCTGTGGGCGCTGCAAAAAGGCAAAGCGCTGCATCCGAGTCCCGAATCGGTAGCCCTGTGGCGCACGGACCTGGCACAGCATCTAGCTTATCTGGCGGAAAGTCTCGCAACGAGCGAGCTCCCGGATTACGAGCAGCGTATCTCGGATTCGGAAGCTTTGGGCTTCACCGTAGAAGAAGCCCGTCTCATGGCGCTCATGGAACGGCTGCACAACTTTCCGGCCTTGGTCGACTTGACCGCCCGCACGGGCGAGCCGCTTTCAAAGGTAGCCGAACTGAACGATGCGGTCGCCGACTATTTGGACTTAAGACGGCTGATTCCCCGGCTCGGGGACGTAAAACCCCGCAACCGCTGGGAACGCCGGGTACAAACTGCATTACTGGAACGGCTGAAGTCCGGCTCGGTCCGCTTCAGCCTCGCCATGCTGCGCGCCGGATTACGCGATCCGGCCGCATTTTTCGCCGGACCGCGTCTCCAACAACGCCTGGCGAAACTGCGCCGATTCGGACGGGAACTTAACGAATCTACGGAAGTCTCCCTGATTCCGTTCACTGCCCTGGTTACGGCGTTGGACGCCTTGCGGGAAGCCTGCGACGATCCCAGCGATTGACCGGACGCTCCAAGAGATTTCCCCTCGCCTTTGCGGGAGGATACAGTCGAAATCACGCGGCAAAATATGAATTTACTGGCCTTCGGGCGGGTCTTAGAGGTACACTATAGCCGCTTTTTTCAAGCTATCCGCCTGATCTAAAAGCCTTTACGGCAAAATCAATCCGCTCCGCCCCGGTAGCTCAGTAGGATAGAGCGTCCCCCTCCTAAGGGGAAGGTCGTACGTTCGAATCGTATCCGGGGCGCCAATTAAATCAATCACTTAGCTAAACCTTGATGGTCTTTCACGACCGTCAACGTGATTATTTCGTGACTTATCCAAGAAACTCAACGCAGCCCTGGTATTTTCCCAGTTTTGAAAAGGCCTGCTCGATAGGATTGAGATCCGGACTATGGGGCGGCAGCGCCTTGAGAATGGCTCCACGGGCTTCGATGGCCGTGCGAACCTCGTTGCCGCGATGCGGGACAAGTTATCCCAAACGACGATAGAGCGTGATTTTCCAGGTCTCGAAATTACGGTTAGAGTACCCGCCGTTCGATAGCCCATCTTTTTGGTTTCAAGCGCGAAAAGTCCAGTGTGTCTTCGGGCTTGAAACAACTCAACAACCACCGGCTGAAAGAAGATTTCACCGGGGCGGCGGGCATGAGGAACTTGCGCCTTCGTCGCAGTGGAAGACGAAACCCTAAACCTTCAATACAGGATGATCCGTTTACACTGATTCTGGTCGGCGAGATACGAAAGAGGCAAGAAAGGGGTCCCTGCGATCAATCCAGCGAAAGTGCCGAAGAACCAGGAGGCATTGCTGAGCGCTGATGCTATCGGCGGGGGGTGTTCCGAACGAGGTTTCGGGGTGATGAAATAATCGATGGGGCCGCCCACCAGATAAAGCGGAAGAACGGCAACGGCTGCCCCGATGCCGACAAGGTGACCTACGACGGTGGCCGGCATACACACGATGGCGTTTCGTCCATACGGACCCTGCTCGAAAAGCTTCTCGGAGAACCGGTAGGCGGGCAGGGCTTCCGGATGCTGTTTCGGACTGACCGCGCATCCGGTTAGAACGACCATAGCCAGAAAGACGAGCATTCGTTTGTATCGCACGTTCGCACCTCTCCATGAATCGTCATCCGTATCGTGCCGAAAGGCGTGAATCGCAGCCAGACTTCCTAAAGGATGCGCTCGGGGTAAATTGCCGTCAAGCAATGAGCAACGTAAGAACGTTCCGGCAAGGGTACTGGGCCGAGTACGCTGTATCGTAAGTTAGGATGAACCGTTCGGCGAAGGATTGAGCTCGATCGTCTCGCCAAGTCTCGCCAATATGGACAAAAATCGCGGCCTGGCCTTTCAGCTCATAAACCACGCCTATTGAAAAAGGCTCCGCAGCAATAACGCCAAGCCATAACACACGCTGGTCGTTATCGCCGCAAGACCCAGTGCGAGCCAGAAATTCAGCGCGCATTCCAGCAGCAGAGGCAAGATCCAGAAGAAGGCCAGTGAAGGTATCACCAGCCAGACGATTTGCCGCGAAAGCTCGGTTATCAGCTCGGTATCCCCGGTGTCGACATAGAGCCAGATGAGGGCCAGGATCGACGTGACGGGCAGGGAAGCAATGAGGGCGGCAACTAGACTACTCCGTTTCGCCGTCTCGGAAATGGCCGCGATCAGGAGGGCGGATATCAAGACCTTGATGGTGAAGTGCATGGGCTGTTTTTGTCGGCGTTCTGGACGAGGGCCGAGTGAGTATGCCAAAGTCTGGCGGCCGCGCAGCACTTTACGAACACACGCTCAGGGTTGATGTGCGGATAGGGATCTGGGTTCATGCAGTTGCGAGACCAGTATCTTGTCCACCCGGTTGCCGTCCATGTCGACGACTTCGAGCCGCAAGTCCTCGAATTCGAAACAGTCGGTGGCCTTGGGCACCCGGCCAAGTCGCAGCATGACGAAACCGCCTACGGTGTTGAAGCGTCCGTCGCGTTCCTCCGGCAATTCGTCCAGATCGAACAGTTCCTTCAGACGGTCGATGTCCACCATGCCGTCGATCAGCCAGGAACCGTCGTCCCGGCGGACGATGTCCGGTCTGTCCGCCCGCCCCCCGGCGGGCAAATCGCCGACGATAGCCTCTAAAACATCGCCAAGGGCCACCAGTCCATCGATTTCGCCGTATTCATCCACCACCAGCGCCGTGTGGAGATGGGATTTCCTGAACTCTTCCAGCAATTCCATGAGTGTCAGGGAATCCGGCACGAACAGCTCGTTGACCGCGATGGCGCGCAAGTCCGGCCGATCCCCCTGAAGCACACGATCCAACAGGTCCTTGGTTTTCACGAAGCCGACGACATCGTCTAGGCCGTCGTTGCACAAGGGCAAAACCCAGTGAGTGTGTTCCAGGATGCGCCTGCGGTTTTCCTCGAAGGGCTTCTGGAGATCGAGACAGACGATGTCCTTGCGCGGGGTCATGATGGCACCCACCTTGCGGTCACCCAGGCGGAGGATGTTTTCCATGAATTGTTGCTCCGCTTCTTCGAAAACCCCTTCCTCGGTACCCTGCTCCAGCAAGATCTTGATTTCTTCCTCGGTGACCGTGGGCTCCTTTTTCGGTTTGATCCGCAGCAGCCACAACACCAGTTCCGTGGAGAGGCTGAGCAGTTTCACGGCCGGCAGCAACACCAGGGACAGCCCGTGCATGGGCCTGGCGATCCACGCGGCGATGCGCTCGGGGAAATTGAGGGCGAGGCGTTTCGGCACCAGTTCTCCGACGATCAGGGAGAGATAGGTGATGACGACCACGGTGACCGCCAGCGCCAGTTCCTCCGCATAAGGCGCGAGCTGTGGAATTTGCTCAAGGTAGGGTAACAGCGGCTCGGCAATGGCGTCCTCGCCCAAGGCGCCGCTCAGAATGCCGATGGAGGTGATGCCGACCTGGATGGTCGACAGGAACCGGGTCGGTTGCTCGGCCAGTTCCAGTGCCTTGGACGCCCCGCCGCTCCCGCCCTCCGCCAGCTGCTGCAAGCGCACCCTGCGGGCGGACACAATGGCCATTTCCGACATCGCGAATATGCCATTCAAGAAAATCAACAATAAAATCAAACCGAATTCAAAAGCCATTCGTTAAATACTCAAACCAAAAAAATCGTAGCTGTTGATCTGGAAGCTGTCTTCAAACTGCCGCGCGTCGCCATACCGGCTTTGCTCAAGGGCTCGAAATGCGGATGAAAAACATCCCTGTTTCTCACTCACCACATCTCTGTGGTTCGCCCCTATGGGCGGCCAAGCCGTGCACCAATTTGCCGGGAGCAAACCGGAACGTGCGAAGCACGACCCGGAGGACGAGCCTCAAGGAAGAGGCGAGTAAATCGACCTCGCCACGCTACGCTGTCCCGCTTCGCTCGCGAGTCCGGGGCAGCCCGTCCCTGGCCTGCCCGCTCGTCGCGTTGCGCCTCGCCCTGCCGATTTGTCACCTTGCCGGGTGCGCTATTGCGCGTCCCATTTCTCTCCATGGACTCTACCAATCCAACGGCTTGTCATCATTTAGTAATGACACCGTAAATTAATCGTCAACGATATGTAACAGTGCTCGCCTATCGTCACGCTCTCAAGCATCTGGTTGGGCTAAAGCTACGAGCAGTGTAATGATGAGCGACCGACAATCTCACATTCAGCGGGAAAGCGCCGGCGGTAAGCCATCAAATTACCGATCCGGTAATCCCACCTTCCGATCGATTTCGGCAAAGCGCCCGATTCAGAGCGTGGTTTTAAGAGGTGGCACGGCGCGTGCCCTCTCGTCCGGCCTTTTGGAGCAATCAGGCACATTCAACGCGCTCTTGGCAATCCCAGCGTCAAAACCCGGAGAACAGCCGTCCCTTCGCATCAATCCGTCGGTATTCAATGCGACACCGGTAATGCGAACCGCTACCGCCACAGCATCGGCCGAACACGCTGAAAAGCAGCTCATTCTCTGGAGTCCACCGCTAGCAGGCAGCCATTACGCAATCAACGCCAAACCCGCTCCCGGCGACGAACCGGAGCTGCAAATCGGCTCCGAGCATTACGGGATGTATCTTTTTCCGATGGCCCGCGCCACCTTGACCTCTCATGGCCTTCTTTGCGCTAACCGCCGATATCTTAGCCAGCGGCTGCTGCATCCCTGCACGATTATCGGCGGAAAGCGTCCGGTCGACCCGATATCGAAAAAAGTCGCCGCTTATGGCGTGACTATCATGGAAATCAAAAAAGACGGCGCAGGTGAATGGAGCGTAATACCCGGCAAATACAATCGACGGATCACCGACAGCACGCCGGTGGACATTGCGGGGCCGGCGCGAGGTTCCGGCTTGCTGAAAACCGAGTACAGCCCGGACGGAACCAAAACCCGCGGAGTCTTCGTCAATTGCGCCTATAGTTTCACGCCTTGGCGAACCTATCTGGTCTGCGAAAGAAACTGGGCCATATACTTTATCAACCGAACCGGTCGTCCGCGAGAACATGCGCGTTATGGCATCAATACCGGCGGCGTCCGCCGTGAGTGGAGCGAGGACGACAGCGGCACCGGCGAGCACGCCCGCTTCGATGCTTCGGCAAGAGGCGCCGACGCCGCGGAAGATTATCGCAACGAACCAAACTGTCAGGGCTGGATTTTGGAGATCGACCCCTTCGATCCTGAAAGCACGCCCAAGAAACGTACCGCCATGGGACGGCTCGCCCATACCGGCGCCTGGCTGGCACCGGTGAAGGAAGGTCATCCGCTGGTCTGGTACATGAGCGATGACGACCCGGACGAGTACATCTACAAATTCGTCACCAAGGCTCGGTTCCACCGGCGAACCGCCAACGGCGACATGCTGGACGAGGGAACCTTGTACGCGGCACGGTTCAACGAGGATGGGACCGGCGACTGGCTGGCTCTGGACTTGGGCGATTCTTCCTTTCGAACCGCTGCCGCAGCTCGATCTGCGGTATTCAAGAACCAGGCCGATGTTCTAGTGAATACTCGTCTGGCGGCAGATGTAGTCGGAGCGACCGCGATGGACCGTCCGCAATGGCTTTCCGTCCATCCTCTATCCTGCGAGGTCTATCTCGCGATGACCGACGATCCCGACCGCACGGCACCAGGCACGCCGCGCGCCCCGAACAGCTGCGGCCACATCGTTCGCTGGAGCGAACAAGACAATCGCTCCTTTGCCACGAAATTCAAATGGGATCTCTTCGCAATTGCGCCCGAGAGCGACGCCCCCGCGCAGTCCGAGGCTCATGGTCCGGAGCGCTTGCCCAAGCGGACGGCTTCGCCGGCCTGAGCAACGTACGGATCGTTCCCTGAAAGTCTTCCCGGCCCGCGCATCCGCTTAGGTGGACGAATCGCCGGAAAACTGGCTCAACGCGCGTTGGGCGTCCTCGCGACCGATATAGTCGCCTTCGGTCCTAACGGCCTTTTCCAGGCGCTCCTTGGCCAGGGCCTTATCGCCCGCCTGGAGGTACACCATGCCGAGGTGATACTGGAAAATGGGTACCTCGGGCGCCTGCGCCACGGCCTTTTCCAACAGCGGCCGCGCCGTCGTCAACTCGCCCAACTGCCGGTAAATCCAGCCGAGCGTGTCGAGGAACGCGGGCTCGGTCGCCGTCTCGAACCGCTGGG